>JAESFP010000019.1_pt1 | contig 380195 bp, 353 predicted proteins | sample 9266181 | NCBI WGS metagenome assembly JAESFP01 (sample SAMN14502547, study PRJNA617102) | algae metagenome | isolation source: Pegethrix bostrychoides GSE-TBD4-15B and co-occurring heterotrophs from... | place: USA: Grand Staircase-escalante National Monument, Utah | collected 2006-08-15
ACGTCCTGCTCACCAACGTCGCCGCCGCCGTCACCGCCCGCAGCACCTTCGCCGGCCGCCAGGCCTGGGACCAAGGCGAGCGCCCGGCCTGGGTCGGCTGTCAGCGCGTGCTCGGCACCGAACCGGTGGACCGCGTGCTCGAAGTCGACCAGACCCCCATCGGCAAGACCCCGCGCAGCTGCCCCGCCACCTACATCGGCTTCTGGGACACCGTGCGCAAACTGTTCGCCGACACGCTGGAGGCCAAGGCCCGCGGCTACGGCCCCGGCCGCTTCTCGTTCAACACCGGCGAAGGCCGCTGCCCCACCTGCGAAGGCCAGGGCATGCGCACCATCGAGATGAGCTTCCTGCCCGACGTCAAGGTGCCCTGCGAAACCTGCCGCGGCGCCCGCTTCAACGTCGAGACCCTGGCGGTCACCTGGCGCGGCAAGAGCGTGGGCGACGTCCTGCAGATGGCGGTGGACGAAGCGGTGGAGTTCTTCGCCAGCATGCCGGCCATCAGCCACCCGCTGCAGCTGCTCAAGGACGTGGGCCTGGGCTACCTCACCCTGGGCCAGCCGTCACCGACCTTGAGTGGCGGCGAGGCCCAGCGCATCAAGCTGGTGACCGAACTCTCCAAGGTGCGCGACGAGGTCGGCCGGCGCGGGCAGAAGGCGCCGCACACGCTGTACGTGCTGGACGAACCCACCGTGGGCCTGCACATGGCCGATGTGGAAAAGCTCATTCGCGTGCTGCACCGGCTGGTGGATGGCGGCCACAGCGTGGTGGTCATCGAGCACGACCTGGATGTGATGGCCGAGGCCGACTGGATCATCGACCTCGGGCCCGAGGGCGGCTCCGGCGGTGGCCGCATCGTGGCGGCGGCTGCACCCGACGAGGTGGTGCGGCTGGACACCCACACCGGGCGGGTGCTGGGGCCGGTGCTGGCGCGGGGGTGAGGCCGATGCTGCCCGCTGCCGGCGGCTTCAACGCCCCGGCAGTGGCAGCGCCGTCTCGTAGCGCACCTGCTTCAGGGTGAAGCTGGAGCGGATCTTCTCGATCTCCGGGATGGGGGCGAGCCGGTCCAGGATGAAGCGTTCCAGCGCCGCCATGTCGGCCACCACCACGCGGATCAGGTAGTCGGAATCGCCGGTCATGAGGTAGCACTCCATCACCTCCTCGTGGTCGGCAATGCCGGCCTCGAAGCGGGCCAGCGCCTCCTTGCTCTGGGTCTTGAGGCTGATGTTGATGAACACGCTCAGACCGAGGCCGAGCCGGGCCGGGTCCACCAGGGCCACATAGCGGCGGATCAGGCCGGACTGCTCCATGGCCTTGACCCGGGCCAGGCAGGGCGAGGGCGACAGGCCCACCCGCCGCGCCAGCTCCACATTGGAGAGCGAGCCGTCGTGCTGGAGCTCGTGCAGGATGCGGCGGTCGATCGGGTCCATGGTGCTTTGTGCTTTTGATTTTTTGATAGGCGGCATTTCATGCTGGTCAGCCGCCCGACGGCAGCCATTTTGGCAGCACATGCCGGGTGCTTGTGCCTACAGTGCTCCGCCATGAACGCTCCATCCGCCCTCCCCACCGAACTCCTTCACGCCATCGACGCCGACCCGCAGGAAACCGCGGAATGGCAGGAGGCCTTTCTGGCACTGCTGCAGCAGGCCGGCCCGGCCCGGGCGCGCCAGCTGCTCGACGGCCTCGCCGGTCTGGCGGCCCACCAGGGTGTGGGCTGGAAGCCGAGCCTGAACACGCCCTACGTCAACACGATTCCCGCCGATCGGCAGCCGCCGTTCCCGGGCGATCTGGCCATCGAAGAACGGCTGGCCTCGCTCATGCGCTGGAACGCGCTGGCCATGGTGGTGCGGGCCAACACGGCGTATGGCGAGCTGGGCGGCCACATCGCCAGTTACGCCAGCGCGGCCGACCTGTTCGAGACCGGCTTCAACCACTTCTTCCGCGCCGGCCGGCAGGGCGATCTGGTGTTTTTCCAGCCGCACAGCGCGCCGGGTGTGTATGCGCGGGCGTATCTGGAAGGGCGGCTGTCCGAGCACGACCTGCTGCACTACCGGCAGGAGATCCGGGCCGAGGCCAGCGGTGCGCGCGGCCTCTCCAGCTACCCGCACCCGTGGCTCATGCCGGACTTCTGGCAGTTCCCCACCGGCTCCATGGGCCTGGGCCCCATCAGCTCCATCTACCACGCGCGCTTCATGCGTTACCTGGCCCACCGGGGGCTGCAGGACACGGCGGGCCGCACCGTCTGGGGCGTGTTCGGCGACGGCGAGATGGACGAGCCCGAGAGCATGAGCGCGCTCACCCTGGCCGCCCGCGAAAAGCTCGACAACCTGGTGTGGGTGGTCAACTGCAACCTGCAGCGGCTGGACGGCCCGGTGCGCGGCAACGGCCGCATCATCGACGAGCTGGAGCGCCTGTTCGCCGGCGCCGGCTGGAACGTGATCAAGCTGGTCTGGGGCAGCGACTGGGACGGCCTGTTCGCCCGCGACCACAGCGGTGCCCTGCTGCGTGCGCTGGGCGATACGGTCGACGGCCAGATGCAGACCTTCGCTGCCAAGGACGGCCGCTTCAACCGCGACCACTTCTTCGGTCAGAACCCCGAGCTGGCGGCCCTGGCCCAGGGCATGACCGACGAGCAGATCGACCGCCTCAAGCGCGGCGGCCACGACCTGGTCAAGATCCACGCCGCCTATGCCGCGGCCGCAGCGCACCGTGGCCAGCCCACGGTGATCCTGGCGCACACCAAGAAGGGTTACGGCATGGGCAGTGCCGGTCAGGGCAAGATGACCACGCACAGCCAGAAGAAGCTGGACGGCGACGAACTCATCGAATTCCGCAACCGCTTCAATCTGCCGCTGACCGACGAGCAGGCGCGCGGCCTGAGCTTCCATCGCCCCCCCGACGACAGCCCCGAAATGCGCTACCTGCGCGAACGCCGAGAAGCCCTGGGCGGCGCCATGCCCCGGCGCGAGACCGCCTGCGAGCCGTTGCCGGTGCCCGCCCTGGACCGCTACGCCAGCTTCGCGCTGCAGGCCGGCGGCAAGGAGATGAGCACCACCATGGCCTTCGTGCGCATGCTGGGCAACCTGCTCAAGGACCCGGTGCTGGGCCCGCGCGTGGTGCCCATCGTGGCCGACGAGGCGCGCACCTTCGGCATGGCCAACCTGTTCAAGCAGGTCGGCATCTACAGCAGCGTGGGCCAGCGTTATGCGCCGGAAGACATCGGTTCGGTGCTGAGCTACCGCGAGGCGCTGGACGGGCAGATCCTGGAAGAGGGCATCAGCGAGGCCGGTGCCATCGCCAGCTGGACGGCGGCCGCCACCAGCTACAGCGTGCACGGCCTGGCCATGCTGCCGTTCTACATCTACTACTCCATGTTCGGCTTCCAGCGCGTGGGCGACGCCATCTGGGCCGCTGCCGACCAGCGCGCCCGCGGCTTCCTGCTCGGCGCCACCTCGGGCCGCACCACGCTGGGCGGCGAGGGGCTGCAGCACCAGGACGGCAGCAGCCACCTGGTGGCCGCCACCATCCCCAACTGCCGCGCCTGGGACCCGGCCTTTGCCGGCGAACTGGCCGTCATCCTGGACGCCGGCATGCGCGAAATGCTGGTGGAGCAGCGCGATGTCTTCCACTACATCACGCTGATGAACGAGAACGTCGCCATGCCCGACCTGCCCGGTGGCGCGGCCGAGGGCGTGCTGCGCGGTGCCTACCGCTTCGCGCGTTTCGGCGAGGGTCTGCCGCAGCGGGTGGTGCTGATGGCTTCCGGTGCCATCGTGGGCGAGACACTCAAGGCGGCCCAGCTGCTGGAAGCGCAGGGGGCAGGAGCCGACGTGATCAGCGTCACCAGCTGGAGCGAGCTGGCCCGCGACGGGCAGCGTTGCGACGACAGCGGCACCGGCACACCCTGGATCGCGCAGTTGCTGCAGCAGTCACCCGGCCGCATCGTCATGGCCAGCGACTATGTGCGCGCGCTGCCCGACAGCATCCGGGCCTGGCTGCCATCCGAGCGGCCCTGCACCACGCTGGGTACCGACGGCTTCGGCCGCAGCGACACGCGCGCGGCATTGCGGGCTTGCTTCAAGGTCGACGCGGCCTCCATCGCGCAGGCGGCCTTGCGGGGTTAAGCTGCCGGCCGTGCGACCGGTCGTCATCCACATCCACCCCGAAGCGCCGCCCAAACCGGCGCTGGGCCAGCCCTGCAACGGCTGCGGCCTGTGCTGTCTGGCCGAGCCGTGCCCGGTGGGCATGGTGGTTTCGCGCAAAGGCACCGGCGCGTGTGACGCGTTGCGCTGGCAGGCCGATGCAGCGCAGTACCGCTGCGGCCTGCTCACCGACACCGCCGGTGTGCTCGGCCCGCGCTGGGCCTGGGCTGCGCCGCTGCTGCGGCGGCTGGCCCGGCGCTGGATATCGGCCGGCAGCGGGTGTGATGCCGAGCTGGAGCGCGGGCCGGGCTGAGCGATCTGTCTGGGGGTCAGCGCACCAGCAACGTCACCACGCCGGCCGTCAGCGCCAGCACCGCCCAGATCAGCATGCGCGAGCGCAGTCGCAGCTTGTTCACCGCGTCCACCAGCCGGGCGTTCTGTTCGGCCAGCTCGGTCACCATCTGAGCGGTCTGCTGCTGCACCACGGCCTGCTGGTCGATCAGCTGGCGGGCCTCGATCAGCCGGTTGCGCAGCTCGCCCAGGCTGGGCGGCTCGGCGTTCGGGTCCAGCGGCGGGCCGGGGGGCACCACCGGAGCCGGCGTGGCGGACTGCCGCTCCATGAGCTTGCGGGCGGCGTTCAGGACCTTGGGTGCGTGTTCGATCACATCGCCCCAGGGGATGTATTTGAGGGCAGCGATCCAGGGCAGGGCCATGCGGTTCCTTTCAGTCGGTGGTGGATGGAGTGGCGCGGGGTGCGCCGGGTTCCCGCAGCAGCCACACCCCCAGCGCCGCCACCCCCAGCAGCAGCACCGGGAAACCCAGGGTGGGCGCCCACTGCAGCGCAGCAGCGCCCAGCACCGGGGCCAGCACGCCGCCCAGGGTGTAGCTGAGTACCAGCACGGCGGTGCTGTTGACCAGGGTGATGCCTTCCTCGCGCGAGCCGATGTCGATCATGGCCAGGGTGTAGAGGCAGCCGCCGGCACCGCCCCACACGAAGGCCACCGGCGCGGCCAGCCATGGCGTGCCGGCCACGAAGGGGATGGCCACGGTGGCCCCCAGCGTGATCCAGGCGCAGACCCGCATGAGGGTGTGCCGCGCCTGGGCCTCATTGCCCCAGCGCTGCTGCGGGTGGTGGCCCATGCGGTCGGCCAGCAGGCCGGCGGGCAGCATCATCAGCGCGCTGCCCAGCCCGCTGGCCGAAACCAGCAGGGCGGCCAGCGTGGCGCCCAGGCCCAGGGCCAGGCCGTAGAGCGGCAGGATGGCGGTCAGTCCGCTCTCGAAGAAGCCGCCCACAAAGCCCACCGCCATCACCATCGGGTGGGCCAGCACCGCATGCCACACGCCGCCCAAGCCCACCCGGGCCTCGTGGGCGTCGGGTGCGGCCGGCAGGCGCGGGATCAGCAGGCTCCACAGCAGGCCGCCCGCCATGAAGGCCAGCGCGGTCCAGATGGCGGCATCGTTCTGCGGGCCGATCCAGGCCAGCAGCGCCGGCCCGACCACGAAGGTGACCCCCACCATGGTCTCGAACAGGCCCACATAGCGCCCGCGTTGGCCGGGCGGCGAGAACTCGGCCACCACCGCCTCGGCCAGCACCCAGCGCAGGCCCGAGGCCATGCCGGCCGCCAGCTTCAGGGCAAACCACACCCCCAGCAGCGGCGACAGCGCAAAGCCGGCGGTGGCCACGGTGGGGATGAGGGCGGCCAGCCACAGCGTGGGCCGGCGGCCGAGGCGGCGGGTCACGGCGGAGGCAAAGGGCGTCATCAGGAACACGCCCAGCCAGCCGGTGGCGGCAAACACCCCGGCCATGGCGGTGGACACACCGTCGTCCTTCAGCCGCAGGATCAGCAGCGGCGTGAGCATGAAATAGCCCACCAGCTCCAGAAAGGTGCTGCCGAAGATGGCCAGCAGGCCCAGTCGGGCCTGTGGCGGTGGCGGCACGGAAGGGCCGGGGGATCGGGCGGGGGTGGTCTGCATGGAGCGCGGCAGTTTCTCACAGGGACAACCCCCTCGAATGGACGGGAATGGACCCCGGCCGCTACAATTGCGGGCTTCCGAGGAGCGTTGCAGCGTTCCCCCCATGCAGCAGCATGGCGCGGGGCGTGAGGCTCGGACTGTTCTGCAACGACGCTCATCCACTTGCTGTGCGATGGGCTTTTTTTTCGCCCGGCCGGTGGTCTACACCCTCAACTGGAGCGAAAACATGAATGCACGACTGAACACCGCCGTCAACGCCGACTGCGTCATTGCCGACATCGGCCTGGCCGAATGGGGCCGCAAGGAAATCAAGATCGCCGAGACCGAGATGCCGGGTCTCATGGCCATCCGTGACGAGTTCGCCGCCAGCCAGCCGCTCAAGGGCGCCCGCATCACCGGCTCGCTGCACATGACCATCCAGACCGCCGTGCTGATCGAGACCCTGCAGGCGCTGGGCGCTCAGGTCCGCTGGGCCTCGTGCAACATCTTCTCCACCCAGGACCACGCCGCCGCTGCCATCGCAGCCAACGGCACCCCGGTGTTCGCCATCAAGGGCGAGACCCTGGCCGACTACTGGGACTACACCCACCGCATCTTCGAATTCGGCGCCGCCGGCACCCCGGGCGAAGGCCCCAACATGATCCTGGACGACGGCGGCGACGCCACGCTGCTGATGCACCTGGGTCAGCGCGCCGAGAAGGACGCCTCCCTGCTGAACAACCCGCAGAGCGAGGAAGAGACCTGCCTGTTCAACTCGATCAAGGCCAAGCTGGCCCAGGACCCGACCTGGTACACCCGCAAGGCCGCCGAGATCATCGGCGTGACCGAAGAGACCACCACCGGCGTGCTGCGCCTGAACGAGATGTCGGCCAAGGGCACGCTGCAGTTCCGCGCCATCAACGTCAACGACAGCGTCACCAAGAGCAAGTTCGACAACCTCTACGGCTGCCGCGAGTCGCTGGTGGACTCCATCAAGCGCGCCACCGACGTCATGATCGCCGGCAAGGTCGCGGTGGTGGCCGGTTACGGTGACGTGGGCAAGGGTTCCGCCCAGGCCCTGCGCGCCCTGAGCGCCCAGGTCTGGGTGACCGAGATCGACCCGATCAATGCCCTGCAGGCCGCCATGGAAGGCTACAAGGTCGTGACCATGGAATACGCCGCCGACAAGGCCGACATCTTCGTGTCCGCCACCGGCAACAAGAACGTGATCCGCTACGAGCACATGGCCGCCATGAAGGACGAAGCCATCGTCTGCAACATCGGCCACTTCGACAACGAGATCGATGTCGCCAGCCTGGAAAAGCTGCAGTGGGACGAGATCAAGCCGCAGGTCGACCACGTCATCTTCCCCGACGGCAAAAAGATCACCCTGCTGGCCAAGGGCCGTCTGGTGAACCTGGGCTGCGCCACCGGCCACCCCAGCTTCGTGATGTCCAGCTCCTTCGCCAACCAGACCATCGCCCAGATCGAGCTGTTCACCAAGAAGGAGCAGTACGAGAACGGCAAGGTCTATGTGCTGCCCAAGCACCTGGACGAGAAGGTCGCCCGCCTGCACCTGAAGAAGGTCGGCGCCATGCTGACCGAGCTGTCCGACGAGCAGGCCGCCTACATCGGCGTCAAGAAGGAAGGCCCGTACAAGGCCGACACCTACCGCTACTGATCTCCCCGCACCGCCTTGCGGGTTGATCAGTTGCTGGTGGAGCGTGCGCTGGCGACCTCGCGGTCGCAGGCGCAGCGTCTGGTGGCCGCCGGCGTGCGCTGGCGGTTGCCGGGCGGCACCTGGCGCACGGTCACCAAGAACGGCGAAGACCTGCCCGGCACGGCCGAACTGGAGCTGCTGGACAACGCGGAGACGCGCTTCGTCTCGCGCGGTGGACTGAAGCTCGACGGCGCGCTGGACCATGTCGGCCTGTCGGTGACCGGTCTGCGCTGCCTTGATGTCGGGCAGAGCAGCGGTGGCTTCACCGACTGCCTGCTGCAGCGCGGTGTGGCGCAGGTGGTGGGTGTGGATGTCGGCTCCGGCCAGCTGCACCCGTCGCTGCGGAACCATCCGCGCGTGGTGTGCATCGAGCACACCAACGCTCGCGACCTGGCGCCCGGCGCCGTGGGTGCGCCGCCGCTGTTCGACCTGCTGGTGGGCGACCTGTCGTTCATCTCGCAGACGCTGGTCTGGCCGGCGCTGGTGCCGCTGATGGCCCCGGGTGGCCACGGCCTGATGCTGGTCAAGCCGCAGTTCGAGCTGCAGCCGGCCGACATCGGCAAGGGCGGTCTGGTGCGCAGTGCCGACAGCTACCCGCTGGTGCGCAGCCGCATCGGCGACGCATTGCAGGCCCTGGGGCTGCAGATGCTCGACTGGTTCGACAGCCCGATCACCGGGGGTGACGGCAACCGGGAATTTTTTGTCTTTGTCAGGAGGCCCCTGTGAGCCTGCCCATCAGCCTTGAATTCTTTCCCCCCAAGACGCCCGAGGGCGCCGACAAGCTGCGCGCGGTGCGCCAGCAGCTCTACGGCCTGAAGCCGGAGTTCTGCTCGGTCACCTACGGTGCCGGCGGCTCCACCCAGGAAGGCACCTTCAACACGGTGCGCGAGATCCTGGCCGAGGGCGTGGACGCAGCGTCGCACTTCTCGTGCATCGGTGCCACCCGCGCTTCGGTGCGCGAGCAGCTCGCCACGCTGAAGGCCATGGGCGTCAAGCGCCTGGTGGCCCTGCGCGGCGACCTGCCCAGCGGCTACGGTGCCGGCGGCGAGTTCCAGTACGCCAGCGACCTGGTGGCCTTCATCCGCGCCGAGACCGGTTCGGACTTCCACATCGAAGTGGCGGCCTACCCCGAGGTGCATCCCCAGGCGCGTTCGCCCGAGTCCGACCTGCAGGCCTTCGTGGCCAAGGTCAAAGCCGGTGCCGATTCGGCCATCACCCAGTACTTCTACAACTCGGACGCCTATTTCCGTTTTGTCGATGACGCGTTCCGGCTGGGTGCCGACGTGCCGGTGGTGCCCGGCATCATGCCCATCACCAGCTCGACCCAGCTCATGCGCTTCTCGGATGCCTGTGGCGCCGAGATCCCGCGCTGGATACGGCTGCGCCTGCAGGCCTATGGCGACGACACCGCGTCCATCCGCGCCTTCGGTCTGGACGTGGTCACCGACCTGTGCGACCAGCTGCGCAACGGCGGCGTGCCGGCCATCCACTTCTACACCATGAACCAGAGCGCAGCCACGCTGGAAATCGTCCAGCGCCTGCAGCCGCTCTGACACGCCCATGGCCACCACCCACCGCGCGCTGCTCTGGGGTGTGCTGATGCCGGCGCTCTGGCTGGCCGGGTGCGCCACGCGCGCCCCGGTCCCGCCGCCGGTGCAGCCGCCGGCCGCCGGGCAGACCGATCCGCGCGAGATCGAGCGCGGCATCGGTTCCTGGTACGGCGAGGGTTTTCAGGGCCGCAAGACCGCCAGTGGCGAGATCTTCGACACCAACGCCCTGACGGCGGCCCACCGCACCTTGCCCTTCGGCACGCGGGTGCGGGTGCGCAACCCGGCCAACGGGCAGGAGGTGGTGGTGCGCATCAACGACCGCGGCCCGCACATCGGTGGTCGCGTCATCGACCTCAGCCGCGCGGCGGCGGCCCGCATCGGGCTGCTGCGGTCAGGTGTGGCGCCGGTGGTGCTGCTGCGCGAGTGAATCTTGACCTGGGTCAAACCGGCTGCAGGCCCTGGCGGGCCTCGCTTCGCCGGTTTGATGCAGCGCAATATCCGACCCGATCGAGGCGCCTGTAATGGGTCACGGGAATGTTCCCGGACCGATCCATACATCGCCATGAAATGCTCTTCTCTCGCCCTGGCCACGGCCCTCCTGCTGGCCGGTGGCAACGCCTTCGCCCAGGACTTCAAGGCCGGCGACCTGCTGGTGCGCGCCCGCGCCGTGCACCTCGACTCGTCCAACAAGGACGGCACCGGCCTGGGCCTGACCATCAACAACAAGACGCTGCCGGAAGTCGACTTCACCTATTTCTTCACGCCCAACCTGGCGGCCGAACTGGTGCTGACCGTGCCGCAGAAGCAGACCGTGTCTTCCAATGGCAGCGCCATCGGCAGCCTGAAGCACCTGCCGCCCACCTTGACCGTGCAGTACCACTTTGACAGCGTCGGCGGCATCAAGCCCTACGTGGGTGCCGGTGTGAACTACACGCGGTTCAGCTCGGTGAACCTGCTGAACGGCGGAGCCACCATCGAACGCAACAGCTGGGGCGGTGCGCTGCAGGTGGGCTTCGACATCCCGCTGTCCAAGGACCTCTACCTCAACGTCGACCTGAAGAAGGTCTACATCCAGACCGATGTGTTCACCGGCGCCACCCGCGCAGGCACTTTCAAGATCGATCCGGTGCTGGTCGGCGTGGGTCTGGGCTGGCGCTTCTGACGCAGGCTGCTGCCCCGCGCGCTGTGCCCGGGGCGCGTCAGCGCTCGTCGAAGCTCACCACCACCCGGTCGGTGGTGGGGCGCGCCTGGCAGCTCAGCACGAAGCCCTGCTCGGCTTCCCACGGCTCCAGGGTGAAGTTTTTCTCCATCTCCACCGAGCCCTCCATCACCTTGGCGCGGCAGGTGCAGCACACGCCGCCGCGGCAGGACCAGGGCAGGTCCAGTCCGGCGTCGAGCGCCACGTCGAGTACACGCTCGTCGCGCTCCATGCGCAGCTCGTGGGCCTTGCCGTCGAGCAGCACGGTGAGGGCCACGCTGCCGGTGCCGTCGGCCGCATGGGCCTCGCGCCGGGGCCGCGCCGGCACCGGGGCCGCACCGCTGCTGAAGCGTTCGGTGTGGATGCGTTCGGGCTTGACGCCGGCTTCGCGCAGCGCGGCTTCGGTGGCGTCGATCATGGCCTCGGGGCCGCAGATGAACACCTCGTCCAGGCTGGGCACCGGCAGCAGGGTGTCGAGCAGGGCCCGCACCTTGTCGCCATCGATCCGACCTTCCAGCAACGGCACTTCCTGCGCCTGGCGCGACAGCACATGCACCAGGGTCAGCCGGTCGCGGTAACGGTCCTTGAGGTCCTGCAGCGTCTCGTTGAACATCACGCTGCCCATGCGGCGGTTGCCATAGACCAGGGTGAACTTGGCCTGGGGCGATTCTTCGAGCGTGCTGTGCAGGATCGACAGGATCGGCGTGATGCCCGAGCCGGCCGCAAAACCCACCCGGTGCAGCGCGCGCGGCCGCTGCACGGTGAAGCGGCCGTCCGGCGGCATGACCTGCAGCGCCATGCCGGGCTGCAGCGTGCGGGCCGCCCAGTTCGAGAACACGCCGCCTTCCACCGCGCGGATGCCCAGCGTGAGTTCGCCGCGCTCGCGGAACAGGCTGCGCGGGCTGCTGATGGAATAGCTGCGCCGCACGTCCTGCCCGTCGATGCTGGCGCGCACCGTGAGGAACTGGCCCGGCTCGAAGGCAAAGGACCCACGCAGCGCGGGCGGCACTGCCAGGGTGATGGCGACCGCTTCACCGGCCTCGGGCTGCACGCGGGTGATGGTCAGGTCGTGGAAGCGCGGGGCGGCGGTGGAGACACTCATGCGGGAGCCCGGTCAGTAGGGTTTGAAGTAGTCGAACGGCTCCAGGCAGTCCAGACAGCGGTAGAGCGCCTTGCAGGCGGTGGAGCCGAACGGCGATGTCTCGGTGGTGCGGGTCGATCCGCACTGCGGGCAGGCGATGGCGGGTGCGCTGCCGGGGGGCGGCGCGAAGCGGACCACGTTGGCATGGCCGGTGGGCGTGGCGCCGCAGTGCGGCGGCGCGATGCCGTAGGCGCGCAGCTTCTCGCGGGCGGCGGGGGTCATCCAGTCGGTGGTCCAGGCCGGGGCGAGCTGCGTGACCACGCGGGCCTGCAGGCCCGCTGATGCCACGGCCTGGCGCACGTCGTCCTCGATCTGGCCCATGGCCGGGCAGCCGCTGTAGGTGGGGGTGATCACCACCTCGGCCACGCCGTCAGCGCCGCGCCGCACGTCCCGCAGGATGCCCAGCTCTCGCAGGCTCACCACCGGAATCTCGGGGTCGGTGAGCGGCTCCAGCACCGCCCACAGCGGCGCCAGCGACGCATCGACAGCCGCTTCGGCGGACATCACCAGACCGCGTCCGGGTGGGCCCGGGCCAGGCTCTGCATTTCGGCCAGCAGGAAGCCCATGTGTTCGGAATGCACGCCGCGCTTGCCGGTGGGCACAAAGCCGCCGTCGGCCGGCCGCTGCAGCGTGGCCTGGGCCAGGGCGGCGTCCACCGTGGTGTTCCAGGCATCGCGCAGGCTGCTCAGCGCCACGCCGGTGCCGTCATCGGCGGCCTGCTGCTCGGCCGGGCTGGTCACCCAGAATTCCTGGCAGAACGGCATCAGGTGGTCGAGCGCGGCCTGGGTGCGGGCGTGCGACTCGTCGGTGCCGTCGCCCAGCCGCACCAGCCAGTCGCCGGCATGGCGCTGGTGGTAGCGCGCTTCCTTCAGCGACTTGGCGGCGATGCCGGCCAGATGCGCGTCGGCGCTGTTCTGCAGCGCGGTCCAGAGCGGCACGGTGAGGGCGCTGAACAGGAAGTTGCGCACCACCGTGGTGGCGAAGTCGCGGTCGGTGCGCGCAGGTCCGGCCAGCGGGCCGTGGTGCGGCAGCTCAGCCAGGGTGTGGTTGCGGAATTCGTTCGCGTCGCGGAAATAAGCCAGCGTGTCCTCGGTCAGCACGCCGCCGTGGCGGGCGCCCCGCAGGTGTGCAAAACGGGCGGCTTCACCGGCGTCGGCCTCGATGCAGCGGGCGGCATGCTGGTACAGCAGGCGGGCCAGACCGAGGTGGTCCAGGCTGTGGTTGGCCAGCGCCAGGTCTTCCTCCAGGATGGGGCCGTGGCCACACCACTCGGCATTGCGCTGGCCCAGCACCAGGGCGTCGTCGGCCAGCTGCAGCAGGTAGTCGACCGGCGCCGTGCGGGTTGCGGCTTCGACGGGAGCGGCGGCGTCCATCACATGTGCCCCACGCGGTCGGGGATCTCGTAGAAGGTCGGGTGGCGGTAGACCTTGTCGGCCGACGGATCAAAGAAGCTGTCCTTGCTGTCGGGCTCGCTGGCCACGATGCTGGCCGATGGCACCACCCAGATGCTCACGCCTTCCTGGCGGCGGGTGTACACATCGCGCGCCATCTGCAGCGCGTGGCGGGCGTCGCTGGCGTGCAGGCTGCCGCAGTGCTTGTGCTCCAGGCCCTGCTTGCTGCGGACGAACACTTCCCACAGTGGCCATTCCTTGAGTGCGGGCGCGGCGGTGTTCGGCGGGTTGGTCATGCGGCCTCCTGACGGGCACGTTGTTCCTGCTTGCGGGCATGGGCCAGTGCGGCTTCGCGCACCCAGGCGCCGTCTTCCCAGGCCTTGACCCGGGTGGCCAGGCGTTCCTGGTTGCAGGGGCCGTTGCCGTTGACCACCTGCCAGAACTCGTCCCAGTCGATGGCGCCGAAATCGTGGTGGCCGCGCTCGGCGTTCCACTTCAGGTCGGGGTCGGGCAGGGTCACGCCCAGCACCTCGGCCTGCGGCACCGTGGCGTCGACGAACTTCTGCCGCAGGTCGTCGTTGCTGATGCGCTTGATGCCCCAGCGCATGCCCTGCACGCTGTTGGGGCTGTCGGTGTCGGGCGGGCCGAACATGGCCAGGCACTTCCACCACCAGCGGTTCACCGCGTCCTGCACCATGGCCTTCTGCTCGGGGGTGCCCTGCATCATGGTCAGCAGGGCTTCATAGCCCTGGCGCTGGTGGAAGCTCTCTTCCTTGCAGACGCGGATCATGGCGCGGGCATAGGGCCCGTAGCTGCAGCGGCACAGCGGGATCTGGTTCATGATCGCCGCGCCATCCACCAGCCAGCCGATCACGCCGACGTCGGCCCAGGTGAGGGTGGGGTAGTTGAAGATGGAGCTGTACTTGGCCCGGCCGCTGTGCAGGGCATCGAACATCTGGTCGCGGCTGGTGCCCAGGGTCTCGGCGGCGCTGTACAGGTACAGCCCGTGGCCGCCTTCGTCCTGCACCTTCGCCACCAGGATGGTCTTGCGCTTGAGGCTCGGAGCCCGGCTGATCCAGTTGCCCTCGGGCAGCATGCCCACGATCTCGGAGTGCGCGTGCTGGCTGATCTGGCGCACCAGCGTCTTGCGGTAGGCGTCGGGCATCCAGTCGCGCGGCTCGATCTTGCCGTCGGCGTCGATGACGGCATCGAACCGGGCCTGCAGATCGGCGTCGACCGGGGCCGGCACGGCCTGCAGTGTGGGGGTGCCGCCGTCGGGCACGTTGAACGACTGGGTGTACATGGCTGTCTCCTCGGGGTGTCCGGGCGCACATCGGCTCCGGTCTGGGCCGCAGTATAGCCAGTTACCCAACCGATCGGTCGGTTAATTGAAAATCCGTCTGAAGCAGTCGGATGAAGCCGGGGGCCGAGCGCCCGGGACAGGCCGGGCGCACCATCCACCGATGTCTGCTGCCGTCACTCGAAATCCCTCCCGTCGGCCGTTGGCCCGGTCGCTGGCTGCGGTGGTGTTGGGCGCGGCAGCGGCATGGCCGGCGGCGGCCGAAGGCACCCGCAGCGGCCCGGAGCCTGCTGCGGCCGACCGCTGCAGCCTGCCGGCTTTCCAGGCTACCTTGCTGCAGGCGGTCAACGAGGCCCGCTCCCGGCCGCGCCAGTGCGGCCAGCAGTCGATGCCGGCTGCTTCGCCCCTGCGCTGGGAGCGCCGGCTGATGGCCGCAGCCCGGGGCCATTCCGCCGACATGGCGCGGCTGGACTACCTGTCGCACACCGGCCGCGACGGCCGCTCGGTGGCCCAGCGCGTGCTGGCCCAGGGCTATCCGTGGTCGGTGGTGGGCGAAAACCTGGCGGCCGGTCCGCAGACGGTGGACGAGGTGGTGGACGGCTGGCTGGCCAGCCCGGGCCACTGCGTCAACCTCATGAAGCGCGACTTTGCCGAGGTGGCCGTGGCCTGCGTGCAGCGCGAGGGCACCACGTGGGGCCGTTACTGGACGATGGTGCTGGCAAGCGAGTGATGCCCGCCAGGGCGCGGCCGGTCAGCCGGCCGATTCGAGCGTCTGCGCCTGGCCCCGTCCTCGGCCCAGCACGTTCAGCAGCACCGGCAGGGCTTCCTGCAGCTGGGCCTTGAGCGTGTAGGGCGGGTTGATCACGAACATGCCGCTGGCGGTGAGCCCGGGCCGGTCGTCCGGGCCATGGGTCGGGTCCTGACCGATGGCCAGCGTGGCATGCAGCCAGGGACGCTGGGCCTGATTGGCCAGGGTGCGCAGGCGCTTGGGGAGGTCATGGGCCTCCGGCCGTGGAATCACCGGGTACCAGACCAAGTAACAACCGGTGGGGAACCGCTTGAGGCTCTCCTGCATGCAGGCGCTTACTTTCTGGTAATCGCTCTTGATCTCGTAGCTCGGGTCCATCAGGACCAGCGCCCGCCGGGAGCCGCCCGCTCCGGGGGGTGGCGGCAGCAGCGGGCGCAAGGCGGCGAACCCGTCTTCGCGGTGCACGCTGATCACCCGGCCGGCCTCCAGCTGGGCCATGTTGGCGGTCAGGGTCCGGCTGTCGGTCGGGTGCAGCTCGTACAGGCGCAGGCGGTCGCGCGAAGCGGCCCGCAGCGTGCTCTGGATCACGAAGGGCGATCCCGGGTAGACCCGCAGCTGGCCTGACGGATTGAAGCCGGCAATCAGGTCGAGGTAGTCGTCCACCGCTTCGGCGCTGGCGGCGGGCTGTCCGCTGGCGGGCCGCAAGGCGCCCATCAGCTTCACCACACCGTCGCGGGCCTCGTCGCCCTTGTCGGTGAATTCGCTGTCGAGCCGGTACAGGCCCGCGCCGGCGTGGGTGTCGATCAGGGTCAGGCCACCCTCCTTGTGCATCAGGTGGCGCAGGGTGGCCAGCAGGACGACGTGTTTGAGCACGTCGGCATGGTTGCCGGCGTGAAAGGCGTGGCGGTAACTGAACATCGGGCGATGGTAGCGCCGGAAATTGCCCTGCAGGCCGCAATTTCGTACAATGGCGGGCTTCGCAGCGATCAGCTGGCTCCGCGGCGAAGTACTCCAACCCCACCTAAGAGGGTCCCGACAGAGGACCACCGACCGTGGAAAAGAGCCGCCAAACCCTCGTAACAGAGCAAGACTCATGACCAAAACGTTCAGCGCCAAACCCGCTGACGTGACGCACGAGTGGTTTGTGATTGACGCGACCGACAAGGTCCTCGGACGAGTTGCCAGTGAAGTGGCTCTCCGACTGCGCGGCAAGCACAAGGCCATCTACACGCCTCACGTCGATACCGGTGACTACATCGTCATCATCAACGCAGCCAAACTCCGCGTCACGGGCAACAAGGCCCTCGACAAGGTGTACTACCGCCACTCGGGCTTCCCGGGCGGCATCTATGGCACCAACTTCCGCGACATGCAAGCCAAGCATCCTGGCCGCGCGCTCGAGAAGGCCGTCAAGGGCATGCTGCCCAAGGGTCCTCTGGGCTACGCCATGATCAAGAAGCTCAAGGTGTACGGCGGTGCAGAGCATCCGCACACCGCCCAACAGCCGCAAGTGCTGGACATCTGAAGGAGCCTTGAATGATTGGTGAATGGAACAATGGCACCGGCCGTCGCAAATCCAGCGTCGCCCGCGTGTTTCTGAAAAAAGGCACCGGCAAGATCACGATCAATGGCAAGGACATCCAGGCCTACTTCGGCCGCGAGACCTCCATCATGATCGCCAAGCAGCCGCTGATGCTGACCAACCACGCCGAGACCTTCGACGTGCAGGTCAACGTCCACGGTGGTGGTGAATCCGGCCAGGCCGGCGCCGTGCGCCACGGCATCACCCGCGCCCTGATCGACTACGACGCAGCGCTCAAGCCGCAGCTGTCGCAAGCCGGTTACGTGACCCGCGATGCCCGCGAGGTCGAGCGCAAGAAAGTCGGTCTGCGTTCGGCACGCCGTCGCAAGCAGTTCAGCAAGCGCTGATCGGCATGCCCCGAAAAAACCGCCCACAAGTTCGACTTGGGGCGGTTTTTGCATTTCGGGCCTGCATTTTTTTACGTTCCTTTGAAAGGGTTGCATGGGACTGAGGCTCCTGCGTCGAAGGCTTGCCGCCAGCACCCCGCGCATGGCGGTGCGCAGCAGCATGCCGTGGCCATTGCGCTGGCTGGCGGTGGCCACCGTGCTGGGCTTTTCGGCGGCCGTGGCGGTGTGGGCATTCGAGTTCGGCAAGGACATCGCCGGTCTGGACCGGCATGCCCAGGAGGAGCTGCAGCAGCTGCGGCGCGAGGTCGTCCGGCTGCGGGCCGACCTTGACGCCGCCCGCTCGGTCAGCAGCGCGGCCGACAGCCTGATCACCACCGAGCGGGTGGCGCAGGAACAGTTGCAGTTGCAGATGCGCCAGCTCGAAGCCGAGAACCAGTCGTTGCGCGCAGATCTGGGGTTCTTCGAGCGGCTGTTGCCGGCGCAGACCGGCGAGGCGCTGGACATCCGCGGCCTGCACGCCGAGCCGGGCGAGTCCGGCCTGTGGCGCTGGCAGGTGCTGGTCATCCAGCCCGGCCGCCAGACACCGGACTTCAAAGGCACACTGGAAATCAGCTTGTCGGGTACCCTGGCCGGCCAGCCGTGGACCTTGTCCACGCCGGTTCGACAACCGGTCTCGATCCGCCGTTACCTGCGTCAGGAGGGCACGATCCCGGTGCCGGCGCAGGTCTCGGTGAAATGGGTCACCGCCCGGGTGTTGCAAGGTGCCACCGTTCGCTCCACGCAGACTTTCGCCCTGTAGCTTCGGCATGATCGCCAGCCCGTCACCTGAGAGGATTGTTCATGTTCGGTAAAAAAGCCCCGCCCCCCATCAAGAGCCTGATCGCCCACGGCACCCGGATCGATGGAGACGTCACGTTCAGCGAGGGTCTGCGGGTCGATGGCGCCGTGATCGGCCAGATCCGGGCAGCAGAGGGCAAGGTCAGCATCCTGGTGGTCAGCGAGGTGGCCGAGGTGACCGGCTGCATCGAGGCCGACCACGTCATCATCAACGGCCGGGTCAAGGGGCCGGTGGTGGCCCATGGCCTGCTGGAACTGCAGCCCAAGGCCTGCATCGAGGGCGATGTGTCCTACAAGTCGCTCGAAATGCACCAGGGAGCCACCATCAGCGGCCAGCTCAGGCCGCTGTCGGGCGAAAGCCGCGAAAAGCCCACACTGCTGTTGGCGTCTAACGGCCAATAGGGCGATTTCCCGAGCGAACTGATTTAGTATTCGCATTCGTCGGCCATCCAGTGCCCGGCTCCGTTTGACAGAGGAATGCCATGAGTGCCGTTGCCGAAAACATCCAGACCGAGATGCCCGCCCCCCTGGTCTTCACCGACAGTGCCGCCAACAAGGTGGCCGAACTGGTGGCCGAGGAAGGCAATCCCGACCTGAAGCTGCGTGTGTTCGTTCAAGGTGGCGGCTGCTCGGGTTTCCAGTACGGCTTCACCTTCGACGAGGTGGTCAACGAAGACGACACCACCATGACCAAGAACGGTGTGTCCCTGCTGATCGACGCCATGAGCTACCAGTACCTGGTCGGCGCCGAGATCGACTACAAGGAAGACCTTGAGGGCGCGCAGTTCGTCATCAAGAACCCGAACGCTTCCACCACCTGCGGTTGCGGATCGAGCTTCAGCGTCTGATGTGCCGAGCGGCCTCCGGGCCGCTGCACCCATGAAAAAAGGAGCCTTGTGGCTCCTTTTTTGTTGTCAGGCCCAGGCGTTCACTGGGCGCCGGCCTGTTGCAGGCTGGCTGCCGCTTCCAGCGTGATGCGCTGCTGCTGGGCCACTGCCTCGAAGGCCGGCCGAAGCTCGGCTGGCAGCCGGACTGCCTCGCTCTGGCGGGCGATCACCAGCGGATCCCGGTGCTGGCCGTTGTCGCGGAACTCGAAATGCAGGTGCGGTCCGGTGGACATGCCGGTGGAGCCGACCGCCCCGATGCGCTCACCCTGATCGACGCGCTCGCCCTTGCGCACGAAGATGCGGCTGAGGTGCGCATACACGGTGACCTGATTGTTGCGGTGCCGCACATAGATCACATTGCCGTAGCCGCCCTGCACGCCGGCAAATTCGACCGTGCCGTCGCCAACGGTGCGGACCGGCGTGCCGGTAGGAGCAGCGTAGTCGACACCCAGGTGGGCCTTGTGCTGCCCGGTGACCGGGTGGAACCGCATGCCGTAGCCGCTGCTGACCCGCGAGAACTCCAGGGGAGACGACAGGTAGAAGCGGCGCGAGCTTTCACCGGCGAAGTTGTAGTAACCACCGCGGTGGCCGGGGGCCTCGAACCAGACCGCGTCGTAGGCGCGTCCGTCGTTCACGAACTCGGCGCTCAGCACGCGACCCACGGTCAACGGCTCACCATCGGCCTCCAGGCTTTCGTAGACCACGGTGAAGCGGTCGCCCTGGCGCAGGTCGCGCCGGAAGTCGATGTCGCTGGAGAACATCTCGGCGAGCTGGATGGCCACGCTGTCCGGAATGCCCGCAGCGTCCGAGGCCGCGAACAGGGAGGAGCGGATCACCCCGCTGCCCAGCCGGGCCGAAGCGGCGAGGGTGCCGGTCTCCAGCCGGGACTTCAGGCCATCGGCGGTGGACTCGACCACCAGACGCTGGAAGGTCTTGCCGTCGCTGTTGGCCCAGCGGGCGGTCAGGCGCTGCAGTTCCTGGCGTTCGTTGGCTTCCACATGCACCAGCCGGCCATTGCGGCCCACCACCTGGCGGATGTTGGGATCGGTCCGCAGCTTGGCCACGGCGGCGGAGTCGTTGACGCCCAGCCGCTGCAGCAGGCTTTGCAGGGTGTCGTCGCTGCGGGTGGTGTCCGAGCGGTAGAGCACCCACGGGGTGCTGGACGCTGGAAGGATCTCGATGGCGGGGGCGGCGGTGCCGGTGCCCAATGCTTCAACCACCTGCCTCACCGGCAGATCGGCGGCGTCGGGTGCCAGCGGGGCGATGCCGAACGCCGTGACGCCCGTGCCCAGCAACAGGGCGCCGATGCCGGCCATGATGCGGCGCGGGTGTCGGGCGAGGCTGGCTTTCAGGGAGGCTGCCGGGTGGGCCTGGGAGGAGAAAGGGTTGGACTTCAAAACCTGTATTCCGGATGTGGCTGGTCTTGCACGAGAGCAGCTCGCAACATCATGAGTGGCGGGCGGCCCGAGAGTTCACTGCGGCGCGGTGGCCGGGTGTGATTTCAGGGCGTGCAAGAAGCACGCCAACTAGAATCCCTCGTTCCGCGCGGGCAGTATAGCCAGCGTGTCGGCCACCACATCGGAACTTACGCGTATGAGCTCTTCCCCTCTGGAACCCGAAAGTATTCAAAAGGCGGCGCAGTCCGTCCAGGACCTGACCGATGGTGTCCGACACGCCCTGGACGTGACCCTGCGCGGCTGCGAAGAACTGATCCCGCAGGCCGACTGGGTACAAAAATTGTCACGCGCCGAGCGCACCGGACAAGCCTTGCGCATCAAGCTGGGGCTCGACCCGACGGCGCCCGACATCCACATCGGCCACACCGTGGTGCTCAACAAGATGCGCCAGCTGCAGGACCTCGGGCACCAGGTGATCTTCCTGATCGGCGACTTCACCTCGCTCATCGGCGATCCTTCCGGCCGCAACAGCACCCGCCCGCCGCTGACCCCGGAACAGATCAAGGCCAACGCCGAAACCTACTACCGCCAGGCCAGCCTGGTGCTGGACCCGGCCCGCACCGAGATCCGCTACAACAGCGAATGGAGCCTGCCGCTGGGCTCCATGGGCCTGATCCAGCTGGCCGCCAAGTACACCGTGGCCCGCATGATGGAGCGCAACGATTTCCACCAGCGCTTCACCGCCGGCACCCCGATCAGCGTGCACGAGTTCCTGTACCCGCTGATGCAGGGCTACGACTCGGTGGCGCTGAAGGCCGATCTGGAGCTCGGCGGCACCGACCAGAAGTTCAACCTGCTCATGGGCCGCCACCTGCAGGCCGAATACGGGCAGGAGCCGCAGTGCATCCTGACCATGCCGCTGCTCGAAGGCCTGGACGGTGTGGACAAGATGTCCAAGTCCAAGGGAAACTACATCGGCATCACCGAAGAGCCGAACACCATGTTCGCCAAGGTGCTGTCCATCAGCGACACGCTGATGTGGCGCTGGTTCACCTTGCTGTCGTTCCGCTCCATGGCCGCGATCGAGGCGCTGAAGAAAGAGGTCGAGGCCGGTCGCAATCCGAAGGACGCCAAGGTGATGCTGGCCAAGGAGATCACCGCCCGCTTCCACAGCGCCGCCGCCGCCGATGCGGCCGAGCAGGACTTCATCAACCGCAGCAAGGGCGGCGTGCCGGACGAAATTCCGGATGTGAACCTGTCGGGCGCGCCGCTGGGCATTGCCGCGCTGCTGAAGTCGGCGGGCCTGGCACCCTCGTCGAGCGAGGCCAACCGCCTCATCGACGGCAACGGGGTGCGCATCGACGGTACGGTGATCAGCGACAAGGGGCTCAAGCTGCCCGCCGGCACCTATGTGGTGCAGGTGGGCAAGCGCAAGTTCGCGCGCGTCACCCTGGGCTGAAGCCATGGTGGCGCTGACCTGGCTCACCCCGAAGCGCCTGCTGGCTGCTTCGGTGGTGGTGGCCATGGTCACCATCGTGCTCAAGACGCTGGCCTGGCATGTGACCGATTCGGTCGGCCTGCTGTCCGACGCCATGGAGTCGCTGGTCAACCTGGCCAGCGCCATCTTTGGCCTGGTCATGGTGACCATCGCCACCCGGCCGGCCGACGACGACCATCCCTACGGCCACCACAAGGCGGAGTACTTTTCGTCCGGTTTCGAAGGCGTGCTGATCATCGCAGCGGCGTTGGGCATCATCTGGGCAGCGGGTCACCGCATCGTCGATCCGCAACCCATCCAGCAGCTGGGCTGGGGTCTGGCGCTGTCCATCGGCAGTTCCGCGCTCAACGGCCTGCTGGCCTGGGTCATGTTCCGGGCCGCGCGGGAACACCGCTCCATCGCACTGGAGGCCGATGCCCGCCATCTGGTGTCGGACGTCTGGACCTCGGCCGGCGTGGTGATCGGTCTGGTGCTGGTGCACCTGAGCGGCTGGCTGTGGCTGGATGCGCTGGTGGCCATCGGGGTGGCGCTCAACATCCTGCGCGAGGGCGTGCACCTGATCTGGCGTTCCGCCCAGGGGCTGATGGACGAGGCGCTCTCGCCGGCCGACCGGGCCGTCATCGACCAGACCCTGGCGGCCTTCGTTGCCGGACACGGGGCCGACACGCCGATCCGTTTTGACCATGTCAGCACCCGTAAATCGGCCCAGCGCAGCTTTGTGGACCTGCACATGCATGTGCCGGCGGACTGCACCCTCGGCCACGCCGCCGAACTGCGCAACCGCCTTGAGCGGCTGCTGATGGAGGCGGTGCCGGGGCTGCGCGCCACCATCCAGCTGCTGCCCACCGACGTGGAAGCGCACTTCGACGACCCGAAGGACCTGGTGTGATCGCCTTGCTGCAACGCGTGGCCGAAGCCCGGGTGGACATTGCCGGGCAGACCGTGGGCCGCATCGACCACGGTCTGCTGGTGCTGGTGTGCGCCGAACCCGACGACACGCCGGCGGTGGGTGAGAAGCTGCTGGCCAAGATCCTGAAGCTGCGCATCTTCAGCGACCCCGCCGGCAAGATGAACCTCAGCCTGCAGGACGTGCAGGGCGGCCTGCTGGTGGTGAGCCAGTTCACCCTGGCCGCCGACACCCGCAGCGGCAACCGGCCCGGCTTCACCGGCGCGGCACCGCCGGCCCAGGGGCGCGCGCTGTACGACGCGTTCGTGGCGGCCGCCCGCGCGACCCATCCGGTGGTGCAGACCGGCGAGTTCGGCGCCGACATGCGGGTGCATCTGGTCAACGACGGCCCGGTGACCATCCCGATGCGGATGACGGCCTGACCCCACCCGGGGCAGGCCCGCCGGCTTCAGCGGTACGGGTTCTTCAGGCCCAGACCGGCCAGTATCTCGACCTCGCGCGCTTCCATGGCCTCGGCATCTGCCTCACTGGTTTCATGGTCCCAGCCCTGGGCATGCAGCGTGCCGTGCACCAGCAGGTGGGCATAGTGGTCGGCCAGCGGCTTGCGCAGCTGCTTCGCCTCGGCGGCCACCACCGGGGCGCACAGCACCAGGTCGGCCATGACCAGGGGCTCGGTGGCGTAATCGAAGGTCAGCACATTGGTGGCGTAGTCCTTGCCGCGGTAGTCGCGGTTCAGGGCTTGCCCTTCTTCGGTATCGACGATGCGCACCGTGATCTCGGCATCGGCGTCCAGGGCATGGCGGATGCAGCGCACCACCTTGTGGCGGGGCAGGGCGGCGCGGTGCGTGGCGGCGTCGGCAAGATCGCCGAACTGCAGCGACAGGGAGAGTTGGTGCAGGGCCATCAGCGGTAGGCGGGCAGGGCCCGGCAGTCGGTCAGCAGGGTCTGTTCGCGGGCGGTGTCGCTGGCTTCCATGAAGCGCAGCGAGCCTTCATCGCCCTTTGTGTGCCAGCGCAGGCTGTGCTGTTCGTCCAGCGCGATGTAACGGGCGCCCGAGGCGGCGGGGCGGTTCAGCAGCAGGGCGGTGCGGCCATCGAAATGCAGGCTGGCGAACGAGCGGCCGTCCTGCAGGTTGAGGTAGACCACGTCCAGCCGGGCGCCACCGGCGCAGCGGTAGCGCACCGTTCGGCTCTGGAAACGGTCGCCTTCGATCAGGCCGGGCAAGGGCGCGGAGGCGTCCGCACCGCCGTGCCGGGGCGGCTGGGCGCAGCCGGCCAGCGCTGTGAGCGACAGCGCGGCAGCCAGCAGGCCGGCGCGCCAGGGCAGTGCGTTCATGGCGGGCTCCTTCAGGCCGCGGGGCGGCGTGTGCGGCGGGCCGGCGGGGCATCGTCGGCCCCGGGCGTGCGGACATCGTAGGCGTCGACGATGCGGGCCACCAGCGGGTGGCGCACCACGTCGGCACTGGACAGGCGCGAGAACGCGATGCCCTGCACCCGCTTCAGCACGCGCTCGGCATCGATCAGCCCGCTGAGCTGGGTGCGCGGCAGGTCGATCTGGCTCACATCGCCGGTGACCACGGCCTTGCTGCCGAAGCCGATGCGGGTGAGGAACATCTTCATCTGTTCCGGCGTGGTGTTCTGGGCTTCGTCCAGGATGACGAAGGCGTGGTTGAGGGTGCGCCCGCGCATGAAGGCCAGCGGCGCGATCTCGATCTGCTGCCGCTCGAAGGCCTTCTGCACCTTGTCATGGCCCATCAGGTCGTAGAGCGCGTCGTAGAGCGGGCGCAGGTAGGGGTCGACCTTCTGGCCCAGATCGCCCGGCAGGAAACCCAGCTTCTCGCCGGCTTCCACGGCCGGGCGGGTCAGCACGATGCGCTGCACCGCGCTGCGCTCCAGCGCGTCGACCGCGCAGGCCACCGCCAGGTAGGTCTTGCCGGTGCCGGCCGGACCGATGCCGAAGGTGATGTCGTGCGTGGCCATGTTCTCCAGGTAGCGCGCCTGGTTGGGCGTGCGGCCCTTGATCTCGCCGCGTCGGGTCTGCATGGCCAGCGCGCCGTCGCCCGGCTCGGCCACGGCGGTGTCGCCGGTGAGCATCAGCTGCACCTGTTCGGCCGGAATGGGCTTGCGCGCCATCTCGTAGAGGGCCTGCAGCGTCTCCATGGCCTGTTCGGCCCGGGCCTTGGGCCCTTCGACGCGGAATTGCTCGAAGCGGTGCGCCACCTTGACCTGCAGCGCCGCCTCGATGGTGCGGATGTGCGCGTCCAGCGGGCCGCACAGGTGGGCCATGCGGGTGTTGTCCGGCGGGCTGAAGGTGTGTCTGAGAATCAAGCTGATAATTCCGGAGCAAAACAGGAGCCCCGATGATAGGCAAGTTGACCGGCCAGCTGCTGGAGAAGAACCCGCCCCAGATCCTGGTGGATTGCCATGGCGTGGGCTACGAGGTGGACGTGCCCATGAGCACCTTCTACCAGCTGCCCGCCATCGGCCAGACCGTGTCGCTGCTGACCCATTTTGTGGTCCGCGAAGACGCCCAGATCCTCTACGGCTTTGCCAGCGCCGCCGAACGCGAAGCCTTCCGCCAGCTCATCCGCATCAGTGGCGTGGGACCGCGCACCGCGCTGTCGGTGCTCTCGGGCATGAGCGTGACCGAGCTGGCCCAGGCGGTGACCGCCCAGGAGGCCGGCCGCATCGTCAAGGTGCCCGGCATCGGCAAGAAGACGGCCGAGCGCCTGCTGCTCGAACTCAAGGGCAAGCTGGGTGCCGACCTGCCGGCGCTCGGTGCGGCCGCCAGTGCGGTGGGCGACGCCGCCGCCGACATCCAGCAGGCCCTGATGGCCCTGGGCTACAACGAGAAGGACGCCGCCGCCGCGCTCAAGGCCCTGCCGGCCGGCGTGGGCGTGGCCGACGGCATCAAGCTGGCGCTCAAGGCGCTGGCGCGTTAAGCCATGAGCATCCAGACCGACGACTTCACCCCGGCACCGCGCGTGGTGTCGGCCACCCCGGTGTCTCCGAAGGAGGAGGCCATCGAGCGCGCGCTGCGCCCCAAGCTGCTGGACGAATACGTGGGCCAGCAGAAGGTGCGCGAGCAGCTGGAGATCTTCATCGGCGCGGCGCGCAAGCGCAGCGAGGCGCTGGACCATGTGCTGCTGTTCGGTCCGCCGGGCCTGGGCAAGACCACGCTCTCGCACATCATTGCCCAGGAGCTGGGGGTCAACCTGCGCCAGACCAGCGGCCCGGTGCTGGAGAAGCCGCGCGACCTGGCCGCGCTGCTGACCAACCTGGAGCCCAACGATGTGCTGTTCATCGACGAGATCCACCGCCTGAGCCCGGTGGTGGAGGAGATCCTCTACCCCGCGCTGGAGGATTACCAGATCGACATCATGATCGGCGAAGGTCCGGCGGCGCGCAGCATCAAGCTCGACCTGCAGCCCTTCACCCTGGTGGGCGCCACCACCCGCGCCGGCATGCTGACCAACCCGTTGCGCGACCGTTTCGGCATCGTGGCGCGGCTGGAGTTCTACACCCCGGCCGAGCTGGCGCGCATCGTCGAGCGCAGCGCCCGCCTGCTGAACGCGCCGATGGAGGCCGAAGGCGGCTTCGAGATCGCGCGCCGTTCGCGCGGCACGCCCCGCATCGCCAACCGGCTGCTGCGCCGGGTGCGCGACTACGCCGACGTCAAGGGCAGCGGCACCATCACCCACGACATCGCGCAGAAAGCGCTGGCCATGCTCGATGTCGATCCCCAGGGCTTCGACCTGATGGACCGCAAGCTGCTGGAGGCGGTGATCCACCGTTTCGACGGCGGGCCGGTGGGGCTGGACAATATCGCCGCCAGCATCGGCGAGGAGCGCGACACGATCGAGGATGTGATCGAGCCGTATCTCATCCAGCAGGGTTTCCTGCAGCGCACGCCACGGGGCCGCACCGCCACGCTGGCGGCCTACCGCCACCTGGGGGTCAGCCCGCCGCGCACCGAGGGCGGGCTGTTCACCCCCGACGCCTGACGCACCGGTCGCCATGCCGTCCCGCCCGGCCACCTTGCCCCCGCAGGACAACGCCACCACGGCGCTGTACCGCGCTGCGCTCGGGCCGGTGGGGGCCACCTACTACCTGCGGGTGTTCGGCCGGTTCGATGAGGCCGGGTTGCCGGGGCCGGCCTGGAACACCATGGCCGCCTGCTTCACGCTGGGCTGGCTGATCTACCGCCGCCTGTGGGGTGCGGCCTTCTCGTATGCGGTGCTGATGACCGCGCTGGTGGCGGCCCTGTGGTTCGACCTCGGCCCCTGGTCGGCCTGGCCCGACGAAGGCCGGTGGGCCGCCGGGGCCGCACTGGCGGCGGGCCTGTGGCTGCTGCCCGGTTTTTACGCCAACGTGTTGCTGCACGGCGAGTTGCGTCGCCGAATGACCGAGGCGGTCCGCGAGGCCGCCACGGTGCAGCAGGCCCGCGAGCGGCTGGCAGCGCGGGCCAGCGGACCGGGTCTGCTCGGCCTGCTGGTGTTCCTGTACCTGGTGCTGGGTTCGGCGGCGGCCGGCTGGTGGTGGCAGCAGAGCCGGGGGCGGCCGATGCCGTTGCCGGTGACCGCGCCCGTGACCACGCCGGTGGTTGAGCCGGCGTCGGTTCCGGTGCCGGTGGTGCCGGTGGCCGCAGAGCCCGCGCCCGCTCCGGTACCTGTGCCTGTGCCTGTGCCTGTGCCTGTGCAGTCACCAGCCGATCCGCCGCCGGCAACCCCCGTTGCCGCCGAGCCGGCCGTACCGCTGGCCGACGCTGCAGCGCCGGAGGCCATCCGTCCCCGCATCCGTGCCCATGGTGTGGCGGTCGGCATGTTTGCCGACCCCGTCAATGCCCAGCGGGCCGAGGCCCGTCTGCGCGAGGCTGGCTTGCCGGTGCTGAGCGATCCGGTGGAGTCGTCGCGCGGCACGCTCACCCGCGTGCGGGTCGGTCCGCTGCCCGACCGGGCGGCTGCCGACGCCGTTGCCCGGCAGGTCCGCGATCTGGGTCTGGAGGCGCGGGTCTACGGGCCGTGACCACCGAGCGGCCGGGCCGGGTCGGCCGGATCAGCCCACCGCGCCGCGCGCATCGACCCGCAGAACCCGCTCGACCCACCCGTGCTGGAGCCCGCCGCGCACGCCGAACATGACGTCGTGCAGATTGACCGTCGGGTCGCAGTGGCCCGGTATCAGCCAAACCGTCTCGCCCAGCCCGGGCAGCGGACCCCCTTGCGCCGCGCGCAGGATGCCGTGTTCGTCGCCGCCATTGGCAAACTCCAGGCCCGGCGGGTGCGCCACCCGGGGCAGGCCACTGTCGATGGCGTGGCTCTTGTGGCCGGCGTCGACCACGGCGCGGTCGCCATGGCGGCTCATCACCTGCGACTTCACGAAGAGGGCGTGCTCGAACACCGGAGCGCCCGGCAGCGGCTGGTTGGCGGCGTAATCGGCGTCCATGAACAGGTAGGAGCCCGGCTGTATCTCGCCCCACAGGCCGCTGCCGGCTTCCAGCAGGAAGCTGCCGCTGCCCGCCCCGGTCACCAGCGGCACATCGATGCCGGCGTTTGCCAGCGCAGCGCCGCTGGCCCGCACCGCCTGCGCCGCGTGGTCGATGGCAGCGGTGCGTTCCTCGGCGCTGCGCAGATGCTGGGCGCGCCCGTGGTAGGCCTGCAGGCCGGCCCACCGCAATACCGGGCAGGCCAGCACCTGCCGTGCCAGCGTCACCGCCGCATCGCCGGGGACCACGCCGCAGCGGTTCTGACCGGCATCGATTTCCACGAACACATCGATCGCCCCGGTGGTCTGCACGCCCGCCTTCGCCATGGCACTGGCCAGCCGCGCCACACCATCGGCGCTGTCCACCGCGATGGCCCAGCGCACCCCGCGCTGCTGCGCCACCGCTTCTGCCAGGCGCAGCAACTTGCCCGGGTCGACCACCTGGTTGCTGATGTAGATGTCGGTCACGCCGCCCCGGGCCAGCGCCAGCGCCTCGCTGATCTTCTGCACACACACGCCGACTGCGCCATGGGTCATCTGCAGCCGCGCGAGTTCGGCGCACTTGTGCATCTTGGCGTGGGGCCGCAGCCGCACGCCCCGGGCCGCCGCAAAGTCCGCCATGCGGCGCAGGTTGCGCTCCATGGCGTCCAGGTCGATGACCAGGGCCGGCGTGTCGATGGCCGCCACTCCCTGGCCCACCGCGGGCTCAGGCATGCTGCTCGTCCAGGCTGTCGGTCTGCAGGTGGCGCACGTCGGCCCAGCCCACCAGGCCCAGGCCCTCGGGCGACCACAGCAGCCGGTTGACGGCGGTGTTCGGCAAGGCCCAGCTGCGCGGGGCCTGCAGTTCCAGCCGGGTGGCCGCCCGGTACAGCACATCCAGCACGCCGCCATGCACCACCATCAGCACCTGCTCGCCGGGGTGGCGCGCGGCTAGGTCGTTCACGGCGTGCAGCACCCGTTCGCGCAGCTGCAGCAGGGTCTCGCCACCGGGCGGGGCAAAGTCGGGCATGCGTTTGCGCCAGGCCAGGGTTTCGGCCGGAAAGCGCAGTTCCAGCTCGTCCCAGGTGTGGCCCTCGAAGCGGCCGAAGCCGCGCTCGCGCAGGCCCATGTGGATGTGCACCGGCAGGTCGCGCACATGGGCCACGGCTTCGGCGGTCTCGCGGGCGCGCTTGAGGTCGCTGGCATAGACGGCGGCCAGCGGCTCGTCGCGCAGGGCCTCGGCCAGCCGGCCCGCTTGCCAGCGGCCGTGGTCGTTGAGTTCGATGTCGGTGTGCCCCTGGATGCGCGTGATGCGGTTCCAGGCGGTCTCTCCGTGGCGCACGGCCAGGATGCGGGTGGCTTCCAAAGGGGTCTCCTCGGCACCGTCTCGGCACCGGTCGCCGAACTGTAGCGGCTGCCGGGCCCGCGTGGCGGTCAGCGCGGCACGTCGATGTCGATCCGCCGGCGGCCTTCGGGCGCGCTCGGGAAGCCCTGCAGGGCCGCATCGAGCATGGCCTGCCAGAGCGATTCGGTGCTGTTCCAGCGTCCGTCGTGGGCGGCGCTGGTTTCGTAGACCACCTGGCCGTTGCCGGCGTTGCGCACCAGCACCGTCACGCGGCGCTGGTAATAGGGCGACTCCAGCCGGGGAAACACCGGGCCATGGAAGCCGTATCCCGGGCCATAGGGGTGCACCCAGCGCGGCCCGAACGGGCCGTAAAAACTGTCGTAGGGACTCTCCCAGGGCGCGCGCGGCAGCTGCACCACCAGGGCGCTCACCTCCACCGTCCAGGGCGCCCGCACGTTACCGGCCGCCGGTGTCCAGCCGGCCCGTGCCAGGGATTGCGCGGCCAGCCGCTCCAGCATGTCCTGGCTGGCACCGGCCCGCCCGCCTTCCTGCGAGGGCGGGCGCTCAAACCGGAACACCTGCGGCGCCTGCGGAATGCCGCCGCCCCGCTCGGCCCACCGGGGGTGGCTCTGCACCTCGTTGTCCACCCGCATCACCGTGGCGCAGCCCGCCAGCGCGAGCGAACCGACCAGCAGCAGGGCGGTGCCGAGGTGTCGGGGGCTCAGGAGCTTCGCGTGCAGTGGCATCGGATGGGCACCGGGTGAGGTGTTGCTGGGCTGCGACTTACTGGGCAGCGATCGATATGACCGGTCGCGCGGGTGTCGGGTTCCCGGCATCGGCGGGGGCCGACGGCATCTCGGTGTCGAAGGCCTTGTCGCCGTCGGGGTCGGGCACGCCGGTCGCTTCCAGGCCGCCAAAGGGGAACAGCTGGCGGTCCATCAGGTGGCTGGGCACCACGTTCTGCAGCGCGCTGAACATGTTTTCGACCCGGCCGGGGTACTTGCTCTCCCACTCGCGCAGCAGGTTGCCGACCTGCTTGCGCTGCAGGTTTTCCTGGCTGCCGCACAAGGTGCAGGGAATGATGGGGAACTGCTGCACCTCGGCCCAGCGGCTCAGGTCCTTTTCGGCCACATAGGCCATGGGGCGGATCACCACATGGCGCCCGTCGTCGCTCACCAGCTTGGCCGGCATGCCCTTGAGCTTGGCACCGAAAAACATGTTGAGCAGCAGCGTCTGCAGGATGTCGTCGCGGTGGTGGCCGAGGGCGATGCGGGTGCAGCCCAGTTCGTCGGCCACCCGGTACAGGATGCCCCGACGCAGGCGACTGCACAGGCTGCACAGCGTCTTGCCCTCCGGAATGACGCGCTTGACGATGGAGTAGGTGTCCTGGTTCTCGATGTGGAACTTCACGCCCAGCTTGGTCAGGTACTCGGGCAGCACATGCTCGGGAAAGCCGGGCTGCTTCTGGTCCAGGTTGACCGCGATCAGCTCGAAGTTCACCGGCGCCCGCTTCTGCAGTTTCAGCAGGATGTCGAGCATGGCGTAGCTGTCCTTGCCGCCGGACACGCACACCATCACGCGGTCGCCCTCGCCGATCATGTTGTAGTCGGTGATGGCGCGGCCGACCTCGCGGCACAGGCGTTTTTCGAGTTTGTGGTTTTCAAGCTGTTCGTTCATGGCGGGGTCCTTGCGGCACGCGGATGGGGGTTCAGGGCTGGCGCCAGTCGTCACCCGGGAGGATGCGCTTCATGAAGCCGTCGAACATCGGGACGGTGAAGGCGGTATCCCCGTGGGTGGGGCTCCAGACCATGCCCTTGGCGATCAGGGTGGCCCGGGTCGGCGCCAGCGACGACACCTTCTCGCCCAGGCAGGCGGCGATGTCGCCGGAACGGTGCGGTCCGGGGCCCAGTTCGGCCATGGCCCGCAGGTACCGGCGCTCCTTGGGGGTGCAGCGTTCGAAGCGCACCCGGAAGAAGCTGTGGTCCAGCGAGGCCACGGCGCTCGCGCTGGCCTTGTCCAGATCGACCGCTTCGATCGGACTGCCGTCGGCCGCCAGCCAGGCCTCGCTGCCCCAGGTCTGGAGGAAATAGGCGTAGCCCTGGCTGCGTTCAAGGATCTCGTTCAGCGCCTGCCCGGTGATGCGGACACCTTCGTCCAGCAGCGGCTTCTCGATGGCCTGTCGGGCCGCTTCCGGCGGCAGGGCGCCGATGTCGGGAAAGTCGAAGAGCCGTTCGGCATACGACTTGGCGTTCCCCATCTGGCCCCGCAGCTGCGGCAGGCCGGCGCCGACCAGCACGACCGGCAGTTGCCGTTGCGAGATGCGGTGCAGGGCGGTGATGAGGGCTGCAAGCTCGGCCTCGCCCACGTACTGGAGCTCGTCGATGAAGAGGGCCAGTGCCGTTCCAGCGGCCTTGGCCGCGAGACCGGCCTGTTCCATCAGGGCCTGCAGGTCGTGTTCGAGGTCGCCGTTGTCGGCCAGGCCCGGCTCGGGTTCGTAGTCAATGCCGACCTCGATGTCGCTGTAGGTGAGCTTGAGCCGGCCGACAAAGCCGGCCAGCGCCCTGAGACCCCGTATCGCGTAGGCCTTGGCGGCTTCCGTCTGGCTCAGCCGCAGCAGGGCCTGACGCAGCTGCGGAGCCAGCATGGCCGGCAGCGAGCGTCCTTCCGGGGCTTCGAGCCGGATGGTGTGGATGCCGGCTGCTTCGGCGTCGTCGCGCACCCGGTCCAGCAGCACGGTCTTGCCCACGCCGCGCAGCCCGATCAGGATCGCGCTGCGGGCCGGACGGCCCAGCCGGGACCGCTCCAGCGCCACCCGCAGGCCCTCGCGCAGGGTGTCCCGCCCGGCGAGTTCCGGCGGCGGTGCACCGGCGCCCGGGGCAAACGGATTGGAGATCGGGTTCATATCAAGCGATATTTGAGAAGTTATCGAATCTTAATAACTTCACTAAACTCACTTGATTCCGGCTGTCGGGCCATCCGTGGCATCACCACTGTCCGCTTTCCATGCGGATGGCCACTTCGCAGTCGTCGAAGATTTCCAGCTTGGCGATCTTCACCCGCACGCCGATCACGCCGGGCAACTGCATCAGGCGGCGGGCCAGCTTGCCGATCAGGCTCTCCAGCAGGTTCACGTGTTCGGCGGTGCACTCGTCGATGATGATCTGGCGCACCTTGCGGTAGTCCAGTACATGGGTGATGTCGTCGTCGTGCGGCAGCAGCGGCTGGGTGCCCTGGTTCAGCTCGGCATCGACCTGGATCGGCTGCGGACTGACTTTTTCATGGTCCAGGATGCCGAGGTTGGCATTGAAGCGCAGCCCGGTGAGGGTGAGGATCTGGGTGCCGGCCTGTGTTCCGGCCTGCATGCCCGATGGCATCTGGTTCATGCCGCCTCCTGCGCCCGCAGCCGGAACACCTCCACCCCCACCGCCTCGCAGTCGGGGTAGACGTCGGGCTTGCAGGTGGACAGGCGCACCGCGGCCACGCCCGGGTTCTGCAGCAAGCGGTCGACCAGTTCGTCCACCAGCGTTTCCTGCAGGCCGATGTGGCCTTGCGCAATGCGCTGCGCCACCACTTCGCGCACGAAGTCGTAGTCGACCACCTCGTCGATGCGGTCGCCCCTGGGCGTGGACTGCGCCAGCGGCACGTACAGATCGACATCGATCCACAGGCGCTGCGGCGCGGTCTTCTCGAAGTCGTGGATGCCGATCTGCACCAGCACCTCGTGGCGGCGCAGGAACAGCTTGCGACAGGTCAGCAGCAGGGCGTTGAGGTCGGGGGTGGTCAAAGGGGTTTCTCCTGCATGAGTTCTTCCACCACGAACATCACGTCGCGTTCCAGCGGCACCAGGTGCTGGCCGCTGTCCACATTCACGATGGTGCCGGTGATGCCGGTGCTGCTGGCCAGAAAGACGCAGGTCTGCGCCACCTGGGCCGGGTCGGTGGGGCGGCGCAGCAGGTTGACGCGGCTGGCGCGCTCGAAGTTCTCGGGCTGCTGCGGGCCGCTGAGGTACATCAGGCCCGGTGCCACCGCGTTCACCCGCACCCCCGGCGCCAGCGCCTGGGCCTGCAGCGCCACCGAGCGCTCCAGCGCCAGCTTGGACACCGTGTACGAGAAGTAGTCGCGGTTCAGGTTGTGCACCTTCTGGTCCAGCACATGGACCACGCAGGCGTCGGCCAGGTGGTGGCGCTGCTGCATGCGGGCCAGCTCGCGGCCGAGCAGCAGCGGAGCGATCAGGTTCACCTCGAGCTGCAGCCGCGCCATGGCGGGGTCGAAATCGATGCCGGTGTCCGGCTCGAAGGTGGACGCGTTGTTCACCAGCGCGCGTAACGGGCCGCCCTGCTGTTCGATGTGCGCCATCATGGCCTCGACCTGTGCGCTGTCGGCCAGATCGGCCTTCACCGTATCGACCCGTGCTCCGGTCTGCCGCAGCTCGGCGGCCAGGGCCGCGGCCGCATCGGCCGAGCGGCTGTAGTGGCACCACACATGCCAGCCGGCCTGTGCAAAGGCCCGGACCAGCTCGGCGCCCAGCCGCAGCGAACCGCCGGTGATCAGGACCGCGCCGGGCTGTCCGGCGCCTGTGGATGAGGGATTCATGGGGGACAATCGGCGGGTGCCACCCGCTGCCGTGAACGAACCCTCCAGTGTAACGACCGACCTGCTGAAGCGCCTGCACCGGGCCATCGGCGAGGCCGGTGGCTGGCTGCCCTTTGACCGCTACATGGCCCTGGCCCTGTACGAGCCCGGGCTCGGCTATTACGCCAACACCGCGCCCAAGTTCGGGCACCTGCCGCAGTCCGGCAGCGACTTCGTCACCGCGCCCGAACTCTCCCCGCTGTTCGGTCGCACGCTGGCCCGGCAGGTGCAGCAGGCCCTGGAAGCCACCGGCACCGACACCCTCTGGGAATTCGGTGCCGGCTCGGGCGCGCTGGCCCGCCAGCTGCTCGACGAACTCGACGCACTGGGCTGCGCGCCGGCCCGCTACACCATCGTCGACCTCTCCGGCAGCCTGCGTGAACGTCAGGCCGCCACCCTGGCCGCCCATGGCAGCCGGGTCGACTGGGTTTCGGCGCTGCCCGAGCGGATGGCTGGCGTGGTGCTGGGCAACGAGGTGCTGGACGCCATGCCGGTGCGGCTGCTGCACCGCCGCAGCGGTGTCTGGCACGAGCGCGGCGTGGCGCTCGATGCCCGGCAAGGGCTGTGCTGGTCCGACCGCCCGACCGATGCCCGCCCGCCCCTGGCCATCGAGGGCCCGCACGACTACCTGACTGAAATCCACCCCCAGGCCGAGGCCTTCGTCCGCACCCTGGCCGACCGGCTGGAGCGCGGCGCGGCCTTCCTGATCGACTACGGATTCCCCGAGGCCGAGTACTACCACCCGCAGCGCCACATGGGCACGCTGGTGTGCCACCGGGCCCACCGCAGCGACAGCGACCCGCTGGCCGACCCCGGCCAGAAGGACATCACCGCGCACGTCAACTTCACCGGCGTGGCCCTGGCCGCGCAGGACGCCGGACTGACCGTGCTGGGTTACACCAGCCAGGGCCGCTTCCTGCTCAACGCGGGCCTGCTGGAGCTGGCCCGCGAGGCCGGTCCGCGCGAGAACGCGCTGATGCAGAAGCTGGTGCTCGAACACGAAATGGGCGAGCTGTTCAAGGTGATCGCCCTGGCCCCGCCGGCATCGGCGAACGGCTGGGTGCCCATCGGCTTTGCCAGCGGCGACCGCACCCACCGGCTCTGAAGGCGCCCATGCTTCGCTGGATGCTCGTCATTTTTCTGGCCCTGCTGCTGATCAGCTGGGCCACGCCGTTGCTGCAGAAGATGGGGCTGGGCCGGTTGCCCGGCGACCTGCGCTTCCGGGCCTTCGGCCGCGACTGGTTCCTGCCGATCGCCTCCACCGTGCTGCTGAGCTTCATCGCCAGCCTGGTGGGCTACCTGGTCTGAAGCGCGGTCTCAGCCGTCGTTCAGGTTCCAGCTGAAGCCGCAGCGCTTGCAGCAGACCGGCACCAGACCCGGCCCCGGGCGGGCGGCGGGGTCTTCCTGCAGCTTCAGCTGGCCATAGGCCTTGCAGCTGGGGCAGTTGGCCTGGTTGGCCAGCTCCTCGGCGTGCATCAGCAGGAACAGGTAGCGGCGCAGCGACCACAGCGCGATGGCCGCGCTGGCCACCACGAAGCCGGTGTTGATGAGCTTGTCCACCGGGCTGGCGCCCTGGAAGGCCTCGAAGCTGGCCAGCATGGCCACGGCCGCCAGGATGGCCAGCGTCATGTGGGCGTGGCTGGAGAGCAGCTCACGCTCGTACCACTTGCGAAAACCCAGTTGCCGAATGCCGTCGGCCAGCGGTCGGTTGAGCGGGTTGCGCTGCGGCATGCGGTCTCCTGAAAGGGTCAGGCATCGTCGCACAGCGCCTGCAGCGCGTCCACGCGAGCCTGATGGATCCGCTCGCCTATGCGGGGGCCGCTGAGTCCGGCGGCCATGGCGGCGCCCGCGACCACCGAGGTATCGACCGCCAGCACCGCCTGCAGCGCCGCCATCAGGCGCGTGGCTTGCGGGTAGTCCCGTTCCTCGTGGCCCAGCCGGCCCCGCGCATCGCACTCGCAGGCCAGCAGCGCCTGCTCGAACCGTTCGGGCTTGCGGATGGCGTCGCAGCGCTCCAGCAGGCGCAGCGTGGCCGCCGGTGACAGCCCGGCGCTGCCGTGGATATGCCCATGCTCGCGTGCCACCACATCGGCCAGTTCCTGGCAGGCGGTCGGCACCCGCAGCCGCTCGCCCAGCCCCTTGAGCAGCCGTACGCTGCGCGCTTCATGGCCGATGTGCCGGGGCCATTCGGCCGGCGGCGTGGTGCCCTTGCCCAGGTCGTGGCCCAGGCAGGCGTAACGCACCGGCAGCGGCGCCTGCAGCCGGGCGGCCATGTCGAGCACCATCATCAGGTGCACGCCGGTGTCCACCTCGGGGTGGTGCTCGGCACGCTGCGGCACGCCCCACAGGCGGTCCACCTCGGGCAGCAGCCGGGCCAGTGCCCCGCAGTCGCGCAGCACGCTCAGCATGCGGCTCGGGCGCTGTTCCATCAGCCCGCGCGAGAGCTCCTGCCAGACCCGCTCCGGCACCAGGTGGTCCACTTCGCCGTCCTCCACCATCTGCCGCATCAGGGTCTGGGTCTCGGGGGCGACCGAGAAGTCGGGGAAGCGGGCGGCCAGTCGGGCCAGCCGCAGGATGCGGACCGGGTCTTCTGCAAAGGCGCCGGTCACGTGGCGCAGCACCCGGTCACGCAGGTCCCGGGCGCCGCCGTGGGGGTCGATCAGGCGGCCGCGAGCCGGGTCGTCGGCGTCGGCCTCGGGCACGGCCATGGCATTGATGGTGAGGTCGCGCCGGGCCAGATCGTCTTCCAGCGTCACGCCCGGATCGGCATGAAAGGCGAAGCCGTGGTAGCCCGGTGCCGTCTTGCGTTCGGTCCGGGCCAGGGCGTATTCCTCGCGGGTCTGCGGGTGCAGGAACACCGGGAAGTCGCGACCCACCGGCAGAAAACCGGCATCCGCCATGGCCTGCGGCGATGCCCCCACCACCACCCAGTCGCGATCGCTGTGCGCCGGGGTCGCTGCCGACCGTGGCATGAGGGCATCGCGGACCGCGCCGCCGACCAGATAGATCTCCATGGTGCGGGGGAGTGACCGGTCAGCTCCGGCCCAGGCGGTAGGGTTCTTCGAAGTCCAGGAAGTCCTGCTCGGCCAGGGCGCCGTCGATCCAGTCCTTCACGCCGGGCAGGGCGGCCACCCGGTCCACATAGGCCCGGATGTCGGCCGGCACCGGCAGGTCATAAGTGCGGATGCGCATGCAGACCGGTGCAAAGAAGGCGTCGGCCACCGTGAAGGCGCCGAACAGCAGCGAGCCGGCCGGCTGCGCCGCCAGCAGCTCGCCCCACAGGCCGCAGAGGCGGGCCACGTCGGCGCGGACGCCGGGCTGGTCGCGCCAGATCAGGCGACCCACATCGGGCAGGCTGGCCTCGATGTTCATGGGGCAGGCACCCCGCAGGGCCGTGAAGCCGCTGTGCATTTCGGCGCAGACGCTGCGGGCCCTGGCGCGTGCCCTGGGGTCCGCCGGCCAGAGCTGGCGGTCGGGGAAGCGTTCGGCCACGTATTCGGCAATGGCCAGGGTGTCCCAGATCGGGAAGCCTTCGTCGACCAGCACCGGCACCTTGCCGACCGGGCTGATCGCCTTGAGCTGCTGCTTGAAGCTCGACCCGGCGTCGAAAGAGTCGAACCGGACCATGATTTCCTCGAACGGGATGCCCGCCTGCCGCAGCAGGACCCAGGGCCGCATGGACCAGGACGAGTAGTTCTTGTTGCCGATGTAGAGCTGCAGTGCCATGACGGGGACCCCGGTGGTTGGAGTCCCGATGTTAGGCGCTGCCGACCGGGCGCCAGCTCAGGCGTACTTCTCGAGGATGCGGGTGGAGCGCTCGACATCGCGCACCGCCGACGATTCGGCCACGGTGCTGGCAATGGCCTCGAGCATGTCGCAGGCCATCATGCGGTAGAAGGCTTTGTCCATGGCCTTGCGGACCGCCGCCATCTGCTGGGCGACTTCCTCGCAGTTGCGGCCCTCGACGATCATCTGGATGAGCCCGCCCACCTGACCGTCGATGCGCTTGAGCCGGTTGATGACGTCCCGCTGCGATTCGGTGAGGTTGGTGATGCCGGGTTTGGTGAGTGACATGATCAGCGCCCTTTAGGTAAAAGGTATTCATTCAATACCCGAGGGGAGTGTGCCAAAAAATCACTTCATGTAAGCCGAATGGGTTAATCAGTCGACTGGCGGTAGGGTTGTGTGTGGGGTATCGACCCGGCGCTCAATGCGGCGGCTGGCGGCGGTAGGCCAGCAGGGCATCGCGCCCGCCCCGGTGGCCCAGGTAGCGTTCGGCCACCGCCGCAATGGCGGCGGGCTCGATGCCCAGCGCCTGCAGGCCGGGGTGGCTGCCGTCGGACACGTTGTCCACCGTCATCGCGGCCAGGTTGTCCCGGCTCATCAACGGCTCGCCCGGTGCCAGTTCCATCAACCGGGCCTGCAGCCGGCCGATGGCCGCCGGCAGCGGGATCACCGGGCGCTGGCGGCTGCCGAAGCGTCCGGCCAGCTGCACCAGCTGGGCCAGCGTGAGCACATCCGGTCCGGCGGCATCAAAGGTCCGGCCGATGCTGTCGAGTCCGTGGCGCTGCGGGTCGAGCGAGGCCGCCACTGCCTCGGCCACGTCTTCCACCCAGACCGGCTGAAAACGGGCGCCGGCGCTCGCCAGCGGCACGAACGGAAACACCGACTGCAGTTGCGCGAACAGGTTGAGGAAGCGGTCGCCCTGGCCATAGATGACGCTGGGGCGCAGCACGGTGAGGTCGAGGCCGGCGGCCTGCAGCACCGCCTCGCCCCGCGCCTTGCTGCGCTGGTAGCGCGAGGGACCGTTCTCCGACACCCCGAGGGCACTCACATGCACCAGGCGGCGCACGCCGGTGGCGTTCATGGCGGCGGCCAGCTGGCGGGGCAGCGCCACATGGGTCTGTTCGAACGCAGCCTCGGTGCCGTGCAGGATGGCCACCAGGTGCACCACCGCGTCGTGTCCGGGCAGCAGGCGCAGCAGGTCTTCCTGCCGGTGCACGTCGGCTTCGAGGACGGTGACGCGTGGCAGGTGCTGCACCGCAGCGGCCTTGTTAATGCGGCGCGTGGGCACGGTGATCTGCCAGCCCAGGCGGTGCAGCTTCTCGCAGACGTGGCGGCCGACGAAGCCGGTACCGCCGGTGATGAGGACTTTTTTCATGGCAGGCTGGATCAGGGGAGTTCGGTGTTCGTGGGGGGTGCGGTCGCGGCGCGGGGCCCGACCGTGCCCAGCCGCTGGCGCAGCGATTGCGGCTGGCCGCCCAGCTGGGCGGCGTACAGGGTGGTGTTGGCCAATACCCGCTTCACATAGTCACGGGTCTCGTCGAAGGGAATGGTTTCGGCCCAGATCTCGCCCGGCAGCACCGGGCCTTCGCGCCAGGCCCTGGCGCGCCCCGGGCCGGCGTTGTAGGCCGCTGCGGCCAGTGGCAGCGAGCCTTCAAAATCGTCCAGCGCGAACTTGAGGTAGGCGGTGCCGATCTGGATGTTGGTGTCGCGCTCATTGATCCGGGCCGGCCGGAAATCGGTCAGGCCGATGCGGCGGGCGGTCCAGCGGGCCGTGGCCGGCATGACCTGCATCAGCCCGGCAGCGCCGACGCCGGAGCGCGCATCGGTGACGAAGCGGCTTTCCTGCCGGATCAGGCCGTACACATAGGCGGGGTCCAGACCGATGTCCCGGGTGCGGCTCAGCACCGCGTCGCGGAACGGTGTCGGAAACCGCAGCGCCATGTCGACCTGCGAGCGGTTGCGCAGGCTGGTGTGGATGCAGCGGTCCCAGAGTTCCTCGCGGCAGGCCACGGTGGCGGCCGCCAGCAGCTCGCGCTCCGACATGCCGCCCGGGGTGTGCAGGGCCACGCTGTAGTTCCACTCGCGCACGCCCTCGCTGCGCAGACCGAGCCGGAACGCCGCCAGGGCACGGCGGATGCCGGGATCGGCCGTGATGTCGGCCAGCTCGGCGGCGGTGGGGGGTGGCGGCGCCGGCGGCAGGCTGACCTTCAGACCCAGGGTCTCCAGGGCCAGCTGCTCGTAGAAGCCGTGCGGCGATGCGATGCCGGCCAGCAGCTGGCGGGCCTGCAGCACTTCGGGCGGGGGCGAGGCGGTCACCACGGCCGTGCCCGGGGGCAGTGGCGGCGCACCCGCATCGGGCACGCCGGCCGCCGAGTCCAGCCCGGCCTGGGCCAGCAGGCTGCGGGCTTTCCAGTACACCCAGGCCGGGTCCGACTGCTGGGCCGGCCCCATGGCGTCCACGGCTTCCCGCACCATGCCCCAGCGGCCGGCGCGCAGCGCGGCCCGCACCTTCCAGGCCAGGTGATCGTCGGCCATGCCGCGGTCGCTGCCACGGGCGAAATACCCGGTCGCCTCGGGCATGAATTTCTGGGCGGCGCGTTTGCCGATCACGCCCCAGAGCCAGTCGCGCTCGTCGCGGGTGAGCTGGGTGCGCCAACGCAGGTGGTCGACCTCGGCCGCCGCGGCCGCCGGATCGGCACTGGCCAGCCGGATGATGGCCAGCGTGACCAGCTCTTTGGTGTGGGTGCGGAATGCGGTCAGCTTGCCGTCGAGGTAGCGCTGGGGTTCGGCGGCAATGGCGTCGAGCCGGCCGGCCCATTCCGGGTTGAGCAGGGCCACCGCCTGGCTGGCCGCCCGGGTCTTGCCGGTCTCCATCATGAGCCGGGCCCGCAGCCAGACCGCCTGCTCGCTCAGGTGCCCGCTCTTGAGCAGGGCTTCGGCGGCAGTGGCGCAGCCGGTGTCGATGTCCTTCTGGGCCAGCCATTCGTTCTGTACCCGGGCCGCCGCCTGCGCGGCATCCAGACGGCCGGCCACGGCGTCCAGCATCAGGCCGTAGCAGCGCACCTGTCGGTCGTCGTTCATGCGGAAGCGCGGCCGCTCCAGCTCGAATTCGACCCAGTTGCGCTGGCGCCCGAGCAGCAGGAGCCAGTCGTTGCGCAGCCGGTCCTCCCAATAGGTGCCGGCCATGGCGTCCATCGCGGCGCGAATCTCGGCGGGTGCCGCCGAATCCAGCCGCGCGCGCATGTCCCAGTAGCGGGCCAGCGGCTCCAGCGCGTGGCCGCGCGCGGCCGGCAGCGATTGGGTCAGCTGGGCGGTACGCCCGAGCCGGAACGACTCGCGCATCTCCAGCAGGGTGCTGTCGGCAGCGCCACCGCCCTGGCCTTGTGCAAAGACCCAGGTCGGCGCCAGGGCACAGCTCAGCAGCGCCGCCATAATGGGCCGGCGCCACCCGCTGGCCAAGATCGATGGAATCACGAAAGACATCGCCCGATTATGGATACCAAAACCGGTGAGAGTTCCCCCGCAGCCACCCGCAAGATGGCCTGGCGCAAGTCGTTGGTGGAGAAGCGCCAGAACCTGGCCGACCGGGCCTGGCGCAACGACCTGCTGCAACGGGTCATGCGGGTCTGGCTGATCCACCGGCCCGACACGGTGATCGGCGCTTACTGGCCCATCAAGGGCGAATTCGATCCCCTGCCGGCGCTGTTCCGCTGGCAGGAAGCCGGGCTGGAGGAAGACGCGGCCGGGGCGGCCCGCCACCGCCGCATCGGCCTGCCGGTGGTCAACAAGGTCGACCGCACCCTGACCTTCCACACCTGGTACCCCGGCTGCCCCATGGAAGAAGACGCCTACGGCATCCCGAAACCCAAGGACACCGAGGTGATCGTGCCCACCCTCATCTTCGTGCCCTGCGTGGGTTACGGGCCGGGCGGCTACCGGCTGGGTTATGGCGGCGGTTTCTACGACCGCACCCTGGCCGCCTTGCAGCCCAAGCCCTTCACCGTCGGCCTGGGCTACGACTTCGGCTACCTGCCCGACATGGAGCCGGAGCCGCACGACCAGCCGCTGGACGCCATCCTGTGCGACACCGGCGTGGCCTGGCCGGGGCGCTGAAGCCCCTGGTCAGGAGCTGCTGACCCGGGCCATGACGGCGGCGCCTTCCTCCAGCGCCTCGTCGATGGCGGCCAGCATCGACGGTGACCCGGCCCAGTGCTGGCGCTGGCTGGAGAGCAGGTTCATCCTCTGCGCGAGGTTTGACGCCGAACTGACCAGTTCTGCGATCTGTGCGGGTGACATGCCCCCCAGGGCGCTCGCGGACACCTCCACGGTGGTGCTCAGATGAAAGACGTCGCCCATCAGGTCACGGAGCTCGCCGAAGGACATTCGCGGCGGTACCGGTGGCGCCAGGTGGGGCTGCGTCGGGCCGACGGCCATGGTTCGCCGAGGTTGATGACGGACCTGGGTCAGGCCGGTGGCGGGCCGAGCGTGCTCCAGGCGGGGTGGGGCCGATCGGGTGCGTGCGGCAGGCTGGCGGATTGATGTCGAAATCATGATCTGGCTATTTCAAAGTTGGGACGCTCATGAGTCCCCACCCGGCGCCCATCGATGCCACCGGGTGACCGGAGGTCACACCCGATCCGGGTTGGCGTGCGCTTCGGTGATGCGCTGTTCGTGCCGGACCAGCCACAGCCCGCTGCCGATGATGATGGCCGCGCCCAGCCAGGTGTGCGCGGCCGGGAGCGACTGCCAGATGAACCAGTCCAGCATGACGCCCCAGGCCAGGGCGCTGTACTCGAACGGCGCCACGGCCGACGCCTGACCGTGCCGGAAGGCTTCGGTGATGGCGAGCTGGCCGCCGAAGCCGGTGATGGCCAGCGCCAGCAGCAGCGGCAGATCGGCGGTGGCGATGGCCTGCCAGTTCGGCGCCGCCAGCGCGCCGGCGGCCAGTGACAGCAGCAGCGTCATCCACAGCACCATGCCTTCGCTGCTGTCGGTGCGGCTGGCCAGCCGGCCCACCACGGCCGAGATGGCGTAACAGAGCGCCGCGCCCAGCACGGCGAGCCCGCCGGCCGTGACCAGCCCGGCCTGCAGGTCTTGCCCGCTGGGGCGCAGGGCCACCAGAACGCCGGCAAAGCCGATCGCCACCGCCACCCAGTGCACCCAGGGCACGCGCTCGCCCAGCACCGGGACCGACAGCAGGGTGATCAGCAAGGGCGCCACGAAGAACAGGGTGTAGGCGGCCGACAGCGGCAGGTCGCGCACGCCCAGCGTGAACAGCGACAGCATGGCCACGCTCAAGGCGCCGCGCAGCAGGTGCAGCGACCAGCGCGCCGGCTTCACACGTCCCCAGGCCCCGCGCCAGGTGATCCAGGCCAGCACCAGCGGCAGACAGGTCAGGCCGCGCAGCGCCGCGATCTGCATCACCGGGTAGCGGGCTGCCAGGGTCTTGAGCACCGCGTCCATCAGGGCGAAGAAACCCACCGCCACCAGCATGGCGACGATGCTGCGCAGGTTGCTGGAGGAGGGGCGGGTCGGCATGGGCGGTCGGGCGGGAAAAAGCCCGAGAGTGTGCACCAGCCTGGGGCATGAGCCGGGTCCAGCAGGGGTCAGTCGATCAGGTCCACCGTGTCGGGGTCGGGCGTGTCGCCGATGGCTTGCCGGGTGGCGGCCGCCTGTTCCAGCAGCCAGTCGCAGAAGGCCTGCACTTCGGGGCGGCGGGTCCGCTGCGGGCCGGTGACCAGCCAGTAGGCCAGTGGCGAGTCCATGCGGCAGGCCGGCAGCGGCTCCAGCAGCGCGCCGCTGGCCAGGCTTTCCGCCACCAGCGGCAGGCGCGCCATGGCCACGCCCTGGCCGGTGAGGGCGGCCTGCACGATCTGGTGGGCGTAGTTGAAGTACAGCCAGCGCTGGGGCTGCAGGCGGCTGGGCGCCGTGCGCCGGGCACCGGCTACGCGGCGGGGTGCGGCGGTCTGGCCGAAGGTGTCGAGCCAGCGCTGCCAGGTCAGCCATTCGAGGTGGCGCGAGCGGTGGGCGTCACCGGCCTCGATCAGGGCCACGCCGGCCAGGTCCGCCGGTGTGCGGATCGGGTGGGCCTGCAGCAGCCAGGGGCTGGCCACCGGGGTGAGCTGTTCGCCGAACAGCCGCACCGCATGGGGCGGTGCGTTCTCGGGCACGCCGTAGCGCAGCGCCAGGTCGACGTCGGCGGTGGCCAGATCGACCGTGCTGTCGGTGGCGTCGATGCGGATGTCGATGTCCGGGTGCTCGCGCTGGAAATGCTCCAGCCGGGGAATGAGCCACATCGAGGCGAACGATGCCCAGGTGGTGATGGACACGCTGCGCCGGCCCGCGCCCTGGCGGATCTGCCGCACCGAACTGTCGATGCGCTCCAGCGCCGGGTCGACCGCGCGCAGCAGCTGGGCGCCGGCCCCGGTGAGTTGCACCGAGCGGGTGTGGCGCAGGAACAGCGGCGTGCCGATGTCGTCCTCCAGCGACTGGATCTGGCGGCTCACCGCGCTCTGGGTGATCGACAGCTCGTCGGCGGCGGCGCGGAAGTTGAGCAGCCGGGCCACCGCCTCGAAGGCGCGCAGGTGACCGACGGGCAGCGGGCGGGTGCGGCTGGTGGGTTGCATGGGCGGTGGATGACTTTGATGCGTTTGAATCATCAATGGAGGCGGGCGTTTTCATTGGACCACAGGCCGGCTCTGGCAGAGGATTCAAGCCAAGCCGAACCCGTTTGCGTTCGGCTCCACGCAGGAGAACACCATGTCCATTCATGCCATTCAAGAATCCCTGATTCCCGGCCCGCTGTGGCAGCTCGGGGCCGGCGCGGCCGCCAGCCTGCGGGCCATCCGGCCCAGCCGGCTGGCGGTGCGCGAAGGCCGGGCCTGGGTCACCTGGGGCGACGGCTGCGACCGCATCGTGGTGGCCGGCGAGGTGCTGGAGGTGCCGGCCGGCGCCCATGTGGTGGTGGAGCCGTGGCAGCCGTGTGGCGCGGGCGTGCTGCGCTTCGGCTTCGGCGCGGCCTGACGGCAGGCCCCGGGTCGCGCGGCCGGGGGCCGCTGGCAGAATGCCCCGCATGGCACGCCCCAAGTCACCCACCCACGATCTCAAGCGCGACGAGATCCTCAACCTGGCGGCGCAGTGCTTCGCCCACCGCAGCTTCCCGGCCGCCAGCATGAACGACATTGCGGCTGCCTGCGGCACCAGCAAGGCGCGGCTCTACCACTATTACGAGAGCAAGGAAGCCATCCTGTTCGACCTGCTGGACCGCTACACCCAGCGGCTGCTGGCCCTGATCGGCGAGGCCGAGGCCCATGCCCAGCGCCAGAACCTCAGCGAACGGGCGGCGCTGCATGCGCTGGTGCGGTCGTTCCTGACCGAATACGAGAGCTCGGCCACCCGCCATGTGGCGCTGGTGTCGGACACCAAATTCCTGGGCGACGTGCAGCGCGAGCTGATCCTGAACCGTCAGCGCGACGTGGTCGCCGCCTTCACCCGCTTCATCCGGCGGGCCTACCCGGACCGGGTGCATGCCGGCAACCAGACCGCGCTGACCATGATGCTGTTCGGCATGATCAACTGGACCTTCACCTGGCTGCGCCCCGGCGGCCCCATGAGCTACGCGGCATTTGCCGACGAGGTGGTGGCGGTGCTGGAGCGGGGACTGTCCGGCCAGGGACCCGGATGACCGGGTTTTCCTTGATTTACCTATGCGAAACGAATTTCGTTTAAGTAAAATTTCGAACTTCAGCCGACCACCACCCCGGAGACCGCCATGAGCAAAGCATTCGCCTCGCAGGCCGACCTGCAGGACAAGAACATCACCTTCGAACAGCTCAGCGCCCACTGCTGGGCCTACACGGCCGAAGGCGACCCGAATTCGGGCGTGATCATCGGTGACGAATTCATCCTGGTGAGCGACGCCACCGCCACCCCTGCCATGGCGCAGGACCTGATCCGCCGCATCCGCGAGGTCAGCGACAAGCCCATCAAGTACGTGCTGCTGACCCACTACCACGCGGTGCGCGTGCTGGGCGCCAGCGCCTTCAAGGCCGAAGGCGCGACCGAGGTGATTGCCAGCCGCGGCACCCACGACCTGATCGTCGAGCGCGGCGCGCAGGACATGCAGAGCGAGATGGAACGCTTCCCCCGGCTGTTCCGCGGCGCCGACTCGGTACCCGGCCTCACCTGGCCCACGCTGGTGATCGGCGACGGCACGCCCGGCCGGCAGGGCAGCCTCACGCTCGATCTGGGCGGCGTGAAGGTCGAGATCTGGCACCCCGGCGCCGGCCACACCAAGGGCGACACCATCGCCTGGGTCGAGTCCGAAAAGGTGCTGTTCAGCGGCGATCTGGTCGAGTTCGAGGCCGGCGTCTACACCGGCGATGCCCAGCTGGAAGAGTGGCCGGCCACGCTGGAAGCCTTGCGTGCCCTCAACGCCGAAGCCATCGTGCCCGGTCGCGGCGAAGCCATGAAGGGCAACGCCAACGTGAACAAGGCGCTGGACTACACCGCCCGCTGGGTCACCACGCTGTTCCAGGCGGCGCGCGAGGCGGCGGCCGCCGGCATGGACCTGAAGGCCGCCATGGCCCACACCCGCCAGAAGATGGACCCGGTGTTCGGCCATGTCTTCATCTACGAACACTGCCTGCCGTTTGACGTGAGCCGCGCCTACGACGAGGCCCGGGGCATCAAGCACCCGCGCATCTGGACCGCCGAGCGCGACCAGGAGATGTGGGCCTCCCTCCAGGCCTGATCCGTGCCCGGCGGCCCCGCTACCATGCGGGGTCCATGAACCCGCCGCCGCTCCACCACGCCTTCACCGACTGGGCCGTTGCCACCGTCTTCGGTGTGGTCTACCTGGGCATGTTCCTGGGTGGGCTGCCCCGCCTGCGGCTGGACCGCACCGGCGTGGCCCTGCTGGGCGCCATCGCCATGATGGCCATCACCGGCATGACGGTGAACCAGGCCGCCTCGGCCATCGACGTGTCCACGCTGCTGCTGCTGTTTGCCTTCATGGTCATCTCGGCACAGATGCGGCTGGGCGGTTTTTATGCGGCGGTCACCCTCAGGGTGGGCGCCATGCCGTTGTCGAGGCCGGCCTTGCTGGCGGCCCTGATTACGGTCGCCGGCGTGCTGTCGGCGGTGTTCTCGAACGATGTCATCTGCCTGGCCATGACGCCGCTGGTGCTGCGCCTGTGCCTGCAGCGCGGCTGGCCGCCGGTGCCGTTTCTGGTCGGGCTGGCCTGCGCGGCCAACATCGGTTCGGCGGCCACGCTGATCGGCAACCCGCAGAACATGCTGATCGGCTCGGTGCTCGCGCTTGACTTCGCCGACTACGCGCTGCGCGCCGCCGCCCCGGTGGCCGGTGGCCTGCTGGTGCTCTGGGTCTGGCTGGCCTGGGGGCCGGGCCAGTCGCGCAGCGATGCACTGGTGCCGCCGTCGGTGCCGCTCGATGCCGACCCGCCGTTCGATGCCTGGCAGACCACCAAGGGCCTGACCGTGGTGAGCGTGCTGATGGTGCTTTTCCTGTTCACCGACGCGCCGCACGCGGTGCTGGCGCTGGTCGGGGCTGCGCTGCTGCTGCTGAGCCGCCGGCTGGCGTCGTCCGACGTCATCGGCCTGGTGGACTGGTCGCTGCTGGTGCTGTTCATGGGGCTGTTCGTGGTCAACCACGCGTTCGAATCGACCGGCATGGCGACCGACGCGGTGCAGTGGCTGGCGGCGCGCGGGGTGGTGCTGCACGAGCCGGGCACGCTGATGGTGGCGGGGGTGGTGCTCTCCAACCTGGTGTCCAACGTGCCCGCCGTCATGCTGCTGTTGCCCCACCTGCAGGACCACGCCTCCACCGCCGGCCTGCAGCTGGCGCTGGTGACCACCTTTGCCGGCAACCTGCTGCTGGTGGGCTCCATCGCCAACCTGATCGTGGCCGACCTGGCCGGTCAGCAGGGCGTGCACATCGGCTGGCGCGAGCATGCCCGCATCGGTGTGCCGGTCACGCTGCTGTCGCTCGGGCTGGTGTGGATGGCGCTGCGCTGACGGCGGTGCGCCGCCAGGCGTTCAGCCCGGGCTGGCCAGCGTGCGCAGGTCGGCCCCGTACTGTTGGAGCGTGGCCACGGCCCGCTGGCGCTGCTGTGCGGTGGTGCTGTTGTGGATCAGCGCCAGTTGCCGGCAACCATGCTGGACCGTGGACTGCAGGTAGGCGTTGTAGCCCGGCGTGGGCGAATCGGTGAACCGGTTCAGGTGCGCCTGGATGCGCTGGCCTGCGGAGGCCGGTTCGGCCTGGGCCTGGCGGATGGTCGCCAACAGGTCGGCCTGGCGCACCAGCCGCTCCTGCCGGGTGCGTGCCGCATCGAACGGTGATGCGGCCAGCTGCTGGCGCAGCAGGCTGCGCTGGGCATCGCTCAGGCGGCCATAAAAAGTTTCCAGCCGGTCCTGCGCGCGTTCGGTCCGGCGGTCGAGCACCCGGCCGGGCGACGCGGCGATGAAGTCTTCCTCGAACTCGCGGTTGTTCTTGACCTGCTGGCGGGCCAGGTGGTCGAGCTGGGCGGGGGAGAGCTGCAGGGCCAGCCGGGCCAGCGGCGGCACCGCTTCGGTGGCGGTGCGTGCGAGCCGCTCGCGGACCCGGTCGAACTGCTGGCACACCTGATCGGCCGTGATGTCGTTCGGCGCCAGCCGCTCCCAGTCGCGCAGCAGCTCGGCCAGGCGCGGCAGCTCCTCCTGGCGGTGCCAGGCGAAGAGCGCGTCGAGGTCGGTCCGGACCTGTGCGGTCTGGCGGTTGTCCAGATCGGCATAGCCATCGATCCACCAGTAGGTCAGGCTCGGGGCCTGGTGGTAGACCACCCTGAGTGCGGTGCAGCCCGCCAGCACCAGGGCCACGCCCAGCACCGCGAGCCGACCCAGGGGGCGGGCCATAATCCGGCGCATTCTGCCGCCGGCCTCGGGGCCGGGCGGCGTGGTGGCAGCAGCACAAAGGACGGACATGAGCAGAGCTTTGGATGTGGTGGTGATGGCGGCGGGCAAAGGCACCCGCATGAAGAGCCGCCGGCCCAAAGTGTTGCACCGTCTTGCGGGTCGTGCCCTGGCCCAGCATGTGATCGACTGCGCCGCGCGGTTATCGGCCCGCAGCGTGGTGGTCATCACCGGTCATGGGGCCGCCGAGGTCGAGGCCGGCCTGAGCGCGCCCACCGGCACGCCGCTGCGCTTCGTGCGGCAGGAGCCCCAGCTGGGCACCGGCCATGCGGTGCAGCAGGCCGCGCCGGTGCTGCCGGACGACGGCGTGACCCTGGTGCTCTCGGGCGATGTACCGCTGACCCAGGCCGACACCCTGCAGGCCCTGCTGCAGGCCTGCGACGGGCAGCGGCTGGCGCTGCTCACGCTCGACCTGCCCGACCCCACCGGTTACGGCCGCATCGTGCGCACCGCTTCGGGCGAGGTGCAGGCCATCGTCGAACACAAGGACGCCACCGAGGCGCAGCGGGCCATCGGCGAGATCTACAGCGGCATCATGGCGGTGCCCACCCGCCTGCTGCGCGGCTGGCTGGCGCGGCTGGACAACCGCAACGCGCAGGCCGAGTACTACCTGACCGACGTGGTGAAGTTCGCCGTCGCCGACGGCCTGAGCGTGGTGGCGCACCGGATCGATGACGCGGTGCAGGTGGCCGGCGTCAACAGCCCGCAGCAGCTGGCCGAGCTGGAGCGCGCCTTCCAGCAGCGCCATGCCCAGGCCCTGATGCTGCAGGGCGTGCGGCTGGCCGATCCGGCCCGGATCGACGTGCGTGGCGAACTGGTCTGCGGCCAGGATGTGGAGATCGACATCAACTGCGTGTTTGAAGGCCGGGTCGAACTCGGCGAGGGCGTGCGCATCGGGGCCCACTGCGTGATTGCGAATGCCCGTATCGAGGCCGGTGCGGTGATTCATCCGTTCACCCACATCGATGGCGAGAAGGCCGGTGTGCGGGTGGGCGAGGGCGCGCTGGTGGGGCCGTTTGCCCGGCTGCGCCCCGGTGCCGATCTGGGCCGCGAGGTGCACATCGGCAACTTTGTCGAAGTGAAGAACAGCACCCTGGCGGCCGGTGCCAAGGCCAACCACCTGGCCTACCTGGGCGACGCCACGGTCGGCGAGCGGGTGAACTACGGTGCCGGCAGCATCACCGCCAACTACGACGGGGCCAACAAGCACCGCACCGTCATCGAGGCCGATGTGCATGTGGGCAGCAACTGCGTGCTGGTGGCGCCGGTGACCATCGGCGCGGGCGGCACAGTGGGGGCCGGCTCCACCATCACCAAGGACGCGCCGGCCGGCGCCCTGTCGGTGGCGCGGGGCAAGCCGGTCACCATTGCCGGCTGGCAGCGCCCGGTCAAGAAAAAAGGCTGATCAGCGCGGGTTGCCCTGGCCCGCTGCAGGCGGCTGGCCGGCGCGCTGGCGCGGGCGGCGCGGGGCGAGGTCGTCGTCCAGGCCCATCAGGTTGGACAGGCCCATGATTTCCGACTCCCGGAAGCCGGTGTTGCCGTACTGGTGGTCAAAGCCCGAGAGCTGGCTCTCGAGCTCGCGCATGACGCTGTCGCGCTCCGTCTCGGTCTTGACCGGCTGTTTCGGTTTCGGCAGTTCGGCCAGGTTGAGCTGGGCCCGGAAGTCGGCCGGCGAGGGCATGCGGTGGATGCCGTTCTTCAGCAGCACGAAGCGCACGCCGGCGGTGCGCAGGATCCGGTTCTTCTCGCGCACCCGCTCGGCCCGTGCCTCGGCATTGCTCAGGTGGTATTGCTCGACGTCGAAGGCAAAGTTCGGCTTGCCGTCGACGCCGCACACCACGAAGTCCACGCTGTCGGCTTCCAGGCGTTCCAGGGCGCGCTGCTTGTTGCTCGCCCGACGCACCGACAGCATGTGCTTGAGCTGCACCTGCGGCAGCACCACATGGCCGGGGAAGGTGTCCTGCAGGTAGTCCAGCATGGCCACCTGTTCCACCGACAGCACCCGCTCGGGGCTGTAGCGATCATCACGGCCGTGATCGCCCTGGCGGAAGTACCGCACATAGAGCCAGCCGCACAGAACCAGCAGCACCGCCGCGATGCCGATTCCGGTCCACATCATGTCCATCAAGACCTCCTGAAGCCCTGGACGGGCTCTTGTCGTTGTCGGCGATTCTAGAAAACCTGTTACAGGTTGTGTCAGGCTGCAACCCGAACGGCTTAATAAAACGCCATCCCTGTGCGGTTTGTATCAAACCCTGGGGGGTAGAGTCATGCAAGGGTATGCATTTTGCGCTCAGCGGTGAATCGGCAGGCGCGGATGGAACTTGGCGCGCCGGGTGCTGAAGAAGGCCTTCACGTTGCGCACGTTGGCGTCGCTGGTGAACAGCCGCCGGGCCAGTTCCAGGTAGGCCGGCATGTCGGCGCAGTGCACCACCAGCACGAAGTCCGGCCCGGGGCTGACCCGGTAACACTGCTGTACGGCCGGGTCGGGGACGACGCGCGCTTCAAAGGCGTCCTGCAGGTCGGCGCCCTGGCGCTCCAGCGTCACTTCCACCAGGGCGGTGAGCCCATGGCCCTGGGCCTCGGCCAGCCGTTCGGGCTGGAGGACGGCCACCACCCGCTCGATCAGCCCGAGCTGGTGCAGCCGCCGCACCCGCCGCAGGCTGGTGGGGGGCGACAGGTGGGCGGCCGCGGCCAGGTCCTGGTTGCTGCGGCCGGCATCTTCCTGCAGCAGTTCCAGCAGGCGGCGGTCGGCGTCATCGATGTCGATCGATTCCATGATCGTGATCTTTATGAAAGTTTGTTGCTCGGTGCCGGTTGGGTGCAATTTTAGGTCAAAGAATACTGAATTTTGATCATTCCTTTCTCTCCGTCCTGCGTAGCATCCGCCGATCCAAGGGTTCAACAAGGGGTGATTCATGTGCGGCATCGTGGCGGGCGTCTCCGGGCGCGACATCGTTCCGGTTCTGGTTCAGGGTCTGCAGCGGCTGGAATACCGGGGCTACGACTCGTGTGGCGTGGCGGTGCACGCGGGTGGCCTGCAGCGCGCCCGCAGCACCGCCCGGGTGGCCGAGCTGGTGCAGCAGGTGCAGACCGGGCAGATCGCCAGCGGCACCGGCATCGCCCACACCCGCTGGGCCACCCACGGTGCACCGGCCGTGCACAACGCGCACCCGCATTTCAGCCACGGCCCGGGTCAGGGCTCGGGCAGCGGCGTGGCCGGGCGCGTGGCGCTGGTGCACAACGGCATCATCGAAAACCACGATGAACTGCGCGCCGCGCTGCAGGCCAGGGGCTATGTGTTCGAGAGCCAGACCGACACCGAAGTCATTGCCCACCTGATCGACTCGCTCTACGAAGGCGATGTGTTCGCTGCGCTGCAGGCCGCGGTGGCCCAGCTGCACGGCGCCTATGCGCTGGCGGTGTTTCACAAGGACGAGCCGCACCGCGTGGTGGGGGCCCGTGCCGGCTCGCCGCTGGTGCTGGGCGTGGGCCAGGACACCGGGCAGGGCGGGCGCGAGCATTTCCTGGCCAGCGACGCCATGGCCCTGGCCGGCGTCACCGACCAGATCGTCTACCTAGAGGAGGGCGACCGGGTCGATCTGCAGCTGGGCCGCTACTGGGTGCTCGACGCGCAGGGCCGTTCGCTCGACGCCGCGCAGCGCCCGGTGCGCACCGTGCAGGCCCACAGCGGCGCGGCCGAGCTGGGCCCCTACCGCCACTACATGCAGAAAGAGATCTTCGAGCAGCCGCGCGCCATTGCCGACACCCTCGAAGGCGTGGAGGGCATCACCGCCGACCTGTTCGGCGACCAGGCCCACCGCACCTTCCAGGCCATCGACCGGGTGCTCATCCTGGCCTGCGGCACCAGCTACTACAGCGGCTGTGCCGCCAAGTACTGGCTGGAAGAGATCGCCCGCATTCCCACCCAGGTGGAGGTGGCCAGCGAATACCGCTACCGCACCAGCGTGCCCGACCCGCGCACCCTGGTGGTCACCATCAGCCAGAGCGGCGAGACCGCCGACACCCTGGCCGCGCTGCGCCATGCCCGGAGCCTGGGCATGCAGCACACCCTGACCATCTGCAACGTCGCCACTTCGGCCATGGTGCGCGAGTGCGCCATGGCCTACGTGACCCGGGCCGGGGTGGAGATCGGCGTGGCCTCCACCAAGGCCTTCACCACCCAGCTGGCCGGCCTGTTCCTGCTCACGCTGGCCCTGGCCCAGGTGCGCGGCCACCTGAGCGAGGCGCAGGAGGCCGGACACCTCAAGGCCATGCGCCACCTGCCGCTGGCGCTGCAGGCGGTGCTGGCGCTGGAGCCCCAGGTCATCAGCTGGGCCGAGGACTTCGCCCGCATGGACAACGCCCTGTTCCTGGGCCGGGGCCTGCACTACCCCATCGCCCTGGAAGGCGCCTTGAAGCTCAAGGAGATCAGCTACATCCACGCCGAGGCCTACCCGGCCGGCGAACTCAAGCATGGCCCGCTGGCCCTGGTGACCGCCGCCATGCCGGTGGTCACCGTGGCCCCCAACGACGCGCTGCTGGAAAAGCTCAAGAGCAACATGCAGGAAGTGCGGGCGCGCGGCGGCGTTCTGTATGTGCTGGCCGATGCCGACACCCGCATCGCCAGCGGCGACGGCATCCATGTCATCCGCATGCCCGAACACTACGGCGCACTGAGCCCGCTGCTGCACGTGGTGCCGCTGCAGCTGCTGGCGTACCACACCGCCCTGGCCAAGGGGACGGATGTCGACAAGCCGAGGAACCTCGCGAAGAGCGTGACGGTGGAGTGACGAGGTGAGCCAGAAACTGCCCCTTCTGTTCTGTCCAAATAAAGTCGAAAACTACCAAATAAAGTCGAAAACTGATCACCTTCGACGCAGCCTCGCTCCCTGTGGCAGGACAGCGGAGGATCGTCCTGTTTTGCCTGAATGGTCTACCCCGATATCCGGGCGGGTTAGGTATTGATGGCAAAGAAAAGGAAGTCGACCACGCAAAGCGCAGCGCGTGCGTGGACCGAGGCTTTAGATGCTCAGCAGCAGGCTGCTCATGGGCCAACGGCTATTTGAACAACCTACGCGAATGACCTGCCTGAGCTCAATGGCTCTGATGCAGCGGTTGCTGCCAGTTTGCGGTCGCACTCCGAACGGCGAGTCACGGGCAATTAGCTGGCGTTCAGGGCACCCATCTGTGGAAAAAATGAGGGATCCAAGTTCTCCTATCTTTGATGGACGGCGCGTGCTACGCTTGATTGCGTCACGAAATCATGTATACCGACCCTACTAAACCTCGCCATGGAGGCACTCGACAAGGTGCGGGGCGCAAGTCCGCCTATGGGGAGCCCACCAAGACACTCAGGGTCCCTCAGAGTGCCGTCCCGGTCGTTGTGTGTTACTTGGATGCGCTAAAGCGCTCGCCACAATCGCCTGGTGATGCGATGGTCCTGAGGCCGATCTCGGCTTCGCGTTTGCCGAACTCCGTTGCAGCCCTCGGGCGCCGCGTCCGTGCCGGCAAACCTACTTCGGGCGACGACTACCAAGAGGACGCAGTCGATCTCGGCAAGCACCTAGTGCGCGATCCGAGTAGCACCTTCGTAATGAAGGTGACCGGCTGGTCGATGCGCGATGCCGGCATCGCTGATGGCGACGAACTGGTGGTCGATCGCGGCGTAGCCGCGGAAGACGGTCGCATTGTCGTCGCGGACATCGACGGCGAACTGACAGTCAAGCGCCTGAAGCGCACCGCCAAGGGATGGCTGCTGCAGGCGGCCAACCCAGACTACGCCGACATCCCTGTCGGCGACAAGAGCGAACTGAACATCTGGGGCGTCGTTACGCGCGTGCTTCACGCCGTCTAGACGCCTGCACTGACTTAGAAGAAGTAGGAGGACCTCATGTCTCAAGCAAGCAGGATCGAATGGACCGAGGCAACTTGGAATCCGACGGTGGGTTGCACCAAGATTTCGCCGGGGTGCAAGCACTGCTACGCGGAGAACATGGCGAAACGCCTGCAGGCCATGGGTACGCCTGGCTACGAGAACGGTTTCAAACTCACGCTCCTGCCGGAGCGCCTGGCAGAACCGCTGGCGCGCAAGAAGCCGACGGTGTACTTCGTGAATTCGATGTCCGATCTCTTTCACAAGAGTGTGACCGACAACTACATCGCCCAAGTCTTCGACGTGATCCGTCGTTGCCCGCAGCACACTTTCCAGGTGCTAACCAAGCGTGCGGATCGTATGGCCGCATTCTTCCGGAATCGGGAGATTCCCGACAACGCTTGGCTTGGTGTGTCGGTGGAGGATCGTCGCTATGGCGTTGCCCGAATCTCGGCTCTGCGCCAGGTCGACGCGCGTATTCGCTTCCTATCGGTCGAGCCGCTGCTTTCAGACGTTGGTGCTCTCGACCTAACGGGCATTCATTGGGTGATCGTCGGTGGAGAATCGGGGCCAAAGGCGCGACCGATGCAGCTGGAATGGGTCGAGAATATCCGCCAACAATGTGAGAACCAGGGAGTGCAGTTCTTCTTCAAGCAGTGGGGTGGCTGGGGAGCCGATGGCAAGCGCCGCTCCAAGAAGGCCAACGGCCGCCTGCTTCAAGGGCGCACCTGGGACGACATGCCAGCACTACCTGCCCACGCCTAAAGTAACGCATGACGCTGAAGCAATACAACTGGAAGGATGGACCTGACTTCATCCAGCAGCACAGCGTCGCCAAGCACCGTATTCTTGAGGCTTACCTTGCAGCCTACTTCCGCACCCTGGTCAGTTCCCCGAACCAAGATGTTCTGAAACTGACCCTCGTCGACGGGTTCGCAGGCGGCGGCCTATACGTCCATCAGGACACGCGAGAACTTGTGCAGGGATCGCCCTTCATTTTTCTGAAGGCAACCCGCGAGGCGGAGTACCTGATCAACAAGGAGCGGCGCAAACCGGTCAGATTGCTCGTCGACTACTTCTTCACCGAGGCCGACCCACACGCGCACAAACACCTTGACAAGGTGCTGCGCGAGGCCGGCTACGGTGCCCAGATCGGCAACGGAATCTACTTGGAGCACGCGAGGTTCCAGGACAAGGCCGACGCCATCATCGAGTTCATCAAGAAGAAGAGCCCGAGGAACGGCCGATCGATCTTCGCGCTGGACCAGTACGGTTACAAGGAGGTGCCCACGCACCTCATGCGCAAGATTTTCGAGGCGCTGCCTAGCGCCGAAGTGATTTTGACCTTTGGAGTCGACTCGTTCGTGAACTTCGCGAACGACGGCGAGCAAGTCAAGGAGCTGCTCGACGGCCTGGGTCTTCCCGACATCTTCGCTGGCAGGTCTATCGAGGAGATCAAGGCCTCAGACCGAGCTTGGCGCCTGTTCCTCCAGAGCACGCTCTACCGACGACTGGTGGAGAACTGCGGCGCCAGCCACTTCACGCCGTTCTTCATTCGTAATCGCGGTGGCCACGGCGACTACTGGCTCATCCACATGTCGCAGCACCACCGCGCTCGTGACGTGATGACCGAAGTGCACTGGGCCAACAACAACAACTTCATCCACTACGGCGGCGCCGGCCTCGACATGTTTCAGATGGTCGGATATGACCCTGCACAGGACTCGAACTACCTCAAGCAGTCGGCACTGGGCTTCGAGTTCGATGACGTTGCCAAGCGTGCGAGCATCTCGGCCCTGAACGAGCAGATCCCGCGCCGGGTGTATGCCGACGACACCGGCATCAGCTTCGGCGAACTGTTCGCTACCACCTGCAATAGCTCTCCGGCTTCGGCGCGAATCTACCGGGAGTCAGTCGGTCAACTCATCGCCGAGCGCGTGATCGAGGTCATGCCCGCTGAGGGTGGTACCCGCAGGTCCGCAGCCCAGATCAAACCAACGGACCAACTGGTGGCGCCCCGTCAGCGAGCAATACAGTTCGTCTAGATATTAAGGAGTCATCCGTGTCGAACCAAGTGCCGGACATCTACGAGGGCCGCATTCCGGCGAAGGTCAAGCACGCGCTCTTAAAGAGCTACCTTGAGAAGCTCGTCCTCATCATCGGCATGAATGCCCGATCGAAAGGCAGTGTCGAGATTTGCTACGTTGATTGCTTCGCTGGGCCTTGGGGGTCAGATGACTCTAAGCTGGAAGGCACGTCGATATCCCTGTCGCTGAAGACCCTGGCGGCGTGCAAAGAGAAGCTTGCGTCGCTCGGTGTGGATGCACGCATGCGCGCGCTCTTCGTCGAGCAAGAGCCTGATGCGTTTGACAGGCTCTTGGCGTACCTGAGCAACGATGCGCCGAAGTCAGTTGAAGCCAAGCCCATGAAGGGTGACTTCGTTGCACTGAGGTCGGATATTCTCGATTGGACTGGGAAGGATGCCTTCACCTTCTTTTTCATTGACCCGAAAGGGTGGTCTCCGATAGTGATCGACGTGCTGACGCCGCTGCTACTGCGTCCGCGATCTGAGTTCCTGATCAACTTCATCTACGAGTTCATCAATCGAACGGCGTCGATGTCCCAGTTCAGGGGTGCCATGCGTCGGTTGCTTGGTAAAGAAGTCGATCTCAAGGGCAGGACGCCCGAGGAACGCGAACTTGCCTTGGTCGGCGCCTATCGGGAAACGCTCAAGACGGTCGTTCCATCTGGACACAAGCCCTTCAACGCGCGGACAGCTTACGTGACTGTGATGCATCCTGAAAAGGAGCGTACGAAGTACCACCTTATCTACCTCTCCTGCCATCCAAAGGGTATCGTAGAGTTCATGAACATCTCGCAGGCGGTCGACATCGTCCAGGCGAGAGTCCGGCTGACCTCGCAGCTTGCGGAGCAGGCAGCTAGGTCCAGGACGATGGACATGTTTGTCGAACATGCCTTGGCTGAGGCCGATTGCTCCCGAAGTTCGCCTGAAGAGGTCGATGCGTTCTGGCTTGAATACCTCAGCAAGGGCAAGCGCAAAGTTGATCAAGCTTCGTTCGCAGACATCCTTGAAGCGACCAACTGGCTTCCGCGCGAACTTCAGGGGTCGCTTGCTCGCCTGATTGAGCGTGGCGCAGTCGTCAACCTTGACGCTGTCGGCAAGAAGCGCACAGCCAGGCCCTTGCACTTCGAAGGCGCTGGCGAAACCCTGCACATGGTTCCGATCTCTGGCGATGGATCAAGCTAAGGCAAACGATCTCCTGTGAACGAAGTATCTCGATGCTTAGATGCGACACCTTGTTCTAGAGCGACACTTTGAGCACAAGCAGGGCTTCGTCCATCGCGAGCAGAACTAGTATCGTGATGAAGCACACACCGACCTAGCGATCGAGTTCCTCCCGTTGTACGGGGAGACTTTTCCACCGATCGTGCACCTGTCAGTTATTGACTTGGTGGCGATGCTGCTGGAGCAGGAGGTCCGCGAGCTGGCGGGGACATTGATTGCAGCGCTTGATCTCAAGGTCAAGTTCAATGACCTCGTAAGGTCCGTCCTCGACAGATTTCGAACGGTGGCGACCAAGGTAGTTGGCCTCAACCTCGAAGACACTCGCGTTCAACGGGCCGACCAAGCTGGCCTCTTCGAGTTTCGAAATTGCATCCTGCACAGCCAGGGTGTGTTGGCTGGATTTCAGCGCTCAGCCGTTGTATTGACGTTCGCCTCCAAGCACGAGCCCTCGCTCTCGGTCAACGGTCAGGCCGTGCGCACCGAAAAGACTTCAGTGATCGCTGTTCGAATCGCGTCTGGATTCCTGCTTGTGGCCTATGCCTTGGCGCTTCAACACTGCCCGGGCCCAAACACCGACAGCGTCATGAGAAGCCTTCAACGGGAGGCTTGGTAGGCACGAGGCGACGCATCGGCAATCCTGTGATCGCCCTCTGTGTCGTACTAGCCGGGTAGGGCAGGCTAGAAGTCCGGACGTTTGAGGAATCGATTCTTCGCCAAGTCTGAGACCTCCTCAGCGAATTGCTCAACCGCTTGACTCAGGCTCTCGATCTCCGAATTCGTTACGTCAACTTCGTCGCCATCCTTTGTTCGACCGCTTCGATGAACGATGTCGTGTCGCTTGACGAGAGCAGCGTCGAACACTTTCACGCTCGGAAGAGCGATCCCGAGACCACTCTTGTAGATCGCACCAACCTTATCCCATCGGTGCCAGACTGTGTTTTGCAGGTGTCCCTTGACGTGGTCGCGAATGCTCCCGTGCCTGTCGAAAACATCGCCTAGTTTCATCGGTTCATCACGGATAGCAGGAAGCTTCGTCACGCATTCTCGGAGAGCTTCGTCGTTCGATTCAATCCAGTGCTGAGACAACTCCCAGAGGAATGATTCGAGGACGCCGATCACGGCGCCGAAGACGAGGCGGCGGGCAAGGGCCACCGCCTGTGCTCCGCCCTGAAGGTTAAGTACCTGCCGACACTCGGCCAGGCGCTTGCGAACTCTTCGAAGTGGTTCATCAGCATCGACAAGCTCAAGGTCGAATCGCTCGTCATAGTCGTCAGGCGGCTCGCGCCTGATCGGAGCCCACTGATCGCCGACCTCGTCGACCATCTCGTCGACTACCTGGTCGATCAAAGCGTCGTCGACGATTCCACCGAAGCGCTCATGCAACTCACTGGATGGGTCGTAGGGCCCGTCGTCGACGAACAAGTAGCCACCCTCGCGACCGTTGTACGGGGTCTCAAGCGCCGGGTCGCAGTAGCGGGCGTGGAACCACGCACGCATGGCGATCAACTGATGATCCTCCTCCGCATTGCGCAGCCAGTGATCGTTTGGATCGAAGGGACCGTCCACATCGAAGATGTTCCCCATCGCCTCCGGCGGCAGGTTTGAAATGTCGTCACCGTCGTCCATGTGGTCGTTCCAGCCCACTTGCTTCTCCCAGGGTTTCTTCGCTCGGTCAGTCGTCGCCGTTCTTACTACGCAAGCCCGATTGCTCACCAGAACGCCTTCACATCCAGCCCCCACTTTAGCCCTACCGCCGCGACCGCCGCAGGGAGGATACGCCGCATGAGTTCCTATATAAGGTCGGTGTATGAATACCAGTCCTCAACCAGCGTTCGGCTGTAACGGTGCGTGAAGGCCAGTGCATGAACTGAGAGCAGCACTATGCGCGACTTCGCAACGTAGGCCATCCTGTTTCTCCTCGAGTTACCGCTGCCGACGACGCAGCGATTGACCTCTCGATGCTGACCGTCAGCGACCAGCCTGAAGCTGCCCTTGACGGATGACCGCTTTAGGCTGTGAGCGGACTCTCGGCCTCGTAGTTCGAGCTGCAGCCTTGGACCCGCTGCGGTCGTGCAATGACCCAACACGACGCGGTCGCTGGGTGTTAGCAGATGCCTGGTTTCGTGGTTTACTTGTGCCCGCGTAACAGTCAGTTTTTGGCATCCAACCCTTTGATCTGACTTAGCCTATCTGAAACTCAATTGGCCTGAACCTCCCGCATTGCCCAGCTTATCCCTCAAGTTCTGCGGGATGCGTGGCGTTAGATCTCCCCACCAATGAACAAGCGCTACCAAGTATTCGTTAGCTCCACCTATGAGGACCTGAGAGCCGAGCGCCAGGAAGTGATGCAAGCATTACTTGAACTGGACTGCATCCCCTCTGGCATGGAACTCTTTCCAGCCGCAGATGAGGAGCAATGGAGCCTGATAAAACGCGTTATCGATGAGTGTGACTACTACATCATCATCTGCGCGGGGCGCTACGGAAGCATTGCGCCGAATGGCCTTAGCTACACCGAAATGGAGTATCGGTACGCTCTCGAGTCTGGCAAGCCTACGCTCGCCTTCTTGCACAAGGCGCCTCAAAACCTCCCTTCGGCGAAGTGCGAGCAGACAGATGAAGGACGCGCAAAACTGCTTGCCTTTCGTTCCTCTGTTGGCCAGAAGCTCTGTAAGTTTTGGGAGGGACCTGCGGAACTCGGCTCAGTAGTTAGCCGCAGCGTCGTAAAACTGATCAAACAGCGCCCAGGTATCGGGTGGATCCGCTCCAATGAGTTGATTGATGGAGTTGCTGCTGCTGAGGTACTCCGTTTACGCCGCCAAATTGAAGACCTTGAGTCAAAGCTATCTGCAGTGCGCAACTCAGCACCTCCAGGAACAGAGGCACTGTCGCAGGGCTATGAGGAATACTCGGTCTCTTACCACTTTGAGTCTTGGGACTCATCGATGACAGACTGGGAGTGGAACTTCAGCGTCGACCTTTCCTGGAACGAAATCTTCTACGACGTTGGGCCATACCTAATCGACGAGGCGTCAGAGGCCGGACTACGCGCTTCTATGAACAAAATGGTCCAAGCGCGCTCCCGCTTACAACGATCTAGGGAGGAGAAGTTGCGTAACCACACAAGCCTGCGCAACTTCCGTATCGATGACCATGACTATCAGACCATCAAGATTCAACTTCGGGCGCTCGGCCTTATCGTCAAGAGTGAGAAGACACGTAGCGTCAAAGATGCAGGAACATACTGGACGCTGACACCGTATGGAGATCAAGTGCTCACAAGCCTGCGCGCAATACGGCGGGACGATGACACTGAGGATGAAGTGCTTGATGATGGTGACGAGCAGGCGCGCGAAGAGGCATAGTAGGTAGTCGACATTCTTCGCCTAGTTAACTCTGCTTTAAACGACTACTTTGGCGCTTGAGGGAGGCTCCTTCTGGCCGTAAGCAGGTAACCGTAGCGCCGAACTTGAAAGATCACACGTCGGTGGTTCGATTCTGCCGAAGGCCGCAGTTATCCATGCGCCCCGGCGCCCGATCCGGGTCCTGCGGCCTATCTACTGTCGAACCAGTTTTTCTACAATTGCTGAACCAGTGGAGGTTAACCGTGACTGAAGAAGTTCAAAATCAACCCACAACAGACGGCACACCTGAACCAGTAGCGGGACCAGCTCAGGCGCAACATGACCCGCCAAGTTTCGGATCAAAGATCCTGAATGCGGTCAAAGCAGGGGATGAAAACGCCATCACGGCGGTGTTTACGGAACGCGTCCTCGAGCTCGCCGCGCAGCACGGGGTCGCGAATCCATACAAGATCGTTTTCCTTTTCGATGATCTCGATTCGATCAGTGACTTCCACTCCGATCGCATTTACACCGACGTGTCCAAAGGTGGAGAGAAGAACATCCTTCTGCTCGTGCACAGCAGAGGGGGAAAAATCGAGCCTGCCTACTTAATCAGCAAAACGTGCAAAAAGCTATCTGCAGGCAAGTTCGTCGTCGCCGTGCCACGGCGAGCCAAATCTGCCGCCACTTTGCTGGCCTTGGGAGCGGACGAAATCCACTTGGGGATGATGAGCCAGTTGGGCCCTATTGACCCGCAAGTGAACGACATACCGGCGCTTGCACTTGCTAACGGCCTCACCAAGGTTGCTGAATTGGTTTGCGAGTACCCTAAGTCTTCCGAAATGTGGGCGAAGTACCTATCCGAGAACCTGAGTTTGAGGCACCTCGGATTTCTCGAACGTCTTAGTGAATCGGCGGCGCAGTATGCCGAACGACTACTGCTCGGCAAGGCGTTACCAAATGGACAAACGCCGGAAGGCTTGGCCAATCACTTTGTCAATCACTACAAGGACCACTCGTTCTTGATCGACCTGGACGAAGCTGCGGGCCTGTTGGGAGCCATAGTCAGAACTCAGACCCCAGAGTACGCGTTCGCAAACGATGTATATCGCGATTTTGATTGGATGTTGTTCCTTCTTCGAGTCTTCCAGAAACAGGAAGCCTACCTTGTTGGTGACGTATCTCAGACTTCGCTGACCATCCGGAAGATCAAGGAATCCTGACTTTGCAAAGTGTGGGGACCCGTTCTATGGCTTGAGTGCGAATGCAATGCTCGGTCACGAATTGCGTGTTCGCTTCCTAGCAGAACCTGTCGTCGGCTCTAGCTTATTGAAGGAGCGCTTACGCTGCAAAGCTGCCATCTGGTGTGGCTCCCGGCTAAGCATCGTCGAACTTTCGCTACTCCCCAGTACCGGCTAGGATGACCCTAGCTTGGCGCCACTCGCCGCCTTGACCCACACCTGCATGGCGTGATCCTGGTGGAGGAGCATGTGTCGGTAAAAACCCAGCAGCATGACTGGAGTCGGCTTCCGCTAGTGAGGTGGCTGCCCGACGAGACGCTTTTCAGCCTGTGTTCGAGGCTGCATTCACTCTGGGGGTATCACACCGCGGGGGAAACCGCCGAGATCCTGTTCGGAGCGCCTCGCCGCGGAACACACCATGATCTTCCCTCGGGTCTGGCAAGCCTCAGCGTTCGTACTGGCAACGTCTATGGAATGCCAAGCGCGATCTCTGAGGGTAGAACGCTGCTTCGGTTTTATCTCCCGTTCCTCGCTCCAATGCGAACGTACGACGCATCGTTCGCCATGCAGAAGAACGTCGTGCCACACCTCAAGTACCGACTAGGGCTGTTGACGAGTCAGTTCCGCGCAAACCACCCGCTCAAAGCATGCAGAACATGCATGCGGGAAGACGCTGCTCAAAGCGGTTGGGCATATTGGCACCTTGAGCATCAGTATCCCGGGGTGTGGGTATGCAGAAAGCACGATGAGATCCTGCTTCGATCGACGTCGAAGTCCACCGGCGTCGACAGGTTCGGTTGGAGCCTGCCCTTGGAGACTCAGCTGGTCTCTGATTGGCCATCGGAGACCTCGATCGATTTCGATGCGGTCCGTGGGTTGTCAGATCTGGTCGTCAGCCTTGTGGAGCTGGATCGTGATCGCGGATGGCTTCAGCTCAACGCACTGAACGACTTGCTCCGGAAGAGGCTGCAGCTGCGGGGGTGGTTGGGGCCGAACGGAAGGTTCTCCGAGGATGAGGCGGCTCATGACTTGGCTCAGTTCAGCAAGCACCTTCGAGATGTTCCCGAACTGAGGATGCTTCCGTATTCCAGGCAGGATGCAATACCCCACGTCAGACGCATCCGTTCCGTTGGCAGGAGCGGTGTTCACCCCCTGAGAACCCTTCTTGCAATCTATTGGCTTTACGGCGACGTGAGGGAGTTTTTGAGTGACTACCGTGTGCAGAACGACGCTGGTGGGGCCGTTTCAGTTTCGTCGCGGCGATCTGCAAATCCTTCCATACAGCGCCCCAGGAACCTTGTGGCCAAGGACAAAGTCCTTGAGCTACTCAAGCAGGGATTGTCAGCTACTGCTGCTGCAAAGTCTGCTGGTGTAGATGTGTCGACCGCACTGTCCTGGGCGGTGCAAGCTGGTCATGAAGTGACCCGACGACCCAAGCGTATCACTGCAGAGATTCGAGAAGCGATCATCAGCGGGCTGAATGGTGGTGAAGATCGCGAGCGTTTGGCGAGCACCCATGAGGTTTCTCAAGCGACTATTGCCCGGATCCTCCAAGCCGAACCAGCCGTGCATGCAAGGTGGAAGAACGTACGAAACGAAAACGCAGGACGCAAGGCCAGGCAGTCTTGGCAGCTGCTAAGAGCAACATACCCGGATTTGGGGAACAAGCTGCTGCGGGACATGGACAGGGCAGCCTATGCCTGGCTGTATCGGAACGACCGAATCTGGCTCCAGCAGAACTCTGCCAACAGGTCTAGTCGAAGTGCCACCCAGAAGTACGTACGAGTGAACTGGGATCAGCGAGATCTGGAGCTGAGCTCAATGGTTCGCGCTGCGGTCTTGATGCTGCAGGAGCGCAATGGGCCGCGATCACTGCGGCTCTGGCAGGTGTACCAGGTGGTCCCGGAGCTCAAGGCCAAGTTGCCTTCCATCAAACGACTGCCGCTGACATTGCGCGTACTTGACCAAGCGGTCGGTCGCCCCTCCTCCAAAACAAAGCCGAACTTTTAGGGCCGTTCGGGCGCATCTGAGGTATTGCGATCTGAAGGCTTGAATTCAAATATGCGCCAAGCTATGCTTAATGCATGCTTGATGAAAGAACTCGCATACGACTCATCAGGGCCGCGGAGACAGTCCGCGAGCAGGGATTGACTCAGATGGAGATCGCGCAAGCCCTTAACGCGAGCCAGCCGCAGGTGAGCCGGATCCTGTCGGGGAAAGCGACTCGGCCATCTCGTCTCATGGAGGAGGTGTGCCTGTACGTGGAGAGGACGGCCGGCGGCGTGACCGCTGAGGCTGTTCGGAACAACGACGAACTGATCGATGCCGTGAGATCAGTTTGGAATGGCTCTGCCGCACACGCCCGAGCGCTGGCAGCTGTCATCAGATCGATGGCTTTGCTTCGCTGAGGTACGAAAGAATGGACCACATTTGCATCGAAGAGGTTGTCGAGGCGGCTGCGGTGCAACGATCAGGGCTGGTTGTTGTGGCACCCGAGCCAGATGAGATTGACTGCTCTCATCTTGGGGCCATGGAGCGCATCAATGGCTTCACATCAAGCGATGACTTCGAACTCTTTGCTCGGGAAGCCCTCTCAACCTCAGAGTTCAGCGCTGCACCCGCATCACGCACGGAGATGTTGGCCAGGCTGTGCAGGATGCCCCCCAAGGTCTATGGCCAATGCCATTCAATGGGGCCGTTTTCGCGAGCGATCTCATCCCGCCCCGCTGACGTGCAGCACTCTTCCTTTGAAGAGCAATCTGTCTTACATACAGGCACTGCATCAGAAGACATCATTAGCGCCAAGTTTTGCGTCCAGTGTGCGATGTCTGAGCACGTGACAAATGGGCGGAGTTACTGGCATCGTGAATTCCAAATCCCAGGAATTGTGAAGTGTCCCAAGCATCACACGATGCTGAATGACATGGGAGGTATGGCGCCATTTAGCTCAGCGCCAATCACGTACGAGACAGAGTCCAGATGGCGCAGTTTGGTGGCGTTCGAAGCCTTTGCCGAGCTCCCCGTTTATCGAACCTATGTAGGAGTGTGTAATGCGCTCTCCGAAACCAAGAGGCCATATGCCGGACAACCTGTCAGTGCATTACTGATACACAGGTGCAAGACAAAGTACATCCGCAAACTGACCTCCAAGGATCAGAGGAAGGCACACTATCAAACAATCAGTGATCTGGCATTTGAGCAGTTGCCACTTAAGTGGATCCGAATGCTAGGTGAGTGGATAGCGTTGGGCGAAACCATCGTTGAACTGGAAAATGCGGTATGGGGTACAGGGAGAACGAGAACTGAGTTCTATGCCCTAGCTTGCGCTCTCTTGTTCTCAAGTGCTGATGAAGTCCTTGATTACGTAGTAGGGGTCGACAACTGCTTCAGGCAGAGCAGAAACCGGTCACCTCGTGAACGGCGGGAGTTGATGCAGCGATGGATTATGTGGAAAGAGCGCTATCAAATTGGGGATCGCAAGCAAGGAGAGGCTCTGCGCTATCGAGTCGCCATGGACGAGAATTGATCCCAAACGGACGGATTGCTAATCATGTCCTCGTAGGAGGCCAGACGCCGGGGGTCGTTACTGCGCAATGCTGCGATCGCGGGCGATAGTGATCTAAGGTAGACCTGAGCAGCGTCTTCAAAATCACTGAGTTTCAAGGTTTCATCCGGCCTCTCCAGTGCCAAACGATTAGCACTGATCCAAAGGGCGACGATGATGCGAGGAATGCCGGCAGAGAGTTCAAGGATCCGTTTGTTGAAGGCGTCATCGATCACCAACTTGTTGCGAGTTAGCTGATACTGAGAGAGTGCGCCCATGAAGGCCATACTGAAGGCTGGGTCCTTGTGGTCAGTGAAGAAGGAAAACTGGTGATTCCCGACCAGGCTGAGCCGCTGCAGTGTGGCGAGGCGATGTCCCAGAGCGCCCATCCCATCGGGCGTTCCTGAGAACACAGTTGGCCACGGCCATGAATTGAGGGAGGTCAGGATCCACTTGAGGCAGTTGTCCTCAGCAATGCTGAGATCTGCGACGGAAGGATCTCGAGTCTTGCTGCGCCGGTCTTGCTTGGTTCGTAGCTTGAAGAAGTTCTGGACTTCGTCGATGTGGAGTATGCCGAGGAAGTGTGTAGTCGCTACCTGTGTCCACTCGTTCAACGCCTGCGTCGGGTTACGAAATCTTTCTTTGGAAAGCTGCTGAGAAAATCGAGTGCCCGAGGTTACCCGGTCCCATTCAGCCATCAACGATCGGGCCAAGTCCTCCGCCCGACCAGATGCTGGAGCGTCCACCGACAGCCACACCACCTGACGATGAGGCGCCAAGAACGGGCCAAGGTTCTTGTGCTCAACGACTTGGTGGGGGTAGAGATTGAGGCTTCGCCTTATGGCTTCGGTCTTCCCACAGCCGGATGGCCCAACAACTGAGCAAGCACAAGGCGGCAGGGGATTCCTCACGGAAGGCTGCAGTGATCCAGTGATGCTGGCAATTGTGCCTGGTGACTTAGGGTTGCGATGAGAGTACCGGTGTCTGATCATCATGTCCAAAGAGTCAGCCACCCATGCGTTCACCATCGCAGGGACATGAAGGCTCTGGAGGTTGAGCAGGAACAATATCCTCTTGGACCTCTCAACCTCCAAGATATTGGCTGGCAACTTCGGTCGCTCGATTAACTTGCCAAGCTTTTCTTCTCTGCTGAGGACAGGGCCCAAGCTCTGAATCAAGACGTTGTTCCCATAAGGATCAAATAGATCTTCTTGCATGATTCTTAGCTCAGGCTCTTCAAGAGGGCGTTCATCATGGCCTCATGCTCCGTCTTGGCCGCTCCAACACTAGGGAGCGGCATCTGCGGCGCTGGAGCAGCAGCCTTGACAGAGTGCCCAACTTCAAGATTTCTCGCCTCGGATATTGTGGGCTTGTTGCCGTCATGATCCCCCTCAGCGGAGAGGGTAAGGGCCTTGGCCCTTGAGACCAGCTGCGCCTGGCTTGCCATAAAGTCAATCTTCATCATCGTGTTGGCATGATCGATTGCCTGGGATCTCATCAATAGATCAGCAGCAGCATCTAGGTGTTCGTAGTAACTCAACTCGGGTGATGCTTTGGTTTGGTCGCTGATTGATAGCTCTAGCAGGCCATCCCCAACACTGTTCGGTGTCCAGATTCTGGACATCGAACCTTCATAATGATTGACTGCGATGGAAGAGCTTCCAAAATTGCGTGCGAGTGTGGTCCATTGCTCTGCGATCACCTCTGGAGAGCTGTAAATACAATTGAGAAAGTGGATCCCATCCTTGTGTATTGTCGCCTTTTGCTGGGGGAGGAGGCTTTGAATAAGGTTGGACTGATCTGAATGTTTGCGATATCCAATGCCCATTTGATGCCCCCATGACCATAGACCAGCAGGACTGGGGTCAATCTTCGCTGCAGCCATGTGTGCATCGATGCGGTGCCGTCGATCGGCGGTCAAGTTGTAGTTTGCAAAAAGATAGTGCAGCCAGTGAACGTACTCACGCATGGTGAGCACGCTCTCATTTGGCTTGCTTTTGCGCAATTCAAGCTCTTGTCTTCTGTAATTCATCGCGCCTGGAATGAACAGGAACTGGGCGTCTTTCTCAATGCGATGTAGAACCTCCGCAATTCCCTTGAGGTCTCCCCGGTAGGGTGGGGTGTAGCTTGTAACCGGGAGAAGCTGGATCGCGGTTTCCCGATGAGCCTTGCTGAGGTACTCGCCTCGGTCACACAGCAGGTTGTGACACATGGACGGAAGGGGGTTAAGCGTGATGACAGGCTGATATCCCCAGAGCTTCCCGATGAGCTCAGGGCTCGCCACCGAGTTGAATAGGCTGACCTTCGCCGTATCCCACTTGGGGCCTTCCAGGCAGACATGGAAGCCGACCACGGCCGTTGACCAACCATCCACCACTATGTAGACGATGGGGCGTCCGATGATCCAGGCTCTGTTGACAGAGGACCTGAGATAGATATCCCCGACTGTGCTGTCGATCACCCAGGTGTGCCCAGGCCCAGCGATGCCTTCCCAGCTCCTTGCGTTCAGCCCACGCATGGCCGAGGTCATGTGGTGCTGCGTGGTTCTCTCGCGTAGGCGCTCGAGCTTGGGCTTGTGCTCAGTGAGGATGCGCGCGATCTGACGATCGTTCGGATACTCGCCAAGTGCCGGTTTGATGAGCTCGATCCGTCCATCAACCTCAACACCTTCGCGCGCGAAACCTTTTTCGACGATGTGCTTGCATCTTGCAGGCATTGAGGGTTTGGGACTGGGAATCTGGCTGTCGATGGCCAACACCCTCGCGATCCAGATTGTGGAGGTGCCGGGTTGTCGAGACTCCTCCACTTTCCCAAAAGCTTTGGCGATGCGCTGCGAGGTAGTTTTTCGACCAGCCTTGCGTCGACCACCCTCATCAACGGGCCTTGGTTTTCCTCTGGCACCACATCTGTCCCGGCTGGGGCGAAGGCTGATCGGCTCAAATCCATGCCTGCAAAGCAAGCTCCACAGCTTGTAGACCGTCGACTTGGTCCAGCCCGTGATGAGAACTGTTTCCCTCACCAGACCGCCCAGTCCCCGGTGCACTAACACGCTTTCCTGGATGCGGTTCAAGTCAAAGAAAAGGGTCATACCCTTTACCCTGTTCTCAAACAGGCCCCGTTCTTGAGGCGATCCAGGGGGAAGATAAGCGCCAGGCAGTCGCTTGATCGCGATATTGCCCAGCAGGCCGCTCGCGTGAAGTGCAAGCAGTTCACTCCGAGCCATCCAGCTGAGAGTTCCAACCATCGGAGGACTTGGCACTTTTCGCGGGCGCCGTAGCACTTCGGATCTAGGCCGACCTGTCTTGCGGGCCTTGCGGTCGTGGTTATCCGGACGCTCACCCTGGATCAGCACTGCAACAGTCAGATCGTGTATGGGATCGTCAAGGATTACGCGGTAGATCCCTGGAGCTATGGTCGTCGGACGGGACGGATCCGGGAGGACACAAAAGGTGGCGTTGGGTATCAGGTCCATGCTGACCTCATCGACGCAACAGGGTTCTGGGCCCAAAACGCTTCGCTGCTGAGCGGGCGAAGGGGAAGGTGTGGACGCCAACCCATGTCCAGTGAGACAGGGCAGCGGCCAGACCAGATCGCCTGCCAAAAAGAGTCCTGTGCAGCCTCAAGAGAGCGAAGTTCTGCAGCGATGGCCATGAGCACCGCGGTGATGGATTCACCTTGGAGGGACGTCGCATGCGCTGTAGCGATTTCGATATGTTCCTGGCGCACTGGGGGCCGCAGTGCCCACGCACAGGTGCGGGTCAGGCAAAGTCCTACCGCTTTGCTGTAAAGCTCACCGGTGATGAGAAGCCATGGAATTCCACGCGCAGCCCAGTACTCACGCTCGATCATGAGCAACTCAGTCTTCCTATCGTTGAGCTGGTTTAGCTGGGGCTTCACCGCCAAGGCGATGAAGCGGCGGCCACCAGACGCACTCCGAGTGACGACGAGGACATCGGTACTCATCGTCCAAAGCACATGGTTCGACCCAGTGCTGCGTCTGCTCTTCCCGAAGCAGATGGGATGCTTGAACTGGAGATCGTCTGCTATGTCCTGGGTCCCGGGATACAAGTGCTGATCCGCACCAGGGGAGTACCACGTCGATGGATGGTGTGAGGCAAGATGATCGAGTGGAAGTTGCTCAAGAACGTCTTCAAGATCGGGAAGCATCTGAATGAAGAGTTGAGTCCTGAACTCACCATCGGACATCAGATCCAGAAGCCTGCCCTGCCACCTCAGTAGATGGCTCCTGCCCGAGCTGGCTGGATCCCCTCTAGAGACCCTGTGCCAGCCGCTGTAGTCTTCATAGATGCCTTGACCTCGACCTTCTCGTATAAATCGGTCGAGAACATCAGCCGTGAAACCTTTTTGAGTGCGCACGAACCCCTCCACGCGCGGCCAAATGGCCAGCATGAACCGTTGGAAAAAAGGGGATTGACGCGCCCGAATCGGGTACGTAGACTTTGGTTGCAGTCAAAAGTCTGGGCGTCAACCCCCAGCAAGTGAGTGTCTGAAACGGCAGCGTGCTGGTACCACGCTGCCGTTTTCTTTTGTGTTGCGGTCTCCTTCTATGCTGGACAAGAAAGATGTCGCCACAAGGGCCACATCAAGGACTGTGCTCTCAGGTTCTCAGGGTTCAAGCTCCTCGTGTGGTCTTCGCACCGCGATCAACTTCCCGACAGAGAACATATTTACGGACCGTAGCGTACTTGCAAAGTTTGTCGCACACAACCCATATCTACGGTCCATACGGTCGTGAAGCTATGAGTGAGGTATGGCTTGTCGAGAGGGCGGATGTGTATGAGATATACGCAGCGCCAGATAAAAAAGTGTCGGTATTGGTTTTTAGATGAAGCTATATCTTCAGCCGCATACCCCGCTGCATTCCGCGTCGAGACTTGTGGCGATCTGCAAAGACCGGATCGTGAGATTGCGATGACGATGTCGAAGGTGCAGGTGTAGACTGTTCAAGAGGCCAGTCCCTTGGAGAACCGATGACCACATATGCGATTGCTGCGAAGCAAGAGATGACGCGAGTTGCCCGCAAGGTAATGCGGCCGGAAATTGAGTCCATGCGCGCAGACAGTGCTGCCCAACGCAAGAAGATATCGGATCTCGAGCGGCGGGTTAAATCGCTCGAAGCCGCTCTGGCAGGACTACAAATTGATCTCCGGTCACATCGAGTCCCTAAGGATCAAGAGGGATCCGGAGTATTGGGATCTCCGGCTCAACCAGGCACTTTTGACGCTACTGGCTTTGCTGATCATCGGAAGCAGCTCGGACTCACGCAGGCACAGATGGCCAAGCTCCTGGGAACTTCTGCTCTATCCGTCTACAAGTGGGAGCGAGCCGGCGTGATACCTAGGCGCGCACAGCAGGAAAAAATCGAATCTGTGATGAAGCTCGGAAAGCGTGCTGCTGCCGCGAAGCTTCGATCAACACCAGAGTGACCTGCCCGCTCGGATCGCACTGTCGGGCGAACTTTGCTTAAGACTGACGGAGTTCCACTTCCTTGGATGTGTAAAAAGCGGGGCGCAACTCCCGCTTGGCAGATGCTAGTTTGCTGCCCCTGATCTGTCTGACAGAGACACTTGATTAGTTTGTTACCTTTGCTGGAGGCGCTGGACCGCCCCCTGCCGCAGTGCAATCGTGCTGACCAGCCAGGTCGGGCTAAGCGCCTGCCGTCAGATAGACCTCTCTTGCCAAGCTGACCAACCGATCAGCCACCTCTCTGGCTTGGAGGCGCGCATTCTCTAACGACATCGTGCCGCTCGAAAGATCTTGGTAGCGGATCTCTACGAAACAGGCAAACCCTTCTGGGACCGCTCCCGCTTCTGCATGGATGGCTTCAGCGATGCTGGCGTACCGCTCTGGGTCGGTTACCAGCGTTCTATCCCACAGGACCTCGGCCAGGTACAGGCCCGAAGTCTCCTTGTGGATCTGAAGTGTCAGAACCCTGACGTGAGAAGTTTCCATATGCTCGCCTTCATGAAGTGGGCCAGTGTTCCTGGCCCGTCACTGACTCTTGTGGAGGCCTAGGGCAAAGCCCCGCACCAGATCAACATTGTTCAGGCCGATCGGTCGGCATCCTGCTTGCCACTCATTGGGACGTGGCATATGCCAATCGGAGCTGCATCTTGCTACTCCTTCTTACGTAAGAACAGCTGGTTGACGAGATCCGCACACTTTTCTACGTGGCCTATGCAGTCCGGTGTCAGGTCAGTCGAGCCATGCGCCAGAGCATTCCGAAGCTTAGGCAGTACCTCTGGCAGACGTCTTGAGAACCCATTGCCGGGATCCGGTGGGTCCAGATGCCGAAACCCCTCATCTTTGAGCAGTCCCAAGTCCAGGGCTTCTTTGAGGAGTGAAGCAAGGCCAGACCTGTTGGCCGGCTCTAGTCTGCGCCGCAGTGCCAGCTCAATCACTGAATAGGTTTTCATCTGTACCTCTGGAGCGAGTGCGTACATGAAGTACTGGTAGAGCGCCATGTTCCGCGCCACGTTGAACTGTCCCCTGACATCCTCAGGAACACCTGCGTGCAGCTCAATTTCCGACAGCGCTTTGTGGCACTTCTCGATATTCGGAACTCGTCCCGTGATGTGACCAAAGTGCAGATGAGCTATGTCCATTCTCTGGATCTCATCAAGTGACTTGAATTGTTCCAATGATGTTCACCCTTTCAATGCCGCCACGCTTGCCCGCGATCGGGCAAAAGTTCTGCTTTCAAGATTCTGGAAAGCGTACCCTTCAACTCTCGCATGTTGCGCGCAGGAACGCTGTTCGTGATCTGCTCCAGGCCTCGGAAGACACCTGAAGGGAGACCCCATTCATCGGCCAAGTCCTCAAGAGCATGCGGCACCGCTGCGGCGATGTGCTCAGGACTCGGCTCATCGAACATCACGATCTGGCACCTGGAGAGAAGCGGTTTGGGCAGCCGTGACAACGAGTTCGCCGTCAGGATGAAGCTGATCATAGAGAGGTCGCATTCGGTCTGCAGGAAGGTATCAAACCACCGGCGAGCCGACTCCGCCTCCAGCAGACCCAGCAAGGCGCTGGCTACGGGAGCGCTGTTGACAGACCGGTCGCTGGCCTTGTCCACCTCGTCGAGCAGCACCAAAGCCGACGGACCCTGAGCATTGAGAAGGAGCTCCAGCAGCGAGGAAGGCTGCCCAGATGACCAGCCCCGGCTGGTACCCAAGAGAACTCGGCTGTCGTCCATACCCCCAATGCTGATGGCTCGAAACATCAGGTTCAGCTCCTCAGCCAGACGACGAGCAAAGCGGGTTTTACCCACACCTGGTTGCCCAGCGATCAAGGTCGGCCTGACCTTGCAGTCAAGTGCGCCGAGCTGGCGTTTCACGCGCAGCTCACCGAGGATGGTCTCGATGGCGCTTGCGGCCCATGGGAACTCCTCGGTCAAGATCACCTGGATGCGGTACAGCTGGTCAGGGGTGGGCAGTTGTACGACGCGCTGTGCGGCCTGCAGCACCTTGAATCGCTGAATCTGCATCTGATCGTTCGGATCACTGGCCGGCGGGATGGATCCAGGGATCACCGCCAGGAGTTTTTCGGGTCGAACGACCTCCGTTGGGCGCGGTTGCGCTTGCGCGCTGTCAGGCCCCTGAGAGAGTTTGACTGACTTGGCAAAGTCCTGGGTTTTGAGCCGATGGCCCACAAGCCGAATTGCTTCGATATCCAAGGTGTATGGCAACCGTTGTCCGGAATCATCAGGCGGCAGATCTGCTTCCCCTTCCTTGAGTCGATCCATAAGCGGGTCACCAAACCGCTTGAGCTCTGACCAACGCTCCAGGCAATCCCAGGGCGCATTACTCTCACCAGGACTATGCAGGTAGTGGGTCAGCAGAAGCTCAGCAGCTTGGTGCCGCTTGCGCAAACTCAGCGCTCGAAGGTTGTTTTTGCTCAGCCCTGAGATGTGACTGTAGGCCGATGCGAGCAAGGGGCTCACGAACTGCAGCGTGGCTCCGGCGGGGACCAAATCCCCGTCCTTGTACAAACCGAACGCTTTGCGCCGCTCACCCTCGGCGCAGCTCACTCGTGGCTCGTATCCCAGAAGCCGATACATGAGGTGAGTCAGAAGGTGCAGCAGCTCGATCGAATTAAGTCGATCGGCGAGCAGAAGCTGCAGGTCCAGGGCCAGCAGGCTGGGCGATCCAAACTCGACGGGGAGCCGTGCCACTCGGTTGTAGATGAGCCGCAGTGCTGTGAGGCGGTCGCAGTGGGTGACCTCCGGGTCATGCAGCATCGCGAACAGCGGGATGTTGTTGGCCAGGATCGGGTCGCCGACCGGCCAAAGTGTGAACAACGGGTGGCTGGCGCCCTCCTCGCTGGCTGCCGCTACCAGCTCAGCCAGGCGCTCGTCGGTGTAGGGCCAGGCAATCTGACTGTTATCGGTATCCATACTGCTCTCCACAAACAAAGTTGCGGTTCAAGCTGCCGGCGCGGTGGCCAAGAGGCAGCTGTCGGAGAGCAACGAAAGGGTCAGGAACGACCCGCCGGAGCGCAAGGATTCATCAGTCAGAAGCGCTCGTCAAGCGCGCTGGAGTAGCCTGGTCTGAAACCGCTGTGTGGCAGATATTCGCTACACAGGCGAGTACGGTAGACCGTTGTTTTTGTTGAAGAAAATGACGTTCTCCGTTCATCGGAAAGTGCATCCATGGATCAAAAAATACTGGCCGCAGCTGGCTTCTCCACTCTTTCCAGAGGTCACAGCTAGCAGCGCATATGTCGATCGCAACTACGCCTCAATAGGCCCTCAACCAAGGCGCAGGGCGCGTGTCAGTTCAAGGTGGACAACACAAGGTGATCCGACACACGTCGGTGGTGGCACACGAGCAAGTCAAGGTCAGGAAAGGCCGGTCCCTTCTGAGGCCGCCATACGACCGCGAAGAACATAGCCTCACATCCATGGGCGAGTGGTGAGGCTGATGCCCGGTGCGCAGGCCCCACTGTGGACCACGCTGAGCTGCCTGAATGAAAGCACTCCCTTCTTATCCACTGTTCGGGGGGCATACGTGGGTTGGTCTATCCGATAAGGTGTGCGCTGTTCATTGAATGCCCTCCTGAGGAAACAGTCGGCTAATACCTGGCCACAGAGTTGCGCTACTTTGTGGCGGCGCAAGTTGTCACACATCGACCCCGCCGCCATCAGACCTGCGATGCCGTTCACCATGCTTCGATGATGTATCGGTTCACCGGTCCGGGAGGTGTACTACCGTTTGATCTTTCAATAAAGTTCACTCAGAAATCCATATTTAGGGAAAGCGAACTTCGCTTGACACGAGCCTACCCTCCGGCTGACGCAAGGACTGTGTAGAAAGATGGTGAATAAGCCGGTTGAGCCCTATTACATGGTGTGTTGGTGGATTTTTATTGGGTTGCGATAGATCTAGCTCGTCCTGAAACGCGGCGAATCATGTTCTTTGTAAGGGAGACGACGTGCCGACAAATAACTACAGCCCAGAGAAAAAACAAAAACGCGCAGTCGCACAAAGCTACCTCTATCCTGAACTCGTTATCCCATATTGCATAAGCGCAGCGGTGGGTCTTTATTGGCCACGAAGCGGGGTTAGTCTGGAGTTCATAAATTTATTCATGGATTGGATGGCCCAAACCATCCCTTCGATAAGCGCATACGTGGAAAAGTCAGCCTTCCCTGAGGTGTCAAAAGCGTACTTCACGATCGGCTTCTTTATATTTCTACCGACGCTCTGGTTGGTATTGAGAGATAAAGATGTGGTAATGCATCGCGAACTGGGTTTTGAAGGACAGTGGAGTTTAATAAAAAAAGACAAAGTCCCGATTCTCCGTGTTATCGGCGCACTGTTTTTTACTGTCTTGCTGTTGTACATCCTCTATATCCAGCCAGGATATCAGTTTAAACTGATTCCTTTGAATGAAAGCCGGGCTTCGCTGGCGTTCTTTGGCGGTCTTTCGAGTTGGCTTTCGGTTTTTTACACCGTCGGCCTGCTGCGCAATAACCTGGTTTACCTTTCTAGAATTGTCCGTGGTGGCGGTCATGAGCCGTAAAATCCCCTCGGATGGTCAATGGCAGGCCAGGGCTTGGTCCCGCCTTGGCTAGCAGGGCGTTTTCGGCCAGAAGCCGTCACACACAATCAAATTTCAATATAGTTCGAGCGATCATTCATACGATCGATGCAAATCATCGCACGAAGCCAAAAGCAGAACAAAGTCATAAACTGGTCAGTTTGTATGTTTGAGTCACCCACCGATTCTCGACGCGCACATGCGGGCTCATTTAAAGCTGTAGCGCTCGGGTTTTTTGCCCATCTGATTGGATTCGCATCATATGGATTGGCGAATGAAGATTTGACTCTATTTGACCAAAGAGAGCGATTCATTTTGTATTCAATGATTCTTGCTATCGCATTTAGGGTTATCGCATGGGTGGCGAGAAAACATCGCAAGAATCTGATTGAGATCATTGGCTACGAGTTACCCAAAGACGTAGCCATTGTTGCCCCTATATCTCAAAGCAGTACGGATAGCAAAGTAAGAGATCTTGGGCTGAGGTATTGGCGCAGTCAACTCGCCATGCATTTCATGGTAGGTTCGTGGGCCTTCTGGATCGGCGCATTATTCTACTTTTTCTTCATTAAGAAGGCGGCTTGAACTCATATAACAGGCCGATTCCATCGACTCCTGTGGTCCAGAGATATGAGGCGACGCTGAGGAGTCGAACCGCGGGGTTTCATCGAGAAGATGCCTTTCCCCATGGCTAGGCTGGATCAGCCTGGCATCAAGCAATCTAAGATTGATAGTCGAAGGCGCCTGATTACCAATTATTGGCTAGGCCGCAAGTTCTGGCGAGTACGTATCGTCGCTGGAGAGTGGAGATTGAAAGCTACTTTTGCCGGCCCGGTAAGTTCCAAGGTACGATGGCAGCTAACGGCCAGTAGCGGTCACCTCGTTTTAGGGTGTAAATCGGCAATGACACAGTCCCTTTCAGAGCGTGCGTCAGAGATTTCGACTGCCGAAGTCAAGAAAGTTGACGGTGACGTGTTCAAGCTCCCTGAAGCATTTCAGACGGTCGTTGTGATTGAAACGGCACAGGGCATCATCGACAACGGTGGGCTCGAATACTTCTTCGAGAGCGATTTCCCGAGTAACCCTCCGTACGCTTTTTTGTCGAAGTGTACCGCCGCATAGGCGCTGAGGGAGTTGCGCATTGCATTGAAGCTGCTTCACGCATGTTCCCTTTCCCTGACGCCCATCTGCACGAAGGCAAGCGTCAGGTCTGGCTAGATAGCGTTAAACATGACGAGACCCACGAGTTCGTCGGGCTGAGCCGTCGCGCGTGTGGTGATGAATCGGTTTTTCGCAAGCTAGCCGACTATGTGGAGAAGAACCGTCACGCGTTCGATGGCGTGTAGTTGCTTTTCCTGGCGACCGCCTTAGGCATGACTGAATGTCTTTTGCGGGCCCAAAGCAGACACTGGCTATCGCTTTTTTTCGATGCCGTGAAATGCATACAGTATCTTAAAGGATACCGGGATTCTGTTAATTCAGAGAGATTCGCCCCACGTATGCCAGAGGCACAATGTATGAACCAGGCTGGCTCGCGGCATCAATTTATAAAACTGTGTTAATGATGCATTGATTGCCCGTATTGCCTCTTTCTTAGGATTTGCCTGATTGACAGGATAATTACAAGCCACACCACAAAGTACCCGGCAAGCAGCGCGTAACTGAAGAGGAGCAAACCAAACCTGTTGGCGCGAACTGCTTCTGAAATCTCTTTTACCGCCCGATGATGCTCCTGATCGGGGATTGGATAGAATTGCACTGCAACAAACAGAAGCAGCACCGAGATCACTGCCCATGGCGACGCGTGCGGTGAGTTGCGCCTAAGTTCTGTTTTTGGATCAGTTTTTTCCGTTATCAAGGTCGTGGCCATCAATGCAAGCAGGACTGCAAAAAGCATGGCAGATAGGTAGGACACCCTTATTTGAATTTGATGAGCACTATCTCCGGCCATTACTAGTGCATTGGGCAAGTATTGAGCAGATATCTTGTCTAGCACTGAAATGAGATGTTTACTGGAAGTGATTTCAACCGGGAGCAAACATATCAAAGCAATTGTGCTCAATGAAATCACCCAAGATACGTGGAAGAAGTTTTTTCTTGAAATCATCAAAGATGTTCTCCACGCCGATGTCCATCATGCCATTTGAAGCCTGCGAAAAGCCGCGAAGCTGGCCGACCGCTTCTGGCCGATGGCCGCCATGCTAGCCTATGTAGGCGCGCCTCAAAACGTGCCGCGAGAGATAAAGTATAGAGGCTCGTGCCCTCTTGAATGAAGGGTCAGAATGGGCTTCACCGCCTTCTGCCGAGCGCTGCGAAGCCCTTGTATCTGTTGGGTTCGGCGTCGCGAGCACGAACGATAGAAAGAAATTCAGCGTCAGCACCGGACAAGAAAACTTGAACGTGGTTGATGAGATCTTGCTTAAGTGCCACGAAGCTTCCTTGGACTGTGCTACCAAAGTTGGGGAATGCGTGTCTGCCCCAAGCGCCTGAATAGCGTAAAAAGTCTTCGTGAGTGATGCTCGACTGGCCCACCTTGTATTCGACCCTGCCCAAGCCAAAGCGAACACTAAATCTGATCATACGATTGCCGCGCTGGTACTGGCCTACGGCGAAGTTACCGCCAGAGCCCGTCCCAGCCTCACCCAACGAGAACTCGAAGCCGTTCGCGTCCATCAATGGCCGAAGCAAATTTGCGCCTTCAACGAGCTCATCGTGCGGTGTGGACATCATTGTTCTCTCGGGTAATGACGCCTAGCGAAAAGGGATTTCTCCCTGACGAACGTCCTGGGACAGAATGAAGCTGGCGGCCTGTGGGGTGAACCCTCTACATGGAGGCGACTATCGATGACGGATTCTGGCCGACTACCGTCATGCTAGCTGGGTCCGTAGGGCGCGCGCTAACTGGTAGGGTCAACGGCAGCTAGAAGTTTTCGACTTTATTTGCACCGTATTCGGCGACAGACCAAGCTCGGCATCAACCTGTTTTCGACTTTGTCTACCCCGCACCGATTCCGGCGCCTCTTGGAGCCCGCATGGATCCTAGGTGTCAGTTTTCGACTTTATTTGAAGAGAACACCCTTCAGCAGGGGCAGTTTTTATATATGATGTCCGTCATGCGAAAGCTGAAAAACAATACCCGGACTGCTGCGAAAGAAGCTTCGCACGAGCGCATCGTGCAGGCGGCGGCCCGCGCCATCCGGCGCAGCGGCTACGACGGAACGGGCGTGGCCGACATCATGAAGGAGGCGGGTCTGACGCACGGCGCGTTCTATGCCCACTTCGAGTCCCGCGAGGCCATGCTGGCAGAAGCGGCGGACCGTGCGGGGGCAGAGTCCAATGCCTTCGCGGCCAGGGTCATTGCGGCTGTACCGCCCGAGCAGGCGCTGCAGGCGCTGATCCAGACCTATCTGTCCAGGGAGCACCTGGCGGGTATCGAGACCGGCTGCCCGCTGCCGGCCCTGGGTTCAGAGATGCCACGCCAATCACCTGAAGTGCGCAGGGCCGCCACGCGCCGCATCAAGGAGATGATCGACCTGGTGGCCCGCCAGTCGCCGGACTGGGGGCAACCCGCCGCCCATGAGCGTGCGTTGGTGGCCGTGGCCACCCTGGTGGGCACTCTCATGCTGGCCCGTGCGGTGGACGAACCCGCGTTGTCGGACGCCCTTTGCCATGCGACCTTGAAGAGCCTGTCTCCTTCCGGGGCCTGACCCGTCGGCCCCCTTTTTTTGCCATTGAATATGATGACCATCATGTCAAACTGCCTCAAGCCCGGATGGCGAGGTGTTGTCCGTTGCTCGCGCCTGAAAAAGGAAACGCCATGAAAGCCTTCGTCCTGGACCGCTATGGCAAGAACGAAAAACTGCGGGCCGCCGAGGTGCCGGAGCCGGAACTGCGCGACGACGACGTCCTGATCCAGGTTCACGCAGCGGCTGTGAATCTGCTGGACATCAAGCTGCGCAACGGCGAGTTCAAGCTGATCCTGCCGTACCGCACGCCCTTCGTCCTGGGGCACGACGTGGCCGGTGTGGTGACGGGTGTCGGATCGCGCGTGCGCCAGTTCAAACCGGGCGACGAGGTCTATGCCAGGCCGGACGACTTTCGCATCGGCACCTTCGCGGAGCAGATCGCCGTCCGGGAAGATTCCGTGGCGATCAAGCCAAAGAACATCTCCATGGAAGAGGCCGCATCCATCCCGCTGGTGGGTCTGACGGCCTGGCAGGCGCTGGTGGAAAAAGCCGGGGTCCGAAAGGGCCACAAGGTCTTCATCCAGGCGGGCTCCGGCGGTGTGGGCACATTCGCCATCCAGCTGGCCAGGCACCTGGGCGCGACGGTGGCCACCACCACCAGCGCCAGCAACACCGAGCTGGTCAGAGGCCTGGGCGCGGATGTGATCGTCGACTACCGGAAGGACCGCTTCGAAGAGCTCCTGAGCGGTTACGACATGGTGCTCAACAGCCAGGACGGCACCACCCTGGCGAAGTCCCTGGGCGTGCTCAAGTCCGGCGGGCATCTCATCTCGATCTCGGGGCCACCCGATCCGCAGTTTGCGCGGGGCATCAAGGCCCCTTGGCTGGTGCAGCAGCTCATGCGGGTGATCAGCTCCGGCGTGCGCAGGCAGGCACGGCGGCTGCAGGTGAGCTATGCGTTTCTCTTCATGAAGGCCAGCGGCAGCGGGCTGCGGCAGATCACGCCGCTGATCGAGTCGGGTGCCATCCGCCCGGTGATCGACAAGGTCTACCCGGCTGACGCCATTAACGAGGCCCTGGCCTACGTCGAGAGCGGCCGCGCCAAGGGCAAGGTGGTCATCAAGTTTCGCTGAGCCTTTTCAACCGCACGCCGCAGGAATCCGTCGATCCTCAGGTCGAAAACATGTGGACACCGCCATGAACAACCAGCACACGTCGACGCCGCCGCCGACATCGGAAGACACCTGGAAGACGGTCCCGACCCAGACCCTCACCGCCGGTGACGTCACCTTTGCGTACCGGGAACTGGGCAGACACCACGGCGGCACACCGGTGGTGATGCTGACCCACCTCGCTGCCGTGCTGGACAACTGGGACCCGCGCATCGTCGACGGCCTCGCAGCCCGGCACCACGTCATCGCCTTCGACAACCGCGGCATCGGCGCCTCGAGCGGCTCGCCCTCGAGTTCGATGGAAGAGATGGCAGCCGATGCCATCACCTTCATCAAAGCCAAGGGCTTGCAGAAGGTGGACCTGCTCGGCTTCTCGCTGGGTGTCATGGTGGCCCAGGAGGTCGTGCTGAAAGACCCGCAACGGGTCCGCAGGATGGTGCTCGCGGGCACCGGCCCTGCTGGCGGAGAAGGCATCAGCGCCGTGGCGGGTGTCACCTTCCGGGACATCGCCCGGGGCTTCTTCACGGGGCAGGACGCGAAGCAGTTCCTGTTCTTCACGCGGACCCCTGCCGGCATCGAGGCCGGCAAAGCCTTTCTGGCTCGCCTGAAAGAGCGCACCGAAGACCGCGACGCCGACATCTCGGTGGGTGCATTCCTCGCCCAGCTCAAAGCGCTGCGCGTGTGGGGGCAGAAGGCGCCCGCCGATCTGTCGGTGGTCCGGCAACCGGTGCTGGTGGTCAACGGTGATCAGGACCGGATGGTCCCGACCGTCAACACGCACGACCTGGCCCGCCGCCTGCCCGACAGCGAACTGATCATCTACCCCGATGCCGGACACGGTGGGGCCTTCCAGTTCCACGCCGACTTTGTGCGCAGCACGCTCGAGTTCCTGGCCCGTTGATACCGACCCCAGGACTGCGGCACCATGAAAGACACCCACGCCTCTCCCCTGTCCGGACACCTGCTGCTGTTGCTCGCGGGCATGGCGGCTCTGGGCTCCCTGGCGACCAACATCATCCTGCCGACCTTTCCGGCCATGGCTGCAGACCTGGGCACATCGGTCAAGGACCTGAGCGCCACCCTGGCCAGCTTCTTTGTGGCGTTTGCGCTGGGGCAGCTGTTTGTGGGACCGTTGTCCGACCGCTACGGCCGCAAGCCGCTGCTGTTGGGCGGCATTGCCGTGTTCGTGGCGGGCAGCGCCCTGTGTGCGTGGTCCGACAACCTGCCGCAACTCATTGCAGGCCGCATCGTGCAGGCGCTGGGAGTGTGTGCCACCTCCGTGCTGTCCAGGGCCATCGCCCGGGACCTGTTTCAAGGCGATGCGCTGGCCCGCACGCTGTCGCTCATCATGGTGGCCATGGCCGCTGCACCGGGCTTTTCGCCGATGCTGGGCGGCGCCATGAGCGCCTGGCTGGGCTGGCGATCCACCTTTGCCGTGCTCGCGGTCCTGGCGCTGCTGCTGGGCGTGCATTACCTGGCCAGCCTGGGCGAAACCCACCGCCTGGACCGGCGTGCGCCGCTGTCGGTGCCGGCCGTGCTGCGCAGCTACGCCAGTCTGCTCGTCGACCGCCGCTTCATCGCCCCGGCGTTGTCGGTCAGTCTGGTCATCGGTTCGCTGTACATGTTCTTTTCAATGGCCCCTGCCATCCTGATGACCGGATTCGGCTTCTCTCCGCTGGGCCTCTCGGTGTTCTTCGCATCCACCGTGCTGGTGGTGTTCGCGGCTGGTTTCCTGGCCCCGCGTCTCGCACGCCGCCGGGGACAGATCCCGGTGGCACGGGGCGGTCTGTGGACCGCTCTGGTGGGTGGCGCTGCCCTGCTTGCGGGGCCACATGACGTGGTGTATTTCTCGGTGGCCATGACCATCTTTCTGATGGGCATGGGTCTGATCAACCCGCTGGGAACGGCCATTGCCCTGCAGCACTTCGGGCACCAGGCCGGCGCTGCTTCGGCCCTGCTGGACTTTCTCCAGATGATGTGCGCAGCCGCCGCCATCGGCCTGGCTGCCTGGCTTCCGTGGTCGGTTTACGGGGCGTTCTGCACCGTTCTGACCGTCAACCTGGGCCTGGCGCTGGTGTCGTTCAGAGGTGCACGCACCTGATGGCCGGTGCTGATCTGCCGACCTCCGCCTTCTCAGGACGCCTTCAGGAGAAAGCCGGCCAGTTCGTTGAACAGCCGGTACCGGGCGTGTTCCAGATGCAGGAGATGGGTCCCCACCTCCAGCGTGACCATCGTCTTCCCGGCGGATCCGAGCGCCGCGAACAAGGCCTCGGCATCGGAGGTGCTCGAAAGTCTGTCCTGTGCGCCACGGATGAGCAGGGTTTCGTGGGCCACCCCCTGCTTTCCCAGCTTCACACCGTGGAGGGCTACCTGCGGGCGGTGCATTGCAGCGTCACGCCGCGCGGTCCCGCACTCGGCCGGATCGAAGCGGCGCTGGGCGCCCTGTCACCGCACCGCAAGGTCGCGCTGCAGGTGCCCGACTTCCTGTCGGTGCCGACGCTGGTGGGGCAGTCGGATCTGGTGGCCGCTGTGCCCTCGACCCTGGTCAAGGCACACCCGGAGCGCGATCGGCTGCATGTGTTTGCACTGCCCGTGCAGCAGGCCCGTTTCACGGTGATGCAGCACTGGCACGGACGGGTGCAGGAAGATCCGGCCAACCAGTGGTTGCGGCAGAGCGTCCACGACGTCGTGCCGGCCAGCCTCAAAGACCGAAGGAAGCCCGGCGGTCAGTAGCCCATGCGCGCGACCGAAGCGCCGATGCCGACTCGTGACGTGTTCGACCCCGCATCCACGTTGTCGCGACGCGGCACATCAAAGTTCGAAATGTAGGCGGCATCGCCGATGAAGACCAGCCCCGACGGGAACTCCAGCGGGCCCGCGACGCCGTTGCGCGCCATCTGCTGCACCTGGCCCGCCGGTGTCACCTTGACGATGGCGTTGAGTTCATTGACGGCCACCCAGATGTCGCCCCGGCGGTCGACGGTGATGCCGTCGGCCCCCTCGAGCAGGGGGTTGCGGGCGAGCATCACAGGCGGGCCGCCCCTGCCGTCGGCGCCCAAGGTCACCTTCCACAGCGCGCCGCGCGCGGTGTCGGCCACCAGCAGCGCACCGCTGGCATCAAAGGCCAGCCCGTTGGCCACGATGGGCTGCTGGGTGCGGCCGTCGGGCAGCGTGCGCGTGAAGCGCTCGATCTGCGCCGCCGGCTGCGCTGCACCACCCGCGGCCGGCACGCGGTACACGGTTCCGTTGGCCCCACCCGACACATACACGTTGCCGGCACGGTCGATGGCCAGCCCGTTGGCGCCTGTTGTACCGGTGCCGAAGGTGCTGGCAACGCCCGGCTTGGCGGGGTTCAGATCGGCAGCGCGCACGCGCACCACCTCGTTGAAGGCGTTCGCGGCGATCAGCAGGTCGCCCTGGGCATTGAAGGCCAGACCGCCGCCGTTGCCCCCGACGGTCTGGCCATTGATCTGGCGTGGCTCGATGCGCGCCACCACCACCGGCCGGGGCGACTTCGGGTCGATGCGCAGGATGTTGCCGCTGACGCGGTCGGGCAGGTAGATCAGGCCGTTGCGGTCGGCGGCGATGCCCTCGACGATCACCGTCCGATCGACGCTGGCCGGATCGAGGTCGACCAGGATGGAGGGCGTGGAAGCGATGGGTGCCGTGCCGATGGCGGCACAACCGACGAAGGTGAGGGAGAGGGCCAGCAGGCCGGGCGTGACAGCTTTCATCCGGGGTGTCTTTCTCGGTGGGTTGGAGGGCCCCGGCGCCTGGCGGCCGGGCGGGTCGCACGGACTCTAAGACCGAAATCACGGACCTCGGGCACAGGGTGGATGAAGTCAACCGGCCTGTACGGTCACTCAGCGGCAAGACGCCCAGGCGCTGCCCCTACCATCCTGCCCATGAGCTCCCAATACGAATCCCTGCGCCCCGACCACCTGTACCGGGACATCTTTGACGTCGACGCGCCCGAGGGCAGCGGGGTGGGGCCCCAGGTCTGGCCGCGCCGCCCGGGCGTCTTCATCCGCAACCTGCCGGCACCGCCTTCGGTGGACGGCGCCGAACACACGCCCCCAATCGCGGTCGGGCGCGAGCGGGTCGTGGGGCAGTTCGGTCTGGTCCCGCCCTGGGTGAAATCCGCTTCCGACGCCAGATTGCGGTCGACCAAACTGGTCAACGCGCGCGCAGAGACCGCCAGCACATCCAACCATTTCCGCAGCGCCTGGCTGGGTGCGCAGCGCTGCATCGTGCCCATGATGGCGTTCCAGGAAGACGACTGGCGCAGCGGCAAGGCGGTGCCGACGCGCATCGCCCGGGTGGACGGCAAACCCATGGGCGCTGCCGGTCTGTGGGAATGCTGGACCGGCGCAGATGGCGAGGTGATCGTCAGTTTCTGCCTGCTCACGGTGAACGCCAACAGCCACGCGCTGATGCACCGTTACGGGCCACCGGGCAGCGAAAAGCGCATGGTCGCGATCCTGAACGAAGGGGCGTACGGCGCCTGGCTGAACGCCGCGCAGCCGGAGAAGGCGCGCGAGTTCATGCGGGCGTACCCGGCCGAAGGGCTCACCGCCAACCCGATCGAGAAGAAGCGCTCAGCCGGGTGACCGGCCCGGCGTGGCCGAGGCGCCCTGGCCATCGCGAAAGCTGCGTCGGTAGGACGACGGCGAGGTGCGCAGCTGGTCGGCAAAGTGCTGCCGCAACGACAGCGAGGTGCCGAAGCCCGCTTCGCCCGCGATCTGTTCGATCGACAGGTCGGTGGTTTCCAGCAGTTGCTGGGCCCGGCCGACGCGTTCTGCCGCCAGCCACCGGTTCACGGTCGTGCCGGTGGCTTCGCGAAACCGCCGTGTGAAGGTTCGGCGGCTCATCAGCGCTGCGTTGGCCATGGCATCCACCGTCAGCGGCTCCGACAGGTGCGCGCGCGCCCACTGCAGGACACCGGGCAGGCGTTCCTCGCTCGGCAAGGCCGGCACGGGCTGCTCGATGTACTGCGCCTGGCCGCCCTGACGATGCGGCGGGGTCACCAGCAGGCGCGCGACCCGGTTGGCGACATCGGCTCCGTGGCGCAGCCGCAGGATGTGCAGGCAACAGTCGATGGCGGCCACCGTGCCGGCGGAGGTGATGACACGGTCGTCGCCGACATACAGCACGTCGGGGTGGAAGTGCGTTTTCGGAAACCGCTGGCCGAAGAGTTCACGGCAGGCCCAGTGGGTGGTCGCAGGACGGCCGTCGAGCAGACCGGCATCCCCGAGCACAAAGGCTCCGAGGCACAGACCGATGATCTGCGCGCCGCGCGCATGGGCATCGCGCAGGGCATTCGTCAGCGCAGCGGGAGCGGCGAGCTCCGGGTGGTTCCAGGCGGGCACGACCACGATGTCGGCACCGACCATGGCGTCGAGCCCGTCGGGCACCTCGATCTCCATGCCCTGATCGCACCGCACGCGGCCCGGCGTGGTTGCGCAGCAGCTCACCCGGTAGGGCGGCAGGCCGGGGGGCGTCGGCTGCACGCCGAAAACCATGCCCGGCACCGACAGGTGAAACAGGCTGACGCCATCGAAGGCGAGGACGGCGACATGGACGGGTGTCATCGGCATATTTTGGCCCGATTGTTTCGATGATGGTCATTCAGGCCAATGGTGCGGCGGGCCCTGCTTCAACAGAATGCAGCCCTCGCGACCGTGAAACACGGTCAGTCCCCACCCGAACAGGAGTCCGCACCATGAGCAAACGCGCCACCATCGTTGTCGATCTGCAGAACGAATACCTTCCGACCGGCCAGCTGCCCCTGGTCGGTCTGGAGGCCGCCCTGTTCAACGCCGCCCGGGTCGTGGCCGCAGCGCGCGCCAGCGGTGAACTGCTGGTCCATGTCCGTCATGAGAGCGCCCAGCCCGACGCGCCGTTCTTCAGGCCCGGCACCGGCGCCGTCGAGATCATTCCGGCGGTGGCCCCGAAGGACGGTGAGCCGGTGATCGTCAAGCACCACCCCAACTCCTTCCGCGCCACCCGGCTCAAGGCGCTGCTGGAGGCAGAGGGGGTGACCGAACTGGTGGTCATCGGCGCCATGAGCCACATGTGCATCGAGGCGACCAGCCGTGCCGCGGCCGATTTTGGCTACCCGGTCACGGTGGCGCACGACGCCTGCGCCACCATGAACCTGGAGTTCGGGGGCACTGCCGTGCCGGCCGCCCAGGTGCATGCCGCATCGATGGCCGCGCTGGGATTCGGCTACGCGTCGGTCACGACCACCGACCAGCTGCTGGCCTGAGGTTGCCCCGGCGGGCTTCTGCCGACGCATTCCCTTGCTGTTATACATAGCGGTTTGCGCTGCAGGCCGCTCAGGGGAAACGCATGTCGATGAAGACCATTCTGAAATCCGCCGCCTTGGCACTCGCCGTGGCGGCCGGGGCGCCGGCTCTGGCGCAGGGCACGCCCATCAACGCACCGGCGTTCGATGCGCTGGTGGCCCAGGGGCCGGTGGCCGATGCCGCGACGGTGGCTTCCAGCACCTGGGCCAGCAAGATCCGGCAGGCGGGCACGCTGCGCCTGGGGGGCACCCAGACCTCGAACCTGTTCTCGCTGCTGAACGAAAAGGACGGCCGGCTGCGTGGCTTCGATGCCGGTGTGGCCCAGCTGCTGGCGCGCTACATCCTTGGCCCCGGGGCCCAGGTGCAGTTCACGCAGGTGACCTCGTCCACCCGCGAGCAGGTGCTCATCAACAACCAGGTGGACCTGGTGCTGGCCACCTATTCCATCACCCCGGCGCGCGCCGAGAAGGTGGCGTTTGCCGGCCCTTACTTCACCTCGCAGGCGGGGGTGCTGGTCAAGACGAACAACAATGCCATCCGGTCGCACAACGACCTGGCCGGCAAAAAGGTCGCCACCCAGGCCGGCTCCACCGGGCCGGCCATCCTGGCGCAACACGCGCCCAAGGCGGTGGTGCAGGAATTCCAGACCCACCAGGAAGCGCTCGACGCCCTGCGCCAGCGCCGGGTCGACGCCTACGTCACCGACCACACCCTGCTGCTCAATGCCCTGAGCCTGGGCACCGGTGACGCGAAACTGGCCGGCGCGCCCTTCGGTGCCCAGGACCTGTATGGCATCGGGCTGGCCAAGGGCTCCGACGGCGTGGCCTTCGTCAATGCCTTCCTGAAAAAGATCCAGGCCGACGGCACCTGGGCCCGGCTCTGGACTATCGCCATCGGCCAGCGCACCGGCAGCACCGCGGTGCCCACGCCCCCGGCCATTCCTTGAAGACCCTGGCGTCCCCGACGGCATGACCGAGCTTGCCCGGCTTCTGGCCGACCACGGGCCGGCCTTCGCGCAGGCCCTGCTGCTCACCTGGAAGCTCACCCTGATGTCGTTCCTGCCCGGCGTCGTGCTGGGTGTGGTGGTGGCGGTGCTGCGCCTATTGCCGCTGCCGCCGCTGCGCGCGGTGCTGACCGTGTATGTGGAAATCTTCCGCAACATTCCCAGCGTGGCGCTGCTGATCTTCATCGTGTTCGCGCTGCCCGACCTGAATGTGCTGATCGACTACGAGCCCAGCGTCGTCCTGACGCTGACGCTGGTCTGTTCCGCCTTCACGGCGGACTATGTGCGCACCGGCATCAACACCATTCCCGGCGGCCAGATGGAGGCCGCGCTCAGCCTGGGCCTGCGGCCGATGCAGGTGGTGGTGGCGGTGGTGCTGCCGCAGGCCCTGCGCTCGGTGGTGCAGCCCATGACCTCGCTGCTGATCGCGCTGATGCTGTCCACCTCGCTGGCCTCCCAGGTGCCGCTGCCCGGCCGTGAACTCACGGCGCTGGTGTCCCGGATCGCCAACGAATCGGCTTCGGGCATGGCGGCCTTTGCGGTGGCCGCCGCCCTGTATGTGGCCAGCGGGCTGCTGATCGCCTGGGCCGGCGCGGCCCTGGACAAGCGGGTGCGGATACTGCGATGAGCCGCCCGCTGGAAGACGTCCTGTTCGGCGCGCCGGGTGCGCGGCCCCGCACCGGCACCCGGGTGGCGAGCTGGCTGGCCGGGGCGGCGCTGCTGGCGCTGGCGGCGGGCGTTGTGGTCGGCTTCGGCTCGGCGGGGCAGCTCGATGCGCGTCTGTGGCGGCTGTTCACCCAGGCCAGCACCTGGACCTTTCTGGCCGACGGCCTGCTGGGCACGCTGGCCTCGGCGGCCATGGCCGCCGTCATCGCGCTGGGCTTCGGTCTGGCGCTGCTGCTGGGGCGCCTGGCGCGGCCCCGGCTGGTGCGCTGGCCGAGCGTGGCGCTGATCGAGTTCCTGCGCGGCACGCCCACGCTGCTGTTGATCTATGTGTGCTTTCTGGTGCTGCCGCCGCTGGGCATCCAGCTGAGCACCTACTGGATGCTGACCCTGCCGGTGGGCCTGAGCACCGCCGCCGTGGTGGCCGAGGTGTACCGCGCCGGGGTGCTGGCCGTGCCGCGCGGCCAGACCGATGCGGCGCGCAGCCTGGGCCTGACCGAGGCGCAGGTGTTCTTCCACATCGTGTTTCCGCAGGCGCTGCGCTACATCGTTCCGGCGCTGGTGGCTCAGCTGGTGATCGTGGTCAAGGACACCACCTTCGGCTATGTGGTCACCTATGGCGAGCTGATGCAGAACGCCCGGGTGCTGATCGCCAATCACCAGTCGCTGGTGCCGGTGTACCTGGTGGTGGCGCTGCTGTACTGCGCCGTGAACTACGGCATCTCGCGGGCCAGCCGGCGGCTGGGCCGGCCGCTGCACTGAGCGTTGCGCTGCCCGGTCACCAGCGCAGCACCCGCCCGCCCAGCCAGCCGCCGACGCAGCCGGTGAGCAGGATGCCGGCGGTGTACCAGATGGCCACGAAGGTGGCCGACGACTCCGGGCAGGCCAGCGAATAGCCGATGGCGCCGAGCGAGCCGGCCAGCAGGCCGCTGGCAAAGCCCGCCTCCTGCAGCCGGGTGGGGGCGAGGCGGCGCAGTGCCCACAGGATGCCGGCCAGCGTCGGCAGCGAAAGCGCCATCAGCAGCCAGGGACAGACCAGCCAGCTCTGACCGAGCACCGCCTCCAGCCGCTCACCCGGCGGGGCGGCGGCCAGCAGGGCAGCGCCGCCGGCGGCCATGACGCCGATGACCACCCGCACGGCGGTCCTGGGGGCCTGGAGCCGGGCAATGGGCCGCGCCAGCCGGGCGGTCAGCACCGCAGCGGCCACCGCCAGCGAAACGGTGTAGGCCAGCTTGATCCAGGGCGCTGGCGTCTGGAACATGACCGCGGGCAGCGGGCCGATCACCCACAGCGCCAGCAGGGTGCTCACCACCAGGCCCGCCAGGGCCACCGGCAGCAGCCGCCGGGCCACGGCGGCGCGCGGCGCAGGCCCGGCGCCCTGGGCCAGCATGTCGATCAACAACTCGGTTTTCATGGGTTCGGTCCTTTGACCAGATCGGCCAGTCGCTTCAGCCCCCGGTGCACCTGGACCTTGATGGCGGACTCCGAAATCCCGGTCCGTTGCGAGGCCTCGGTCACCGACAGGCCTTCCAGCTTGGTCAGCTCGATGGCTTGCCGCTGCAGTTCGGGTAATGCCTTCATCAGTTGCTCCAGGTCCCTTGATGCGTGGTGGTCTTCGGCCGGTGCGGCCAGGGGCGACCCTTCCAGCTCATCGTCTTCGTACGCTTCATGCAGGTCTTCCCGCCGGCCCCGGCGCCGCCACAGGTCGATCAGCTTGTGCCGGGCGATGGCGGTGAACCAGGCGCTGACCGCAAACGACGGGTCGTAGGTGCCCCGCTGCAGGTGCACGGCCAGCAAGGTTTCCTGCACCAGGTCTTCCACGTCGTCCAGCAGGTTCGGCATGCGGCGGCGGTAGTACGCGCGCAGCCGACGTGCCATCCGTTCGAGGGCCTGCCGGTAGGCGCCCTCGTCGCCGGCCTGGGCCAGCGCCCACAGTGGCCTGATGTCGGATTCGAAGTCGGTGAGACCTGCTTCACGCTTCATTTCGTCGGCACGGCGGGTTTGGTTACACGGGATGGCGCAGTGTATCGATCGACCACCGCCGGTCCGGCATCAGAAGGCCGTAACCTTTCGGCGTGCCGGAGCGAATAGCCTGCAAGCCCCGACCCCGCAACCCCATCGAACCACCGACCCACGGAAGCCCGCCGCCATGAGACCCACCCTCCCCCTGCTGGTCCAGACCGACTTCCCCGCCATCCGCCGCCGCCGGCTGGACACCCTGCAGGTGAACCTGGGCTACAAGTGCAACCAGACCTGCGTCCATTGCCATGTGAACGCCGGCCCGAACCGGACCGAGATGATGGATGAAGCCCACATCGGACTGGTGCTGGACGTGCTGCGCCAGCGCCAGCTCGGCACGCTGGACCTCACCGGCGGCGCGCCGGAGCTCAACCTGCATTTCCGCGATCTGGTGCGGGGCGCCCGCGCCCTCGGGGTCCGGGTGATCGACCGCTGCAACCTGACCATCCTGTCGGAGCCCGGCCAGGAAGACCTGGCCGCATTCCTGGCCGAGCAGGGCGTGGAGGTGACCGCCTCGCTGCCCTGCTATTCGCCGGCCAACGTGGACCGGCAGCGCGGCGACGGCGTGTTCGACCGCAGCATTGCCGGGCTGCAGCAGCTCAATGCGCTGGGTTACGGCCAGGAGGGCTCGGGTCTGGTGCTGAACCTGGTCTACAACCCCCAGGGCCCGGTGCTGCCGCCGCCCCAGGGCGCCCTGGAGGCGGACTACAAACGCGAGCTGCTGGCCCACTTCGGCATCCGCTTCAACCGCCTGTTCGCGCTGACCAACATGCCGGTGCAGCGCTTCGGCAGCACGCTGCTGAGCAAGGGCACCTTCGAGGATTACCTGCGCCTGCTCAAAGGGGCCTACCAGGCCGAAAACCTGGAGACGGTGATGTGCCGATCGCAGGTCAGCGTGGACTGGCAGGGCTTCCTGTACGACTGCGATTTCAACCAGATGCTGGCCCTGCCCGCCACGCTGCCCGGCCAGGCCCGCCCGCACCTGCGCGACCTGCTGCAGGCCGACGGCGAGGGCCAGCCGATCCGCGTGGCCGACCACTGCTACGGCTGCACCGCCGGCCAGGGCAGCAGCTGCGGCGGTGCGCTGGAGCCGGCGGCCGACGCTGAAGCCGAGGCCGAGGCCGACCACGCACCGGTCCGGGAGGTCTGATGGCCCTGTCATCACCCATCAGGCGCTGGGGCATCGTTGCCCTGGTCGTGCTGGCCCTCGGGCTGGCATACCAGCAGCTCGGGCTGGGGCAGTGGCTCACGCTGGAGCAGCTCAAGAACAGCCGCGACACGCTGGTGGGCTACTACCAGGCCCAACCGCTGCTGACCGCCGGCGTGTTCTTCGCGGTGTATGTGCTGGTGGCGGCCTTGTCGCTGCCGGGCGCGGCCATCCTCACGCTGGCCGGCGGGGCGGTGTTCGGGCTGGGCGTGGGCCTGCTGATCGTGTCGTTTGCCTCCAGCATCGGCGCCTTGCTGGCCTTCCTGGTGGCGCGCGGCCTGCTGCGCGACATGGTGCAGGCCCGCTTCGGCAAGCTGCTGGCCCCGATCAACGAGGGACTGGCCAAGGACGGCGTGTTCTACCTGCTCACGCTGCGGCTGGTGCCGGTGTTTCCGTTCTGGCTCATCAACCTGCTGATGGGCCTGACCCGCATCGGCGCCCGGCCGTTCTACCTGGTCAGCCAGGTGGGCATGCTGGCCGGAACCGCCGTGTATGTGAACGCCGGCACGCAGCTGGCCGCCATCGAATCCACGGCCGATGTGCTGTCGCCGGCCCTGCTGGGCAGCCTGGCGCTGCTGGGCGTGTTTCCGCTGGTGGCCAAGTGGGCGGTGGGCGTGCTGCAGCGGCGCAAGGTGTATGCCGGCTGGAACCGGCCACGCCGCTTCGACCGCAACCTGGTGGTGATCGGTGCCGGCGCCGGTGGCCTGGTGTCGGCCTACATCGGCGCGGCGGTGAAGGCCCGGGTGACCCTGATCGAGGGCCACAAGATGGGCGGCGACTGCCTGAACTACGGCTGTGTGCCGAGCAAGGCGCTGATCCGCTCGGCCAAGGCCATGAAGCAGCTCCGCAAGGCCGAAACCTTCGGGCTGCGCGGTGCCCGGGGCGAGGTCGACTTCGCCGCCGTGATGCAGCGCATCCACAGCGTGATCCGCGACATCGAACCGCACGACTCGGTCGAGCGTTACACCGGCCTGGGGGTCGAGGTGCTGCAGGGCCATGCCCGCATCGTCTCGCCCTGGGAGGTGCAGGTGACCCTGGCCGACGGCAGCCAGCAGTCCCTGACGACCCGCAACATCGTGATCGCGGCCGGCGCCAGCCCGTTCGTGCCGCCGATTCCCGGGCTGAAGGAAGCCGGCTTCCTGACCAGCGACACCATCTGGGGCCTGACCGCCTTGCCCCGCCGGCTGGTGGTGCTCGGGGGCGGCCCCATCGGCAGCGAGCTGGCCCAGTCGTTTGCGCGCCTGGGCAGCGAGGTGACCCAGGTGGAGATGGCGCCCCGCATCATGGGGCGCGAGGACCCCGAGGTCAGCGAGCTGGTGGCCGCTTCGCTGCGCGCCGACGGTGTGCGCGTGCTGACCGGGCACAAGGCGGTCCGGGTCGAGCAGGCCGACGGTGAGAAGCGCCTGATCGTCCAGCACGACGGCCAGGAAATCGCCGTGCCCTTCGATGAGCTGCTGTGTGCCGTGGGCCGCAGCCCGCGGGTGACCGGCTACGGCCTGGAGGAACTGGGCATTGCGCTGACGGCGCGCAACACCATCGAGACCAACGCCTGGCTGCAGACGCGTTACCCGAACATCTATGCGGTGGGCGATGTGGCCGGCCCGTTCCAGTTCACCCACACCGCCGCCCACCAGGCCTGGTACGCCGCCGTCAATGCGCTGTTCGGCCGCTTCAAGCGCTTCAAGGCCGACTATTCGGTGATTCCGTGGGCCACCTTCACCGACCCCGAGGTGGCGCGCGTGGGCCTGTCCGAGACCGAGGCGCGGGAGCAGGGCGTGCCCTTCGAGGTCACCCGCTACGGCATCGACGACCTGGACCGCGCCATTGCCGACGGCACCGCGCACGGCTTCGTGAAGGTGCTGACCGTGCCGGGCAAGGACCGCATCCTGGGCGTCACCATCGTCGGCGAGCACGCCGGCGACCTGCTGGCCGAGTACGTGCTGGCCATGAAACACGGCCTGGGCCTGAACAAGATCCTGGGCACCATCCACACCTACCCCACCCTGTCCGAAGCCAACAAGTACGCCGCCGGCGAATGGAAGCGGGCCCATGCACCGCAGCGGGTGCTGGCCTGGGTGGAACGGTTTCACGCCTGGGAGCGCTCATGAAGATCGATCGACGTCGCTGGTTGTTGTGGTGCGGTGCCGCCGCGCTGGTGCCGCCCGTGTCCGCACAGACCTTCGACCACAGCCATGCCGCCTGGACCCGGCTGCTCAAGCGGCATGTGGTGCTGCAACGCAGCGCGCGCAGTTCGCAGGTGCGCTACGCCGGTTTCCTGGCGCAGCGCAGCGAGCTGCAGGACTACCTGCGCCAGCTCTCGGCGGTGTCGCGTGCGCAGTTCGACGCCTTCACCCAGCCGCAGCAGATGGCGTTCCTGATCAATGCCTACAACGCCTTCACCGTCGAGCTGATCCTGACCCGCTACCCGCGCCTCGAATCCATCAAGGACCTGGGCAACCTGCTGTCCAGCCCCTGGAAGCCGCGCTGGATCAACCTGCTGGGCGACATGGTGTCGCTGGACGGCATCGAGCACGGCATGCTTCGCAAGCGCGGCGTCTACGACGACCCGCGCATCCACTTCGCGGTGAACTGCGCCTCCATCGGCTGCCCCATGCTGCGCGAGGAAGCCTTCGTGCCGGAACGCCTGGCCGCGCAGCTCGACGAGCAGATGGAGCGCTTCATGGGCGACCGCGAGCGCAACCGCTGGAACCCCCGGACCGAACGGCTGGAGCTCTCCCGCATCTTCGACTGGTACGGCGAGGACTTCCGGCTCGGTCACCAGGGCATCGCCTCGCTGAACGCCCTGGCCGGCCGGTATGCGCACCTGCTGGCCGACCGCGAAGCCGACCAGAACCGCATCCGCTCCACCCCGGTGCCCATCGGCTACCTCGACTACGACTGGCGCCTGAACGATGCGAAGGGGGGCGCGTGAGCGCCAGCCCGCCGGTGCACCGTCTGGTGCTGGCCGGTGCCGGCCATGCCCATGCCCAGGTCCTGAAGGCCTGGCCGGACCGGGCGCCGCCCGGCGTCGAGCTGGTGGTGGTGTCGCCCCATGCCATGGCGCCGTATTCGGGCATGGTGCCGGGCTGGCTGGCCGGCACCTATGGCTTCCAGGACATCGTCATCGACTTCCCGGCCCTGTGTGCGCGGGCCGGCGCGCGTTGGGTGCCCGCGGCCATCGACCGCCTTGACCCGGACCGGCAGTGCCTGGAGCTGGACTCCGGCGAGACCCTGCATTACGACTTCCTGTCGCTCAACACCGGCTCCACCCTGGTGCCGCCGGCCTGCGACCCGTCGGTGACCGTGCTGTCGATGCGGCCCCTGTCGCAGCTCAAGACCGGATACGACCAGCTGCTGGAGCGCTGGCAGGCCAATGCCGGAACCGATGCCGAACTTCAGCCTTTCCGGGTGCTGGCGGTCGGCGGCGGGGCGGCCGGCGTCGAGTCGGTGCTGGCGGTGGTGAACCGCCTGCGCACCTTGCGGCCGGACCGGCCGGTGCAGGCCGAACTGCAGACCCGTGGCCCGACCGTGCTGCCCGGCTACCCCTCGGGCGCCCGGCGCCTGGCCTTGCGTGCCCTGCAGCAGGCGGACATTGCGGTGCGCACCGGCACCCGCTGGACCACCGGCTCCGCCCCCGCCTGCGACCTGCTGCTCTGGGCCGCCGGTGCGCAGGCCCATGCCTGGCAGCGCACGCCGCAGCGCCGGGGCCGGCTGGCCGTCAGTCCGGAAGGTTTTGTGCAGATCGACGGCTGCCTGCGCTCGGTATCGCACCCCCGCGTGTTCGCGGTCGGCGACTGCGCGCACTGGCACCAGCCGCTGCCCAAGGCCGGCGTGTATGCCGTCCGCATGGGGCCGGTGCTGCTGGACAACCTGCTCGCCTCGCTCCAGGGCACGGCCCTGCGGGCTTATGCGCCACAGAGCCGCTTCCTGTCGCTGCTGGCCACCGCCGATGGCCGGGCCATTGCCACGCGCGGGCGCTTCAGCCTGTCGGGCCGCTGGGCCTGGCGCTGGAAAGACCGCATCGACCGCGCCTTCGTCAACCGCTTTGCTGCCCCGCCCGCCCTTCAACCCGTTGCCCATCAAGGAGAAACCCCATGACGCATTCACGCCGCCGCATGACCCTGGCCGCCGTCGCCAGCGTGGCCACCCTGGCCCTGCCGCTGTGGTCGCCCGCCGCCCTGGCCCAGGGCGCACCGCTGAAGCTGGGCGTGGGCATGTTCCAGCCCGACCGCGAAAAGAACGACGCCACCTACCGCCCGCTGGCCCAGCACCTGGCCGCGCGCCTGGGCCGCCCGGTGGAGCTGCGCACCGTCGACAGCTGGGAGGGGCTGGCCAAGAGCCTGGCCAACGGCGAGACCGACATCGGCCTCATGGGGCCGTGGGGCTATGTGCTGGCCAACCACTTCTCCGACGCCCAGGTGGTGTCCACCATCCTGTACCAGGGCAAGCCCGAGTACTTCGCCATGATCGTGACCCACCCGGACTCCGGCCTCAACAGCGTGCAGGACCTCACCGGGCCCAAGGGCAAGGGTCGCACCTTCGCCTTCGGCGACAAGGGCTCCACCTCGGGCTACCTGATTCCGCTGCACTTCTTCATGCAGCAGGGCATCGACCCGGAAAAGCATTTTTCGCGCGTGCTCTACACCAAGCACCAGGCCATCCAGACCCAGGTGACCGCAGGCCAGCTCGACGCCGGGGCCGACTACAACCGCAACCGCACCGCCATGATCGACGCCGGCCTGATCCGGGCCGAGCGCAGCAAGGTGATCTGGCAGTCCGACCCGCTGCCCAACGACGCGGTGGCGGTGAGCGCGGTCCTGTTCAAGGACAAGGCCTTCGTCAAGCGCCTGCAGGACGCGCTGCTGGAAGTCGGCCCGCTGCTCAAGACGCAGCCCCAGCTGCTGCCGGCCAACTACACCGGCTTCGTCAACACCGACAACGGCTTCTACAAGCCGATCCGGGACGCCGGTCTGGCCACCGGCAAGCTCACGCCCCGGCAGTGAGCGCCGCCACCGCTCCGGAACCGACCACCCCGGACCGCCGCCTGCTGCGGGGGCGGTCGGGGTTTTTCGCGCTGGTGCTGGTCTATGCCGGGATGGTGCTGGCCTGCGGCCTGACGCTGGTGGCCTCGGGCGACCTCTCGTGGGGTCGGGCGCCCTGGAGCAACCTGCTGAAGACCCTGTCGGAATTCGGCCAGCCCAGTTTCCTGGACCTGTGGTTCGGCCCCGAGCGGCTGGAGTACCGCAGCGACGACGGCACGCTGCTGCGGGTCGAGAACCGGCAGCAGGTCGAGGCCGACTTCCTGGCCGGTCTGGCGCGCGCCACCTGGACCACCTTCCAGATCGCCACGCTGGGCTCCCTGCTGGCGGCGGTGCTGGCGCTGCCGCTGGGCCTGCTGGCCGCGCGCAACCTGCACGCGCCCCGGCCGCTGGCCTGGGCCGCATCGGCGGTGCTCGATGTCTCCCGCGCCATCCACACGCTGGTCTTCGGCCTGGTGCTGGTGGGCATCGTGGGGCTGGGGCCGACCGCCGGCATCCTGGCCATCGCGCTGCATTCCATGGGCACCTACGGCAAGCTCTATGCGGAGAGCATCGAGACCCTGGACATGGGCGCCGTCGATGCGGTGCGCGCCACCGGCGCCTCGCCCTCGCAGGTGTTCTTCAGCGCGGTCTGGCCTTCGGTGCTGCCGCAGTTCGTGAGCAACCACCTGTATGTCTGGGAGTTCAACATCCGCGACTCGACCATCCTCGGGCTGATCGGCGCCGGCGGCCTGGGGCTGCTGATTTCGGAGGCGGTCAGCCTGTTCCAGTGGGGGCGGCTGGCCACCATCCTGCTGGTGGTCATTGCGCTGGTCGTGCTGTTCGACACCGTGTCGCGCCGCATCCGGCAGGCCCTGCTCTGATGGACGCCCGCTTGCAACCCGTCATCCGCATCCGCGACCTGCGCGTCGAGGTCGGCGGGCGCCTGCTGCTGGAGCTGCCCGCGCTGTCGGTGCAGGCCGGCGAGCGGGTGGCGCTGGTGGGCCCGAACGGGGCCGGCAAGAGCACCCTGCTCAAGGTGCTGGGCGGGTTCATGCCGGTGACCCGGGGCGAGGTGACCGTGCTCGACCGTGGTCTGGCCGGTGGCGCAGCGGCCCCTACCCGGCAGCAGCTGCGCCGGTTGCGGGCCGACATCGGGCAGGTCATGCAGGGCCTGCACCTGGTGCCCCGGCTCAGTGCGCTGGACAACGCGGTGCTGGGTGCGCTGGCGCGCCCCGGGGCCATGCCGCTCTGGCGTTCCTGGCTGCGCTGGTACCCGCCGCCGCTGCGCGAGGAAGCCGCCGCCGCCCTGGCCGAGCTGGGCCTGGCGCACCGCCGGCACGCCCGCGCCGACCAGCTCTCCGGCGGTGAACGCCAGAAGGTCAGCCTGGCCCGGCTGCGGCTGCAACAGCCCCGGCTGATCCTGGCCGACGAACCCACCTCGGCGCTCGACCCCTCGGCCACCCGGCAGGTCTGCCAGGCCCTGCTGTCGGTGGCCCGCCAGGCCACGCTGGTCACGGTGGTCCACGACCCGGCGCTGCTGCCGGTGCTGGCCGACCGCGTCATCGGCCTGCAGGGCGGGCGGGTGGTGTTCGATGTGGAACACCGCCACCTCACGCCCGATCTCATGCACCGGCTGTATGCCGGCGAAGCCGACCGCTCTGCCGCCCCGACCCTTACCGAACCGCTGTCGAAAGCCCTGTACCCATGACCGCCCACACCGCCAACACCGCTCCAGGGCGCACCTGCCCGATTGCCTATCACTACGGCCCGGCCGTGTTCCGGCAGCCGGTGCCGCCGCGGCTCGACGGACTGGACGTGCTGTATGTCGTCGGTGGGCTCTATGGCAACGAGCTGGCCCTGCGCGAGGTGCTGCGCCTGTTCGATGCCGAAGCGGGCCGCAAGCAGCTGGTCTTCAACGGCGACTTCCACTGGTTCGACGCCGACCCGGCCACCTTCGACCGGGTGCAGTCCGAGGTGCTGCGCCATGTGGCCCTGCGCGGCAACGTGGAAACCGAGCTGGCGCGTGACGACCCGGTCTCCGACACCGGCTGCGGCTGCGCCTACCCCGACTGGGTGGACGACGGCGTGGTCGACCGCTCCAACCTGATCCTGCAGCGCCTCTGGACGGCGGCCACCCCGGCGCACCGGCGCCAGCTTGAAGCGCTGCCCATGTGGTCGAGCGCGTCGGTGGGCCCGCTGCGCATCGGCATCGTGCATGGCGACGCGCAGTCGCTGGCCGGCTGGGGTTTTGCCCAGGAACGGCTGGCCGAACCGGCCCACCGCGAGACAGTGCGCGGCTGGTTCGAACAGGCCGGGGTGGACGCCTTTGCCTGCAGCCACACCTGCCTGCCGGTGTACCAGCAGATCGGCCCGAACGCCGGTGGGCACGGTCGCTGGGTGCTGAACAACGGCGCCGCCGGCATGCCCAATTTCCAGGGCGACACCGCCGGGCTGCTGACCCGGGTCGCCCTGACCCCGCCGCCCGCCGGCCGCAGCCGGGCCGGCACCGTGGTGGGGCCGGTCCACATCGACGCCATCGCCATCGAGCTGCCCGACGCCGATGTGCAGCAGCGCTTCCTGTCGGTCTGGCCGGCTGGCAGCGACGCCCATGTGTCGTATTTTTCGCGCATCGCCGAGGGCCCTCGGTACCACCCCCATCAAGTCGTGCGACAGGAGACATGAACATGCTGGCCATCGTGGGAGGCACCGGCCTCTATGAACTGCCCGGACTCGAGATCGAACGCCGGCTGCAGCCGACGACGCCCTTCGGTGAGCCCTCGGGCGAGGTCCTCCAGGGACGGCTGGGCAACAACCCGGTGCTGTTCCTGGCCCGCCACGGTTCGGGCCACCGCCTGCTGCCGCACGAGGTGAACTACCGGGCCAACATCTTTGCGCTCAAGCAGGCCGGCGCCACCCAGCTGCTGGGTTTTTCGGCGGTCGGCAGCCTGGCGCTGGAGGTCCGGCCCGGCGATCTGGCCATGCCCGAGCAGTACTTCGACTGGACCCGGGGCAACCGGCAGCGCACCTTCTTCGGCGGTGGCGTGGCCGCGCATGTGTCCACCGCCCGGCCGGTGAGTGCCGCACTGGTCGATGCGGTCGGCCAGGCGGCCGGGCGGGCCGGGCTGTCGGTGCACCGTGGCCTCACCTATGCCTGTGTGGAGGGCCCGCGCCTGGGCACCCGGGCCGAGAGCCATTTCCTGCGCCAGGCCGGCTGCCATCTGGTCGGCATGACCAACGTGCCCGAGGTGTTCCTGGCGCGCGAGGCACAGATGGCCTACGCCACCGTGGGTCTGGTCACCGACTACGACTGCTGGCTCGACGACCCGGCGCAGCATGTCAGCGTGTCGGGCATTTTCGAGCTCTACGGCCAGACGCTGGGCAAGGCCACCCAGCTGCTGCATGCCCTGCTGGCCGAAGCGCTGCCCCAGCCTGAAGCCGATGCGCGCACGGCGCTCTCGACCGCCATGCTCACCCCCGACGCCGCGCTCACCGAAGAGCAGCGGCAGTGGCTGAGCGTGCTGCGCCGCTGAAGGCCGATCGGGGAGCCGGCCCGGATGGCCCGCTTCCCGCGTCGGGCCCGGCGCAGCCGATAACATCTGCGCCGTGGCTCCACGTTCAGCCCACCAAGGACAGCCCATGAACCTCGGCAGCATGACCAGCGGCGATGCAGCGGACTTTGCGACGCTGGTGGACGGTGTTTTCCTGCGTTATCAGGGGCGGCCGGACGGCCACTTCGATCTGGTCTACATCAGTGAGGGTTGTGTGGGCATCTGGGGCCTGGATGCGGCGGCGATCCTGGCCGATGAGAAGCGCATCTGGTACATGGCCGAGCCCGACACCCGCCAGCGCCTGACCCGGTCGGTGGCCGAGGCGGTGGCCCAGGGCACCGTGTGGAGCGAGGAGTGGCTGATCCGCGATGTGCGGGGCCAGACCCGCTGGCTCAAGGGCAAGGGCCGGCCTTTGCCCGGCGAGAACGGCTGCACCCATTGGGTGGCGGTGGTGACCGACATCACCGAGAGCAGCCGGGTGCGGCAGATCCAGGACAGCACCCGCACCAACTTCCGCATGCTGGTCGACCGGCTGGAAGACATTGCGGTGCACCGCTTCGGCGCCGACATGCGGGTGAGCTACTGGAACCGCGCTTCCGAGCGCATGTACGGCTACACCGAGGAAGAGGCGCTGGGCCGCGACGTGCTGGAACTGCTGATTCCCCCCGAGCGGCGCGCGCACTGGCGCCGGGTGTTCGGCGACATCCTGCTGTCGCACCAGCGATCGACCCCGTTCGAGGGCTGGCTGCACCGCAAGGACGGCTCGCCGGTGGAGGTCCGCGGCACGGTGGTGCTGCTGGAATACCCGGACCGTCCGGGCGAGTTCGTCTGCCTCGACTACGACATGACCCCGATCCGCCGCCAGGAAGACGAGCGCGCCTCGCTGGAAGCGCAGCTGCGCCAGTCGCAGAAGCTCGAAGCCCTGGGCACGCTGGCCGGTGGCGTGGCGCACGACTTCAACAACATCCTGGCGGCCATCCTGGGCAACACCCGGCTGGCCCTGATGGACGCGCAGGACCAGCCGGAGGTGCTGCAGAGCCTGGAGGAGATCCTGCGGGCCGCCCACCGCGCCAAGGATCTGGTGCAGCGCATCCTGTCGTTCAGCCGCCGCACGCCCACCATCCGCCGCATGGTGTCGATGCAGTCGGTGGTGGCCGAATCGGTCGAGCTGCTGCGGGCCACCGCGCCCAAGAGTCTGGCGCTGGAGGTGGACTTCCACCCCGACACGCCCGCGGTGCTGGCCGATCCGTCGCAGCTGCACCAGGTGTTCATGAACCTGTGCACCAACGCCCTGCAGGCCATCAGTTCGCCGGAGCAGGGGCGCATGCGCATCAGCGTCACGCCCCACCCGGGCATTCCCCAGCCCCTGATCGGCCCGGGGGCACTCAGCATCGTCACCGACCTGCAGGGCTGGCCGGAGGTGAACGTGTGCGTGCGGGTGGAGGACAACGGCAGCGGCATGGACGCCCTCACCATGGCCCGCCTGTTCGAGCCCTTCTTCACCACCAAGCCCATGGGCGAGGGCACCGGGCTGGGGCTGGCGGTGGTGCACGGCATCCTGCGTGACCACCAGGCCGCCATCACGGTGCAGAGCAAGCCGGGCAGCGGTTCGGTGTTCTCGGTCATCCTGCGGGCGGCCGATCCGGAGCTGGCCGCCGCCGCCGACAACGACACCGCGCCGGCGGTCGAGCTGGTGGAGGAAGGCGTGCCGCCGATCCTGCTGGATGCCCAGGGCCAGCTCTGCCACATCCTGTATGTGGACGACGACGAGCTGATCAACGATCTGGTGCGGCGCATGCTGCAGCGCGCCGGCTTTCCGGCCACGCTCTACACCCGTTCGCACGAGGCGCTGGAGGATGTACGGACCGGCAAGGTGCACTACGACCTGGCGGTGGTCGACTACATGATGCCGGGGCTCAACGGGCTGGAGCTGGCGCGCGAGCTGCGCCGACTGCACCCGCAGCGGCCGGTGGCGATCACCTCGGGGCTGATCTCCGAAGAGCTGCGCCGCGACGCACCGCAGGCCGGCATTGCCGAACTGATCCACAAGCCCAACACCGGCACCGAGCTGCTCCAGGCCATTTCGCGGCTGGCCCGCCGGGTGGTGGACCAGGGCTGAACCGGCCCCGGCCCCGGCGGCCTGTGGCGGCGGACTTCAGCCGCCCGAACGCAGCAGCAGCGCCGGGCTCAGCCGCCACTGCGCGGTCAGGTAGCGGCCGCCCAGCAGCAGGCTGAAGGCACACACCCCGACCACGGTGGCCGCGCCGGTCCAGTACAGGCCGGCCGGGGTCATGTCCAGCTGCCACTTCAGCAGCACCGTGGCCCACAGGCTGCCGGCCAGCCAGGCCAGGCCGGCGGTGATGGCCGCCAGCACCAGGTATTCCCACCACAGCACCTGGCGCAGCAGCGAATGGCGCGCGCCCAGTGCGTGCATCACCGTGGCCTCGAACACCTGCCGGCTGCGGCTGGCCGCCACCACGCTGGCCAGCACCAGCAGGCTGGCCGCCAGGCAGACGCCGGCCACCACCGCCAGCCCGCTGCCGGCACGCTCCAGCAGGCGCCGGCTTTCCTGCAGCAGGGCTTCGGTGCGGGCGGTGGCGATGTTGGGCGCCACCGCGGCCAGCCGGTCCTGGGCCTGCAGGGCCTGCCCGGGCGGCATCCAGGCCGCACCCACATGGCGGGTGATGAAGGGGTCGAGCACGCCGTCGCTGAAGATCGCTTCCAGCCACAGCCGCGACTGCAGCCGGCGCTGGCTGTAGATGGCGCTGAGGGTGACGTCCACCGGGCTGCCCATGATCTCGAAACGCAGCCGGTCGCCCACCTGCAGGCCCAGGCCGTCGGCCTCGCGGTCCTCCATGGCCACCAGCGCCTCACCCCGGTGGTCGTCGGGCCACCAGGCGCCGCGGTCGATCAGCACATCGTCGAAGTTGCCGCTGCGGTCGCTCAGCTTGTGTTCGTCGAGCGACTCGCGCGCGCGGTCGGCGTCGCCGCCCTCGCGCAGGGCCTGGCCGTTCGCGGCCACCAGCCGGCCCAGCACCAGCGGGGCGGTGCGCACCGTGGTGTCCGGCCCGGTCTGCAGGGTCTGGCGCAGCAGGTCGATCTGTCCGGTCTGCACGTCGTACATCACCAGCGCGGGGGCCTGTTCGGGCACGGTGTCCTGCAGGGTGCGCAGCAGGGTGAACACCACCAGCGTGCAGGCCACCATCAGGGTCAGGGCCGAGCCCATGGACAGCAGGGCGGTGCGCAACGGCGACTGCGGGTGCTGCAGGCCGGCCAGGGCCAGCTGCAGCGGCAGCGGCCCGTGGTGCTGCCAGCGGGCCGCTGCCCGGCGCAGCAGGCGGGTCAGGCCGTCGAGCAGCAGCAACAGCAGGCCCATGGTCAGCACGAAGGCCAGGCCGAACCGGGGGTCCGGCAGGCTCAGCACCAGCAGCACCAGCAGGAGCAGGCCGGCCCCGGCGGTCAGCCAGCGGGCCCGCGCCGGCGTCATCAGGGCGGCCGCGTCGGCGCCACGGAACAGCACCGCCGGCGACACCGACAGGGCCCGGCCCAGCGCCGGCAGCGAGAAGGTGAGGGCGGTCAGCACGCCGAACAGCAGCGCCAGCAAGGCCGGCTGCCACAGGTCCTGCACCAGCAGCCGCACCGGCGCGCGCTCGGCGGCCAGTTGCGCCACCCCCGCCGCCACGCCGATGCCCAGCAGCACCCCGACCAGGCTGGCCAGCAGGGCCAGCAGCCCGATCTGCAGCAGCACGAAGGCGGCCAGCCGGCCATTGCGCAGGCCGACGGCGCGCAGCGTGGCCAGGCTCACCAGGCGGCCCTGCAACCAGGTCTGCACGCTGTTGAAGACGCCCAGACCGCCGATGAACAGGGCGGAAAAACCGATCAGCAGCAGGCCCGACCCGATCTGGCCGAGCACCTCGGTCATGCGGTCGCTGCGTTCGTCGAAGCTGCGCACCTCGGCGTCGATGCCGGGGTGGGCGGCGATGAAGGCGTCGCGCCAGGCGGCGGCCGAGGGGGCACTGCCCGGCGTCATGCGCACCCGGTGCAGGTGGTCGACCCGGCTCAGCGGCTGCACCAGCCCGGTGGCCTGCAGCGCGGCGTCGGACAGCAGCACCGGGGCGGCACCCCAGTCGGCGCGCAGGCTGCGGTCGGGCTGGCGCTGCACCACGGCGCCGACCCGCAGATCGGCATCGCCCACCGCCACCCGGTCACCCGGCTGCAGACCCAGCCGCAGCGCGAGAGTGGCGTCCAGCGCCACGCCGTGCAGGCCGTCCCGCAGGGCCAGCGCGTCGGTCAGCGGCATGGCCGGCGCCAGCTCCACCGCCCCGTACAGGGGGTAGGCGGCATCGGTGCTCATGAGTTCGACCAGCTGGGCGCGGCCATCGGCGGTGCGCAGCATGGTGCGCAGTTCCAGCACCCGCGACACCGTGCCGCGCGCCGCCATCCAGTCCAGCGCGGCCGTGGGCAGCGGCGCGGTGGCGGCCACTTCCACGTCGCCACCGAACAGCAGCCGGGCATCGTCGCGCAGGCCGTCGGCCACCTGCCGGTAGAGCCCGCCGCCGGCCGCCACCAGCGACACCCCCAGCACCAGGCAGGCGGCCAGCACCCACAGCTGGCGGCCACCGGCGCGCAGGTCGCGCCAGGCCAGCTCAAGCAGGAAGGGCATGGGCCGACTCCGGGGCGGTTTCTCGAAGCTGGCCTTCGTGCAGGCGCAGCACGCGGTCGCAGCGGGCCGCAAAGTCCATGTCGTGCGTCACCAGCACCAGGGTCGTGCCCAGTTCGCGGTTCAGGCCGAACAGCAGTTCGCGCACGGCGCCGGCGGTGTGGTCGTCCAGGTTGCCGGTGGGCTCGTCGGCCAGCAGCAGGCGCGGCCGGTGCACCAGCGCCCGGGCGATCGCCACCCGCTGCTGCTCGCCGCCGGAGAGCTGGCTGGGCCGGTGGTGCAGCCGGTCGCCCAGGCCGACCCGGCGCAGCATGTCGGCGGCGGCGTCCCGGGCACCGCTGGCACCCGCCATGCGCAGGGGCAGGGCGGCGTTGTCCAGTGCGCTCAGGCTGGGCAGCAGGTGAAAGCTCTGGAACACGATGCCGATGCGTTCGCGCCGCAGGTCGGCCAGGCCGTCGTTGTCCAGGGTGGCGAGGTCGACGCCGTCGATGCAGATGCGGCCGGCCGCCGGGCGCTCCAGGCCACTGAGCAGCAGCATCAGCGAGGTCTTGCCGGAGCCGGACGGACCGGCGATGGCCACCCGGGTGCCGGCTTCGATGCGCAGGTCGACCTCGCGCAGGACGGTGACTTGGCGCGGTCCGACGGCGTAGTGCAGGGAGAGGCCGGTGGCCTCGATCAGGGGAACGTTGGGGGACATGGGCTGTCGGACGAAAGGGCGCGGTGCGAGTTCCCGGCCCGCCCGCCGGGATCGGCGGCCGGTCACGGCATCGGCCGGGTGTGAACCAAAGTGGGGGCTCGGCATCGGCCGGCCCGACTTGAGCCCCGGTATCGACCACTCACCCCCGAATCGCTACCGCTGGTTGAGAAATTCGCGCCAAATCATTGATATGTGTGCAGTTTTTCGCACCGAAGGGTTTCCATAAAATACCCCTACCCCTAAACTTGGGCCACACCCCTACCCGTTCGTGGTAATCCCAAAGACCACAACGATCACGATCTCTGCAAAGGAAACCGTCCCGTGAAGAAAGCCCTGCTCCTGAAGACCGCTGCTGCCCTGGCCCTGGCCACCCCGATGGTGTCCATGGCGGAATCCCAGCTGGCGGCCCAAGGTGCCAACAGCACGGCATCGGCCCGGCTGAACATCCGGGTGGTGATCCCGCGCGTGCTGTTCCTGGGTGTCGGTGCCGGCGCCGGTGCACTCAACGATCCGCTGGCCGCCAACGGCACCTCTTCCACCGTGACGTTCGACTACACCAACAACCCGCAGGCGGTTGGCGGCGGTGCCACCAACCCGGCGGCTTCGGTCACCGGTGCCGTGGTGCCGGTCCGTGTGGTGGGCAACAACGGCACGGTGAGCCTGGTGGCCGCCACCACGGGCGCCCTGACCAACGCCACCAGCGACACCATCCCGTGGAGCGAGATCTCGGCCACCTCCAGCGCCAACACGCTGCCGAGCCCGGTGATCCCGGCCACCGGCAGCGGCACCGCCGTGCCGCTCACGCCCAACGTCGGCACCAGGGTGACCCGTCTGGCCGCCGACTGGACCTTCAGCTACGCCAACTCGGCCGTGGTCGCGCCGGGTACCTACGGCACCACCAACGGTCAGATCACGTACACCGCTTCCATGCCCTGAGCATCCGGGGTCTGGCTGTCATGACAAACGTGGGGGGCCTGCGCAGCAGGCTGGCGGTGCATGGCCGTGCGCTGGCGCTGGCCGGCTGCTGGCTGGCGTTGCCGGTCACCGCGGCGGCCTGGAGCCTGCAGATCAACGGTGCGTCCCCACGCGTGTTTCTGCACGTCGGTACCGGCACGGCCGACGGCAACAACAACACCGTCGACCGGGTCACCGCCAACCTCTCGACGGCCCAGCTGCTGTCCGGGGTGCCGCAGGCCATGACCAACAGCGGCGGACAGTCGCGCAGCCTCTCGGGTGACAACTTCGCCACCTGCCCCACGCCGTCCAGCCAGGTGCTCATCGGCGCGTCCTACCGCCGCAATGGCAACTCGCAGCAGCAGGCCCGTCTGAGCGTGACGGCGCCGGCCAACCTGGTGAGCACGGCCGGCGACACCATTCCGGTTTCCGAGATCAGCTGGACCGTGTCGGCCCCGGGCAGCCCGGTGCCCGGCATCATCCCGGCGGGCACGTTCGTGCCCGGGCAGCAGCCGCTGGCCAATGTGCCGCCCAACACCTTCATCGAGAACTGCCACAGCTTCCGGTATGCCAACTCGGCGATCCGGGCGGCAGGCACCTATGACGGCACCGTCACCTACACCTTGAGCGCACCATGAAGCGATGGTCCCTTCCGCTGGTGCTGGCGGTCCTGGCGGTCGTTGCCCACGCCGCTCCGGTCCGGCTGGACGATTCCCTGACCCACACCGTTCCGCCCAATGTGCAGATGCAGTGGCGCATGCTGCCGCCCTCGGCCGGTGCCACCGGTTCCATGGAAGCCTGGGTGCGGGTGAACGTGCGCCTGGACACGGCCCCGCATGCGGGTCGGACCGGTCGGGTCTACATGGTGCTGGCCCAGGACAGCACCTCGCTGGTGGAGGCCAGCTGGACCTCGCAAGGCCGCCTGCTGGCCGGCCGTGTGGTCTCGGGTGAGCGCACGCTGGTCTACAGCGGAACCCTGCCGGCGGCCCTCGCCGATCAGCTGGCCCTGCGCCTGCGCGCCTCGCCCGACTGGGACCGCCAGAACCGCCGACTGAACTTCCACTTCGAACTCGAGACCCCCTGATGCCTCAGCGGACCGTCGTTTCCTGTTGCCTGGCGCTGTTCGGGGTTCTGGCTGCTCCCGTGGTGCAGGCCCAGGGTTTTTCCGCCTTCGTCACCCCGCCGCGCTTCGAGCTGCAGGTGCAGCCGGGGGAACGCTTGCGCCAGGTGCTGGAGATCCAGCATGCCGGTGGTCAGACCGGGCGTTTCCGTGTCTACACCAACGACTGGCGCTTCCGCCCGGACCAGACGGTGGAGTTTTCCGATGCGCTGAGCCCCGGCAGCTGCCGGCCCTGGGTGGCGGTCGAGCGGCGGGAGCTTTCGATCGAGCCCGGCGCGCGTTTTCGCTACCGGTTCGAGATCACCGTGCCGCCCGGCACCCCGCCGGGTGAATGCCGTTTTGCCTTGATGGTCGAAGGCGCGGATGCCGCGCAGGTGGAAGGCACGCTGAACTTCCCGGTGGGCGGCCGCATTGCCGTCATCGTGTATGCCGCCATCGGCGGCGCCGCGCCGCGCCTGTCGGCGGAGCCGGCCGGCGTGCGGGGCTTCAACGGCCAGCAGCTGCCGCAGCTGACGGTGCGCAACGCCGGCAATGCCCACGGCCGCCTTCAGGGCTTCGTCAACGGGCGCGATGCCGACGGCAAGCGCATCGAACTGGCACCGGCGGACACGCCCATCCTGCCTGGCGAAACCCGGCAGGTGGCCTTGTTGCCGATGCTCGAGGAGGGGGCCGCCCCCATCACCATCCGTTACCCGCTGCAGGTGCAGGGCCAGCTCGAATCGGGCAGCGAACGCCTGCCGCTCGATCTGCGTTTCGCCCCATGAGCCTGCGAGCGTCGGTGCGGGCCGCGGTGGTCCCGGTCCTGGGGCTCGCCTGCCTGCTGAACACGGGCGCGGCCCTGGCGGAGACCGTGGCCTATGTCGACCGCGAGATCGAGGGCCTGGCACCGGAGCCGGTGCTGGCCGAGCGGGACGAGGCCTACAACCCCGACGGCTGGCCGAGGTTCCTGCGCGTGGACACCAAGGTCGGTACCCAGTCGCTCGACCCCGACCGCAAGACCCGGCTGGGCTACAGCCTGTTCGGCCTGATCGAGACCCCGAACCACGGCATCCTGTCGGTCGACGGCAGCATCACCCCCGGGGCCGGCCTGTCCACCCTGACGCTGCGTCAGCGCGATCTGCCCATGGACGGCGGCTGGCTGGTGAGCAACGAACTGGGTGTGATCGAGCCACCGACGCCCACCATCCTGAGTCTGCCGTCCCGGGTCTTCGTCCCGTCGCCGGCCATCCGCGGTGCCAGCACCGACTGGCGCCGCCCCGACAACCGCTTCCAGCTGATGGCCAGCAGCGGACAGCCCGGGTTCCTGGATGTGCTGCCGGCCGAGGGCTTCTCCCGCCTGCCGGGCACCCGGACCCGGGTGGGTGGGCAATGGCGGCTGGGGCCGCCGCCGGTTGATCCGCTGAGCCTGCGCCTGCCGGGTCTGAGTCTGGCCTTCAAGGCCGAAGAGGCGCGGGGTGTCAGCCAGGGCGGCAATTTCGGCCTGAGCGGTCGGCTGGTGGATGCCGGCAGCCAGCTGGCCGCCGTTCGCCACGAGGCCGGAAAGCGCCGCATCCAGGGCCAGTGGCTGCAGGGCCGCAGCAGCGCGGGCCAGGCCCAGGGTCTCTGGGTGGACGCCGAACTCGACGACGGCCCCTGGCGCCACGCGGCCGGTGCTTACCGCCTGGACCCCGGTCTGGCCTGGGCCGAGACGCCGGTGGCCAGCAACCTGCAGGGGGTTTACGCCCGCTCGGCATGGCGCTCGCGACAGGTGAGCGTGGATGGATCGCTGGATCTGCTGGGCAACATCACCGGCAACAGCAACCGGGGCTACTTCGTCACCAGCAACGCGCGCTGGCGCCTGTCGTCCACCGACAGCCTGGGGGCCGGTGCTGCGCTGCGCGACCTGAACGGCCAGGACTGGAGCCACTACCTCGACTGGCGCAGCCGCAACCGCTGGGGGCCGGCCGGTGCACGGCTGGAAGTGGCCGGCGGCGACAACCAGGCGGCCCGCCAGCAGATCACCTACGACCAGGAATGGCCGGTGCCCCTGGGCTGGCAATTCGGCAGCAGCCTCGGGCTGGGTCGGCAGGACGTGAACGACGGCACGACCACCACCGGCGAACGGTTCTGGACGCTGGCGCTGAGCGGCAGTGCACCGCTCACCCGCTTCTCCAGCGCGCGCGGCAACCTGCAGACCGAGCGCAGCTCCTCGGGCCAGGAGCGCCACTCGCTCAACCTCGGCGGCAGCTGGCGCCTCTCGACCCGCTGGAGCCTGGAGGGTTACTACAACCGCAACATCGGCCGCAGCCGGCAGGTGCTGGTGCTCGACCCGCTGGCGCCCCCGCCCGACCCGCTCACCACCGTGGCCGACCGCTCCTTCTTCGTGCTGCTGCGTTACGAGACCACCGCCGGCAGCCGCGATGTGCCACTGGGTGGCAAGCCCAACGAAGGCGGCGGCACGGTGCGCGGCACGGTGTTCTTCGACGCCAACCGCAGTGGCGTGCAGGAGGCCAGCGAGCCAGGTGTGCCCGGTGCAACCGTGTTCCTGGACAACCGGTACTCGGTACGCACCGACGATCAGGGGCGCTTTGAATTCCCGTTTGTCGGGCCGGGTGCCAGAGCGGTCACGGTGCGCAACGACACCCTGCCGCTGCCCTGGACGGTGGTCGATGACGGCCAGATCCGGTTCGATCTGCGGGTCCGCGAGACCACCACCCTGAGCTTTCCGGTCCAGCGCAGCGACTGACGCGATGGGTGGGGTCAAGTCGGCGCCACGGCTGCCGATACTGGTGCATGACCCCCGCTTTCACGCTCCGCCGCTGCTTGACCGCCGCCCTGCTGGCCGGCGGTCTGCTGGCACCGGTCCTCGGTCATGCCGAAGCGCGGTGGGCCCCGCCGGGTGGCAGTGCCAGCGCCGGCCTGAACTTCCGGGTCATCATTCCACCGGTGCTGCAGGTGCTGGAAAACAGGCCTGCGCCGCGCCTGCAGGCCGAAGGGGCCGGCGCATGGCTGGGCCAGCAGCGGCTGGTGGTGGTGTCCAACCTGCGGCAGGGTTTCTGTGCCCACCTGCGGGGCAGCGTCGGCACCGACACCGCCGGCTGGACCCTGCGGGCGCTGCCGTCGACCGGCGTGCTCACCGAGCGGGTGGCGGATGGCTGGCGGGTCTGCACCCTGCGCGCCGGGCGCCACCAGCTGGAGCTGGAGCACCGTTTTCAGACCGGTGGCGTCGAGCCGGTCTGGCCGGTGTCCACCGACATCACCGCACTCTGACCGCTTCAGGGCCTGAGCCCGGGGTGCAGCAGGTCGGCCGACGGGGCACTGGCCAGCGTGTTGGCCCGGGTGCCGAAGGCGGCCTGCGGCAAGGTGGCGGCCAGTTCGGCCGAAGCCGCTTCCAGCAGCGGCAGCACAGCCCGCACCCGAGCGGGGTCCAGATCGGCCCGCACCAGCACCAGATTCACCGAGCCCACCGTGGCCAGCGGCGCATCGATGCCTGCGTAGGTGCCTGCCGGCACGTCCATCGCCCTCAGCAGCGGGTGGCGGCGCAGGATGGCCCCGATCTGTTCCGGCTGCGGCCCCAGAAATCGGGCACCACCCGGTGCCTGGGCCAGCTGCAGGAAGCCGGGCCAGCCCTCGCCGGCGCCCCACAGCGCCTCGGCCTCACCCGCCAGCACCCGGCGCGGCGAATCGGCGGCCTGCTCCACGTAGACCGCCTGCAGGTCGCGGTCGATGTCCAGACCGATGCCGTCGAACACCTGCCGGCCCAGCGTCACCAGGCCGCTGGACCGCACACCGAACACCACCTTTCTGCCCCTCAGGTCTTCCAGCCGGCGGTGCGGTGAAGCAGCAGGCACGGCCAGCATGCCGGGGCTGGGGTACATGGCCCACAGGATGCGCAGGCCGCTGGCCGGCCCCTGGGCCAGCACCTCGCTGGCCACCGTGCCTTGCACCAGCCCGGCATCGAGCTGGCCGCTGCGCAGCAGGGCCAGGTTCTCGGCCGTGCCGCGTGTGGGCAGGGCCTGCAGCACGGTGCGGCCGGCGCGGGCGTTCACCCGCAGCGCCAGCTGTTCCCCGTACTGGGCAAACCCGCCGCCGGGGGTGGAGGTGCCCAGGCGGATCGGGTCGGCAGGATCGGTGAGTTGGGCAGGGTCGGCGGCGCGCAGCCGGGCCGGCAGCAGCAGCGCGGCGGCCACGCCCAGCAGGCCGCGCCGGTTCAGCGGCGGCTGCCCGGTGTTCATCCCAGCCACCGGGTGTTGTTCATCAGTTCGGCAAAGAAGGCGCGCAAGGCCTCGGGCCGCATGGCGTAGGGGTCGAACTGCGGCCCGGTGGCGTACTTGAGGAACAGCGCCTGGTTGTCCGCCACGGTGTTCACCAGCCCCATGGACCAGCCGGTGAACTGCCGGCAGACGATGGGCTCGAAGTCGAGGATGGCCGGATCGGTGTGGCGGCGGTCGCCCAGGATGCGGTGGTAGAGCTGGTTGACGACGGTGCGGTCGCCTTCCAGGCACTGCAGGAAGATGCCGTTGGACAGGCACAGCGCCCCCGTCACGCCCAGCGCCTGGTTGTTGCGGCGCGAGCGCTCAAGGATGTCCTTGACGTCGAAGGGCCCGAGCTCGCGGGCCCGGCTGGCATAGAGGAGTCGGATCAACATGGCCGGCAGGTTAGCGGCTGACCGGCCGCAGCGGTGTCCGCCGGCGGAATGCCCTGCCCGTGCGCCGGGGCAGTCCCGGATTGCCAGCACCCTGGGGCTGACCTACAGTGGGTGAGCCCTCACGACCCCCGGGAGACCCGCTTGACCGACCGCGCTGCGCCGCCAGCCCCAGGCGACACCCTCGACATGACCGAGTTCGCCCAGCTGGTGCGGGGCGCCTTGCTGCGCTACCGGAGCTGGCCCGACGGCACCGCCCGCCTGATGTATGTGAGCGACGGCTGCGAGGCGATCTGGGGCTTCACCGCGGGGCAGATCCTGGCCGACGAAGCCATCGTCTGGCACTGCACCGAGCCGGCCGACCGGCGCCTGATCCGGGCCTCGTTCCGGGCCGCCGGTGCGTCGCTGCAGCCCTGGTCGCACGAGTGGCGCATCACCGGCCCGCAGGGCGGCATGCGCTGGCTGCGCGGCCTGGGACGGTGCAAGCCGCAGCCCGACGGCACGCTGCTCTGGACCGTGCTGATCGACGACGCCACCCACAGCGTGCGCGCCCGCCTGCAGGAAGAAGCCAGCCGCGAGCAGCTGGGCGCCGTGTGCGACTGCCTGGCCGATGTGGCGGTGCAGCGCTTCGACGACGACATGCGCCTGAATTACTGGAACCAGGGCTCCGAGAAGATGTACGGCTACACGGCGGCCGAGGCGCTGGGGCGCGACATCATCGATCTGGTGGTGCCGGCGGACCTGCGCCGGGGCACTCGCGAGAAGCTGCAGGCACTGGCCCGGGAAGGGCAGACATCGCTGCCCTACAACACCTGGTTCCTGCGCCGCGATGGCCGGCTGGTGGCGGTGCAGGGCACGGCGGTGGTGCTGCGCAACGCCGACGGCCGCCACGAGTTCGTCTGTGTGGACGTCGATCCCGAGAACCTCTCGCGCGTCGAGGGCGAGCGCGCCAGCCTGGAGGCCCAGCTGCGCGAGTCGCAGAAGCTCGAAGCCCTGGGCACGCTGGCCGGCGGTGTGGCGCACGACTTCAACAACATCCTGGCGGCCATCCTGGGCAACACCCGGCTGGCGCTGATGGACGCGCAGGGCCAGCCCGAGATCGTGCAGAGCCTGGAGGAAATCCGCCGCGCCGCGCACCGGGCCAAGGACCTGGTGCAACGCATCCTGGCCTTCGGTCGGCGGCAGAACACGGTGCGCAAGGTGGTCGACATGGCCGAGGTGGTGACCGAGGCCGTCACCCTGCTCGGTGCCACCGCGCCGGGCAGCCTGCGCATCGATGTCGACTGCGACCCCGACACGCCCATGGTGCTGGCCGACGCCACCCAGCTGCAGCAGGTCCTGATCAACCTGTGCACCAACGCGTTCCACGCCATTGCCGGGCTGGAGCGGGGGCGCATCCGGGTGCGCCTGAGCGCGCACCGGGGCGCGCCGCCGGCCGCGCAGCCGGGCGAGCTGGCCATCGTCACCGACCCGTCGGGCTGGCCCGAAGTCAACGTCTGCCTGAGCGTCGAGGACAACGGCAGCGGCATGGACGCCGCCACCCTGGCCCGCCTGTTCGAGCCCTTCTTCACCACCAAGCCGGTGGGGCAGGGCACCGGGCTGGGCATGCCGGTGGTGCACGGCATCCTGCGCGACCACCAGGGCGCCATCCAGGTGCGCAGCATCCAGGGCACGGGCTCGGTGTTCCGGGTCTACCTGCGCGGCGTCGAGGGTGCCGAGCGCCAGACCGAGGTCGACTCCTCGCTCATGGGCCTGCACGCGCCGGGCGACCCGGCCGACGGCACCCGCATCCTGTATGTGGACGACGACGAGCTGATCGCCCGCATGGTGGGCCGCATGCTGGACCGCGACGGGCTGGTGGCGCACATCTACAGCAGCCCGCAGGTCGCGCTGGACGCGGTGCAGCGCGGCGCCGTCAGCTACGACCTGGCGGTGCTGGATTTCGCCATGCCCGGCATGAACGGGCTCGAACTGGCCCGGGCCCTGCGCCGGCTGCACCCGGATCGGCCGGTGGCCATCACCTCCGGCTTCATCACCACCGAGCTGAGCCAGAAGGGGCCGGAGGCGGGCGTGGCCGAGCTGATTCCCAAGCCCAACACCGGTACCGAACTCATCAAGGCGATCCGCCGGCTGGCCGGCCGAACCCGCCAGCCCTGACCGCCATCCCGGCCCGGTCCGGGTCCGATCCCGGCTGAAATGGCCCGGGATCGGCCGGTTTTTCCGGCCATCGCCTGCCCCCAGGCCGACCTACGATGCCCCGATATGAACTATCTCGAGGGAGTGTCGTCTTGAAGGACCTGAATATCTCGACCCGCCTGGTGGCGGCGTTCGCCGTCTTGCTGGGGCTGCTGCTGGCCATCGGTGCGCTGAGTGCCACCCGGGCCGTGAGCGTGCGCGACCAGCTGCTCGACATCACCGAGCGGCGCATGGCCATCGTGGCCAACCTGGAGCTGGTGCGCGACGAAGCCAACTTCCAGGCGCGTGCGGTGCGCAACATCGCCCTGTTCAATGACCCGGCCCGGATCGCCGCCGAAAAGCAGGCGCTGGCCGAATCCCGGACCCGCGTCAACGAACTGCTGACCACGCTGGACCGGCAGATCACGTCCGCCCGCGGCCGCGAGCTGATGGCGGCTTCCGCCACCGCGCGCGCGGCTTTCCGCGACAGCATGGACCGCTACCTGGCCCTGATCGCCGAGGGACGACGCGACGACGCGGTGCAGCTTCTGATGGACTCCCTGCGACCCCTGCAGATGACCTATTTCAAGACCATCGACGCCTCGGTGGACTTCCAGGCCGAAGGCGCCCATGCGGCCGGTGTCCAGGCCGAATCCGACGTGACCGGCTTGCTCACCGCGCTGGGGGCCTCGCTGCTGGCCGCCTTTGCCGTCGCGGTGGGCATGGCGAGCTGGATCATCCGCTCCATCACCCGCCCGCTGAACGAAGCGGTGGAGCTGGCGCGTGCCGTGTCGGCCGGTGACCTGACCCGCCAGGTGCAGGTGCGTTCCCGCGACGAAGTCGGCGTGCTGATGGCGGCGCTGGGCGAGATGCAGGCCGGGCTGGTCAGGGTGGTCAGTCAGGTCCGCAACGGTTCAGAGTCGGTGTCGAGTGCCAGCGTGCAGATTGCCCAGGGCAACCAGGACCTGAGCTCGCGCACCGAGAGCCAGGCCAGCGCGCTGGAGGAAACCGCGGCCTCGATGGAGGAGCTTTCGTCCACCGTGCGGCAGAACGCCGACAACGCGCTGCAGGCCAACCAGCTGGCCCAGACCGCATCCACCGTGGCGGTGCAGGGCGGTCAGGTGGTGTCGCAGGTGGTGCAGACCATGAAGGGCATCGAGACCAGTTCGCGCAAGATCGCCGACATCATCAGCGTGATCGACGGCATTGCGTTCCAGACCAACATCCTGGCGCTGAACGCGGCGGTGGAAGCCGCCCGTGCGGGTGAGCAGGGCCGGGGCTTTGCGGTGGTGGCCGGCGAGGTGCGCAACCTGGCGCAGCGCAGCGCCAGCGCGGCCAAGGAGATCAAGGACCTGATCACCGAAAGCGTGGAGCGGGTGGCCAGCGGCACCGCGCTGGTGGACCGGGCCGGCAGCACCATGAACGAGGTGGTGGACAGCGTGCGGCGGGTCACGGACATCATGGCCGAGATCAGCGCGGCCAGCAAAGAACAGAGCGACGGCGTCGGCCAGATCGGCGAGGCCGTGACGCAGATGGACCAGGCCACGCAGCAGAACGCGGCGCTGGTGGAAGAGATGGCGGCGGCCGCCAGCAGCCTGCGCACCCAGGCCAGCGACCTGGTCCAGGCGGTGGCGGTGTTCCGCCTGACTGGCGCAGTGGCCCGCTGACGCTGCAGAATCGGGCGTCCGGCCGGCAACGGCCAGCTTTGCCGTCAGGAGTCCCGCATGGAGCCCATCGACCACGACATGTGCGCCCTGTTCGCCCAGCTGGGCCTGCCCAGCCAGCCGGACGAGGTGCGCCAGTTCATCCGTCGCCACCGGCCGCTGGCCAACGGCGTGCGGCTGCATGAAGCCAGCATGTGGACCCCCTCGCAGGCCGCCCTGCTGCGCGATGCGCTGCAGCAGGACAGCGACTGGTCCGGCGTGGTGGACCGGCTGAACGCCGCCCTGCACCCCTGAGGCGGCTGCCGGAAGGTCCGGCGATAAAGGGCCCGGCGATCAGGCCAGGGCCAGTTCCAGCAGCCGCGCGGCCCCCAGCGCCTGGGTGTCCTGCCAGCGCGGCCCCACCAGGGTCACGCCCACCGGCATGCCATGGCTGCCCCGGCCGACCGGCACCTGCACGCAAGGGGCCCCCAGCAGCGACCACAGCCGGCTGAACACCGGGTCGCCGGTGGAATCGAGCCCGGCCGGCGCTTCTCCGCGTGCGCTGGGCGCGATCAGCACATCGGTCAGGCGGAACAGGGTTTCCAGCTCGGCGCGCAGCCGCACCGCCAGCTCCTGCGCTGCAAACAGCCGCTGGCGGTCGACCGCCTCACCACCGGCCAGCACCTGGGCAAAGGCCGGACTGAAGCCGTCGGCCTGTCCGCGCCGCTCGGCCGCAAAGGACGAGCGGGCTTCGTAATTCATGATGTCCACCTGCGCCTGGGCCAGCCCGGCCCAGGACTCGGGCAGCTCCACCTCCACCAGCTCGGCGCCTTCGTCTTCCAGCGCCTTGACCGCGTCGTTCCAGGCGCGGCGGGCGTCGGCATCGGCCAGATCCCAGTGGGGCGTGCGGCACAGGCCCACCCGGGGCTTCACCGGCACCACCGGCGTCAGGTCCAGCCGGGCCAGCGCGCCGATGAACAGGGCCACGTCGTCCACGCTGCGGGCGAAGCCGCCCACCGTGTCCAGGCTGGGCGAGAGCGATTTCACGCCGGCCAGCGGCAGCAGGTTGTGGGTGGGCTTGTAGCCGACGATGCCGCAGAAGGCGGCCGGCCGCATGATGGATGCGGCGGTCTGGGTGCCGAAGGCCAGCGGCACCATCTGGGCGGCGACCGCGGCTGCCGAGCCGCTGGACGAGCCGCCGGGTGTGCGGGGCGCCTGCGCCGTGCTGTGCGGGTTGCGGGTCGGGCCGGGTTTGAAGGTGGCGAATTCGGTCGTCACCGTCTTGCCCAGGATCAGCGCCCCGGCGTCGCGGCAACCGGCCACGCAGGCGGCGTCCATGACCGGGCGGTGCCGGGCGTAGATGGGCGAGCCGTAGGTGGTGGGCTGGTCGGCGGTGTCCAGCAGGTCCTTCACCCCCACCGGCACGCCGGCCAGCGGGCCGTCGGGGCCTTGCCGGTCCAGTTCGCGGGCCTGGGCCAGCGCCAGTTCGCTGTCGAGAAACTGCCAGGCGTGCAGTTCGGGGTCGAGTTCGGCGATGCGTTCCAAGTGCGAGCGGGTCACGGCTTCCACCGTGATCTCCCGCCGCTGGACAGCTTGCGCGATGTGGCGCGCGCTCAGGGTGTGCAGAGGAATCATGGGGCCGGAAGTTAACCCAGCCCCGTGACCGCAGCAATCACATGTGTGATCCCTGGATGCGGAAGCTGCCCACCACCTCGGCCAGCCGGCGCGCCTGTTCCTTCAGGCTTTCGGCGGCGGCGGCGCTTTCTTCCACCAGCGCGGCGTTCTGCTGGGTCATCTGGTCGAGCTTGCTCACGGCGGTGTTGACCTCGGCAATGCCCTGGCTCTGCTCGGTGGCGGCCGAACTGATCTCGCTGATCACCTGGTTGACCCGGCCCACCGAGTCCACGATTTCGGTCATGGTGCCGCCCGCTTCGCCCACCAGGCGCGAACCGGCTTCCACCTTGTCGACGCTGGTGGCAATCAGCTGCTTGATTTCCTTGGCGGCTTCGGCGCTGCGCTGGGCCAGGTTGCGCACCTCGCCGGCCACCACCGCAAAGCCCCGGCCCTGCTCGCCGGCACGGGCGGCTTCCACGGCGGCGTTCAGCGCCAGGATGTTGGTCTGGAAGGCAATGCCGTCGATGACGCCGATGATGTCGCCGATGCGCCGGCTGCTGTCGTTGATGGCGTCCATGGTCTGCACCACCTGCTGCACCACCTGGCCGCCGCGGCGGGCCACATCGGCGGCGGAGCCGGAGAGCTGGCGGGCCGAGCTGGCGGCCTGGGTGCTCTGGCTCACCGTGCCGGTGAGCTGCTCCATGCTGGCGGCGGTCTGCTGCAGGCTGCTGGCGGTCTGTTCGGTGCGGCTGGACAGGTCCTGGGTGCCGGTGGCGATTTCGGCCGAGGCGGTGGCGATCGATTCGGACGACTGCTTCACCCCGGCGATGACGCGGGCCAGGGCCTGGTCGGCCTTGCGCAGGTCGGCCACCAGATCGGCAAACTCGTCGCGGCTGGTGGCCGTCTGCACCGTGCCGAGCTGGCCGGCGGCAATGGCCTGGGCCGCCTGGGAGGCGTGGCGCATGCTGGCCGCCATGCTCAGGTAGATGCCGACATAGATGTAGACCGACAGCAGCACGCCGGCCAGCATGGCCAGCAGCAGCAGGTTGCGGTTCAGGGTGGCTTCGCCGGCGCGCTCGGCCAGCAGCTGGTCGAGCACCGAGCGGTTGGCTTCCACCAGCGCCCAGGCGGCGTCCAGGGTGGCGGCCGAGGCACGGGCCACGTCGGCCTGGGTCACGGCCACGGTGTCGACCTTGGTGAAATTCGTGCGGACATAGCCCAGCAGCTCCTTGGCGCTGGCCTTGAGGGTGTCGAAGCGCTGGCCCAGGGCCTGCTGCACCGCCGGGTTGGCCTTCATGGACTGGCCGAGCATGGTCTCGACGGTGCCGAAGGTATCGTTCAGCCGGGCGTCGGTCACCTCGTAGAACTGCTTGTCGGCGGCCGAGACACTCCCCCGGTTGACGTTCATGGTCGCGTAGGCGGCGATCCGCACCGCGATGCCGGCGGTGGACGGGGTGTTGTTGGCCAGCGGATAACCCAGGTAGAACAGGTCGGCTTCCGGGTCCTGGGCCAGGCCCGAGGCGTTGCCCATCTCGCGCATGAAGCCGTAGAGGCGGCCGTACTCAGGTGCATGGGCGGCGAAGGCCTTGGCCGGGAATTCGGCGTCCATCGGCAGCGCGGCCACGTTGGCCTGCAGGTCGGTCCAGCCCTTGCGCAGACCGGCCAGGCCGGTGCTCATGTCGAAGTACGGCTGGGCCTGGGCCACGCTGGCCTCGATGCGTGCCAGTTGCTGGTTGACCGCAGCGGCCTGCTTCTTGAAGGCTTCGAGCGCGGCCGGGTCGCCCGGCGTGCCGGTGATGGCGACGCGGCGGCTCTCGATCAGCACCTTGTTCCACTCGACCAGCTCGCCCATGAGGGCGGTGGCCACCCGCTTGGACTCCAGCGCCTGCACGCGCTCGTTCAGATCGCGCACGGCGGCAAAGCCCAGGGCCAGCAGCAGGATCAGGGTCGGGATGCCGGCCAGCAGGAACTTCGGGCCGAGTCGCAGACGCGCCATCAGGGCGGCCGCCGGAGCAAAGAGGGTATTCATGTTGGGCAAAGGCGTTGTGTGACAGGGATCGACGCTCTGGGTCGTCGTCCGTGCATTTCGACACAATCGCCGCGAACTGAAGCCCCGAATACCGGTCCGCTCGCCCCTCTCTTCCGGTTGTCGCCGGCTTACCAGCTGCCCACGTTGGGCATGTCCACCCACGGTGCGCGGGGCGGCAGCGGGTCGCCGCGTTGCAGCAGCTCGATGGAGATGTTGTCCGGCGAACGCACGAAGGCCATGTAGCCGTCGCGCGGCGGCCGGTTGATGGTCACGCCGTGCGACTGCAGCCGTTCGCAGGTGGCGTAGATGTCGTCCACCGCATAGGCCAGGTGACCGAAGTTGCGGCCGCCGGTGTAGTTCTCCGGGTCCCAGTTGTAGGTCAGCTCGACCTGGGCCTGGCTGTCGCCCGGGGCGGCCAGGAAGGCCAGGGTGAAGCGGCCCTGGGGCACCTCGCGCACGCGCAGCACTTCCAGGCCGAGCGCGTCGCGGTAGAACTTGAGGGAGGTTTCGAGGTCGGTCACGCGGACCATGGTGTGCAGGTATTTCATGTCGGGCAGGGTTCGGTTCGGGCCTCAGGACTCGGCGGCCAGCGGCGTGATGGCGTCCAGCAGCCGTTGGGCGCGGGCGAAGTCTAGCGACTGCACCGCGTCGCGCAGGGCGGCCTCCGATTCAACCCCGGCCAGTTGCCGGATGCCGGCGGCCAGCTCGCCGTAGTGGTCCAGCGCATCCAGGTCCTGCCGCTGCAGCAGGGCGCCCAGCGACTGCAGCTGCCGGGGGGTCGGCGCGGCGGCGGTCGGTTGCCGGTCCTGGGCCTGGGCCTGGTCGCGGGCATGGGCCGCCACCGCCCGGCCGCCGGCCACGGCCAGGCGCGCCAGGGCATCGGCCAGGGCCTGGGTGAGGTCTTCGGCGGGCGCGCCCTGGCGCAGGGCGAGTTCCAGCCGCTGGCTGATGCCGGCCACATCGTTCGCCCCCAGGGCGCCGGCGGCGCCGCGCAGCTTGTGCAGCCGGGCCAGCAGGGCCTGGCGGCGGTCGGCGGCGGGGTCGCGGCTCCAGGCCGGCAGTTCGCCCGGCAGGCTGGCGGTGTCGCGCAGAAAGCGCTCCAGCAGGCCCATGAACAGACCGTGGTCGCCGCTGAGCAGCTGGCGGGCGGCCAGCATGTCGATGCCGTCGATGGCCGGCCAGTCGATCGAGGGCTCGGGGATGCCCGCGCTGGCCACCTCGGGCACCTGCCCGCCGGCCTCGGCGATCACCCGCCGCACCTCGGTGATCAGCCGGGCCATGTCGAGCGGCTTGCTCAGGAAGGCGTTCATGCCGCTGGCCAGGGCGCGCCGCCGCTCCTCGACCAGGGCGCCGGCGGTCAGGGCCACGATCGGCAGCTGTTCCAGGCCGGGGGTGGCCCGCACCAGGCGCGTGGCCTGCAGGCCGTCCATCTCGGGCATCTGCACATCCATCAGCACCACGTCGAAGGCGCCGGGTTCGGTCTGCAGCCGCTCCAGGGCCTCGCGCCCGTGGCTGGCGGTTCGCACCGCCGCGCCCTGCAGTTCGAGCAGGCGCTGGCCGATGTCGCGGTTGATCTCGCTGTCGTCCACCAGCAGCACCCGCAGGCCCTGCAGCGAGCGCGCCGTGGTGTTGACCTGGGGTTCGAGGCGGTGGCTGGTGACCGCCTGGTTGACCGCATCGAACAGCACCGGCGGGTCCACCGGCGCCGACAGCACCTGATCGACCCGCAGCCCGGTCTGCGGCAGGGCAATGTGGCTGACCGCGTCCTGGCACACGATGACCACCGCCGGGCTGCCCGGCAAGGAGCCGTCGAGCGCCTTGAGCGCGGCGGTGGTGGCGGTGTCGGCGGAGCGCCAGAGCGCGATCACCACGCCGCCGCCGCCGACCTTGTTGACCGGGTCCTGGCCGGTCTGCTGGCCGAGCGCCATGGGGTCGGGCACCTCGACCGGCTTCCAGCCCAGGGTGCGCGAGGTTTCCATGAAGGCCTGCCGGTCGGCCGCCGTGCCGCCGGTCACCAGCACCGGCAGGCCCGGCTCGACCGGCACCCGGGTGTTGCCGGCGGGCTCCAGCGTCAGCGTGAACCAGAAGGTGCTGCCATGGCCCGGCTCGCTGTCCAGGCCACAGGTGCCGCCCATGAGTTCGACCAGGTGGCGCACGATGGACAGGCCCAGGCCGGTGCCGCCGAAGCGGCGGGTGGTGGAAGCGTCGGCCTGGCTGAACGGGCGGAACAGGCGCTCGCGCACCTCCGGCGCGATGCCGATGCCGGTGTCGCTGACCTCGCAGCGCAGCTGCACCCCCGCCGGCCCCTGACCCAGCACCCGGATCGCCAGCCGGATGTGGCCCCGGTCGGTGAACTTCACCGCGTTCGACAGCAGGTTGTTGATGACCTGCCCGATGCGCAGCGCATCGCCCATGAGCCAGGTGGGCAGGTCGTTGGGCAGGTCGGCTTCGAGCTGCACGCCCTTGGCCAGCGTCTGCGGCAGGAACAGGGTGGCCTTTTCGGTGATCAGCCGGCCCAGGCGCAGCGGGGCCAGGTCGAGCGTGAGTTCGCCGGCTTCGATCTTGGCCAGGTCCAGCACATCGTTCACGATGCCCAGCAGCGACTGCCCGGCCAGCTGCGCCTTGCGCAGCAGCTGGGACTGCTCGGCACTCAGGGGCGAGGCCGCCAGCAGGTTGGTCACCCCGATCACCGCGTTCAGCGGGGTGCGGATCTCGTGGCTCATGTTGGCCAGGAACAGGCTCTTGGCTTCGTTGGCGGCCTCGGCCTCGCGCTTGGCCTGGCGCAGCACCTCGGCCATCTCGCGCCGCTCGGTCACGTCTTCCAGCGAGCCCACCAGCCGCACCGCCCGTTCGCCTTCGTATTCGGCCAGCGAGGTCAGGCGCATCCAGCGCTCACGGCCGTAGGCGTTGGTGAAAGGCAGTTCCAGGTCGCCCGGCACCCGCTCGACGATGGCGCGCCGCGCCGCCGCATTGATGGCGTCCAGCGTCTGCGGCGACAGGTAGCGCGGCAGGTCGTCGAGCGCGAGCCGGTGGCCGGCATCGAGCGCGAAGATCGCCAGCGTCTGCGGCGTGACCGCCAGCGCGCGACTGGCCAGGTCGAGCGACCAGCCACCGACGCCCGCAATGCGCGAGACCCGGTCGAGGAAGGACTCGCTCTGCATCAGCTGCCGGTTGAGCGCCTGCAGGGCCAGGTCGCGCTCCTGCAGCGTGCCGGCCATGGCGTCGAAGCCCTCGGCCAGCTTGCCCAGCTCGTCCGGGTGGCTGTAGCCGGTGCGGGCATCGAGGTCGCCGGCCTTCATGCGTTCGGCCGCCGTCCCGAGCCGGCCGATCGGCCACAGCACCCGGCGCAGCAGCAGCCAGGCCATGACCCCCACCAGCGCCAGCAGCACGGCCAGGGTGGTGATGTCGACGACGCCGTGGCGCAGTTCGGAACGGCTGCGCTGCTCGCTGACCCGGTCGGCCAGCAGGAAGGCGCCGTCGCTGATGCGCCGGGTCTCGTTGATGATCTGGTCGCTCAGCAGTTCGCGCCGCGCCCAGCTGGCGGTGTCGGCGCTGTCGCCGTCCTGCCGCGCCAGGCTCTCGAACAGGTCGGGCAGGCCGTCGATGACGGCTTCCAGGTCCTGCGCCTCGGGCTCGGGTGCCGGACTGGCGGTGGCGAACGCCCGCAACGCCTGCTGAAGCTCGCCGTGCAGCACCAGCCATTGGCGGGCCGAGCGCGAAGAGCCGTGCAGCATGAAGTCCTGGGTCAGCACCAGCAGACCGGCCGCGTCGCGCGCCAGCTTTTCGGCGGCCGCCTGCTGCTGCTCCAGCTGGTTCGACTCCCGCACGTCCTGGGCCAGGAACACCAGGTTGCCGGCCGCCAGCAGCAGCACGGTGGACACCATGGCGATCAGCAGCGGGCGAAGTCGCATCAGGACCTCACTTCACCAACGACACCGAGCGGGCGTCGAGCTGGCGCATCGGGCCGACCCGCACGATGTCCAGGAAATCGGGTGCGGCCCGGGAGGTCGATCCGTCCGAGCGGGCAGCCCAGCGCGACTCCGCCTCCAGCGTGCCGAGCAGGCTCTGGTCCAGCCGCAGGCGGTAGTCGAAGTCGCCCAGCAGGCCCGCCACCTCCGGCGGCTTCACGCCCAGCAGCCGGGCGCTGGTCTGCAGCGATGGGTCGTTGCGGCTGCGCACCACCCGGATCGAGCGCTGCAGGCCGCGCAGCACCCGCACCAACTGGTCGTCCGACAGGCCGGGGCGCGCCACCAGGTTGACGGTCAGGGTGTAGATGGGGGGCAGTTCCAGCACCTGGCCCAGCGGGCCCAGGCGCGTCAGGGCCTGAGGGCCGTTCGGGTGGAAGAACCCGGCGGCATCCACCTCGCCCTGGACCAGCGCGTCCACCGGCCGCAGCGGGTCGAGCGGCACCATGACCACATCGCGGGTGGTCAGGCCGTGAAAGCTCAGGAAGGTCTCGGTGTAGAAGTGGCTGCTGGTGCCCGGAATGAAGCCGACCCGCCGGCCACGCAGGTCGGCGCCCTGGCGGATGCCCCGGTCGGTTCGGGCCACCACCTGGTTGCTGCGCCGCGAGCTGGCGACGGTGGCGATCAGCTCCAGCGGCTGGCCGGCGTGCACCGCCAGGACCACGCTCGCATCCGACGCAATGGCCAGATCGGCCCGCCCGCGCTGGATCTGGGCAATGCAGTCCTCGCCGTTGGTGCAGGGCACCGCATCGACGGTCAGGCCCTCGGCCCGGAAGTGACCCTGCTCGGCGGCCACCAGCCCGGGCAGCATGCTGGGCAGCTTCGCCACCGCCAGGCGCAGGGGCGCCGACTGTGCCGACTGTGCCGACTGAGCCGTCTGTGCCGCCAGCGGGCCGGCGCCCAGCGCCAGCAGGCCGGCCAGGCCGACGCCGGCGATGAATCGGATGAGGGAGAGCGCCCGGCTGGGCCGGGACGGGAAGGGGGCGGAGGGCATCGGGTCGAGGAGCATGGGGACAGCGGCAGGCCGGGGCCAGCGGCGGGATGGCTGCTGCACGGCGGCTCGATTATTGGGGGTTCGCCCGGCCCGGCAGCTTGGTGTTTTCCGGCATGAGTGGTGCACGCAACAGTGGCCCCGGCTCCCTCTGCTGCCTCCGTCGGATCACCCGGCCGTGGCGCAGCGCGCGGCCGCCAGGTCCCAGCCGGCCCAGCCGCAGCTCTTGAACAGCACCGGCCCCCGGGTCGGGCGCGGCAGCCGGCCGGCCACCGCATCGCCCAGGGTCGGCAGGGCGGCCACGTCGATGCCGGCCTGCAGCAGGTCGCCGGCCTCGTGGTCGGCGTCGCGGGTGTCGACCACCAGGGTGCCGCGCGCGGCCAGGTCGCGCACCACCTCGGGCGCCCACTCGACCATGCGCGGGGTGAAGGCGCCGACGGCGGCCACAAAGGCGTCGTCGCGCGGCCGGCCCCGCAGGCACACCGCCTGTGCCGGGGTGCAGCTCACCACCAGCGGGCAGTCGGCCAGGGCGGCGTCGGCGTCGTCCACCCGGCGGGCCGAGAGGCCGCGCTGGCGGGCGTGCTGCACCAGCGCCTCGGCACTGGCGGCGCTGCGCGAGGCCACCAGCACCTCGCGCAGGCCGATGCCGTCGATGAAGGCATCCAGGTGGGCGCGGCCCTGCACCCCGGCGCCCACGATCAGCAGCGGTCCGTCGGTGCGCGGGGCCAGGTGCTGTGCCGCCAGCAGGGTCACGGCCGCGGTGCGGCGGGCGGTGACGGTGGGGCCGTCGAGCAGGGCGGTGCGGCGGCCATTGACCGCGTCGAACACCACCACGTCGCCCTGGATGGCCGGCAGGCCGCGGGCGGCGTTGTCGGCCACGAAGGTGATGAGCTTGGTGATGGCCACCCGGGCGTCGGTGGCGGGCATCACGAACAGGCTGCCGCCGTCGGGCAGGGGCTGCACCAGGCGGGGCGGCACCCGCACCTGCGGGTCGAGCAGGAGCTCGGCGATGGCCCGCGCCAGGCGGGGGTAGGGCAGGGCAAGGGCGGTGGCTTCAGGGGTCATGGGCGGATGTTGTACCGGGCTACTTACAGCGGGTCGCGGGCGCGACCACAACCTCTGGAAAACCCTCGGTCATCGTACTTGTTGGGGTATTCGCCGAACCCCAGAATGGTCGTCCCGACATCTTTCGGGTCAGCCCAACAGAGAAGAGGAGACACATGAAGATCAACCGATTGCTCGCCGCCCTCATGGTCGCCGGTGTGGCCACCGGCGCACTGGCCCAGGCCGGCAAGGACAACCTGTCCACCCTCAAGCAGATGAAGGTGTCCGGCGTGGACCTGAACATCCCGCCGGTGCCCCAGGAAGGCAAGAACGCCGAGGCCATCAAGGCCAACCTCAAGAACATCAAGATGCCGCCGGGCTTCAAGATCGAGCTGTATGCGGTGGTGCCGGACGCCCGCCACATGGCCGTGGCGCCCAGCACCAACATGCTGTTCGTGGGCACCCGCAAGACCCGCGTCTGGGCCGTGACCGACCGCAACGGCGACGGCACCGCCGACGAGGTCAAGCCGTTCGCCCCGTCGTTGAACTTCAAGGTGCCCAACGGCGTCTGCTGGACCAAGGACGGCTTCCTGATCGTGGCCGAACACAACCGGGTGCTCAATTTCCCGGCCGCCGAATTCTTCTATGAAGGTCCGGACGTGGCGGTGATCGAGGTGGTGCCGCAGGGCGGCCTGATCCCGGTGGAGGAGGAGTCGTTCAACCACGGCGCCCGCACCTGCCGCGTGGCCGACGACGGCACCCTCTACATCACCCTGGGCCAGCCCTACAACGTGCAGCCGGCCGGCAAGGTCGAGCTGTACGACAAGATCGGCATCGGCGGCATCGTGCGCATGAACGCCTTCGACGGCTCCAAGCGCGAGGTGTTTGCGCGCGGCATGCGCAACTCGGTGGGCATGGACATCAACCCCAAGGACAAGACGGTGTGGTGGACCGACAACCAGACCGACGGCCTGGGTGACGACGTGCCCCCCGGCGAGCTCAACCGCAGCACCAAGGCCGGCGAGCACTTCGGCTACCCGTACTGGAACGGCAAGTTCAAGGTGGCCGGCACCGCTGCGGCGCCCGACCTCAAGGACATGAAGGAGCCCGCCAAGGCGGTGTTCCCGCAGGTCGAGTTCCCGGCCCACCAGGCCCAGCTCGGCATGACGTTCTACAACGGCAAGCAGTTCCCGGCCAAGTACCAGGGCGGCATCTTCGTGGCCTCGCACGGCTCCTGGAACCGCAGCAAGGCCACCGGCGCGCTGATCAACTTCATCCCGCTCAATGCGGACGGCACCGCCGGCAAGTCCGAGGTGTTTGCCGAGGGCTGGCTGGACGCCAACGGCGTCTACAAGGGCCGCCCGGTGGACGTGGCGCCCATGAAGGACGGCTCGCTGCTGATCTCCGACGACTATGTCGGTGCCATCTACCGCGTGACCTACACCGGCAACTGACCCTGCCGTTCCCTGCGCAGGAGGCCCTCCGGGGCCTTCTGCGTTTTCCCCCACCCCTTTCACGGGTTGCCCCATGCGCCATCTCTCTTCCCTGGCCGCGCTGGCCCTCAGCGCCGGCCTGTCCTTCTCCGCCCAGGCCGCCGACGTCAAGGCCGGGCAGATCCGGTCCGCTGCCTGCGCCGTCTGCCACGGCCCGCAGGGCCTGTCCATGCAGCCGGCGGTGCCGCACCTGGCCGGGCAGCCCGAGATCTACCTGATCGAGCAGCTCAAGGCCTACCGCAGCGGCAAGCGCGCCAACGAGGTCATGGGCGTGATCGCCAAGCCGCTGACCGACACCGAGATCGAAAACCTGGCCGCCTGGTATTCGTCCATCACGCTGCGGGTCGAAATGCCCTGAGCCCGGGGCAGGGGGAACCGATCAGCGGTCGGCAGTGATGACCCAACGATGACGAACCGTCCCGGTCGGCCGATAGCATTCGCAGTCTTACTCCGTCCGGTATCTGATCGACCCTTGACACCCATGAACCTCACCTCGCCGCTTCCGCCCGCCCCCACCACCTCCCTCACCCGCCGCCGTTTCGGTGCCCTGGTGGCCGGCAGCGCCCTGGTGGGTTCGCCGCTGGTGCCGGCCCAGTCGGGGAACCGGATCGTGCTGGGCCAGTCGGCCGCACTGACCGGTGCTGCGGCCCAGCTGGGCCTGCAGTTCCATGCCGGCGCCAAGCTGCACTTCGACGCCATCAATGCCGCCGGCGGCGTCAATGGCCAGCGCATCGAGATCGTCAACCTGGACGACGGCTACGAGCCCGACCGCTGCGCCGAAAACACCCGCAAGCTGCTCAAGGACGACGTGTTCGCCCTGTTCGGCTACATCGGCACGCCCACCAGCCTGGCCGCGCTGCCGCTGGCGCTACAGGCGTCCACGCCCTTCATCGCCCCGTTCACCGGTGCCATGGGCCTGCGCCAGCCGTTCAACAAGCTGGTGTTCCACCTGCGCGCCTCCTACAACGACGAGACCGCCCTGATCGTGCGCCAGCTCACCAACCTGGGCCTGAACAAGATCGCGGTGTTCCACCAGAACGACAGCTACGGCAAGGCCGGCCTGGACGGCGTGGTGGCGGCCCTGGCCTCGCGCAACCTCAAGCCGGTGGCCACCGCCACGGTGGAGCGCAATTCGGTCGACGTGGCCCAGGCCGTGGCCACCATCAACGCCGCCCGGCCCGATGCGGTGGTGCAGATCAGCGCCTACAAGTCGTGCGCGGCCTACATCCGGGCGGCCAAGGCGGCCGGCTACGGCGGCACCTTCTACAACGTGTCCTTCGTGGGCACCCAGGCCCTGGCCGACGAGCTGGGCAAGGACGGCGCCGGGGTGGTGGTGTCGCAGGTGGTGCCCAACCCGTTCAGCTCCACCCGGCCGATCAGCCGCGAGTTCCAGGACACCATCGCCAAGGGCGGCAACAAGGTGCAGCCGAACTTCTCCAGCATGGAGGGGTACATGGCCGCCCGCATGGTGACCGAGGGCATCCGGCGTGCCGGTGGCCGCGTCACCCGCGAGAGCCTGGTCAGCGGCCTGGAGGCCATCGGAGACATGTCGCTCGGCGGCTTCAACCTGTCGCTGTCGTCCAGCGACCATGTGGCGTCCAGTTTTGCCGAGCTGTCCATGCTGACCGGCGACGGCAAGGTCCGCACCTGACATGTCCGGCGCCGACGGCCTGCCGGCCCATGCGCGGCCGGTGCCGCCCGACCGGGCCAGCCGCCTGCTGAACCACGGGCCCACCGTGCTGGTGGCCGCCCACCATGCCGGCCAGACCAATGCCATGGCGGCGGCCTGGGCCTGTGCCCTGGACTTCGTGCCGCCCAAGCTGACTGTAGTGCTCGACAAGGCCACCCGGACCCGGGCCCTGATCGAGGCCAGCGGCCAGTTCACCGTGGCCGTGCCCACCGTGGCCCAGGTGGCGCTGGTCACCGCCCTGGGCAGCCTGAGCGCGGTCGACACCCCCGACAAGATGGAGCGCCTGCAGCGCGATGCCGGTCTGCACTGGCGGGCCGCGCCCGGGTTCCCGGACCAGCCCCTGATCGGTGGTTGCGCGGCCTGGATGGTCTGCCGCGTGCTGCCCCAGCCCGCGCTGCAGCAGGCCCACGACCTGTTCCTGGCCGAGATCGTCCAGGCCTGGGCCGACGAGCGTGTGTTCAGCAACGGCCGCTGGCACTTCGAGACCGCCGACCCCGACCTGCGCACCCTGCACCATGTGGCGGGCGGGCACTACTACGCCATCGGTGAGGCGGTGGTGTCCCCCAGGTTCGTCACAAGTGCCCCGGCCGGCGAGGGTTGACCCTGCAGGGAAAAAGGCGGGTGAGGTATCTTCGGGAGATGAGTCCGATACCCCAACCCGTAATGCAGGACGCCATTGCCGACACGCCCTGGCCCGAGCTGCGTGCGGTGGCCCATCTGCCCGGCTCGCTGCCCATGGGTGGCGTGGTGCCCGACACCCCGGTGCATGCCTTTGCACGCACGCCCGAGGCCCTGCAGCTCGACCCGGCGGCGGCCCTGAACCCGCAGCGCCGCGACATCGACCTGGACGGCCTGCTGGCCTTCGAGATCAGCGATGTGCTCACCGCGGCCGAGACCGCCCGGCTGATCGAGGCGTCCGAACGCATGGGTTACCGGCCGGAAGCGCCGGGCATTGCCACGCCGCCCGGCATGCGGATGAACAAGTCGGTGCACTGGGTGGCCGATGCCGGTCTCATGTCGCCGCTGATGGACCGCATCGGACACCTGCTGCCCGCCGAGATCGACGGCCGCACGCTGTTCCCGCAGTTCAGCCACCGGCTCAACATGTACCGGTACGACGACAACGATGTCTTCAACCGCCACACCGACGGCGACTGGCCCGGCTACAGCCTGGACCCGCAGCGCAGCACCATGCTGGAGTGGCGTGGCCTGCGCTCGGCCCTCACCATGCTGCTCTACCTGAACGGCGCGCAGGACGGGGTCCAGGGCGGCCAGACCCGGTTGTTCACCCGCCAGGGTCGGGCGGTGGACGTGACACCGTCGCGCGGTTCGGCCCTGTTCTTCCGGCATGGTTTCGGCCCGGCATCGGTGGTGCACGAGGGGTGCCGCGTGCAGGGCGCGGTGCCGAAGTACGTGGCCCGCATCAATGTGATGTACCGGGAGGCCCGCGCATGAACACGGCCCTGATGACCGCCACCCCACCCGACCTGGCGCTGCCGATCCGGGTCGGCATCGTCGAGGACGACCTGCGGGTCAACCAGTCGCTCACGGCGGCGGTGAACCTGGCCGACGGCATGGAGATGGTCTGGTCCGAAACCACGCGCGCCGCCGCGCTGTCCGCACTGGCCCGCCGGCCGGTGGATGTGCTGCTGGTGGACCTGGGTCTGCCCGACGGATCGGGCATCGACGTGATCCGCGAGGCCCACGAACGGCTGCCGAACTGCGATGTGATGGTCTGCACCATCTTCGGCGACGAGGCCCATGTGCTGCAGTCGATCGAGGCCGGCGCCCACGGCTACCTGCTCAAGGACAGCCCCTCGGGCACCATTGCCGAAGAGATCCGCCTGCTGCGCGCCGGCGGCAGCCCGATCAGCCCGCTGATTGCCCGCCTGGTGCTGGGCCGCCTGCGCCCCGCGCTGCCGGCCGCCGGGCCGGTGGAAACCGCCGACGGCAAACCGGGCGTGAGCATGTCGCGCCGCGAGACCGAGGTGCTGGAGCTCATCACCAAGGGCTTCACCTACGAAGAGATCGCCCGCAAGCTCGGGGTCACCCGCCACACGGTGCAGACCTTCGTGCGCCGCATCTACGCCAAGCTGGAAGTGGGCTCCAAGATCGAGGCCATCAATGCGGCTCGCCAGCAGGGTCTGCTCGGACCCTGAGCGCCGGCGCAACGGGCGGCCGGTCATCCTGTTCGTCCTGCTGCTGCTCCTGCTCGGTGCAGCACTGCCGGCCCTGGCCCGCCACGGGGCCATCCACCAGTCCCAGGCCTGGCTGCTGGAGCAGCCCGGTGGCGACCTGGCAGCCCCGCCGGCCGCCACGGTCGATGTGCGCACCCTCAACGGTCCATGGCGCAGCGTCGCGCTGCCCTTCATGGCGCCCCGCCCGCTGGCGGCCGACACCCTGGCCGACAGCGGCACCGTGACCCGCTGGTTCCGGATCGACCTGCCGCCCGGCATGGAAGGCGAGGAGGTGCTCTACCTGCCGCGCTGGCAGACCATCGGCCGCATCACCCTCTATGCCGATGGCCGACTCATCCACCACTCGCGGGGCGGCCCGGTGTGGAACAGCTTCAACCTGCCGTTGTGGCTCTCCCTCAACTTCACCCAGGACGAACCCCCGCCACGGCAGATCCTGGTGCGCCTGGTCAGCCCGGTGGCGGCCGGTGCCGGACTCTCCAGCCTGTGGGTCGGCCCGCGCGAGGAGCTGCTCTGGCAGCACCGCCTGCGCGAGGCGCTGCAGGCCAACATTCCGTTCATGGCCAGCGCGGCCTTTCTGGCCATCGGCCTGTTTTCGCTGGCGGTCTGGAGCCGGCGCCGGCACGAAACCGCCTACCTGCTGTTCTTCGTGTCGTCGGCGCTGTTCTTCCTGCGCTGCATCCATTACTACAGCGGCGATCGCCGGCCCCTGATCCCGGAAGAGTGGTTCGGCTGGATCACGGTCAACAGCCTGGGCTGGCTGCTGGTCAGCGTGTACTTCTTCACCTACCGGCTGCACGCGGTGCGCCACCCGTGGCTGGAGCGCAGCGTGCTGGTGCTGATGGGCCTGACCACGCTGGCGACCCTGCCACCGCTGAGCCTGCTGGCCCCGGTGGCCGACCTGGCCCCGCTGGCCTACCTGCTGCAGCTGGTGGTGATGGTGGTGGTGACCGTGGTGGCCCTGTGGGCGGCGCGGCGCAGCGGCAACCGCGCGGCCATGCTGATGGCGGGCTGGAACCTGACCAACATTCCGGTCGGCGTGCACGACTGGATGCTGCAGAACATGTTCATCAGCGTGGAGAGCATCTACCTGCTGCCCTACACCGGCATGGGGCTGTTCATCCTGTTCATGGGGGTGGTGTTCCAGCGCTATGTGGGCGCCGTCACCGAGGCCGAGCAGGCCAGCCAGCGGCTGCAGCAGCGCCTGGCCGAGCGCGAGCAGGAGCTGTCGCAGAGCTACCTGAAGCTGCGCAGCGCCGAGCAGGTTCAGATGCTGGCCCAGGAACGCCAGCGCCTGATGCAGGACATGCACGACGGGCTGGGTTCCTCGCTGATGAGCGCGTTGCACGCGGTCGAATCCGGGCAGATGTCGGAGGCCGATGTGGCCCAGGTGCTGCGCGAGTGCATCGACGACATGAAGCTGGCCATCGACTCGCTGGAGCCGGTGCAGACCGACCTGCTGCTGCTGCTGGCCACCCTGCGCTTCCGGCTGGCGCCCCGGCTGCAGGGCAGCGGGCTGGCGCTGGAATGGGCGGTGGACGACGTGCCCCGGCTGGAGTGGCTGGAGCCGCGCAGTGCGCTGCACATCCTGCGCATCTTCCAGGAGGTGCTCACCAACATCGTCAAGCATGCCCATGCGAGCCGCATCCTGGTGCGCACCAGCCACGACGCCACCCATGTGACCGTGACGGTGGAGGACAACGGCACCGGTTTCGAGCCGGCCGGCCCGCCGGTCAAGGGCGCCGCCCGCCAGCGCGGCAAGGGGCTGGGCAACCTGCTCCACCGGGCCGCGCAGCTGCAGGGGCAGGCCCGCTGGGAGCGGCTGCCGCAGGGCACCCGCTTCTCGCTCCTGCTGCCGCTGGAACGCCAGCCGGGCTGATGTCCCCCGGGCGGGGGACTGCAGAGTCGGCCGGCGTTGCCGATATGCAGAAGGAGGTGGCGCATCGGACGCCGCCGTCCTATATTGACCCGACCCACCGGCCGGACCGACCGCCCAGCAATGCCCGCCATGAGCTCGCCATCCACCCCCACCATCGCCCCGCAGGACCCTGTGGCGGGAGCAACCGACACCGCCTTCGAACACGCACCCAGTGCCCTGCTGGTGCTGGACGCGGCGGGGTGTGCGTTGCGCACCAACCGGGCGGCCCGCCAGCTGCTGGGCTGGTCGCCCCAGGACCCGCTGGAAGGCCGGCCGCTGGCTGTGCTGATGCGGCTGGAGGGCAGCTCGGCCGATGCGCTGCTGACCTCCCACCTGGCGTCGGTCCGTGCCGAAGCCACGGTGCCGCCGCTGGAATTGCGGGTGCGGCACCCCTCCGGCGAGAGCCACACCCTGCAGCTGACCCTGGCGGCGCAGGCCGATGCCGCCGGCCAGGTGGTGCAGCTGCACGCCTGGCTGCTCGATGTGGGCGCACACCGCGGACTGGAGCAGCGGCTGCGCGCCCAGGTGGATTTCCTGAGCACCCTGACCGACCGCAGCCCGTCGCGCCTGACCTATTTCGGCAGCGACCTGATCTGCCGCTTCGCCAACCGGGCCCAGGCCGAGCGCCACGGCCGCACACCGCAGCAGATGGTCGGCATGCACCTGAGCGAACTGATTCCGCCCGCGTCGCTGCCCCGGGTCATGGCCCGCGTGACCCGCGCGCTGGCCGGCGAAGCCCAGACCTTCGAGGCCGAGGGCACCGGCCCGGACGGCCAGCCCGCCTACAACGAGGTGCGTTACGTGCCCGATGTGCAGAACGGCGAGGTGGCGGGCGTGTTCATGGAGCTCAACGACATCACCGAGCGCCGCCGCACCGAAGACATCGTGCTCAGCGCCAACCTCGAACTCGAAGAACGGGTGCAGCAGCGCACCGCCGAACTGCACGCCAGCGAGCAGCGCTTCCGCCTGATGGTGGATGCGGTGCGCGACAGCTGTATCTACTTCGTCGATGCCGAGGGCTTCATCGTGGAATGGAGCGACAGCGCCCAGCGGCTGCACGGCTTCGACCGGGTGCAGGTGCTGGGCCGTCCGCTGGCCATGCTGCTGCCGGCCGATGACGGCCTGGATCTGGCCATCGACCCCGAACAGCCCGATCTGCTGGTGCACCAGGCGGTGGATACCGGCCACGCCGACAGCCAGGGCTGGCGCCTGCGCGCCGACGGCTCGCGCTTCTTCGCCCATGTGAGCCTGACCGCGCTGCGCAACCCGGCCGGCGAGCTGCAGGGCATTTCGGTCATCGAACGGGACATGACGGCGGCCAAGCAGCTGGAGGACGTCATGAACGACCTCAACAAGGAGCTGGAGCGCCGGGTGGAAGAGCGCACCCGCCAGCTGGTGGCCGCCAACAAGGACCTGGACGTCTTTTCCCACACCATCTCGCACGACCTGCGGGCCCCGCTGCGCCACATCGGCAGCTTTGCCGGCCTGATCCGCGAACAGCTCGGGGAGCAGGGCGATGCGCAGCTGCTGCAATACGAGAGCGCCATCTCGCGCTCGGCCCGGCGCATGGCCGGCATGGTCGAGGGGCTGCTGGAGTACGCGCGCCTGGGCCGCATCGCGGTGGACTACCAGGCGGTGCCGCTGATGCCGCTGGTGCAGGGCGTGGTGGCCCACCTGCGGGCCGAACATCCGCTGCGGGACATCGCCTGGGACATCGAGTCCGACCTGCCGGTGGCGCGCGGCGACCCGATGATGCTGGCCCAGCTCTTCGCCTACCTGCTGGAGAACGCGGTCAAGTTCACCGGCCGCACCGAGCAGGCCCGGGTCGAGGTCGGCTGGACGGTGAGCGAGCAGGGCGTTCGCACCTTCCATGTGCGCGACAACGGCACCGGTTTCGACCTGCAGAAGGCCGCCAACCTGTTCGTCATGTTCCAGCGCCAGCACCACTCCATGGACTACGACGGTCTGGGCACCGGCCTGGCGCTGGCGCAGCGCATCGTGGAGCGGCACGGCGGGCGCATCTGGTGCGAGACCGCGCCGGGGCAGGGCTGCTGCTTCCTGTTCACGCTCCCGTTCGAGAGCGAGGAAGTGGGCGACAGCCGATTCGGCGCGGTGGACGACCTCTGAGCCGGCCGGCGTTCAAGCCGGGTCGGGCAGCACGGCGGTGACCTCGATCTCCACCCGGGCGCGTTCCTCCACCAGCGCGCTCACCTCCACGCAGGTCATGGCCGGGAAGTGCCGGCCCATGACGCTGCGGTAGGCCTCGCCCAGCTCGCGCAGCCGCGCGTTGTATTCGACCCGGTCGGTGATGTACCAGGTCATGCGCACCATGTGCTCGGGGCCGGCGCCTGCGCAGGCCAGCACGTCGTGCACGTTCTGCAGGGCCTGGCGGGTCTGGTGGATGAAGTCGTCGCTCTCGAACTGCTGCTGTGCGTTCCAGCCGATCTGGCCGCCCACGAACACCAGCGTGCCGCGCGCCGCGATGCCGTTGGCATAGCCCTTGGGGGTGGCCCATCCGGGCGGTTGCAGGTGTTTCATCGAACGGCTTTCAACGGGTCGGTGGAAGGGTGGGCCAGCTGCCGCAGCGCAAAGCGCTGCAGCTTGCCGGTGCCGGTGCGCGGCAGGCGGTCGGTGAACACCACCTCGCGCGGGTACTTGTAGGGGGCCAGGGTGTGCTTCACATGGTCCTGCAGAGCCTTGACCAGCGCGGCATCGCCGCTGTGTCCGGGCTGCAGCACCACGAAGGCCAGCACGATCTGGCCGCGCTCCTCGTCGGGCTTGCCCACCACACCGCACTCCGCCACGGCCGGGTGCTGCAGCAGGGCCGACTCGACCTCGGGGCCGGCCACGTTGTAGCCGGCGGTGATGATCATGTCGTCGGTGCGGGCCTGGTAGAAGAAGTAGCCGTCGGCGTCGCGCACGAAGGCGTCGCCGGGGAAGTTCCATCCGTCCTGCACATACTGGCCCTGGCGGGCGTCGTCCAGGTAGCGGCAGCCGGTGGGGCCGATCACGGCCAGCCGGCCCACCTGGCCATCGGGCAGCTCCTGCCCCTGCTCGTCGACGATGCGCGCGGTGTAGCCCGGCACCACCTGGCCCACCGCGCCCCGCCGCACCGATTCGGGCGCCGAGGAGATGAAGATGTGGAACATCTCGGTGGCGCCGATGCCGTCCAGCATCTCCAGCCCGGTGGCCTCTTTCCAGAGCTGGCGGGTGGCGTCGGGCAGGCCTTCGCCGGCGCTCACGCTGATGCGCAGCCGGCCGGTGCCCAGGGTCCGGGCGAAGGGCGCCATCTGCCGGTAGAAGGTGGGCGCGGTGTAGCAGAGGGTGGCGCCTTGCTGGTTCATCAGCCGCACCATGGCCTCGGGCGTGTAGCCGATGGCCGGGAAGTAGACCGAGCAGCCGGCCCACATGGGGAAGATCAGCAGGCCGCCCAGCCCGAAGGTGAAGGCCAGCGGCGGCGAGCCCATGACCACATCGTCCGGCGTGGCGCGCAGCACGTGGCGGGGCCAGCATTCGCAGGCCGCCAGCACCTCGCGGTGGGTGTGCACCGCGGCCTTGGGCGTGCCGGTGGTGCCGGAGGTGAAGGCCAGCAGGGCGATGTCGTCGCCCGCCGTGGGGCAGGGCTCGGCGCGTGCCGTCTGTTGCGCGGCCAGGGCCTCGAAGCCGTCGGCATCGGGCGTGTTGAAACGGCGCAGCGGCCGGCCGCTGCCGACCGCTTCCAGCTCGGTGGTGAGGGCGGCGTCGCACAGCAGCAGCGCCGGCTGCGACTTGTCGATGATGGCCGCCAGCTCCTGCGCCCGCAGCAGCGGCATGGTGGCCACCGCCACCGCGCCGGCATGCACCACCGCCAGCCAGGCCAGCGCCATGGCCACCGAGTTGCCGCCGCGCAGCAGCACCCGCTGGCCCGGCCGCACGCCGTGCACCTGCTCCAGCACGGCGGCCAGGCGCTGCACCTCGTCGCGCGCCTGGGCATAGGTGAGGCTGCGGCCGTCGCTGCGCAGGAACGGGCGGTCGGCATGGCCGGCGGCCAGCGCGCGGTCGAACAGCGCGGCCACCAGGTTCACCTGCGCCGGCAGCGCCAGCAGTTCAGGGGTGTCGTGGCGCCGTTGCGGCCAGGCCGCGCGCGGGGGCAGCCGGTCGTGCACGAAGCGGTCGGCCTGGGCCGATGGGGCGGTGGGGGTCATCGCAGCGCTGCCTTGCCCAGGATGAGCAGTTGCACTTCGCTGGCGCCTTCGTAGATGCGCAGCGAGCGGATGTCGCGGTAGAGGTGTTCGAGCGGGTTGCCCACCTGCACCCCCCGGCCGCCGAACATCTGCAGCGCCATGTCGATCACCTTCTGCGCGTTTTCGGTGGCGGTGAGCTTGGCCGAGGCGGCTGCTGCCGTGTAGGCCGGCGTGCCGGCGCCCCGGGTCGGGCTGCAGTCGCGCTGCCAGGCAGCGCGGCAGGTGAGCAGGGCAGCGGCGTCGATCAGTGCGCTCATTTCGCCCAGGCGCACCTGGGTGAGCTGGAAGTCGGCCAGGGTCTGCCCGAACATGCGGCGGGTCTTGGCATGGGCCACCGCCTCAGCCATCGCGCGCCGGGCCATGCCGAGCGCGGCGGCGGCCACCGAGGGCCGGAAGATGTCGAGCGTCTGCATGGCCAGCTTGAAGCCGCCGTCCACCTCGCCGAGCAAGGCGTCGCCGGGCAGCCGGCAGCGCTCGAAGCGCAGCGTGGCCAGCGGGTGCGGTGCCATCACCTGGAGGTGTTCGCTGGCATCCAGCCCGGGCCGGTCGGCATCGACGATGAAGGCGCTGATGCCGCGCGCCCCGCCGTCGGCCCGGGTGCGGGCAAAGGTGACATAAAAGTCGGCCATGCCGCCGTTGCTGATCCAGGTCTTGCTGCCATTCAGCTCCCAGGCATCGGCATGGGGCGTGGCGCTGGTGCCCATGGCCGCCACGTCCGAGCCGGCCTCGGGTTCGCTGAGCGCGAAGGCGGCGATCTTCTGACCGCGCGCCACCGCCGGCAGGTAGCTGCGCTGCTGCTGCGGCGTGCCGGCCAGCGTGATGGCGCCGCTGCCCAGCCCCTGCATGGCGAACGCAAAGTCGGCCAGCGGCGAGTGGAAGGCCAGCGTCTCGCGCAGGATCACCAGCGCACGCGAGTCCAGCCGGGGCAGCTGGCCGCCGTGTTCGGCCGGCACGCACCAGCGCAGCCAGCCGGCTTCGCCCAGGCGGCGCACCCATTCGCGGCAGGCGGCGCGGTCGTCGCGCTCGTCCACCTGCTGCGTGGCCATCCAGGCCTGCAGTTCGGTGGCCAGGCGGCGGTGGTGGTCGTCGAAGAAGGGCAGGGCCAGGTGGTCCTGGGCCGGTTGCAGCGCGGTGGGGGCGGTGGTGGTGTTCATCAGTCGCCCTCGAAGACGGGTCGGCGCTTGGCAGCGAACGCCTCGTAGGCGCGGCGGAAGTCCTGTGTCTGCATGCAGATGGCCTGGGCCTGGGCTTCGGCCTCGATGGCCTGGTCCAGCGTCATGGCCCATTCCTGGTGCAGCATGGTCTTGGTCATGCCGTGGGCGAAGGTCGGGCCCTGCGCCAGCGAGGCGGCCAGCTTCTGCGCGGCGGGCAGCAGGTCGGCGCTGTCGTGCAGGGCATTGAAGAAGCCCCAGGCGTGCCCTTCCTGGGCGGTCATGGTGCGGCCGGTGAGCAGCAGTTCGCTGGCGCGGCCCTGGCCGATCATGCGGGGCAGCAGGGCGCAGGCGCCCATGTCGGCGCCGGCCAGGCCGACCCGGGTGAACAGGAAGGCGGTGCCGGTGGCCGGCGTGCCCAGGCGCAGGTCGCTGGCCAGGGCCATCATGGCGCCGGCCCCGGCACAGACGCCGTCGATGGCGGCCACGATGGGCTGCGGGCAGGCCCGCATGGCGGCCACCAGGGCGCCGGTCATGCGGGTGAAGGCCAGCAGCTCGGGCATGGTCATCTTAGTGAGCGGGCCGATGATCTCGTGCACATCGCCACCGGAGCAGAAGTTGCCGCCGGCACCGGTCAACACCACGGCGCGCACGTCGGTGGCGGTCTGCAGCGCCAGGAACCAGTCGCGCAGCTCGGCGTACGAGTCGAAGGTCAGGGGGTTCTTGCGGTCCGGCCGGTTCAGGGTGAGCGTGGCCACGCCGTCCTGCAGGCTCAGGGCAAAGTGCTGCGGGCTGGCGGGCGCGGGCCGGTACTGGGCGCGCATGGGGTTGTGGTCGGGTAGGTGGTGTTTCATGGTCATTCCAGTTCGTCGGCCTGCAGCCGGCGGTTGATCTCGATCTGGCTCTGCTTGAGCCGGCCCAGCAGGCGGTGCAGCTGGTCGACGTCGCGCGCAGGCAGGTCGGCAAAGGCTTCCACGATCCATTGCTCGTGCTGTTCGGCCATGGCGGCGAAGCTGGTCTGGCCGGCGGGGGTCAGGCGCACCCGGAAGGCGCGGCGGTCGCCGTCGACCGCGACGCGTTCCACCAGCCCCTCGGCCACCAGCTGGTCGGTGATGCCGGTGACGTTGCCGCCGGTGACCATGAGCCGGTGCGACAGCTCCTTCATCTTCAGGCCCTCGGGGTGGCGTTCCAGCTGGGCCATGAGGTCGAAGCGGGGCAGGGTGGTGTCGAAGTGCTCGCGCAGCCCGGCGCGCACCCGCTTCTCGATCAGCTGCGAGCAGGCCAGCAGGCGCAGCCACAGCCGCAGCTCGCGGGCGTGTTCGCTGTGGGCACGGGCTTCCAGGTCGAGCACGGCGGGCTCCGGGCGCGGGGTGTTCATGCCGACTCCTCCGGGCTGGCGGGTGCGGCCTGGGCGGTGGCGCGTGCGGCGGCCTGTTCGCGTGCCAGTTCGCGGTAGAGCTGGTCGCGGCCGCTCTCGTAAGGCCGGGGCCAGGTCACGGCGCGGGTCTGCAGCTTGGCGGCTTCGTGCAGGGTCCAGGCCGGGTCGGCCAGGTGCGGGCGGGCCACGGCGCAGAGGTCGGCGCGGCCGGCGGCGACGATGCTGTTGGCATGGTCGGCCTCCCTGATCGCGCCCACCGCCATGGTCAGGATGCCGGCCTCGTTGCGCACCCGGTCGGCAAACGGGGTCTGGTACATGCGGCCGTACACCGGTTTCGCAGCCCGGGTGGTCTGGCCGGAGGAGACGTCGATCACGTCGCAGCCGGCGGCCTTGAACAGCCGGGCCATGGCCACCGCGTCGTCCGGCGTGTTGCCGCCCGGTGCCCAGTCGTGCGCCGAAATGCGCACGCTCATCGGCAGGTGGGCTGGCCACGCCGCGCGCATGGCGGCAAACACCTCCAGCGGCCAGCGGCAGCGGTTCTCCAGCGAGCCGCCGCAGTCGTCGGTGCGCTGGTTGGTGAGCGGGCAGATGAAGGCCGAGAGCAGGTAGCCGTGCGCGCAGTGCAGTTCCAGCCAGTCGAAGCCGGCCTCGGCGGCGCGGCGGGTGGCGGCCACGAAGTCGGCGGTGAGCTGGTCCATGTCGGCCCGGGTCAGGGCGCGCGGCGTCTGGTTCTGTTCGCCATAGGGCACGGCGCTGGCCGAGACCAGCGGCCAGTTGCCCTCGGGCAGCGGTTCGTCGGTGCCTTCCCAGCCCACCCGGGTGGAGCCCTTGGGGCCGCTGTGGCCGAGCTGGATGCCGATGTGCGTCTGCCCGTGGGTGTGGGCAAAGTCGACCACCCGCTTCAGCGCGTCGCGCTGGGCGTCGTTCCACAGGCCGGGGCAGCCGGGGGTGATGCGGCCTTCGGGCGTGGGGCTGGTCATCTCCACCATGACCAGACCGGCGCCGCCGGTGGCCCGTGCGCCCAGGTGCACCAGATGCCAGTCGCCCACCAGGCCGTCGCGGGCCATGTACTGCGCCATCGGCGAGACCACGATGCGGTTCTTCAGCGTGATGCCCCGCACGGTCAGCGGCAGCAGCATGGGTGGCGTGGGGCGCGCGCGCGGCGCCGCATCCGGGCGGACCTGGCGTTCGAGGTGGCGCTCGTAGCCTTCGAGCCAGGCCGCGTCGCGCAGGCGCAGGTTCTCGTGGCTGATGCGCTGGCTGCGGGTGAGCAGCGAGTAGGCGAACTGCTCGATCTCCATGCCGGTGTAGCGGTCCACGTGCTCGAACCATTCGGTCGAGTTGCGCGCCGCGTTCTGGATCTTCAGCACCTCCACGCTGCGCCGCGCCTGGTACGCCTGCAGCACGGCGCCGAGGTCCTGGCCGGCTTCGCCGTCGAAGGTGTCGGCCAGGTCGATGGCGTCTTCCAGCGCCAGCTTGGTGCCGCTGCCGATGGAGAAGTGCGCGGTGTGGGCGGCATCGCCCATGAGCACGATGGGGGCTTGAACGCCCTCGTGGTGAATCCAGTTCCCGCAGATCACGCGCGGGAAGCGGATCCAGATCGCCGACCCCCGCAGGTGCGAGGCATTGCTCAGCAGCGCATGGCCGTCGAGGTGGCGGGCGAACAACCGCTCGCAGAAGGCGATGGCGTCGGCCTGCTCCATCTGGTCCAGCCCGTGCGCCTTCCAGACCTGCTCCGGCGTCTCGACGATGAAGGTGGAGGTCTCGGCGTCGAACTTGTAGGCATGGGCCTGGAACCAGCCGTGCTCGGTTTCTTCGAAGGCGAAGGTGAAGGCGTCGAAGGTCTTCTTGGTGCCCAGCCAGACGAAGCGGCACTGGCGGGTGTCGATGTCGGGCTGGAAGGTGTCGGCGTAGCGGGTGCGGATGCGGCTGTTCAGCCCGTCGCTGGCGATCACCAGGTCGGCCCGGTACTGCGCGGCCAGGGCCTGGTCGTCAGCCACATCGGTCTCGAACACCAGGTTCACGCCAAGCGCCATGCAGCGTTCCTGCAGGATGTTGAGCAGGCGCTTGCGGCCGATGCCGCAGAAGCCGTGGCCGCCGCTGCGCACGCTGCGGCCCTTGAAGAACACCTCGATGTCGTCCCAGTGGTTGAAGGCGTCGCCGATGAGCCGGGCGCTCTCGGGGTCGGCACGCTGCAGGTTGGACAGCGTGGCGTCGGAGAACACCACGCCCCAGCCGAAGGTGTCGAACGGCCGGTTGCGCTCCACCACAGTGACCTCCAGCGCCGGGTAACGGCGTTTCATGAGCAGCGCGAAGTACAGGCCGGCGGGGCCGCCGCCGATGCACAGGATGCGTTGCAGTCCGGCGGGGAAGCGTGGGGTGGTGTTCATGGGTATTTAGTTTAGATATGAAATATTCATATCCAATCGGGTTATCCCCAATCCCGACCTGCGGTGCCAGAATGGCCTTTTGCCCTGGAGAAAGCCATGTCCCTCTACCGTTTCAAGTCGCGCGAGACCGGCGATCTGGTCATGACCTCCACCCATGGCCAGCGCCTGCTGGAGATCCTGGGCAAGGACCCGTCCGGTCCCGGCATCGTGCTGCCGGAGCAGATGCCGGGTGCCATCGAGGCGATCCGCCAGGCCATTGCCGCTGAAGAGGCCGAGCTGAAGCGGCTGACCGAAGAGGCCGCCGCCCGTGGCGAGCCGCCGCCGGACTTTGATGCCGTCAGCCTGCGCATGCGCAGCGTGCCCTTCATCGACATGCTCAAGCGCTGCCAGCAGGCCGGCGTCGAGGTGGTCTGGGGCGTCTGAACGCCGTGGCAGGCGGCAGGGCCCTCCGTCAGGTACTGTTAACTTTCGGTTACCATCGCCGCGCCATGTTGCCCGTCCGCCATTCCACGCGCGCTGCCCGCTGGGTGCTCGCCAGCTTCGTCCTGTCGCTGGCGCTGTCCCTGCTGGGCGCGATCGTGCACCCGGCCAGCGCGACCCTGGTGTGCTCGCCGTCCGGCCAGCTGCGTTATGTGTCGCTGGACGATCCGCCGGGTGGCGAAGTGCCGATGGCCATGGGCGAATGCGCCCTGTGCGCGGCCCTGCTGCCGCCCCCGCCCACGGCGGTCGAACCCCCGCTGCCGGTGGCCCGGCGCAGCGCCACCGCCCCCGATGAAGGCCCGCGTGCACCGCTGCACGCCGCCACCCCGCCGCCCGCGCGCGGCCCCCCGCTCTCCGCCTGACGACCGCTTCCACCCGGAAGCCCTTTCGCCCGCCGCGTGCCCACGCTGGCGGGCGCGCCTTCATTCGTCCGTCAGGAGATTTCCATGTCCGTTCCATTCCGGCTGGCCGCCGTTGCGGCCGCCTGTTCGCTCGCCAGTGCCACCGCCCAAGCGCAGACCGAAGCCCCCCAGCGTGAGCTGGGCACCGTCACCATCACCGGTGGGCAGCCCACCTCGCTGCCTACCCAGATCCCCACCACCATCGAAGGCGTGACGGCCGAGCAGATCCAGCGCAGCATCAACGCCACCGACAGCCAGGACGCGCTCAAGTACCTGCCCAGTCTGCTGGTGCGCAAGCGCTACATCGGCGACTACAACCATGCGGTGCTGTCCACCCGCGCCTCCGGCACCGGCAACCCGGCCCGCTCGATGGTCTATGCCGACGGCATCCTGCTGTCCAACTACCTGGGCAACGGCCCGACCAACGCCCCGCGCTGGATGCTGGTGGCCCCCGAGGAGATCGACCGGGTCGACGTGCTGTACGGTCCGTTCTCGGCCGCCTACCCCGGCAATTCGGTGGGCGCCGTGGTCGACTACGTGACCCGCATGCCCCAGACCTTCGAGGCCCACGGCAAGGTCAGCTTCCAGCACCAGCCTTATCGGCTCTACAACACCGACGACACCTACAACGGCTACCAGATCGGCGCCTCGGCCGGCAACAAGGCCGGTGACTGGTCCTGGTTCTTCAGCCTGACCCAGACCCGCAGCGAAGGCCAGCCGCTGACCTTCGCCACCCGCACCCTGGCCCAGGGCACGGTGGGCAACGCCGGCACGCCGGTGACGGGTGCCGTCCTCGACCTGGACCGCACCAACCAGCCCTGGTACCTGCTGGGCACCGGCACCGAATACACCACGACCCAGAACGTCTTCAAGCTCAAGCTGGCCTACGACATCAGCAGCACCCTCAAGGCGCAGTACACCCTGGGCCTGTGGAACAACCGGGCCGATGGCAAGGCGGCCACCTACCTGCGCGACGCGGCCGGCAACCCGGTGTACAGCGGCACGGTCAACATCGCCGGGCGCAGCTTCAACCTCAACGGTGCCACGCCGCTGTTCGGCCAGACCCGCGAGGACATCACCCATGTGATGCACGGCTTCACGCTCAAGACCCGGACCCAGGGCACCTGGGACTGGGCCGCTTCGGTCAGCCAGTACGACTACGCCACCGACGAGCTGCGCCGCAACACCACGGTGCTGCCGGGCGCCTTCAACGGCGGTGCCGGCACCATCGTGGATGGCGACGGCACCGGCTGGACCACCCTGGACCTGCGCGGCACCTGGCGGCCGCAGGGCATCGGCGGCCAGCACATCGTCGACATGGGGGTGCAGCGCGACCACTACACCCTGCGCACCCGCGACAACGCCACCAGCAACTGGATCACCGGTGCACCGGGTGCCCTCACCGCCGCCTTCGGTGGCGACAGCACCCTGACCAGCCTCTGGGCCCAGGACACCTGGCGCCTGGCCAAGGACTGGAAAGCCGTGCTGGGCGGGCGGTTCGAGAACTGGCAGACCGACAAGGGTTACCGCAGCAACGGCACCGCTTCGGTGGCCTATGCCGAACGCTCGGAGAACCACTTCTCGCCCAAGGCGGCGCTGTCGTGGCAGGCGGCTCCGCAGTGGGTGCTCAAGGCCTCCACCGGGCGCGCCATCCGCGTGCCCACGGTGGCCGAGCTGTACCAGGGTGGCGTGAACAACCTGGGCCAGACCACCAACAACGACCCCAACCTGCGCCCGGAAAAATCCTGGACCACCGAACTGACCGCCGAGCGCGATCTGGGCAACGGCCTGCTGCGCTTCACCGGCTTTTACGAGCGCACCCAGGACGCCCTGTACTCGCAGACCAATGTGCTCACCAACGTGACCAACATCCAGAACGTGGACCGCATCCATACCCAGGGTCTGGAAGTGGCGTACCAGGCCAGCGATGTGTTCACCCGCGGCATCGACCTGCTGGGCAGCGTCACCTGGGCCGATTCCAAGGTCAAGCGCAACGACCAGTTCCCGGCCAGCGTGGGCAAGCGCCAGATCCGGGTACCCGAATGGCGGGCCAGCGGTGCGGTCACCTGGCGGCCCGACGACCGCTGGAGCTACACGCTGGGCGCACGCTACAGCGGCGATCAGTTCAGCACCCTGGACAACACCGACATCAACGGCTTTGCCTACACCGCCGCCAGCCGCTACTTCACCACCGATGTGCGGGTCACCTACCGGGTTTCGCCCAAGAGCACCCTTGCCTTCGGCATCGACAACCTGAACAACGACCAGTACTGGGCCTTCCACCCGTACCCGCAGCGCACCTTCCACCTCGAATTCAAGACCAGCCTGTGAACCCGACCTTCAGAAAGCCCACCATGACACTCCGCCACCTCTTCCTCTGGGCCGCTCTGGCCCTGGCCAGCACCGCCACCCTGGCGCATGTGACCCTGGAGCAGCCGCAGGCGGCCCCCGGCGCCCGCTACAAGGCGGTGCTCAAGGTCACGCATGGCTGCAGCGGTTCGCCCACCCAGGTGGTGGACGTGACCCTGCCGCCCGGCGTGCGCGGCGCACGCCCCATGCCCAAGGCCGGCTGGAAGCTCGACGTGCTGCGCGAGCCGCTGGCCCAGCCCTGGCAGAGCCACGGCCGCACCATCACCGAGGAAGCCACCCGCATCCGCTGGACCGCACGCACGCCCGAGGATGCGCTGGCATCGGCCCATTACGACGAGTTTGTGGTCGTGGCGTCCCTGCCCGATCAGCCGGGCACCCTGTACTGGCCGGTGACGCAGCTGTGCGAGCGCGGCCGCCTGGACTGGACCGAGGTGCCCGGCCCGGGCCGCAGCGCAGAACTGCTCACCTCGCCGGCGGCGGTGCTGGAAGTGCGCTGAATGAACAGGATTCCGTGAAGACTTGTTGCGAACGGAAATCCACAATCCGGCCCACCTGACCGATGGAGCCCGGCAGCCAGAGTGGCAACACCCGGGTTGGCGGCTTCATCGGGCAGGGGGTCAAGTCCCGGAGCGGATCGGCGGACCGCTCCATTGAACGGGTTGATGCGGCAGGCATGTGCTTGCCGCATCAACCCGTCTTTTTTTTAGTCCACCCGGGCTCCGGAGGCCTTCACCACGGCCGCCCATTTGGTGATCTCGGACTGGATCATGGTGGTGAACTCGGCCGGCGTGTTGCCGCCCGGAATGGCGCCCTGGGCCAGCAGCCGCTCCTTCACCGCCGGGCTGTTGAGGGCCTTGGCGGTTTCCTGCTGGATGCGGTTCACGATGTCGGCCGGCGTGCCGGCCGGTGCCAGCAGCCCGAACCACGAACTCGCCTCGAAGCCCGGCAGGTTGCCGGCCTCGGCCACGGTCGGCACATCGGGCAGGGCCGCCGAACGCACCGCACTCGTCACCGCAAAGGCCTTGAGGTTGCCGGCCTGGATGTGCGGCATGGCCGAGGGCAGGTTGTCGAACATCACGTCCATGGCGCCGGCCAGCATGTCGGTCATGGCCGGGCCGGAGCCCCGGTAGGGAATGTGCGTCATGAAGATGCCGTTGCGCGACTTGAACAGCTCGCCCGCCAGGTGGATGGAGGTGCCGTTGCCGCTGGATGCCATGTTCAGCTTGCCCGGGTTGGCCTTGGCGTGGCGCACGAAGTCGGCCACGGTGTTGATGCCCAGGGCCTTGGCGCGCTGGGTGTTCATGATCATCACGTTGGGCACGCCGGCCACCAGCGTGACCGGGGCAAAGTCCTTCTGCGGGTCGTAGGGCAGCTTGGCGTACAGCGCCTTGTTGATGCCGTGGGTGCCCACCGTGCCCATGAGCAGGGTGTAACCGTCGCCGGGCGACTTGGCCACGATCTCGGCGCCGATGTTGCCGCCCGCACCGGCCCGGTTGTCCACCACGAAGCTCTGGCCCAGGGCCTTGCTGAGCTCCGGTGCGATCACGCGGGCCAGGATGTCGGTGGTGCCGCCGGGTGCAAACGGCACCACGATGCGCACCGGCCTGGCGGTGGGCCAGGCGCCCTGGGCCAGCGCCGGCAGGGGCAGGGCGGTGGTCAGACCGAGCGCACCGAGGGCGCCAAGGGCACGGCGCCGGGTGGGGGAGGTGGGGTGTGTCATGTCGTGTCTCCTGTTGTTGTGGTCGAAAAAAAAGCCGCCCATTCCGGGCGGCTTGTGCGGTGCTCAGTGCATGGCGCGGAGCCGGTGCAGCGGTCGCCGCAGGTCAGTCGGCGAACTGGCCGGCCGCGTCGATCACGGCCTTCAGGCGCTTGATCTGGTCACCCACGAAAGCCTTGTGGCCTTCCGGCGTGACGCGGTTGTCGGTCACCACCAGGGCGCCCAGGTCTTCCTGCTTCTTGATGAACTCGGGGTCCTTCAGGGCAACCTTGAGGGCATCGTTCAGCTTCTTGGCCACGTCCGGCGGGGTGCCCTTGGGGGCGTACAGGCCGTGCCAGATGGTCAGGTTGAAGTCCTTCAGACCCATTTCCTGCAGGGTGGGGTAGTCCTTCAGCAGCTTGTGCTTGGACAGCGGCTTGGCGGTGGTGACGGCGAAGGCCTTGACACGGCCACCCTCGATCTGGGCGGTGGTGTTGGTGGTCTGGTCGCACATCACGTCGACCTGGCCGCCGATGAGGTCGTTCATGGCCGGGCCGGTGCCACGGTAGGCGATGGTGGTCATGGACTTGTCCAGCTTCACGGCCGACTGCCACATCAGGCCGCACAGGTGCGACGCGGAACCCAGACCGGCGTGCGCCAGGTTCAGCTTGCCGCCGTTGGCGCGGATGTAGGCCTCGAAGTCGCGGTAGGTGTTGGCCGGCAGCTGCGGCTTGCCCAGCAGGGTCATGGGCACGTCGTTGATCATGCCCAGGAACTCGAAGTCTTCCAGCGGCTTGAACTGCTGCTTGCGGTACAGGCTGGTGGTGGCGGCCATGCCGATGTGCCAGACCAGCAGGGTGTAGCCGTCCGGGTTGGCGCGGGCCACCTTGGTGCCGGCGATGGTGCCGCCGGCACCGGCCGCGTTTTCCACCACGATGTTGGCGCCGCCCAGGGGCTTGCGCATGGCTTCGGCCAGCTGGCGGGCCACCAGGTCGGTCGGGCCACCGGCGGCGAACGGCACCACGAAGGTGATGGGTTTGTTCGGGAAGGCCTGGGCCTGTGCGCCGACCGACACGGCGGCCGTCAGGGCCAGGGCAAGGAGTTTCTTCATGGGCTGTCTCCGCAAGGTGAGGGGGTGAGGAGCGCGGATGGTAGTCCGCAGTACCGCCCCCCTGTATCGCGGGAAACACGTAGCGTGGGGTCTTTTGGGGGCGGTCTTCTGGAAAACCCCGAGCCCGGTGCGATCACTGGTAGCTGCGGGCGTCCTCGATCACCTTGCCGTCGTTGGGCAGGCTGCCCGGCGCCACCAGCTCCACCTCGGCGCGCAGCTTGGTGACGTCGCGCACGGCGGCTTCGATGGCGTTGCGCAGGCCGTCGTCGCCGGCGGCGGTCTCGACCCGCAGGCACATGTGGTCGTTGGCCATCTCGCCGCTGACCACCAGCCGGGCACGGCCCACTTCGGGGAAGCGGCGGGCCACGTCGGCCACCTGACCCGGGTGCACGAACATGCCGCGCACCTTGGTGGTCTGGTCGGCCCGGCCCATCCAGCCCTTGATGCGCGGGGCGGTGCGGCCGGTGGGGCAGCTGCCCGGCAGCACGGCCGAGAGGTCTCCGGTGCCGAAGCGGATCAGCGGGTAGTCGGGGTTGAGGGTGGTCACCACCAGCTCGCCCACCTCGCCCTCGGGCACCGGGTCGCCGGTGCCGGGCCGCACGATCTCCACGATCACGCCTTCGTCCAGCACCAGGCCCTGGCGCGAGGCGGTCTCGTAGGCCACCAGGCCAAGGTCGGCGGTGGCGTAGGTCTGGAACACCTCCACACCCTGTTCGCGGAACCAGGCGGTCAGGCTGGGCGGGCAGGCTTCCCCGCCCACCGAGGCCCGGGTCAGGCTGCGGATGTCGGCGCCGGCCTCCACCGCCTTCTCCAGCAGGATGCGCAGGAAGCTGGGCGTGCCGGTGTAGGCGTCCGGCCGCAGCTCGGCCATCGCCTGCAGCTGCTGTTCGGTCTGGCCGGTGCCGGCCGGGAACACGGTGCAGCCGACCGCCAGGGCGCCGGCCTCCAGGATGAAGGCGCCCGGTGTCATGTGGTAGCTGAAGGCGTTGTGCACCAGGTGGCCGCTGCGGAAGCCGGCGGCGAACAGGGCGCGCCCGGTGCGCCAGTAGTCGCGCGCCGTGCCTTCGGGTTCGTAGATCGGGCCGGGCGAGGCAAAGATGCGCTGCATCCGCGGGCCGCGCACCACGGCGGCAAAGCCGCCGAAGGTGTCGGTGGCGCGCAGGGCTTTCTGGCGCTCCAGCAGTTCGCTCTTGCGGGTCACCGGCAGCCGGGCCAGCGCGGCACGGCTGTTCACGGCGGCCGCGTCGACGCCGCGCAGGATCTCGCCGAAAGCGGCGCTGCCGGCCTGGGCATGGGCCACCTGCCGGGTCAGTGCGGCCATCTGTTCGGCCTCGCGCTGGTCGGCGCTGCGCGTCTCCAGCCGGTCAAAGAATTCGCTCATGGAGGGCTCTCGGTGGGTGGTGGGAAGGTCAGGCCAGCCAGCGCTTGCGGCGCTTGTAGCTCTTGACGTCCTTGAACGACTTGCGCTCGCCCCCGCCCATGCCGAGGTAGAACTCCTTGACGTCCTCGTTGTTGCGCAGGTCGGCAGCGGCACCGTCCATGACGATGCGGCCGCTTTCCATGATGTAGCCGTAGTCGGCGTACTTCAGCGCCATGTTGGTGTTCTGCTCGGCCAGCAGGAAGGTCACGCCCTCTTTCTGATTGAGGTCCTTCACGATCTCGAACACCTCTTCCACGATCTGCGGTGCCAGGCCCATGGAGGGTTCGTCCAGCAGCACCACGTTCGGGTTGGCCATGAGGGCGCGGCCGATGGCGCACATCTGCTGCTCGCCGCCGGAGGTGTAGGCGGCCTGGCTGGTGCGGCGGGTCTTGAGACGCGGGAAGTAGGTGTAGACCTTCTCCAGGTTGCGCGCCACCTCGGCCTTGTCCTTGCGGGTGTAGCTGCCGGTCATGAGGTTTTCCTCGATGCTCAGGTGGGCGAAGCAGTGCCGGCCTTCCATGACCTGCACCACGCCCCGCTGCACCAGATCGGCCGGCGTGAGGTGTTCGATGCGTTCGCCCCGCAGCTCCACGCTGCCCTTGGTGACCTCGCCGCGCTCGGCCTTGAGCAGGTTGGAGATGGCGCGCAGCGTGGTGGTCTTGCCGGCACCGTTGCCGCCCAGGATGGCCGCGATCTGGCCCTGCGCGACGGTGAGCGAAACCCCCTTGAGCACCAGGATCACATGGTTGTAGATGACCTCGATGCCGTTGACGTGGATGACGGGTTGCGTTGTGCTCATGAAGATTCCTTCGGGACCATGGGTCAGGACAGCGCGCTGCCCTGACCGATGACCCGCGCGCCGGAGCGCGCGGGGGTGGATCAGGACTGGCAGTCCTGCGGGGTGCGGCGGGTCAGCTTCTTCTCGGCGGCGTACTTGTCGGCGGCGGCCTTGACCATCGGCTTGATGATCTGCTCGTCGGCCTGCAGCCAGTCACTGCTGAACACCCACTTGGTGCCGTCCCAGGTGTGGATGCGGGCCCAGTTGGCGCCCACATGGTCCTGGCAGCTGGTCGAGACCGGGCGCAGCACGTTCTTGAAGCCGAGCGCGTCCAGCTTGGGCTGGGTCAGGTTCAGGTTTTCGTAACCCCAGCGGGCCTGTTCACCGGTCATGACCTTGCCCTTGCCGAAGCGTTCCTGGGCGGCGCGCACGCCTTCCACGGCGAACATGGCGCTGATCAGGCCGCGCATGTAGAGCACTTCACCCACTTCGTCCTTCGGACCGGTGCCCTGGCCCTTGTCGTGCAGCTTGGCAATGACTTCCTTGGCGATGTCGGAACCCTTTTCGGTGCCGTGCTGCATGGTGATGGCGTTGTAGCCCTTGGCACCGGCGCCGATGTCCTTCACATCGGGTTCGGCACCGGCCCACCACACGCCGTAGATCTTCTCGCGCGGGTAGCCGGTGGCCTGGGCTTCCTTCAGCAGGGTGGAGTTCATGACGCCCCAGCCCCAGTTGATGACGTAGTCCGGGCGGTCACGGCGGATCTGCAGCCAGGTGGCCTTCTGCTCCACGCCGGGGTGCGGCACCGGCAGCAGGCTGAGCTGGAAGCCGTGCATGGCGGCGCGTTCCTGCAGAGGCGGAATGGCTTCCTTGCCGAACGGGCTGTCGTGGTAGACCAGGGCGATCTTCTTGCCCTTGAGGTTGTTCAGACCGCCTTCCTTCTTGCCGATGTGCTGGACGATCACGTCGGCCGCCTGCCAGTAGGTGCCGGCAATCGGGAAGTTCCACTTGAACACGCCGCCGTCGGCGGACTCGCTGCGGCCATAGCCGGCGGTGATCAGCGGGATCTTGTCGATCGGAGCCTTCTCGGTCAGGGCGAAGGTGATGCCGGTGGACAGCGGCTGGAACACGGTGGCGCCGCCGTTCTTGCCCTTCAGGCGCTCATAGCACTCCACGCCGCGGTCGGTGGCGTAGCCGGTCTCGCATTCTTCCCAGCTGACCTTCACGCCGTTGATGCCGCCGCGCGCATTGGTGAGCTTGAGGTAGTCCACGTAGCCGTTGGCAAACGGCACGCCGTTGGGCGCGTAGGGGCCGGTGCGGTACACCAGCGCCGGGAAGAACTGCTCCTTGGCCTGGGCCGTGGCCGTGGCGGGGATCAGGGTGGCCGACAAGGCGGCGCAAGCCACCGAGACGGACAGAACCAGGTTTTGCACTTTCATCGCTTGTCTCCTTTAGGGAAGGTTGTCACTCACACAGAAAACGGGGGAAGAGGTCTCAATGCGGGAAGGGCCAGAGGCGCAGCTTCTGCTTGGCCGTGCTCCACAGCTTGGCCAGGCCGTGCGGCTCCACGATCAGGAACCACACGATCAGCGCACCGAAGATCATGAATTCGGTGTGCGAGATGGCGGCAGTCGAAATCTGCACCCCCACCAGACCGCCCAGCGCGGGCAGGAACTGGTTGAGGAAGATGGGCAGCACCACGATGAAGGCCGCCCCGAAGAAGCTGCCCATGATGGAGCCCATGCCACCGATGATCACCATGAACAGCAGCTGGAATGAGCGGTCGATCGAGAAGGCTGCCGGCTCCCAGGAGCCCAGGTGCACGAAGCCCCACAGGCCGCCGGCCACGCCGATGATGAAGCTGGAGACGGCGAACGCGCTGAGCTTGGCGTACATGGGCCGGATGCCGATGACCGAGGCCGCCACGTCCATGTCGCGGATGGCCATCCACTCACGGCCGATGGCCGATCGCACCAGGTTCTTGGCCAGCAGCGCGAACACCACCACGAAGCCCAGGCAGAACAGGTACTTCTCGTGCGGGGTGTTGATGGTCCAGCCCAGCACCGACAGGTTGGAGACCGACACCGAGCCCGACGACGCGTTGTTGGTGAACCAGCCGATGCGCAGGAAGGCCCAGTCGCAGAAGAACTGCGCGGCCAGCGTGGCCACCGCCAGGTAAAGGCCCTTGACCCGCAGGCTGGGAATGCCGAAGAACATGCCCACCAGCGTGGCGAAGAAGCCGCCCGAGAGCAGTGCCACGATCAGCGGCATGCCCTCGACGCGCACATAGGTGTTGTAGGCCATGTAGGCGCCCACCGCCATGAAGGCGCCGGAGCCGAGCGAGATCTGGCCGCAGTAACCCACCAGGATGTTCACCCCGATGGCCGCCAGCGACAGGATCAGGAACGGGATCAGGATGGCCCGGAACATGTACTCGTCGACCAGCAGCGGGATGCCGACGAAGGCAAAGGCGATGAGGGCCAGGATGACCCAGCGGTCCTGGGCGATCGGGAAGATCTGCTGGTCGGTGCGGTAGGAGGTCTTGAACTGACCGTTTTCTCTGTAGAACATGCGCTGGTCTCCTTACACGCGATCGATGATCTTCTCGCCGAACAGACCTTGCGGGCGGAAGAGAAGGAAGACGAGGGCCAGCACATAGGCGAACCAGATCTCGATGCCGCCGCCCACATAGGGGCCGAGGTAGACCTCGGAAAGCTTCTCGCCCACGCCGATGATCAGCCCGCCGATGATGGCGCCCGGCACCGAGGTGAGGCCGCCCAGGATGATCACCGGCAGTGCGCGCAGGGCCACGGTGGTGAGCGAGAACTGCACGCCCAGCTTGGAGCCCCAGATGATGCCGGCCACCAGCGCGGTGATGCCGGCCACGAACCACACGATCACCCAGATGCGGTTGAGCGGGATGCCGATGGATTGCGCGGCCTGGTGGTCGTCGGCCACCGCGCGCAGGGCGCGACCGGTGGAGGTCTTCTGGAAGAACAGCGAGAGCACGGCCACCAGCAGGGCGGCCACACAGGCGGCGTACACGTCTTCCAGGTTGATCAGGATGCCGCCCTCGAACACCGTGTCGAACAGGAACACCGGGTCCTTGGGCATGCCCACATCGATCTGGTAGATGTCCGAGCCGAAGATGGTCTGGCCCAGGCCGTCCAGGAAGTAGGTGATGCCCAGCGTTGCCATGAGCAGTGTCACGCCCTCCTGGTTGACCAGGTGGCGCAGCACGAAACGCTCGATGCACCAGGCCAGCACCGCCATCAGGGCGGCGGCCAGCACGAAGGCGATCAGGTTGCCCACCAGCTTGTTCTCCAGCCCCAGCCAGCCGGGCACCCATTCGGAGAACCGGGCCATGGCCAGTGCGGCGAACAGCACCATCGCGCCCTGCGCGAAATTGAACACCCCCGATGCCTTGAAGATGAGCACGAAGCCCAGCGCCACCAGGGAATACAGCATGCCGGCCATGAGGCCGCCGATGAGAGCTTCAAGAAAGAAAGCCATGTCGTGGGTCTCCGGCTTCAGTGGGAAGTGCCGAGGTAGGCGCTGATCACCTCCTCGTTGCTGCGCACCTCTTCGGGGGTGCCGTCACCGATCTTCTTGCCGTAGTCCAGCACCACGACCCGGTCGGAGATGTCCATGACCACGCCCATGTCGTGCTCGATCAGCACGATGGTGGTGCCGAACTCGTCGTTCACGTCCAGGATGAAGCGGCTCATGTCCTGCTTCTCTTCCAGGTTCATGCCGGCCATGGGCTCGTCGAGCAGCAGCACCTTGGGCTCCATGGCCAGGGCACGGCCCAGGTCGACCCGCTTCTGCAGACCGTAGGGCAGGGTGCCCACCGGGGTCTTGCGGAAGGCCTGGATTTCCAGGAAGTCGATGATGTGTTCGACGAAGGCGCGGTGCTCTTCCTCTTCCTTCTGCGCGCCGCCGATGCCGAAGGGATTGCGGAACGCCTGGGCCAGCAGGCCGCTCCTGATGCGCAGGTTGCGCCCGCTCATGAGGTTGTCGATCACGCTCATGCCCTTGAACAGCGCCAGGTTCTGGAAGGTGCGGGCAATGCCCATTTCCGCCACCTGCCGGCTGTTCATGTGCTTGAAGGTCTGGCCCCGGAAGCTGATGGAGCCTTCCTGCGGTGTGTAGACCCCGTTGATGCAGTTGAGCATGGAGCTCTTGCCGGCGCCGTTGGGCCCGATGATGGCCCGCACCTCGTGCTCGCGCACATTGAAGCTGATGTCGGTCAGCGCCTTGACGCCGCCGAACCGCAGGCTGATGTTCTTGACGTCCAGGATGACGTCACCGATCTTTTTCTGGCTCATGGGGTGTTCAGGCTGCAGCCTTGACGGGGGCGAAGGTCCTGGCGTCGGCGATCTTCAGCGTGGCGCTCACGCTGCCGGTGCGGCCGTCCTCGAACTTCACCTGGGTTTCAATGAACTGCTCGGTGCGGCCGGCATACAGTGCCTCGACCAGCGCGGCATAACGGTCACCGATGAAGCCGCGGCGGACCTTGTTGGTGCGGGTCAGCTCGCCGTCGTCGGCATCCAGTTCCTTGTGCAGCACCAGGAAGCGGCTGATCTGGCTGCCGGCCAGCAGGGCATCGCGCGACAGGTCGGCGTTGACCTTCTCCACACAGTCGCGGATCAGGTCGTACACCTCCGGCTTCTGCGCCAGGTCGGTGTAGCCGGCGTAGCTGAGGTTGCGGCGCTCGGCCCAGTTGCCCACCGCATCGAAGTCGATGTTGACCATGACGCAGACCTTCTCGCGCTTGTCGCCGAAGGCCACCACCTCCTTGATGAACGAGAAGAACTTGAGCTTGTTCTCCACGTACTTGGGCGCGAACATGGAACCGTCGAACGGCCCGCCCATGAGGCGGCCGACATCCTTCACCCGGTCGATGATCTTGAGATGGCCCGAAGCGTCGATGAAGCCGGCGTCGCTGGTGTGGTACCAGCCATCGGCGGTGAGCACCTCTTCGGTCGCCTTCGGGTTCTTGTAGTAGCCCTTGAGCAGGCCAGGCGACTTCACCAGGATCTCGCCGGTCTCGGAGAGCTTGATCTCCACGCCCTCGCAGGGCACGCCCACGGTGTCGGCGCGGGCCTCGTGGTCGGGCTGCAGGCAGACGAACACGGCGGTCTCGGTGGAGCCGTAGAGCTGCTTGAGGTTGATGCCGATGGAGCGGTAGAAGCTGAACAGGTCGGGGCCGATGGCCTCGCCGGCGGTGTAGGCCACGCGCACCCGGCTCATGCCCAGGTTGTTCCGCAGCGGGCCGTAGACCAGCCAGTCGCCCAGGCGGTAGCTCAGCCGGTCGCCCAGGCCCACGCTCTTGCCGTCCATGAGCGCCGGGCCGACGCGCCGGGCCACGTCCATGAAGTGGTGGAACAGCCGGCGCTTGAGGCTGCCGGCGTCTTCCATGCGGATCATCACGCTGGTCAGCAGGCCCTCGAACACCCGGGGCGGCGCGAAGTAATAAGTGGGGCCGACTTCCTTCATGTCGATGGTGACGGTGCCGCCGGACTCGGGGCAGTTCACCACATAGCCGGCCACCAGCCACTGGGCATAGCTGAAGATGTTCTGGCCGATCCAGGCCGGCGGCATGTAGGCCAGCACCTCGTCGGCCGGGGTCAGGCGGTCGAAGCGGGCGCCGACGTCGGCGCGGTCGATCAGGGTGCGATGGGTGTGCACCACGCCCTTGGGCTGGCCGGTGGTGCCGCTGGTGAAGAACATGGCGGCCACGTCGTCGGGCTGACCCTGCTCCACCTCCTGCGACAGGCGCTGCGGGTGTGCGGCGGCGTGTGCCTGGCCGGCGGCCACCAGGGCGTCCAGGCTCTGCAGGCCGGGCTCGTCGTAGTTGCGCAGGCCGCGCGGGTCGTCGAAATAGATCTGCGCGAGCTGCGGGCACTGCTCGCGGATCTCCAGCATCTTGTCGACCTGTTCCTGGTCTTCCACCACCACGAAACGCACCTCGGCGTTGTTGATGGGGAAGACGCATTCGGCGCCCACCGCGTCCTGGTACAGCGGCACCGGAATGGCGCCCAGCGACTGGGCCGCCAGCATGGCGGCATAGAGCCGCGGCCGGTTGGCGCCGATCACCACCAGGTGTTCGCCGCGCTGCAACCCGGCCTGGTGCAGGCCGCAGGCCAGGGCCTCGACCAGTTTGGCCAGTTCGGACCAGGTGGTGGTCTGCCAGATGCCGTAGGCCTTCTCGCGCAGGGCCGGCGCATCGGGGCGCTGGCGGGCGTGTTCCAGCATGAGCCGGGGGAAGGTGGTCTGCATGTTTGTCTCCTGTGGCCGGATCGCGCCGGCACCTTGTCCGTCCCCGAAGGGACATGCCCCGCATCGTAGGCGGGTGTTTGACGTCGTGTTGTCGGTCCGACGACAATCTCGGGTCTACCCTGCCTGGGACTTTCCCTAGATCGATCGACATGACCGTCTTCACCGCCCGCCGTTCGGCCGCCGTGCTGCGCGACAGTGCCCGCAAGCCCACGCCCGAGGAGTTGCACGAGATTCCCTGGCTCGACCGCCTCACCGACGACGAGCGCGAGCGCGCCCTGGAGGCGCTGGTGGTGGGCGAGGCCGAGCCGGGCGACTACATCTGCCGCATCGGCCGGCCGGTGACCTACTGGTTCGGGCTGGTGGACGGCCTGCTCAAGATGAGCAACGACGAATCGCTGGGCCCGGCCATCACCTTCACCGGGGTGGCACCGGGCGGCTGGTTCGGCGAGGGCACGGTGCTCAAGCACGAGCAGTACCGCTACAACATCCAGGCCCTGCGCCGCAGCCGGGTGGCCGGCCTGCCGGTGGCCACCTTCGACTGGCTGATCGACCATTCGCTGGGCTTCAACCGTTTCGTCATGCTGCAGCTCAATGAACGGCTGGGCCAGTTCATTGCGGCGCGCGAAATCGACCGGCTCAACAACCCCGACCTGCGCGTGGCCCGCAACCTGGCCGCGCTGTTCCACCCGCTGCTCTCCCCCAGCGTGGGCGGCGCGCTGCGCATCACCCAGCAGGAGCTGGCCTACCTGGTGGGCCTGTCGCGCCAGCGGGTCAACGAGGCGCTGTCGACCCTGGAACGGCTCGGCTGGATCCGGGTGGAATACGGCGGCGTGCGCGTGCTGGACCTGCAGGCCCTGCGCAGCGGCCAGATCGAGCCGCCGTCTGCCGGTTCATCTCTGGGATGATCGGCGCCATGAACCGCCGTCCCCCGCCGTCCCGTCCCGCTCCGCCGCCCGCACCCGCCCGCACCGACGGCCTGATGCGCCTGAACAAGCTGCTGGCCGAGCGCGGCCTGTGTTCGCGCCGCGAGGCCGACGCCTGGATCGAGCAGGGCTGGGTGAAGGTGGACGGCGCGCCGGCCGTCATCGGCCAGCCGGTGCGGGTGGACGCGGCCATCGACATCGACCCGCGCGCCCGCCAGCAGCAGGGCAGCCAGGTGACGGTCATCCTGCACAAGCCGGTGGGCTATGTGAGCGGCCAGCCCGAAGACGGCCACGAGGCCGCCGTGACCCTGGTGCAGGCCCGCAACCGCTGGCGCGACGACGCCAGCCCGCGCCGCTTCGACGTGGCCCAGCTGCGCGGCCTGGCGCCGGCCGGCCGGCTCGACATCGACTCCACCGGCATCCTGGTGCTGACCCAGGACGGCCGGGTGGCCCGCCAGCTGATCGGCGAAGACAGCGGCATGCAGAAGGAATACCTGGTGCGGGTGCAGTGGGCGCCCAACGGCCCGCAGGGCGCCGGCGTGGTGGCGCAGGACGTGCAGTCGGTGTTGCCGCGCGAACGCCTGGCCCTGCTGCGCCATGGCCTGAGCCTGGACGGCCAGCGCCTCAAGCCGGCCGAGGTGACCTGGCAGAACCCCGAGCAGCTGCGCTTCGTGCTGACCGAGGGCAAGAAGCGCCAGATCCGCCGCATGTGCGAGGCGGTCGGCCTGCATGTGGTGGGCCTGAAGCGGGTGCGCATCGGCCGGGTGGTGCTGGGCCAGCTGCCGGCGGGGCAGTGGCGCTACCTCGGGCCCGACGAGCGCTTCTGAGCCGGCGTTCGGCCCCCTCTTGAAACGGCGGCCGGCCGGCCCCATTTCCCGGCCGGTTTCATCTTTTTCGGACCTACCGTTCTCCATCGACCTGTCGACCATGAGCAAACAGACCCATTCCTTCCAGGCCGAAGTGGCCCAGCTGCTGCACCTCGTCACCCACTCGCTGTACTCCAACCCGGACATCTTCCTGCGCGAACTGGTGTCTAACGCCTCGGACGCCTGCGACAAGCTGCGCTTCGAGTCGCTGGCCCAGCCGGCCCTGCTGGAAGACGCACCCGAGCTGCAGGTGCAGGTGGCGTTCGACCGCGAGGCCCGCACCATCACCATCACCGACAACGGCATCGGCATGAGCGCGCAGGAGGCCATCGACCACCTGGGCACCATTGCCAAGAGCGGCACCCGCGATTTCATGAGCCGGCTCAGCGGCGACCAGAAGGCGCAGGCCTCGGAAACCGGCCAGCTCATCGGCCAGTTCGGCGTCGGCTTCTACTCCGGCTTCATCGTGGCCGACCGCATCGTGGTGGAAACGCGTCGCGCCGGCCTGAGCCCGGCCGAGGGCGTGCGCTGGACCAGCGGCGGCAGCGGCGACTTCGAGGTCGAGGCCATCGAGCGCGCCGCGCGCGGCACCAGCGTCATCCTGCACCTGCGCGAGGACAAGACCGAATACCTCAACCACTGGAAGCTCAAGTCCATCATCGGCAAGTACTCCGACCACATCAGCCTGCCGGTGCGCATGCAGCAGGAGGAGTGGGACGCCGAGAAGAGCGAGTACGTGCTCAAGGACGAGTGGGAAACCGTCAACTCGGCCAACGCGCTGTGGAGCCGGCCGAAGAAGGACATCAGCGACGAGCAGTACATCGAGTTCTACAAGGCCATCGGCCACGACACCGAGGCCCCGCTGGCCTGGAGCCACAACCGGGTCGAGGGCAGCACCGAATACACCCAGCTGCTCTACATCCCGGCCAAGGCCCCGCACGACCTCTGGAACCGCGACCGCAAGGCCGGCATCCAGCTGTATGTGAAGCGCGTCTTCATCATGGACGAGGCCGAAAGCCTCATGCCCGCTTACCTGCGCTGGGTCAAGGGCGTGGTGGATTCGAGCGACCTGCCGCTCAACGTCAGCCGCGAGCTGCTGCAGGAAAGCCGCGACGTGAAGGCCATCCGTGAGGGCAACACCCGCCGCGTGCTCTCGCTGCTGGACGACATCGCCAAGGACGCCGACAAATACGCCGGCTTCCACCGCGAGTTCGGCGCCGTGCTCAAGGAAGGCCTGGGCGAGGACTTCGCCAACCGCGACAAGATCGCGAAGCTGCTGCGCTTTGCCAGCACATCGCCGGAGGTCGCGCAGGGCGGCATCACCTCGCTGGCCGACTACAAGGCCCGTATGAAGGAAGGCCAGAAGGCCATCTACTACATCACCGCCGACAGCGAGGCCGCCGCCCGCCACAGCCCCCAGCTGGAGGTGTTCCGCCAAAAGGGCATCGAGGTGCTGCTCATGACCGACCGGGTGGACGAATGGGCCCTGTCGTTCCTGCCCGAGTTCGACGGCACCCCGCTGCAAAGCGTGGCCAAGGGCGCGGTCGACCTGGGCGACCTGCAGGACGAGACCGAAAAGAAAGCCGCCGAGGAAGCCGCCGAGAGCTTCAAGCCGGTGCTGGAGAAGCTGCGCGAGAGCCTCAAGGACAAGGCCCGCGACGTGCGCGTCACCTCCCGTCTGGTGGACTCGCCCGCCTGCCTGGTGGTGGACGACGGCGAGTACTCCACCCAGCTGGCCCGCCTGCTCAAGCAGGCCGGCCAGAAGGCACCCGACACCAAACCCATCCTGGAAGTGAACGCCGGCCACGCCCTGGTGAAAAAGCTGGAAGGCTCCGCCCACTTCGACGACCTGGCCCACATCCTGTTCGATCAGGCCCTGCTGGCCGAAGGCGGCCTGCCGGAAGACCCGGCGGGGTATGTGAAAAGGGTGAATGCGTTGCTGGTGTGAGGCTCCTTCGCTGCTGACGACTCGGATAGACCCTAAACTCTGCGCTGCTCCACGCCGGCGCGCATCCAGTCGCCGGACGCCTTTCTGCCGGGACAGCATCTGTCCGACTCCCAACGGGTCCACCGTGCAACTACAGCGCCCCTTCGAACCGGTCGTCACATTTCGCAACAGCCAGGGTGAAGCCGCCCGGGGCACCATCACCAGCCTGCAGCGCCGCTCGCTGGTGATGGAGGTCTACAACCCTTACTCGATCGTTCAGGTCAGTGAGGTCCTCAGCGATCTGACCATCCGGTCGGGCGACTACATCATCTACAAGGGCAAGGCGGTGGTCGTCAGCCTGATGAACACGGGCCTGATGGCCGTGGTCTCGGTTGCCCTCATCGACGAGTGGTCCGAGCTCGGGGCGTACGGTGCCGGTCGCCTTCGGATCGGTGATGAAGCCCGACAGTTCGTCGATGGCTGGATGGAGCGCTTCCGCATCAGCGAGGGCTACATGGTGGCTGTAGGGAAGATTCGCGCTTTCCTGGCTGAAGTGGCCCGCTGGACCGATCAGGCCGACCTCTCCAGCAGTCTTCCGCGCACACCCGCCGGGCTGCTGCGCTCCGACGTGTTCATGGAACTGGCCACGCCGGTCATCACCGCTGCAGCTGATTACTTTGCCGACCTGGAGTGCGAGATTGCGTCGGTGATCGACATCGATCAGGACAGCAGCCGCAGGTTTGCGCAGAACGCCATTCACCCGCTGATCCTGCGGGCGCCTTTCGTGTACCGGACCTTCGCCAAGCCGCTGGGCTATGCGGGTGACTACGAAATGGTCAATCAGATCCTGTCCGATGTGCAGCAGGGTCCTTCCACCTATTTCCAGATCATCAACGCACTGTTTCTCGCTTCACCGGTGGCCGAGGCACACCGCAACCGCATCGTGATGCTGCAGGGTGCCCTGTCCCGGGCGGCTGAAGAGGCGGCAGCTGCGGGGCGCGTGCATTCGGTGCTCAACATCGGCTGCGGACCGGCACAGGAAATCGAGCGCTTCATCCGTGCCGGACAAAACCTCGACCGCCTGCGGTTCAAGCTGATCGACTTCAGCCAGGAAACGCTTGACTACACCGAGGCCCGGTTGCGAGCTGCCATGGCCGATGTCGGCCAGCAGGTCGAGATCGAGTTTCATCAGGATTCGGTCCACAACCTGCTCAAGCGCGCCAGCAAGGAGTCGCACGATCCCGCGCTCGGCACGTTCGACTTCGTCTACTGTGCCGGTCTGTTCGATTACCTCTCGGACAAGGTCTGCGCCCGCCTGCTCGAATACCTCAAGGCACGGACGCGACCGGGCGGCCGGATTCTGGTCACCAACGTGCACTCCAGCAACCGTCAGCGCGGCGTGATGGAACACCTTCTGGAGTGGCATCTGATCTACCGCGACGAACCCGGCATGGTCGGCATCCTGCCTTCGCCGCGGCAACCCGAGAGGATCTACACCGATCCGACCGGGGTGAACGTGTTCGCAGAATTCCTGACGCCGGAGACCTGATGTCTGCCGAGTTGCGATCCGCAGGACCGCCGCGTCTGCACGACGACGTGCTAGATGTGCGTCTGCGCTTCAGCAAGATCGGTGCTTTCATTTCGGCCTCGCTCATCCTGCTGGGTGTCGGACTCGACCTCGCCACGTACCCCGAACGACTGGGTGAGTTTTTTGCGTTGCGGGTGGTCACTGCCCTGATCTCGCTCGGGATCATGGGCTTGCTGCACAGGGGGCCTGGTCACCGGCAGGTCCAGTGGCTGACCCTGGCCTGGCTCGTGTTGCCGCAGATCATGATCAGCTGGATGATTTTCCAGACCGAGGGGGTGTCGTCCATCTACTTCGTCGGTCTTCAGCTGGCCCTGTTCGGGGTCGGTCTGCTGGTGCCGATCAGCTATCTTGAAAGTATCGCCTTCGGGCTGTTCACCATCGTCGTCTACGGCATCGCCTGTTATCTGCACCCTTCCGGGCTGGGTGATGGTGAGGAGTTTGCGGCGCACGCCATCTTCATCGCCTTTGCCGCCATCATCTCCACGGGCTGCGCGTACTTCAACGAACTGAGCCGGGTCAAGCTGTTCCGGCTGAAGGAGCAGGTCGATGCCCAGAACCAGGAGCTGGTGGATGCCAACCGTGCTCTGGCCGAAGTCAAGGGCCAGCTGCTGCAGCGCGAGAAGATGGCCGCCATCGGCACGCTCTCGGCCGGTCTCATGCACGAGGTGAACAACCCGGTGAACTACAGCCTGATGGCCATCAACATGGGGCTGTCATTGCCGGCGGTCGAGCAGGACCCGATGCTCAAGGAAAGCCTGGTCGATGCCCGCGAAGGCATGCAGCGGGTGCAGAACATCGTCACCGACCTCAAGACCTTCGCCTACCAGAAGCCGGGCAACGACAGCCAGCGCGTCTTCCTCCTGGAGAACGCCATCCGGTCCGCGCAGCGTCTTGCCGGCTTTGAGCTCAAGGGCATCGATGTCACGGTGGAGTTGCCGCCCGACACCCATGTCATGGGCGATGAGCCTGCCCTCATCGGCGTCCTCATCAACCTGTTCAGCAACGCTGCCAAGGCGGTGCACGCTGCGCAGCGGGCAGAGCCCCGCATCGAGGTCCATGCCGAGCACCAGGCCGATCGCCTGTGCGTGCGGGTGCGTGACAACGGGCAGGGGATCGCGGCGGAGAACATCGACCGTGTCTTCGAGCCCTTCTTCACCACGCGCGAGGTGGGCTCCGGGCTCGGGCTGGGCCTGAGCATCAGCTACGGCATCGTCCAGCGGCACGGTGGCGTTCTGGCGGTGGCCAGCGAGGCTGGTGCCTGGACCGAGTTCAGTTTCGACCTGCCGAGGCCCGCATGAACCCGGTCCCGATGCCTGTTGCCGTGCTGCCGGGGGTGCTCATGGTCGACGACGAACCCCAGGCCTGCAAGTGGTTCCAGCGCACCTACGCGGGTGAGTTCAGAGTGCTGACCGCCACCAGCGTCGATGAAGCGCTGAACTGTCTGGACCTGACGGACTCCGACATCCAGGTGCTGATGACCGACTACCGCATGCCCGGGCGGCACGGGGTCGATCTGCTGCGGGAGGCCAGCCGGCGGCACCCTGGCGTGATCCGCGTGCTGGTGTCGGCCTATGCCGACAAGGACGTCGCGATGCAGGCCGTCAACGAAGGCCATGTGGAATTCATTCTGGAGAAACCCCTGGACGAAGCCCTGACCCGCCGGGCCCTGCACGGTGCCGTGGCACTGGCCACCGCCCGGCGCCAGGACCGTGACCTGCTCGACCAGCGGGCCGCCATGCTGCGGGACACCCTGGGTTTCCTGGCCCACGAGGTGACCACGCCGCTGGCCACGGTGCAGGGCTATCTGTCGGCGCTGCAGGAGCGCCATGTCGAAAGCCCGGACCCCGGCTCGCACGAGGCGCGCATTGCCCAAGGTCGCCCGGGGGACGTGCGCTCCATGCTGGACGCCGCCCGCAAGCGCACCGAATACGCCCAGTCGCTGGTCACCAGTTTTGTGCGGTCTGCCAGCGAGGCTCACGGCAGCGACCCGGCCCAGGCCCTGCGGGCCTCCGAGCTGTTGCAGTCGGTCTGCGCGCAATACCCGTACACGGGGGATGAAGCCGCCTGGGTGGCGCTCGACACGCACCAGGACTTCGTCCTTCCGGGTCGGCGCGACCTGGTGTTCCTGGTGCTCTCGACCCTGCTCAAGAACGCCTTGCAGGCCCTGCGCGAAAGCCCGCCGACCGGTGCCCCGCCCCAGGTGCGGTTGGGCCTGCTGCCCATGCCAGGTCCGGAGGGCGGCCAGGGCTGGCACGCCATCCAGGTGGCCGACAACGGCCCCGGCATCGCCCCCGACGTGTTGCAGCGGCTCACCCACGAACCCTTGACCACCCGCGCCGACCGGGGCGGTCACGGCATGGGGCTGGTGTTCTGTCGCCGTGTCATGAACTCGTTGGGGGGAGGCATCACGGTCGGCTCCACACCGGGCGAGGGCACCGTGGTCACGCTTTGTTTTCCGTTGATTGGTTCCCGCGCATAGGAGGCGCCTTGCTGCCATGAAAATTCTGTATGTCGATGACGAGGCGATGGCGCTGAAGTACTTCGAGCGGCTGGTCAGTCCGCTGGCGCCGGTCATCACGGCGACTTCGGTGGAGGAGGGCCGCGAGATGCTGCGCCTGCACGGTGCCGAGATCGGCGTGCTGGTGAGCGACCAGCGCATGCCCGGCGAGCGCGGCAACGAGCTGCTGCGGTACGCCCGCGAGCACCACCCGGGCATCGTGCGCATGCTCACCACCGCCTATTCCGAGCTGGGCGAGGCGATCGAGGCCATCAATGCCGGCGAGATCTACCGCTACATCAGCAAACCCTGGGCGCTGGAGAGTCTGCGGACCGATCTGAAAAACGCCCTCGAACTCGCCGAGCTGCGCCGCGAACGCGACGGCCTCATGCGCGAGAAGATGCTGGCCCACCAGGGGCAGCTGCTGGGCAGCCGCCTGTGCCAGCTGCTGGGTGTGGCCGCCGCCATCCGGCCCGACCAGGCCGATGCGGCCCTGCATGCCCTGGCCCGCAGCGCCTTGGTGGTGGGCGCGCCGGCCCCCGATGTCGACTGGCGCCGCTGGGACCACGCCGATCTGCTCCAGGCCGAGGCCCGTCGCGCGGTGCAGGTGGCCCAGGGCGTGCGGCACTGGCTGCAGTCCTGGGAGACCGGCGCGGGCGATCCGCTGGCCGCCCTCGGCGCGGCCTGGGGCGTGGCGCCGTCCGGCCCGGCCATCGTGCTGGACGACCCGGCACTGGTGGCCCGGCTGATGCACGGCCCTGCGGGTGGCGATGTCTCGCCGGCCGACGTGGCCTGGCTGGCCTGGCTGTTGTGGCAGGGCGGCGCTGCCCGTGTGCAGGCCGATGCAGGCCGCTGGCGCATCGAGCCGGCCGAGCCGGCCGCGCGTGCAGCCGACTGGCTGGCCGCCACCATCGAACGGTTCGGGCCGTTGCCGGCCTGATCCGGTGGCCATGGCCGGGGAACCCCGGCAGGCGGGGCCGGTCACAATGACACGGCCCGCCGCTGTCGGCGGGCTCACCTGGAGATGACCATGGCCCTGCCGAACACCCCGATGCCTTTTTTCCCTTCGCGGGCCGCCCGTTGCTGCGCGGCGGGGCTGGTGCTGGGCGCAGGCCTGTTGCTGGCCGGTTGCAGCTCGGTGGGGGTCGGGGTCGGCATTCCGGTCGGGCCGGTCACCATCGGGGTGGGCGCCAGCAACAACGGCGTCAGCCTGGGGGTGGGCACCGGCGTGGGCCCGGTGGGCGTCGGCGTGGGGGTCAACCAGCGCGGGCAGGTGAGCGCCGGCGCCGGTGTGGGGGTGAGTGCCCCGGTGGGCGACAGCAAGGCCCGGGTGGGTGTCGGGGTGGGCACCAGCACGGTGATCCACGACCCCGACAAGCCCTCGCGCTGATCAGGCCAGGGTCAGCGTCACCGGGATGTTGCCCCGGGTGGCGTTGGAGTAAGGGCAGACCTGGTGGGCGGTGTCGACCAGGTCCTGGGCCACGGCGCGGTCCATGCCGGGCAGGCTGACCGTCATGCGCACCGCAATGCCGAAGCCTTGCGGGATGGGGCCGATGTCGACTTCGGCCGAAATGGTGGCGTCGGCCGGCACGGCGATCTTCTTCATGCCGGCCACATGCTTCATGGCGCCCATGAAGCAGGCCGAGTAGCCGGCCGCAAACAGCTGTTCCGGGTTGGTGGCGGTGCCGGCGCCCCCCATGGCCTTGGGCGGGCTCAGCTTGACGTCGAGCAGGCCGTCGTCGCTGCGCGAAGTGCCTTCACGGCCACCGGTGGTGGTGGCGCGGGCGGTGTAGATGACTTTGTCGAGTGCGGTGGGCATGGAGCTCTCCTGGGTGGGAATGCCTGCGGGCAGGCGGGGGGTGAACGGATGTCGGCGGCGTTCAGCTGCCGATGGCTTGTTGAAGGCGGTCGCGCAGGGTCTGGACTTCCCGGGTGAGGGCGAGCACTTCCTTGACGCTGCACTGGCTGGCGTCGAGCACGCAGCCGGGAACGCTGGCCGCTTTTCTGCGCAGGGCGCGGCCGGCGTCGGTCAGCCAGACCTGCACCCGGCGCTCGTCCTGCGTGTCGCGCTGGCGCTGCACCAAAGCCGCGGCTTCCAGGCGTTTGACCAGCGGGGTCACGGTGCCGGAGTCCAGGAACAGGCGGTCGCCGAGCTCGCTCACGGTCAGGCCGTCGGACTCCCACAGGGCCAGCATGGCCAGGTACTGCGGATAGGTCAGCCCCAGCGGCTCCAGCAGCGGCTTGTAGAGCTTGGTCATGGCCAGCGAGGCCGAGTACAGCGCGAAGCACAGCTGGTGGTCCAGGTGCAGGGCATCGGGGAGGTTGCGGGCGGCGGGCATGAGCCGAATTATTGCCAACAATTGAATTGCGTACAAGTTAAATGGTCATTCGCCGCGCCGGCATCGCCTGGCCTGGCGCCGCCGTATCCAGCGTCTCAGACGTTCAGCGGCGGCTCCTGCATGGCCTCGATCTGTTCCACCAGCATGTCCACCTGGCCCTGCCAGTAGTCGCGGCTGCCGAACCACGGAAAGTTGATCGGGAAGGCCGGGTCGTCCCAGCGGCGGGCGATCCAGGCGCTGTAGTGGATCAGCCGCAGGGTGCGAAGCGGCTCGATCAGCACCAGTTCGCGGCGGTCGAATAGGCGGAACTGTTCATAGCCGTCGAGCAGGGCGGAGAGCTGCTGCGTCTGCTGGCGCCGGTCGCCGCTGAGCAGCATCCAGAGGTCCTGCACGGCGGGGCCGGTGCGGGCGTCGTCCAGGTCGACGAAATGCGGGCCGGCACCCGGTGCACCCTCGGGCGTCCAGAGCACGTTGCCGGGGTGGCAGTCGCCGTGCAGGCGCAGGGTGGCCAGGCCGGCGTCGTCCGCCTCCGGCCGCAGCACGGCATGGCGCTCGATGCACTGCAGCGCTTCCTCCAGCGCCTGTTTCCAGGCGGTCTGCACCTCGGGCGCAATGGCGTCGTGCTGCAGCAGCCAGTCGCGCGGTTCGCGGGCGAAGGTTGAGGCTTGAAGTGCCGGCCGGTACACGAACGGCCGCGCGGCGCCCACGGTGTGGATGCGGGCCAGGAAGCGGCCGATCCATTCCAGCACCTCGAAGTCGTCCAGCTCGGGACGCCGGCCACCCCGGCGCGGGCAGACCGACAACTGGAAGCCGGCATGGGTGTGCAGCGTGTCGCCCCCGATCGACAGCGGGGGCACCACCGGTACCTCGGCTTCGACCAGATCGAGGGCAAACGCGTGTTCCTCGCGGAGCTGCGGCTCGCTCCAGCGCTCCGGCCGGTAAAACTTCACCACCACCTGGTCGTGGCCCTGGACCGGCTCGTCCAGATGGACCTGGTAGACCCGGTTCTCGAAGCTGTTGAGGCTTTGCAGGCGGCCGTCGGGCCGCAGGCCGATGGTCCAGAGGGCGTCGATCACCACGTCGGGGGTGAGCTGGTTGTACGGGTGGTCCGCATGGATCGTGGTCATGCCGGATTGTCGCGCGTGAGCCTGGGCTACCATCGCCCGATGCCACGCCCCGACCGCCAGCAAGACCCCAGGAAGCCGCTCTCGGCCGAAGAACAGCTGCGCCAGCAACTGCCGGAGCTGCGTCCTGGCCAGTCCATCGGCCTGCTGCAGGAGCTGCACATCCTCACGCGGGAAGGCCGGCTGAACCAGGACACGCGCCGCAAGCTCAAGCAGGTCTACCACCTGGTGCAGTTCATCGAACCCCTGCTCCAGCAGGTGCACCAGACCCGGGGGCAGGTGACGCTGGCCGATTTCGGTGCCGGCAAGTCGTACCTGGGTTTCATCCTGTACGACCTCTGCCTGCAGGCCCTGGCCGGTGGCCGCGTGATCGGGGTCGAGGTGCGTGCCGAGTTGGTTGAACGCTCGCGCGCACTGGCGCAGCAGTTGGGCTTTGCGCGCATGGACTTCGTCGCCACCACGGTGCAGGAGGCGTTTGCCCACCCCGACCTGCCGGAGCGCATCGATGTGGTGACCGCGCTGCACGCCTGCGACACCGCCACCGACGATGCCATCGCCTTCGGTCTGGCCCGCCACGCACAGGCGATGGTGCTGGTGCCCTGCTGCCAGGCCGAGGTGGCCGCCACCATGCGGCAGCACAAGGCGCTGAACCTGCGGCGCACCGCGCTGGCCGAGCTCTGGCGCCACCCGCTGCACACCCGCGAGTTCGGCAGCCAGATCACCAACGTGCTGCGCTGCCTGCAACTCGAAGCCCATGGCTTCGACGTGACAGTGACCGAGCTGGTGGGGTGGGAACATTCCATGAAGAACGAACTCATCCTGGCACGTAGAATGCCCGACGACCGAGCCGGCGGCCGCGAACGCGCCCGCCAGCGGTTGCTGCAGGTGCTCGACGAGTTCGGCCTGCAAGCCCTCCAGAGCCGCTTCGCGGCCTGAACGCGCGGTGGCCCCCAGGGGTCGCCTGTCTGTTGAACCGCCAGCCCCCGTGGGCTGACCCGCTCCCGAAACAGCCGATCCGACCCCTTCGGGCCGGCGTCCGTCACGGAGCACTCACAGGAGCCCCGCCGTGGTGACCAACATCGCCTTTCTTCTGCAATCCATCGCCTGGCCTCTGGTGCTGCTGGTGGCCTGGTTCCTGGGCGAGCTGGCGCACGAGCGCTGGCGCATTCCCCGGGTGAGCACCTATGTGGCCGTGGGGCTGCTGGGCGGGCTGGTGAACCTGCCGGGCCTGACCACCGACATCCAGGGCCTGCCCTTCCTGGCGAACGTGGCGTTGTCCCTGGTGCTGTTCGAGCTGGGTTACCGCATCAACCTGCGCTGGTTCCGCCACAACCCCTGGGTGCTCGCGCTCGGGGTGGTGGAGTCGGTCCTGACCTTCGGTGCCATCTATGCGGTCACCGGATTCTTCGCGCTGCCGGAAGACCAGCGCCTGATCATTGCGGCGCTGTCGGTATCGGCCTCGCCGGCCGGTGTGGTGCGGGTGGCCAACGAGCTGCGCAGCGCCGGCCAGGTGACCGAGCGGGTGCTGCACCTGTGCGCCATCAACTGCTTCATGGCGGTGGCGGCGCTCAAGCTGGTCATCGGTTACTGGTACCTCAGCACCTCGGGCGACCTGGTGCTGGCCGCCTTCGGCAGCATTCATGTGCTGGTCACCTCGGTGGCGGTGGGAGGCCTGCTGGGTGTGGCCGTTCCGTGGCTGCTGCGCCTGCGCAGCACGCCCGAGCGCGGCGTGACGGTGGTGTTTGCGCTGTCGGTGCTGCTGCTGACCACGGCCACCTTCGGCTTCCGGCTCTCGCCGCTGCTGGCTGCGCTCAGCTTCGGCATCGTGGCGCGCGAGCGGCGGGTCCACCTGACCAATGCCCAGCGCGATTTCGGCACCGCCGGCGACCTGCTCTCGGTGTTCCTGTTCGTCTACATCGCCTCGCTGCTGGAATGGGCCACGGTGGGCACCGGTCTGCTGCTGGGCCTGGTGCTGATCGGCGTGCGCGGCGCCGCCAAGGTGGCGTGCAACGTGGCGGCTGCGCGCCTCTCGGGCATCACCGAGCGCAAGGGGCTGCTGACCGGCCTGGCGCTCACCCCCATGTCGGCCTTTGCCATCCTTCTGCTGGACCAGTCGCGGCTGTACGGCTTCGAGCCGGCGGTGCAGGTGCTGGCGGCCATCGCCGCCATGATGCTGCTGCAGGAGCTGCTGGGTCCGGTGGTGACGCAGCGCGCCCTGATGGCGGCCCAGGAAACCCACGTGACCAAGGAGTGACGCATGCCGCTGGAAACCTTCAAGGCCTCCGATTCGCTGACCCTGGGTGTGGAGCTGGAGCTGCAGCTGGTCAACAGCTACGACTACGACCTCTCCAGCAGCGCCAACGACCTGCTGGAGCTGCTGCGGCGCAAGCCATTCCCCGGTGTGGTCACGCCCGAGATGACGCAGAGCATGATCGAGATCGCCACCGACGTGCAGCGCGAGCACGGGCCGCTGCTGGCCCAGCTGCAGGCCATCCGCGACACCCTGGTGCAGGCCGGTGACCGGCTCAACATCGAACTGGCCGGTGGCGGCACCCACCCGTTCCAGCGCTGGTTCGAGCAGCGCATCTTCTCCAAGCCTCGCTTCCAGGAACTGTCGGGTCTGTACGGGTACCTGGCCAAGCAGTTCACCGTGTTCGGCCAGCATGTGCACGTGGGCTGCAGCTCGCCCGACGAGGCGCTGTTCCTGCTGCATTCGCTCAACCGCTATGTGCCGCACTTCATTGCGCTCTCAGCCTCGTCGCCGTTCTCGCAAGGGGTCGACACGCTGTTCGATTCGGCCCGGCTGAACTCGGTGTTTGCCTTTCCGCTCTCGGGCCGCGCGCCCTTCGTGCTGAAGTGGGACGAGTTCGCCAACGTCTACTTCACCAAGATGGAGAGCACCGGCGTGGTGAAGTCCATGAAGGACTTTTACTGGGACATCCGGCCCAAGCCGGAGTACGGGACCATCGAGCTGCGGGTGTGCGACACGCCGCTCACCGTGGAGCGCGCCGCCGCGCTGGCCTGCTACCTGCAGGCGCTGTGCCGCCACCTGCTGGAGCGCAACGAGCCGCCGCCGGAAGAGGACGACTACCTGGTCTACACCTACAACCGCTTCCAGGCCTGCCGCTTCGGCCTGGACGGCATGATGGTCAACCCCAAGACGCGCGAGCAGATCAGCATCCGTGAAGACGTGCTGGCCACGCTGCGCAAGATCGCGCCGCATGCCCAGAGCCTGGGGTCGATGGCGGCCATCGACGAGATCGAGCGCACCGCCGCGCGGGCCGGCAACCACGCCAGTTTCCTGCGCCAGCGTTTCCGCGAGAGCGGCAGCGTGCAGTCGGTGGTGCGTTCGGCGGTGGAGGCGCTGCGCCACGGGTCCGGCCTGCCGTGACGCAGGTCACGCCGGGTGTGTAGGCGGATCGGAAGGGTTGTCAGGCAACTTCCTACAAGGTGAATGGCAAGGCGCCGACTTAACCGTTTGAAACAGCATCGATACAGTTTGTTTCATCGACAACGGACTTGTCACCATGCCACACACCCAGGAAAACGCCATGAAATCCACCGCCACCCGCCTCAACCCCTTCGTGCTGATGCTCGACCCGGAAACCGTCATCAGCGCCATGGAAGCCAGCGTCGATCTGCGCCGCCTGCGCGGCCGGGTCTGCCGCCCGCTGGACAAGCCCCTGATCCCCAAGCTGTTCGACACCGCCCGCGAGTTCGACGCCCAGATCGACAGCGAAGCCTTCATGGACAGCGGCATCGAGCTCTACGCCGACGCCCAGCCCGCTGTCCAGCAGCGCATGCACTGAACCCGCCGGGTCAGCGGGCGAAGCGCCTGCGGGTCAGCGCCAGCGCGATCCAGAAGGCGGCCACGGCGTAGGTCAGCAGCACCGCCAGGTGCCATCCGGGGTTCTGGGGCCACTGGTCCATGAACAGGGGCCGGACCAGATCCACCGCATGCGACAGCGGCAGCCACTGGGCCAGCCACTGCACCAGCCCCGGCAGCTGTTCGCGGGGAAAGAAGACGCCGGAGAGGAACATCATCGGCGTCAGGAACAGCGTGAAGTAATAGGTGAAGAAGTCATAGCCCTTGGCCAGGGCATTGAACACCAGGGCAATGCACGAGAAAGTGATGCCGACCAGCCACAGCACCGGCCAGGCCAGCAGCAGCAGCGGCGAGTGCGAAATGCCCAGGGCCAGCATGACGCCCAGGATGGCGGTCACGGTGAACAGCGACTTGAAGGATGCCCACAGCATCTCGGCCAGCACCACATCGTCCAGCGCCACCGGCGCATTCATGATGCCGTCCCAGGTTTTCTGGACATGCATGCGCGAGAAGGCCGAGTACAGCGCCTCGAAGGTGGCCGCGTTCATGGCGCTCATGCAGATGCTGCCGCTGGCCAGGAACAGGATGTAGGGCACCGCCAGGCTGCCTTGCGGCGTGCTCACCTGCACCTCGCCCACCAGCGCGCCCATGCCGTAACCGAAGGCCACCAGCCACATCAGCGGCTCGGCGATGTTGCCCACCAGGCTGGGCACCGCCAGCTTGCGCCAGACCAGCAGGTTGCGCAGGAACACCGGCCACCAGCGCAACGACAGCCGGGGCGCGGCCCAGTGGGAGGGAGTGCTCGGGTTGTGGGTGGTGCTCATGCGTCTTCCCGGATCTGGCGGCCGGTCAGTTTCAGGAAAAGGTCTTCCAGGTTGGCCGGGCGGTGCAGGGTGCGCAGGGCCGGGTGTTTCTCCAGCGCGTGCAGCAGCGGGGCGGCCTGCTGGGTGTAGAAGAACACCGTCTCGCCGCTGACCTCGACCCGGGCGGCCAGCGCGTGAAGCGGGGCATGCGCCTCGGCGCGGGCCAGGTCGAGTGCACCCGGGCCGTAGACCTCCACCACGTCGGGCTCCAGGTGCTGCGCAATCAGCTCGCGCGGGCGGCCCTCGGCGATCTTGCAGCCGTGGTCCAGCACCAGCAGGCGCGAACACAGGCGTTCGGCCTCGTCCATGAAGTGGGTGGTCAGCAGAATGCTCTTGCCCTGTTGCAGCAGCAGCTGCAGCCGCTCCCACATGAGGTGGCGGGCCTGCGGGTCCAGGCCGGTGGTGGGCTCGTCGAGCATCAGCAGCTGCGGGTCGTTGACCAGGGCGCGCGCCAGCGACAGCCGCCGTTTCATGCCGCCCGAGAGCTCGCCCGGCTTGGCGCCCGCCTTGTGCGAGAGGGCGGCAAATTCGAGCAGCTTTGGCACCCGGGGCCGGATGTCGCGGTCCTTCATGCCGAAGTAGCGGCCATAGACCAGCAGGTTCTCGGCACAGGTGAAGTCGGGGTCGAGCGTGTCCATCTGGCTGACCACGCCCAGCCTGGCCTTGATGGCCAGTGCGTCGCGCGGCATGTCCAGGCCGAAGGCGTCGATGCGGCCGCCGTCGGGCGCGGTCTGGCCCAGGCACATGCGGATGGTGGTGGTCTTGCCGGCGCCGTTGGGGCCGATGACGCCCAGGCATTCACCGGGCTGGATGTCGAAACTCAGGTCGTTGACCACCGTGGCATCGCCGTAACGCTTGACCAGGTGCTGGACCGAAAACAGGGGTTGGGGCATCCGTGGATTGTGCCCCGCCACCCTGCCGCGCCCGGGGTGCCACCTACAATGCGCCCCGTGTCCATACCCCTATCCGTCACCCTGCAGCACTGGCTGCCCCAGCGCGCCCTCACCGAACTGGCCGGGCGCATCGCCCGTGCCCAGGGCGGCGCCATCACCCACGCCATGATCCGCCGCTTCGTGCGGCGCTACGGCGTGAACATGGACGAGGCCGCCAACCCGGACATCACGTCCTACGCCAGCTTCAACGACTTTTTCACCCGCGAGCTCAGGCCCGGTGCCCGGCCGCTGGCCGACTCGGCCTTCATCTGCCCGGTGGACGGCGCCATCAGCCAGTTCGGGCCGATCTCGGGCGACCAGATCTTCCAGGCCAAGGGCCACCTCTACAGCACCCGCGCGCTGGTGGGGGGCGACGCCGAGCTGGCCGCGCCGTTCGACAACGGGTCCTTTGCCACCATCTATCTGAGCCCGCGCGATTACCACCGCATCCACATGCCGGTGGCCGGTCGGCTGCGCCGCATGATCCATGTGCCCGGCGACCTGTACTCGGTCAACCCGGCCACGGCGCGCGGCGTGCCCGGCCTGTTCGCCCGCAACGAGCGGGTGGTCTGCGTGTTCGACATGCCGCACCGGGGCAGCACCGTGCCGTTCGTGCTGGTGCTGGTGGGGGCCACCATCGTCGGCAGCATGGCCACCGCCTGGCATGGCGTGGTGAACCCGCCGCGCCCGGGTGCGGTGCGCGAATGGCGCTACGACGACCAGGACATCCGGCTGGACCGCGGCGCCGAAATGGGCCGCTTCCTGCTCGGCTCCACCGTGGTCATGCTCTGGCCGCACGACACCATTGCCTTCAACCCGCACTGGGCACCGGCCGCGCCGGTCCGCCTGGGCGATGCCATGGGCGAAGTCGCCTGAGCCGCCGCCACCGACCCGCTTTCACAAGGACCCCGCCATGACCACCCTCGGTACCCCGCTGTCTCCGTCTGCCACCAAAGTCATGCTGCTCGGCTCGGGCGAGCTCGGCAAGGAAGTGCTGATCGCGCTGCAGCGCCTGGGCGTGGAGACGATTGCGGTCGACCGCTACGAGAACGCGCCGGGCCACCAGGTGGCGCACCGGGCCCACACCATCGCCATGAGCGATCCGGCCCAGCTCAAGGCGCTGATCGAGGCCGAGCGGCCGCACCTGGTGGTGCCCGAGATCGAGGCCATCGCCACCCCCGCCCTGCAGGAGCTGGAGGCCGCCGGCACCGTCACCGTGATTCCGACCGCGCGCGCCGCCCGCCTGACCATGGACCGCGAAGGCATCCGCCGCCTGGCCGCCGAGACCCTGGGCCTGCCCACCAGCCCCTACCGGTTCTGCGACTCGCTGGCCGAACTGCAGGCCGCCATCGATCAAGGCATCGGCTACCCCTGCATCGTCAAGCCGGTCATGAGCAGCTCGGGCAAGGGCCAGAGCAAGATCGATGGCCCGGCCGATGTGCAGAAGGCCTGGGACTACGCCATGGCCGGTGGCCGGGTCAGCCACGGCCGGGTCATCGTCGAAGGCTTCATCGATTTCGACTACGAGATCACCCAGCTCACCGTGCGTGCCCAAGGCGCTGACGGCAGCATCGAGACGCACTTCTGCGACCCGATCGGCCACGTGCAGGTCAGCGGCGACTATGTCGAGAGCTGGCAGCCGCACCCCATGAGCCCGGCCGCGCTGCAGAAAAGCCGCGACATTGCCCGCGCCGTCACCGAGAACCTGGGCGGGCAGGGCCTGTTCGGCGTGGAGCTGTTCGTCAAGGGCGATCAGGTCTGGTTCAGCGAGGTCAGCCCGCGCCCGCACGACACCGGCATGGTGACCATGATCACCCAGTGGCAGAACGAGTTCGAGCTGCACGCCCGCGCCATCCTGGGGCTGCCGGTGAACACCGCGCTCAAGAGCCCGGGTGCCAGCGCCGTGATCTATGGCGGGGTCGATGCTGCCGGCATCGTGTTCGACGGGGTGGCCGAAGCCCTGCGCGAGCCCAACACCGACATCCGGCTGTTCGGCAAGCCGGAGAGCTTCGCCAAGCGCCGCATGGGCGTGGCCCTGGCCTTTGACGCCGACGTCGAGCAGGCCCGGGTGGTGGCCAAGCGGGCTGCGGCCAAGGTCCGCCCGCGCCAGGCCTGATCGGCCGGCCGACACATTTTTTTGCAGTTGCAGCGTTTCCGGCTGCATCCATCCGGGCTCCTGGCGGGTAGTGAGTGCAGTGGCGTCGACCGATGCCGCTGTCATTCCTACCCGAACCATCCTTTTCAGGAGTCCAACGATGTTCATCAAGTCCGCTCTGGCCGCCGCTGCCGCCCTCACCCTGGCCGCCTGCGCCTCCAACGCTCCCGCACCGATGTTCTCGCAGGCCAGCCTGCCGGACGCGGTCAAGGTCCCGGCCGGCCACAAGGTCGTGCTGGAAACCGTGGGCGTGGGCCAGATCACCTATGAGTGCCGTGACAAGAAGGACGCCGCCGGCCAGACCGAGTGGGTGTTCGTCGGCCCCGACGCCAAGCTGCTGGACCGCGACGGCAAGCAGGTCGGCAAGTACTACGGCCCGCCCGCCACCTGGGAAGCCAACGACGGCTCCAAGGTGACCGGTGCCCAGCTGGCCATCGCCCCGGGCGGCGCCGGCAACATCCCGCTGCAGCTGGTCAAGGCCAACCCGGCCACCGGCATGGGCGCCATGACCGGCATCACCTACATCCAGCGCGTGGCCACCGCCGGCGGCGTGGCACCGGCTGCACCCTGCACCACCGCCACCAAAGGCCAGAAGCAGATCGTGCAGTACAAGTCCGACTACATCTTCTACAAGGCCATGTGATGGTCCGGGGTGGTCGTCATGGGCTCGGGTAACATGGGCGCCGCCGGGGTACTGCCCGGTGTGTTCCACCCAGGTTCCGTGACCGCCCGACCACCCCAGCCCTACGACCACAACGCCGAACTGGCCGCCTGCGCACGCGGCGACCAGGCGGCGTTGCACCGGCTCTACCAGCAAGAGAGCCGTTTCCTCCTGGGCGTGGCCTTGCGCATCGTGCGCGACCGCGCTCTGGCCGAAGACGTCCTGCACGACGCCTTCGTGTCCATCTGGACCAAGGCCGGCAGCTTCGACCCCGCCCGCGGCGAGGGACGCGGCTGGATGTGCAGCATCGTGCGCCACGGCGCCCTGGACCTGGTGCGTTCGCGCCAGCGCCATGTGGACGTGGACGACGACACCCTCGAACACCTGCAGGACGCCGACCTCGGCACTGCCCCCGACATGACCGACGCCTTTGCCCTGCGTTCCACGCTGGGCCGCCTGGACGACTGCCTGGCCCGCCTGGACGTGGCCAAGCGCAACTGCGTGCTGTTCGCCTACCTCGACGGTTGCACCCATGTCGAGATCGCCGAACGCCTGCAGGCCCCGCTGGGCTCGGTCAAGGCCTGGATACGGCGCGGCGTCGCTTCGCTCAAGGAGTGTCTGGCATGAGCCTTGAGCGCACACCTGAAGCCCTGCAGCAGCTGGCTGCCGACTATGTGCTGGGCACGCTGGACGCCAGCCGCCGCGCCGATGTGCAGCAGCGCCTGCCGCACGACCCGGCGCTGCGCGAGGCGGTGCAGTTCTGGGAACAGCGCCTGCAGCCCCTGACCGATCTGGTCGAGCCGGTGCAACCCTCGGCCGAACTGTGGTCGCGCATCGAAGCCAGCGTGGCCCCGCGCCGCGCGGCGGTCAGCGCTGCGAAGGCACCCGGCGGCTGGCGCGCACTCTGGAACAACCTGGCGCTGTGGCGCGGCGTGGCCGCGGCCGGCGTGGCGGCGGCGGCCTTCCTGGCCGCCGTGCCCATGAACACCGGCACCCCCCGTGCCCAGTACCTGGTGGTGCTGGTGGCCCCGAACAACACCGCGCCGGGCTGGGTGGTGCAGACCAGCACCGGTCAGCGCACCCTGCGCCTGCAGCCGCTGGCCAGTACCGAGGTGCCCGAGCAGCGCTCGCTGCAGTTCTGGACCAAGGCCGACGGCTGGAATGCCCCGCTGTCGCTGGGTCTGGTGCAGCCGGGCCAGCCGCTGGAGGTGCCGCTGGACCAGCTGCCGCCGCTGCAGCCGAACCAGCTGTTCGAGATCACGCTGGAGCCCTACAACGGCTCGCCCACCGGCAAGCCCACCGGGCCCATCCTGTACATCGGGCGCTCGGTCAAGCTCAACACCTGAGGCGGCCCGAACCGCGTCAGGCCAGCTTCAGCGGCAGGCTGCGCAGGCGCTGCCCGGTGAGCGCGAACACCGCGTTGGCCACGGCGGGGGCCAGCGGCGGCAGGCCCGGCTCGCCCACGCCCTCGGGCGCATGGTGGCTGGGCATCACCAGCACCTCGATGGTCGGCATGTCGGTCAGCCGCAGCACCGGCTGTTCATGGAAGTTGCCCGGCTGCACCTGACCGTTGCGGATGTCGACCTGGCCATACAGGGCCGCGCTCAGGCCGAACACGATTCCGCTTTCCATCTGCTGCTGCACACCGGCCGGGTTGACCGCAAAGCCGCAGTCGATGGCGCACACCACCCGGTGCACCCGGATGCTGCGGTCGGTGCCCAGCGAGACCTCGGCCACCTGCGCCACGGTCGAGCCGAAGGAGCGGTGCAGGGCCAGGCCCCGCGCCACCGCCGCCCCGTCGGGCGCTGCCGGTGCCGGCGTGCCCCAGCCAGCGGCCCGGGCGGCGGCCTGCAGCACCGCCAGTTCGCGCGGGTGCTGCTGCAGCAACGATTCGCGCAGCGCCAGCGGGTCGGTGCCGGCGGCATGGGCCACCTCGTCCAGAAAACACTCCTTGAAGAACGCCTGGTGCGAATGGCCCACCGCGCGCCAGAAGCCCACCGGCAGCGGCAGGTCGGCGTTCACATGGGCGATGCGCGCCGCCGGCCATTCGTAGGGCTGGTCGAAAGCGCCTTCGGCGGTGGTCTTGTCGGGGCCGCCACCGGGCAGCCCGAAGATGCGCCCCAGCACCTGCGGCACGATGGCCTGGCCGGCGCTGGTGTTCTTCCAGGCCACCAGCTGGCCGGCGGCGTCGAGACCGGCGCTGAAGCGGGCCACGCAGGCCGGGCGGTAGAAGTCGTGCCGCATGTCCTGTTCGCGGGTCCAGAGGGTGCGCACCGGGCGCCCCGGCACCGCGCGGGCCACGGCGGCGGCCTGGGCCACGAAGTCGACCTCCAGCCGGCGGCCGAAGCCGCCCCCCAGCAAGGTGACATGGACCGTGACGGCCTCGCTGTCCAGCTCCAGCGCCTGGGCGGCCGCGCGCCGCGCCAGCCCGGGCACCTGGGTGGGCGCCCACACGGTGGCGCTGCGGCCGTCGGCGGCCAGCTGCACCGTGCAGTTCATGGGCTCCAGCGTGCTGTGGGCCAGCCAGGGGGCGCGGTATTCGGCCTCGACGCGCCGGGCCGCACCGGCCAGCGCGGCGTCCACATCGCCCTCGGTGTGGAAGGCAAACCCGGCGTCTGCGTCCAGCAACCCGGAGAGGCCGGACAGGGCCGTGTCGCTGTCGAAGCCGGCCAGCGGGCCGTGGTCCCACTGCACCTGCAGCGCGTCGACCGCCTGGCGGGCCTGCCACCAGCTGTCGGCCACCACCGCCATGCCGCCGCTGCCGCCGTTCAACGGGTCCAGCCGCAGCACCGCCTTCACGCCGGGCCGGCTGCGCGCCGGAGCCTCGTCGCAGGACTGCACCCGGCCCAGGCGGGTCGGGCAGAACTGGAGCGCCGCGTGCAGCAGGCCGACCTGTTGCACATCGATGCCGAAGCGGGCGCTGCCGTCGGTCTTGGCGGCGGCGTCCAGGCGCGGCGTGGGCCGGCCAATCAGGCGGAACTGCTCCGGCGTCTTGAGGCGCGGGCGGCTCGGCACCGGCCGCTGCGCGGCCTCGGCCGCCAGCGCCCCGAAGCGCAGCATGCGGCCATCGGGGGCCACCACCATGCCGAGCTGCACCCGGCAGTCGGCAGCGGCCACCCCCCAGCGGGCGGCGGCGGTTTCCACCAGCATCTGGCGGGCAGCGGCGCCGGCCTGGCGCATGGGCAGCCAGAGGTCCTTCACGCTGGACGAGCCACCGGTCATCATCACGCCGATCTCGCGCATGGTCTTGGCGGTCAGCCAGCGGGCGGCATCGACCAGCACGCCGGCCGCCTCGGGGTGGAAGGGCAGGCCGTCGACCACGGTGGCCAGGTTGTTGTAGATGCCGTCGATGGGCGATGGCTGCACCTGCACCCGGTTCCAGTCGGCGTCGAGTTCGTCGGCCAGCAGCAGCGCCAGCGAGGTGCTCACGCCCTGGCCCATCTCGCTGCGCGCCAGCATGACGGTGACCCGGTCGTCCTCGCCCACCCGCACCCAGCCGTTGAAGGCGTGTTCGCCCGCCGCCGTCGGCAGCGGGGTGGCGGGCTGCTGGCGCTGCCGGGGCGGCAGTGCGGTCCAGCCCAGCACCAGCGCACCGCCGGCGGCCAGGGTGCCCAGGATGAAACGGCGGCGGTTGCTCATGGATGTCCTTGCGCGGGAGTTACTGGAACGCGACTTCGGCAAAGCTGCGCAGCTTGCGGCTGTGCAGCTGGTCGACACCGCCCTGGCGCAGCCGCTCCATGGCGCGGATGCCGATGCGCAGGTGCTGGTCGACCCGCTCGCGGTAGAAGTGGTTGGCCATGCCGGGCAGCTTGATCTCGCCGTGCAGCGGCTTGTCGCTGACGCACAGCAGGGTGCCGTAGGGCACGCGGAAACGGAAGCCGTTGGCGGCGATGGTGGCGCTCTCCATGTCCAGCGCCACCGCGCGGCTCTGGCTGAAACGGCGCTGCGGCGTGTTGTCCGGCAGCAGTTCCCAGTTGCGGTTGTCGGTGCTGGCCACGGTGCCGGTGCGCATGATGCGCTTGAGCTCGTGCGGCGGCACGCCGGTCACGTCGGCCACGGCGGCCTCGAGCGCCAGCTGGATCTCGGCGAGTGCCGGGATGGGCACCCACAGCGGCAGCTCCTCGTCCAGCACATGGTCTTCGCGCACATAGGCATGGGCCAGCACATAGTCGCCCAGCTGCTGGGTGGTGCGCAGCCCGGCGCAATGGCCCAGCATCAGCCACGCGTGCGGGCGCAGCACGGCAATGTGGTCGGTGATGGTCTTGGCATTGGCCGGCCCGACACCGATGTTGACCATGGTGATGCCGCTGCGGTCGCCGCGGGTCAGGTGGTAGGCCGGCATCTGCGGCAGGCGCGGCGGCGCCTGGCCGATGGCGTCGTCCGGCTCGGGCGGCAGGCCGGCCCGCCGCGTGATGACGTTGCCGGGTTCGATGAAGGTGTCGTAGGGGCTGTCCGGGTTGGCCATCTCGGCATGGCCGAGCTTGATGAACTCGTCGATGTAGAACTGGTAGTTGGTGAACAGCACGAAGTTCTGGAACCAGCCGGGCGAGGTGCCGGTGTAGTGGCGCAGCCGCTGCAGCGAATAGTCGACCCGGGGCGCCGTGAACAGCGAGAGCGGGTGCGGCTCGCCCGGCGCCGGCACATGGGTGCCGTTGGCGATGCCGTCGTCCATGGCGGTGAGGTCGGGCAGGTCGAACACGTCGCGCATCCGGGCACGCCGGGTGGCGTCCATCTGGCCTTCGATGTGATCGTTCTCGGCGAACGAGAAATGGATCGGGATCGGCTGGGTGCTGGTGCCCACCTCCAGCTCGCCGCCGTGGTTGGCCAGCAGCAGCCGGAACTGCTCGAGGTAGTAGTCGGCATAGAGGTCGGGGCGGGTCAGGGTGGTCTCGAACCGGCCCGGTCCGGCCACGAAGCCGTAGCTCAGCTTGGAGGGCCCGCCCTGGCGCATGACGCTGGGGTTGTGCAGCCGCACGAAGGGGTAGCACGCGCGCACATGTGTGTGGGGTGGGCTCTGCCGGAAGTCCCCGCCGGCCACGAACTCGTGCATGGCCTGGCGCAGGAATTCGATGTTGTGCTGGTAGATGCGGTCGACCTGCCGGAGCGCTTCGGCCGGGTCGGTGAAAAACATCGGGGCGGTAAAGTCGGGCGATCGTTGCATGGGCTTATTGTGGCCCGGGCAGCGGCCTCTCCACCACCATGAACCCGCCCCTGGACCCCGACCTGCTGCGTGCCGCCACCGTGCTGAGCGCGGCGCTGGGCTGCGGGCTGCTGGTGGGTATCGAGCGCGAACGGCGCAAGGGCAGCGGCCCGACCCGCGCCCTGGCGGGCCTGCGCACCTTCACCCTGACCTGTGTCATGGGTGCGGCAGCCGCCCTCAGCGGCATGACCGGTCTGGTGGTGGTGGGCGCGGCCTTCGTGGCCGCGCTGGGCGTGGTGGCCTATGCCCGCGACCAGTCCGACGACCCGGGTGTCACCACCGAGGTGGCGCTGCTGCTGACCTACCTGATCGGCGTGCTGTGCACCTGGCGCCTGCTGCCGGCGGCGGCACTGGCCGTGGGGCTGACCGCCTTGCTGGCCGCCCGCGAGCGGCTGCACGGTTTTGCAACCCACTGGCTGCGCCCGGCCGAGGTGCGCGACGGCATTCTGCTGGCCGCCGTGCTGCTGCTGTTGCTGCCCCTGCTGCCCGACCGGCCCCTGCTGGACGGTGCGCTCAACCCGCAGCGCATCGGGCAGCTGTTGTCGCTGCTGCTGCTGGTGCAGTCGGGTGCCCACCTGGCGCGCCGGCTGCTGCAGGCCCGCCATGCGGTGGTGCTGTCGTCGATGGCGTCGGGCCTGGCGTCGAGCACCGCCACCATCGCCACGCTGGGCCTGTCGGCCCGCGAACCGGGCGCTGCGGTGCGGCTGCTGGCGGGGGGTGGCCTGCTGAGCTGCGTGGCGACCCAGGCGCAGATGGTCATGGTGGCGGCAGCGGTCATGCCGGCCTGGCTGCCGCACGTGGGTCTGTCGGCCCTGGTGGCGGGCGCACTGGCGCTGGTCATGGGCCTGTGGCTGGTGCACGGGGCGCAGGAGCCGGTGGCGGCCGACGGCCCGATGGCCACGCCCCGCATCGAAGCCCAGCCCGGTACCGCCAGCGGCACCGACCGCATGTTCAGCCTGCGCGGTGCCCTGGCAGTGGCGGCCCTGCTCACCGGCGTGCAGCTGCTGGTGCACCTGCTGCAGCGCTGGCTGGGCGATGCCGGCCTGCTGGCCGGGGTGCTGCTGGGTTCGCTGGCCGACCTGCACGCGGCCCTGGCCGCGGTGTTTTCGGAAGGCCCGCCGGCGCCGGTGGCCGAGCGCGCCGTCATGCTGGCCCTGCTGGCGCATGCGGCCAGCAAGACCGTGACCGCGGTGCTGTCCGGCGGCCGGGCCTATGCGCGCTGGCTGGCGCCCGGCCTGTGGCTGCACACCGTGGCCGGGGTGGCCTTGCTGGCGGTCTGAACCGCCGGGTGCCGGCTCAGCGCCGCACCGGCTCGCGCATGGTGACGAACTCTTCCGCCGCCGTCGGGTGGATGCCGATGGTGCTGTCGAACACCGCCTTGGTGGCACCGGCCTTCATGGCCACCGCGAAGCCCTGCACGATCTCGCCCGCTTCGGCGCCCACCATGTGCAGGCCCACCACCCGGTCGGTGGCGGTGTCCACCACCAGCTTCATCAGGGTGCGTTCGGTGCTGCCCGAGAGGGTGTGGCGCAGCGCCTTGAACTCGCTGCGGAAGACGGTGATGTCGCCGTACCGCTCGCGCGCGGCCTGCTCGCTCAGCCCCACGGTGCCGATCGATGGATGGGTGAACACGGCCGTGGGGATGTACTCGTAGCTCATGCTGCGCGGCGCCTTGCCCGGCGCGGCGCCGAGCAGCTGGTCCACCACCACCATGGCCTCGCCGAGCGCCACCGGGGTGAGCTGGACCCGGTTGGTGACGTCGCCCACCGCGAAGATGTGCGGCACGCTGGTGCGGTAGTGCTCGTCCACCAGCACCTCGCCCTGGGCGCCCTGGGCCACGCCCACGGCATCCAGCCCGAGGTCCTTCACCAGCGGCACCCGGCCGGTGGCGTAGAGCACCGCATCGACCACCAGCGTCTGGCCGCCTTCCAGCTGCACATGCAGGCCGTCGGCGTGCCGGTGCACCGCGACCACGTCCGCGCCCAGGCGCAGGTCGACGCCGTGCTTGACCATCTCGCCGGCCACGAAATGCCGGATCTCGTCGTCAAAGCCGCGCAGCACCTGTTCGCCCCGGTACAGCTGGGTCACCTTCGCGCCCAGGCCATTGAAGATGGACGCGAACTCGCACGCGATGTAGCCGCCCCCCACCACCACCAGCCGTTGCGGAAAGGGGTCGATGTCGAAGATCTCGTTGGAGGTGATGACGTGCTCGCGGCCCTGGAAGTGCGGCACGAAGGGCGTGCCGCCGGTGGCGATCAGGATGTGCGCTGCCGTGAACTCGCGGTGCGTGGCCGAGCCGTCGGCCTGCAGCGTGGCCACGCTGACCGAGTGCGGCCCGGTCAGGCGCGCAAAGCCGTCGATGCGGGTCACACCCGAGCCGGCCAGCAGGTTGCCGTAGATGCCGTTGAGGCGGGTGATCTCGGCGGCGCGGCGCTGTTTCAGGCGGGCCCAGTCCAGCGTGCCACCGGCGGTGTCCCAGCCGAAGCCGGCGGCTTCGGTGAAGGCCTCGGCGTAGTGGGCGGCGTAGCTGTAGAGCTTTTTGGGAATGCAGCCCACATTCACGCAGGTGCCGCCCAGACCGTCGGTGCCCAGCACCTCGGCCAGGGCCACGCGGGCGCCGCGCTGGGCGGCCATGCGGGCGGCGCGCACGCCGCCGCTGCCGCCACCGATGACAAAGAGGTCGAAGTCGTGTTGTTGCATGGGGCGCATGGTAGCGCCGGGGGCGGTGCGGCTGCGGCCGGCGGCGGGCAAGGCCCCGGCCTGGCTGCGGCCATCGGCGCAGGCCTGGCGCGGCCCCGGCGCCGTTCCTATGATCGGCCGCCATGAACCCCACTGACGACACCCCAGGCCTGGCCGTCGTGCTCGGCGGCACCGGCGGCATCGGCGCCGCATTGGCCGACGGCCTGCGCCAGCAAGGCCACACCGTGCTGGCCGTCGGCCGGCGCACCGCGCCCGCGCTGGATTACGCAGATGACAGCACGGTGGCCGCCGTGGCCCAGTTCGTTTCAGCCGAGCTGGATCGCACCGGCCTGCCGCTGCGCCGTCTGGTGGTGGCCACCGGCATCCTGCACGAGGGCGCGGTGCAACCCGAACGCAGCTGGACCCACCTGGATGCGGCTGCCCTGCAGCGGCTGTTCCTGGTGAACACCATCGGGCCGGCGCTGGTCATGCGGCACTGCCTGCCCTTGCTGCCGCGCAAGGGCCGCAGCGTGGCGGCCTTCATTTCGGCGCGGGTCGGCAGCGTCGGCGACAACCGCCTGGGCGGCTGGTACGGTTACCGCGCCTCCAAGGCCGCGCTCAACCAGCTGGTGCACACGGCGGCCATCGAACTGGCCCGCCGTTGCCCGCAGGCCCTGTGCGTGGCGCTGCACCCGGGCACCGTCGACACCGCGCTGTCACAACCCTTCGCCAAGACCGGCCTCGAGGTGCGCCCACCCACTGTTGCCGCACAGGAGCTGCTGCAGGTGATGGACACGCTGCCCGAGGGCAGCAACGGCGGATTTTTTGATCACCACGGCAAGGACATCCCGTGGTGAAAGCCCGTCAGGCAACTGTCCGAAGCGCGTGCCTGAACCGAGGATGCGGCGGATCCGGCTCCGCCGGTCCGCTCGCATCGCCCCCCTCAGGGGGGTGACGCGCGCAGCGCGGCGCGGGGGGAGTCAATACCTATACACGCCGCGCCCGGTCTTGCGGCCCAGCCAGCCGGCGGCCACCATTTCCTTGAGCAGCGGAGCGGGGCGGTACTTGCTGTCGTTGAATTCGGCCATGTAGACGTTCATCACCGCCAGGCACACATCGAGGCCGATCATGTCGGCCAGGGCCAGCGGGCCGATGGGCTGGTTGGTGCCGAGCTTCATGCCGGCGTCGATGTCTTCCGGCGTGGCCAGGCCTTCGGCCAGCACGAAGAAGGCTTCGTTGATCATGGGCACCAGGATGCGGTTGACCACGAAGCCGGGCGCGTTCTTCACCGTGATCGGGCTCTTGCCCAGGCGCTCGGCCAGGGCCTTGACCGCGTCGTGCGTGGCGTCGCTGGTCTGCAGGCCGCGGATGATCTCCACCAGCGCCATCAGCGGCACCGGGTTGAAGAAGTGCATGCCGATGAAGCGGTCGGCGCGCTGGGTGGCGGCGGCCAGCTTGGTGATGCTGATCGAGCTGGTGTTGGTGGCCACGATCACCTCGGGGGCCAGCAGGCCGTCGAGCTGCTGCAGGATCTTGACCTTCAGGGCTTCGTTCTCGGTGGCGGCCTCGATGACCAGGTCGGCACCTTTCAGGTCGTCGTAGCTGGTGGAGCCCTTGATCAGCGCCAGTGCCTGGGCCTTGCCCTCGGCGGTCAGCTTCTCTTTCTTGATCAGCCGGTCGAGGCTGCCGGCGATGGTGGCCATGCCCTTGTCCACGGCGGCCTGCGCGATGTCGACCATGACCACGCGGATGCCGCTGGTGGCGCAGGCCTGCGCGATGCCGTTGCCCATGGTGCCCGAGCCGATGATGCCCACGGTCTGGATGCTGCTCATTGAAAAAACCTCGTGTCGAAGATGGGGGGAAACCCGGCGTGCCGTGCCACCGGCGTCGCAGTGGCGTCATTCCTAGGCGGTGCTGCCTAAAGGCCGCAGGGGGCCTGTGCTAACTTGCCCGGCGATTGTCGCGCACCACCGGTCTGGCGCGGCTCACCATGGAGACAGGCATGTACGACTACATCATCGTGGGCGGTGGCTCGGCCGGCTGTGTGCTGGCAGGCCGGCTCAGCGAGGACCCTGCGGTGCGGGTGGCACTGATCGAGGCCGGCCCGCCCGACAGCAGCGTGCTGATCCACTGCCCGGCCGGGCTCGCGCTGATGGCCCGCAACGGGCAGGCCAACTGGTGCTTCGAGACCACGCCCCAGCCCGGTCTGAACGGCCGCCGGGGCTACCAGCCGCGCGGCAAGGTGCTGGGCGGCTCCAGCTCCATCAACGCCATGATCTATGCCCGCGGCCATCGGCAGGACTATGACGCCTGGGCCGCGCAGGGCAACCCCGGCTGGTCGTTCGACGAGGTGCTGCCCCACTTCAAGCGGGCCGAGCACAACGAGCGCGGTGCCGACGCCCTGCACGGCCAGGGCGGCCCGCTCAACGTCATGGACCTGTGCAGCCCGAACAGCTTCCTGCCTTCGTTCGTCGAGGCCGGGCAGCAGGCCGGCCATCCGTTCAACCCGGATTTCAACGGCCCCGAGCAGGAAGGCGTGGGCGTCTACCAGGTCACGCACAAGAACGGCGAGCGCTTCAGTGCCGCCAAGGCCTACCTCACGCCGCACCTGGGCCGCTCCAACCTGGCGGTGATCACCGGCGCGCTGGTGTGCCGGGTGCTGACCACGCCGGGCGGCAGCGGCCGGCTGCGGGCCACCGGCATCGAGTACCGCAACGACGGCGGGCGCGGGCCGCTGCAGCAGCTGACCTGCAAGCCCGGCGGCGAGGTGGTGCTGAGCGCCGGCGCCTTCGGCTCACCGCAGCTGCTGCTGCTCTCGGGCATCGGCCCGCAGGACCACCTGCGCGAGGTGGGCGTGCAGCCGCTGCACCACCTGGCGGGTGTGGGCGCCAACCTGCACGACCACGTGGACGTGGTGCTGGTGATGAATGCTCCGGGTGTGAAGGACCTTCTGGGCATCTCGCCGCGCGGCATCTGGGCGGCGGTGCGCGGCATCTTCGAGTGGCGGCGCTTTCGGCGGGGCATGCTGACCACCAACTTCGCCGAGGCCGGCGGCTTCATCCGCAGCCGCGCCGAAGAGCCCATCCCCGATCTGCAGCTGCACTTCGTGATCGGCAAGCTGGTCGACCATGGCCGCAAGACGGTGCTGGGCCATGGCTATTCCTGCCATGTGTGCCTGCTGCGCCCCCGGAGCCGTGGCTGCCTGAAGCTGGCCAGTGCCGACCCGCAGGTCGCACCCCTGATCGACCCGGCCTTCCTGCAGGACCCGGACGACGTCGCCCGGCTGGTGCGGGGCTTCCGCGAGGTGCGCCGCATCATGGGCCAGCCGGCGCTGGCGCGGCACGGCGGGCGCGAATCCGCCGCCAGTGCCGAGGCGCAGACCGATGCCCAGATCGAGCAGTTCGTGCGCCGCCACGCCGACACCATCTACCACCCGGTGGGCACCTGCCGCATGGGCCCGGACGCTGCCGCCGGTGCGGTGGTGGATGCCCAGCTGCGGGTGCACGGCATGGACGGCCTGCGGGTGGTCGATGCCTCGGTCATGCCCGAGGTGGTGGGGGGCAACACCAATGCCCCGGTGATCATGATGGCCGAGAAGGCGGTGGACCTCATGCGCGCGGCGCGCGCTGCCGCATGAGGGTGGACTTGCCGAACAGGCTCTCGATCAGGTCGACCGCCACCAGCGCGGTGCGGTTGCGCTCGTCCAGCGCCGGGTTGAGCTCCATCACGTCCAGCGAGGCCAGCCGCCCGGTGTCGGCAATCATCTCCATGCAGAGCTGGGCCTCGCGGTAGGTCGGGCCGCCGGGCACGGTGGTGCCCACGCCGGGAGCGATGGCGGGGTCGAGGAAGTCGACGTCGAAGCTCACATGCAGGTGGGTGTCGTCGTCCAGCCCCATGAGCGCCTGCTCCATGGTGTGGCGCATGCCCATCTCGTCGATGTAGCGCATGTCGAACACCTCCAGCCCGTGCTCGTGCACCAGCCGCTTCTCGCCGGCGTCCACGCTGCGGATGCCGATCTGCCGCACCACCGAGGCGTCGATCGCCGGGGTGGTGCCGCCGATGCCGGTGAGCACCGCCGGACCCATGCCGCACAGCAGCGCGACCGGCATGCCGTGCAGGTTGCCGCTGGGGGTGAGCGCGGCGGTGTTGAAGTCGGCGTGGGCGTCCAGCCAGAGCACCCGCAGGCGGCGGCCGGTCTCGCGGCAGTGGCGGGCCACCGCGCTGATCGAGCCCAGGCCCAGGCAGTGATCGCCGCCCAGCACGATCGGCATGCGGCCCTGTCGCAGCTCGGCGTGCACCGCGTCGTGCAGGCTGCGGTTCCAGGCCGCCACCTCCTCGATGTGCCGGTAACCCTCGACCGGGGGCAGCCAGGGGTTGGGCGGGCCGGCCAGGTTGCCGCGGTCCAGCACGTCCAGCCCGTGGCTGGCCAGCACCGCGGCCAGGCCGGCCACGCGCAGGGCCTCCGGCCCCATGGAAGCGCCGCGCGCGCCGGCGCCGATGTCGGTGGGAACGCCGATCAGGCTCACAGAGGTGTTCATGGCCGGTATTGTCGCCAGCGACCGCATGGGGACAAGGCCACTGCCGCACAATCCCGGGGTTCCACGCGGCTGCGGCCGCCCACCCGCCTTTTTCCGTTCCTGCCGTGACCCTTTCCCCCGACTCCTCCTCCCCCCCGATCTGGCCCGGCTGCGGCCTGTCCGAACTGGGTCGCGACGCGCTGGGCCATGCCGTGCCCACGCCGGACTACTGGCGGGTCTGGCTGCGCCGGCCCGAGCTGGCGCTGGTGGAGGAGTCGTGCGTGGCCGAGCAGGGCCTGCACGAGGCCTTGGTGGCCGACCCGTTGCGCAGCGTGTTGCCGGGTCAGATCGAGGCCATCCGCGACCCCGACGTGCGCGACAACTTCCGGCTGTACCTCGCTTTCCGCGACGCGGTGCAGCGCGCCGGCACGCTGGAAGCCGCCTGGTGCGGCTTCTTCCGCAGCGGCGCCATCCAGGTGCCGCCGCTGTTCCTGGACCTGCTGGTGCAGGCCATCGCCGGCCGGGCACTGGCCGACAGCGACGATGCCTGGGAATGGCGGGCCGCCGAGCTGCTGTTCCGTCGTCAGCGCGTGCGGGTGCAGGACGGCCGCGTGCTGCTGGGCGATGCCGACACACTCGACCGCCTGAACGAGACCGGCGGCCTGGGCAGCATCGGCAGCCTGCTGCGGCAGGCCGGCGCCAGCGTGCCGCAGGCCCAGGCCCGGGTGCTGGAGGAGGGCAGTGCAGCGGCCTACCTGGCCAGCCGCGCGGTGAACGACCACCATCCCTTCGTGCTGGACGCCACCCACGAAGTGCAGCAGCACCTCTCGCACGGCCTGACCCTGACCATGACCCGCAGCCACTCCGGCCTGAAGGCCCTGGCCCGGGTGCTGGAACGCTGGCTGGCCCATGTGCACGGGCTGCAGGCCACGGTGGTGCCCGAGGCGCGGGTGGACGACCCGGCCTGGCGCTGGCACCTTGGGCTGGACGCCGAATCCACCGCCCTGCTCAACGACCTGTACCAGGGCCAGCCGGTGGAAGAAGCGCGCCAGCAGCGGTTGATCAGCCTGTTCCGCCTGAAGCTGGCGGCCGATGCGCCGCTGCGCGACGACCTGCACGAATCGTTGCAAGGCCGCCCGATCTACCTCGGCCTGGCCATGAACGCCGAGGGCCTGCTCAAGCTCAAGCCGCAGAACCTGCTGCTGAACCTGCCGATCGACCCGGACCGCCTGGTGCCGGGCCGCGCGGCGGCGGCCTGAGTCCTTACATGTTGCGGCGGTACTGACCGCCCACCTCGAACAGCGCGCTGGTGATCTGGCCCAGCGAGCAGACCCGCACCGCGTCCATCAGCACCTCGAACACGTTGGTGTTGTCGATCACCGCCTGCTTCAGGCGTTGCAGCATGGCCGGGGCCTCGGCCGCGTGGCGGGTGTGGAAGTCCTGCAGGCGCTGCAGCTGGCTCTGCTTTTCTTCCTCGGTCGAACGGGCCAGCTCCAGCTTCTCCGGGATGGTGTCGCCGTGCGGGTTGCGGAAGGTGTTGACGCCGATGATGGGCAGCTCGCCGGTGTGCTTGAGCATCTCGTAGTGCATCGACTCGTCCTGGATGCGCCCGCGCTGGTAACCGGTCTCCATGGCGCCCAGCACGCCGCCGCGCTCGGCGATCTTCTCGAACTCGGCCAGCACCGCTTCCTCCACCAGCTCGGTCAGCTCGTCGATGATGAATGCGCCCTGGTTCGGGTTCTCGTTCTTCGCCAGACCCCATTCGCGGTTGATGATCAGCTGGATGGCCATGGCGCGGCGCACCGACTCTTCGGTGGGCGTGGTGATGGCCTCGTCGAACGCGTTGGTGTGCAGGCTGTTGCAGTTGTCGTAGATGGCAATCAGCGCCTGCAGCGTGGTGCGGATGTCGTTGAACTGGATCTCCTGCGCGTGCAGGCTGCGGCCGCTGGTCTGGATGTGGTACTTGAGCTTCTGGCTGCGTTCGTTGGCGCCGTATTTCTCGCGCATGGCCACGGCCCAGATGCGGCGCGCCACCCGGCCCATGACGGTGTATTCCGGGTCCATGCCGTTGCTGAAGAAGAAGCTCAGGTTGGGCGCGAAATCGTCGATGTGCATGCCGCGCGCCAGGTACGCCTCCACGAAGGTGAAGCCGTTCGAGAGCGTGAAGGCCAGCTGGCTGATCGGGTTGGCGCCGGCCTCGGCGATGTGGTAGCCGCTGATGGACACCGAGTAGAAGTTGCGCACGTCGTGGTGCACGAAATACTCGGCGATGTCGCCCATGACCTTCAGGCTGAACTCGGTGCTGAAGATGCAGGTGTTCTGGCCCTGGTCTTCCTTCAGGATGTCGGCCTGCACCGTGCCGCGCACATTGGCCAGCACCCATTCGCGGATCTTGGCGGCTTCGGTGTCGGTGGGCTCGCGGCCGTTCTCGGCCTGGAACTTCTCCAGGTTCTGGTCGATGGCGGTGTTCATGAACATCGCCAGGATGCTCGGGGCCGGACCGTTGATGGTCATGGAGACCGAGGTGGCCGGGTGGCACAGGTCGAAGCCGCCGTAGAGCACCTTCATGTCGTCCAGCGTGGCGATGCTCACGCCGGAGTTGCCGATCTTGCCGTAGATGTCCGGGCGCAGGTCGGGGTCGTTGCCGTAGAGCGTGACCGAGTCGAAGGCGGTGGACAGGCGCTTGGCCGGCATGCCTTCGGAGAGCAGCTTGAAGCGGCGGTTGGTGCGGAACGGGTCGCCTTCGCCGGCGAACATGCGGGTCGGGTCTTCGCCCTCGCGCTTGAAGGCAAAGGTGCCGGCGGTGTAGGGGAAGCTGCCCGGCACGTTCTCCAGCATCAGCCACTTGAGCAGCTCGCCGTGGTCCTCGTACGTGGGCAGGGCGACCTTGCGGATCGTGGTGCCGGAGAGCGACCTGGTGGTCAGCGCGGTGCGGATCTCCTTGTCGCGGATCTTCACCACGTACTCGTCACCGGCATAGGCCTTCTGCATGTCGGGCCACTGCTGCAGCAGCTTCCGGGCGGCCGGGTCCTGGTCGAGTTCGCGCACCTGCGCCAGGTCGATGGTGGCCTCGGCCGCGCGCGAACGCTCGGGCTTCTCCACCCGCAGCATCTCGGCGGCGGCGCGCAGCTGCTGGATCTCGCGGGCCAGCTTGGCCTGCTGGCGGGCACGCTGCTTGTAGCCGCGCACCGTGTCGGCAATTTCGGCCAGGTAACGGGTGCGGGCGCCGGGCACGATGGGGGTCTGGTTGGTGCTGTGGCGCACCGCCACCGGGCGCAGGCGGCCGTCGCGCAGCGGCAGGCCGAGTTCGGCCAGGCGGCCGCGCAGGGCCTGGTAGAGGGCGGTCACGCCGTCGTCGTTGAAGCGGGCGGCCATGGTGCCGAACACCGGCATCTGCTCGGTCGGTGTGGTCCAGGCCTCGCGGTTGCGCTGCACCTGCTTGGCCACGTCGCGCAGCGCATCGGCCGCGCCCTTGCGGTCGAACTTGTTGATGGCCACGAACTGGGCGAAGTCGAGCATGTCGATCTTCTCCAGCTGGCTGGCGGCGCCGAACTCCGGCGTCATGACATACATGGGCACGTCCACGTGCGGGACGATGGCCGCATCGCCCTGGCCGATGCCCGAGGTCTCGACCACCACCAGGTCGAAGCCGGCGGCCTTGCAGGCGGCCACCACATCGGGCAGGGCGGCGCTGATCTCGCTGCCGAAGTCGCGCGTGGCCAGGCTGCGCATGAACACGCGCTGGCCCTGCTGCCACGGGTTGATGGCGTTCATGCGGATGCGGTCACCCAGCAGGGCACCACCGCTCTTGCGGCGCGACGGGTCGATGCTGATCACCGCCACCCGCAGCGCGTCGTCCTGGTCCAGCCGCAGGCGGCGGATGAGTTCGTCGGTCAGGCTCGACTTGCCGGCACCACCGGTGCCGGTGATGCCCAGCACCGGCACCTGGCGCGCGGCAGCGGCTTCGCGCACGGCGGCTACCATGGCGGTGTCGGCGCTGCCGTTTTCCAGCGCGGTGATCAGCTGGGCCAGGGCGCGCCAGTTCATCTCGCCGTGGCCGGTGATGGCAGCCAGGCCCTGGGGTGCGTGCGCCGTGAGGTCCTGGTCGCAGCGCATCACCATCTCGCCGATCATGCCGGCCAGGCCCATGCGCTGGCCGTCTTCCGGGCTGTAGATGCGGGCCACGCCGTAGTCCTGCAGTTCGCGGATCTCGTCCGGCACGATCACGCCGCCGCCGCCGCCGAACACCTGGATGTGCGAGCCGCCGCGCTGGCGCAGCAGGTCGACCATGTACTTGAAGTACTCCACATGACCGCCCTGGTACGAGCTGATGGCGATGCCCTGCACGTCTTCCTGCAAGGCGGCGGTCACCACCTCGTCCACGCTGCGGTTGTGGCCCAGGTGGATCACCTCGGCGCCCATGCCCTGCAGGATGCGCCGCATGATGTTGATGGCCGCGTCGTGCCCGTCGAACAGGCTGGCGGCCGTGACGAACCGGACCTTGTGTTTGGGACGGTAGTTGGCCAGGGCCTGGTAGTCGGCAGAAAGCTGGGTCATGGTGTGTCTCTCTCTTCTCGGGGGGATCGGGTCGGAGTCGTGCTTCAGGTCACGCGCAGTCCGTGCAACGTGGGGTCCTCGGGCGGAAAGCGCAGGTCGAGCGCGCGCAGGCAGTCGCGCACCAGGGTGGCGATCATCAGGTTGCGGTGGGTCTTGGAGTTGGCCGGCACCACCGTCCAGGGCGCCCAGGGCGTGCTGGTGGCGGCCAGCAGCTCGCCGTAGGCGCGCTGGTAGTCGTCCCACTTGAGGCGGGCGTCGAGGTCGCCGTGGCTGAATTTCCAGTGCTTCTGCGGGTCGTCGATGCGGTCCTGCAGGCGCTGGCGCTGCTCGTCGCGGTCGATGTGCAGCATGAACTTCAGGATCACGGTGCCGGTCTCGGCCAGCATGCGCTCGAAGTCGTTGATGTGGCGCAGGCGCTGCTGCTGCCGGTCGGCGTCGATCCAGCCTTCCACCACCGGCACCAGCACATCCTCGTAGTGGCTGCGGTTGAACACCATGATCTCGCCGTTGCCCGGCATGCGCTGGTGGATGCGCCAGAGGTAGTCGTGCGCGCGTTCGACCTCGGTCGGGGCCTTCCAGCCCACGGTGTGCACGCCCAGCGGGCTGGTGCGGGCGAACACGCTGCGCACCGTGCCGTCCTTGCCCGAGGTGTCGGTGCCCTGCAGCACCACCAGCAGGCGGTGGCGGCCATCGGCATGGAACAGGTTCTGGAGCTCGTCGATCTGGCTGGCGATCTGGTCCACGGCGGCCTTGTCGCCTGCCTTGTCGCCACCCGAGAACGGTTTGGCGGAAGGGTCGAGCTCGCTCAGCGCGACCGGCTTGCGCAGGCCGGTGTCGATCTGCCAGGCCGCCCACGGGCTGCCCTTGGCGGCCCGGATGGCAGCGGCAGGGAACGGCAGGCTGGCGTCGGCGGCGCTGGGCATGGGCTTCGTCCTGTCAGGTTTACGTTAACGTAAACGTCAATGGTAACCCGTTCGTCGCGATCGACCAACAGGGCCGAACATGAAAAAGGGGCGCCTGAGCGCCCCTTGTTGATTGGCGGAACGCGTCTGCTCAACGGTACAGCACTTCCGGCAGCCACAGGCCGATGGCCGGGAACTGGTACAGCAGGATGATGGCGATGATCTGGATCCCCATGAACGGCAGCATGCCGGCAAAGATCTGGTTCAGCGTCACATGCTTCGGCGCCACGCCCTTCAGGTAGAACGCGCTCATGGCCACCGGCGGGCTCAGGAAGGCGGTCTGCAGGTTCAGCGCCACCAGCAGGCCGAAGAACAGCGGGTCGACCCCGAAGTTGTCCAGCAGCGGAATGAAGATCGGCATGAAGATCACGATGATCTCGGTCCACTCCAGCGGCCAGCCCAGGATGAAGATCAGCACCTGCGACAGGATCAGGAACTCGGTCTTCGACAGGTTCATGGAGAGCACCCAGGTCTCCACCAGCTCTTGCCCGCCCAGCAGCGCGAACGCCGCCGAGAAGATGGCCGAGCCCACGAACAGCCAGCACACCATGGCGCTGGTCTTGGCCGTGAGGAACACGCTCTCCTTGACCACGTTGAAGGTCAGCTGCCGGTAGGCCGCCGCCAGGATGAAGCCGCCGAACGCACCCACGGCCGCCGCCTCGGTGGGCGTGGCCAGACCGAACACGATCGAGCCCAGCACCGCCAGGATCAGCACCAGCAGCGGGAAGAAGCTGGAGAGCAGCATCTTGAACACTTCGAGGCGGGCGTGGCTCAGGATGCCGTAGAACACGGCCAGCGCCAGCGCACCCACGCCCAGACCGATCCAGAAGCCGGTCGATGCAGGTTTGGTGGTGGCACCCGCAGCGGCACCTTCGGCCGGTGCGCCGCCCGCGCCCGGGGGCAGGGCCACGCTGTCGGCCGGGGCTTCGGCTGCGCCGGCTTCGGCCGGAGCTTCGCTGTCTTCGGCACCCGGGGGCAGGGCCACGCCGTCATCGGCGCCGGCAGGCTCCTGCACGCCTTCGGGTTCGGCCAGGCCGCCCGACTCCTCGTCGGAGGCTTCCTCGTTGGAGCCCGACCCCATGGCCTGCAGCTCGGTGTAGGTCTCCTCGACGACCACCGTGGTGGCCGACTGGTAGCTGGCAAAGGCCACCACCGCGAACAGCACCGCCGGCGCCAGCACGATGGCCAGCTGGCCGAGCAGGTAGCGGGTCGACACGTCCTGGTTGCGGCGGCCTTTCAGGGCCTTCACCAGGTTGCCCGGCGCCCAGCCATCGCTGGTGGCGCCGATGGCCTTCAGGCCGGCGGGCAGGGGCACGGCGCGCTGCTCGGCGGTCAGGGGCGGTGCCCAGTCCGGCTTGAGCTTGGCCATGATGATCACGTACAGGATGTACAGGCTGGCCAGCATGATGCCGGGGAAGAAGGCGCCTGCGTACAGCTGCACCACCGACACGCCGGCGGTGGCGCCGTAGACGATCAGCAGCACCGAAGGCGGAATCAGGATGCCCAGGCAGCCGCCAGCCGTGATGGCGCCGGCCGACAGCCGCACGTCGTAACCGGCCCGCAGCATCTGCGGCAGCGCCAGCAGGCCCATCAGCGTCACCACGGCACCGACGATGCCGGTGGCGGTGGCGAACACCGCGCAGGTCACCAGGGTGGCCACGCCCAGCGAACCCGGCACGCGGGACAGCGCCAGGTGCAGGCTGCGGAACAGCTTCTCGATCAGGTTCGCGCGTTCGACCAGATAGCCCATGAACACGAACAGCGGGATCGAGATGAGCACGTCGTTGCCCATCACCGAGAAGGCGCGTTGCACCATCAGGTCCAGCGTCTGCTGCATGGCGCCGGCCGCGGTCTGGTCGCCCGAGTGGTAGGCGAAGAACGCGAACATCATGCCCATGCCCATCAGGGTGAAGGCGGTGGGGAAGCCCAGCATGATGGCCACGACCACCAGCGAGAGCATCAGCAGGCCGTAGTGGCCGTTGGTCATGGTCTCCACGCTGAAGACCATGGCCAGAGCGGCCGCAATGATCAGCCCCATCAGCGAGAAGCCGAACCAGAGTTCCTTTCTGATCTTCATCACTGACCGCCTTTCCTGGCCGGAACCAGCTGGTCCAGCGCCTCGATGTCAGCGTCTTTCACGTGCACCATTTCCTTGAGTTTGTCGACGTCCACCTCTTCCACATCCTCCTCGCGCGAGGGCCACTCGCCGGTCTTGATGCAGATGACGCAACGGATGATTTCCACGATGCCCTGCAACAGCAGGAAGGCGCCGGCCAGCGGCACCACGAACTTGAACGGGTAGACCGGCAGCGGATCGGCGTTGAAGGTCTGCTCCCGGATCGCCAGCGAGTCCTGGAAGAAGAACCAGCCTGCATAGGTCAGGGCGATGATGCCGGGCAGGAAGAACAGGATGTACAGCACCAGGTCGACGGTGGCCTGGGTGCGGGGCTGGAAGAAGCCGTAGAGCACGTCGCCGCGCACATGGCCGCTCTTGGCCAGGGTGTAGGCGCCGGCGGTCATGAACAGCACGCCGTACAACATGATCTGGGCGTCCAGCACCCAGGCGTTCGGCTTGTTCAGCACGTAACGGGAAAAGACTTCCCAGGAAATCAGGAGGGTGAGTCCAACGACGGACCACGCGCAGATCTTGCCGAACCAGGTCGACAGCCGATCCACGGTCAGTAATAGTTTTTGCATGTCAGCTTCCGAAAGAGAAAAGGGCGCCCGCAGGCGCCCTTTGTGATCAAGAACCGATCAACCCTTCTTGGCGCCCTTGCCGAAGTAGTGGTTGTAGGCCATCTTGAAGTCGACGGTGTAGTCGTTCTGCCACTGGCCTGCGCGCTGGGCGAAAGCGCGCTGCGAGTCCAGCACCTTCTTGAAGATCGGATTCTCGCCGGCCTTCTTGGCGATGGTCTTGTCCCAGGCAGCCAGCTGGGCGCGCAGGATGGCGTCCGGGGTCTTGTAGAACTTCACACCCTGCTTCTTCAGCTCGATGTAGTCCTGCGAGTTGCGCTGGATGGCCTTCCACGACATGTCGGCGCTGGCGGCCTGCACGGCGTAGTCGATGATGGACTTCAGCTCGGCGTTCAGGGCGTTGTACTTCGGGCCGTTGAACAGGATCTCGAACTGCTCGCCCGACTGGTGGAAGCTCTGCAGCATGCAGTTCTTGGCCACATCGGGGAAGCCCAGCAGGCGGTCGCTGGAGGCGTTGTTGAACTCGGCCGCGTCGATCAGGCCACGGTCCAGGGCGGGAACGATCTCGCCACCGGGCAGCGGGTTGACGGCGGTGCCCATCTCGGTGAACACGTCAACAGCCAGGCCCACGGTGCGGAACTTCAGGCCCTTCATGTCCTCGACCTTGGCCACCGGCTTCTTGAACCAGCCCAGCGGCTGGGTGGGCATCGGGCCGTACAGGAAGGACACCACGTCCATGTTCAGCGACTTGTAGATCTCGGCCACCAGCTCCTTGCCGCCGCCGTAGTTGTGCCAGGCCAGGACCATGTTGGGATCCATGCCGAAGGCCGGGCCGGAGCCCCACAGGGCCAGGGCGGAGTTCTTGCCGTAGTGGTAGGCGATCACGCCGTGACCACCGTCCAGGGTGCCTTTGGCAACGGCTTCGAGCAGCTGGAAGGCCGGCACCACGGAGCCGGCGGGCAGCACCTCGATCTTCAGGCGGCCGCCGGCCATGTCGTTCACCTTCTTGGCGAAGTCGCTGGCGTACTCGTGGAAGATGTCCTTCGAGGGCCAGGTGGACTGGAAGCGCAGGGTGGTGGTCTGGGCAGTCGCCACCATCGGCACCGACATGGCACCGGCTGCAACAGCGGCGCCTTTGAGCATGCCGCGGCGGGACGTGACGGTCTTCTTCTCTGTCATGAATGTCTCCAAAGGGGTGAACAAAATGAAACGGGCGGCGAATGATGCGCCGAACAGGCGCCGCCGGTCGGCAGGGTTTCTACGCACATGGCGGCCTGGAGTGTCACACGCCGGACCGAAAAGGCCAGAAACGACGCGGATTTGAACCGGTCTTGAAAAAACTTGTGTGTCGGATTGAATTTATTTTGTTCGACCGCCCGATGCACCAGAATGTGGCCCCGCCCTCCAGTCAGCACTGCCATGAAGCCCCTGCAGCTCTTCGACGCCGCCTCCAGCACCTTCACCTACATCCTGTCCGATCCGGTCACCCGGGAGGCCTTGATCATCGACCCGGTGGACGAGCAGCTAGAACGCGACCTGGCGGTGCTGCGCGAGCAAGGGCTGCAGCTGGTCTGGGCGGTCGAGACCCATGCCCATGCCGACCACATCACCAGCGCCGGACGGCTGGCCGAGCTGGCCGGCGCCCGGCTCGCGGCCCCTGCCGGTTGCGGCATCGGCACGGCCGCCACCCAGCTTGCCCATGGCGACGAGCTGCGCTTCGGCGGCGAACGCCTGCAGGCACTGCACACACCCGGACACACCGCCGGCAGCATGAGCTTCGTCTGGCGCCACCATGTGTTCACCGGCGACACCCTGCTCATCGGCGGCTGTGGCCGCACCGACTTCCAGTCGGGCAGCGCGGCCGACCTCTACCGCAGCATCACGCAGGTGCTGTTCGCGCTGCCGGACGAAACCACCGTCTGGCCCGGGCACGACTATCAGGGCCGCAGCCATTCGACCATCGGCCACGAGAAGCAGCACAACCCCCGGGTGGCCGGCCGCTCCGAGGCCGAATTCGTCTTGCTCATGGACAGCCTGCAGCTGCCCCGGCCGCGCCGCATCGACGAAGCCGTGCCGGCCAACCTCACATCCGGGCTGCGGCACGACATCGACGGCGCCGCGCTCATGCAGCCGCGCCCGGTGGCCGACGCCTCCTATGCCGGCGACGTGTCGCCCCAGCTGGCCTGGGAATGGGTCCAGGCCGGCGATGCGGTGCTGGTCGACGTGCGCACCGATGCCGAGCGCGAATGGGTCGGCTTCGTGCCCGGGGCGGTGCCGGTGGCCTGGAAACAATGGCCCGGCATGGCGCTCAACCCCGGTTTCGACGAACAGATCCGCGCTGCATCCGGGGAACGCAAGGTGGTGCTGCTGTGCCGCAGCGGCGTCCGATCGATCGCGGCAGCCCGGCGGGCCACCCAGCTCGGGATCGAGGCCTACAACATCCTCGACGGGTTCGAGGGCGACCCGGACGGGCAGGCCCACCGGGGACGGCTGGCCGGATGGCGTTATCTCGGCCTGCCCTGGCGACAGAACTGATCGACAGGTGGACGCGGGCTGTCATATCTGACAGGTTTTCGCCGCCAGGCCGCCCGGCATTTTCTCCAATGGGTACCTTTTCATTATTGGAGTACCCGCATGGACATCGACCTTTGCTCCGGCCTGAAGGCGCACCCCAGCCCTGCCCTGACGGAAGCGCTGCAGCAACGCATCGCGCGTGACTTCGAGCCCCGATGGACGCAGGACTGGGCCGGCCGCTCGTTGCTGGAGGGCAGCGCGCCCGGGCCGAACGCGGTCCGGCTCGACGGCAACGACTACCTGGCCGTGACCGGGCACCCGGACATCGTGGCGGCCCAGGTGTCGGCCCTGCTGCAGGACAGGCAGTCGGTGGTGCAGTCGGGTCTGTTCCAGCGTGACGAGCATCCTGCCCGAGCGCTCGAACGACAGCTCGCTGCCTGGACCGGCAAGGAAGATGCGCTGCTGTGCCAGTCGGGCTACGTGGCCAACATGGCGGCCATGCAGTGTCTGGCCGATGCCGGCACGCCGGTCTACATCGACGCATTGGCCCATGCCTCGCTCTGGGAGGGCATACGGGCCGCCAGAGCCGTTCCCCGCCCGTTTCGTCACAACGACCCCGCGCACCTGGTCCGCATGATGAAGGTGCATGGCCCCGGTCTGGTGGCCGTCGACTCGGTCTACAGCACGACCGGAGCGGTCTGCCAGCTGGCGGCCATGGTGGACGCGGTGGAGGGCCATGGGTCCATGCTGCTGGTGGATGAGTCGCACTCGCTGGGCACCCATGGTCCGCGCGGTGCCGGTCTGTGCGCTGCGCTGGGTCTGACCGATCGCGTGCACTTCATCTCGGCGAGCCTGGCCAAGGCGGTGGCTGGCCGGGCGGGGTTTTTCACACTGCCGGCCCGTCTGCGCCCCTACATCATCACGGCCAGTTTCCCGACCATGTTCAGTTCCTGCCTGCTGACCCATGAAGTGGTCGGCCTTCAGGCCACGGTGACCTTGCTGCAGCAGGCTGACCGTGCCCGGGAGCGGCTGCACGACGTCACCCGGCGGATCCGGAGTGCGCTGGGGTGCATCGGCTACTGGCTGCAGGGCAGCGAACAGATCCTGGCGCTGGAGATCGGCTCCGAAATCGCGGCCCGCGACCTGCGCGACGCCATGGAGGCGCGCGGTGTGTTCGGCTCCATCTTCTTCCCGCCTGCGACCAGCCGCAACCGCTCCATGGTCCGGCTCACGCTCAATGCCGGCCTGACCGAGAGCGAGCTGGACCATCTGGTGACGGTCATGGCCGAAATGGTGCGCCGGTTCAAGCCGGACGACTGGCCGGTGGCCCGCCGCATGCGCAAATCGGTCGCCTGACGCGGCGCCCCCCGCTCAGCCGTTGTCGACCACGCGGTGCTCTGCGGCCCGCAGCGCCGCCCGGTAGGCCGGCAGGGGCGGGTGGTCGGCCGGGTCGAGCGGGAACACCGCGCTGGTCAGCAGTCCGTCTTCGTCAAGCGGTTCTGCCCTGGCCAGACGAACCGGCCCGGTGAGGCCCAGCTGCTGGTGCAGCTCGACGGCGGCCAGCTGCTCTCCGGCCCGGATCGCGCGCACCGTCTCGAAATCGAGACCGGCCGATCCGGCCACCTCGGCCAGTGCCGGCAGGCCGGCCACCGGCTCCAGCTGGAGCCACTCGCAGCGTCCGTCCACATCGACGCCCAGCAACCCGAAGGGCTCACCCAGCACCACATGCTCGACCCAGTGGGTCTGGCTGTAGCGTTGCAGGTTCTGCACCACCGACGGCATCTGCAGCAGCGACTGCTGCTCCGGCGTCAGCACGCTGCGCCACAGCGTGTTCAGGCGGACATGCGGCGCCTGCGCCAGCTTGCGCAACACGCTGAGCAGGTGCCGGGTGATGTCGTGGGTCTGTTTCGGCACGAACTGGTCGATCAGCCCGCTGTTGAAGGCCTTCACCGCAATCTGCTCGTCGGCCTGCCCGGTCAGCAGCACCCGCGAGCCCGGCCAGTCAAGCAGGGTGTTGAGCACGGCGAGGCCGTCGGTGCCCGGCATGGCGTAGTCGACCACGCAGCTCTGCACCAGCCGATGGCGCTCGGGCTGGCCCGACCAGTAACGCAGTATCTGGGGCAGCAGCGGGTGCCCGTTGCGCCAGCGGTCGATCATCTGGAGTTGCCGCTGGGCGTCGGCTTCCCAGCGTTCGGGCTCCTGGGCCATGCGCCGCGCGAATCCGGCCGGGCGCGAGAACAGTTCGACCTGGATGTGGGCAGGAATCACCATGCCCAGCATCTCCAGGTAGTCGGTGTCATCGTCCAGGAACAGGATGCTGCCCGGACGGTGTACGAGTGGGAGGGTCAGTGACATGGGTCGGACGAATGCGGTGGCGGCTGGGGGTTGGGAGCCTGGGTGCGCTCCAGCGGCAGGTCGATGGTGAAGACGGCACCTTTGCCCGATTGTGAATGCACCGTGAGCCGACCGTGTGCTCCCTCCACCACGTTTCTGCAGAAGCTCAGGCCGAGTCCGTTGCCGGCCCCGGCCTGGGTGGAATAGAACGGCTCGAAGATCCGGGACTGCAGGTCGCCGGGAATGCCGACCCCTTCGTCGGCCACCGATATGCGACCGCGGCGCTGGTGGACGTCCACCGTGATCCGCAGATCGCCCGGGCAGATCGCGGTGCTTGCGGAGGCCAGTGCGTGCAGCGAGTTCTTGATCAGGTTGGCCAGCACCTGGGCGAACAGGGGATACGCCCCGCGGAACCGGAAATCGCGCTCGATGTGCACGTTCACGCAGGCACGTTCGCGCGAGGTCCGGTAGGGGAAGCTGTCGGCCACGCTGCGGACCAGATCGCTGGCGCAGATGCTGATCTGCTCCCGGGGCAGTCGCATCATCTGGGCGTTGGCGATCTGCATGTCGATGTGCCGGTTCATGCTGCGGACCAGATTCTGAAGGCGTCCACCCAGCTCTTCGATCTTGCGCGGCCGCATGTCGGGGCGGTCCTGCTGGGCCAGGTTGCGAAGAACGTCGCCCATGAGGTGAACCGTGGCCAGAGGGGTGCGCAGTTCATGGGCCATCACACCCATGGTGCTCAGCGTGTTCACCAGACGGACTCTGCGCAGGTTGGCGCTGGACATGCCCAGCAAAAGCCCCATCGATGATGCAAATGCAATGATCAGCAGGTGTTCGGTCAGTGGCCAGTGGATGCCGTCGTTGCGCACCAGCCATGCGGTCATCGTCCCGGCTGCCGAGCCCAGCAGCAGGCCAATGGAAGCCAGGCGCCAGTCGGTGAAGTGGAAGTAGATCAGGATCATCGCTCCGAGGCTGGCGAGCCACACCCCGTTGCCATCGTTCATCAGGTACATCCAGCTGAAGAACCATGGCAGCTGGAGCCAGGTCACGGCAGTGAACCAGCGACCGCCGTCCACGCTGCTGAAATCCCGGCGCCAGCCGATGGAAAAATACACCAGCGCGGAGATCGCCACCAGCGCCCGCACCCAGACGTTCTCGTATGGCTGCGGCAGCCACTGGCTCCAGATGATGAGGAACACCAGATGACCCATGCCTGTGAACAGACCGATGCCCATCAGCCGCAGCCTTGATGGGTGCAAAATAGGCTCGAGCGGTGCGTTCAGCACATCGTCCCTCCACCAACGCCGCATCCTCGCAGTGGCGTTGTGCCACCTCAATCGGTCGAGTGCCAACATGATCTCCTGTGAATGTGACTTCATCGGATGCCTCCTCGGGGCAGCGCGGACCATTGTCAATGCACCGAAATACCTACACCCATGACCCTACCTGTCAACTTTGACAGCATGGGGGTCGACGCGATCCTCAACGACTGGCTCACGGCCTTGAGCGAACAGGGGGCGGAGGCGGTGGTGGTGCTGGGCCCGGTGCCCACCGGGACCAAGGACGATCGGGAGGTTCTGGCGGTGCACCCGCCGCGTTTCGTGGGGGCTGCCATCGCCCTGGCCCACAGTCCTGATTTCGGTGCCTCCTGGCGCGACAGCGATGCGCCCATGGTGGCCTGGCAGGACATCTCCAGGGCATCCAGCGAGGTCGGCAACCGGTGGCGCCGGCTGTGGCTGGCGCACGGCCAGCAGACCCTGGTTCGGGTGGCGTTTCCGCTGCCGGCCGCCCGCGCGTTCGAATGCTTCATGTTCACCCCGCGAACGCTGGCCAACCGCAGCGATGCCGCCAACCTCGCCTGGTCGGCCTTCAATGTCTGGCCAACGTTGCGCCGCTCGATTGCGACCCAGCGGGTGTCGCTCAGCCCGCGCGAGCTGGAGAGCCTGAACCTGGCCTTCGAGGGCCTGACCGCACGCGAGACCTCGTTGCGCATGGACTGCACCGAACGGACCGTGAATTACCACCTGGCCAATGCGATGGCCAAGCTGCACACCGACAACAAGCTCTCGGCCGTGCAGCGGGCCTGCTGGATCGGTCTGATCTGAAGCCGTGTTGCGGGGCAGCATGACCCGCCTGGTGGCATGGCGATAATCGCCGCATGAGTTTTCTGGCCCTCGATGTCGGCAACACCCGCCTGAAGTGGGCCTTGTACGACGCACCCCGCCCCGGAGCACAGCTGCTGGCCCACGGAGCGCAATTCCTTGAAAACATCGAATCGCTGGAAGAGGGCGACTGGAGCCGTCTGAGCTGCCCCAACTGGGTGCTCGGCTGCGTGGTGGCGGGTGACGCCGTGAAGCGCCGGGTCGAGGAGCAGCTGGAGATGTGGGACGTGACCCCGCGCTGGGTCGTGTCGTCGCCGGCGGAAGCCGGGCTCACCAACGGCTACGACCACCCGGCCCGTCTGGGCTCGGACCGCTGGGTGGCCATGATCGGCGCCCGCCACCGGCTGCTGGCCCAGGGCAGTCCGCGCCCCTGCGTGGTGGTGATGGTGGGCACGGCGGTCACGGTGGAGTGCATCGACACCGAAGGCCGCTTTCTGGGCGGCATCATCCTGCCGGGTCACGGGATCATGCTGCGGGCCCTCGAATCCGGCACGGCCGGCCTGCATGTGCCCACCGGCGAGGTGCGCGACTTTCCCACCAACACCAGCGACGCGCTCACCAGCGGCGGCACCTTTGCCATTGCCGGCGCAGTGCAGCGCATGGTGGAGAACCTGCGCCGCCAGTGCGGTGTGGAGCCGGTGTGCTACATGACCGGCGGTGCCGGATGGAAGATGGCGCCCAGCATGTCGACCGAGGTCGAGCTGGTGGAAAGCCTCATCTTCGACGGCCTGCTGGAGATCGCCAGTCGCCGGCTCAGCCTGTCCTGAGCGGCCGGCGTCAGTCGGACTCGCCCCAGGGCAGCATCAGGGTCAGGGTGAGCAGGCGCTGGAACTCCGGCGTGAAGCGGTCGACGATCGCCTGCGGGTCGGGGCACAGGCCGGTGTCGGCGATGCAGCCGAACTGCACCCCGCCGCCGTAGCTCAGGATGGACACGCCCAGGCCCACGGTTCCGGTCTGGGGCACCCAGAACATGGTCTGCTCCAGCGTGCTGCCGCACACCTGGAGCTTGCTGGCCGGGCCGGGCACGTTGGTCATGACCGCGGTGGTCTTGCGGCCGAACAGGCTGAGCATCGCCTCTTGCGCCGGCTTGACCAGCAGGCCGGCCACCGACAGCAGGCCGAAGGTGAGCAGCGGCTGCAGGCTGCCCTTGAGCTCGCTCATGCGCCGCTTCACCGCAAACAGCCGCTCCAGCGGGTGTTCGGTGCCGATCGGCAGCAGCAGCGGCACCAGCCCGAAACGGTTGCCCAGTTTCCAGGCGTCTTCCATGGGGCGCAGGTTGACCGGCACCATGGCCCGGATCTCGTGCCCGTCGGGCTGGTCGCCCTGATCGCGCAGGTAGTGGCCGATGGCGCCGGCCACACAGGCCAGCAGCACGTCGTTGACCGAACAATGGAAGGCGCGGCCGATGGCCTTGACCTCGTCCAGCGGCACCGGCTCGCACCAGGCCACGCGCTTGGCGCCCGCGGGCTGGCCCTTGAGGCGGGTCGGCGAGTCGTCGGGCATCAGGGCCAGCGCGGCCAGATCGCTGGCCAGCTGGCCGCCCAGGCGGGCCATTTCCAGGGCCTGGTCCAAGGCCTTGTCCATCGAGCCGCCGAGACCCTTCTGCGGTTCGGCCAGCAGGGCCAGCGATTTCGCGGCACCGCCGCCGGCGGCCTCCAGCGCACGCGCGGCGATGTCGCCGAACGGCCGGATCAGGCTGTCCGCGACCCAGTCCTCCGCGCCTTCGCGCAGCGGCTTGCGGCGGCTGCGGGCCGGCCCGCCGCTGCGCTGCGGCGGCAGGGCGCCACCGTCGACCAGACTCATCATCACGCTGATGAGGGCAATGCCGTCGGCGATGCAGTGGTGGATGCGCGCGATCAGCGCCGAGCCGCCGTCGTGCTGCTCGACCAGCTCGAAGTGCCACAGCGGATGCTTCGGGTCCAGCGGCTGCATGGCCAGGACCGCCACCCGGTCCTGCAGGGCCTGCTGCGCGGTCTGGCCCTTGCGGCGGCGCAGCGGCCGGCTCTGCAGGTGGCGCTCGAGGCGGAAGTCGGGGTCGTCGCTCCAGGTGGCGCCGGCGGCGTCCTCGCGGGCCACCTGGACGAAGCGCCGGTAGGGCAGCAGGCGCTCGCGCACCCGCTGCATCAGCGCGCTGCGGTCGATGGCCGGGCGCAGGATCCAGACGCCGACGATCATCATCAGGTTCGATGGCGAGTCCATGCGCAGCCAGGCGGTGTCGACCTTGCTCATGCGCTCGCCGCCGAGGCCCAGTGTGCTGGTCAGCGCCTCTTTGACAGCGGCCACGCGTTGCTCCATGGGGGCTCCCGTTTTCTGGATGGGGTTCTCTAAGGTGGCGCCGATTGTGCAAGCCGCACGGCCCGTAAGATACGAGGACACACCCTTACCCGCAGGAGACCCCATGTCCGATCTGACCGCCCGCTTCAACGCCGCCGTGGCGAATTCCAAGAACCTGAGCGAGCGCCCCGACAACGCCACGCTGCTCAAGATCTACGCGCTCTACAAGCAGGCCACCGCCGGCGACAACGCCGACAAGAAGCCGGGTTTCGGCGACATGGTGGGCCGCGCCAAGTGGGACGCCTGGAACGGCCTGAAGGGCACCTCGGCCGATGACGCCATGCAGCAGTACATCGACCTGATCGAGGGCCTGAGCTGAGCCCCCGGGCGCGGCATCAGCCCTTTTTCTTGCGGCCGGCCGGCTTGGCGCCGGCGGCCAGCAGCGCATCGAGGTTCTTGACGATCTCGTCCTCGATGCGGTCCTTGAAGGCACCCAGCAGGAAGCCCAGCTTCGCGTCCAGCTCGAACCGGTCGCCGGTGACCTTCAGGCAGCCACTCACCCCGGAGCGGGTGAACTGCACTTCGTCGCCGTCATCCCCTTCTTCGTAGGTGCAGCTCATGTCGAACTCGGCTTCGGCCTGTTCGGCCCATTTCCAGGCCAGCTTGCGTGCGGCCGGCAGGCCCAGCTGGTGGTCTCGTTCGATGCGGATGTCGGCCATGGCGTTTCGGTGAGGTGTGGAAGGTTTCAGGGCGGTCCGCCGTCGGCGGCGTTCAGCGCCACCCGGCCCTGCATCAGCTGCTGCAGCGCGGCGCGGCGTTCGGCCTTGGGCTGGCGGGCCAGTTGCCGGACGGCATCATAAAACCGGGTCCAGTCGCTGCCCTGCTGTTCAAACAGCACCAGGAAGCCGGGCACCAGGTCGTCGTAGGCCGCCTGGCCGCCCAGGCCGGCGTTGTTGGCCCGGGCCACCCAGGCGTCGTAGCCGGGCCAGCCACCCCATTGCCCGCGCAGAGCGGCGTAGCGCTGGCGCAGGCTGTCCATCACCGCGGTCTTGCGGGCCTGGCGCTCTGCGTCGTCGAGGGCGGTGTCGGCATAGACCTGCTGCAGCTGCTGGCGGATGTCGCGGGTGAGGGCGCGGAACTCGCGGCGGCGCCGGTCGAACGCGGCGTACTCGGCGCGGGCGGCCTCGCTGGCGCGGGTGGCCATCCAGCGTTCGCCGCCCAGGCGTTCGACGGCGGTGGCGAATGATTCGTTGAAGGGCGTGTCGTCGGCGGCGTACACCACCTGGTGCGCCAGTTCGTGGAACAGCAGCCGGGCCACCTCGCCCTCGGGGTAGTGGATGAAGGTGTTGAGCACCGGGTCGCCGCCGGCCCAGTTCATCCAGCCCAGGGTGGAGTAGGCCGGTACCGGCTGCACCTGCACCTCCAGCTCGGGCGGCAGGCTCGCGGCAAAGGCGCGCGCGTCGGCCTCGTCGAAATAGCCCCGGTAGGTCACGCAGCCCGCCACCGGAAAGCACCACTGCTCCAGCTGCAGCGAGAACTTGGGTGCGGCCACCACGTTGAACACGGCGGCGCGGCGGCCGAGGTCGGCATAGCGGTGGTAGCTGGCGTTGTCCGGCAGACCGAGTTCCTGCACCGCGAATTCGCGCATCTCGCGCACCCGCTCCAGCCGGGGGCGCAGGGGCGCCGGTGTGGCCGGGTCGGCCAGCCAGTCATCGATGGGGCGTGCCGCGGCCATGAGCCGCAGGTGGCCGGTGACCGACTGCCAGTAGTAGCCCGGCCCCGGCGCATGGCTGGCGCAGCCGCTGCCCAGTGCGGCCAGCAGCAGGGCGGCCGGCATGGCCCACCGGGCCGCTGCCCGCCGGCCCGCCATCAGGCGGCCTCGCCCACCCGGGCCACCTCGACCAGGCAGTCGTAGAAGGTGGGGCCGCGCCCGAGGTCGGTCAGGCGCTGGCTGGTGACTTCGTTGACGTTGGTGCCGTCCGGCCCCAGCTTGCGCCACCAGATGCCCAGGCCGTTGACCACGCCGTGGCGCGCGCGCTGGCCCACCTTCACCCGGCAACGGTACTCGCCGCGGTCGTTGAAGATCCGCACCATGTCGCCGTCGGCAATGCCGCGCGCGCCGGCATCGGCCGGGTGCATTTCCAGCACCGGCTGGCCTTCGATGTCGCGCAGGCTCTGCACATTGACGAAGCTGGAATTGAGGAAGTTGCGCGCCGGCGGCGAGATCATGGCCAGCGGGAAGCGGACCGACGATCCGGCCGGTTCGTGGTTGGGCAGGTGGTCGGGCAGGCCGTCCAGCCCCTGTGCCTGGAGCCGGGCGCTGACGAATTCGCAGCGGCCCGACGGGGTGGGGAAGCCGCCGTCCGCGTAAGGCGCATCCGGCAGTTGCAGGGTGGCAAAACCCTGGTCGAGCAGCTGCTGGAAGTCGATCACGTCCGGGCGGAAGGCCATGCGGCACAGGGCTTCGTCGTCTTCGTCGAAGCAGGGTTCGGTGAAGCCCATGCGCCGGGCCAGCGCCCGGAACACGTCGGTGTTGGTGCGCGACTGGCCCACCGGTGCAATGGCCGGGCGGTTGAGCAGCACATCGGTGTGGCCGTAGCTGGTGTGGATGTCCCAGTGTTCGAGCTGGGTGGTGGCCGGCAGCAGGATGTCGGCGTGGTCGGCGGTGTCGGTGCGGAAGTGCTCCAGCACCACGGTGAACAGGTCGTCGCGCGCAAAGCCGCGCACCACCTTGCCCGACTCGGGCGCCACCGCCACCGGGTTGCTGTTGTAGACCACCACCGCCTCGATCCTGGGTCCGAAGGTGGGCGAAGCCTCGCGCAGCAGGTCGTCGCCGATGGTGCTCATGTTGATGGTGCGGGGCTGCCGGCCGGCCAGCAGGTCCGGCCGCTGCAGCGCGGCGCGCTCGACCGGGAACTGCCCGGAGCTGGACAGCAGCACGCCGCCGGCCGCCTGCCGCCAGGCCCCCACCAGCGCCGGCAGGCAGGCCACGGCGCGTACCGCGTTGCCGCCGCCGCGCACCCGCTGCATGCCGTAGTTCAGGCGGATGGCCGCCGGCCGCGTGGTGCCGTAGGCGTGGGCCAGGTCGATGATCTGCTGCACCGGCACATCGCACACCTCGGCAGCGCGCTCGGGGGGCCACTGCAGGGCCCGCTCGCGCAGGGCCTCGAAGCCCAGGGTGTGGTCGCGGATGTAGTCGTGGTCCAGCCAGTCGTGGGTGATGAGCTGGTGCATGAGCGCCAGGGCCAGCGCGGCATCGGTGCCGGGCCGCAGGGCGATGTGTTCGTGGCACTTCTCGGCGGTCTCGGTGCGGCGCGGGTCGATGCAGACCAGCCGTGCGCCATCGCGCTTGGCCTGCTGCGCCAGCTTCCAGAAGTGCAGGTTGCTGCCGATCGAGTTGCTGCCCCAGATGACGATCAGCTTCGCCTGGGCGAAGTGTTCGACCTTCATGCCCACCTTGGCGCCCAGCGTCTGCACCAGGCCTTCGCCGCCGGCGGCGGCGCAGATGGTGCGGTCCAGCAGGGAGGCGCCCAGGCGGTGGAAGAAACGCGCCGCCATCGACTCGCCCTGCACCAGGCCCATGGTGCCGGCGTAGCTGTAGGGCAGGATGGCCTGCGGGTCGCGTGCGGCGATGTCGCCCAGCCGGCGGGCGATGGTGTCCAGTGCCTCGTCCCATGAGATGGGCTCGAACTGGCCGCTGCCCTTGGGGCCGGTCCGGCGCATGGGCTGAAGCAGGCGTTCGGGGTGGTGGGTGCGTTCGGCGTAGCGCGACACCTTGGTGCACAGCACGCCGTCGGTGTGGCGGTGGGCCGGGTTGCCGTGCACCTTCACGGCCACGCCGTTCTCGACCGTGGTGACCAGGGCGCAGGTGTCGGGGCAGTCGTGCGGGCAGGCGCCGCGCACGGTAACAACATCGGGGGACATGTCGGCGATGGATCGGGGTAGGGAAAACGCGTCCGGGTGTGGTCCGGGCGCCGCGTGCCGGGTCAGGATATCAGGACAAGCGGCGGCTTCCGATACCTTCCCCTGTACAGTCGAGCCACCGGGCTCAGACCCGGATGTTTGACCCCCGGAGCAGAGGAACCCCTGGCTGGCTGGAACCGCGGGCCTGGCGGTTCGAGCGCTGCCTTTGATGGAGAGACTACATGCGATTGCCGTTGCTTCCCTCACTCGCCCTGGCCCTTGCGACCGCCCTGTCGGTGGTCGCGCCACCGGCCCTGGCGCAAGCGCCTGCGGCCCAGCCGATCCGCCTGGGTCTGATCCTGCCGCTCACCGGCGGATCGGCCGACATGGGCAACAGCGCCCGGGTGGGCGCCCAGGTGGCGGTGGAAGAGATCAACGCCGTGGGCGGTTATCTGGGTCGCAAGCTGGAGCTGGTGATCCGCGATGACCAGGCCAACAACGACATGGGCCTGGCCCATGCCGAGGAGCTGGTGCTGAAGGAAAAGGTGACGGCCACCATCGGCTTCTGCAACACCGGCGTGGCCATGAAGGCGCTGGACGTGTTCCAGAACAACCAGCACCTGCTGATCGTGCCGTGCGCCACCGGCACCGCGATCACCGCCAAGTACCCGGCAGCCGAGAGCTTCATCTTCCGCACCTCGGCACGCGACCAGCTGCAGTCGAAGTTCCTGGTCGACGACATCGTCAAGCGCGGCCTGAAAAAAGTGGCCCTGCTGGTCGACAGCACCGGTTATGGCGACGGCGGCCTGCGGGACCTGGAAGCCGCCCTCAAGGCCGAGGGGCTGACCCCGCACATCGTGGTGCGCTTCAAGGTCGGCGTGAAAACGCTGGCCGACGAGATGAAGCAGCTCAAGGATTCGGGCGCCGATGCCCTGATCGGCTGGACCGTCGGCCCCGAACAGGGCGTGATTTCGGCCAGCCGCGCTGCCGCCGGCTGGAACGTGCCGCAGTACGGTCCCTGGGGCCTGGCGCACGCGTCGGCGTTCGACGTTTCCAAGGGTGCGGTCGAAGGCGCACTCATGGTCCAGACGGTGCTGCCCAACCCCTTCATGGAGCGCAACAGCGCCTTCCTGCGGGGCTATGCACGGTTCTCCAAGGAGCGCCCGATTGGCTCCATGATGTCGGCCGCCCAGACCTACGATTCGGTGCACCTGCTGCTGCGTGCCATGTTCGTGGCGCGCGGCGACCTCAGCGGCAAGGGCCTGAAGAACGGGCTGGAGAACCTGCGCGAGCCGTACCGGGGCGTCGTCACCACCTACGACAAGCCGTTCAGCAATGCCGACCACGATGCCATTTCGGCCAACATGCTGTGGCTGGGAACCTGGCGCGGTGGCGAGCGCACTTACGCCTACAAGGAAGACGCCTCCCGCGCCACCGTGATCCGCCGCAAGGAATGACCCCCCGCCCATGAAACTGATCGACTCCATCGTCACCCAGGCCGCCTCCATCGCGGCGGTCCGCCGCGACCTGCACGCCCACCCCGAGCTGTGCTTCCAGGAGGTGCGGACCGCCGACGTGGTGGCCCGCTGCCTGACCGAATGGGGTATCGAGATCCACCGCGGCATGGGCACCACCGGCGTGGTGGGCATCGTGCACGGGCGGGACGGTGGCGCCTGCGGCCGGGCCATCGGCCTGCGGGCCGACATGGACGCCCTGCCCATGCAGGAGCACAACACCTTTGCCCACGCCAGCCGGCACCCCGGCCGCATGCACGCCTGCGGCCACGACGGCCACACCGCCATGCTGCTGGCCACGGCCCGGCACCTGGCCACCCAGCGCGACTTCGACGGCACGGTCTACCTGATCTTCCAGCCGGCCGAAGAGGGCGGTGGCGGCGCCCGCGAAATGATCAAGGACGGCCTGTTCGAGCGTTTCCCGATGCAGGCGGTGTTCGGCATGCACAACTGGCCCGGCATGCCGGTGGGCAGCTTTGCCGCCAGCCCGGGGCCGGTGATGGCGTCGAGCAACGAGTTCCACATCACCATCCGGGGCAAGGGCTCGCACGCGGCGCTGCCGCACAACGGCATCGACCCGGTGCCGGTGGCCTGCCAGATGGTACAGGCCTTCCAGACCGTCATCACCCGCAACAAGAAGCCGGTGGATGCGGGCGTCATCTCGGTCACCATGATCCACACCGGCGAGGCCACCAATGTGGTGCCCGACAGCTGCGTGATCCAGGGCACGGTGCGCACCTTCACCTTCGAGGTGCTCGACCTGATCGAGTCGCGCATGAAGCTGATCGCCGAGCACACCGCGTCCGCCTTCGGCGCCACGGTGGAATTCAGCTTCCGCCGCAACTACCCGCCGACCATCAATCACAAGGCCGAGACCGCCTTCATCCGGGGCGTCATGACCGACATCGTCGGCGAGGCCGGCCTGCTCGACCAGGAACCCACCATGGGTGCCGAAGACTTCGCCTACATGCTGCAGCACACGCCCGGGGCGTATGTGTTCATCGGCAACGGCGACGGCCTGCACCGCGAGATGGGCCATGGCGGCGGGCCCTGCACCCTGCACAACCCGAGCTACGACTTCAACGACGACCTGATTCCGCTGGGCGCCACGCTGTGGGTGCGGCTGGTCGAACGCTGGCTCAGCGCTGGTACGCCTCCATCAGCGTGATCAGGTGCTGGCGCTGCTCCGGCACCAGGTACGGCGCCAGCAGGTGCAGCACATGGCCGGCGCCGCGCAGCAGTGACTGCTGGGCGTTGTCCGGCTCCAGCGCGTGGCGCGGGTCGCGCACATATTCGAAGCTCAGCCAGTAGGTCAGCACCACCACCATGCTGGTGGCGGTAGCCTCCTGCTCGCGGGCGTCGATCTGCACCGCGCCGTGCCGGCTCAGGCTGGCCAGCATCTGCCGGATGGCCCGGGTCTTGTCCTGCAGCACGGCCTGGAAGCGGGTCTCCAGCACCCGGTTCTTGGACAGCAGGTCATTCAGGTCGCGGTACAGGAAGCGGTACTGCCAGATGATCTCGAACAGCGAATGCAGGAAGAACCAGGCGTCCTCCACATGGCGCACGACGTCGGCCGCGCCCAGCAGTTCGGCCAGGGCGCGTTCGTGCTGCTGGCACAGCGAGTTGATCAGCTCGTCCTTGGCCGGGTAGTGGTAGTACAGGTTGCCGGGGCTGATGCCGAGTTCGGCCGAGATCAATGTGGTGGACACATTGGGTTCGCCGAAGCGGTTGAACAGCGCCAGCGTGGTTTCCAGGATGCGCTCGGCGGTGCGGCGCCGGGGCTTGCGCTCGGTCATGGGGCCGGGCGGGCCGGCGTCGCCGGCAGGGCGGCCTGCAGGCGGTCCAGCACCAGGTGCAGCCGGGCCACGGCATCGGGGGCTGCCGGGCGGCGGGGTGGCAGCGGCGGGAGTAGCCGCAGGTCGGGGTCGCTCAAGGCGTCGCGGTCCAGCGCAATGCCGTGCCGGGCCAGCCGGGGCGCCAGCTCGCCGGCGCGGCGCTGCAGCAGCCGGCGCGTCTGCTGGAAGGCGTGTTCGGCCATTTCGCGGCGCTGGCTGTAGCTGAAGGTGTTGGCAAAGAACAGTTCCGCGTCGCTCTGCTCGGGCTCGATCAGCAGGATGTCGGTGTCCGGCCAGGCGCGCTCGTAGTGCTTGAAGCCCAGCGCCAGCCGCGAATGGATCATGGAGCGGAAGGTCTGGCTCATGACCGCCGGCAGGCCGCCTTCGACCAGCGCCGGAATGCCGCGCTGGCGCGGTGCGTCGGGCCCGGCGCGGAACGGCACCAGCGGGTTCAGGCAGATCAGCAGGTCGATGCCGTCTTCCAGCGCCACCGAGGCGTGCACCGTCTTCTTGAGGGCGCCGTCCACATAGTGCTGGCCGTCGATGCACACCGGCGGGAACAACCCCGGCAGCGCGGCGCTGGCCTGGATGGCGCGCGAGATCGGCACATGGTCCCAGCCGGGCTGGCCGAACGGCGCGGCCTCGCCGCTGTCGAGTTCGGTGGCCACCAGCGTGAGCTTGGTGCCGAGCTGGCGAAAGTCGTTGGTCCGGCCGGGCAGGCTGAACAGGCGTTCGATCTGCCGGTGGATGGCCTCGTTGTCCAGCACGCCGGTGGGCAGGGCCGCACCGAGCCGCTCGAACGCACTGGTGAACGACTTGCCCTGCAGCAGCCAGGCCTGCAACGCGCTGGCCGAGAGGCCGGGCACACGGGCCGCACGGCCGGCCAGCTCGCCCCAGGCGGGCTTGAGCAGCCACGACGGATCGAAGCTCTGCGGGCCGGGCCGGTCATCGATGAAGGCATCGCGCAGCTCGCGCGGCGTCATGCCGTTGGCCAGGCCGGCCGCAATGAAGCCGCCCGCCGACACGCCCACGTAGTGGTCGCAGCGGTTGAGGTCCAGACCGGGCAGGCAGGCGTCGAGCGCACACAGGGCACCGATCTCGTAGATGGCACCCAGCGGTCCTCCGCCGGCCAGCGCCAGGGCCAGACGCGGCGCGGCCTTGCGGTTGCGGGTGCGGCGGGGGGTATTCATTCGGCCGAGTGTAGGCCGGCGGGCGGCTGTGGCGTGCTGCGATGCAGCAGCACGCGGCGGTCAGCCGGGCTGCCGCGCCGGTCAGGCCGCGGGGCTGGCCTTGGCAGCGGCGCGCTGGCGGGCCGGCGCCTTGGCGGCTGCTTTTGCTGCCGGTTTCGCAGCCGGCTTGGCAGCGGCTTTCGCGGCGGCTTTCGCAGCGGCTTTGGGTGCCGCCTTTGCCGGGGCCTTGCCTGCCGCCTTGGCGGCCGGCCGGGCAGCGGCGCGGCGGGCGGTGGCCGGGCTCTTGCCGGTCAGTTCGGCCACATGGGCGTTGAGTTCATCGATGCGGGCCATCAGGGCCTCGATGTCGCGGGCGGTCGGCACGCCCAGGGTTCCCAGGGCCTTGGCCACGCGCTCCTCGAACAGCGACTCCAGCTTGTCCCACTTGCCGGCGGCCTTGGACGAGATGTCGTTGGCCATGCTGCTGACCCGGCTGGTGGCGTCGGAAATGCGCTCTTCGGCGGCCGCCTGGGTCTTGCGCTGGATCGACAGGCCTTCCTTCACCAGCACCTCGAAGGCCTTGCCGCCTTCGGCCTGCGCCTTGGCAAAGGCACCGAGGCCGGCCAGCCAGATCTGCTGGGCCGAATCCTTGATGGCACCCGACAGGGCCGAGTGGTTCGATGCCTTGGCGGTGGACGATGCGCTGCTGTTCTTGCTGACCTTCTTGACCATGGTGTTCTCCTGATACGGGGGAAGGGGCGTGGCCAGGCCACGGCGGAAAGTCGCATGGTGGCTTCGGTGGCAGGGGCTGTGTAGGGAAGGCAGACTAAAAAACGCTCGCCCGTGGCCAGCGCCCGGGCCTGCCACGGGTTTGTTCGGAATCGCAAGCGGCGGGCTGCGGGCCAGAATCGGCGGCCATCCCGACACCCGATCCACGTACCCAGGAGACCTCACATGCATTACTTCGTCACCGGCGCCACCGGGTTCATCGGCAAACGCCTCGTGGCCCGGCTGCTGCAGCGCAAGGGCGCGGTGGTGCACTTTCTGATCCGGCGCGAGAGCGAGGCCAAGGTGGCGCAGCTGCGCGAGTTCTGGGGCGTGGGCCCGAGCCGCGCGCTGCCGGTGTTCGGCGACCTGACCGAGAAGAAGCTGGGCGTGTCCAGCGACGACATCCGCGCCCTCAAGGGGCAGGTCGACCACTTCTACCACCTGGCCGCGGTGTACGACCTGGAGGCCGACGAGGAAAGCCAGGTCAAGGTCAACATCGACGGCACCCGCAACACGGTGGAGTTCGCACGGGCGATATCGGCCGGGCACTTCCACCATGTGTCGTCGATCGCGGCGGCCGGCCTGTACGAAGGGGTGTTCCGTGAGGACATGTTCGAGGAGGCCGAGAACATCGACCACCCCTACTTCATGACCAAGCACGAGAGCGAGAAGATCGTGCGCAAGGAGTGCAAGCTGCCCTGGACGGTGTACCGGCCGGCTGCGGTGGTGGGCGACAGCCGCACCGGCGAGATGGACAAGATCGACGGGCCCTACTACTTCTTCAAGCTGATCCAGCGCATGCGGCAGATCCTGCCGCCGTGGATGCCCAGCGTCGGTCTGGAGGGCGGGCGCATCAACATCGTGCCGGTGGACTTCGTGGTCGCCGCGCTTGACCACATCAGCCACGGCCAGCGCGCCGGCGGCGAGTGCTTCCACCTGGTCGACCCCACCGGTTACCGCGTGGGCGATGTGCTGGACATCCTGAGCAAGGCTGCCCACGCGCCCAAGATGAACCTGTTCGTCAATGCCGCGCTGCTGGGCTTCATTCCCAAGAGCGTGAAGAAGGGGCTGATGGCCCTGGCGCCGGTGCGCCGGGTGTACCGCGCCGTCATGCAGGACCTCGGGCTGCCCGAGGACATGATGACCTTCGTCAACTACCCGACCCGCTTCGACTGCCGCCTCACGCTGGCCGCGCTCAAGGGCAGCGGCATCGAATGCCCGAACCTGCGCGACTACGCCTGGCGCCTGTGGGATTACTGGGAGCGCCACCTCGACCCCGACCTGCACATCGACCGCAGCCTCAAGGGAACGGTGGGCGGCAAGGTGGTGCTGGTCACCGGGGGCAGTTCGGGCATCGGCCTGGCGGCGGCCCACAAGTTTGCCGAAGCCGGTGCCACCACCATCATCTGCGGCCGCGACCAGGACAAGCTCGACGAAGCCTGCGCCGAAGCCAAGGCCAAGGGGTATGCCTTCGTGGCCTACGCGGCCGACATCGCCGACATGACCGACTGCGACCGTTTCGTGCAGCTGCTGATCCAGAACCACGGCGGCGTGGACTACCTGATCAACAACGCCGGGCGTTCCATCCGCCGCGCCATCGAGAGCAGCTACGACCGCTTCCACGACTTCGAGCGCACCATGCAGCTCAACTACTTCGGCTGCCTGCGCGTCACCATGGGGCTGCTGCCGGGCATGGTGGCGAAGAAGCGAGGGCATGTGGTCAACATCAGCTCCATCGGCGTGCTGACCAATGCCCCACGCTTCTCGGCCTATGTGGCCAGCAAGGCCGCGCTCGACGCCTGGACCCGTTGTGCCTCCAGCGAGTTCGCCGATCAGGGCGTGACCTTCACCACCATCAACATGCCGCTGGTGCGCACCCCCATGATCGCGCCGACCCAGATCTACAAGAACGTGCCCACGCTGGCCCCGGAGGAGGCGGCCGACATGATCGCGCAGGCCTGTATCTTCCGGCCGGTGCGCATTGCCACCCGCCTGGGCGTGACCGGTCAGGTCATGCACGCGCTGGTGCCGCGCGTGGCGCAGATCGTCATGAACACCAGCTTCCGCATGTTCCCGGATTCGTCGGCCGCCAAGGGCGACAAGGGTGCCAAGCCCCAGCTCTCGCCGGAGGCGATTGCCATGCAGCAGATGATGCGCGGCATCCATTTCTGAGCCCGACGGCGGACCTGCGGCGGGGCAGGGCGGGGTGGCGTCCCTAGAATCGGGGGCTGCTCCATCCCTCACCCCCTTCGCCCCTGTCCCGCCCATGTCCGACACGACCCAACCCCTGTCCCCGCTCGACCGTGCGGGCGTTCTCGCCCAGGCCCTGCCGTACATCCGCAAGTACCACGGCCGCACCATGGTCATCAAATACGGCGGCAACGCCATGACCGACCCGGCCCTGCAGGCCGCGTTTGCCGAAGACGTGGTGCTGCTCAAGCTGGTGGGCATCAACCCGGTGGTGGTGCACGGCGGCGGCCCGCAGATCGAGACCTTGCTGCAGCGCCTGGGCAAGAAGGGCGAGTTCATCCAGGGCATGCGCGTGACCGACCCCGAAACCATGGAGGTGGTGGAGTGGGTGCTGGCCGGCGAGGTGCAGCAGGACATCGTGGGCCTGATCAACCAGGCCGGCGGCAAGGCGGTGGGCCTGACCGGCCGCGACGGCGCCATGATCCATGCCCGCAAGCTGCGCCTGACCGACCCCAAGGACCCGTCCCGCGAGCACGACGTGGGCCAGGTCGGCGACATCGTCGGCATCGACCCGGCGGTGGTCCAGGCGCTGCAGGACGACCAGTTCATCCCGGTGGTCAGCCCCATCGGTTTCGGCGACCGCAACGAGAGCTACAACATCAATGCCGACGTGGTGGCCGCCAAGCTGGCCACCGTGCTGCAGGCCGAGAAGCTGCTCATGCTCACCAACATCCGCGGCGTGCTCGACAAGGACGGCCAGCTGCTGTCCGAGCTGACCCCGCGCCGCATCGACGAGCTGGTCGAAGACGGCACCATCTCCGGCGGCATGATCCCGAAGATCGCCGGTGCGCTGGACGCGGCCCGCAGCGGGGTGAATGCGGTCCACATCATCGACGGCCGTGTGCCCCATGCCTTGTTGCTGGAGGTGCTCGGCAACGAGCCCTTCGGCACCATGATCAAGCGATGAGGCTGCTGCTGGTCGAGGACGACGTGATGGTCGCCAGCGGCATGAAGCTGGGGCTGTGCGACGCCGGCTATTCGGTCGACTGGGTGGGCAGCGCCGAGCGCGCCGAGCAGGCGCTGCAGTCGGAGAGCTTCGATGCCGCCATCGTCGACATCGGCCTGCCCGGCATGGACGGCCTGGAACTCACCCGCCGCCTGCGCAGCAACGGCCAGGCCATGCCGGTGCTGATCCTCACCGCCCGCGACGCGCTGCACGACCGGGTGCAGGGCCTGGACATCGGCGCCGACGACTACATGGTCAAGCCCTTCGAGCTGCCCGAGCTGCTGGCCCGCCTGCGCGCCCTGCTGCGCCGCTCGCAGGCCGCCACCTCGGCCGTGCTGAGCTTCGGCCCGCTGGAGATGGACCAGGCCCAGCGGCGCATCGTGCTGGCCGGCCAGGTGCTGGAGGTGGGGCCGCGCGAATGGTCGGTGCTGGAGTACCTGCTGATGCAGGCGCCCAAGCCCGCCGCCAAGGACAAGCTGCTGCTCGCGCTGACCGGCTGGGACAAGGAGATCACCCCCAACGCCATCGAGGTGTATGTGTCGCGCCTGCGGGCCAAGCTGGAGCCGTCCGGCATTGCGCTGCGCGCCATCCGGGGTTTCGGTTACCGGCTCGAACTCAAGGCGGCGGGCGATGGCGCTGCAACCTCCCCCGCTGCTTGAAGGCCTGTTCTCGCGCGGCGTGATCGGCGGGCTGCAGCGCCGCCTGCTGGTGCTGCTGCTGGCCACCATCGCGCTGATCGCGGTCATCAGCGTGGCCATCAACTACCAGGCCGCCGGCACCGCCGCGCTGCAGCAGGACCAGCGCCTGCAGCGGCTGGTGCCGATGCTGGCCGATTCGGTGGTCAAGGCGCAGATCGTCGGCCCGCGCTCGAGCGCCGCCCCGCTGGTGGTGCCCGATGCCGACGACCTGATCCAGCACCCCGGCCTCTCGTTGTTGCTGGCCCCCTCGCTGCTTGAATTCCTGCAGGACAGCCAGGGCGCCGCCACCCTGGGCGTGCTCGATGCCCAGGGCGCGCTGCTGCTGGGCGAACGCTGGCTGCCCACGGTGCTGCCCAGCACCGACAGCGCCGAATTCCTCAGCGTGGTGGAAGGCGGCGTCACCTACCGGCTGGTGGCCCAGCGGGTGCGGACCGATGCCGGCGAACTGGTGGTCATGCTGGCCGACGGCACCGACCCCCGCCAGCACTGGCTGCGCGACGTGCTCACCCGCGTGCTGCTGCCCAACCTGCTGCTGTTCGTCGTGGCGGCGGCGGCCGTCATCTGGGGCGTGGCCCGCGCGCTGCAGCCCCTCATCGAATTGAAGCAGGTGGTCGAAAGCCGCGCCCCGGGCGATCTGCGCCCCTTCGATGCCGACGCCTCGCCGGCCGAAGTGCGCCCGCTGGTGGATTCCCTCAACCGCCTGCTGGCGCTGGTCGATGCCCAGACCGACGCGCAGCGCCGCTTCGTGGCCGACGCCGCGCACCAGTTGCGCACCCCGCTGGCCGGCCTGCAGGCCCAGGTGGAAGCCTGGGCCCAGGGCGCCCGCAGCCTGGGCAGCGGCGACCTGCTCACCCTGCGCGCCGACCAGGTGCTGCGCCTGCGCGCAGCCACCCGCCGCACCTCGCAGCTGGCCAACCAGCTGCTGGCCCTGTCGCGCGCCGACACCCTGGCCGGCGAGAGCCATGCGCGCCAGCAGGTCGACCTGGTCGAGCTGTGCGAGACCGCGCTCGGCGTGCACCTGGACGCTGCCACCGAACGCGGGCTCGACCTGGGCCTGGAGGTGCAGCCGGCCCGCACCCTGGGTCATGCCTGGCTGCTGCGCGAGCTGCTGATGAATCTGGTGGACAACGCGGTCAAGTACACCCCCGGCGGCGGCCGCGTCACCCTGCGCTGCGGGCAAGAGGCCGGGCCGGCCGCGTTCACCTGGATCGAGGTCGAGGACGACGGCCCCGGCATCCCGCCGCAGGAACACGAGCGGGTGTTGCAGCGCTTCTACCGGGTGCCCGGCACCGTGGGCGAGGGCAACGGCCTGGGCCTGGCCATTGCCGACAGCATTGCCCGGGTGCACCAGACCCGGCTGGAGTTTTCGGCCGGTTCCCATGGCCGTGGGCTGCGCATCCGCGTCCCGTTGAATGCGGCCACCCACTAGCCTTGGGGCCCGCAGCCACACTCGTGTCTGCGGGTAAGCGGATGTATCGGGCTGTGCGAGAATCCGCGCACCGGCCCAGGCCTCCACGGATCTCCCGCCATGACATCCCTGCCGTCCGAGTCTTCCGCTCCCGTCGATGCCGAGGCCGATGCGCCTGCGGCCGGCCGCAAGCGCCCCCGCCCCGGCGAGCGCCGCGTGCAGATCCTGCAGGCGCTGGCCACCATGCTCGAACAGCCCGGTGCCGAGCGCGTCACCACCGCGGCCCTGGCCGCCCGCTTGGAAGTGAGCGAGGCCGCGCTGTACCGCCACTTCGCCAGCAAGGCCCAGATGTTCGAGGGCCTGATCGAATTCATCGAGCAGTCGGTGTTCGGCCTCATCGGCCAGCTGGCCGAACGCGAGTCCGACCCGCTGGCGCGCTGCCGCAAGCTGGTCGGCCTGCTGCTGCAGTTCGGCGAGAAGAACCCCGGCATGACCCGCGTCATGGTGGGCGATGCGCTGGTGTTCGAGAACGAGCGCCTGCAGCAGCGCATGAACCTGTTCTTCGACAAGATCGAATCCGCCCTGCGGCAGGACCTGCGCGAGGCCGCCGCGGCGGCTGGTGCCGCGACCCCCACGGTCGATGCCCAGGGCGATGCCTCGGTCATCACCGCCTTCTGCGTCGGCCGCCTGCAGCGCTTTGCCCGCAGCGGTTTCCGCCGCAGCCCGGGTGAGGGACTGGAACACGCCCTGGCCCTGCTGCTGCCGGGCGCCCGGCCCTGACGCCCGCCATGCCCTGGGTGCCGGTGGCGCTGGCCAAGGGTGCCACGGGCGCCACGGGTGCCACCGGCCTGAGGCTGGTGCTGCACCCGTCCGGTGCCATCTGGCTGCCCGATGAAGCGGCCCTGCTGGTGGCCGACCTGCATTTCGGCAAGGCGGCCAGCTTCCGGCGCCTGGGCGTGCCGGTGCCCGAAGCCAGCACCGGCGGCACCCTGGATCAGCTCCGTGCCCTGCTGGACGACCTGCACCGGCTCCCGCCCGAACTGAAGTCGGCGCAGCCGGTCCGCCTGGTGGTGCTGGGCGACCTGCTGCACGCCGCGCGCGGCCGCAGCGCCGTCATGCTGGAGTCGGTACAGGCCGCCCTGACCGCCATGCGGGACCACCCGGCGGCGCCCGGTCTGGCGCTGCATCTGGTGCGCGGCAACCACGATGCCGCCGCCGGCGACCCGCCCGCCCACTGGGGTGTGGCGCTGCACGACGAGCCCTGGCGCGTCGGCCCCTGGGCGCTGTGCCACGAACCGCAGAGCGTGCCCGGCGCCTACACGCTGGCCGGTCACTGGCACCCCTGCACCGTGCTGCGCGGCCCGGCGCGGCAGCGCCTGCGCCTGCCCTGTTTCTGGTTCGGCGACGCGCTGGCCCGCCCGGTCGGCGTGTTGCCGGCCTTCGGCGATTTCACCGGCATGCACCCGATCGACCCGCAGGCCGGCGACCGGGTCTGGGCCATCGGCGGTGATGCGGTGCGGGAAGTGCCTGCATCCCACACGGGTTAACCCTTGGTTTAGAGGACCGGGCCTAAACAATCCCGGGTGAAAGACCCGGGTGTCGGTGCGCCGTCACCGAATTGCGGTAAAAATAGAACGGTCGTTCGATTTCTACGCCGCACCATGTCCACCACCCTTCCGTCCCGCACCCGCCGCCCGCGCGATGCCGCCGCCGACGGATCGCGCCCGCTGCAGAAAGGCCTGCAGACCAAGGCCGCCATCGTCGATGCCGCCCTGGGCCTGGCCACGCAGATCGGGCTGGAAGGCCTGTCCATCGGCGCCCTGGCCGAGGTGATGCAGATGAGCAAGTCGGGCGTTTTTGCCCACTTCGGCTCCCGCGAGGAGCTGCAGATCTCGGTCATCCGCGAGTACCACACCCGGTTCGAGGACGAGGTGTTCTATCCCGCCATGGCCCAGCCGCGCGGCCTGCCGCGCCTGCGCGCCCTGTTCGCCAACTGGATGAAACGCACCTCGGTCGAGATCGACTCGGGCTGCATCTACATCAGCGGTGCGGTCGAGTTCCACGACCGGACCGGCCCGGTGCGCGACGCGCTGGCCGGCTCGGTCAATACCTGGCTGGCCGCGATGCGGCGCGCCATCGACATCGCCGTGGCCGAGGGCCACCTGGCCCCCGATACCGACGCCGCCCAGGTGGCGTTCGAAGTGCATGCCCTGATCCTGGCGCTGCACTACGAAGCCCGTTTCCTGCACAGCCCGGAGTCGCTCAGCCGCGCGGTGCGGGCCTTCGAGAGCATCCTGGCCCGCCAGCAACCCCCGGCGCCTGCGGCCCCTGCCGGCCGCAAGCGCTGATTCCCCTTTCCGTTTCACAAACCCCAGCAAGGAGTCCCCCATGCCCGTCTACAACCCGCCTCTGCGCGACATGCAGTTTGTGATGCACGAAGTGCTCAAGGTCACCGACACCTTCCGCGAGATCCCGGCGCACGCCGAGGTCGACGTGGACACCATCAACGCCGTGCTCGAAGAAGCCGGCAAGTTCGCCAGCCAGGTCATCTTCCCGCTCAACATCAGCGGCGACACCGAGGGCTGCAAGCTCGACCCCAAGACCCACGAAGTCACCACCCCCAAGGGCTTCAAGGAAGCCTACAAGCAGTACATCGAAGGCGGCTGGGCGGCGCTCAGCTCCGACCCCGAGTACGGTGGTCAGGGCCTGCCGCTGGCGGTCAACCAGTGCCTGTACGAAATGATGAACTCGGCCAACCAGGCCTGGACCATGTACCCCGGCCTGACCCACGGCGCCTACGCTTCGCTGCACACCCACGGCACCGACGAGCAGAAGGCCACCTACCTGGCCAAGATGGTCAGCGGCGAATGGACCGGCACCATGTGCCTGACTGAACCCCACTGCGGCACCGACCTGGGCCTGATGCGCACCAAGGCCGAACCGCAGCCCGATGGCACCTACAAGCTCACCGGCAACAAGATCTTCATCAGCGCCGGTGAACACGACATGGCCGACAACATCGTCCACCTGGTGCTGGCCCGCCTGCCCGACGCGCCTCCCGGCATCAAGGGCATCAGCCTCTTCGTGGTGCCCAAGTTCCTGGTCAACAAGGACGGCAGCCTGGGCGAGCGCAACGGCATCTACTGCGGCGGCCTGGAGCACAAGATGGGCATCCACGGCAACGCCACCTGCCAGATGGTGCTGGATGGCGCCGTGGGCACCATGGTCGGCCAGCCCAACAAGGGCATGCAGGGCATGTTCGTGATGATGAACGCCGCCCGCCTGGGCGTGGGCAACCAGTCGCTTGGCCTGACCGAAGTGGCCTACCAGAACGCTCTGGCCTATGCCAAGGACCGCATCCAGATGCGCAGCCTCTCCGGCCCCAAGGCCAAGGACAAGCCGGCCGACCCGATCATCGTGCACCCCGACGTGCGCCGCATGCTGCTGACCGCCAAGGCTTACGCCGAGGGCGGCCGCGCCCTGGCGCTGTTCTGCGCGGTGCTGCTGGAGAAGGTGCATGCCCACCCGGACGAGAAGGTGCGCAAGGACAGCGACGAGATGCTCTCGCTGCTGACCCCGATCTCCAAGGCCTTCCTGACCGACAACGGCTACCTGGCCGCCACCGAGTGCCAGCAGGTGTTCGGCGGCCACGGCTACATCAAGGAATGGGGCATGGAGCAGTTCGTGCGCGATGCCCGCATCAACATGATCTACGAGGGCACCAACACCATCCAGTCGCTGGACCTGCTGGGCCGCAAGGTGCTGGGCAACAACGGCGCCACGCTGCGCAAGTTCGGCAAGTTGGTGGGCCGTCTGGTGGAGGAAGAGGGCGTCAACGAGAAGATGGCCGAGTTCATCAACCCGGTGGCCTACCTGGGTGAGCAGATGACCAAGTTCACCACCGAAATCGGCTTCAAGGCGCTGCAGAACCCCGACGAGGCCGGTGCCGCCGCCGTGCCCTACCTGCGGGTGGCCGGCCACCTGGTGTTCGGCTACTTCTGGGCGCTGATGGCCCGCGAAGCCCTGCAGAAGATCGCGGCCGGCAGCACCGACCCGTTCTACACCGCCAAGCTCCAGACCGCGCGCTTCTACTTCGCCAAGCTGTTCCCCGAGACCGCCACCCTCATGCGCACCGCGCGTGCCGGTGCCGCCGTGCTGATGAACACCGACGAGGCCCTGGCCTGATCGCCATGAAGAAGCCGCTGCTCGCCGCCCTGCTGGCCCTGGCCGCTGCCTCCGTCTCTGCGCAGATGAGCCCGGTCGGACTGTGGAAGACCATCGACGACGACTCCGGCAAGGAAAAGTCGCTGGTGCGCATCACCGAGAAGGACGGCGTGTTCGTCGGCCACATCGAGCGCCTGCTGGACCCCGCCACCGACCCCAAGTCGGTGTGCGAGAAGTGCACCGACGACCGCAAGGACCAGCCGGTGGTGGGCATGAACATCCTGCGCGGCGTGCGCCAGAGCGCCAGCGACCCGGCCCTGTACGAGGGCGGCACCATCGTCGACCCCAACAACGGCAAGGTCTACCGCAACCGGCTCAAGCCGGTGAACGGCGGCCAGCAGCTGGAGATGCGCGGCTACCTCGGCCCGTTCTACCGCACGCAGGTCTGGCAGCGGGTCCAGTGACCCGCGCTCCCTCCCTTTCTGGAAATCCCATGAACCGATTCAATGTCAGGAAAGTCGCCGTGCTCGGCGCGGGCGTGATGGGCGCGCAGATCGCTGCGCACCTGGTCAACGTCAAGGTGCCGGTGGTGCTGTTCGACCTGCCGGCCAAGGAAGGCCCGAAGAACGGCATCGTGACCCGTGCGGTCGAGAACCTCAAGAAGCTCAAGCCGTCGCCGCTGGGCGTGGCCCGCGATGCCGACCTGATCGGCCAGGCCAACTACGAAGATCACATGGAGCAGCTGCGTGACTGCGACCTGATCATCGAGGCCATTGCCGAGCGCATGGACTGGAAGCTCGACCTCTACCGCAAGATCGCGCCCTTCGTGGCCGAACACGCCATCGTCGCGTCCAACACCTCGGGCCTGTCGATCACGAAGCTGTCCGAGGCCCTGCCGGAGGCCATCAAGCCGCGCTTCTGCGGCATCCACTTCTTCAACCCGCCGCGCTACATGACGCTGGTGGAGCTGATCGCCACGCCCACCACCCAGCCCCACATCCTGGACGACCTGGAGACCTTCGTCACCACCGGCCTGGGCAAGGGCGTGGTGCGCGCCAAGGACACGCCCAACTTCGTGGCCAACCGCATCGGCATCGCCGGCATGCTCTCCACCATGAAGGAGGTCGAGAACTTCGGCCTCACCTTCGACGTGGTGGACGACCTCACCGGCAAGCGCCTGGGCCGCGCCAGCTCCGGCACCTTCCGCACCGCCGACGTGGTGGGCCTGGACACCATGGCCCACGTCATCAAGACGCTGCAGGACAACCTGAGCGAGGCCACCGACCCGTTCTACGGCAGCTTCGGCACCCCGCCGGTGCTGAAGGCGCTGCTGGAAGCCGGCCACCTGGGTCAGAAGACCAAGGCCGGCTTCTACAAGAAGGTCGGCCGCGACGTCATGCGCTTCGAGCTGGACAGCGGCGAGTACGTGCCCGCCGGCCAGAAGGCCGACGAGGTGTACGGCCGCATGCTCAAGAAGCCGGCCGCCGAACGCCTGCGCCTGCTGCGCAACGCCGAAGGGCCGCAAGGCCAGTTCCTGTGGGCCATCCTGCGCAACAGCTTCCATTACGCCGCGGTGCACCTGGCCACCATCGCCGAGACCGCCCGCGATGTCGACCAGGCCATGCGCTGGGGCTTCGGCATGAAGCAGGGCCCCTTCGAGCTGTGGCAGGAAGCCGGCTGGCTGGAGGTGGCGAAGATGGTCCAGGAGGACATCGACGCCGGCCGCGCGCTGTGCAAGGCGCCGCTGCCGGACTGGGTGTTCAAGGGCCCGGTGGCCGAGGCGGGTGGCGTGCACACGCCGCAGGGTTCCTGGAACCCGGCCAAGGGCGTGTTCGAGCCGTACCGGGTGCTGCCGGTGCATGCGCGCCAGCATTTCCCCGAGCGCCTGCTGGGCGAGGGCGGGCTGGACTACCGCACCGCCGGCACCACCATTGAAGAGAACGACAGCCTGCGCGTCTGGACCCTGGACGAGCAGGTGCTGATCGCCAGCATCAAGACCAAGATGCACGCCATCAGCCCCGAGGTGTGCGAAGGCCTGATGGCCGCTGTCGATCTGGCCGAGCAGCGTTACCAGGGCCTGGTGATCTGGTCGGGCGACGAGCCCTTCAGCGCCGGCGCCGACCTGCAGGCCATGCTGCCGGCCTTCATGGCGGTGGGCGTGTCGGCCATCGAGGAGGCCGAAGGCTTCATGCAGCAGATGATGCTGCGCCTGCGCTACGCCAACGTGCCGGTGGTGTCCGCCATCCGGGGCCTGGCCCTGGGCGGTGGCTGCGAACTGGCGGTGCACAGCGCCCGCCGCGTGGCCCACATGGAGAGCTACATCGGTCTGGTGGAAGTGGGCGTGGGTCTGGTGCCGGGTGCCGGCGGCCTGACCTACATTGCCCGCCGCGCCGCCGAGAACGCCGAAGCCTCCACCGGCAAAGACCTGCTGCCGTTCCTGACCGAAGGCTTCACCGCCGCGGCCATGGCCAAGGTCGGCACTAGCGCGCTGGAGTCGCGCCAGCTGGGTTACCTGCTGCCGTCGGACGTGGTAGTGCCGCACAAGGACGAGCTGCTGTTCGTGGCCATCAACGAAGCGCGTGCCCTGTTCGCCAGCGGCTGGCGGGCGCCGCACAAGCGGCTGTTCCCGGTGGCCGGCCGCGACGGCCGCGCGACCATCATGGGTCAGCTGGTCAACATGCGCGACGGCGGCTTCATCAGCCAGCACGACTTCCACATCGCCAGCCTGATCGCCAAGGTGGTCACCGGCGGCGATGTCGACCCCGGCACCCTGGTCAGCGAGGAATACCTGATGACGCTGGAGCGGCAGGCCTTCTGCGCGCTGATCGTCCATCCCAAGACCCAGGAACGCATCCTCGGGATGCTCAACACCGGCAAGCCGGTCCGGAACTGAGGACACCCCATGAAACAAGTTCAAGACGCGTACATCGTCGCCGCCACCCGCACGCCCATCGGCCGCTCGCACAAGGGCTCCTTCCGGAACCTGCGCCCCGACGAGCTGCTGGCCCATGTGCTGCGTTCGGCCATGGCCCAGGTGCCGAACCTGGACCCGAAGGCGGTGGAGGACATCATCTGCGGCTGCGCCATTCCGGAAGGCCAGCAGGGCCTGAACGTGGCGCGCGTGGGTGCGGTGCTGGCCGGCCTGCCGCACAGCGTGGGCGGCATCACCGTCAACCGCTTCTGCGCCTCCGGCCTGTCGGCCGTGGCCATGGCGGCCGACCGCATCCGCGTCGGTGAGGCCGACGTCATGATCGCCGCCGGCACCGAGAGCATGAGCATGGTGCCCATGATGGGCAACAGCCCCAGCCTGTCGCCCACCATCTTCCGCAGCACCGAAGACATCGAGAGCTACGGCATCGCCTACGGCATGGGCCTGACCGCCGAGAAGGTGGCGCAGCAGTGGAAGGTGTCGCGCGACGCGCAGGACGCCTTCGCCCTGCAGTCGCACCAGCGCGCTGTCATCGCCATGAAGAACGGCGAGTTCGCCAACGAGATCACGCCGGTGGAAGTGACCGAGCGCAGCGTCGACCTGGCCACCGCCGAGGTGTCCACCCGCAGCCGCACCATCAGCCTGGACGAAGGCGCCCGCCCCGACACCACGCTGGAAGGCCTGGGCAAGCTGCGCACCGTGTTTGCGGCGCGTGGCTCGGTGACGGCGGGCAACAGCTCGCAGACCAGCGACGGTGCCGGTGCCCTCATCCTGGTGAGCGAGGCGGCCCTCAAGCGCTACAACCTCACGCCGCTGGCCCGCTTCGTGAGCTATGCCAGCCGGGGTGTGCCGCCGCACATCATGGGCATCGGCCCGGTCGAGGCCATTCCGGCCGCGCTGAAGAACGCCGGCCTGAAGCAGGACGACATCGACTGGTTCGAGCTGAACGAAGCCTTTGCCGCGCAGTCGCTGGCGGTGCTGAACACCCTGGGTCTGGACCCGGCCAAGGTCAACCCCATGGGCGGCGCGATTGCGCTGGGTCACCCGCTGGGCGCCACCGGTGCCATCCGCTCGGCCACCGTGGTGCATGCGCTGCAGCGCCACCACAAGAAGTACGGCATGGTCACCATGTGCGTCGGCATGGGGCAGGGCGCAGCGGGGATCTTCGAGCGGGTATAACCGCCGGCATGAACCATCCCTTCGACACCGCCGTCGCGCTGCAGGCGCTCGGCGAGGGCGCCTTCCAGGGCGCCACCTCGGCGGCCTATGCCAACATGGTCGGGCCCTATGGCGGCATCACCGCCGCCACCCTGGTGCAGGCCATCCTGCAGCACCCCGATCGGCTGGGCGAGCCGCTGTCACTCACCGTCAACTTCGCGGCCGCGGTGGCCGATGGCGGCTTCGAGGTGCGGGCCGATCCGGTGCGCACCAACCGCTCCACCCAGCACTGGGTGGTGACCCTGCAGCAGCAGGGCGAGGTGGTGGTCACGGCCACCGCCATCACGGCAGCGCGCCGCACCACCTGGAGCGTGGACGATGCCCCGCTGCCGCAGGTGCTGTCGGCGGCCGCCCTGTCGCGGCGCCCCGAAGCCCCGGTGCCCTGGATCGGCCGTTACGACATCCGCTTTGCCAAGGGCTCGCTGCCCCGCCATTGGGACGGCGCCGAGAGCCCGGCCGGCACCACGCTGTGGGTGCGCGACGAGCCGCCCAGGCCGCTCGACTTCGCCAGCCTCACCGCCATGTCCGACGTGTTCTTCCCGCGGGTCTGGCTGCGCCGTGCGACCCGCGTGCCGGCCGGCACCGTGTCCATGACCATCTACTTCCACGCCGGTTCGGCGGACCTGGCGGCGGTCGGTGAAGGCTGGCTGCTGGCCGAATGTGGCGCCAGCGCCTTCCGCAACGGCTTTTCCGACCAGCATGCCCACCTGTGGGACGCCGAGGGCCGGCTGCTGGTCACCACCCACCAGGTCGTCTACTACAAGGAATGACCGTTCTCGGGCCGGGCCCGCTCAGGGCCGGCCCAGGAACAGGTACAGGCCGGTGAAGCCTTTGGGCGCGCTCACCAGGCTCAGGTAGAGCGGACCGATGCCGGTGTCGGCCCCGATGAACAGGCTGCCGGCGCCCCGCAGGTCGCGCAGCGACACATCGCGCCGGTTGGCCCAGGCATTGCCCGCCTCCAGCGAACCGCCAGCAAACAGCGCACGCGCCGGGCCTGCATCGAACGGCAGCCGCCGGTAGTAGGTGAGCCGCCCGAAGGCCAGGTAGTTGCCCGCCACCTGGCCGACCCGGTAGCCCGAGAGCTGCTGGAAGCCACCCAGCGAATACTCGTCGACCGCACCCAGCGGCACATCGCTGGCCCGCGCCAGCCGGGCACCCACATTCAGCGTGTGCGGGCCCCAGCTCTTGACCGCCGTGACCGACGCCTCGATCCGGTCGAACGGCCCCGAGGGCAGGTTGTCGTAGCTGCGCCGGCCCACCACCGCCTCGCCCATGGCCCGGTAGCCGCGCGAGGGGAAGTTGGCGTAGTCCAGCTGGTCGGCCATGACGGTGGCGCGCACGCCGGCTTCGCGCCAGCGCTGGGTCTGCGCGACGTTGAGCGGAATGGCCCGCGACACCAGTTCGGGCGTGGTGCTGCGCTGCGCCCCGATCACGCCCAGCCGCATCTCGCCGATGGTGCCGCGCAGCCCGATCGGCCAGCCGATGTCGGCGCCCACCTGCACGCCCTGCCGCTGCACCAGCGCCAGCGCCTCGCCCGACGGCGCGAACAGCTCCACCTTGCGCACCCGGCCGTCGATGTAGGCCGCCACGAAGCGCTCGCTGGCCAGCCCGAGCGGCTGGTAGATCTCGGAGAACACGCCCAGCGTCTCGCCCAGCTGCACCCGGTTGCGCCATTCGGCGCCGCTGTCGTTGAGCCAGTGGCGGTTGTGGCTGAGGCGCAGGTTGAAGGCGCCCTGGCCCTGGAAGTCGGTCCGCAGGTCGATGCCCAGGCGCAGGTAGTTCGGGCCCCAGTTGTTCTCGCGCAGCAGGATGGCCAGGTCTTCCTGGTCGGTGCCGGGGCGGCGCACCAGGCTGTAGTCGATGCGTTCGTAGTCGCCGGCGGCGGCCAGCTTCTGCAGGTCGTCCTCGATGCGGTCCACATCCACCCGCTGGCCCACGCCGGTGTCCAGCCCGGCCTCCAGCCGCTCGGCCCGGCGTTCATTCACGCCCTCGAACCGGATGCTGGCAATGCGGCCCACCCGTTCGGTGTTGCCCACCGCCGCCTCGACGCGTGCACTCACCCAGCGGGCGTAGCGGTCCTGCGGCGCCGAGAAGCGCTGCAGCGCGGCGGTCACGGTGTCGGCGTACTCGCGGCCGATGCGCACCAGTTCCGGCGCCCGTTCGAAGTCGGCCGAGGTCAGCTTGCCCAGCGGCGGGGTGAGCAGCAGGTCCGACGGGGTGAGCGTGGCGATGCTGGCCTGCACGTTCTGCTCGGTCAGGATGTTGACCATCTGCGCCGTGATGCCCAGCACCGTGCCCAGCGTCTCGCGGCCGGCCAGCGGGGTGCCGATGTTGACCGCGATGATCACGTCCGCCCCCATGCGGCGGGCCACGCCCACCGGCAGGTTGTCCACCAGCCCGCCGTCGCCCAGGATGCGTTCGCCCACCGTGACCGGCGAGAACACCCCCGGCACCGACATGCTGGCGCGCAGGGCGGTGGCCAGGTCGCCGCTGTCCATGACCACCGGCTGGCCGGTCTCCATGTCGGTGGCCACGGCGCGGAAGGGTGTGGGCAGCTGGTCGAAGCTGGTCAGGTGGCGGGTGGGCAGGGTGTAGCGGCGCAGCAGCATTTCCAGCGACCGGCTGGACACCGCGCCTGTGGGCAGGCGGAACCCGCCCTCCCGAAACCCCAGGGCCAGCACCGGCGAGAGCTCGAAGTCCTCTTCCTTGCGGCGCTGCGACAGCAGCTGGCGCGGCTCGCGGCTGTTGAACAGGTCGCCCCACTGCACCGCCAGGATCTCGCGCTCCAGCTCGTCGGCCGTCATGCCGCTGGCGTACAGCCCGCCGACGATGGCGCCCATGGAGGTGCCCACGATCATGTCCACCGGCACCCGGGCGGCCTCCAGCGCCTTGAGCACGCCCACATGGGCGAAGCCGCGTGCGCCGCCGCCGGAGAGCACCAGCGCCACCTTGGGGCGCGCAGCGGCATCGGACGGTGCGGGCGGGCCGGGGGGGGTCTGGGCCAGGGCCGGCAGCCAGCACAACGGCAGTGCCAGCAGGAGGGTCAGGAGGGTTCGCATGGCCCGAGTTTAGGAGGCCGGCCTGGGCTGCCCGCCCCAATCCACACCGGGCTTTCGTGTTAATTTGTGCCCCGCGTCCGGACCCGCCGGACCGACATCCGCATCCACCGAGACAACCCCCATGAGCGACATCCTCGTCCACACCGAAGCCGGCGTCTGCAGCATCACCTTCAACCGCCTCGACAAGAAGAACTCCATCACCGCCGCCATGTACGGCGCCATGGCCGATGCCCTGCAGGCCGCGCAGGACGATGCCGCCGTGCGCGTGGTCATGTTCCAGGGCCACGAGACCATCTTCTCGGCCGGCAACGACATCGCCGACTTCCTGAACCAGCCCCCGGCCGGCGAAGACGCACCGGTGTTCCGCTTCCTGCGCGGTCTGGCCGCCTTCCCCAAGCCGGTGATCGCCGCCGTCTGCGGCCCGGCCGTGGGCATCGGCACCACGCTGCTGTTCCATTGCGACCTGGTCTATGCCGGTGACAACGCCGCCTTCTCCATGCCCTTCGTCAACCTCGGCCTGTGCCCGGAAGCCGCCAGCAGCCTGCTGGTGCCGCAGATGCTGGGTTACCACCGCGCCGCCGAAGCCCTGCTGCTGGGCGAGCCCTTCATGGCCGAGGCCGCGCTGGAGGTGGGCCTGGTCAACCGGGTGCTGCCGCCCACCGAAGCCCGCGCCTATGCCCACACCGTGGCCGCCAAGCTGGCCGCCAAACCCATGAGCAGCCTGGTGGAGACCAAGCGCCTCATGAAGAAGGGCCAGGCCGCGCAGGTGCAGGCCGTCATGGCGGAAGAGGGCGCCAGCTTCGGCCGCATGCTCCGCGAACCGGCCGCCCGCGAGGCCTTCGGCGCCTTCATGGAGCGCCGCAAGCCGGACTTCTCGAAGGTCTGACACCTTCACGCCCCGCTGCTTCCATGACCGCCGACCCGCGCACCGAGCAGGCCCGCGCCCTGTTCCTCTCGGGCAACGCGCATGCCGAGGCCGGCCGGGTGGACGAAGCCGCTGCCGACTACGAAGCCGCTCTGGCCCTGGTGCCGGGGCGCCCCTCGCTGCTGGGCAACCTGGGCCTGATGCGCTTCCACCAGCAACGCTGGGCCGATGCGGCCGACCTGCTCGCCCAGGGCCCCGCGCAGGACCCCGCCCTGTCGCTCACCCGGGCCATCGCCCTGCTGCGCCTGAACCGGCTGGACGAAGCACTGGCCGCCCTGGACCAGACCCTGGCGCTCGACGACCGTGTGGCCGAAGCCTGGTCACAGCGCGGCCACCTGATGCGCGAGACCGGCCACCTGCAGGAGGCGGCGCGGTGCTACCGCCAGGCGCTGGTCTGCGGGGCCCATGAGGCGTTGCACCGCTACTACCTGGCCGCCGTGTCGGACGTGACCGACCCGCCCGCGCCGCCCGAGGTGTATGCCCAGGCCCTGTTCGACGACTACGCCGACGACTTCCAGGACCACCTGGTCCACACGTTGCGCTACACCGCCCACGAGACCCTGTTGCGGCCCTTGCTCGATGCCTGCCGGCGCTTCGGCCGGGTGCTGGACCTGGGTTGCGGCACCGGCCTGTGCGGCCGCCTGATCGCGCCGCTGGCCGACGCGGTGGACGGCGTGGACATTGCGCCGGCCATGGTGGCGCAGGCCCGCGCCAGCGGCTTCTACCGGCAGGTCGACCAGGCCAGCCTGCTGGACTGGCTGCGGGCCGACCACCCGCCGGCCGATCTGGTGGTGGCAGCCGATGTTTTCATCTACACCGGCCCGCTGGCGCCGGTGTTCGACGCCGTGGTGCCCCGGCTGGCCCCTGGCGGCCTGCTGGCCTTTTCGGTCGAGCAGGCCGATGCCGGGCGCGATCTGCAGTTGCGGCCCAGCTTGCGGTATGCCCATGGGCGGGCAGGTGTGGAGCGGCTGGCGGCGGCGCACCGGCTGGCTGTGCAGGCCCTGTGGGAAGCCCCGATCCGGCAGGACCAGGGGCGGCCCCTGATGGGCTGGTATGTGATCCTGCGGCGCGAAGCCTGAGCCCGCGCGGCTTCAGCCGTTGCGGCGGGCCACCCAGTAGGCGGCGCCCTGGGCGCCATAGCGCTCGCTGTGCGGCACGTCGCGCTCCAGGGTGAAGGTGTCGCCCGGCAGCAGGTGCCGTGTGTGACCGGCCACGGTGAGCCACATCTCGCCGGCCGACACCACGGCGTCGGCCGCGAACGGATGGGTGTGCTCTTCCAGCACGGTGTGGGGGGCCCACCGGCGTTCCAGCACTTCGTCGAATCCCCGGGCCAGGGCCTGGGCGCGGAAGGTGTCGAAGGTCATGTCCATCGGCGCATTGTGCGTGGCCCGGCCGGCTGCCGCATCAGACCGCGCCGATGGCCATCAGCCCATCGCGGGTGCCGGCGGACGCGGCGGCCAGCGCCTGTTCGTGGCGGGTCTGGTGCCGGCCCACCAGCCGCGCCGACGCGGTGGTGCGCGAGCGGCAGTACCAGTGGCAGGTGTGCTGGAACAGCAGCAGTTCGGCCGTCATGCAGAAGGCCTTGGCGCGCGGGTCCAGCCCCGCTTCGTTGTGGGCCACGCGGGTGATGCCGTCGGCATGGATGCGCAGCGCCTGCGGCAGCTCGAAGCAGGCCTTGGGCCACCAGCGGGTCACGCCCGGCAGCAGCATCGGCAGGCGCGACACCCGGGCCATCTGCCCCGACATCGATGCCGTGTCGGCCGCCAGCCGCTGCATCTGCGACACCAGCAGGGTCTCGTGCCCCTCCATCACCTGCCAGACGCTGCGGCGGCGTTCCTCGTCGGCCTCGCCGAGGGCGCGCATGTAGCCCTCGATCAGGGTCTGCATCAGCTGTTCGAGCTGGTAGGGGTTGAGCAGGGCGCGCAGCATCAGCACGCGGCGGGCCTGCTCGTAGCGGTTGTAGAAAAAGGCGCCCACGGCGCCCACCAGAATCCAGAAGGAAAGGTCCATGGCGGTATTGTCCATGCGGGCCACGCCGCTCGGCTCGATTTATGCAGAGCGAATGCTTGCTGAAAATCTTTCGCGCTGCTATGGTCGGCGCCATGCCCGCCACCGCTCCCCTGTTGCCCACCGAACGCCGAGGGCGCGGCCGTCCCCGCAAGACCGCTGACGAACGCGACGACGGCAACCGCCGCCAGCTGCTGCTGCGCACCGCGGCCGGCCTGTTCCGCCAGCAGGGCTTTGCCGCCACCAGCACGCGCGACATGGCCGCCGCTGCCGGCATGCAACCCGGCTCGCCCTTCTACCACTTCGAGAACAAGCAGGCCCTGCTGGCGGCCGTCATGCTCGAAGGCATGGAGCGGGCCACCCGCCACCAGGCCGAGGCCATGCAGGCCGCCGCCGATGCGGCCCAGTGCGCAGGCCGCACGCTCGGTGCCCGCGACTGCCTGCGGGTGCTGGTGCGCAGCCATTTCGACGTGCTGCTCGGCCCCGAGAGCGACTTCATCCCGGTCATGCTGTACGAATGGCGTTCGCTCAGTGCCACGCAGCGCGATGCCGTCAACCAGCTGCGCCGTGGCTACGAGGCGGCCTGGGTGCCGGTGCTGCAGGCCCTGCATGCCCAGGGCGCGCTGCAGGGCGATCCGTCGCTCGCGCGGCTGATGATCTTCGGCGCCCTGAACTGGGCGGTGCAGTGGTACGACCCCGCCCGCCGCGCCACGCTCGACGACCTCACCCAGGCCGCGCTGCAGCTCTTCCTGAAGGAGCCCGCATGAGCAGCGCACGCTTTGAATCGAACTTCCGCCCCGACGACCCGCAGGCCCTGCAGCGGCGCGAGGCCATGCTGGCCCGCATCGCGCAGTGGCGTGCGCTGGAAGAGCGGGCCGCCGCCGCATCGGCCCGCAGCCGCCCCACCTTCGAGCGGCGCGGCCAGCTGCTGCCGCGCGAACGCATCGCGCTGCTGCTCGACCCCGGTGCGCCGTGGCTGCCGCTGTGTTCGCTGGCCGGTTACCTGCAGGACACCCCCGACCCCGAACGCTCGGTGCCCGGCGGCGGCATGCTGGCCGGCATCGGCATGGTCGCCGGTGTGCGCTGCATGGTGGTGGCCAGCGACTCCGGCATCGAGGCCGGCGCCATCCAGCCGCGCGGGCTGGAGAAGATATTGCGGGTGCAGGCCATCGCGCTGGAGAATCGCCTGCCCTTCATCCACCTGGTGGAGAGCGCCGGCGCCAACCTCATGCGCTACGAGGTGGAAGGCTTCGTGCTGGGCGGCGGCCTGTTCCGCAACCTGGCCCGCCATTCGGCCGCCGGCCTGCCGGTGATCACGGTGCAGCACGGCTCCGGCACCGCCGGCGGCGCCTACATGCCCGGCCTGTCCGACGTGGTGATCCTGGTGCGGGGCCGTTCGCGCGCGTTTCTGGCCGGCCCGCCGCTGCTGCTGGCCGCCACCGGCGAAGTGGCCACCGAAGAAGAACTGGGCGGCGCCGAGATGCACGCCACCGTCTCCGGCCTGGGCGAACACCTGACCGAAGACGACCGCGAAGCCCTGGGCCTGGCGCGCGAGGTGGTGGCCCGCACCGGCTGGCAGGCCGCTGCCCGGGCCGTGGCACCGCCACCGCTGTTCGACCCCGAAGAACTGCTGGCCATCATGCCCGCCCACCACCGCGAACCGGTGGACCTGCGCGAGGTCATGCTGCGGCTGGTCGACGCTTCCGACCTGCTCGAATTCAAGCCCCTGTACGGTGCCGCCACCGTGTGCGCGCAGGCCCGCATCGGCGGCCATGCGGTGGGCATCATCGGCAACAACGGCCCCATCGACGTGGCCGGTGCCAACAAGGCGGCCCACTTCATCCAGTGGATGTGCCAGCTCGGCCACGCAGTCGTTTACCTGCAGAACACCACCGGCTACATGGTGGGCCGCGAGAGCGAACAGGCCGGCATGATCAAGCACGGCAGCAAGATGATCCAGGCCGTGGCCAACGCCACGGTGCCGCAGATCACGGTGCAGTGCGGTGCCAGCTTCGGTGCCGGCAACTACGGCATGTGCGGCCGGGCCTACGCGCCGCGCTTCCTGTTCAGCTGGCCTGGCGCGCGCACGGCGGTCATGGGTGGCGAGCAGGCGGCCCGCACCATGCAGATCGTGGCCGAGGCCGGGCTGGCCCGCAAAGGTGTCGCCACCGACACGCCCGAGGTGCAGGCGCAGCTCAAGGTGCAGTCCGACGCCATCGTGCAGCGCTTCGACCAGCAGGCAGACGCCTTTTTCACCAGCGGCTTGGTGCTGGACGACGGCGTCATCGACCCGCGCGACACCCGCGCCGTGCTCGCCTTCTGCCTCGACACCGTGGCCGAGGCGGCGCAACGCACCGCACGGCCGATGCAGTTCGCCGTCGCGCGCATGTAGGTCGCATGCAGGACCGAAACCCCCGAGGAGACATCGGATGCAGTTCACCCACGAACACCGCGAGATGCAGAAGACGCTCAAGCGCTTCATCGACGACCACATCAACCCCCATGTGGACGCCTGGGAAGCCGCCGAGATGTTCCCGGCCCACGAGGTGTTCCGCGAACTCGGGCGCCTGGGGCTGCTGGGCCTGACCAAGCCCGAGGCGTACGGTGGCGCCGGCCTGGACTACAGCTACAGCGTGGCCATGGCCGAGACGCTGGGGCACATCCACTGCGGCGGCGTGCCCATGGCCATCGGCGTGCAGACCGACATGGCCACGCCCGCGCTGGCCCGCTTCGGCAGCGACGAGCTCAAGGCGCAGTTCCTGGCCCCGGCCATTGCCGGCGAGGCGGTGGCCTGCATCGGCGTGAGCGAACCCGGCGCCGGCAGCGACGTGGCCGCCATCCGCACCCATGCCCGCAAGGACGGCAACGACTACGTCATCTCCGGCCAGAAGATGTGGATCACCAACAGCCTGCAGGCCGACTGGATCTGCCTGCTGGTCAACACCGGCGACGGCCCGGCCCACAAGAACAAGAGCCTGGTCATGGTGCCGCTGCGCGAGGCCGGCAAGCCGGTCAAGGGCTTCGAGGTGAGCCAGAAGATCCGCAAGATCGGCATGCACAGCAGCGACACCGGCCTGCTGCACTTCGACGAGGTGCGGGTGCCGCAGCGCTACCGCATCGGCGAGGAAGGCGCCGGCTTCATCTACCAGATGCAGCAGTTCCAGGAAGAGCGGCTGTGGTGCGCCGCCAGCGTGCTGGAAGCGCTGAACAACTGCATCGAATGGACCATTGAATGGGCGCGCGAACGCCAGCTGTTCGGCGCCCACCTGATCGACCAGCAGTGGGTGCAGTTCAAGCTGGCTGAGCTGCGCACCGAGGTGGAGGCGCTGCGTGCGCTCACCTATCTGGCTTGCGAGCGTTACGTGGCTGGCGAGGACGTGACCGAATGGGCCACCATGGCCAAGCTCAAGGCCGGCCGCCTGAACCGGTTGGTGCCCGACACATGCCTGCAGTTCTGGGGCGGCATGGGCTTCACGCTGGAGAACAAGGTCTCGCGCATGTACCGCGACGGCCGCCTGGCCTCCATCGGCGGCGGGGCGGACGAAGTGATGCTCGGCATCCTGGCCAAGACCATGGGCATGGCCAAAAAGCCGCGCTGACCATGCAGCCCGCCCGCGTGCAACGCCTGCTCATCGCCAACCGGGGCGAGATTGCGCGGCGCGTCATCCGCACCGCGCACCGCATGGGCGTGGCCACCGTGGCGGTCTACAGCGAGACCGACGCCACCGCGCTGCACGCGCGCGAAGCCACCGCCGCCTTCGCACTGGGCGGCCGGACCGCCGCCGAGAGCTACCTGCGCATCGACCGCCTGCTGGAGGCCGCCCGCGCCACTGGCGCCGACGCGGTGCACCCCGGCTACGGCTTCCTGAGCGAGAACGCCGACTTCGCGCAGGCCGTCATCGATGCCGGGCTGGTGTGGGTCGGCCCGCCGCCGGCCGCCATCCGCGCGCTGGGCAGCAAGGCCGCTGCCAAGGCGCTGGCCCAGCAGCACGGCGTGCCGGTGCTGCCGGGTTACGCCGGGGCCGACCAGGCTGACGCCACCTTTTTGGCCGAAGCGCAGCGCGTGGGCTACCCGCTCATGGTCAAGTCCGTGGCCGGTGGCGGCGGGCGCGGCATGCGGCTGGTGCACCGGGCCGAAGATCTGCCCGCCGCCCTGGCCAGCGCCCGCGCCGAAGCCCTGGCCGGCTTCGGCAACGCCGACCTGCTGATCGAACGCGCCCTGTTGCGCCCCCGCCATGTGGAGGTGCAGGTGCTGGCCGACGCGCACGGCCACTGCATCCACCTGGGTGAACGCGACTGCTCGGTGCAGCGCCGCCACCAGAAGATCATCGAAGAAGCCCCCAGCCCCGCCGTGGACCAAGCCCTGCGCCAACGCCTGGGCGATGCCGCCGTGGCCCTGGCGAAGGCGGCCGGCTATATGGGCGCGGGTACGGTCGAATTCCTGCTGGAGGGCGACCGGTTCTTCCTCATGGAGATGAACACAAGGCTCCAGGTGGAACACCCGGTGACCGAGATGTTGACTGGCCTCGACCTGGTCGAATGGCAGCTGCGAATTGCCCGGGGCGAGACCCTCGGCCTGCAGCAGGCCGACCTGCGCTGGCACGGCCATGCCATCGAGGTGCGGCTGTGTTGCGAAGACGAACACTTTGCCCCCCACACCGGCACCGTGGCCGCCTTTGCCGAGCCACCACCCGGCTCCGGCCGGCGGTTCGACCACGCCATCGAGCCCGGCCTGGTGGTCGGCCCGCACTTCGATTCCATGCTGGGCAAGCTCATCGTCCACGCTCCCACCCGCGGGGAAGCCACTGAACGGCTGACCCAGGCGCTGCACGCCACCGTGCTGCTCGGCCTGCCCAACAACCGCGAACTGCTCGCCGCCTGCCTGCGCCACCCGGTGTTTCTGGCCGGGCAGGCCCTCATCCCGTTCCTGGAAGAGCAGGGCGATGCGCTGCGCCAGCCCCTGCAGCCGGATGCCGCCGCACAGCTCGCCGCCGTGCTGGCCGCCTGGGCCCACGGTCGGCCCCTGACCGACCGGTTGCCGTGCCCCTTTACCCGCCCGCTGCGCTGGCGCTGCGGCCCCGCCACGCTGGCGCTGGGGGTGCAGGAGCTTGGCCACGGCCACGTCACGGTGGCGCTGGGTGAGCAGAACCGCACCGTCCGCATCGAACCCGGCGCGGTGCACATCGACGGCATCCGCCACACCGCCACCGCCGTGCCCCTGCCCGCGCAGGGCGGCGTGCCCACCTGGCAGGTGCAGCTGGGCACACCGCGCGGCAGCCACACCCTCACCCTGCAAGACCTCAGCCACCAGCCGCCACAGGGTGGCGCCGGCGACGGCGGTGACGTCGGTGTCGCCGGTGGCGAGGTGCGCGCGCCCTTCAACGGCCGCGTGGTCTCGCTGCTGGTGCAGCCCGGCCAGCGCGTGGCTAGGGGCGACGCCCTGCTGGCCATCGAAAGCATGAAGATCGAACACCGCATCAGCGCCCCGCGCGACGGCGTGGTCGACACCATCACGGTCGCCATCGGCCAGCAGGTGTCGCCCGGCCAGCGCCTGCTCGGCCTGACCGCATCACCCTGAACCCCACCCATGACCAAACCCACCCCAAGCTCCCCGCCGCCCGCCGAGTTCGAGCCCGCCTTCATCCAGGGCCTGAAGGCCATCTTTGAAGAAAAGATCGTCTTCAACCAGGTGCTCGGCCTGAAGGTCACCGGCCTGCATCCCGACCACGTGACCGCCCGCATCGACATGCGCCGCGAACTGGTCGGGCACTTCAGCTACAACCGGATCCACGGCGGCGTCATCAGCGCCGGGCTCGACGCCATGGGCGGCCTGGCCGTCATGGCCGCCATCGGCGCCCGCCACATGGACGAGCCGCCCGAACAGCGCTTGCACCGCTTCGCCAAGCTCGGCACCATCGACCTGCGCATCGACTACCTGCGCCCCGGCATCGGCGACCACTTTGAACTGCGGGCCGAAGTGCTGCGCCTGGGCTCCCGCGTGGCCAGCACCCGCATGGAATTCCGGGGCGCCGACGGCAAGCTGCTGTCCACCGGCGCCGGTGCTTACATCGTCAGTTGAACCCGCTTTTCCCCAACCACAACAGAAGGAGACAACCATGTTCAAGATCAGCGTGATGTACCCCAACACCCCCGGCGCCCGGTTCGACCACGCCTACTACCGCGACAAGCACATGCCCCTGGTCAAGGCCCGCCTGGGCGCGGCCTGCGAGTCGTACACGGTGGACAAAGGCCTGGCCGGCGGCGGCCCCGGCCAACCCGCCACCTATGTGGCCATGTGCCACCTGTTCTGCCCCACGCTGGAAGGCTTCCAGGCCGGCATGGCCGCCCACGGCCAGGAGATCATGGGCGACATCCCCCACTACACCGACCTGGCGCCGGTGATCCAGATCAGTGAGGTGGTGGTGGGGTGAGGTCGCCGGGTCCGGCAGAGATTGGTCAGACATTCATGCCGGACCGGTGAGACATCAAGGGGTCTGCCCCATGCAGAATCACCCCTGCTCGAAAGGGCCGGTGCTTCAAACGCCGCTTGCACGTTCCGATCCACACGAAAGTGGACCTTCGTCTGCAGCCGAAAGAAGCCTCCATGCCCGATCACGCATCCTCCCCATCTCCCGCTTCCCCGACCCTTGAGGACCTGACCAGCCTCATGGCTCAGGTCTCGCTCGATCTCCAGGCCATCCAGCGTCTGGCGCTGCTGGCCCAGCAACCCGACCTCAGCACCGAAGACCGGATCGCCCTGGCCCGGGGCGTGTACCGCGTGGCTGGCTCGGCAGGCTGCATGACCGATGCAGCGCAATGGCCAGATGCGGCCTCGGTGGCAGGTGCCGCTGGCGACTGGCTCATCGTTCCCGACCAGAACCAGGTCTGAGTGCCAAGGCCGCCCGGGTTCGTGGCGCGAATACTCTTCCTGGTACGATCCGGTCTGGCTTAGCAGGCACCGTTTGCGACATATCCGCACCCCATGACCGATGTTGTCTCCCCGGCCGTCCGCAGCCGGATGATGTCCGGCATCAAGGGCAGGAACACGCTCCCCGAAGTTCGGGTTCGACAGCTCCTGCATCGGCTCGGATACCGATTCAGGCTGCACCGAAAGGATCTGCCGGGGTCGCCGGATCTGGTGCTGCCCAGGCACAAGCTGGCGGTGTTCGTTCACGGCTGCTTCTGGCACATGCATGCCGGGTGCAGGTTCTCCAAGGTCCCTCAGACCAGAGCCGATTTCTGGCTGGCCAAGCTGGACAGGAATCGCGAGCGCGATCGGACGGCCGTCCTCGCGCTGAGGGAACAAGGCTGGCGCGTGCTGGTTATATGGGAGTGCCTGCTGAGACAGCACCGGTCCGATGACGATCTGGCCGCCCTGCTGGCGGCCAAGGTGGAAGCCGTGGACGGGTTTTGCGAACTGTCGGCCACCGCGCCGACACCGCGACAGGAATCAGATGCGCCGCAAAGGCGCTGAACAGGGAAAGAATGAGCTACAGGGTGGTGGATCTCTTTGCGGGTCCGGGCGGTCTGGGAGAAGGCTTCGCTTCGTATGGCGACGGGCAGCAGTTCAGGATCGTGCTGTCGGCCGAGATGGAGGAGAGCGCTCACAAGACACTGACGCTGCGCAGCTTCTTCAGGCATGTGCGGGGCGAAGCCAAGGCCATGGCCGCGTACTACGACTTCTGCCGCTCCGAGACGTCCCCACACCCCGGTGACGTGATCAGGTCGGCATGGAGCGATGCGGAGCGTGAGGCTCGCCGGCTGACCCTGGGCGAGGAAGATTCCAACCGGGAGCTGGACGAGCAGCTCACGAAAGCCCGCCTGCAGTCCGACAGGACCGTGTTGATCGGTGGCCCGCCCTGTCAGGCTTATTCGCTCATGGGTCGGGCACGCAACAAGGGCATCGTGGGTTATGTCCCTGAGGAGGACCACCGCCATTTCCTCTACCGCGAATATCTGCGCATCGTCCACCGGACCAGGCCGGCTGTTTTCGTGATGGAGAACGTCAAGGGCATCCTGTCGGCCAAGGTGGGCGGCAAGCTGGTGTTCCACGACATCTTCCGCGACCTGTCCGACCCCGGTGTGGCGCTCAAGTTGCCAGGAGGCGCCCGGTATGTGATCCATTCGTTGGTGGCGCCTGTCGCCTTCAGGCCTGGCGACGAGCCCGACTTCATCGATGCCGCCTCCTTCATCATCGAATCCGAGCGGTACGGCATTCCACAGGCGCGTCACCGTGTGATCCTGCTAGGGGTGCGTGAAGACATCCCGTACAAGGGCGGCAAGTACCTCAAGCCGGCCAATCCGCTGTCGGTGGACGAGGCCATCGGCAGCCTGCCCAAGTTGCGCAGCCGGCTCAGCAAGGACGACAGTGATTCAAGATGGCGCGACTCGGTAAGGGAACAGGCCGATCGCCTGGTCAAGGACGCATGGAAGATCGGAGAAGAGAAAGTGGCTTTCGAAATGCAGAAAGCCTCGGCCGATATCGGCAGACACCTGGAGACCGGTGCCCTGAGGTATCGGCAGCCTGCCACCAAAGAGACCATCACAGCCTTCTACAAGTGGGTCCGCGACGAGAAGCTGGGCATATGGCTGAACCATGAGGCACGGTCTCACATGGACAGCGATCTCGGCCGGTACTTCTACACGGCGGCTTACGGTCTTGCCCATCAGCGCACGCCCAAGGGTCACCTGGAGTTCGCGTTGAAGGGACTGGCACCCGATCACGCCAACTGGGAATCGGGCAAGTTTGTGGACCGATTCCGTGTTCAGCTCGGATTCCAGCCCAGCACCACGGTGACCAGCCATATCGCCAAGGACGGGCACTACTTCATCCATCCGGACCCGGCCCAGTGCCGCAGCTTCACGGTAAGGGAAGCTGCGCGCCTGCAGACCTTCCCGGACAACTACTTCTTTCAGGGCAACCGGACACAGCAGTTCCACCAAGTCGGGAATGCTGTGCCTTCCATGCTGGCGAACAAGATCGCGCATGTGGTGCACAGCATTCTTGACGGGCACATCTGAGTTGGCGGTCAATCCTTCTTGAAACCGGACTCGATGGCTTTTCTCTCCGCCGCCATGATCCGTTGACTCTGCGGGCCGCTGGGAATTTTCCGGCTGCTGATCGTTGAAGCTAGAGCGATGAACTCCATCTCGCTTGGTGACAGATCGGTCGTGTTGGCGGCCCAGGCATTGAGTCGTTTCCAGTAATCGACGCCGACACTGACCACGTAGGTCTGAGCCTCGATGTCGTTGAGGACGCGCTGCTCTTTTCGGGCAGACCGGCGCGCCCCTGCCTTTTCTTCTGATCCCAGCAGATCCTTCTCGAGACCCTCGGCAGGCCGCACTTTGACCACTCGCATCAGGTCATCCCAGCATTTCTCCCGCTTGCACCACTCGGTGACGTTCACGACCTTGTTCGCATCAGCGGCAACGATGATCCGGTCCTGCACTTGGCGAGCGATGTCGAGCAGCGTCGCGTCCATAGCTTTCGACGTGGCCTGACGATTCCAGACCTTCACAAAATCTGGATGCTGATGTTGACCTCGAAGTGAATGGATCAAGAGTGCAATCGAATAGGTGACGGTGTTCGCCCGATAGCCCTGCGCATACCAATCCGCTTTACCTACGAGGCTTTCAAGCGTTCGGAAGACGATGGTTGCTCCGATCACTCCCTTGAACCAGTCCTCGCTGAAGTCGATTCCGTCTTCTCCCCATTTGCCTGTCACGTTCTCGGCAAAGAACTTGAAGTTCTTCTGCGCGCCCTGACTGACCACGTGGGGCAGACACATCGTCGTCACCAGCACCTTGGCAATGTCCGTCTTCTGAATCAGCTGTTTCCTTGGGTTCTGCAGTTCGAACTCTCGCTTCCTGGCCGGCGTGAGGTAGGCCGAGGCGTTGGCGTATTGCCCCCTGGATCGTTCGTAGAACCAGTGAGTCATCTGCTGTGATCCTTCGACGGCAGGCGCCCAGATGTTCCTGGAGAAGTTCTCGATGCGTCGGTGGAACGGATGATTCGAGAAGAAGTCCGCGTCACTGACCTTGTTCTGGCTGTTGGCATAAAGAGAAATCTTCGGAACGATCTCGTGAACCTTGTCCGGTTTCACCACGGACAGCTTCATTTGAACCCGTACCCGGTCAAGGTTGGTTGCCTTGTCCCGTTTCAGCACGTTGAAGATCGATGCGGTGGTCTGTCCCCCGTTGACGATCTGCAGGTTCTCCAGCTGCCGCAGAACCACGCGATCACCATCGACATCGAAATCAGCCATTGCAGCAGTGGCGGATATGCCGTTGTTGTAGGCAAAGAACATGTCGGGCTCTTCAAGGATGGTCTTGCGTATCCCCTTGTTCACGCCGCGGGTCGCTTGAAGAAAAGTCCGGACGTTCTGTTCGAGGAGACGCCCTCCATACAGGTCATAGATTTCCGCAAGCCAGCTTCCAGGTATGACCGCCAGGTAGGCATCCAGTTCGCTGCCACCAGAGTTGGCCGGAAGACAAGGCAAACCCTTGCCGAACATGGAAACGAAGTCGATGACGATCGGTTCAGGTTCGCCAGTGGACAGCATGCGCCCGATGGACACGAGGTCCCAGACCCGAAAAACCCATTCTTTGCCATCCCTGGTCTTCTTGGGCAATGACTTGATGGTCGAGACGAGCCGTGCATCTGAAAGGATGTTCAGCCGGATGCGAAGAATGGAATGACCGATCTGGTCCAGCTGCCTTGCCAGCGACCAGACACTGCTACCGACGTCGATCTCGGTTGCGAGGTCACCTTCCACCGCCTTGTCAAAGAACTTTTCTGCCCGTTTGATGCAGGTCTCGAGCTTTGCCTTGTCCAGTACTTGTACTTCGTCCTTCCCGTAAAACTCGACCAGAAAGAGGTCCAGCGTGGCCTCCTCTTCCATGTACGAATAGCCATCGATCCTCATTCCTTCGTGAATGAAGATCGCCGGCTCGAATCCTGGTACAGCTCCTGAATCAATCAGGGCATCCGTCACCACAGAAGAGAACGCGGACTCGGAGAAGTCGGAGGTGGCAGCTGATCGTGCAGCCACATATTGAAGAAGATCGTTCAGCACTTCGTTGTCGGTCATGGTTCAGGCCTCGTGCCAAGGTAGAGAAGTCTGGTAGGGACCCAGTGCTGCCATCTGTATCGAGTACGCCACCTCATGTATTCCTGCTGGCAACGCAGATGGAATCAGTCTGGGAAATCCGTCAGCGACCATGAACACGTCCCGTTTGACTACGCTGTACTGCTGGATCCTGTACTCCGGCGAGTCGATGTATCGGAGCATCGCCAGCTTTTCCTCGAACTGCTCCGTATCAGCGGGAGATTGACTGATGGCTTGGTGAACGGCATCGACCAGGCTGCCGAGATCGATTCCGCCTGCAGACACCTCAGCAAGGTGATAAATGCAGAGCCGTAGGTCAGACCCTTCAACCCAGAGCTGAGCTGGGGACGAAATCCGTACTGACTGCGGAGAGCCAACCAGGTGCGACTTGATTTCGAAGACTTCGTTATCGGTCGCGAAATCCTGCGGAAAGCCGGAAGGGCCCTTCCAGGCATTCACTGCCGCCGGACCGTGCGAAGGCAAGAGCTCCTTCAGTAGAAAAGTCAGCTCTGCAAACAGTCCGCGTATCTCATGCGGGTCCAGCAGCCGTGGCCCGCCCTTTGAGAAAAGACGCTGCCATTTGCCGAGCCGGATGCGCAGCAGTTGCAGGCATTCCGAGTGATCACGGGCTGATCTTGTGCAGGCCATCAAGTCCTTGCAAAGCAGCTCGAACAGTTCGGCGTCCTGCTGCCTTGCGAGAACCAGTTGAAGCGAGCATGTTTCCTTGATCCAGATAGCTTGTACGCCCTTCAGCCGTGGTAGCGAGCTGTTGAGGGTGACAGGTGCTTGAAGCTGAAGAAGCAGGACGCAATGATTCTCGGCGTTCAACGCAAAAAAGAAGTCGAAGGGATGGCTGGGGTCAGCACGCCTTGCACTCAGTGCATTCGACGCAGGCGTGGTGAGGCCGTGCCACGCGTTTTCAGTCCTCATCTACGTCCCCTTCCTGCTCGCCGAAGTTCTCAGCCCACCACTTCGTAGTCACTACGTAAGTGACCTCGTTGGATTCCTTGGCTGATCTGGGGAACGCCATTCCCCATGCCACTACATTTTTTTCTTTGGGAGGTCCCGTTCGATCGGGATCCTTGTCTTTGTCCCAGAGGTCGAGTACGTGCAGCATGAGCAGTGGCCTGGTCCGCTTTAAGTTGTAGGCCTTATCCGATACGTTGGAAGATTTGGCTGCGCCAGCCACAGCAGCTTGTCGCTGTTGATCCGTCATTCCGGCTTGTACCTGTCCACGACTTCCAACCCTTGCAGCATTGCCGCTGATTGCTATGTAGCCTGCGCCAGTAGAGCCTGACTTCCAGATGGCGCCTCGTTCTTGTGGCGATGGAGATAGCCCTGAGAATGAAAGATCTGCTGATCTTCCTTTCGAGGAGCTGAAAAGACACACGTCCCATAGTGCCAGCTCGTCAGATTCTCTTTGCTCGATATATGCGTTGACTGGCCCTGCTTGTGTTACTGGTGCTGCTTCATCGTGATTGCGAAATGCTGCAACAAAGCTCCTGACGAGTGGCGCTGCGGCGGTCCCTCTCCACAGAAAGCCAAAGCTGTCCGTTTCGGATGGTTCGGACACTGCACGAAGTGCCCTTACCAGCCGATCTAGTGCTTGTCTGTTCTCATCCAACGCGTCAGTACGGAGGCGTGAAGTTTCGATGATCTGCTCTGCAAGAGAAACAGAATGGTTGACCTTTAATCCCGATCGCATCTTGTTTCGTGCGGTAACGATCAACGACTCCGGATGTGCGCGCACCTTCAGTCCGAAGTCGACTGGTCTTGCGTCTAGTCTTTCCATCCGCTTGAACTCGTCGCGCAGCTCGTCGATGGCCTCGGAGATGTGGGCATACCAATCAATCGCTTCATCCGTCATGAAGATGCGACACAAATCCGAGTAGCCGTCTCGATATCCAAACCAGCGGCCCATCTGCAGCAGCGTGTCGTACATCATCGAGTTGCGAAGGAAGTAGCTGACGGTCAGTCCTTCCAACGTGAAGCCTCGCGACAAGGCGAATCCACCCACTGCGATGACATGCAGTCCGTTCGCCTTGTATCGCCGGTAGTCGAGCTTGTCAGGCGATTTGCTGTTGACTTTTCTCACCTCGACCGGGCCGATGGCATCGACAAGGCATGCCTGAACGTCTGACCAGGTTTCTGCAACAAGACCCTCATAACGCGCACTCCAGGTGTCGTGGAGTTTCTTGAGCTCTGGATCGCGAAGCGCCTGGTTCACTGGCAGTCCCGCATGTCCTCTGCAGGCTGATCGAATCTTGTTGACAAGATCGGTCACGAGACCCGTCAGCTTGCTCTGCACCTCGTTGAATCGCGAGGCGTTCACCAGCATGGATGAATGGCTCTTGCCTTGACCTCGAGTTACTCGGATTGCCCTGGCTAGGACGAAGGTCCTTACAGCCTCTTGGAGGCTTTCCGGCAACGAAACCAGGGGGTGATCAATCTTGTGCTTTTCAGGGAGGATCTTGGTGTGGTCGCTCACCGGTACCAGCGTGTGATGAAGATCACCGCTTTCCGGAAAGATCCGCGCCGCCCCGACATAGTTGGTAGGGGCGTCGAGTGAAATGATGAAGTCTCTGGGGAACAGATCCTCCCTTTCCATCTCGTCCTTGCTGGCTGGATCGATGAAGATGTTTGCAAAGGGTGTTGCCGTGTAGCCCAGATAGACGTTTCGATCAAACGAGTCCAGCAGCTTCCGGATGTTCTTGTTGATGGCGGATGGCGAGTCCTCGTTCTTGGAGACGTTGACTGACGCGTTGTCTGCTTCATCATCAATGAGGAGCATGGGTACGCTGCTAATCCTTGCTCCTGCCTGCTGGTTCCTGATCTCGAGCCACTTGATGAGATTGCTCAGCGTCTTGCTGTTCTTCTTCATCACCAGAACCAGCGGCTCGCTGAGCGATTGCAGTGATACCCCGAGGTCGCTCGCACTCGATTTGAAATCATCAGCGCGGGTTGTCAGACAAAGTGGCCTTCGTTGCAGGCCATACATGCCCACCCCGATCGCCGAGTCCCTTCCAGAGGTGGCCTCTGAACTGATACCGGTGAATCCCTCCTCGATCCTTTGCTGCGTCTGGACCCGCAGATCTTCTTGGATGCCCGTGAGGATCACTATGAATCGATAACCATAGTCGGCTGCCTTGCAGATGACACCCGTGTAGTTCGCGGTCTTGCCTGATTGCACATGTCCCACGACGAGGCCTCGTCGGGTCCACTTGCCCTCAATGTCCGGGTCCTGCATCAGACCTACGACTTTGTCGGTGTCCTTGTCCAGAACGCCGAGTACCGCTGCGCCAAATCCAGTGTTGCTCAGATGTCGCCTGTATCTGTCGTAGTAGTAGGGCGTCACGCTGGCCCGCTTTTCAGGAAGCCACTCCTCGAACTCCACCTGGATGCTTGATGCATCGCTCATGCTGATGGCGAGCTGCGTTTCTATCTGGCGTGCAACGCTCTCGAGCTGATCGTCGCTGATGGTCCGATGCAACTCCGGATACAAAGGCAATACGGTTCGAAGTACCAGCCGAACTTGTTCAGGCGTCCTCGTCGGCATGTTGGCCAAGAGACCAATGGCGCTGTTTTGTAGAGCTTGTAGTGACATGCATTTTCTCGTTTGATTCAGTGATCAATTGCGGCCTTTGCTACTGTGCCCAGTAGCTCGGAATGGCGACTGAACGGTTCCATTCCCGACAGCATCGATAGCAAACTGCTCTGATCCAGTCCCGGATTCGCGTTGAGCAGCATGCGGGCCAGCGTGACCATGGTGTCCATGTCCTCGAGACCTGAGTCGACCTGTTTGGGTGTATTCGAGTAGTCGCTAAAGAATGCCGCAGCTGGGAATGCCTTGCTGAACATCTGGATGACTTGTCTCAGTCTGCGTCTTTCCGTTTCCGGCAGGTCGCTAAGGAGATCGGACACGAGCGGGTGCTCCTCATTCACCTCGTATGCGATGCGGTCATTGAATACCTTCCGCATCCACACAGGCGTTCCGCCCGCTTCGATCACCACCTTGCCCCGCTGTGTGTACGGTCGTTTAGCGCCGTTGCGGATCTGCTCGATCACTTGCTTCAGCCGAGTCCGTACCAGCAGCGGTGGTTGCGCGCGAGCCTTGCGGACATCGATTCCCCATTGCTGATCCATGTTGTTGGGGATGTCTATCCGAACTCGCGCGAGCTTGGTTAGCTCTTCCTGTCTTGCCAGCTTGAACCAGCTCCCCCAGATGATCAGTCGGCGATTCCGGTAGACGTAAAAGCCCTGATTCCTGAAGTACCCCTCGGGTCCAGCAAGCCGCTCGTACTCGGCCGCATCCACTTTTGAATGATGCGGCAGCACGAACGCCTGAACCTTGACTTCTCCACCCTTGAACTTCACGACTTCGAGAGGAAACTTCTGGGTCGCAATGTTCTCCTCGGCAAATGGATCGAAGGGCTCAATCGCGGTGCCGTTGATGGCCATCCGTATCTTTTTCTGCCTCTGCTCATCGACTAGGAATCGGTGAAAGATGCGGGATAAGTGTTGCCTCACAGACTCCATGAGTTCATTGAACACGCCATGCCCCATTTCACCCAGTCCGGTGAGTTCGAGGCGGTCGATCTTTCGCCAGAGCACGGTTGTGCCGGTGTTGTGGAGCGGAGGGCTGGTTGGAAGCCGCTCCAGTTCCTCACTGTTCGGTTCCGTGATCTCCCATTTGTTGGTTGACGAAACGCGGTCAAGGTCCCATCGCATTCCGTTCAGCTCATCGGCTTTCTTCGTCAACACGGTCAGCTCTCGACACTGACTGAAGGAGGCTGTTTTCAGACCGAGACCGAATCTGCCGAGGTCATGCTCGGTCCGCTCGAGGCGTGGATCCTTGGAGCCGGGGCGCATGGCCTCCATCAGTTCATTTCTTCCCATCCCGGTCCCATCGTCACTGATGGACATCCAGGGCAGATCATCTTCCCATCCGTAATTCAGTTCGATGTTTTTCGCTCCAGCTGCAATGCTGTTGTCCACGATGTCCGCAACCGCTGACTCATAGGAGTAGCCGATATCCCTCATGGCTTCGATCATCACTGCAGCTCTTGGCATCAGTTCGATGGCTGCAGGATCACTGTGTGCGTTCAATTTCAGTCTCCATCTGTTGTTCAAACCGATTTCGAGGAGGCTCGGATCAGCCGAGATAGCGTTCCACCGCTTTCATGAGGGCTGTCTGAACCAGCTTGCGGAGTTGAGCGGGTTGCAGCACTTCAACTTCGGCCCCGAATCGGAGGATGTCGCCCAGAAGCTCCCTTTCGTCCGAGTAGGGGATCTCCAGGACAAAGGATCCGTCCGCCTCGACATGGCTTTGCTGTTGCGGGTGCCAGAGTTCTCTGCTGACCCACCTTGCCCTGTGCATCGAAAACCGTAATCGAGCCCACGCCTTCGGCTTGCCTCTGAAGATTCCGTAGCTGGAGTCCATGTTCGACGCGAGATCAGCTTCGTGTATCTGATGGGCGGGCTCGCCCGATATCTGAGCTCCATCGATGGCGTCCACTGAAAAGCTGCGCAGCGCTTCTCGTTGATGACACCAGGCGTCCAGATACCAGTTGTCTCGGTAATAGACCAGCCGCTGTGGCGAAACCTCGCGGACCAATCTCTCCCCTGTCTGTCGGTTGAAGTGGTGAAAGCGAAGACGCTTGTTTTGCAAGGTGGCGCTTGCCACCACTTGAAACGCGTCCAGTTCAAGTCGTCGTTTCCCCGCTGGGGAGACCTTGATTCGGCTGTTGATCGCCTCAACCGGATGGCCTGCAGATGCGAGAAGCTTGTTCAGCTTATCTGTCAGTGGTCTGAGCCTCGGCCCGATCAGACCGGGTTCGAGAGAAGTGAGGAGTTGCTGCGCAGTGATGAGGGCATAGGCCTCATCCGGGCTGAACCAAAGGCCGGGCAAGTGTGCTGACCGGGTACCGGAAGCCATTTGATCCGCATCGATCCGATAGCCCCCTTGGTTCCGGTCGTAGACGATCGGCGTATCAAAGCGGTCGCGCAGCGCTTCAATATCGCGTTTGGCTGTTGCCCTGGATACCTCTAGGGCCGACATGATTTCCTGCAAGCTGATTCCAGGGCGGGCCTGGATCAACGTGTTGAGCTTGTAAAGCCGGTCGTTGGGCATGCGTAGCCTTATGCCTCGTTGGTCTTGCAAGCACCCATCGCCTTTTTTCTGGCTATTCGGGCGCCTCCCTGTACATGACGCAAACGATTGTAGAAGCGACGTTCTTCACCCCCCCAGAGTTTGATTCGCCCTGGGGCACATCATTCTTCAGGACCTGGGACGCTTGGGTCAATCGGCACCATGTAGACCAAGTGTCTCCGTAGACGGCATCGTTGGCTGCGGCGGCGGAGTGCGGCTTCGGGATGCATTTCCATCCAGTGGGGCAGGCTCAGTTTTTGAGCCATATGAGTCAGGTTGGCGCATTGGGCTACTCATTCTTGGTGGGCCTCACCCACCACCAAGCCCCCGCCACCACCAACGCGAACCCGCTGTAGACCCAGGCCAGCAGCCACAGCGGTGCGTCCACGTACAGCAGGCGGCCGAGCCAGTGGGTGATGAAGCTCTCGCTGTAGCTGCCTTGTCCGGCGGCGCGGCGCAAGGCTTGTTCCCAAATGGTCAAGGGGCAGAGCTGGCCGAGCCAGGCCTGCACCGCAATCAGCCCCATGAGGGCCAGGTGGGTGGCGCGCAGCCACCACGAGCGCACCCAGCGCCATCCGCGCCAGCCGCCCAGCAGCACCAGGGGCAGCAGGCCCACCACGAACATCACCACACCCACATGGAGCAGGAGGATGGTGTCGGCGAGCAGGGCGGCGGTGGCGGGGGTGAGCACAGCGTGTGTGTCCGGAAGCGGTTCGAGCAGCCCCTGAGAGTCTGCGGGAGTTTCGGAATTTCCGAAACTTCACCCCTTTTGATGCCCCGCTGGCACCCAATTTCTGAAACTCCGAAACTCCGACCCGCCCAATGACCTTTGATCGCGAAGCAGCATCCGGTGCCGTCTTGTTGACCTCCGCCAGCTCGTTGGGCCCGGTGGTTCGTCAGCGTCGCAAGTCGCAAGCGTTGCGCATTGACGATGCGGCGGCGCTGATGGGTGTGTCAGCCGACCTCATGTCCCGCCTTGAAAACGGGCAAGGGTCGGTCAGGCTGGACAAGGCGCTGACCGTTCTGGACGGTCTGGGCCTGACGATGGTGGTAGTGCCCAAAGAACATCTGTGGGCGCATTTGCTCTCCCGCAGCAGCAACGCTGCCGGGGCGGATTGAGTGGCTTCTGCAGGGTGACGGCCTCAGGCCGCCAGCGCCTCGCCCTGCAGGTGCACCGCCGGCTGGGCGCGCACCGACAGGTCGGTCACCAGGTAGCGGGCGTCCTGCAGTTCGGCTTCGGTCGGGGTGGCGGCGGGGCGCACCACTTCCATGGGGCGACCCTGGGCGATGGCGTCCTGGGTGATGGCGGCGGTGGACAGGGCGGCGCCGATCAGGCTGTGGCGCTGGCCCATACCTTCCACGCGCAGGGTCTGGCCGTATTTGCCTTTGAGGTTGCTGCACAGCTCCACGCTGTTGAGCGGCAGGCTGCGGACCCGGGGCTTGATGCCGGATTCGACCACCAGCAGTTCGCGGTCGGTCACCACCCAGACGCCACGGTTGGCGCCGACGATGCGGCCGCTGGCCAGGGCGCGGATGCGGTCCTGACGGCCCAGGTGGGGGCGCACGGCTTCCACCACCCACTGGGGCAGGGGCTGGGTGGCGTAGGGGTCGCGGTTCTCCAGGAACATCTCCAGCAGGTGGTCGTGGTCGCGCAGGAAGTTCAGCAGGCCGATCAAGGGGGGCTCCCGGGTGTTGGTGTTGTGGAGGTCGCCTGCGAGCGTTGGCTTGTGGGTGCAGGGCGGCGCATGGTGCCTGTTGTGGATTGACCCCGCGTCCTTCTCGGGTGCGGGGTTATTGGGGGCAGTGGCGGATCAGGCCAGGGCGGCCCGTGCCTCTTCCAGCGCGGCGTGCTCGAATGCGGGTGCAAAGTCGTCGAGTTCCGGTCGTGTCAGGCCAATCTCTGAAGTGATCGCCAGCTGGCGCCAGCCGGAAACGACGTTCACCACCTCGCCAAGCACGATGCGGGCTGCTGCCGGGTCACCCAGGCCGAAGTAGCTGGCGTGGGCCAGCAGCGTGTGTACCGAGTCGATGGGGCCGGTCTCGGCCGACAGCCAGGTTTTGGATTCGCGGTCCTTGTCCGGGAAAGGGTTCAGGTCAAACGCGGGTGCCAGCCGCCATTACAGCGCCCCCCCGGTGTCCTTGCGGGGGCGTATGCGCAGGGGAACGCGTTCGTTCATCAGCACGAGCCCGATCGGGTCTTCGCGGGTGTCGAGCAGGTCGGCCAGCTTGTGGATCTCGCCGAACACATGGAGCGCTCTGGCCAGAAAGTGCAGCTGTACCCGGTGATCGCCTTTCTCCATGCGCTTGACCGTGTTGAGCGAGGCGCCGATGCGCTCGGCCATGGAAGCCTGCGAAATGCGCCGCCGCCGTCGGGCCAGCGATAGGTCCTGGCCGAGCTTGACCAGGGCTCTGGTCACCGGCGATGGCAGTGGCTGTTCTTCGTTTAAACGACTCACACAAGGGCTATTTGAATGTTCAAGAGAATCGATGAGAGCCATTATGTGGTCATCGGGGAATCGGTCTGAGGCTGTACATCCACCGGCCATGAAAAAAGCCCGCACAAGGCGGGCTTCTTCCGGGTGGCGGCTCAGGTCACTTGTTGATGTTCATGTACTCCGACACCACCTTCCAGCGGCCGTCCTGCAGCTGCGAGAGGCGGGTGGCGTTGCTGCCCAGGCGCTTCTGCGGGCCGAAGGTCATTTCGGCGGCGCCGAAGATGTCCGGCGGGATGACCATGGTGTCCATGGCCTTGATGAAGCTGTCGGTGGTCAGGTTGTTGCCGGCCTTGCCGGCAGCGCGCAGGAAGGCGTCCACCGCGCTGTAGCCGTACACCGAGAACACGGTCGGGTCTTCGTTGAACTTGGTCTTGTACTTGTTGGCCCAGAAGCGGATGGGCTGGCTCGACTCGTCCAGGTAGGGGTTCTGCACCGTCATGGCGGCGTACAGGCCGTTCATGGGGGCGCCGCCCAGCTTGTGGATCAGGTCGGTGTAGGCCGCGCTGGAGCCGACGAAGGTCGGGTTGAAGCCCAGACGGCGCGCGGTGGCGATGCCGCCGATGGTCTCGCGGATGATGGTGCCCAGCACCACCATGTCGCACTGGGCGGCCGAGAGCTTCTGCATCTGCGAGGCGAAGTCGGTGGCGCCGCGCTTGTAGCTGGTCTCTTCGGCCAGGGTCATGCCGATGGTCTTGAGGCCTTCTTCGGCGCCGCGCTTGACCTCCAGGCCGAACTCGTCGTCCTGGTACATGGTGCAGACCTTCTTGGCGTTCTTCTCCTTCACCAGCTTGGGCACGGCCAGGCGCATCTGGTCGTAGTAGGTGGCGGCAAAGCTGTACTTGAGCCGGTGGAAGGGCTCGTACATCTCGCGGGCGGCGGTCACCGGGAAGAAGTTGATGACGTTCTTCGGAAACTGCACCTGCATGGCGGCAATGTTCTGCGCCGTGCCGATGTGGCCGACCATGGCAAAGATCTTGTCCTGGTTGACCAGCTTCTGCGCGGCCAGCACCGCCTTCTTGGGGTCGTAGCCGGAGTCTTCCACCTTGAGGTCGATCTTGCGGCCGTTGATGCCGCCCTGTTCGTTGGCCTCGTCCACGCGCAGCAGCATGCCCAGGCGCACCTGCTTGCCGAAGCCGGCCAGCGGGCCCGAGAGGTCCTGGATGGAGCCGATGGTGATGGTGTCCTTGCTCACGCCCTGCGATTGCGCGAGGGCCGAGCCGGCGACCAGTGCCAGGGCGGCAGCGATCAGGGTGGGTTTGAATGTCATGGTGTCGTCTCCTTCGGGGTGGCTGGTCGGTGATGGGTCAGCTGCGCATCGCTTACCGGTACATGGCGTCGATCTGTTCGGCGTACTTGGTCTGCACCAGCTTGCGCTTGAGCTTCATGGTGGGGGTGAGTTCTTCGTCTTCGGCGCTGAGCTGGGTGTCGAGCAGGAAGAACTTCTTGATCTGTTCGACCCGCGCAAACTTCTTGTTGACGCGGTCGATCTCGGTCTGGATCAGGGCCTGCACCTCGGGCGAGCGGGTCAGGCTGGCGTAGTTGGAGAACGGCACGTCGTGGTCCTGCGCGTACTTCTCCACGTTCTCCTGGTCGATCATGATGATCACGGTCAGATAGGGTCGCTGGTCGCCGATGACCACGGCATCGGTCACGTAGGGCGAGAACTTCAGTTCGTTCTCCAGCTCGCTGGGCGTGATGTTCTTGCCCCCTGCGGTGATGATGATGTCCTTCATGCGGTCGGTGATGCGGAAAAACCCTTCCTCATCCACCACGCCCACATCACCCGTGTGCAGCCAGCCATCGGCATCGATGGTCTCGGCGGTCTTCTCGGGCAGGTTCAGGTAGCCCATGAACACGTTGGGGCCGCGCACCAGTATCTCGCCGGTGTTCGGCGCAAGGCGGACCTCGTTGTAGGCCGCGGCCGGGCCGATGCTGCCGGGCTTGATGCGTTCGGCCGGAATGCCGGTGGAGGCGCCGCAGGTCTCGGTCATGCCCCACACCTCCAGCATGGGCACGCCCAGCGCCAGGTACCAGCGCACCAGGTCGGGCGAGATGGGGGCTGCACCGGTCACCAGAAAGCGCGCGCGGTGAATGCCGATGAGCTTGCGCACATTGTTCAGCACCAGCGCACGCGCAATCCTGAACTGCAGCTTCAGGCTGCCCGGCACCGGCTGCTTGGCCATGACCAGGTCGGCCACCTTCTGCCCCACGCCGATGGCCCAGCCGTAAGCGGCCTGCTGCAGGCCGCTGGCTTCCTTCAGGGTGATCATCACGCCGGAGTAGAACTTCTCCCACACGCGGGGCACGGCGGTGAACACCGTGGGCGCGATCTCGCGCACGTTCTCGGGCACGGTCTCGGGGTTCTCGACGAAGTTGAGTTTGGCCCCGGTGTAGAGCGAGAAGTACTCGCCGCCCATGCGCTCGGCAATGTGGCACAGCGGCAGGAAGCACATGCATTCGTCCGCTTCGCTGCGCGCAATGAGCGTGTTGTAGCCCCGCACGGTGTAGACCAGCCCGGCATGCGAATGCATGGCGCCCTTGGGCTTGCCGGTAGTGCCCGAGGTGTAGACCAGGATGGCCAGGTCGGCCGGCTTCAGCGCGTTCACCCGCGCCTCCACCGCGCCGGGGTGGCTCTTGTGGTGTTCGCGGCCGAGCTGGCGCAGGGCATCCAGGCTGATGACGCCGGGGTCGTCCAGGTCGCGCAGGCCGTCCATGTCGATCACCACGATCTTCTTCAGCAGCGGCAGCGCGTCGCGCACCTCCAGCGCCTTGTCCAGCTGTTCGTCGTTCTCCACGAACAGCACCGTGGTGCGGGAGTCTTCGCACAGGTACTGCACCTGTTCGGCGGCATCGGTGGGGTAGATGCCGTTGGAGACGCCGCCGGCGCTCAGCACGCCCAGGTCGCACAGCACCCATTCGACGGTGGTGTTGGACAGGATGGAGGCGGTGTCGTGGGCTTCGAAGCCCAGGGCCATGAGCCCGTGGCTGATCTCGCGCACCGCTTCACCGGTCTGCTGCCAGCTCCAGCTGCGCCAGATGCCCAGGTGCTTCTGGCGCATCCACACGTTCGGGCCGCGCGCCTTGACCGCGTTCCAGAACACGGCGGGCATGGTCTCGCCCGGCATGACCACGTCGGCGCGCGGCTGGATGTGGGAGGTGTCCCAGAGGTAGGTCATCTCGTCATCTCCAGGTCTTTTTCTTTTTCCAGCGCCGGTCGGCGCGCACGCCGGCTTCCTTCATGCCGAGGTAGAACTCCTTGATGTCGTCCTTCTCGCGCAGGTGGGCGCAGGTGTCTTCCATCACGATGCGGCCGTTCTCCAGCACATAGCCGTAGTCGGCGGCGTTCAGGGCCATGTTGGCGTTCTGCTCCACCAGCAGGATGGTGGTGCCGCGCTCGCGGTTGATGCGCACCACGATCTCGAAGATCTCCTTGGTGAGCTTCGGACTCAGGCCCAGGCTGGGTTCGTCCAGCAGGATCAGGTCGGGGTTGGCCATGAGTGCGCGGCTGATGGCCAGCATCTGCTGCTGGCCGCCCGAGAGCAGGCCGGCGTCCTGCGCGGCCCGCTCGCGCAGGATGGGGAAGTAGCCGAACACCAGCTCCATGTCGCGCGCCACGCCGTCGCGGTCCTTGCGGGTGTAGGCGCCCATGAGCAGGTTGTCGCGCACCGACAGCAGCGGGAACACCTCGCGCCCCTCGGGAACGTGCGACAGGCCCATCTGCACGATGACCGACGGGTCCTGCGCGGTGATGCTTTCGCCCTTGAACTCCACCGAGCCCTTGCGCGGGTCGATGATGCCGCTGATGGTCTTGAGGATGGTGGTCTTGCCGGCGCCGTTGCTGCCCAGCACGGTGGCGATCTCGCCCCGGCGCACCTGCAGGCTCACGCCGCGGATCGCCTTGATGGGGCCGTAGGCGCTCTCCACGTTGGAGAGCTTGAGCACCGGGGAGTCACTGGTCGGAACGCTCATGCATTCACCTTGTGGTTTTCGCGGCGCAGGCTCGACACATCGTCCACCGAGCCGAGGTAGGCCTCGATCACGCCGGGGTCGGCCTGTACCTCGGCCGGGGTGCCGGTGGCCAGCTGCTGGCCTTGCGACATGGCCAGCACCCGGTCCGACACCTTCGAGACCAGGCCCATGTCGTGTTCGACCATCAGCACCGTGATGCCGAGTTCGTCCTTGATGTCGGTGATCCAGAAGGCCATGTCGTCGGTCTCTTCGACGTTCAGGCCGGACGACGGTTCGTCCAGCAGCAGGAGCTTCGGTTCGGTGCACAGGGCACGGGCGAGTTCGACCACCTTGCGCACGCCGTAAGGCAGGCCGGCCACCATGCTCTCCCGGTGGTGCTGCAGGTCCAGCAGCTCGATGACCTGTTCCACCTTCTCGCGCGCCTCGATCTCGGCGGCGCGGGTCTTGCCGGTGAAGAACAGTTCGGAGAGCAGGCCGGTGCGGCGGTGCGTGTGGCGGCCGATCAGCAGGTTCTGCAGCACGGTGGCGTGCTCGAACAGCTCGATGTTCTGGAAGGTGCGTGCAATGCCCAGCGAGGCGATGCGGTGCGGCGCCTGGTCGGTCAGGCGCAGCATGCCCTCGGGGCCGGCGTAATCGATGGTGCCGGTGGTGGGCGTGTAGATGCGGCTGATCAGGTTGAACACCGTGGTCTTGCCGGCGCCGTTGGGGCCGATCAGGGTGAACACTTCGCCACGCTTCACATCGAAGCTGACATCGTTGACCGCCAGCACGCCGCCGAAGCGCACGCTCAGATTCTTCGCGGAGAGAAGGACATCGTTCATTTCAGTCGGTCCGATTTCTGGAACGATTTCTGCCGCTTGAACATGCCCTTGCGGTAGAACGGGAACAGCTGGAACCAGGTGCGCACCTTGAGCCAGCGGCCGTACAGGCCCATGGGCTCGAACAGCACGAAGGCGATCAGCACCAGGCCGTACACCGTTCCCTGCAGGCCGGCGGCCTGGCCGATGGCGGCCGGCAGGAAGTCCTTGCCCAGCGAGATCAGCTGCGGCATGACGATCAGGAAGATGGCGCCCAGGAAGGCCCCGTGGATCGAGCCCAGCCCGCCGATCACCACCATCAGCAGCAGGTCGATCGACTGGATGATGCCGAACTGGTCCGGCGACAGGAACTGGATCTTGTGCGCGTACAGCGCGCCGCCGATGCCGGCCAGGAAGGCCGAGAGCGCGAAGCTCAGCGTCTTGTAGCGGGCCAGGTGGATGCCCATGCTCTGGGCCGATATTTCGGAGTCGCGGATGGCCACGAAGGCCCGGCCGGTGCTCGATCGCATCAGGTTGACGATGCCCAGCGTGGCGGCCACGCAGATGACCAGGCACAGCGCATAGAACTCGCCGGTGGTGTCCAGCTCCATGCCGAACAGCTTGGGGTACTGCACCATGAGGCCGGCGTTGCCCCCGGTCATGTGTTCCCAGCGGGCCATGCCTTCTTCCACGATGAAGCCGAAGGCCAGCGTGGCCATGCCCAGGTAGATGCCCTTGACCCGCAGCGCCGGCAGGCCCACCACCATGCCCACCGCCGCCGACAGCAGGCCGGCGCAGGCCAGTGCCAGCGGGAAGGGCAGGCCGGCGTTCACCATGATGGCCTGGGTGTAGGCCCCCACGCCCAGGAAGGCGGCGTGGCCGAGCGAGAACAGCCCGGTGAAGCCGGCCAGCAGCATCAGCCCCAGGCCGACGATGGCGTAGATGAGCACGAAGGTCATCTGCGAGAGCCAGTACTCGTCCACCGTGAACGGGGCGCTGAGCAGGAACAGGCCCAGCAGGCTGTACCAGAACACATGGCCGCCGTGCTTGGCCAGCCGGATGTCCTGGTCGTAATCGGTCTTGAACAGGAAACGCATGGGCCGGCCTCAGACTTTCTTGCGGAGTTTTTCGCCGAACAGGCCGTTGGGCTTGAGGACCAGCATGAGCAGCACCACGATGTAGGGCGCGATGTCCTTGAAGCCCTCGGGCAGGTAGAAGCCCGACAGTGCTTCGACCACCCCGATGATCAGCCCGCCCACGATGGCGCCGGGCAGGCTGGTGAAGCCGCCCACCACCGCCGCCGGGAAGGCCTTGAGGCCGATGAAGCCCATGTTGGCGTGCACGAAGGTGATGGGTGCGAGCAGCAGGCCGGCGATGGCCGCCACGCCGGCCGCCAGGCCCCACACCAGGCCGTTGAGTCGCTTCACCGGAATGCCCATGTAGTAGGCCGCCAGCTGGTTCTGCGACGACGCCTGCATGGCGATGCCCAGCTTGCTGTAGCGGAACATGGCGAACAGGCCGCCGCACAGCAGGGCGGTGACGCCGATCACCACGATCTGCTCGGCCGAGATCACCAGCGCGCCCAGGCGCAGCACCTCGCCGGCATAGGGCACCGGCAGGGTGTGGGTGTCGGTGCCGATGTTGGGGATCATGGTGATCACGCCGCGCAGCACATAGCCCACGCCGATGGTGAGCATCACGATGGAGAAGGCCGGCTGCCCCAGGATGGGCCGGATCACGATGCGCTCCAGCAGCACGCCGAACAGCGCCATGCCGATGATGGCTGCGGGCACCGAGAGCCAGAACGGGAAGCCCAGCAGCGTCATGGCCGCCAGACCGCCGAAGGCGCCGACCATCATCAGGTCGCCCTGGGCAAAGCTCACCGTTTCGGTGGCCTTGTAGATCAGCACGAAGCCCAGGGCAATGAGGCCATAGATGCACCCCTGGGCCACACCGCTGATGAGCAGTTGCAGCAGTTGCACGAACGTGTCTCCGATGTTGTTATGTGTCGCGCCTGGCGGCGCGTCTGCTGCGGTATCAGGTGCAGGCAAGGCAGCAGAAGTGCTGCGATTTATAGCTGTCCTGCACGGGACTGACGCTAGGGGTTGTCCCGACGCGTGCGTCGCGCAGGTGCCAGCAAGATGACCCCATGACCTCTGTGCGCATCGGTGCCGGGCTCGGCTTTTATGGCGATCACTGGGAGCCGGTGGCGGCCAGCATCGAGCGCGGGCAGCTGCAGTTCGTGGCCAGCGACCACCTGGCCGAACTGACGCTGGCCATCCTGCAGAAAGACCGGCAGCGCGACCCCGCACTCGGCTATGCGCGCGATGTGGTGCCGCTGCTGCTGCGCCTGTGGCCGCTGATGCAGGCGCGCGGCGTGCGATTTGTCTGCAACGCCGGTGGCCTCAACCCCATGGGCGCAGCGCAGGCGGTGCAGGCCGCCTTGCAGGCGCGCGGCCTGAAGGCCCGCATCGCCGTGGTGGCCGGCGACGACGTGCTGCCCCGGCTGCAGGACCCGGCTCAGGACTTTCCCCACCTGTTTCATGGCGGCCACGTGGACAGCGTGCGCGAGCGGCTGGTGTTCGCCAACGCCTACCTGGGCGCAGCACCCATCGTGCGGGCGCTGGAGGGCGGGGCCGACATCGTCATCACCGGCCGGGTGGCCGATGCCGCGCTGTTCCTGGGGCCGCTGGTGCATGCCCTGGGCTGGAAGCTGCAGGACGCCTCGTCCCCGGCCGACTGGGGCCGCCTGGCCCAGGGCCTGACCGTGGGCCACCTGCTGGAATGTTCGGGGCAGGGCAGCGGGGGCAACTTCGGCAGCCAGGGCTGGTGGCAGCGCATCCCCGACCTGGCCCGCATCGGCTACCCCATTGCGGAAGTGTGGGAAGACGGCAGCGCCCTCATCACCAAGGCGCCCGAGACCGGCGGGCTGGTCAACTTCGACACGGTGCGCCAGCAATTGCTTTACGAGGTGCACGACCCGCACGCCTACCACTCGCCCGACGTGGTGCTGGACATGGGGCAGATCGAGCTGCGCGACGAAGGGCAGCACCGGGTGCACCTGAGCGGCGCGCAGGGTTCCGCGTCCGGCCCGCAGCTGAAGGTGGTGGCGGGCTTCCGCGACGGCTACAAGGCCGAGGTGAGCTGGGGCTTCTCGTGGCCCGACGCCTGGGACAAGGCGCAGGCCGCGCAGGCCATGATCCGCGCCGAGCTGGCGCGCCGCCGCGTGCCGCACGACGAGCTCTTTGTGGAGTACCCGGGGCTCAACGCGGCCCACGGCCCGCTGGCCCCGCTGCCCGACGCCGAGGCCCTGAACGGCCTGAACGAGATCTGGACCCGCCTGGTGCTGCGCACCCCGGACCGCGCCGCCGCCGAGGGCTTCGGCCGCCTGTTCCCCTGGCTGGCCTTGAGCGGCCCGGCCTTCACCAGCGGCTTCAGCGGCCTGCACGGCGCCAGCGAGCTGCTGGGCATCTGGCCGACGCTGGTGGACCGGGCCTCGGTGGAAGCGGGCGTCACCCTCGACTGGCTGGAGGCGGGTGCATGAACACGTCGGACGACAAGGTGCTGGTCCCGCTGGCCCGCATCGCCCATGCCCGCAGCGGCGACAAGGCCGACTGGGTGGACTTCGGCCTGTTCGCCCGCAACCAGGCGGGCTGGCGGTTGATCGAGCGGGAGGTGACGGCGGCGCGGGTGCAGGCCCACTTTGCGCCCTGGCTGCCCGGCGAGGTGCTGCTGTGGCCGCTGCCGCGCCTGCTGGCCCTGAAGCTGGTGCTGAAGGACGCGCTGCAGGGCGGCGGTGCCCGCAACCTGCGCCACGACAACCTGGGCAAGGCCATGGCCGGCGCGCTCCTGCGCATGGAGGTGGCGGTGACGCAGGCCGAACTGGACGAAGCCCTGCAAAGCCCCACCGTGGCCTGGTGGCCCTGAGCGGCCCGGCGTGAATGGCCCCAGGGCCGGGCGGCGGTCTGCCTAGCATCGCCGCCATGCCGACCCACCCCGCCACAAACACCGACGTGCTGGTGCTGCAGCACACCCTGGAAGACGGCCCCGGTTACCTGGGGCAGTGGCTGGACGCCCACGGCCACACCTGGCAGGTGCGCTGCACCGAGGCCGGCGAGGCCTGGCCGGCGTCCGTCGACGGGTTCCGGGCGCTGGCGGTGCTGGGGGGCGAGTGGAGCGCCAACGACGACCGCCCCAGCCTGCGCCAGGCCGAGGCGCTGATCCGCCAGGCCGATGCGCGCGGCATTCCGGTGATCGGCCATTGCCTGGGCGGGCAGCTGATGGCGCGTGCCTTCGGTGGCCGGGTCGAGCGGCTGCCGATGCCCGAGGTGGGCTGGCTGCCGATCCGCCGCGAGCCCGGGGCCGATGTCGCGCTGCTGGCCGACTGGCTGGGTGGGCTGGGCCCTGGCGGCAGCGCCACCGTCTACCAGTGGCATTACGACAGCTTCACCGTGCTGCCGCCGGGGGCGCGGTTGCTGGCGGCATCGCCGGCCTGCGGGCACCAGGCGTTTGCCATCGGGCCGCACCTGGGCATGCAGTTCCACATCGAGATCACGCCGGCCAAGATCGAGGCCTGGCTGGCCAACGCCGGCAGCGTGTATCCGCAGGCGGTGGAGCAGGGGCTGCCCACGGTGCAGTCGCCGGCGGCCATGCGGGCATCCACCGCGCAGCACCAGGCCGGCAGCCAGGCGCTGGCCGATGTCATCTACGCCGCCTGGCGGCGGCGCTGGAAAGCCGTCTGATCAGAGGCCGGGCGGCAGGCCTTCGCGCGGAATCGGCCGGGGCCGGCCTTCCATGTCGATGGCCACATAGGTCAGGCTGGCTTCGGTCACCTTGACGTACTGGCCCTGGGCCGAGAAGCGTTCGGCAAACACCTCCACCTGCACCGTGATCGAGGTGCGGCCCACCCGCGTGAGGTGCGAATAGAAGCTCAGGATGTCGCCCACCCGCACCGGCTGCTTGAAGATGAACTGGTTCACCGCCACCGTGGCCATGCGGCCGCGCACATAACGCGCCGGCAGCACCGCACCGGCCAGGTCGACCTGCGCCATGACCCAGCCGCCGAAGATGTCGCCGTTGGCATTGCAGTCGGCCGGCATGGGGATGACCTTGAGCACCAGTTCGCGGTCGGTGGGCAAGTGGGTGGCGTGGGCGCCGGTTTCGGTGGACATGGGCACAATCTCCGTGATTACCCGAGATTCTCCCGCATGCGACCCGACAACCCGACCCAAGGCCGTGTGGCCTTGCCCGCCACGCCCGGCACCCCGGGGGAACCCGCGCGCCGCTCCGACTGGGCCACCCTGCAGCGCCTGCTGCCTTACCTGTGGCGCTACAAGTGGCGGGTCATGTTCGCGCTGGGGTTCATGGTGGCGGCCAAGGTGGCCAACGTCAGCGTGCCCCTGCTGCTCAAGGAGCTGGTCGACGCCATGACCATTCCGCCCGGCAGCACCCAGGCCCTGCTGGTGGTGCCGGTGGCCCTGCTGCTGGGTTACGGCGCGTTGCGGCTGTCCACCAGCCTGTTCACCGAGCTGCGCGAACTGGTTTTCGCCAAGGCCACCGAGGGCGCCACCCGCAGCATTGCGCTCGAAGTGTTCGGGCACCTGCATGCACTGTCGTTGCGCTTCCACCTGGAACGCCAGACCGGCGGCATGACGCGCGACATCGAACGCGGCACGCGCGGCGTGCAGTCGCTCATCTCGTACTCGCTCTACAGCATCGTGCCCACCCTGATCGAGGTGGCCATGGTGCTGGCCCTGCTGGGCACCCGCTTCGACATGGGCTATGTGGTCATCACGCTGGTGGCGCTGGTGGTCTATGTGACCTTCACCGTGGTCATCACCGAATGGCGCACCCAGTTCCGGCGCGAGATGAACGAGCTGGAGTCCAGCAGCCAGACCCGCGCCATCGACTCGCTGCTCAACTACGAGACGGTCAAGTACTTCAACAACGAGGCCTTCGAGGCCCGCCGCTACGACGAGGCGCTGGAGAAGCTGCGCCGCGCCCGCCTCAAGAGCCAGAGCACGCTCTCGCTGCTCAACACCGGCCAGCAGCTGGTGATTGCGGTGGCGCTGGTGCTGATGCTGTGGCGGGCCACCCAGGGCGTGGCCGACGGCACCCTCACGCTGGGCGATCTGGTCATGATCAATGCCTTCATGATCCAGCTCTACATCCCGCTGGGTTTCCTGGGCGTGCTGTACCGCGAGATCAAGCAGAGCCTGACCGACCTGGACAAGATGTTCGTGCTGCTGGAGAAGGAGCGCGAGGTGGCCGACGCCCCCGGCGCCGTGCCGCTGCGGCTGCAGGGCCCGCCAGCGGTGCGCTTCGAGGAGGTGCGCTTCGCCTACGAGCCGGCCCGGCCCATCCTGCACGGCATCAGCTTCGAGATCCCGGCCGGGCAGACGGTGGCGGTGGTCGGCCCGTCGGGTTCGGGCAAGAGCACGCTGGCCCGGCTGCTCTACCGCTTCTACGACACGCAGGAAGGCCGCATCACCATCGACGGCCAGGACATCCGGCAGGTGACCCAGGGCAGCGTGCGCCAGGCCATCGGCATCGTCCCGCAGGACACGGTGCTGTTCAACGACAGCATCGAATACAACATCCTGTACGGCCGGCCCGATGCCGGGCACGAGGCGGCGGTGGCGGCGGCGCAGGCAGCCCACATCCGCGACTTCATCGAACGCCTGCCGCAGGGCTGGCGCACCGTGGTCGGCGAGCGCGGACTCAAGCTGTCGGGCGGCGAGAAGCAGCGCGTGGCCATTGCCCGCACCCTGCTCAAGAACCCGCCCATCCTGATCTTCGACGAAGCCACCTCGGCGCTCGATTCGGCCAACGAACGCGCCATCCAGGGCGAGATCCGCAGCGCCGCGCGCAACAAGACCACGCTGGTCATTGCCCACCGCCTCTCCACCGTGGTGGACGCGCACCAGATCATCGTGCTGGAGCACGGCCACATCGTCGAGCGCGGCACCCATGCCGAACTGGTGGCGCGGGGCGGTGTTTACGCGCAGATGTGGAGCCTGCAGCAGTCGGATAATCCGGCCGATGGAAACCAAGTGGCTTGAAGATTTCGTCAGTCTGGCCGAGACCCGCAGCTTCAGCCGCTCGGCCCAGCTGCGGCATGTGACCCAGCCGGCGTTCTCGCGACGCATCCAGTCGCTCGAAGCCTGGGCCGGCACCGACCTGGTCGACCGCTCCTCCTACCCCACGCGCCTCACCCCCGCCGGGCAGACGCTCTACGAGCAGGCGCTGGAGATGCTCCAGACCCTCAACACCACCCGGGCCACCCTGCGGGCACACACCGCGGCGGCGCAGGACGTCATCGAATTCGCGGTGCCGCACACCCTGGCCTTCACCTTCTTTCCGGCCTGGCTCTCCGGCCTGCGCGAGAGCTGCGGCCCCATCAAGAGTCGGCTGATCGCGCTCAACGTGCACGACGCGGTGCTGCGGCTGGTGGAAGGCAGCTGCGACCTGCTGATCGCCTACCACCATGTCGACCAGCCCATCCAGCTCGACGCCGCCCGGTACGAAATGCTGCCGCTGGGCAGCGACGTGCTCGCTCCCTTCGTCAAGCCCGACGCCCAGGGCCGACCGCTGTATTCGCTGCTGGCCCAGGCCGGTGCGCCCGCACCCTACCTGGCCTATGCCCCCGGCGCCTACCTCGGCCGGGTGGTCGACAGCCTGACCAAACGCGCCGACCGCCCGGTCCACCTCGAGCGCAGCTACGAGACCGACATGGCCGAGGGCCTCAAGGCCATGGCCCTGGAAGGTCATGGCATCGCCTTCCTGCCCACCAGCGCGGTGCGGGCCGAGGTGGCGGCCGGCCGGCTGGTCTCGGCCGGCGAAGGCCTGCAGGCCGCACTCGACATCCGCCTCTACCGCGCCCGCCCGGCCGACAGCACCCGGGCGAAGCGAACCGTTCAGGTGTTCTGGGACCGTCTGAGCGATCTGGTCCGCCGGTAATCCGACGCTTCGGTGACCACCCTTGTCAGGGGGGGTGACTTCGGATCACATGCATTCGCCTGTGCCCGATAAGCCCCCACCCAGGAGTCGTCGCCATGATGCTGCCCCGATTGCGTGCTGCCGTGCTCTCGAGTGTGCTGATGTCGCTGGCGGCGCTCTGCGCCCCAGCGGCGGCCGCCGATCCTCCGGCGCCTGCGCAGCGGCTCGGGCCGGTGCTGGAACGCATCCAGCGTGAGGGCCGGATCGTGCTGGCCTACCGCGAAGCCTCGGTGCCGTTCTCGTACCTGGATGGCAGTGGCCGGCCGATCGGGTTTGCGCTGGACATCTGCCTGCGCCTGGTCGCCGCCATCCAGAGTCGCGTCCGGCGCGACACCCTGGCGGTGGACTACCTCCCGGTCAACAGTGCCACCCGGTTCGAGGCCATCGAGCGGGGCAGGGCGCAGCTGGAGTGCGGCTCCACCACCAGCAATTCCTTGCGGCGGGAGCGGGTGGAATTCACCATTCCCCACTTCATCACCGGCGCCCGGCTGCTGGTGAAGTCGGACAGCCTGATCGACGGCATCGACCACCCCCGCCTGCGTCGCCTGGTTTCCACCGCCCAGACCACGCCGCTGGACGCTGCCCGCCGCATGGCCAACGACCGGGGGCTGTCGACCACCTTCATCGAAGTGGCGGAGCACGATCAGGCGGTGGCCATGGTCGAGAAGGGCGAAGCCGATGCCTTCGCCATGGACGACGCGCTGCTCTACGGACTCAAGGCCAACCGGCCCGACCCGGCGGCCTTGAAGGTGGTGGGCCGTTTCATGACCATGGAGCCCTTGTCCATCATGCTTCCCAGGGGCGACCCCGATTTCAAGAAACTGGTCGACGACGAAATGCGCCGCCTCATCCACAGCCAGGACATGCGGGCCCTCTACGACCGCTGGTTCCGCCAGCCGATCGCCCCGCGCGGCGGGGTGCTGAACCTGTCCCCCAGCTACATGCTTCAGGAAGTCTGGAAGTTCCCCAGCGACCGGGTCACCTTCTGAACCGGCCGGTTCGGGCTGCGACAATCGCCGGATGAACGCCGCCCCGAACCCGAACCCGCGCCCCGACACCCTGACCCTCACCCGCCCGGACGACTGGCACGTCCACCTGCGCGACGGCGAAGCCCTGCGCACCGTGGTGCCGCACACCGCCGCCCAGTTCGGCCGGGCCATCGTCATGCCCAACCTGAAGCCGCCGGTGACCACCGCCGCCCAGGCCGTGGCTTACCGCGACCGAATCCTGGCCGCCGTGCCCGAAGGCGTGTCGTTCGAGCCGCTCATGACGCTGTACCTCACCGACAACCTGCCGCCCGACGAGATCGCCCGGGCCCGCGAGGCCGGGGTGGTGGCCGCCAAGCTCTACCCGGCCGGCGCCACCACCAACAGCGATGCCGGCGTGACCGACATCCGCAAGACCTACCGCACCCTGGAAGCCATGCAGAAGCACGGCATGCTGCTGCTGGTGCACGGCGAGGTCACCTCCAGCGACATCGACCTGTTCGACCGCGAGGCGGTGTTCATCGACCAGCAGATGATCCCGCTGCGTCGCGACTTCCCCGAACTGAAGGTGGTGTTCGAGCACATCACCACCCGCGAGGCGGCGCAGTATGTGGCCGAGGCCGGTGCGTTCACGGCGGCCACCATCACCGCCCACCACCTGCTCTACAACCGCAACGCCATCTTCAGCGGCGGCATCCGCCCGCACTACTACTGCCTGCCGGTGCTCAAGCGCGAGGTGCACCGCCAGGCGCTGGTGGCCGCCGCCACCGGCGGCAGCGACCGATTCTTCCTGGGCACCGACAGCGCCCCGCACCCGGCCCACCTCAAGGAACACGCCACCGGTTGCGCCGGCTGCTACACCGCGCACGCCGCCCTGGAGCTGTACGCCGAGGCCTTTGACAGCGTCGGTGCGCTGGACCGGCTGGAAGGTTTTGCCAGCTTCCACGGCCCGGCCTTTTACGGCCTGCCGCGCAACACCGGCACCGTGACCTTGAAGCGCGAGAGCTGGACCCCGCCCGAGAGCTTCGCCTTCGGCCAGGCCGAACTGAAGCCGCTGCGCGCCGGCGAGGCGCTGCCCTGGCGCCAGGTGGCCTGAGGGTCCGCGTTGACGCCATGACCAGCGGCTGGTCCCTGCCCTGGGAGGCGCCCTGGTTCGCCCCGCTGGCGGGCTGGGGCCCCGGCCTGCCGGCGCCGGATACGGCCGGCACCTTTCCCGACGATCTGCCCGATGCCCTGAACCGGCTGGGCCCGCTGCCGGTGCGCTTCGTCCCCCAGTCGGCCCTGCCCGACGGCACGGCCTACGAGCAGTTCATCTTCGACACCGGCAGTGTGCCCACCCGCACCAACCTGCACGACGCCTTCAACGGCCTGTGCTGGCACCGCTTTCCGCAAACCAAACTCGGGCTCAACCGGCTGCAGGCGGCCGAGATCGCCCGGGCCGGCGTGGGCGCCGTCCGGGGGCCGTTGCGCGACGCCCTGACCCTGTTCGACGAAAACGCCGCGCTGCTGCAGGCCCCGCCCGAGCTGTGGGAAGCCCTGCTGGCGCGCGACTGGCAGCGCCTGTTCCTGGACCAGCGGGGGCTGTGGGCGCAGAGCCGGCTGGTGGTCTTCGGCCACGCCTTGCTGGAAAAGCTGGTGAGTCCTTACAAATCGATCACCGCCCATGTGCTGCGCTGGCCGGTGCCACCAGAGCTCGGTGCCGACCTGTCGGCCTGGGATGCCTGGCTGGCGCAGGCGGTGTCCGCCGACCGCCTGCAGGCCAAGCCGTTCACCCCGCTGCCGGTGCTGGGTGTACCGGGCTGGTGGCCGGCCAACGCCGATCCGGCCTTCTACGCCGACACCACCGTCTTCCGGCCGCCCCGGGCTTGAATCGGCGGGCGGCGGCGCCATATCGGCTTCTCGGTATCATGCGCAGCCGCTGCCCCCGGGGAACCCGGACAGGCCCGTCCGGGTCTGAAGCGGCATCGGCCGCACGGTCCGGCCACATCCACTCCACGGAGCCCACATGAAACGCATCCTGCTGCTCGTCCTCACCAACGTCGCCGTCATGGCGGTGCTGCTGATCACCACCCGCCTCCTCGGGGTGGATCGGTTCCTCACCGCCAACGGCCTCAACCTGACGGCGCTGGCCGGCTTCTCGCTGGTGATCGGTTTCGGCGGCGCCTTCATCTCGCTGCTCATCAGCAAGCCGATGGCCAAGTTCAGCACCGGCGCGCGCGTCATCAGCCAGCCGCAGAACGCCGACGAGGCCTGGATCGTGCAGACGGTCGAGAAATTCGCCCGCCAGGCCAACATCGGCATGCCCGAAGTCGCCATCTTCGAAGGCGCGCCCAACGCATTTGCCACCGGCGCCTTCAAGAACTCCGCCCTGGTGGCGGTGTCCACCGGCCTGCTGCAGAACATGACCCGCGAAGAGGTCGAGGCCGTCATCGGCCACGAGGTGGCCCACATCGCCAACGGCGACATGGTCACCATGACCCTGATCCAGGGCGTCATGAACACCTTCGTGGTGTTCCTGAGCCGCGTCATCGGCTATGCGGTCGACGCCTTCCTGCGCAAGGGCGACAGCCAGAGCAGCGGCCCCGGCATCGGCTACATGGTGACCACCATCGTCATGGACATCATCCTGGGCTTCCTGGCCGCCATCATCGTGGCCTGGTTCAGCCGCCAGCGCGAGTTCCGCGCCGACGCCGGTGCAGCCCAGCTCATGGGCCGCAAGCAGCCCATGATCAACGCCCTGGCCCGCCTGGGTGGCCTGACCCCGGGCGAACTGCCCAAGACCATGCAGGCCATGGGCATCACCGGCAGCCTGGGCAAGCTGTTCAGCACCCACCCGCCGATCGAGGAGCGCATCGCCGCCCTGCAGCAGAACGGCTGACCCGGCGCTGCCGCCCATGCAAAAAGCCGCCCGAGGGCGGCTTTTTTGTGTTCGTCGGAAAGGTGGTTCAGTCCCGTTCCCAGCGCCGGCCGTCGCGGTCCCAGTCGCGGTGGCCGTGGTGGCGGTCGTCCCAGCGCCGATCACCGTCGTACGGGCGGTGGTAGCGCTGGCCGTTGATGACCACCACACCCGTGGTGGCCGGGTAGTGGGTGGTACCGGAGTAGATCTGGGTCCGGGCCGGGTAGGGTGTCTGGTAGATCACCTGGGGCCGGGGCTGGTAGGCCGGCGGAGCCGCCGGCAGTGCGTCGACCGGCGCCACGTTCAGCCGCACCGAGCGGCCCGGGTCCTGGGCCATCTGGGTGCGGTACTGGCGGCCTGCGTATTCGTAGACCACGTCGTAGGCCACGGTGCGCGGCTCGTACATGGTCTGGGTGCCGCAGCGGGTGATGGTCTCGCTCTGCGCCGGCCCCCGGCCTTCGATGCGATCGCCCAGCATGGCGCCGCCGATGAGACCGATGACGGTGGCCGCCGCCCGCCCGCCACCGTTGCCGATGGCGTTGCCTGCCGCACCGCCAGCCACCGCGCCGAGCAGCGCGCCGGCACCGGAACTGCGGCCCTCATAGGTGACGACTTCGTCGCTGCAGACCTGGCGAGGTACCGCCACCTGCTGGATGACCGGGGTGCTGCTGATGACGCGGCCCTGTTCTTCCTGGGCCTGGGCGATGCCGTGGCCGGCCAGCGCGGTGCAGGCCAGGGTCAACAGCGAAAGGCGACGGGTGTTCATGAAGAACTCCTTGCAAAAAATGTGTGCCAATGCTGCCGCAAACCCCGATCCGGCGTGTGGCTGCCATGTAAAGAAAACGGGCATTCCCGCCAACCGGGTCACGCGGCCATCACCGCCCGCCCCAGCGCCTCCGCCACCTTGATCCCGTCCACCCCGGCCGACAGGATGCCGCCGGCATAACCCGCGCCTTCGCCGGCCGGGTACAGGCCGGTGGTGTTGAGGCTTTGCAGGTCGTCGCCGCGGGTGATGCGCAGCGGCGCCGAGGTGCGGGTCTCGACGCCGGTGAGCAGGGCGTCTGGCATGTCGTAACCGCGGATCTTGCGGCCGAACACCGGCAGGGCTTCGCGCATGGCTTCGATGGCGTAGGCGGGCAGGGCGGCGGCCAGATCGGTCAGGTGCACGCCCGGCTTGTACGACGGCTCCACCTCGCCCAGCGCGGTGCTCGGGCGGGCGGCCAGGAAGTCTTCCACCCGCTGGGCCGGGGCTTCGTAGGTGCCGCCGCCCAGCTCGAAGGCCCGGGCCTCCAGCTGGCGCTGCAGCACCACGCCGGCCAGCGGGTGGTGCTGCCCTTGCTGTCGCAGGGCGCGCGCCTGTTCGGCGTAGCGCGGGCCGTCGGTCGCGCCGAAGGCGGCGGTCCACAGCGGCAGGTCGTCGGGGAAGTTCTGGGGGAAGTCGGCCGGGTCGATGCCGACCACCATGCCGGCATTCGCATTGCGCTCGGCACGCGAATACTGGCTCATGCCGTTGGTGACCACCCGGCCGGGCTCGCTGGTGGCGGCCACCACGGTGCCGCCCGGGCACATGCAGAAGCTGTAGACCGCGCGCCCGTTGGCGGCGTGGTGCACCAGCTTGTAGTCGGCCGCGCCCAGCAGCGGGTGGCCGGCGTGCCGGCCCCAGCGGGCCCGGTCGATCACGCCCTGCGGGTGTTCGATGCGGAAGCCCACCGAGAACGCCTTGGCCTCCATGAAGACGCCGGCGTCCCAGAGCCAGGCAAAGGTGTCGCGCGAGCTGTGGCCGAGGGCCAGCACCGCATGGCGAACCGGCATCTCCCGGTGCTCGCCGGTGGCCAGGTGGTGAACCTGCAGGCCGACCAGGCGCTGCCGGCCTTCGCCTTCGGGTTCGAACCGCGCACCGGTCACCTGGTGTTCGAAGCGGATCTCGCCGCCCAGCGCGGTGATCTTCTCGCGCATGGCTTCGACCACCTTCACCAGCTTGAAGGTGCCGATGTGCGGGTGGGCCATGTACAAGATCTCCGGCGGGGCACCGGCCTCCACGAACTCGTGCATGACCTTGCGACCCAGGAAACGCGGGTCCTTGATCTGGCTGTAGAGCTTGCCGTCGGAAAACAGGCCGGCACCGCCTTCGCCGTACTGCACGTTGCTCTGCGGGTTCAGCACTTTCTTGCGCCACAGGCCCCAGGTGTCCTTGGTGCGCTGGCGCACCGGCCGCCCGCGTTCCAGCACGATGGGCCGCAGGCCCATCTGGGCCAGCGCCAGGGCAGCGAACAGGCCGCACGGCCCCAGGCCGATGACCACCGGCCGGTCTTCCTCGTGGGCCGGCCAGCCCGGCGGCGCCTGCACCGGGGCGCGCCACTGCATGTCGGGGGTGGGGATGATGTGCGGATGGTCCGCATGGCGGGCCAGCAGCGCGGCCTCGCGGGTCGGGTCGGTCAGGGTCAGGTCGACGATGTAGACCGCGCGCAGGTCGGCCTTGCGGGCGTCGAAGCTGCGTTTGAAGACCTGCAGCTGCGCGATGTCGGCCGGCTCCACGCCCAGCGCTTCGGCGGCCAGGCGCCGCAGGCTGGCCTCGGGGTGGGGCGGGGGCGCCCGGTCGGCGTCGGTTTCGGTGGGGGCGTCGGCGGCGCGGCGGGTCTCGAAAGGAACCTCGGTCAGCGGCAGCTTGAGTTCGGCGATGCGGATCATGGCGGTGCGGGCTTGTGGCGATCAAGCAGGTGCGCGCCGGGCTGGCGCGCAGGGGGCCGATAATACCGGCCGTGGAGCGCGCCGGACCGCCGCTGGCACAGGGCCCGAAAGGGTGTGCTGGAGGAACGTCCGGACTGCACAGGACAGCGTAGGAGGTAACACCTCTCCACCGAAAGACCGGCCGGGGCAACCCGGGCGGCCCCAAGGTGAGGATCAGAGCAACAGAGACGAGCCGATTCAGTTCGGGTGAAACGGGCAATCTCTACGCGCAGCAATACCAAATAGGCCAGCGTCGAGGTGGTTCCGCTGAGCTGGCGGGTAGGTAGCACCGAGCCGGGTGGGCAACCCCCGGCCCAGATGAATGGCGGTCACGCCCCGGGCAACCGGGGTGCACAGAATCCGGCTTACAGGCGCGCTTCACACTATTCAACCCCCACGCTCCGCCGCTGCGCGGGTCGCTGCCCCCCGAGGGGGCTGGGCCTGCCTTGGGGGCGGCTCGGCGGCTGGCCCATTTTTTTCTCCGACCTCGTTTTCGCGCCTGTCGCGGGCCTGCTGGCGTGGCTTCAGGCGTTGAATCCGGCCAGGCTCTGGATGCGCTCCACGTGGGCGAGCAGGGAGCGGCGGGCCACGGGCCAGAGGCGTTCGGGCACGTCGTCGTAGGCCAGTTTGACCCAGTCGTCTGCGGTGCCGTCGGGCCGGGCCTGCATGGCGCGGGCGACTTTGGCTTCGCGGGCCAGGCGGTGGGCCTTGAGCTGGCGGATGGCGACCCGGGCGCCGCCTTCGACCGGCGCGCTGGGGTGGTCGGCGCTCTGGCGCAGGTCGCCCAGCACGTAGCCATGGGCCGGCAGGATGAATTCGATGCCGTGACGTTCGCAGGCCTGGTCCAGCCGGTCGAGCGAGTTCAGGTAGGCGTCCATGTTGCCGTCGGGCGGGTCGATGACAGTGGTGCTGCCGTTCAGGATGTGGTCGCCCGAGAACAGCAGGCCGTCTTCCACCAGCACCAGGCACAGGTGGTTGGCCGCATGGCCGGGGGTGTGGATCACCTCCAGCGTGTGGCTGACGGCGGTGCTGCCTTCCACGCCCACCAGTTCGATCAGTTCGCCGTCGGCCAGGGCCCGGTCGGGCACGAAATGGCTGTTGGCCCGGGCGGTGGGCGCGCTGGGCAGGCCCAGCACCGGCGGGGTCTGCAGGCCGGCCTGGGTGCACAGGGCCTGCAGGCGCGCTGCGCCGGGCGAATGGTCGGCATGGGAGTGGGTACAGACGATGGCGCGCAGCGCGCCGCCGGTGGCCCGCCAGAGCCGGTCGATGTGGGCGGGCTCGTCCGGGCCGGGGTCGATCACCACATAGCCGGTGGCCGGGTCGCCCACGATGTAGCTGTTGGTGCCCGGGCCGGTCATGAAGCCGGGGTTGGGCGCGGTCAGCCGCATGACGTTGCGCAGCAGGGCCACCGGCTGCTCGGTCTGCCAGTCCAACGGGTGCACGATGAGCCCTTCCGGGCTGACCAGGGCCAGTTCCCCGAACGGCGCTTCATGCTCCATGTGGCGCGACTCGTGTCCGTTGGTGAAACCGGCGCGGGGGCAGCTGGTCCAGAGCGGGCGGTCGTCCACCGCGCAGGCGTCCAGCACCGACTGCACCGTGGCATGGTGCTGCAGCCGCTCCAGCGTGCGGATGGTGGGGAAGATGATGAAGAACTGCCCGGCGGCATGCCGCTCCAGCGCTTCCTGCGGGCGCACCCAGACCGGCTCGAACTGCTCCGATTCGTCGGCCACCGGCTGCTGGCCTTCCGGCATGCGGGCGACCAGAAAGGGCACGTCGAAGCGGCGCGGCAGGTCGCGGTCTGTGATCCAGTGGGCCAGCACGAAGACGCTGGCGGCATCCAGGGTGAGGCCGCGTTCGCGGCATTGCTGCGGCAACGGCAGCTGGCGGTCGAGCGTGGCGATGTCGTTGTCGTCAGCCATCCGGCCGTCCGGGTGGCGGGCCAGCAGAACGCCCAGCTCTTCGAAGCTCTCGCGGATGGCGGCAATGGCCTGGGTCAGGGCGGTGTCGTCCTGGGTCGGTCGGCGGCTGGCCACGTCGAAGCTCCGGCTGTCCGCCGCATCGATGCCGCCGCCCGGGAACACGTAGGCGCCGGGGGCAAAGCTGGCGGTCATGGAGCGGCGCGTCATGAGCACCTCGATGCCGGGACGGGCCGGGTCGGTGCTGTCGCGCAGCAGCAGAACGGTGGCGGCGGGGCGCAGCGGGGCCGGGCTGCGGGCGGGGTGCAGGAGCTGGGTGGGGCGGACCATGCGGTCATTGTGCGGGAACCTGCCGCCGGTCGCCTGTCGCGGGAGCGAGCGCCGATAATGACGCGATGCAGATCCGCTTCACCAAGATGCAGGGCGCGGGCAACGACTTCGTGGTGCTCGACGAGACGCAAGGCCGTCTGGGCCTGAGTCCGGCCCAGTACCGCTGGCTGGCCGACCGCCACTTCGGCGTCGGCGCCGACCAGATCCTCACCGTGCGGCCTTCGCCCGGCCCCGGTCTGGACTTCGAGTACGTCATCCACAACGCCGACGGCGGCGAGGTGGAGCACTGCGGCAACGGCGCCCGCTGCTTCGTGCGCTACGTGCACGACCACGGCCTGAGCGAACGCAACCCGCTGCGGGTGAAGGTGAAGCAGGGCGAGCTCAGCCTGCTGCGCCTGCCGGACGGCCGCGTCACGGTCGACATGGGCGCGCCGGTGTTCGAGCCCGCCCGCATCCCGTTCGACCCGGCCGGCCTGCCGTCGCCGGACGCCGGCCGTTACCAGCCCTGGCCGCTGGACTTCGCCGGGGGCCAGGCGGGCGTGGCCGTGGTCTCCATGGGCAACCCGCATGCCGTGCTGCGGGTGGACGATGTCGACACCGCGCCGGTGGCCGAATGGGGCCCGCAGATCGAACACCACCCGCGTTTTCCGCGCCGGGTGAACGTGGGCTTCCTGCAGGTGGTGGACCGCGCCACCGTGCGCCTGCGGGTGTTCGAGCGCGGCTCCGGCGAGACCCTGGCCTGCGGCACCGGCGCCTGCGCGGCGGTGGTGGCCGGCATCCGCCTGGGCTGGCTCGATGCGCGGGTCGACGTGCACACCCGAGGCGGCCTGCTCACCATCGAATGGCCTGGCCTGGAGCGGCTGGATGCACCGGTCATGATGACCGGCCCGGCCACCTCTGTTTTCGAGGGCACGGTCGACGTGCCCGATCTGCCCTGAACACCATGAAATCCGACGCCATCCCCCCCATCACCGAAGACGACATCGCCAACTACCTGGCCAACACGCCCGACTTCTTCGAGCGCCACGCCAGCCTCCTGGCGGCGGTGCAGCTGACCAGCCCGCACGGCCAGCGGGCGGTCAGCCTGCAGGAGCGGCAGGCGGAGATGCTGCGCGAGAAGATCCGCGGCCTGGAGCTGCGCGCGGCCGACATGATCCGCCACGGCCAGGAGAACACCGTCATTGCCGACCGGCTTCAGCGCTGGACCCGCGAGCTGCTGCTGACCCGCGAGCCGCGCGATCTGCCGCTGGTGGCCACGCGCGAACTCGCGCGGCTGTTCCTGGTGCCGCAGGTGGCCGTCAAGGTCTGGGGCGTGGACGCGCCGTTCGCGGCCGAAGCCTGGGCCACCGGCGCCAGCGAAGACGTGAAGGCCTTTGCCTCGTCGCTCTCGCTGCCGTATTGCGGCGGCAACCCGGGCCTGGAAGCCGCGGGCTGGCTGGACGATCCAGGCACGGTGCAGTCGCTGGCGCTCATTCCGCTGCGCGCCGGGGCGGCGCCCGAAGCCTTCGGCCTGCTGGTGCTGGCCTCGGCCGACCCGCAGCGCTTCGCTGCCGACATGGGCACCGATTTCCTGGAGCGCATCGGCGAACTCACCAGCGCGGCCTTCGCGCGCCTGCGACCGGTGGTGCCGCCCGCGGTGCACTGAGCATGCAAGCTGCGCCGCCGGCCGACGATGCCGCCCTGATCCGGGCTTATCTGGACCATGTGCGGGTGGAGAAGCGGCTGGCCGAGCGCACGGTGGCGCTCTACACCCTCGACCTGCAGCGCCTGCAGGGGTTCGCGCAGGAAGCCGGTGTGGCGCTGGCGGCGGTGCAGCCGGCCCACATCCGCCGCTGGATCGCGTCCATGCACAGCGGCGGGCGCAGCGCCCGGGGCATCGCCCTCATCCTCTCCGGCTGGCGCGGCCTCTACACCTGGATGGGCCGCCAGGGCCTGATCGACCACCATCCGGTGCAGGGCGTGCGCGCACCCAAGGCCGGCAAGCCCCTGCCCAAGGCGCTGGCGGTGGACGACGCGGTGCGTCTGGCCGACCACGAGCAGGCCGACGACGACCCCGGCCTGGAAGCGCGCGACGCCTGCATCACCGAGCTGCTGTACGGCTGCGGCCTGCGCATCGGGGAACTGGTCGGGCTGGACCTGAATGCCGGTCCGTCGGCCCGGGGCTGGATCGACCGCGATGCCGGCGAGGCCCATGTGCTGGGCAAGGGCTCACGCCGGCGCAGCGTGCCGGTGGGGCGTACCGCCCTGGCCGCCCTGGAGCGCTGGCTGGAACAGCGCCCGCGCTGGGCCAAGGACGACCCGGCCCTGTTCATCGGGCAGCGCGGCACCCGGTTGACGCCCCAGCACATCCGCCTGCGCCTGCGCCGCCGTTCGATGCAGGCCGGGCTGCCGACACCGGTGCACCCGCACATGCTGCGCCATTCGTTTGCCAGCCACCTGCTGCAGTCCAGCGGCGACCTGCGCGCCGTGCAGGAGCTGCTGGGCCATGCCAGCATCGGCACCACCCAGGTCTATACCCGGCTCGATTTCCAGCACCTGGCCCGCGTGTACGACGCGGCCCACCCCCGGGCTCAGGCCCGCGGCAAGGGCGCCCCTGCCGCGCCCGCCCCCGATCTTTCTCACGACAAGGAACCCACATGAACCTCCTGCGCCGCCGTTTCTCTGCTGCCGCCCTCGGCCTGGCCGTTGCCCTGCCGCTCTCGGCCCTGGCCCAGGCGCCCGCCGCCGATGCCCCGATCAAGGTGGTCTACCACCTGAGCGAAGGCATTCCGCAGGCGTCCCGCGCCATCGGCAACATCCGCAACCACCTGGCCGCCGACCCCAAGGCCCGCATCGTGGTGGTGAGCCACGGCCTGGGCATCGACTTCCTGCTGCAGGGCGTGACCAACCAGATGGACCAGCCGTTCTCCGGCTCGATCGCCGACCTGGCCAACCGGGGCGTCGAGTTCCGGGTCTGCAACAACACGCTGGTCTCGCGCAAGATCGACGCGTCGCGGCTGGCCATGGAAGCCAGCGTGGTGCCTTCCGGCGTGGCCGAGGTGGCCCGCTTGCAGGCGCGCGAAGGTTTTGTGTACCTGCGTCCATGAAGGTCGTCCGACTCAAGCCCGGCAAGGAACGTTCGCTGCTGCGCCGCCACCCCTGGGTGTTCGACGGCGCCATCGCCAGGGGCAGTGCCGACCCCGGCGAAACCGTGCGGGTCGACAGCCACGAGGGCCAGTTCCTGGCCTGGGGCGCGTGTTCGCCCGAGAGCCGCATCCGCGTGCGGGCCTGGAGCTTCGACCAGGCCACCCGGATCGACGCCGGCTTCTTCCGCACCACGCTGCAACGCGCCCTGGCGCTGCGCGAGCGGCTGGCCATTGCCAGCAACGGCGTGCGGCTGGTGCACGGCGAATCCGACGGCCTGCCCGGGCTGATCGTCGACCGCTATGGCGACACCTTGGTGGCCCAGTTCACCGCCTGCGGCGTGGAGCGCTGGAAGGACGTGATCGCCGATGCGCTGATCGAGCTGACCGGCTGCCCGCGCCTGTACGAGCGCTCCGACACCAGCAGCCGCGAGCTCGACGGCCTGAAGCCCGCCACCGGCTGGTTGCGTGGCGACGGGCCCACCGCCTTCGAGCTGCAGGAACACGGCTGGCGGCTGGGGCTGGACATTGCCCAGGGCCACAAGACCGGCTACTACCTGGACCAGCGCGACAGCCGCGGCGTCTTCCGGGAACACGTGCAGCGGCTGGGCTGCCGCGAGGTGCTCAACTGCTTCAGCTACACCGGTGGCTTCAGCGTCGCGGCGCTGGCCGGCGGGGCGGAGCATGTCACCTCGATCGATTCGTCCGGCCCGGCGCTGGCCCAGGCAGCGGCCAATCTGGCCCTGAACGGCTTCGATGCGGCCCGCGCCACCTTCGTGGATGCCGACGTGAATGCCTCGCTGCGCCGCTTCCTGGAGGAAGGCCGCCGGTTCGACGCCATCGTGCTCGACCCGCCCAAGCTGGCACCCACGGCGGCCCACGCCGAGCGGGCCGCCCGCGCCTACAAGGACCTCAACCGCCTCGGGCTGAAGCTGCTCAACCCGGGCGGCGTGCTGTTCACCTTTTCGTGTTCGGGCGGCATCGGCGTGGAGCTGTTCCACAAGATCGTGGCCTCGGCCGGCATCGACGCCGGGGTCGATGGCGCCATCCTGCAGCGCCTGGGCGGCGCGCCCGACCACCCCATGACCCTGGCCTTCCCCGAAGGCGAATACCTCAAGGGGCTGGTGGTGATGCGCACGCCGGTCGCCTGAGCCGGAACCCTATCGCTACACTGTTGCGTTTTTCACCCAAGACCTGCTGCCCATGGCCCTGATCCCCGCCACCATCCTCACCGGCTTCCTCGGCTCCGGCAAGACCACCCTGCTCAAACGCGTGCTGTCGGAGGCCCACGGCCAGAAGATCGCCGTGGTCGAGAACGAGTTCGGTGAAGAGAACATCGACAACGAGATCCTGGTGGCCGACACCACCGAGAACATCATCCAGATGAGCAATGGCTGCATCTGCTGCACCATCCGCGACGACCTGCGGGCCACCCTGCAGGACCTGGCCCAGAAGAAGCGCAAGGGCGAACTGGACTTCGACCGTGTGGTGATCGAGACCACCGGCCTGGCCGACCCCGGCCCGGTGGCCCAGACCTTCTTCATGGACGACGAGGTGGCCGAGCAGTACCTGCTCGACTCCATCCTGACCCTGGTCGACGCCAAGCACGCCGCCCAGCAGCTCAACGACCGCCAGGAGGCCCGCCGCCAGGTGGGTTTTGCCGACCAGATCTTCATCAGCAAGGCCGATCTGGTCGAGCCGGCCGAGGTCGACGCCCTGACCCACCGCCTCAAGCACATGAACCCGCGCGCGCCGATCCGCCCGGTGCACTTCGGCGAGGTGGCCCTGAGCGAGGTGTTCGACCTGCGCGGCTTCAACCTGAATGCCAAGCTGGAGATCGACCCCGACTTCCTGAAGGTCGACGACCACGATCATCACGATCACGACCACGGTCATGACCACCATGACCACGAACACGGCGAGCACTGCAACCACCCCTCGCACCAGCACGGCCAGGGGCACGGGCACCACCATCACCACGACGATGACGTGAAGAGCTTCGTCTACCGCGCCACCCGGCCTTTCAGCCCCGAGAAGCTGGAAGACTTCCTGGGTGCCATCGTGCAGGTGTACGGCCCGCGGATGCTGCGCTACAAGGGCGTGCTGCACATGGAAGGCACCGACCGCAAGGTGATCTTCCAGGGGGTGCACCAGCTCATGGGCAGCGACCTGGGGCCGGCCTGGGCCGAGGGCGAGCCCCGCATGAGCAAGCTGGTGTTCATCGGCATCGACCTGCCGCGCGACATCCTGGAGCAGGGTCTGGAGCAGAGTCTGGTCTGAGCGGGTGTCGTTCTTCCCCAACGCGGCCGCTCTGAGCGATCGGTCCGGCAGCGGGTGTGCCGGTGCGTGGCTACAATCGCGCGGCCCAAGTTGGCGACCAGACCAATCTGCGGATCAGGGACACCCCTGCCGCACCCGGCAGCAACCGGCCCCCAAGGCCGGCCTGGTGATGGGGGTATAACAGCGCACTGATCCGGCGGCCTTGCTCGCAGCAAGGCCGAGCCGCCACCCGACCGATCCGTCAGAGCCCATCAGGAGACCCTCAGTGAAAGCCCCGGCATCGAAGGCAGCAAAGACTGGCAAGCCCACCACCCAGGGGGCTGCCAAGCGCACGTCACCTGCCCTGTCGAAGCCCGGCGCCGGCAAAGCCAAGCCGGCCACGAAAGCTCCTGTGAAGACAGCTGCCAAAACCGCAGCGAAACCGGCGGCCAAGGCCGCTGCGAAGCCGGTCGCCAAGCCTGTTGTCAAGGCGCCGGTGAAGGCTCCGGCCAAGGCGGCGACCAAAACCGCGACCAAGGCGCCGGCCAAGTCCCCTGTGAAGGCGGCTGCCAAGCCGGCGGCGAAGGTCCCGGCCAAGGCGCCTGCCAAAGCCACGGTCAAGGCACCCGCCAGGACCGTGATCAAGGCACCGGCGAAAGCAGCGGCCAAGACGGCCGTGAAGACGGCAGCGAAACCAGTGCCGAAGCCGGCAGCGAAGGCGCCCGCCCGGCCACCGGTCAGCCCGCCCGTCAAGGCGGTGCCACAGACTGCCGATAAAGTGCCATCGGCGCCGAAAGCTGCCCCCATCGAACCCACTCCGCGACCGCTCGGCAAGCGGGCTGCCAAGAAGGTCATGATGGAGCAGATGACCCAGGCCGAGGCGGTGCCCACCCATGCCCCCGACGCGGCCAAAGCCACTTTTTCTCCAACGATTGCACGAGTCATGACGCCTCCCGTTCCCTCATCCGTCCAGAAAGACCCCAAAAGGGCCAACAACTGGAAGACCCTGCCTGTCGATCAACTCACCGATCAGGACATCCAGGCCATGCCCGACAGCGAATACATGGGCGAACTGCAGCTGGCCTTTTTCCGCCGCAAGCTGCAGCAGCTCAAGGCCGACATGCTGGCCAATGCCGGCGAGACCACCGAACACCTGCGCGAAGACACCGTGGTGGTGCCCGACCCGGCCGACCGCGCCACCATCGAGGAAGAACACGCCCTGGAGCTGCGCACCCGCGACCGTGAACGCAAGCTGCTGAAGAAGATCGAGCAGGCGATCGTCCGCATCGACTCCGGCGACTACGGCTACTGCGAGGAAACCGGCGAGCCGATCGGTGTGGCCCGCCTGATGGCCCGCCCCACTGCCAGCCTGTCGCTGGAGGCCCAGCAGCGCCGCGAGCTCAAGCAGAAGATGTTCGGCGACTGACGCCCAGGCGTTCCCGCACCCCATCCGGCACAACAACCCATGGCCAAGGACGATTCGGGCGGATTCCTGTCGAAGGTGGTGAAGTTCGTGCGTCATCCGACCACGAGCTGGGCCGACCTCGACACCCGCGAGGTCGACCGCGAAAGCGAATACAGCAAGGCGGCGCTCAAGGAAATGATCGAGCGCAAGCGCCGCAACGACTTCGTGCGCAAGCGCGAGTTCGACATGCTGCGCAAGATCCGCAGCCGCGAAGGCACGCCCGGCGAGGCCCAGGGCGTGCGCCCGTCGTTCTTCCAGAGCAGCCTGCCGTCACGTCCGGACGACCGGGCCATGACGCTGAAGAAGATCGACGAGATCGAAGCCCAGATGTCGATGCAGTGGTGGAAGACCAAGGGCCCCGACTCGGCGGTGAGCACCGGCGGTGGCCCCGGCGCCTCGGTGCAGGACCGCCTCACCTCGCAGCAGCGGGCCGACCTGCCGACCGAACCCGCCGGGCTGATGTCGCCGCGCCAGACCTCCCGGCCGTTGCCGCGCACCGAGACCCAGCCGGCCTCCACCCTGCCCATGCCCCTGACCGGTTCCATGCCGGCCCCGTCCGACCGCAGCCAGGGACAACCCATCCTCACCGGCCTGGTCATGCCGGTGGGCGACGCTGCCGCGCCCGCGCCGCAGGGGCAGGCATTCTCCGCGTCCCGGTTCTTCGCGCTGGAAGTCGAGGTGGTGGCCCAGGACCCGGAGGTCGAGGAAGCCGCCATCCGTTTTGCCAACGGCGACGACCCCGGCGCCGAGCAGGGCCTGATGGACATGCTGCTGGACACCAGCCCCAAGGCCGACGACATGGCCAGCTGGCTGACCTTGTTCGACTTTTACCGGGCCACCGGCCAGGTGGCTCCGTACGAGAGCAGGGCGGTCGACTTCACCACCCGTTTTCACCGGTCGCCCCCGCAGTGGTACGACATGCCCGGCGCCGTGGCCACCATGAGCGGCAGGGAGCGGTCGGAGATCGGCACCTCGAACAACCGGGCCCACTGGGTCTGCGAGGTCGAGCTGGACGCCTATTCGGTCGGAACCTTGCAGACCGTGCTGCAGCGGGCGCAGGCACCCTGGGTGATCGACTGGTCTCCGCTGCGCACCCTGGACCAGAAGGCTGCGCGCGCGCTGCTGGGCATGTTCACCCTGTGGGGTGACCAGCCGGTGGAGCTGCGTTTCATCGGCGCCCATGCCCTGCGCGACTGCCTGCGCGACACCACCCCGGCTGGCCGGCGCGATGTCGAGCAGCTGTGGTGGGAACTGCGCATGGCGGCCCTGCGCGTCATGAACCGGGCCGACGAGTTCGAGCTGACCGCGCTGGACTTCTGCGTCACCTACGAAGTGTCCCCACCGGGCTGGGAGCGACCCCGTTGCCGCTTCCAGCAGGTGCAGGGCGAGGCGGGTTCGCCCGATGTCGACCAGTCGGTGCTGGGCGAGTCGGTGCTGGAGCCGCTGTCGTCGACCCTGGGCGGCGAGAACTCCACCCTGGGCAACACGCTGGGCGGCGGCGGGCAGGTCGGCATGGTCGAACTCTCGGGCGAGGTGCGTGGCGATCCGCAGGCCACGCTGGATGCCCTGGAGGAACGGCTGGCAGGCGCCGACGTGCTGATCATTTCCTGCCGCAACCTGATCCGGGTCGACTTCTCGGCCGCCGGCACCCTGCTCAACTGGGTGTCGCGCCACCATGCCGAGGGCCGGATCGTGCAGTTCGTGGATGTGCACCGGCTGGTGTCCGCCTTCTTCCACGTCATCGGCATCACCGAGTATTCCAAGGTCGTGCTGCGCACCGACTGAGGCGGGTCATCCGGGCTTGAGAAGCCCGCCGATGGCACCATCTGACCCTCAGTCGTTTCTTTTCGGATTGCCATGGAATCGTTTCACGGAACCACCATCGTCAGCGTGCGCCGCCAGACCCCGCAGGGTGTGCAGGTGGCCATTGGTGGCGATGGTCAGGTGACCCTGGGTCACATCGTCGTCAAGGGCACGGCGCGCAAGGTGCGCAAGCTCTACCACGGCAAGGTGCTGGCCGGCTTTGCCGGCGCCACGGCCGATGCCTTCACGCTGTTCGAGCGCTTCGAGGCCAAGCTGGAAAAGCACCAGGGCCATCTGGCCCGGGCCGCCATCGAGCTGACCCGCGACTGGCGCACCGACCGTGTGCTGCGCCGTCTGGAGGCCATGCTGGCGGTGGCCGACCTCAGCGCCAGCCTGATCATCACCGGCAACGGCGACGTGCTGGAGCCCGAACACGGCATCGTCGCCATCGGCTCCGGTGGCGCCTATGCGCAGGCCGCCGCCAAGGCACTGATCGATCACACCGAGCTGAGCGCCGAGCAGGTGGTGCGGCAGTCGCTGGCCATTGCCGGCGAGCTGTGCATCTACACCAACATGAACCACACCATCGAGACACTGGAGTAAGGCAATGAGCGCTGCGCCGGGCCGCCCCAAGCAAGCTCGCGCCCCCTCGGGGGGCAGCGACGTACACGAAGTGACCAGCGTGGGGGCCACATGTCTTCCATGACGCCCCAAGAAATCGTCTCCGAGCTCGACCGCTTCATCATCGGCCAGAAGGGCGCCAAGCGGGCTGTGGCCATCGCGCTGCGCAACCGCTGGCGGCGCCAGCAGGTGGACGAGAAGCTGCGCCCGGAAATCACGCCCAAGAACATCCTCATGATCGGCCCTACCGGTGTCGGCAAGACCGAGATTGCGCGGCGCCTGGCCCGCCTGGCCGACGCGCCCTTCATCAAGGTCGAAGCCACCAAGTTCACCGAGGTGGGCTATGTGGGCAAGGACGTGGACAGCATCGTCCGCGACCTGGCCGAGGTGGCGGTGAAGCAGGCCCGCGAGCAGGCCATGCGCCAGCAGCGCACCCGTGCCGAAGATGCCGCCGAGGAGCGCATCCTCGACATCCTGATTCCGCCGCCACGCTCCATCGGCTTCGAGCCCGCTGCACCGGCGGCCGACGGCACCGCCCGCCAGGCCTTCCGCAAGAAGCTGCGCGAGGGCCTGCTGGACGACCGCGAGATCGAGCTGGAAGTGGCTGAGGCCCTGCCGGCCATGGAGGTGATGGGTCCGGCCGGCATGGAGGCCATGGCCGACCAGCTCAAGGGCCTGTTCAGCCAGATCGGTGCCGGCCGCAAGAAGGCGCGCCGCATGAAGATCGCCGAGGCCATGAAGCTGCTCATCGACGAGGAAGCCGCCAAGCTGGTCAACGAAGACGAGATCCGCAGCAGCGCCCTGCACAACGCCGAGCAGAACGGCATCGTGTTCATCGACGAGATCGACAAGGTCACCAGCCGCAGCGACGGTGGCAGCACCGGCGAGGTCTCGCGCCAGGGCGTGCAGCGCGACCTGCTGCCGCTGGTGGAGGGCACGGCGGTGTCCACCAAATACGGCGTGATCCGCACCGACCACATCCTGTTCATCGCCAGCGGCGCTTTCCACCTGGCCCGACCGAGCGACCTGATTCCCGAGCTGCAGGGCCGGTTCCCGATCCGGGTCGAGCTGCAGTCGCTGTCGGTGGCCGATTTCGAGGCCATCCTGACCCAGACCCATGCCTCGCTGGTGCGCCAGTACCAGGCACTGCTGGCCACCGAGGGCGTGACGCTCACCTTCACGCCCGACGGCATCCACCGCCTGGCCCAGATCGCCTTCGATGTGAATGAGCGCACCGAAAACATCGGGGCGCGGCGTCTGTCCACCGTGATGGAGCACCTGCTGGACGAGGTGAGCTTCGATGCGGTCCGTCTGGAAGGGCAGACGCTGCAGATCGACGCCGCCTATGTGGATGCCCGCCTGGGCGAACTCAGCCGCAACGAGGACCTTTCGCGCTACATCCTCTGAAGGCCGGCGGCCCGGACCGCCTCTTTCCCCGCTCGACGCCCCCGATACCCCGGGGGCGTTTTGTTTTGAAGCATCACTTTCAGTGGCTTTTGTAAGTGCTTGCTTTTGATGCGTTTTTTTGATTCAGGCTGCTTGCAAATGCGCGCTAAGTGGTTGATTTCATTGAAAAAAAGTGTAGAGGCCCGGTTGCCCGCCCGGGTTTTCCTGCTACAGTGGAAAAAAGTGCAATTAAGTGGTGAAAAGTGTCTTTCAAGGGCTGATCACAGTGTTCCAGGGTGCTTCCTCGCTCAGTCTCGACGCCAAGGGTCGGCTCTCCGTGCCGACCCGGCACCGTGACGCCCTGGGCGCAGCCGGCGGACAGCTCACCATCACCAAGCACCCGCACGGCTGCCTCATGGTCTTCCCGCGCGGCGCCTGGGAAGACTTCCGCACCCGCATTGCTGCCCTGCCCATGCAGGCCCAGTGGTGGAAGCGCATCTTCCTGGGCAATGCCATGGACGTCGACATGGACGCCTCCGGCCGCGTGCTGGTGTCGCCCGAGCTGCGTGCGGCGGCGGGCATCGAGAAGGATGCGGTGCTGCTGGGCATGGGCGCCTATTTCGAGCTCTGGGACGCCCAGGCCTATGCGGCCCAGGAGGCCGAGGCCATGAAGGGCGACATGCCCGACGTGTTCAAGGACTTTTCTTTCTGAGGACGGCGGTGCAAGGCACATGGACCCATCAGACCGTCCTGTTGAACGAAGCGGTGCAGGCGCTTTCGATCAACCCGGACGGCCACTATGTGGACGCCACCTTCGGGCGCGGCGGGCACAGCCGTCTGATCCTGGAGCAGCTCTCGGCCCGCGGCCGCCTCACCGTGTTCGACAAGGACCCCCAGGCGATCGAGGTGGCGCAGGCGCTGGCCCATGCCGATGCGCGGTTGACGGTGCGCCACGAGGGATTCCGGCACCTCGGGCAGCTGGGCGAGGCCACCGCGGACGGTGTGCTGATGGACCTTGGTGTCAGCTCTCCCCAGATCGACGACCCCGAACGGGGTTTTTCTTTTCGCAACGACGGCCCGCTGGACATGCGCATGGACACCACGCGCGGACAGAGCGTGGCCCAGTGGCTGGAAACGGCCGATGTTTCAACCCTGTCGGAGGTCATCCGTGAATACGGCGAAGAACGGTTTGCTCAACCGATTGCAAAGGCGATTGATCGTCGCCGACAGGAACGGGGCCCTTTTCGAACCACCGCCGAGCTGGCCGAAGTCGTGGCTGGCGCGGTCAAAACCCGCGAGCCGGGCAAGGACCCTGCAACGCGCACATTTCAGGCTTTTCGGATTTTCATCAACGCCGAGCTTGAAGAGCTGCAACAAGCGCTAGAGGCCAGCCTGTCGGTGCTCAAGGGCGGGGGACGTCTGGTGGTCATCAGCTTCCATTCGCTGGAAGACCGCATCGTCAAGCAGTTCATGGCGTCGCATTCGCGCGCCGTGTACGACCGTCGCGCTCCGTTTGCCGAGCCGCAGCCCATGCGCCTGGCCGATCCGCAGCGGGTCATGCCCTCGGCCGCCGAAGTGGCCGGCAATCCGCGCTCGCGCAGCGCGGTCATGCGGGTGGCCACCCGCACCGACGTGCCGGCCGGGGTGGTTGCATGATCCGGCTCAACCTGGTCCTGCTGCTGGCGGTGCTGGCCAGCGCCTTCTATCTGGTGCACACCCAGTACGAATCGCGCCGGCTCTACACCGCCATCGACCGCGCGCAGGCCCAGGCCCGCAAGCTCGAATCGGAGCATGAACAGCTGCAGGTGCAGAAGCGGGCCCAGGCCACGCCGGCCCGCGTGCAGCAGCTGGCCACCCGCCAGCTCGACATGCGGCCGGTCACGCCGGGCATCACCGAGTACGTGGTGATGCCGGTCGCGGCAACCCCTTCCGCTGCGGAGCCCGCCCGATGAGCCGCAGCATCAACTACACCTCCAGCCCGCTGCTGGCCAGCAAGACGCCGGTCTGGCGCAGCAAGTTCATCGTCGCCTGTCTGGCGCTGGCCTTTGCCGGTCTGGCCGGGCGTGCGGCCTATGTGCAGGTGTTCGGCAACGAATTCTTCCAGCGCCAGGGCGAGGTGCGTTTTGCCCGCACCCTGGAACTGCCGGCCAACCGGGGCAAGGTGCTGGACCGCAACGGGCTGATCCTGGCCTCCAGCGTGGTGGCCCAGAGCATCTGGGCCATTCCGGAAGACGTCGACAAGAGCGACCCCAAGCTGGCCAAGCTGGCGCGCCTGCTGGACATGCCGCTGGCCGAGCTGCGGCGCAAGCTGGTGAACGAGGACAAGACCTTCGTCTGGATCCAGCGCCAGGTCGACGAGCCGGTGGCGCGTCAGATCGCCGCTCTCGACATCAAGGGCATCTACCAGCGCCGCGAGTACAAGCGCGAGTACCCCGAGGGCGAGGCCGCAGCGCATGTGGTGGGCTTCACCAATGTGGAAGATCGCGGCCAGGAAGGCGTGGAGCTGACCTTCAACGAACAGCTCTCCGGCCGCAACGGCTCGCGCCGGGTCATCAAGGACCGGCTGGGCCGCGTGGTGGAAGACGTGCGCGATGTGGTGCCGCCGGTGGACGGCCGCGACCTGCAGCTCTCCATCGACAGCAAGGTGCAGTTCTTCGCCTACCAGAAGCTCAAGGATGCGGTGCAGGCGCACAAGGCCAAGGCCGGCAGCGTGGTGGTCATCGACACCATCACCGGCGAGGTGCTGGCCCTGGCCAACTACCCCAGCTACAACCCGAACCGCCGCCGCAACCTCACCGGCGAACAGCTGCGCAACCGGGTGCTGACCGACAGCTTCGAGCCCGGCTCGATCATGAAGCCCTTCATTGCCGCGCTGGCGCTGGAGAAGGGCCTGGTCCGTCCCGAAACCCCGATCAACACGGCGCCCGGCCGCATCTCCATCGGCGGCTCCACCATCAGCGACAGCCACCCGAACAATGTGCTGACGGTCAATGAGGTGATCCAGAAATCGAGCAACGTGGGCACGGTCAAGATGGCCATGCAGATGAGCCCGCGCGAAATGTGGGAGACCTATGCCCAGGCCGGTTTCGGCCAGAAGCCGCAGGTGCCGTTCCCCGGTGCGGTGTCCGGCCGGCTGCGCCCCTACAAGACCTGGCGCCCGATCGAGCAGGCCACCATGAGCTACGGCTACGGCCTGTCGGCCTCGCTGTTCCAGCTGGCCCAGTCGTACACCGTGTTCGCCCGCGACGGCGAGCTGGTGCCGGTGACGCTGCTCAAGACCGACCAGCCCGCCACCGGCGTGCGGGTGTTCAGCGAGAAGAACGCCCAGGCCGTGCGCCACATGCTGGCCATGGCCACCGGCACCGGCGGCACCGCGGTCAAGGCCCAGACCATCGGTTATTCGGTGGGCGGCAAGACCGGCACCGCCCGCAAGCAGGAAGGCAAGGGGTACGCCGAGAAAAAATACCGCTCCTGGTTCGTCGGGCTGGCCCCGGTCGAGAAGCCGCGCATCGTGGTGGCGGTGATGGTGGACGAGCCCAACAACGGCGTGTACTACGGCGGCCTGGTGGCCGCTCCGGTGTTTTCGGAGACGGTCCAGCAGACGCTGCGCATCATGGGCGTGCAGCCCGACATGAGCGTGAAGCCGCAGATCGTCACCGAAGTGGTGGAGGAGTCGTTCTGATGATCCAGACGCTGCCCCAGCCCGACGCCGTGGCCCGCTGGCTGCACGCCACCGTGGGGGGCACCCTGCGCTGCGACAGCCGCCAGCTGCAGCCCGGTGACGGTTTCATCGCCTGGCCCGGTGCCGCCACCGACGGCCGCCGCTTCGTGGCCGGTGCGCTGGCCGCCGGTGCCGCCGCCGCCGTGGTGGAGCGGGACGGTCTGGAGGCCTTCGACCTGAACGATGGCCGCGTGCTGGCGGTGCCCGGCCTCAAGGCCCAGGCTGGCGCCATCGCGGCGGCGTATTTCGGACACCCCTCGCAGCAACTGGACATGGTGGCCTTCACCGGCACCAACGGCAAGACGTCGAGCGCCTGGTGGATGGCGCAGCTGCTGGACGCCTGCGACCGCCCGTGCGGTCTGGTGGGCACGCTGGGCATCGGCCGGCCGGGCCGCAGCGTGGTGCCCACCGGCCTGACCACGCCCGACCCGGTGCAGCTGCAGCGCAGCCTGCGCGCCTTCGTCGACGAAGGTCTGCAGGGCTGCGCCATCGAGGCTTCGTCCATCGGGCTGGTGGAGCAGCGGCTGGACGCCACCCGCGTCTCGGTCGCGGTGTTCACCAATTTCACCCGCGATCACCTCGACTTTCATGGCTCCATGGAGGCGTACTGGGCCGCCAAGGCCCGCCTGTTCGACTGGCCCGGCCTCCAGGCCGCGGTGGTGAATCTGGACGATCCGCACGGCGCCGAACTGGCCGCCCGCATCGCCCGGCGCGCCGCGACCGATCCCGCCGCCCCCGAGCTCTGGACCGTGGCCATCGACGCGCCCGCCCGCTTGCGCGCCGAGCGGGTGCGGCTCACCCGCAGCGGCCTGGCCTTCGACGTCATCGAGCAACTGCCGCAGACCGGTGACGGCCCGCGCCACCCGGTGGAACTCCCGGTGGTGGGCCGCTACAACGTGCACAACCTGCTGGGTGTGCTGGCCGCTGCCCGCGCGCTGGATGTGCCGCTCAGCCAGGCGGTGCTGGCCTGTCGCCGGCTCACTTCGGTGCCCGGCCGCATGGAGCAGGCACCCGTGGGTGCCGACGAACCGCTGGTGCTGGTCGACTATGCCCACACCCCGGATGCGCTGGAGAAGGCCCTGCAGGCCGTGCGGCCGCTGGCGCAACACCGTGGCGGTGCGCTGTGGGTGGTGGTGGGCTGCGGCGGCGACCGCGACGCCACCAAGCGCCCGCTCATGGCCGGTGTGGCCTGCGCCGAGGCCGACCAGGTGGTGCTGACCAGCGACAACCCCCGCAGCGAGCCGCCGGCGGCCATCCTTCAGCAGATGCAGGCCGGCGTGCCGTCCGGCCGTCCGGTGCAGGTCATCGAGAACCGGGCCGAGGCCATTGCCCGCGCCGTGCGCCAGGCTGCCGCTGCCGATGTGGTGCTGATCGCCGGCAAGGGCCACGAGGACTACCAGGAGGTGCAGGGTGTCAAGCACCCGTTCTCCGACCTCCAGCAGGCGACCCTGGCGCTGGCCAGCCGCAAGGTGAACGCATGAAGTCGCTGACCGAACTCCTGCCCCTGCTCAGCGGCGCACGCGCCGTGGGCCGCATGGCACAGCCGGTGCTGCGGGTGCACACCGACACCCGCAGCCTGCAGCCCGGTGACCTGTTCGTGGCGCTCAAGGGCGAACGCTTCGATGCCCACGACTTCCTGCGCCAGGCCGGTGCCGCCGGCGCCGTGGCCGCGCTGGCCGAGCGCGGGCTGGCCGACGCCGGCCTGCCCGGTGTCGAGGTGCCCGACAGCCACGCTGCCCTGATGGAGCTGGCCGCCCGCTGGCGTGCCCAGTTCGCCATGCCGCTGGTGGCGGTGACCGGCAGCAACGGCAAGACCACCGTGACCCAGATGGTGGCCAGCATCCTGCGCGCGGCGGTCGGTGGCGACGGCAGCCAGGCCCACGCCACCCAGGGCAACTTCAACAACGACATCGGCGTGCCCCTGACGCTGCTGCGGCTGCGGGCCCGGCACCGCCTCTCGGTGGTGGAGCTGGGCATGAACCACCCGGGCGAGATCGAGCGCCTGGCCTGCATGGCGGCGCCCACGGTGGCCCTGGTGAACAACGCCCAGCGCGAGCATCAGGAATTCATGGCCACGGTCGAAGCCGTGGCGCGCGAGAACGGCCAGGTCATCCGCGCCCTTGGGCCGGACGGCACGGCGGTGTTCCCCAGCGACGACACCTACACCCCGCTGTGGCGCGAGATGGCCGGCAGCCTGCGCACCCTGACCTTCAGCGACACCGACCGCAGCGCCGACGTGCACGCCCTGGCCGCGCGCTGGGAGGGGCAGGGCTGGTTCGTGCACCTGCACACCCCGGCCGGCGATGCCGGCGTGCGGCTCAACATTGCCGGGCGCCACAACGTGCGCAACGCGCTGGCGGCCACCGCCTGTGCGCTGGCCGCCGGGGTCGGTCTGCCGGCCGTGGTGCAGGGGCTGCAGGACTTCGAGCCGGTGGGCGGCCGCTCGCGCACCGTCGGCCTGAACGTCGGTGGCCGCGCGATCACGCTGGTGGACGACACCTACAACGCCAACCCCGATTCGGTCCGTGCCGCCATCGATGTGCTGGCCGAACTGCCCGGCCCCCACCTGCTGGTGCTGGGCGACATGGGCGAAGTGGGGGACCAGGGTCTGGCCTTCCACCTCGAGGTGCTGCGCCACGCCACCGCGCGCGGCCTGCGCTCGGTGCACGTGGCCGGCACCCACATGGCCAACGCCACCCTGGCCCTGAGCGCCGGCGGCGAGGCCGCCCCGCGCCACTGGACCGATGTGGTCGAGCTGGCAGCCGCCATGGCCTCTGTGGTCACCTGCACCGAAGTGCCGGTGCGCAGCGTTCTCATCAAGGGTTCGCGCTTCATGCGCATGGAGCGGGTGGTGCAGGCCATCGCCGCGCTCGACCCCGGTTCATCCACCCGGAAGGATTCTCCCCATGCTGCCTAGCCTGGCCCAGTGGCTGCAAGGCCTTCACCCCGACCTGAGCTTCCTGCGGGTGTTCCAGTACCTCACTTTCCGTGCGGTCATGGCGTCCATGACGGCGCTGCTGGTCGGCCTGGCCGCCGGGCCGTACTTCATCCGCCGGCTGGCCGCGCTCAAGATCGGCCAGCCGATCCGGGAATACGCGATGCAGACCCACCTGAGCAAGGGCGGCACCCCCACCATGGGCGGCGTGCTGATCCTGTTCGCGATCGCGCTCTCCACCCTGCTGTGGTTCAACTGGAGCAACCGCTTCGTGTGGATCGTGCTGATCGTCACGATGGGCTTCGGTGCCATCGGCTGGGTCGACGACTGGCGCAAGGTGGTGCACAAGGACCCGGAAGGCATGCGTTCGCGCGAGAAGTACTTCTGGCAGTCGGTCATCGGTCTGGTGGCCGCGTTCTACCTGGTGTTTGCCGTTTCCGAGACCAGCAACGCCCGGGTGCTGGAGCTGTTCGTGGCCTGGGTGAGTTCGGGCTTCACCGTCGACCTGCCGCCGCAGTCCGGCCTGCTGGTGCCGTTCTTCAAGGAGATCAGCTACCCGCTCGGCGTCACCGGCTTCGTGGTCATGACCTATCTGGTCATCGTGGGGTCGAGCAATGCGGTCAACCTGACCGACGGGCTGGATGGTCTGGCCATCATGCCGGTGGTCATGGTGGGTTCGGCGCTGGGCGTGTTCGCCTATGTCACCGGCAGCGCGGTGTTTGCACCGTACCTGCTGCTGCCGCACATTCCGGGTGCGGGCGAACTGCTGATCTTCTGCGGTGCCATGGCCGGTGCCGGCCTGGCCTTCCTGTGGTTCAACACCCACCCGGCCCAGGTGTTCATGGGCGACGTCGGGGCACTCGCCCTGGGCGGCGCGCTGGGCACCATCGCGGTCATCGTGCGGCAGGAGATCGTGCTGGCCATCATGGGCGGCATCTTCGTGGTCGAGGCGCTGTCGGTCATGCTGCAGGTGACCTGGTTCAAGTACACCCGCAAGCGCTACGGCACCGGCCGCCGCCTGTTCCAGATGGCGCCGCTGCACCACCACTTCGAGAAGACCGGCTGGAAGGAGACCCAGGTCGTGGTCCGCTTCTGGATCATCACCATGCTGCTGTGCCTGGTCGGTCTGTCCACCCTCAAGCTGCGCTGAGCACGATGCACGACCAGAACGTCCTCATCCTCGGACTCGGCATCTCGGGCCTGGCCATGGCCCGCTGGTGCACGCGCCAGGGTGCCCGCGTGACGGTGGCCGACACCCGGCCGGCACCGCCGCAGCTGCAGGCCCTGCGCGAACAGTGCCCGCAGGCCGGCTTCGTGGCCGGCGCGCTGGACGCCGCGCTGATGCAGCGCGAAGCCTGGACCCTGGTCGCCCGCAGCCCCGGCCTGTCGCCGGACAGCCTGCAGGCCGCGCGCGCCTGGACCGCGGCGCAGGGCGTGCCGCTGGCCGGCGAGCTCGACCTGTTCGCCCAGGCCCTGCAGAGCCTGGCACAGCGCGAAGACTCGCCGTACCGGCCGCAGGTGCTGGGCATCACCGGCACCAACGGCAAGACCACGGTCACCTCGCTCACCGGTCTGCTGCTGAAGCGGGCCGGCGAACGCGTGGCCGTGGCCGGCAACATCGGCCCGGCCCTGCTCGATGTGCTCGCCGACGCGCTGGATGCCGAAGCCGTGGCCCGTGCCGCCGATGCAGAGCGGCAAGCCGCCGAAGCCGCCGCAGACGCTGAAGGACAGGCCCTGGCCGACCCGCCGGTTGCCGTCATCGAGGTCGATGCCGGTGCCGGAGCCGATGCCGCCCCGGATGTCGCCTCCGATGTCGATCCCGATCCCGCCGAGGACGAGCCCCTGCCGCCCTCTGCCGACGCCGATGAGCCGCCCCCCCCGGTTGCCCCGCTGTATGTGCCGCCGCCGCACCTGCCCACGGTCTGGGTGCTGGAGCTCTCCAGCTTCCAGCTCGACGGCACCGAGGGTGGCGCCTGGGACGGCGTGCCCACCGCCGCCACCGTGCTCAACATCACCGAAGACCACCTCGACTGGCACGGCAGCATGGGCGCCTACGCCCAGGCCAAGCGCGCGGTCTACGGCAGCCAGGCGCTGATGGTGCTCAACCGCGACGACCGGACCGTCATGGATTTCCAGCCGCCGCTGGTCACGGTCAAGGTGGCCCACCGCAACCGGCAGGTGCCGGCGCGGGCCTGGAGCAGTTTTGGTCTGGACGCCCCCGCCCGCCCCGGCGACTGGGGCGTGGAAACCGTCAACGGCATGGCCTGGCTGGTGCGCGCCGTGGCGCTGGACGAAACCCGCGCGCGGGGCCGTGGTGCACCGGGCGAAGAAGAGATCTACATGCAGCGGCTGATGCCGGTCGACGCCCTGCGCATCCGGGGCCGCCACAACGCCGCCAATGCGCTGGCCGCGCTGGCCCTGGCCACCTCGACCGGCGCCGCGCTCGCGCCCATGCTGCACGGCCTGCGCGACTACCGGGGCGAGCCGCACCGGGTGGAGCCGGTGGGCATCGTGGGCGAGGTGGAGTACTTCGACGACAGCAAAGGCACCAATGTGGGCGCCACGCTGGCGGCCGTCACCGGGCTGGGCGCCGAGCGCCGCCTGGTGGTGATCCTCGGTGGCGACGGCAAAGGCCAGGACTTCGCCCCGCTGGCCGCTCCGCTGGCGCGCCATGCGCGTGCCGTGGTGCTGATCGGCCGCGACGCGCCGGTCATCCGCCAGGCCATCGGCAGCGAGCTGGCCGCGCGCGGCGTGCCGCTGCACGACGCAGCCGGCCTGCCGGAGGCGGTGCACGCCTGCGCCGGTCTGGCCCAGGCGGGCGATGCGGTGCTGATGTCGCCGGCCTGCGCCAGCCTGGACATGTTCGACAACTATGTGCACCGCGCCCGCGTTTTCGTGGATGCGGTGGCCGCACTGGCGGCCGACAGCGGCCAGAGCCTGGAGGGATCGCTGTGAGCACCGCCCGCAACGCCGGCACCACGGCGGCCCTGCCGTTGTGGCAGCGCCTGCGCGCCCTGCTGGGCAACACCGGCGGTGACGGCCTGCCGGTGCGCCTGTCCAGCCGCAATTACGCCGGCACCCGCGACGGTGCCGTGCGCGACCTCGGCTTCGACCAGCCCCTGGCATGGGTGGCGGTGGCCCTGCTGGCCTGGGGCCTGGTGATGGTCTATTCCGCTTCGGTGGCCCTGCCGGACAACCCGCGTTTTGCCAACTACGCCCACACCCACTTCCTGATCCGCCACACCTTCTCGATCGCGGTCGGCCTGATCGCTGCGCTGGTGGCCTTCCAGTTCCCGCTGCGCGCCTGGGAACGCATGGCCCCGTGGCTGTTCGCGCTGGCGCTGCTGCTGCTGGTGCTGGTGCTCATTCCCTTCATCGGCAAGGGCGTCAACGGTGCGCGGCGCTGGATCTCGCTGGGCGTCATGAACTTCCAGCCGTCCGAGCTGGCCAAGCTGGCGGTGCTGCTCTATGCCGCCGACTACATGGTGCGCAAGATGGACGTGAAGGAGCGCTTCTTCAAGGCCGTGGCCCCCATGGGTGTGGCCGTGCTGGTGGTGGGCATGCTGCTGCTGGCCGAACCCGACATGGGCGCCTTCATGGTGATCGTGGTGATCGCCATGGGCATCCTGTTCCTGGGCGGTGTCAATGCCCGCATGTTCTTCCTGATCGCGCTGCTGGCCGTCACCGCCTTCGCCGTCATGATCATGCTCAGCGACTGGCGGCGCGAGCGCATCTTTGCCTACCTCGACCCCTGGAGCGAAGAGCACGCCCTGGGCAAGGGCTACCAGCTGTCCCATTCGCTGATCGCCATCGGCCGGGGCGAGCTGTTCGGGGTCGGTCTGGGCGGCAGCGTCGAGAAGCTGCACTGGCTGCCCGAAGCCCACACCGATTTCCTGCTGGCCGTCATCGGCGAGGAATTCGGTCTGGTCGGCCTGCTGGTGCTGATCGCCCTGTTCCTGTGGCTGACCCGCCGGATCATGCACATCGGCCGTCAGGCCATTGCGCTCGACCAGGTGTTCGCCGGTCTGGTGGCGCAGGGCGTGGGCCTGTGGTTCGGCTTCCAGGCCTTCATCAACATCGGCGTGAACCTGGGGGCGCTGCCCACCAAGGGCCTGACGCTGCCGTTCATGAGCTACGGCGGCTCGGCCATCCTGCTCAACATGGTGGCGCTGGCCATCGTGCTGCGGGTCGATTACGAAAACCGCCAGCTGATGCGGGGGGCACGGGCATGAGCCGCCAACCCTGCGCACTGATCATGGCCGGCGGCACCGGCGGCCACATCTTCCCCGGTCTGGCCGTGGCCGAAGCCCTGCGCGAGCGTGGCTGGCGGGTGCACTGGCTGGGCGCGCCCGGCAGCATGGAGAGCCGTCTGGTGCCGCCGCGCGGCTTCCCGCTTGAAGCCATCGACTTCGGCGGCGTGCGTGGCAAGGGCCCGCTCACCCTGGCGCTGCTTCCGCTGCGCCTGCTGCGCGCCTTCTGGCAAAGCATTCAGGTGGTGCGGCGGGTCCAGCCGGACGTGCTGGTGGGCCTGGGCGGCTACATCACTTTCCCCGGCGGCATGATGGGTGTGCTGCTGGGCCGCCCGCTGGTGCTGCACGAACAGAACTCGGTGGCCGGCATGGCCAACAAGGTGCTGGCGGGTGTGGCCGACCGGGTGTTCACCGCTTTCCCCGGCGCCATGTCCAAGGCCACCTGGGTGGGCAACCCGCTGCGCGCGGCCTTCCTGCAGCAGGCCGCGCCGGCAGAGCGTTTCCAGGGCCGCAGCGGCCCGCTGCGCCTGCTGGTGGTGGGCGGCAGCCTGGGGGCGCAGGCCCTCAACCGCATCGTGCCGCAGGCGCTGGCCCTGCTGCCGGAGCAGGAGCGCCCGCAGGTGCTGCACCAGAGCGGAGAAAAACAGATCGACGCCCTGCGCGCCGCCTATGCCCAGGCCGGCGTGCAGGCCGACCTCACCCCCTTCATCGACGACACCGCCAGCGCCTATGCCGAGGCCGATCTGGTGATCGCCCGGGCCGGCGCCAGCACCGTCACCGAACTGGCCGCCGTGGGTGCTGCAGCGGTGTTCGTGCCCTTCCCGGCGGCGGTCGACGACCACCAGACCACCAATGCCCGCTTCCTGGTCGACGCCGGTGCCGCCTGGCTCGAACCCCAGGCCGGCCTGACCCCCCAGAAGCTCGCCCACCTGCTGCGGGGCGTCAACCGCCGGCAGCTGCAGGACATGGCCGAACGCGCCCGCGCCCAGTGCAAGTCCGGCGCGGTCGATGCGGTGGTGGCCGCCTGCGCCGAACTCGCGAAAGTGCCTTCCGCATGAAACACGCCATCCGTCACATCCATTTCGTGGGCATCGGCGGCGCCGGCATGAGCGGCATCGCCGAAGTGCTGCTCAACCAGGGCTTCCGCATCTCCGGCAGCGACCTGGGCGAGAGCGCGGTCACCCGCCGCCTGCAGTCGCTCGGCGCGGTGGTGCAGGTGGGTCACGACGCCGCGCACATCGAAGGCGCGGACGCCATCGTCACCTCCACCGCGGTCAAGGCCGACAACCCCGAGGTGGTGGCTGCCCACGCCAAGCTGATTCCGGTGGTGCCGCGCGCGGTCATGCTGGCCGAGCTGATGCGCATGAAGAAGGGTGTGGCCATTGCCGGCACCCACGGCAAGACCACCACCACCAGCTTGGTGGCCAGCGTGCTGGCCGAGGCCGGCATGGACCCGACCTTCGTCATCGGCGGCCGGCTCAACAGCGCCGGTGCCAACGCGGCGCTGGGCTCGGGCGAATACATCGTGGTCGAGGCCGACGAGTCCGATGCCTCGTTCCTGAACCTGCTGCCAGTGATCTCGGTCGTGACCAACATCGACGCCGACCACATGGACACCTACGGCCACGACTTCGGCCGGCTCAAGGGCGCTTTCGTCGAATTCCTGCACCGCATGCCGTTCTACGGCGCGGCCGTGGTGTGCGTGGACGACGCCGCCATCCGCGAGATCCTCCCGCAGATTGCGCGCCCCATCACCAGCTACGGCTTCAGCGAGGACGCCCAGGTGCGCGCCATCGACGTGCGCGCCGACGGCCCCTGCATGCGCTTCGTGGTGCAGCGGCGCAACGGTGTGCAGCTGCCCGACCTGGACGTGACCCTGAACCTGCCCGGCCGCCACAACGTGCTCAACGCGCTGGCCGCCATCGGCATTGCGGTGGAGCTGGGCGTGCCCGACGACGCCGTGCAGCGCGCCCTGGCCGGCTTCAAGGGTGTGGGCCGGCGCTTCCAGCGTTACGGCGATGCGGTGCTGCCGGGCGGTGGCCACTGCACCGTGGTGGACGACTACGGCCACCACCCGGTCGAGATGGCGGCCACCCTGGCTGCGGCGCGCGGCGCATTCCCCGGCCGGCGCCTGGTGCTGGCCTTCCAGCCGCACCGCTACAGCCGCACCCGCGACTGCTTCGAGGACTTCGTCAAGGTCATCGGCCAGGCCGACGCCGTGCTGCTGGCCGAGGTGTACGCCGCCGGCGAAGCCCCCATCGTCGCGGCCGACGGCCGTTCGCTGGCCCGCGCCCTGCGGGTGGCCGGCAAACTGGAGCCGGTGTTCGTGGACGAGATTGCGGCCATGCCGCAGGCGGTGCTGGACAACGCCCTGGATGGCGACGTGGTGCTGTGCATGGGCGCAGGCTCGATTGGTGCAGTGGCCGGAAAAATCATGGAGTTGGCGAAATGAACCTGAAGGAATTCGGCAAGGTCGCCGTGCTCATGGGCGGACGTTCCGCCGAGCGCGAGGTCTCGCTCATGTCGGGCACCGGCGTGCTGCAGGCGCTGCGGTCGAAGGGCGTGGATGCCCATGCCTTTGACCCGGCCGAGCGCGACCTCGGCGACCTCAAGCGCGAGGGCTTCGCGCGCTGCTTCATCGCGCTGCACGGCCGTTTCGGCGAAGACGGCACGGTGCAGGGCGCGCTGGAGCTGATGGGCATCCCCTACACCGGACCGGGCGTGATGGCTTCGTCGGTCGCCATGGACAAGCTCATGACCAAGCGCATCTGGCTGGCCGAAGGCCTGCCCACGCCGGCCTGGCGCCAGGTGCGCAGCGCCGCCGAGACCCGCGCCGCCTTCGCCGCGCTGGGCTCGCCCATGATCGTCAAGCCGGTGCGCGAAGGCTCCACCATCGGCCTGACCAAGGTCAGCTCGCTGGAGCAGTGCGACGCCGCCTACGCCCTGGCCGCCGGCCAGGACCCGATGGTCATGTGCGAACAGTTCATTGCCGGCGACGAGGTCACCTGCCCGGTGCTGGGCACCGGCGAGCAGGCGCGGGCGCTGCCGGTGATCCGCATCGTGGCACCCGACGGCAACTACGACTACCAGAACAAGTACTTCACCGACGACACGAAATACCTGGTCCCCTGCGGCCTGCCCGAGGGCGAGGAAGCCGCCATCCAGGCCCTGGTGCTCAAGGCCTACCGCACGCTGGATTGCCGCGGCTGGGCCCGCGCCGACGTGATGATCGACGCCGCCACCCGCCGGCCGTACCTGCTGGAGATCAACACCTCGCCCGGCATGACCGGCCATTCGCTGGTGCCCATGTCGGCCCGCGCCACCGGCATGGCCTACGAGGACCTGTGCCTGACCCTGCTGGCCAGCGCCGCGCTGGACAACGCCTGAGAAACCCGACCGCATGAGCACCTCCGACATGCCCCTGGACGTGAAGCTGATGGCCCTGGCCACCCAGCTCATGCTGGGCCTGCTCGCGCTCATGTGCATCGGGGCGCTGGGCGCCTGGCTGCTGCGCCATCCGGTGTGGACCGTCAAGGCCATCGAGGTGCAGGGCGACGTGCAGCACCAGAACGCGGTCGGCTTCCGGGCGCACCTGGCCACGCAGATGAAGTCGCGCGTGTCGTCCAACTTCCTCACCGTCGACCTGCAGCAGGTGCGCGAACTGTTCGAGCAGGTGCCCTGGGTGCGCAGCGCCGTGGTGCAGCGCGAGTTCCCCAACCGCCTGCGCGTGACGCTGGAAGAACACGAGGCCGTCGCCTGGTGGGACCAGTCCGGCTCCGGCCGTCTGGTCAACCGGCAGGGTGAGGTGTTCGAGGCCTCCCCCGACGACGGCGACGGCCTGCCCGAACTGGCCGGGCCGGACGATCAGTCGGCCCAGGTGCTGGCGGTCTACCAGCTGCTGCGTCCCGAGCTGCAGCGGCTCGACCTCGACCTGGAACGCCTCGAACTGAACGACCGGGGCAGCTGGCGCGCACGGCTCGACAGCGGTGCGGTGGTCGAACTCGGCCGGGGCACGCCCGACGAGCTGCAACAGCGCCTGCACCGCTTCACCGCCACGTTGCACCAGCTGACCCAGCGCTACGCCGGTGCACTGCAATCGGTCGACCTGCGTTACCCCAACGGTTATGCGCTGCGCGTGCGCGGCGTGACCACCACCCGTTAGACCCGAGACCCACAGAACATCATGGCCAAGGAATACAAGGACCTCGTCGTCGGACTGGACATCGGCACCGCCAAGATCATGGTGGTGGTGGCCGAGGTGCAGCCGGGCGGCACGCTCAAGCTCGCCGGACTCGGGGTGTCGGCCAGCCACGGCCTCAAGCGCGGCGTGGTGGTCAACATCGACGCCACGGTGCAGAGCATCCAGCAGGCCCTGAAAGAGGCCGAGCTGATGGCCGACTGCCGCATCGCCCGCGTCTACACCGGCATCACCGGCAGCCACATCCGCGGCATCAACAGCAGCGGCATGGTGGCCATCAAGGACCGCGAGGTCACGCCGACCGACGTGGCCCGCGTGATCGAGACCGCCAAGGCCATCAACATCTCCACCGACCAGCGCCTGCTGCTGGTCGAGCCGCAGGAATTCGTGATCGACGGGCAGGAGGTCAAGGAGCCCATCGGCATGAGCGGCATCCGCCTGGAGGCCAAGGTGCACATCGTCACCGGCGCCCAGAGCGCGGCCGAGAACATCATCAAGTGCGTGCGCCGCTGCGGCCTGGAAGTGGACCAGCTCATGCTCAACCCGCTGGCCTCCAGCCAGGCGGTGCTGACCGACGACGAGAAGGAACTGGGCGTGGCGCTGGTCGACATCGGCGCCGGCACCACCGACGTGGCCATCTTCTCCGGCGGCGCCATCCGGCACACGGCGGTCATTCCGATTGCCGGCGACCTGATCACCAGCGACATCGCCATGGCGCTGCGCACGCCCACCAAGGACGCCGAGGACATCAAGGTCGAGAGCGGCTGCGCCAAGCAGCTGCTGGCCGACCCGGACCAGCAGGTCGAGGTGCCCGGCCTGGGCGACCGCGGCCCGCGCATGCTCAGCCGCCAGGCCCTGGCCGGCGTGATCGAGCCGCGTGTGGAAGAAATCTTTTCGCTGGTGCAGCAGGTGGTGCGCGAGAGCGGCCATGAAGAGATGCTGTCCAGCGGCATCGTGCTCACCGGCGGCAGCGCGGTCATGCCCGGCATGGTCGAGCTGGGGGAAGACATCTTCCTCAAGCCGGTGCGCCGTGGCGTGCCCAACTACACCAGCGCCCTGTCCGACATGGTGGCCCAGACCCGCGCCTCGACCGTCATGGGCCTGCTCGAAGAAGCCCGGCTGGCCCGGGTGCGCGGCCACAAGGTGGCGCAGAAGGCGGGCTCGGTCTCCGGCGCCTTCGAGCGCGTGAAGAACTGGTTCGTGGGGACCTTCTGATGCAGACCATGCCCCACACCCCGCGCCTGTTCGGCTCCGGCCGAAGGCGACGATGTTGCACCGGACCCCCCGACGGCTGAAAGCCCGGAACGAAACACACGGATTTGATTCACAGAAACCCGCAGACAGGCAACTGCACAAGGAGCATCCCCATGAGCATCGAAATGATCGAAGTCGAAGAATTCAACCAGGGCACCCAGATCAAGGTGATCGGCGTCGGTGGCGGTGGCGGCAACGCTGTCGAACACATGATTGCCCGGCACGTCCAGGGTGTGGAGTTCATCTGCGCCAACACCGATGCCCAGGCCCTGACCCGCAGCGCCGCCCACAAGACCATCCAGCTCGGCAACACCGGCCTGGGCGCCGGCAGCAAGCCCGAGAAGGGCCGCGATGCCGCCGAGCAGGCGGTCGACCAGATCCGCGAAGCCATCGATGGCGCGCACATGCTGTTCATCACCGCCGGCATGGGCGGCGGCACCGGCACCGGCGCGGCACCGGTGATTGCCCGCGTGGCCAAGGAAATGGGCATCCTGACCGTGGGTGTGGTCACCAAGCCCTTCGACTGGGAAGGCGGCCGCCGCATGACCAACGCCGACGGCGGCCTGGCCGAGCTGGAAGCCAACGTCGACTCGCTGATCGTGGTGCTCAACGAGAAGCTGCAGGAAGTGCTGGGCGACGACATCACCCAGGACGAAGCCTTTGCCCATGCCAACGACGTGCTCAAGAACGCCGTGGGCGGCATCGCCGAGATCATCAACGAGTACGGCAACGTGAACGTCGACTTTGAAGACGTGCGCACCGTCATGGGCGAGCCCGGCAAGGCCATGATGGGCACCGCCACCGCCAGCGGTCCGGACCGCGCCCGCATCGCCGCCGAGCAGGCCGTGGCCTGCCCGCTGCTGGAGGGCATCGACCTGTCGGGTGCCAAGGGTGTGCTGGTGCTGGTGACGGCCGCCAAGGGCTCGCTGAAGCTCTCCGAGTCCAAGCTGGCCATGAACACCATCCGCGCCTACGCCTCGCAGGAAGCGCACGTGATCTACGGTGCCGCCTACGACGACAGCCTGGGCGACGAGATGCGCGTGACCGTGGTAGCCACCGGCCTGTCGCGCCAGGGTGCCCGCCGCACCGCGCCCCCGCTGCAGGTGCTGCGCACCGGCACCGACAACGTGCCGTTCAATGTGCCCACCATGAACGCCGCCGTGGCCGGTCCGGGTGCTGCTGCTCCGGCCGCCCAGCCCGACTACCAGAGCATGGCCGTGCCCAGCGTGTGGCGCACCAACCGCACCCAGGCCGCCGCCCGGGTCGACGCGCTGGCCTCCGGCGGCATGGACGACTTCGAGATCCCGGCCTTCCTGCGCAAGCAGGCCGACTGAAGTGCCGGCCCTGCACAGCTGGTGACCGAGGGGCTGCGGGGCACTCTGCTCCGCGGCTGTCCCCCGGCCCGGCTGTGCCGGGCCTCCTCCTTGATGCCGCTGCGCAGAGCGCCCCGCAGCCCAAGGCTATCGCGGCCATCAAGATTCCAGCCGACGCCCACCTGCCCGCAAACTTAAAATCGCCGGATGCTTGCGCAACGAACCCTCAAATCCCTGACCAAGGCGGTCGGCGTCGGCCTGCACAGCGGCCAGCGGGTCGAGCTCACCTTGCGCCCGGCCGCGCCCGACACCGGCATCGTGTTCCGCCGGATCGACCTGCCCGAGCCGGTGGACATTCCGGTCAATGCCACGGCGGTCACCGACACCCGGCTGGCCTCCACCATTTCCAGTGGCGGTGCCAAGGTGCACACCATCGAGCACCTCATGAGCGCCTGTGCCGGCCTGGGGCTGGACAACCTCATGGTCGACATCACGGCCGAAGAGGTGCCCATCCTCGACGGCTCGTCGGCCTCGTTCGTGTACCTGCTGCAGAGCGCCGGCATCGTCACCCAGAACGTGCCCAAGCGCTTCATCCGCGTCATCCGCCCGGTGGAAGTGCGTGAAGGCGAGGGCCGCAGCCTGAAGTGGGCGCGCCTGGAGCCGTACCACGGCTACAAGCTCAGCTTCGAGATCGAGTTCGACCACCCGGCGGTCAATTCCACCGGCCAGCGCGTCGAGTTCGACCTGGGCAGCGGCAACTACTCGCGCGAGATTGCCCGCGCCCGCACCTTCGGCTTCACCCGCGACGTGGAAATGATGCGTTCCCACGGCCTGGCCCTGGGCGGCGGGCTGGACAACGCCATCGTCATGGACGACGTGAAGGTGCTCAACGCCGACGGCCTGCGCTATGGCGACGAGTTCGCCAAGCACAAGATCCTGGACGCCATGGGCGACCTCTACATCGTCGGCAAACCCCTGCTGGCGGCCTACACCGCCTTCCGCAGCGGCCACGCCATGAACAACCAGCTGCTGCGCGCCCTGCTGGCCCAGCCGGACGCCTACGAGGTGGTCAGCTTCGACCGCGACCGCGAAGCCCCGGCCGGCTTCGCCCAGCTGGCCCCGGCCTGGTAAACCCGTTTCGGCACCCCGCCATGCTGCTGTTCCGCTGGACCGTCATGTTGCTGCTGCTGGCGGCCGGCGTCTGCTTTGCCTTCTACATCGGCACCGGTCAGGCCCGCTACCGGCAATGGGGCCTGGTCATCCTCAAGTGGACCGTGCTGGCCGCCCTGGGCTTCTTCGGCGTGCTCATCCTCGAACGCATCGTCTGACCGCCGCTCTGCAGAGCGACGTTTCCGACCGGTGGATGCAACCGTGGCAGCCCACCAGCCACCCACCCCCAACCCCGCCACAAGCTGAGTTCAAGGGCCCACCACGGGTCCGGCATGGCGGGTCCATCAGGGAGTGGTCATGGCGAGCAGACTGGGCAAACTGGCAAAAATGGGCGGTACAGTGGCGGGGTTCTTTCGCGGCAGAGCGGACAACACGGCGCCGAACCCACCGAAGCAACCCGAAACGGACCTTGCCGAAGGCGCAAGGAAACTGCCAAAAACCGGATCGCCCAAGTCGAACCAGAAGGTCTCCTCCGTACAGCCGTTGTTCGGTCTGGCTTCCGATCAAGAACTGAAGACCGTCAAGACCTGTCTGGGCGCCTACGCCGACCAGTTGAAAGACAACCAGGAAAAGCTGTCGTCTATCGCTGACGATCTTGCATCCAAGAAAAAATCGAAAACAAGCCGTCACGAGTTGGACCAGCTGGCCGACGACATGGTGGGTGACGTCGACACGTTCTGCGAGCAAAAGCTGAAGTTCAACCTGACGGATGTGCTGAGTCAGGTTGACTTCAAGGACGCCAACTGGGAGCAGTATCTGCTGGCGGGGCTGAAGGCCCGGCTGAAGCCGAATTTTCCCGACACCTCGCAGCACATGGCCAGCTGGCTGCTGAACCAGATACTGGCCACCGGCGCGGTTTGCCTAGGGGCGCTGGAGGAGGGCGATGACCGCGTTTTTGGCGAATACGTCAAGCTGGCCAGCGGCGCGGTGCATGAGCAGCTGGGGCTTATCCAGGATGCGGGCCATATCGATGCCTTGGTGCAGACATGGAGCCGACCCTCTTCCCACGATCGCTTGAACAGGGTGCAGGCCTTCAAGTCCAGGCTCGACCCGGCCCCGCAGCGCAGACAGCAGGAAGATACAAGTGTTGATGAGTTCGATCCGCCCCCCAAAAAGCGAGGATGGATCGATGAACCAGAGCTCAATCAGCAGGAATCGACTGAAAAAAACCGGCGTCGAGAAAGAACCCGCATCCTGCTGCGCGAACAACCTCCAGGTCGAGTCCCAACGGAGACCATCCCTGTCCCGGCGCGCAAGCCCGACCAACAAGCCCGAGGCGAGGGTGTCACAGCCCCCAAGCTGAAGACCACTGCACAAACAAAAACGCCGTCGAACAACGGCCTGGCACAGCCGACCCCACTGTCCTCGATCCAGGTGCGGAAAGAGCCGGTCGACCTCGTGCAGAAAAAGCGGATGTCAGGCGTGCAGACGATTGCGGAGGCACAGCGCAAGGAAGGTGCGCCGGGCAGCACATTGCTGGATCCGTCTGAGAGTCAATAACTCCGCCCATCCTTGTAAGCCGCATGCGTGCGCGCCCTCAGCGGCGCCACGCGGGCAATGGCTTCGGTGGTGCGGCTGACCTGGGCGTGGGTGATGGCCAGGCCCAGGGCGTCGGCGGCGTCCTTGCCGGGCTGGCCGGGCAGGGCCAGCAGGCGCTGCACCATGGCCTGCATCTGTTCCTTGGTGGCGCGGCCGTAGCCCACCACCGCCTTCTTCAGCTGCAGGGCGGTGTATTCGGCCACCGGCAGGTCGTTCACCACCAGCGCGGTCAGGCAGGCGCCCCGGGCCTGACCCAGCAGCAGCGTGGCCTGGGGGTTGACGTTGACGAACACGATCTCGCAGGCCGCCACCTGCGGCTGGTAGCGGCCCACCACCTCGGTGATGCCGTCGAACAGCACCTTCAGGCGGCCCGGCAGCAGGGCGCCGTCGCGCGGGCTGGTGGTGATGGTGCCGCTGGCCACGTAGTGCAGGCGAGGGCCGTCGACGTCGATCACGCCGAAGCCGGTGCACTGCAGGCCGGGGTCGATGCCGAGGATGCGCATGGGGTGCCTCGCCGTGGGCTGTGGGGTTGTCAGAGCTGGAAGGTCCAGCGCACCGAATGGAAGAACACCGGGGCGGCCAGGCACAGGGCGTCCACCCGGTCCAGCAGGCCGGCCGCGCCGGTGACCGACCGGCTGGCGCCGCCCCAGTGGGTGACGCCACGGTCGCGCTTGATGGCCTTCATGACCACATGGCCCAGGGTGCCGGCCACGCAGGCGACCAGGGCCATGGCGAGCGCGGGCAGTGGCTTGAACGGTGTCAGGCCGGCCAGCAGGGCGCCCAGCAGACCGCCCGCCAGCAGGCCCATGCCCCAGCTGCGCCAGTGAAAGCTGTCGCTGATGGCCGGGGCCACCGGCCGCCGCAGCCCGCGTGCGGCCAGGTGCTGCACCAGCATGCAGGTCTGCACCACCAGCACCAGGAAGAACACCAGGAACGCGGTGTTGCCCCGCCAGCCCGGAAACTCCAGCAGCAGCAGGGCCGGCACATGGCTCAGGCCGTACACACAGACCATGATGCCCCACTGCAGCTTGGCGTTGCGCTCGAGGAAGCGGTGCGGGTCGTTGCGCAGGGCGCTCACCACCGGGATGGCCAGGAACACATAGACCGGAATGAACACGGTGAACAGGGCGACCTGGCCGGTCCAGACCAAGGCGTACTGCACCGGCAGCACCACGAAGAAGGCCAGCACCAGGCTGCGGTGGTCGCCCCGCCGGGTCGGCGAGAGGCTGATGAACTCGCGCAGTACAAAGAACGAGACCAGCCCGAACAGCACGATGGCCACGCGGGGTCCGGTCGCCCAGCCGACCCAGAACACCAGAGCCATGATCCAGGAGGTGCGCAGCAGCGACTGGTTGTCGAGCTGGCGCTGGTGGCGCAGGCGGGCGGCGTCGGCATCGATGTCCTGCCCCGACCGCTCGCGCAGCGACAGCAGCACCTGCACCACGGTGGCCAGCGCCAGCAGGCCGAACACCGCCACGAACAGCAGGCTGACCTGCTGGCCCGGGGTGAGGCTGCGCACGAAGCTGCCCATCTCAGACCTCCCTCAGGGCCATGACGGCCAGGCGCGCGCGGGCCAGGAAGTCGGCGCGCGGTTCATCGGGGCCGAGCTTCAGCGGTTCGCCGAAAGTCACCGAACACAGCACCGGCACCGGCACCACCTCGCCCTTGGGCATGACCCGCTGCACGTTGTGGATCCAGGTCGGCACCAGCACCACATCGGGAAAGCGCAGCGCCAGGTTGTACAGGCCGCTCTTGAAGGGTTGCGGGTCTTCCTCGAAGCCGCGCGTGCCCTCGGGGAACAGGATCAGCGAGTCGCCGCTGTCCAGCGCCTGGATCAGCGGCTGCAGCGGGTCTTCGTCGCCCTTGCGTTCGCGCTCCACATACACCGCGTTGAACACTTCGGTGGTGATCCACTGCTTCAGCCGGGAGGCGGTCCAGTAGTCGCGCGCGGCAATCGGCCGGGTGATGCTGCGCAGCTCCTGCGGCAGCGCGGCCCAGATGAGCACCAGATCGGCATGGCTCTGGTGGTTGGCGAAGTAGATGCGCTGTTCGGCCTTGGGCGGGCAGCCGTGCCAGCGCGCCTGCGCGCCGGTGAGCACCCGCACCACGGCCAGCAGCGCATAGCCCATGGCGGTGGCGGCCAGCCTCATGGCAGGCTCACCGCGTTCATGCGCGCGACGATGGTGCCGGCGCGCCGCGCCAGGTAGGCCGAGCCCTGCCGTGTCTCGAAAAAGCGCGGGCTGGGCAGCATCACCGCCAGCCGTGCCGCTTCATAGGCCGTCAGCCGGCTGGCCGGCTTGCGGAAATAGTGCTGTGCCGCGGCCTCGGCACCGAAGATGCCCTCGCCCCACTCGACGCTGTTGAGGTAGATCTCCAGGATGCGCTGCTTGCTCAGCAGGGCCTCCAGCATGAGGGCGAGCACCAGTTCCTGGCCCTTGCGCAGCAGCTGGCGTTCGCCGGAGAGCAGCAGGTTCTTGGCCAGCTGCTGGGTGATGGTGGAGCCGCCGACGATCTTGGGACCGCGCACCGGCCGGTCCGGGTTGCGCGCCGCCCGCTGCTCGGCCTGGGCGATGCGGCGTTCGTTCTTCTGCCAGGCGGTCTGGATGGCTTCCCAGTCGACCCCGCCGTGCTCGGTGAAGCCGGCGTCTTCCGAGGCGATGACCGCCCGCTGCAGGTTCGGGCTGATCTGCTCCATGGGCACCCATTGCTGCTTCCAGCTCCAGGTGTTGTCGCCCTGCAGGCTTTCGTGCGCCACGCGCCAGGCCTCGGAACGCTGGAAGGCGGTGCTGTGCGGATCGGCCCAGGCCATGAACGCGATGCGGCCCAGAAAGGCCAGCTGCAGGGCCAGCCCGGCCAGCATGAGCCACAGCAGCCAGCGTCCGAACGCCCGCACCCGGGGGCTCCTTCACTGGGAGGACAGCTGCGTCTGCAGCCCGTCCTCGCGGGTGAACCGGAAGCGCGAGACCACCACGATCTGGTCGGCCTGCTGGCGCATGGCGGACGAGAAGCTGCCGAACGACAGGGCCCGCACGATGGCCTGGGCCCGCCGGTCCAGCAGCGGTAGGCCGGAGCCCTGAACGATCTCGGTGCCCAGCACCTGCCCGGTGTGATTGACCGTGATGATCATGGTCAGCTCACCGTAGAGCTTGCGACCGTCGGCCTCGGGGAACTGGGTGGTGCCACGCTCCTCGATGCGCCGGCGCAGTTCGTCGTAATAGACGGCATAGACCACCTCGCGGGTCGAGGGGCTGATGTAACGCTTCTTGGGCCGTGCGTTTTCTTCGTTGATGCGCTTCTCGATCTCGGCCAGCGCTTTGACCAGGGCCTTGCGGCGTTCTTCGCGGTCCTGGGCCTCGCTGGTGTTGGCCGTCGTCCGGGGGTCGGGCGGCGGCAGGGTGGCCAGGGCCTTGCGCACCTGGGCGAGCATGCGGTTCTGCTGCTCCTTCAGCGCCTCGATGCGCCGGGCGTCGTCTTCCGCCGAGTCGCCCAGGCGGGCCGTGGCCGAGGAGGGCAGCGGCGAGGTGGCGCGGCCGCGTTCGGCCTCGCCACCGCCGGCCAGCGAGGCCTGCGCCAGGGCGGCGGCCTTCTCGGGCTGCTGGTCGCTGCGGGCATTGACCAGGATCACCTCGAGCGGCGTGTCCTTGAAGGTCCGTTCGATGGCCTCGGGGTTGACGAAGCGGATGGTGAGCAGCGCAGCGTGCACCAGCAGCGAAAACGCCAGCGCCCACTGCAGGGTGGTGAGGTTGCGCAGCCGTGACATGCCGGTGTTTTTCACGCGCCGGATTATCCGTTCTCGGACGACCCGGCGGCGGGCGCCGGGTTGTCGGTCTCGTTGACGTCGATGGCCAGGGCGATCGGGGCGGCCAGGGCCTCGTCGTCGTCGGCCTCGGCGGTGTCGTCGGCCGCGGCATCGGCCGGTGTGTCGGCCGGCGTGTCCAGGCGCTCGATCACGGTGCCGTGCACTTCCAGCGTGATGTCGTCGCTCTGGCCCAGCCGCACCCGCACATGGGCGCCGCGCGGCAGGCCGTCGCCGCCCAGCACCTGCATCACCAGCGGCAGGTTGTCGGCCCGGACCAGGTCGTCGCGGATCAGGCTGGCGGTGAGTTCGGTGATGCCGTTCTGGCGCAGGTACTGCAGCGTCCAGAAGCGCTCCATGCCGCCCTGGAAGCCGTTGTAGGCGGCGTAGGCCGCATCGAAGGCGCTGATCACCGAGAACAGGTTGGCGTCCTTGGGCTTGAAGGGCGCGGCCAGCGCGGCGGTCTTGCCGTGGCGGGCACAGGCAATGATCTGCCACTGGTTGACCAGGTCCACATAGCGGCGCAGGGGCGAGGTGCTCCAGGCGTAGCACGGGACCCCGATGCCGGCGTGCGGCTGCGCCTTGGTGCCCATGCGCACCTTGATGCCCGGCGCCAGGCTGGCCTGGCTGCGGTAGATGCCCGGCACGCCGCAATCGGCCAGCCACTGGCCCCAGGTGCTGTTGGCCAGGATCATGGCTTCGGCCACCATCAGGTCCAGCGGTGCGCCCCGCGAGCGGGTGCCGATGACTACTCGTTCGGTGCCGTCGGGCTCGCTGCCCTGCACGCCCTCGAGCTTGAAGGTGTAGTCGGGCCGGGTGAAGTTCTCCGGCTTGCCGCGCACCACCTCGCGCCGCGCCTTGAGGTGGCGGGCCAGCCGCCACAGGAACGCCAGCTGGGGCTGCAGGCCGGCGATTTCGGGCGGGGTGGCGTCCGAGGCCTCGCCGTCCAGCCAGGCCGGGGTGATGAAGGCATCGAGCTTGTCGTGCCGCAGGTTGTGGGCGATGGGCACCCGCTCCAGGGCGGTGCGGCTGTCCTGCACCGTCAGCGTGGCCTCATCGAAGCTCACATAGAGCGACACCGCCGGGCAGTCGCGCCCGGCCTCCAGGGTGTAGGTGTTGACCACCTCGTCCGGCAGCATGGTGATCTTGTGCCCCGGCATGTACACGGTCGAGAGCCGGGTGCGGGCCAGCTGGTCCAGCGGGCTGTCGGGCTGCACCGCCAAGCCGGGCGCAGCGATGTGGATGCCCACCACCACCGTGCCGCTGCCCAGGCCCTGGAGCGAGAGCGCGTCGTCGATCTCGGTGGTGGCCGAGTCGTCGATGGAGAAGGCCTGCACCGGTGCCAGGGGCAGCTCGTCGGCCACCGCCGGCGCCTGCAGCGCCGGGAAGCCGGTGCCTTTGGGGAACTGCTCGAACAGGAAACGTTGCCAGTGGAACTGGTAGGCGCTGGTGATGGCGCCGGCGTTCTGCAGCAGCGCCAGCGGTGCGGCATGGCTGCTGCGGGCGGCCTCCACCACCGCCTTGTATTCGGGCGCGTTCTTGTCCGGTTTGAACAGGATACGGTAGAGCTGCTCGCGGATCGGCTCCGGGCAGCGGCCGGCCACCAGCTCGGCCGACCAGGCCTCGATCTGCGCCTGCAGCTGCTTCTTTTTCTCGATCGCGGCCAGCGCCTGGGCCAGCACCTCGGGCGGGGCCTTGCGGTAGCGGCCCTTGCCGGCGCGGCGGAAGTAGTGCGGGGCGCCCTGCAGCGTGATGAGGGCCGCCACCTGTTCGGTGGCACCGGCGGAGGCGCTGAAGTACTCGGCGGCCAGTTCGGCGAAACCGAACTCATCCTCCGGCGCGAATTCGTAGGCCAGATCGAGCTCCATGGTGTCGGCCAGGGCCTGGGCGGCCTGCATCAGCTGGGCCGGGGCCGGCTTTTCGAAGCGCAGCAGCGTGTTGGCGGCCTTGACCTTGACGCGTTTGCCGCTGTCCAGCTCCACTTGCAGGGAGCTTTCGGCTTCGGACATGAGACGGCCAGTCAGCAGTTTGCCGGCCTCGTCGAACAGGATGTGCATGCGCCGGATTGTCCCATGCGCCATGCACCGGACTAACCCGGGGGCAGGCCCAGAAACCCCAGCACCGCGCCCAGGTGTTCCTCGAAATCGCTGAGGGCATGGTCGCTGCCATCCAGCAGGCGGATCTGGCCGCCGGCACAGAAATCGAGCATCTCGCGCCAGTCCAGCACCTCGTCACCCTGGGCCACGATGGCGAACTGGTCGGTTGGCGTGGTCGGGCGCTGCGCCGCGAGGCGGGCGATGTCGGTCTCCAGCACACGCAGCTGGTCCACGAAGGCCGGGTCGAAATGGAAGCGCTCGGCCGGGTCGTGCCAGGCGGTCTGTTCGCCCACGTACCGGGCCAGGTCGCGGGCCGGGTGCGCGGCCGGGTTCAGCAACACCGCGCGGCAGCCGGTCTGCAGGGCGAACCAGCGGGCGTAGAAACCGCCCAGCGACGACCCGACCACCGCCATGCTGTCGCGCGGCCAGTCCCGGGTGGCCGCCAGCAGGCCGGCGGTGGCTTCGGCCGGCGAGGGCGGCAGCTGTGGACAAAGCCATGCTTCCACCCGACCCTGCACCGCGGCCGCCATGCGCTGCGCCTTGAAGGACCGTGGCGAGGAGCGAAAGCCGTGCAGGTAGAGCAGATGGGTGGTCATGGCGCCGATAATCATGCCCCATGGCCGTCGTGATCGAAAAACCCTCCCTGCTGCAACGCCTGGTACCGGTGGTGCAGGGGTTCGACTGGGTGCTGGTGGCGGCATTTGCGGTCATGGCCGTCATCGGCATGGTCACCATGTATTCGGTCGGCTTCGACCACGGCAGCCGCTTCTCGGCCCATGGCCGCAACATGCTGCTGGCGGTGCTGATCCTGTTCGTGGTGGCCCAGGTGCCGCCGCAGCGGCTGATGTCGCTGGCCCTGCCCACCTACGCCATGGGCGTGCTGCTGCTCATCGCGGTGGAGCTGATCGGCATCGAGCGCAAGGGCTCACAGCGCTGGCTGGACGTGGGCATCGTCATCCAGCCCAGCGAGATCATGAAGGTGGCCATGCCGCTCATGCTGGCCTGGTGGTTCCACCGCCGCGAGGGCCGGCTGCACACCATCGACTATGTGGTGGCCGGGTTGCTGCTGGCGGTGCCGGTGGGGCTGATCATCAAGCAGCCCGACCTCGGCACCTCGCTGCTGGTGCTGTCGTCCGGGCTGTTCGTCATCTTCTTTGCCGGCCTCAGCTGGAAGCTGATCATCCCGCCGGTGGTGCTGGGCGTGGTCGGGGTGACGGTGCTCATCTTCAATCAGGACGCCTGGTGCGCGCCAGGGGTCGACTGGAAGGTGCTGCACGAATACCAGCGCCAGCGCGTCTGCACTTTGCTCGACCCCACCAAGGACCCGCTGGGCAAGGGCTTCCACATCATCCAGGGCATGATCGCCATCGGCTCCGGCGGGGTCTGGGGCAAGGGCTTCATGCAGGGCACCCAGACCCACCTGGAATTCATCCCCGAGCGCACCACCGACTTCATCTTCGCCGCCTTCTCCGAAGAGTTCGGCCTGGCCGGCGTGCTGACCCTGCTGGCCGGCTTCCTGTTCCTGATCGGCCGCGGGCTGGTCATTGCGCTGGATGCGCCCACGCTGTTCTCCCGTCTGCTGGCCGGTGCAATCACCATGAACATCTTTGTCTATGCCTTCGTGAACATGGGCATGGTCAGCGGCATCCTGCCGGTGGTGGGCGTGCCGCTGCCGTTCGTGAGCTACGGCGGCACCGCCATGGTGACCATGGGCCTGGGCCTGGGCATGCTGATGTCGATTGCCCGGTCCCGCCAGCTGGTGACACGCTGAGCGGCCCCGGCATAACCCCGGCGTGGTCATGCCCGGGGGCGGTTCTTACAATGGCCGGATGATTTCACGCGAACCCACCCTGGCCCGCCTGGCCACCGCCGAGGCTTCCCTGCTGGCACCTTTCGGTCTGACGCCCTCTCACCTGCAGAAGGCATTGGCCGAAATCATGTCCCACGGGGTCGACGACGCCGACCTGTATTTCCAGACCACCCGCAGCGAGGGCTGGAGCCTGGAGGAGGGCATCGTCAAGACCGGCAGCTTCAGCATCGACCAGGGGGTGGGCGTGCGGGCGGTCAGCGGCGAGAAGACGGCGTTCGCCTATTCCGACGACCTGTCCTGGGATTCCCTGCTGGACGCGGCCCGTACCGTGCGCACCATCTCCGGTGCCGGCCAGTCGCGCCGGGTCCGCACCCCGGCGGCCAAGGTGGCGAAGTCCCGCTCGCTGTACGACGGCATCGACCCCATCGCCACGCTCGACAGCACCGCCAAGGTGGCGCTGCTGGAGCAGGTGGAACGCTTGGCCAAGGCCCGCGACCCGCGCGTGGTGCAGGTCATGGCCGGCCTGGCCGCCGAACACGACGTGGTGCTGGTGGCCCGTGCCGACGGCACCCTGGCCGCCGATGTGCGCCCCCTGATCCGCCTGTCGGTCACGGTGATCGCCGAACAGAACGGCCGCCGCGAAATGGGCAGCTCCGGAGGTGGTGGCCGCTTCGGCCTGGCCTATTTCGACGCTGCCATGGTGGCCGCCTATGTGGACGAGGCCGTTGCCCAGGCCCTGACCAACCTGGAATCGCGTCCGGCCCCGGCCGGCGAGATGGTGGTGGTGCTGGGCGCCGGCTGGCCCGGCATCCTGCTGCACGAAGCCGTGGGCCACGGCCTGGAGGGCGACTTCAATCGCAAGGGCAGCAGTGCGTTTGCCGGCCGCATCGGCCAGCGCGTGGCGGCCAAGGGCGTGACCGTGCTGGACGACGGCACCATCGCCGACCGCCGGGGCTCGCTCAACATCGACGACGAAGGCCACGTCTCGCAGCGCAATGTGCTGATCGAGGACGGCATCCTGCGCGGCTACATCCAGGATTCGATGAACGCCCGCCTGATGGGCGTCAAGCCCACCGGCAACGGCCGCCGCGAGAGCTACGCCCATGTGCCGATGCCACGCATGACCAACACCTACATGCTGGGTGGCGACAAGACCCCAGAGGAAATCGTGGCCAGCATCAAGAAGGGGCTGTACGCCACCAACTTCGGTGGTGGCCAGGTCGACATCACCAGCGGCAAGTACGTCTTCTCGGCCAGCCAGGCCTACTGGGTCGAGAACGGTCGCATCCAGTACCCGGTGAAGGGCGCCACCCTGGTGGGCAACGGCCCGGAGTCGCTCACCCGCGTGACCATGATCGGCAACGACATGAAGCTCGACAGCGGCGTGGGCACCTGCGGCAAGGAAGGTCAGAGCGTGCCGGTGGGTGTGGGTCAGCCGACCCTGCGCATCGACGGCCTGACGGTGGGCGGCACGGCCTGACGGTTGGGCTCCCTGTTCCCTGTGCTACATTCCAGCCCCATGTCGCGCTTCGCTTTCTTCGCCTTTTATTTTTGGTTCTCTGTCCCCGGCGGACGAGAGGCGAGCCTGTAAGCGCACACCGAATCTCGAAACAACCGCCGGAGCCCACAGCCCGGCGGTTTTTTTTCGTCCCACCACTTTCTGCCAACCCCCTGATCCCCGAGGAGCCTGTGATGACCGCCAAGAACGCACCTGCCGCCAGCGACGCCTGGCATGCCCGTCCTGTCGACAAGACCAGCCAGACCGACGACGAACGCATCCAGGACATCACCGTGCTACCGCCACCCGAACACCTCATCCGCTTCTTCCCCATCGGCGGCACACCGGTGGAGGCGCTCATCAGCCAGACCCGCCGCCGCATCCACGACATCCTGCACGGCAAGGACGACCGCCTGCTGGTGGTCATCGGCCCCTGCTCCATCCACGATCCGGCCGCCGCCCTGGACTACGCCCGGCGCCTGAAGGACCTGCGCACCCGCTACGCCGACACGCTGGAGATCGTGATGCGGGTCTACTTCGAGAAACCGCGCACCACGGTCGGCTGGAAGGGTCTGATCAACGATCCGTACCTGGACGAGAGCTTCCGCATCGACGAGGGCCTGCGCATTGCCCGCCAGCTGCTGATCGAGATCAACCGGCTCGGGCTGCCCGCCGGCAGCGAGTTCCTGGACGTGATCTCGCCCCAGTACATCGGCGACCTGATCAGCTGGGGCGCCATCGGTGCCCGGACCACCGAGAGCCAGGTGCACCGCGAGCTGGCCTCCGGTCTGTCGGCCCCGATCGGCTTCAAGAACGGCACCGACGGCAACATCAAGATCGCCACCGACGCCATCCAGGCCGCCGCACGCGGGCACCACTTCCTGTCGGTGCACAAGAACGGCCAGGTCGCCATCGTGCAGACCAAGGGCAACAAGGACTGCCACGTCATCCTGCGCGGCGGCAAGGCCCCCAATTACGACGCCGCCAGCGTGGGCGCCGCCGTGAAGGAGTTGGAGGCCGCCAAGCTGACCCCGCGCCTCATGGTCGACTTCAGCCATGCCAACAGCAGCAAGCAGCACGAGAAGCAGCTGGAAGTGGCCAAGGACATCGCAGCCCAGATCGCCGGCGGGTCGCGCAGCGTGTTCGGCGTGATGATCGAAAGCCACATCGAGGCCGGTGCCCAGAAGTTCACCCCCGGCAAGGACACCGTGGAAGCCCTGCGCTACGGCCAGAGCATCACCGACGCCTGCCTGGGCTGGGACGATTCGGTGAAGTCGCTGGACATCCTGTCGGCGGCCGTGGCTGCGGCCCGGGGCTGACCCGGGGTCCGGCCTGTCCACCGGGGTTTTTCCGGTGGACGTCGGGGTGGGGCTGCGCACAATGGGCGCGGTCCCACCACCGAAGAGGTTCATCACCATGCGCAGCCACGTCACCGTTTCCTGGGGCGAAGCCGCCAGCTATGTGCTGGATCTGGAAGAAGTCCAGCCCATGCCGCACGATGTGGCCCGGCACTGGCTGGACGACCAGTTTGTGGAGCTGGGTTGCGAACCGCTGCGGGCCACCGGCAAGGTGCTGACCGCCGACAAGGTGCTGTGCGTGGCCGAGGCGGCGGGCGAGGTGCGGTTCCGCGACACCCGCCACCGCGACTGGGCCATGGCATTCGCCCGCGCCGCCAGCGCTGCGCTGGCCAAGCCGGCGGTGAATGTCGACGTGCCCGCGCACGCCCTTTCTTACTGAGCCTGCCCGAGCGGCGCTGAGCCAGTGAGCCGGTAAGCCGTTCAGCTGGCCAGGGCCTGCAGCAGCCGGGCGTGGATGCCGCCAAACCCGCCGTTGCTCATGCAGACGATGTGATCACCCGGCCGGGCCGCCTCCGCCACCGCCTGAACCAGCGCCGGCACATCGCCCCGCACCTGAGCCCGCTCGCCCATGGGGGCCAGCGCTTCGGCGGCGTCCCAGTCGAGTCCGCCCGAATGGCAGAACGCCAGATCCGCCGCTTCCAGGCTCCAGGGCAGCTGTGACTTCATGGTGCCCAGCTTCATGGTGTTGCTGCGTGGCTCGAACACCGCCAGGATGCGCCCGCGCGGCTGACCCAGCCGGCGCGCCAGACCGTCCAGCGTGGTGCGGATGGCGGTCGGGTGGTGGGCGAAGTCGTCGTACACCGTGATGTCCCCGCCGGCCCGCTGCACGGTGCCCCGCACCTCCATGCGTCGGCGCACGTTCTGGAAGCGGGCCAGCGCCGTTGCCGCATCGGCCGGCGCCACCCCCAGGTGGTCGGCGGCGGCGATGGCGGCCAGTGCGTTGAGCTGGTTGTGCAAGCCCGTCAGCGCCCACTGCACCCGGCCGACTGGCCGGCCCTGCTGCAGCACCTCGAAGTCGTGCGGCTCGCCCCGGGCGGTGAAGTCGCTCACCGCCGCACCGAAACTGCGCACCTCGCTCCAGCAGCCCTGGTGCAGCACCCGTTCCAGGCTGTCTTCCAGCCCGTTGACCACCACCCGGCCTTCACCGGGCACGGTGCGCACCAGGTGGTGGAACTGGCGTTCGATGGCGGCCAGGTCGTCGAAGATGTCGGCGTGGTCGAACTCCAGGTTGTTCAGCACGGCGGTGCGCGGCCGGTAGTGCACGAACTTGCTGCGCTTGTCGAAGAACGCGGTGTCGTATTCGTCCGCCTCGATGACGAAGGCCGGGCCCTGGCCAAGGCGGGCCGAAACGCCGAAGTTCATCGGCACCCCGCCCACCAGGAAGCCCGGCTGCTGGCCGCAGGCGTCCAGCACCCAGGCCAGCATGGAGGTGGTGGTGGTCTTGCCGTGGGTGCCGGCCACCGCCAGCACATGGCGGCCCTGCAGCACATGCTCCGACAGCCACTGGGGCCCGCTGGTGTAGCGCTGGCCGGCATTCAGGATGGCTTCCATCAACGGGAACTTCGGCGTGCCATCGGGCAGCCGGGCCCGGCTGACCACGTTGCCTACCACCCAGACGTCGGGCTGGAGCTGCATCTGATCGGCGCCGAAGCCCTCGATCAGGTCGATGCCGAGCGCGCGGAGCTGGTCGCTCATGGGGGGGTAGACGCCGGCGTCGCAGCCGGTCACCCGGTGGCCGGCTTCTCGGGCCAGGGCGGCCAGTCCGCCCATGAACGTGCCGCAAATGCCCAGGATGTGAATGTGCATCCGCGGATTCTAGGCGGCGCTGCCCGGCCGCCCGGGCACAATGCGGCCATGCATGCCAGCCCCGAATCCCTCGCTGCCGAGATCGCCGCCGTGGCCGCCCGCCTGGTGGTGGAAGAGGGGCAGGAATACGCCGCCGCCAAGCGCCACGCCGTCAAGCAGCTGGGGCTGGGCCAGCGGACCGCGCTGCCGGACAACCAGCTGGTCGAAGCCGCCGTGCGCGAGCACATTGCGGTGTTCTGCGCCGACACCCAGCCCGGTGAGCTTCGGGTTCTGCGTGAGCTGGCGCTCACATGGATGGAGCGGCTGAAGGCCTTCCGGCCGCACCTGGCCGGCGCGGTCTGGCACGGCACCGCCACCCGCCACAGCGACATCCACCTCCAGCTGTATTGCGACGATCCCAAGGAACCGGAATGGGCCTTGCTGGATCACCGTGTGGACTACCACCCGGGCACCGTCAACGGCTGGCGCGGCGAGCCGGTGGATGTGCTCACGCTGCGCAGCCGCTGCCCCGAACTGGAGCAGTGGGTGCTGGTCCACCTGATGGTGCATGATCAGGACGACCTTCGCGGCGCCCTCAAACCCGATGCGCAGGGACGCAAGCCGCGCGGCGACACGGCCGCGGTGCGTGCCCTGCTGGAAAACGAAGCATGAAACTGCAAAGACGACACTGGATCGGCGCAGGTGTGGCGCTGGCGGCTGCCGGCACCGGCGCCTGGTGGTCCAACCGGCGCCACCAACCCCTGCCGGTGCCCACCGAGGCCGAGGCGGCTTTCTGGGAGGTGAGTTTCGAGGGGCCGAACGGCGAAGCGGTTCGGGTGGCGGACCACCGGGGCCAGCCGCTGCTGGTGAATTTCTGGGCCACCTGGTGCCCGCCCTGCGTGGAAGAGCTGCCCCTGCTCAACCAGTTCCAGCGCAGCCATGGCCCCAAGGGCTGGCGTCTGCTGGCGCTGGCGGTGGACCAGCCCAGCGCGGTGCGCAGTTTCCTGCAGAAGCTGCCGATCGAGTTTCCGGTCGGCATGGCCGGGTTGGACGGCACCAGCCTGAGCCGCAGTCTGGGCAACGGCAACGGCGGTCTGCCGTTCACTGTGGTGTTCGGGCGGGACGGCCGCATCCTGGACCGCAAGATCGGCAAGGTCACCGAGGCGGATCTGGCGGACTGGGCGAAACGCGTCTGAGCAGACGGGAATTTCGTTCAACTGCATCCGAACAGAGGCCAAACCGGCCGTATATCGCCGCTCCGGGCGAGTGGCATATTTCACGGATGGTTCGTGTACACTGCGGCACCTTTCGCGGCGCGCTGGCCGCCGCTGCTTGAAATTGGGCGAAATTAAGCCCAATTGACCGAAATTCGTTGGAGAAATCATGGATTTGAGAAAACTGAAGACGCTGATCGACCTGGTGTCCGAGTCGAACGTGTCCGAGCTGGAGATCACCGAGGCGGAAGGCAAGGTCCGCATCGTCAAGAGCGCTCCGGCCGCCATGGCTGCTCCGGTCACCTACACCATGGCGCCGCCGGCCGCCGCACCGGCGCCGGTGGTCGAGGTGGCTGCTGCCACCGTTGCCGCTGCGGCACCGGCCGAGCCGACCGGTCACATCGTCAAGTCGCCCATGGTGGGCACCTTCTACCGGGCGTCGAGCCCTGGCGCCAAGGCGTTTGTTGAAGTGGGCAGCGTGGTCAAGGAAGGCGAGACCATCTGCATCGTCGAGGCCATGAAGATCCTCAACGAAATCGAGGCCGACAAGTCCGGCACCGTGACCCAGATCCTGGCCCAGAACGGCCAGGCGGTGGAATACGGCCAGCCCCTGTTCGTCATCGAGTGAGGTACCGGCCCCCATGTTCAAGAAGATCCTGATCGCCAACCGCGGCGAGATCGCGTTGCGCATCCAGCGCGCCTGCCGCGAGATGGGCATCAAGGCGGTGATGGTGTATTCCGAGGCCGACCGCGACGCCAAGTATGTGCGGCTGGCCGACGAGGCGGTCTGCATCGGCCCGGCGCCCTCCGGCCAGAGCTACCTCAGCATGCCGGCCATCATTTCGGCGGCGGAGGTCACCGACGCCGAGGCCATTCACCCGGGTTACGGCTTCCTGTCCGAGAACGCGGACTTTGCCGAACGGGTCGAGAAGAGCGGCTTCACCTTCATCGGCCCCTCCCCGGAGTCGATCCGCCTGATGGGCGACAAGGTGTCGGCCAAGCAGGCCATGATCCGTGCCGGCGTGCCCTGTGTGCCCGGCTCCGACGGTGCCCTGCCGGACGATCCGGTGACCATCAAGCGCATCGCCAAGGCGGTGGGGTATCCGGTCATCATCAAGGCCGCTGGCGGCGGCGGTGGCCGGGGCATGCGGGTGGTGCACACCGAAGCGGCCCTGATCCACGCGGTGCAGACCACCAAGGCCGAGGCCGGCGCGGCCTTCGGCAATGCCGAGGTCTACATGGAGAAGTTCCTCCAGAACCCCCGGCACATCGAGATCCAGATCCTGGCCGACACCCACCGCAACGCGGTGTACCTGGGCGAGCGCGACTGCTCCATGCAGCGCCGCCATCAGAAGGTGATCGAGGAGGCGCCGGCGCCCGGCATTCCGCGCCGCCTGATCGAGAAGATTGGCGAACGCTGCGCAGCGGCCTGCAAGAAGATCGGTTACCGGGGCGCCGGCACCTTCGAGTTCCTGTTCGAGAACGGCGAGTTCTATTTCATCGAGATGAACACCCGCGTGCAGGTGGAGCACCCGGTGACCGAGCTCATCACCGGCATCGACATCGTGCGCACCCAGATCGCGGTGGCCGCCGGCGAAAAGCTGCCGTTCACCCAGCGTCAGATCCAGCTGCGCGGCCATGCCATCGAGTGCCGGGTGAACGCCGAAGACCCGTACAAGTTCACGCCGTCGCCGGGCCGCATCACCACCTGGCACGCACCGGGCGGACCGGGCGTGCGGGTCGACTCGCACGTCTACACCAACTACTTCGTGCCGCCCAACTACGACTCCATGATCGGCAAGATCATCGTGCACGGCGACACCCGCGAGCAGGCCCTGGCCCGCATGCGCACCGCCCTGGCCGAAACGGTCATCGAGGGCATCAAGACCAACGTGCCCCTGCACCGCGAGCTGATGGTCGACGCCAGCTTCGTGACCGGCGGCACCAACATCCACTACCTCGAAGAGTGGCTGTCGCAGCGTGAGCGCTGATACCGCAACCGCCCTGCACGAACTCGTCCTGATGGTGCCGGAAGCGGCAGTGGAGGACGTGAGCGATGCACTGGAGGCGCTGGAAGCCCTGAGCACGTCGGTGGAAGACGCCGATGCCATGACCGACGCCGAGCAGGCCCTGTTCGGCGAACCCGGCATGCCGCCGCCCAAGGAGGGCTGGCAGCGTTCGCGCGTGGTGGCCCTGTTTCCTGGCGCGACCCCGGCCCGTGAGGCGGCCGCGCTCTTGCAGGCCCAGGACTTTTTTGCCGGCTGCACCGTGATCGAGGTCCGCCCGGTGGCCGAACAGGACTGGGTCCGTCTGACCCAGTCGCAGTTCGAGCCGGTCGAGATCACGCCCACCTTCTGGATCGTGCCCACCTGGCACGAGCCGCCGGCCGCCGCGCAGCAGGTCATCCGGCTCGACCCGGGGCTGGCCTTCGGCACCGGCACCCATCCCACCACCCGCATGTGCCTGCGCTGGACCGCCGGCCACGCGCCGGTGGGCCCGCGCGTGCTGGACTATGGCTGCGGCTCGGGCATCCTGGCCATCGGTGCCGCCAAGATGGGCGCCACCGACATCGTGGCGGTGGACATCGATCCGGCGGCGGTGGAATCCACCATCCTCAACGCCGAAGCCAACCAGGTTCGGCTGCAGGCCGGTCTGCCCGACGCGGCCCGGGGCGAACACGATCTGGTGCTGGCCAACATCCTGGCCACGCCGCTCAAGGTGCTGGCACCCCTGCTGTGTTCGCATGTGAAACCCGGCGGCCATCTGGTGCTGGCCGGCATCCTGGCCCGGCAGGCCGAAGAGCTCACCGAGGCCTATGCGCCCTGGGTCAGGCTCTCGGTGGCCGACGAGCAGGAAGGCTGGATCCTCATGACCGCGCAACGCGCCTGACCGCAGTGGGGGCCCTGGAGCCGCTGCAATAATCGGCGCATGAGCCTCACCACCCGCTGCCCCGCCTGTGGCACCCGTTTCAGGGTGGTGCCGGACCAGCTCAAGATCTCTGATGGCTGGGTGCGCTGCGGTCATTGCGCCGATGTGTTCGACGCCACCCTGCACCTGAGTGCCTGGGTGCCGCCCCCGCCGGCTGCCGAGCCCGAACCGGAGCTGGCGTCAGAGCCGGAGATACCGCCAGTCCCGCAGCCGGATCCCCCTTCTGTAGAGACTGCTGACGACAACCCGATCTCGGACTTCCAGGCCGCGCTGCAAGCCTTCGCGAGCCAGTCATCCTCACCACCTCAGCCGCCGGGCCTGGATCTGGACCTGTCCAGCGAGTTGCCGCCAGAGCCTGCACCGGTGCCTCCGGTACCGCCCCCGCCCGCAGAGCCGGAGCGCCCGGCGCATGACGACCCGCCCACCGAGATCCCCGGATTTGTCCAGCAGGCCCGGCGCCAGGCTTTCTGGCGCTCGGCCCCGATGCGCTCCGCGCTGCTGCTGCTGACGCTGGTGTTGTGCGTCCTGCTGGCCGGCCAGTGGGCGCTGCACCAGCGCAGCTGGGTGGCCGCCCGCTACCCGGCGGTCAAGCCGCTGCTGGTCCAGGCCTGCGACCTGCTGGCCTGCACCGTGGAGCCGTTGCGCCGGATCGATGCGATCGTCATCGACAGCGCGACCCTGGTGCGGCGGCTGGGGCAATTCCATTCCTTCGACATCGTCCTGCAGAACACCGCCGACCTGCCGCTGGCCGCGCCGGCCCTGGAGCTCAGCCTGACCGATGCCAGCGACCGCGTGATCGCGCGCCGCGTCTTCCTCCCCCAGGAATGGCCCGACGCGGTGAGCGAACTGCCGCCCCGTGCCACCGTGCCGGTGAGTTTCCGGCTTTCCATCGCCAGCGGCGACGACCTGCCCATGGCCGGTTACCGCGCCCTGGTCTTCTACCCCTGACCGAGCAACACCATGACCATTCTTGTTTGCGGTTCGATGGCCTTCGACACCATCATGACCTTCGAAGGCCGCTTCGCCGAGCAGATCCTGCCGAGCCAGCTGCACATCCTCAATGTGTCGTTTCTGGTGCCCGGGCTGCGGCGCGAGTTCGGCGGTTGTGCCGGCAACATCGCCTATGGCCTGCGCCTGCTGGGCTCCGATGTGACCCCGCTGGCCACGGTGGGCAGCGACGGTGCCGAGTACATCGAGCGACTGCGTGGCCTGGGTGTGAACGTGGACCATGTGGCCGTCGACGCCGACAGCTACACGGCGCAGGCCATGATCATGACCGACCGCGACAACAACCAGATCACGGCCTTCCACCCGGGCGCCATGTCGCAGGCGCACCTGAATCCGGTCCCTGTCGGTGAGCGCATCGCCCTGGGCATCGTGGCCCCGGACGGCCGTGACGCCATGACCTCGCATGCCCACCAGCTGCACCAGGCCGGCATTCCCTTCGTGTTCGATCCGGGCCAGGGCCTTCCCATGTTCAGCGGCCCCGAGCTGCTTGCCTTCATCGAGCAGGCCACCTGGGTCGCGGTCAACGACTACGAGGCCCGCATGCTGTGCGAGCGCACCGGTCTGACGCTCAAGGCCATCGCGGCCAAGGTCAAGGGCCTGGTGGTGACGTTGGGTGGTGAAGGCTGCGAAGTGTGGGAAGACGGGCTGGCGACCCGGGTCCCGGGGACGCCGGCCACGGCCGTGCTGGACCCCACCGGTTGTGGCGACGCCTTCCGGGCCGCCCTGTTGCACGGGCTGTCACAAGGTTGGGATCTGCGCCGTTGTGCCGAACTGGGCAACCGCATGGGCGCGGCCAAGATCGCCACGCACGGTCCGCAGAACTACGCGGCACCGGTCTGATCCGGTCCGTCCGGGGCATAAAAAACCCGGCGCTTTCGCGCCGGGTTCTGACCAGGGTCTCGATCGGACTCAGGGCTTGCTGGACGTGGGGAACGGCCAGGCAGCTTGAGGATTGAGCTTGGTTTGCGCTGCAGGAGCAGCGGCCGCAGGGGCTGCCGGCTTCTTGGCCGGCTCAGCTTTTTTTGCGGGGGCTGCCTTTTTCACGGCGGCCTTCTTCGGTGCTGCGGCTTTCTTGGCCGGAGCGGCCTTCTTCGGCGCAGCGGCTTTCTTCGCCGGAGCGGCCTTCTTCGGTGCAGCGGCTTTCTTCGCCGGAGCAGCCTTCTTCGGCGCAGCGGCTTTCTTCGCCGGAGCGGCCTTCTTCGGTGCAGCGGCTTTCTTCGCCGGTGCAGCCTTCTTGGCCGGAGCGGCCTTCTTCGCCGGAGCGGCTTTCTTGGCCGGAGCGGCCTTCTTCGCCGGGGCGGCTTTCTTGGCCGGAGCGGCCTTCTTCGCCGGAGCGGCTTTCTTGGCCGGAGCGGCCTTCTTCGCCGGGGCGGCCTTCTTCGCCGGGGCGGCCTTCTTCGCCGGAGCGGCTTTCTTGGCCGGAGCGGCCTTCTTCACGGCCGCTTTCTTAGCCGGCGCTTTTTTCGCAGTTGCCATTGTTTTCTCCTTGATCAAGTTGCAAAGAGCACTTCAACCCGGCAGATGCCGGCGAAGCGACTCAACCTTCTGGGGTCCTGTGGATGCATCCACGGCCGACCCCAGAGGGCTGAATCCGGTGACGGAAATCCCATCAACGGCGCCATCGCGACGTGTGCGGGTTTCCGGTTGTTCGATAAGCATGTCGGTGTGACGAGGCAATGCGGCGCCGGCGTTCGGGCGTCAGTCCCAGGAGAGCGCACCACCGGTCTGGTACTCGATGACGCGGGTCTCGAAGAAATTGCGTTCCTTCTTGAGGTCGATCATCTCGCTCATCCAGGGGAACGGGTTCTCTTCGTTGGGGAACAGCGGCTCCAGACCGATCTGGGTGGCACGGCGGTTGGCGATGTAGCGCAGGTAGCCCTTGAACATGGAGGCATTGAGACCCAGCACGCCACGGGGCATGGTGTCCTCGGCGTAGCGGTACTCGAGTTCGACGGCCTTCTGGAAGAGTCCCTTGATCTCGGCCTTGAACTCGGCCGTCCAGAGCATGGGGTTCTCCATCTTGATGGCGTTGATCAGGTCGATGCCGAAGTTGCAGTGCATCGACTCGTCCCGCAGGATGTACTGGTACTGCTCGGCGGCACCGGTCATCTTGTTCTGGCGACCCAGCGCCAGGATCTGGGTGAAGCCCACGTAGAAGAAGAGACCTTCCATGAGGCAGGCAAAGACGATCAGCGACTTCAGCAGCTTCTGGTCGTTCTCGGGGGTGCCGGTCTGGAAGTTCGGGTCCATGATCGCGTCGATGAACGGGATCAGGAACTCGTCCTTGTCACGGATGGAGGACACCTCGTGGTAGGCGTTGAATATCTCGCCTTCGTCCAGGCCCAGGCTCTCCACGATGTACTGGTAGGCGTGGGTGTGGATCGCTTCCTCGAAGGCCTGGCGCAGCAGGAACTGGCGGCACTCGGGTGCGGTGATGTGGCGGTAGGTGCCCAGGGTGATGTTGTTGGCCGCCAGGGAGTCGGCGGTCACGAAGAAACCCAGGTTGCGCTTGACGAGGCGGCGCTCGTCTTCGGTCAGGCCGTTGGGATCTTTCCAGAGCGCGATGTCGCGGCTCATGTTGATCTCTTGCGGCATCCAGTGGTTGGCGCAGGTGGCCAGGTACTTTTCCCAGGCCCACTTGTACTTGAACGGCACCAGCTGGTTGACGTCGGTCTGGCCGTTGATGATGCGTTTGTCGGCCACGTTGACGCGGCGCTCGGCCGAAGCCTCGGCAGTCGGCGGGGTGGCGCGGGGTGCAGCGGTGGGGGAGGCTTGAGCGGCCGCGCCAGTCGGCGGGGTCGGCAAACCGGCAGCGGCAGGCCGCAGGGTTTGCGAGGGCGTCGAGACGGGAGTCGAGTTGTCTTCCCAGGTCAGCATGGTGGTGTCCAATTCAACGGATTATCAAAGTGTCGGCATGAAATGCAAAGTGATCGCTCATGCACCTGATGCTTTGTGTTGCAGTGGTGCATCGAAAAGAGGCATCACTCACCAGCCTGCATCAGGTCACGAGGCTTCCGGTCACTGGCAGGCTTCACACCCCGGGTCGTCGATGGCGCAGAACTTGATGTCGGTGGCGGGCTCGCTGGCGGGCTCTGCCGACACCGCTGCCGCAGCGACCGGTGCGTTCGGCGTGACCGAGACCGCATTGAGCTGGCCGGTGCGGCCGGTGGACTTTTCGATCTGCGTGGCCGAGGTGGTGCGCAGGTAGTAGGTGGTCTTGAGGCCCCGCAGCCAGGCGAGCTTGTAGGTCTCGTCCAGCTTCTTGCCCGAGGCGCCGGCCATGTAGATGTTCAGGCTCTGCGCCTGGTCGATCCACTTCTGACGACGCGCTGCTGCTTCGACCAGCCACACGGTCTCGACCTCGAAGGCGGTGGCGTACTGGGCCTTGATTTCCTGCGGCACGCGGTCGATGGGGCGCAGCGAACCGTCAAAGTGCTTCAGGTCCATGACCATCACGTCGTCCCACAGACCCAGGCGCTTGAGGTCCTTCACCAGGTAGCTGTTGATGACGGTGAACTCGCCGGAGAGGTTGGACTTCACCGAGAGGTTGCCGAAGCAGGGCTCGATGGAGGCGTCCACGCCGATGATGTTGGAGATGGTCGCGGTCGGGGCAATGGCCACGCAGTTGGAGTTGCGCATGCCGTCGGTGGCGATCTTCTTGCGCAGGGCGTCCCAGTCCATGGTGCTGGAGCGGTCCACGTCCACATAGCCACCGCGCTCGCGGGCCAGCAGGTCCAGGGTGTCGGGCGGCAGGATGCCCTGATCCCACAGCGATCCCTTGTAGCTGCTGTAGCGGCCGCGCTCGCGCGCCAGCTCGGTGGACGCCCAGTAGGCGTAGTAGCAGACCGCTTCCATGGAGCGGTCGGCGAAGTCGACCGCTTCGTTGGAGGCGTAGGGCACGCGCAGTTCGTACAGCGCGTCCTGGAAGCCCATGATGCCCAGGCCCACCGGGCGGTGGCGCAGGTTGGAGTCGCGTGCCTTCTTCACCGCGTAGTAGTTGATGTCGATCACGTTGTCGAGCATCCGCATGGCGGTGTTGATGGTCTTCTGCAGCTTGGCGTGGTCGAGTTCCTTGCCGTTCGGGCCGTCCTTGAGGTGGCGGTGCAGGTTGACCGAACCCAGGTTGCAGACCGCGGTTTCGGTGTCGCTGGTGTTGAGCGTGATCTCGGTGCACAGGTTGGAGCTGTGGACCACACCGGCGTGCTGCTGGGGCGAGCGCACGTTGCAGGCGTCCTTGAAGGTGATCCAGGGATGGCCGGTCTCGAACAGCATGGTGAGCATCTTGCGCCACAGGTCGCTGGCGGGCACCTTGCGGTAGGGCTTGATCTCGCCGCGGGCGGCCTTCTCTTCGTAGGCCACATAGGCACGCTCGAAGTCGGCACCGAACTTGTCGTGCAGGTCGGGCACGCTGTTGGGCGAGAACAGGCTCCACTCGCCCTTTTCCATGACACGGCGCATGAACAGATCGGGGATCCAGTTCGCGGTGTTCATGTCGTGGGTGCGGCGGCGGTCGTCACCGGTGTTCTTGCGCAGCTCCAGGAATTCCTCGATGTCGAGGTGCCAGGTTTCCAGGTAGGTGCAGACCGCGCCCTTGCGCTTGCCGCCCTGGTTCACCGCCACGGCGGTGTCGTTGACCACCTTCAGGAACGGCACCACGCCCTGGGATTCGCCGTTGGTGCCCTTGATGTGCGAGCCCAGGGCGCGCACACGGGTCCAGTCGTTGCCCAGGCCGCCGGCAAATTTGGACAGCAGCGCGTTTTCCTTGATGGATTCGTAGATGCCGTCCAGGTCGTCCGGCACGGTGGTCAGGTAGCAGGACGACAGCTGCGAGCGCAGCGTGCCACTGTTGAACAACGTGGGGGTGGACGACATGAAGTCGAACGAGGAGAGGATCTCGTAGAACTCGATGGCGCGGGCTTCGCGGTCGATCTCGCCCAGCGACAGGCCCATGGCGACGCGCATGAAGAAGGCCTGCGGCATCTCGATGCGGGTCTTGCGCACGTGCAGGAAGTAGCGGTCGTAGAGGGTCTGCAGGCCGAGGTAGTCGAACTGCAGGTCGCGCTCGGGCTTGAGCGCGGCACCCAGACGGGCCAGGTCGAACTGCAGCAGCTTCTCGTCCAGCAGATCGTTCTCCACGCCTTTCTTGATGAATTGCGGGAAGTACTCGGCGTAACGCTCGCCCAGCTGGGCGGCCGGCACGGCCTCGCCCAGGATTTCCTTGCTGATGGTGTGCAGCAGCAGGCGGGCGGTGGCGTAGGTGTAGTCGGGGTCTTTCTCGATCAGGGTGCGGGCGGCCAGGATGGCGGCCTTGTACACCTCGTCGATCGGCACGCCGTCGTACAGGTTGCGCTTGGTCTCGGCCACGATCGGTTCGGGCTTGACGTCGGCGCCCAGACCGGCGCAGGCGTTGGCGATCAGGTCCTGCAGGGCCTGGAGGTCCAGGGGCACGCGCTGGCCGCGGTCGATCACGTGCAGCAGGGGCTCCACCGGCTGGGCAACCACCTGGGTGGCGCGCTCGCGGGTGCGGCGCTCGCGGTACAGCACATAGGCGCGAGCCACCTCGTGGTGACCGCCGCGCATCAGGCCGAGTTCGACCTGGTCCTGCACGTCTTCAATGTGGAAGGTGCCGCCGCCCGGGCGCGAACGCATGAGGGCGCGCACCACGGCCTGGGTGAGCTCGTCCACCGTCTCGCGCACGCTGGCCGATGCCGCGCCCTGGGTGCCGTGCACGGCCAGGAAGGCCTTCATCATGGCCACGGCGATTTTGCTGGGCTCGAAGGACACCACCGCGCCATTGCGGCGGATGATCTGGTAATGGGCCAGCACGGAGGCGCTCACGGGCGCAGCGGCGGGGCTCATGCTGCCGCTCGGCATGGCCGAGGGGCTGTGGTTGGTCTGGGGGGTGGTGGCGGTCAGCATGATTCCTCTTGGGTGTTGTTGTGGGATGTCAGGGTGCGGTCGCGGGGGCTTTGCGAGGCCTTTGTCCGGGACATTGCGGCCTTGTGGGCGCGTGGCGAGAGCACACTATATCTGGTGTCTGCCACCCCTTCAACCCACTACCTATGGTGTGCGGCGATGTTCGGGGGCATGCGTTGCACGAGCGGATTTCGCTGGGTAAAACGTGGCGATCCGGTCCGCCTGCATACCTCGGTCGGTATCGCTGGCGGGGCCTGATGTGCCGTGCCGGACGCCTGTGTTCATGCGGTCTGCGGCCCGCTTTGCCGCGCCAGACCGCATGGCTCCGTGCTCAGGCCGATGCACCGTCCTGGTGAGGGGGGGAGGGCCGCTGCACCGCGCTGCGGACCACCTCGGGAAAATACGAGGTGTCCCAGCCGATCGCCTGCTGCGCGAGCTGTTGCAGAAGTGCCCAATCAAACCCTGTGCCGGGGTCAAGTTTGCGGCCCGGCGCGATGTGTTCATGGCCGGCCACATGCCGCAACGGATGCCGATGGGCTAGCTGCGCCATCAGCCGCACCAGCCGCCGGTACTGGGCGGGTTCGAAGGTGTCGCCTTCCAGGCCTTCGAGCTCGATGCCCACCGAGTCGTCGTTGCAGTTCTCCCGGCCGCGCCAGCAGGACCGCCCTGCGTGCCAGGCGCGCTCGAAGGTGTCGACGAACTGGACCAGCCCGCCATCGCGGCGGATGAAGAAGTGTGACGACACCTCCAGGCCGCGGATCTGCCCGAAATACGGGTGGGCATCCCAGTCGAGCCGGTTGGTGAACAGCTGCTCGACCTCCGGCCCGCCGTACTGGCCGGGCGGCAGGCTGATGGAGTGCACCACCAGCAGGTCGATGGCGGCACCGGCCGGCCGCGGGCCGAAGTTCGGGGAGGGGCAGTGCCGCGCCTCCCGCAGCCAGCCGCCGTCCCAGTCGGCGGGGCTGGCCCGGGACAGGTCAGCGGGTGTCATCGTCATCGGTTTCCGGTCCCGACGCGCCTGAGGGCATGGGTATGCCCAGCCGCTGGATGCGGTAGCGCATCTGCCGCAGGTTCAGGCCCAGCCGGGCCGCGGCTGCGGTGCGGTTGTAGTCGCATTCGCGCAGCGCCTTGAGCAGCACCTGGCGTTCTTTCTCGTCGAGGTAGCGCTGCAGGTCGGTGGGTATGCCTTCGGGTGCCTGGGCCTCCGGGCGTTCCGGCATGGCCTGGCCGTTCAGGGGCATGGGGTCGGTGGGTTCCTCGTCCGAGGACTCGCCGAAGTCCGGCACGTCGAGCTGCTGACCATCGCTCAGTGCCAGCGCGCGTTGCAGCAGGTTCTCGAGCTCGCGCACGTTGCCCGGCAGCTCGCGGCTGGCCAGCCAGGAACGGGCGCGCGGGCTGAGTTGCGGCACCGCCTGCCCGATGTCCTGGCACAGGCGCTCCAGCAGGGCCTGCACCAGGTCGTCCAGGTCCTCGCGCCGCTCGCGCAGCGCGGGGGTCCGCAGGCCGATCACGTTGAGCCGGTAGAACAGGTCCTGGCGGAACTGGCCGGACTGCACCAGGGCGGGCAGGTCGCGGTGGGTGGCACTCACCAGGCGCACGTCCACCGGGTCTTCCTGCACGCCGCCCAGGGCCCGCACCCGGCGTTCCTGAATGACGCGCAGCAGCTTCGCCTGCATGGCCAGCGGCAGATCGCCGATTTCGTCCAGGAACAGCGTGCCCCCGCGCGCGGCCTGGAAATAGCCTTCGCGGTCGGCGGTGGCGCCGGTGTAGGCGCCCTTGCGGGCACCGAAGAACTCGGCTTCGATCAGGTTCTCGGGGATGGCCCCGCAGTTCACCGCCACGAAAGGCCCGCTGGCCCGGTGGCTGCAGTCGTGCACGGCCCGCGCCACCAGTTCCTTGCCGGTGCCCGACTCGCCCAGGATCAGCACCGGCGCCATGCTGGTGGCCACCTTCTCGATGCGCGACTTGATCTGCAGGATGCTCGGCGACCGGCCCACGATGCGGGCCAGCGAATGCACCCCGGCGGGCGGTGGGGGCGCCGCCCGCAGCGGTTCGCCCGCTGCGCCCAGGGTGAGCGGCGCGCGCTGGCTGCGCAGGGCAGAGGCCACCGCGCTGCGCAGCTGTTTCAGGTCGACCGGCTTGGTCAGGTAGTCGAAGGCGCCCGCCTTGAGCACCTCCACCGCGTTCTCGGCCGAGCCGTAGGCTGTGATGACGATGCACTTCTCGGTGCGCTGCGCACCGGTGAGTTCGCGCAGCAGCTCCAGCCCGAGTCCGTCGGGCAGCCGCATGTCCGAGATGACGATGTCGAAACGCTCCCGCTTCACCGCATCGCGGGCCTGGGTCAGGTCGCCGACCGCGACCACCGCATGGCCCTCGCGCAGCAGCGTGAGTTCGTAGAGGGTGCGCAGGTCGGGCTCGTCGTCGACGACCAGGATGGAAGCGATCGGGTTCTGGCTGGGGGTCGGCATGGGCTGTGGTGTCTCAGGCCGGGGAATGGGGCGGTCGGGTGCGTGGCGCCGGCGTGGCCAGCGGCAGCAGCACGAAGAACTCGTTGCCCTCGCGCAGGTCCAGCTGGGTGCGCTGGTAGGCGATGTGGGCGCCGTAGCGCTGGCACAGCTCGCGGCAGATGAACAGCCCGAGCCCGCTGGAACGGCTCTCGGACGAGAAGAAGGGTTCGAACAGGTGGCGCAGCACCGTGGCTTCCAGGGGCGGGCCGTCGCTCCAGATCGACAGGCGCACATGCTCAAGCCCGCTGGGCTGGGTGATGACCCGCATGGCCGCGGCCTGGTTGCTGGCATGGCGCTCGGCGTTGTCCAGCAGGTTCACCAGCAGGCGCCGCAGGTGTTCGGGCTCGAACGCCACCTGTGCCTTGGGAGCGTGGGTGTGCACGCCGAGCCGGGCGCCGGTCTGCATCTGCGCGTTCCACTCGCCGGTGATGATCCGCACCGAGGTGTCCAGCGGCACCACCGGTGCAGCGCCGGCCGACTGGGAGGGCTGCACACGCGCCACATTCAGGATGTCGTCGACGATGCGGGAGAGCCGCGTCGCGTTCTGTTCGATCATGCCGGTGAGGCGTTTCTGGGTCGGCTCCTTCACCTCTTCGTCCAGCAGGGCATTGGCCTGCGTGATGGCGGTCAGCGGGTTGCGGATTTCGTGGGCCACGGCGGCCGACATGCGGCCCATCGAGGCCAGCTTTTCGGTGCGGACCCTGGCTTCCACCTCGCGCAGGTCTTCCAGGAACAGCACGCACAGCCCGGCCCGGCTGCCTTCGGAGGCGGTCAGGCGGGTGCGGGCCAGCAGGCGCTGGCTGGGCCGGTCGTCGTGTTCGATGGTGGTCTCGGTCTCCAGCGGCTGGCCGGCGGCAAAGGTGTCGCTGACCAGCGCGGCCAGATGTTCCCAGCCGTTGCGCGCCGACAGCAGCAGCCGGGCGCCCTCGGGGTACCGGTCGCCCATCAGCATGTGCTGCGCCGCCGGGTTGGCGTTGCGCACCACGCCGTGCAGGTCGACCACCAGCACGCCGATGCTGAGGTTGTCGATGATCACCTCGTTCACCCGCGACTGGGCACGGGCCGCCGCCTGGCTGCTGGCCGCCACCGCTTCCTCGCGCGCCAGCCGGATGGCCAGCTGGTGGGCCAGCAAGGCCACCAGGAACAGACCGGTGCCGGCCAGACCGGTCTGCACGAAGCGGGTGGTGTCCTGCGCGCTCAGGCCGCTGCTGGCCAGCCAGGCATCGATCAGCAGCACCAGCGTGACCGAAGCCGCCGTGCCCAGCGCCAGGGTGAGCGGGCCCAGGATGGCGCCCAGCAGCACCGGCAGCGCGAACAGCGGCGTGTAGTTGATGGCCCCGGACTGCATCGACTGCATGACGGCGAAGGTGGCCACGTCGACGCCGATGGTCAGCAGCCACTGGATGGTCGGTGCCCGACCGTGCTGCCGGGGTTGCCAGAGCGTCAGCATGCCCAGCGACATCAGCAGGTGCAGGCCGCTGACCACGGTCAATGGCAGCGAGCCGCTGGTGCCCGACATGAGCAGGAAGACCTGCAGCGCCAGCAGCACCACGGCGACCACCACCCGCGCCCCCATGAACGCCCGCCACAGCCGCTCGAACGCCCGCTGCTGTTGCTGGCGGCCCTCGTCACCGGCCGATTCGAAGGCCGAGTACCACGACGGCGCGAAGTGGGATGCCGGCTCCTGGGCCATGGTCAGCGCGGTGCGGGTTCGTCGAGCAGCCGGTGCTCGGCGGTGCAGTAGATGCCCAGCCTGCCCTCGACCGCATCGGACCGGGGCAGGTGGGTGCCGCAGTGCCGGCAGGCCACCATGGCCACCGGGGCCGGCACCGGCCGGGGTGCGGGCGGCTGCTGGCGGTTGCGCTCTTCCAGTGCCTCCCGGCGGTTCTTGCGCCAGATGTGGATGGCCACCAGGACCACGGCCAGAACGAGCAGGTATTTCATGCGGGGGTGTGTGGGGAGGTGCTCAGCGCTGCAGGAAGACTTCGATCACGAAGCGCGAACCGACATAGCCCAGCAGCAGCAGGCCGGCGCCCAGATACACCATGCGGGCGGCCATGCCGCCACGCCAGCCCAGGCGCCAGCGTCCGAGCAGCAGCACGCCCATGGTGGCCCAGGCCAGCACCGAGAAGACCGTCTTGTGGTTCCAGGTCCAGCGGTGGTTGAGCGATTCGGCGAACCAGCCGCCGGCCAGCACGGTGGCGGTCAGCAGCACGAAGCCGGCGCCCACCAGGCGGAAGGTCAGGCGCTCCAGCGTGAGCAGCGGCATGTCGGTGTCGTTGGCGCGGCCCTGCCGCATGGCCCGCTCGGCCCGCTGCATCAGCCAGGCGTGTGCCACCGCCGCCGCGATCAGCCCGTACGACGCGATGCCCAGCGCCCAGTGCAGCGGCATCCACGGTGATGACAGCGCCGGGTAGGTGGCCCCGGGAAACACCAGCGCCAGCAGCACCACCGCCATGCCCAGCCAGCCGAGCGCGCGGCGGGCCTTGAGCTGCGGGTACAGCCGGCTTTCCAGCAGGTAGACGGTGAGCACCAGCCACAGCGTGATGGACAGCGCCGGGGCAAAACCGAACGAGGCCGGCTGGTTGAGCAGGCCCCGCAGCAGCACCACCGCATGCATCAGCCAGGCCAGGACCAGCAGGCTGCGCAGCTGCGCAGCCGACATGCGCGCGTGGGCCCAGAGCATCAGCCCGTAGGTCAGGGCGGTCAGGCCGGAGACGATGAGGGTGGGTGCCGGACTGGACAGCATGGGCATCAGGCCTCGGGAAGGCCGCGCGCCGGCAGGGCTGGAGATGGGCGCGCGGCTAAAATCATCCCCACAGTTTAACGGCCCCTTTGTGCTGGCCGTTCCCCCCACTTCCCCGAGCCCCGCATGGCATCAGCCCTCTCCGAACGCCTGTCACGCATCGTCAAGGAGATGCGTGGCCAGGCCCGCATCACCGAGTCCAACATCACCGACATGTTGCGCGAGGTGCGCATGGCGCTGCTGGAGGCCGATGTCGCCCTGCCGGTGGTGCGCGACTTCATCGCGCGGGTCAAGGAGCGGGCGCTGGGCGCCGAGGTGGTGGGTTCGTTGTCGCCGGGGCAGGCGCTGGTGGGCATCGTCAACCGCGAGCTGGCGGCCACCATGGGCGAGGGCGTGGCCGACATCAACCTGGCGGCACAGCCGCCGGCGGTGATCCTGATGGCCGGCCTGCAGGGTGCCGGCAAGACCACCACCACCGCCAAGCTGGCCCGCCACCTGATCGAAAAGCGCAAGAAGAAGGTGCTGACGGTGTCAGGCGACGTCTACCGCCCGGCCGCGATCGAGCAGCTGCGCACCGTCACGGCCCAGGCCGGGGCCGAGTGGTTCCCCAGCACCCCGGACCAGAAGCCCGCCGACATCGCCCGGGCCGCCATCGACCATGCCCGGCGCCACTATTTCGACGTGCTGCTGGTCGACACCGCCGGCCGCCTGGCCATCGACGAAGCGCTCATGCGCGAGATCCAGGAGCTGCACGCCATCCTGAACCCGGTCGAGACGCTGTTCGTGGTCGATGCCATGCAGGGTCAGGACGCGATCAACACGGCGCGAGCCTTCAAGGAGGCGCTGCCGCTGACCGGCATCGTGCTCACCAAGCTCGACGGCGACTCGCGCGGTGGTGCCGCGTTGTCGGTGCGTGCCATCACCGGCGCACCGATCAAGTTCGCCGGCACCTCCGAAAAGCTCGATGGCCTGGAGGTGTTCGACGCCGACCGCCATGCCGGCCGGGTGCTGGGCATGGGCGACATCGTGGCCCTGGTCGAGCAGGTCACCGCCGGGGTGGACATGGCCTCGGCGCAGAAGCTGGCGGCCAAGGTCAAGAGCGGCGAGGGCTTCGACCTCAACGACTTCCTCGACCAGATCCGCCAGATGAAGCAGATGGGTGGCCTCTCCAGCCTGATGGACAAGCTGCCCAGCGCCATGGCCGCCAAGGCTTCCGAGGCCGACCTCAACCGGGCCGAGCGCGACATCAAGCGCAAGGAAGGGATCATCTGCAGCATGACCCTGCAGGAGCGCCGCAAGCCCGAGATCATCAAGGCCACCCGCAAGCGCCGCATCGCCGCCGGCGCCGGCGTTCAGGTGCAGGAGGTCAACCGCCTGCTCAAGGAGTTCGAGCAGATGCAGGGGATGATGAAGAAGATGAAGGGCGGCGGCCTGATGAAGATGATGAAGCGCATGGGCGGCATGAAGGGCCTGCCCGGCATGCGCTGACCCGGCTTCAGACCCGTTCGACCTGCACCTCGCCGCGCAACGAATGCGGCAGGGCCTGGGTGATGTGCACATCGATCATCTGGCCGACCAGCCGGGTGCCGTGGGGTCCGCCGTCAAAGTTGACGATGCGGTTGCACTCGGTGCGGCCCATCAGTTCGGCGGCGCCGTCCGGCCCGGGCCGGCGCGCCGGACCTTCCACCAGAATGCGCTGCACCGTGCCTTCGCGGCTGGCGCTGATGCGGCGCACGTTGGCCTCGATGGTGGCCTGCAGGTGCTGCAGGCGCTGCAGCTTGACCTCGTGCGGGGTGTCGTCCGGCAGATTGGCCGCCGGCGTGCCCGGACGCGGGCTGAAGATGAAGCTGAAGCTGCTGTCGAAGCCCACGTCCTCGATGAGCTTCATCATCTTCTGGAAGTCGTCGTCGGTCTCGCCGGGGAAGCCGACGATGAAGTCGCTGCTCATCGAGATGTCCGGCCGGATCGCACGCAGCTTGCGGATGGTGCTCTTGTATTCCATGGCGGTGTAGCCGCGCTTCATGGCCATCAGGATGCGGTCGCTGCCGTGCTGCACCGGCAGGTGCAGGTGGTTCACCAGCTGCGGTATGCGGGCATAGGCCTCGATCAGGCGCGGCGTGAACTCGTTGGGGTGGCTGGTGGTGTAGCGGATGCGCTCGATGCCGGGAATGGCAGCCACGTATTCCAGCAGCAGGGCGAAGTCGGCGATCTCGGCGGTGTCGCCCATCGCACCCCGGTAGGCGTTCACGTTCTGACCCAGCAGCGTCACTTCGCGCACGCCCTGGTCGGCCAGCCCGGCCACCTCCACCAGCACGTCGTCGAACGGCCGGCTGACCTCTTCGCCGCGGGTGTAGGGCACCACGCAGTAACTGCAGTACTTGGAGCAGCCTTCCATGATGGAGACGAAGGCCGAAGCCCCCTCCACCTTGGCCGGCGGCAGGTGGTCGAACTTCTCGATCTCGGGGAAGCTGATGTCCACCTGCGGCCGCTCCTGCCGCTGGCGCTGGTTCAGCAGCTCGGGCAGGCGGTGCAGGGTCTGCGGACCGAACACCACGTCGACGAAGGGCGCGCGCTTGATGATCTCGGCGCCTTCCTGGCTGGCCACGCAGCCGCCCACGCCGATCAGCACGCCCTTCTTTTTCAGGTGCTTCACCCGGCCCAGGTCGGAGAACACCTTTTCCTGGGCCTTCTCGCGCACCGAACAGGTGTTGAACAGGATCAGGTCGGCCTCTTCCACGTCCTGCGTGGGTTCGTAGCCCTGGGCGGCGCCCAGCACGTCGGCCATCTTGTCCGAGTCGTACTCGTTCATCTGGCAGCCGAAGGTCTTGATGAAAACTTTGCGGGTCATGAGAGGGTTCCTCGGGTGCGGTGGGACCGAGGTCAGTTCGATGCCGGCTTGACCGGCGGCTTGTAGGCGCGCGGGTCGGGTTCCGGCTGCATCGACTCGAAGGTGTAGTTGCGCTCCACGCCCAGGGTGGCCCGCTGTTCCTTGCGCTCTTCGGGGGTGAGGATCCAGACCGTCTGGATCTGGCCGCGGCCGTCGACCTTGTAGTTCACCACCACTTCCTTGCCCACCAGCGAGGCCGGCCGGACCACGGTGTTGTTGTCGTTCAGGATGCGGGCGCCGGGTGACAGGCGCACATCGCGGTCGTCCATGCGGGCATAGGGTGGCTGCGTCATCTGCAGCGTGCCGCGCAGGGCGTCTTTGGGGAAGGGCCGCTTGAGCGACTGGGCTTGTGCGGGCAGCGAGGCCATCAGCACGGAGGCGGCAACGGTGAAGGCGGCAAGGCAGCGTTTCATGGTGTAGATCCAGAGGCTGGGAAAGCTCAGGATTTTCGCACGGGACCTTCGGCCGGCCGGTCGGCGTCCACCAGCGGGTAGGCGTCGGCCACATAGGCCGGGCCCTTCATGACCATCACGATGAAGGCCCCGATGCCGACGGTGAACAGCGCGGTCCACCACAGGATGACCACCGCCACCGCCAGGATGTCGATCAGGCCGATGCGGGCAGACAGCTCGGCAGCCGGCAGATCCCAAGGCCAAAGGCGCGCCATGCCGGCACTCAACGCCGGCACCACCGTGCCCCCCAGCAGCCACACCGGCAGGCGCCGCAGCACGACGCGTTCGTATCCGTAGGGGGTGCGGGTGTGGCCGGGCAGTCGTTGCATGGCAGATCCGGGTCGGTGGCAGAGCAGGGTGGGGCATGCCCCTGCGCTGGCAGGGAAGGACCCCGGACGCCAGAATCGGCGCATCGCCATTCTGCGCGCGGGTAGTCCCCGGGCCTGCTGATCCATGTCAAACCCGACCTCCGTGCCCCGACGCCGCTGGCTCTCTGCCGGCCTGTTGTCGGCCGGCCTGCTCTCCGTCACCCTGCTGGCCGGCTGCTTCACCGGTGTGCCGCAGGGCGCGGTGCCGGTGAAACCGTTCGACCTGCAGCGCTACCTGGGCACCTGGTACGAGATCGCCCGGCTCGACCATTCCTTCGAGCGCGGCCTGACCGACGTGAACGCTACTTATGCCCTCAAGGACGACGGCAGCGTCTCGGTGCTCAACCGGGGCTTCGACCCGGCCAAGGGCGCCTGGAAAGAAGCCGAGGGCCGGGCGCTGTTCATCGGCGACCCCCAGACCGCTTCGCTCAAGGTGTCGTTCTTCGGCCCGTTCTTCGGCGGCTACCACGTCATCGCGCTGGACCCCGACTACCGCTGGGCGATGGTCATCGGCCCGGACACCGGCTACCTCTGGATCCTGGCCCGCGACAAGACCCTGGACACTGCCGTGCGCGAAAAGCTGGTGGCCCAGGCCGCCAGCCTCGGCGTCGACACCCGGGGCCTCATCTGGGTGGAGCACGGCCGTGCCCCGCGCTGAGGTCGGCCCGTCCGGCGTCGATGCCGGTCAGTCGCTGGTGCAGGTGGCGCGGCAGTGCACCGGTCGCCGTGTCCTGTTCTGGTTCCGCCGCGACCTGCGGCTGGCCGACATGCCGGCCCTGCGCGCCACGACCGACGCCGCCGAACTGCTGCCGGTGTGGGTGGACGAAGCCCGCTGGCACCAACCCGACCGCTGGGGCGTGGTGCCGCTGGGGCCGCACCGGGCGCGCTTTCAGGCCGACGCCGTGGCCGACCTCGACCGCAGCCTGCAGGCCCTGGGCAGCCGCCTGTGGGCCCAGGCGGGCGACCCGGTGGCGGTCATCACCGGGCTGGTCAGGGCCGCCGCCATCGATGTGGTGGTGACCCAGGCCGAGCCGGCGCCGTTCGAGCAGGACGACGTGGCGGCGCTGCGCCGCGCCGGTGTCCAGGTGCTCACCGTGACGGCCACCAGCCTGTTCGATCTGGCCGACCTGCCCTTCAAGCCCGCAGCCGTGCCCACCGTGTTCACCCCGTTCCGCCACGCGGTGGAAGGAGAACGCACGCCGGTGCATCCGCCGATGGCCGTGCCCCGCAGCCTGCCGCCGCTGCCGGACACCACCGGCCTGCCGGTCCCGGTGCTGCCGACGGCGGTGGATTCGGGCGGTGACGACCCCCGCAGCTCCTTCCCCTATGCCCGTCCCGGCTGGACCGGCTCGGCCCGCGACGCGCTGGCCCATGTGCAGCGTTACTTCGCCGGCCCTCTGCCACGGCAGTACAAGGCCACCCGCAACGGTCTGTCGGGCACCGATTTTTCGACCAAGTTTTCACCCTGGCTGGCCATCGGCGCCCTCTCGCCCCGGCAGATCCATGCCGAGCTGCTGGCGCACGAGGCGCGCGAGGGCGCCAGCGACGGCAGCCGCTGGATCGTGTTCGAGCTGCTGTGGCGCGAGCATTTCCGGCTGCTGCACCACCGCTTCGGCCGCAAGCTCTACCGGGGCCGCGGCCTGACCGACCAGCCACCACCGGGGCACCACCCCCAGGGCTTCGCGCGTTGGCAGACCGGCCGCACCGGCGAGCCGCTGGTGGACGCCGCCATGCGCGAGCTGGCCGTCACCGGCTTCATGAGCAACCGCCTGCGCCAGCTGGTGGCCAGCTACCTGATCCACGACCTGGGGGGTGACTGGCGTGCGGGGGCTGCCTGGTTCGAGCACCTGCTGGTGGACCACGACGTGCACAGCAACCACGGCAACTGGCTCTACATCAGCGGACGCGGCACCGACCCGCGCGGCGGGCGGCGCTTCAACCCGGAGAAGCAGGCCCGCGAACACGATCCGCAGGGCGCCTTCGTCCGCCAGTGGTCGGGGCGCTGAGCCCCGGCGTCACTTCCAGCGGAGCGGCTCGACCTGCACGCTGCCCAGCGTGCTGCTGAGCGTCAGCCCGCCTTCCTGCACCGTGGCCTGCAGCTGCATGCTGCGCTCGGCCATGGCCGCCAGGGCGGGCGCCACTTCGGTCGGCAGGCGCCAGACCTGCAGCCGTTCCAGCCGGCTGACCTTGTTCTCGATGCCGCGCCACCACACATCGGCCGCGCTGCCGAAGGCATAGACGATCACCGCATCGGCCTTGCTGCAGGCTTTGGACAGGGGCTTGTCCTCCGGCTGGCCGACCTCGATCCACAGGCGCTTGCGGCCGGTGAAGTCGGTCAGCGACACATCGGGGTCTTCCGGGTCGGACAGCCCGGCGCCGAAGGCCAGGGTGCCGTCACCCCGGCAGGTGTCCTGCAGTTCGTGGGCCTGCAGGGCCAGGGCCACCAGCCGGACCATCATGCGGTCGTCGGTCTCGCTCGGGTGGCGGGCCAGGGTGAGCGCATGGTCGGCGTAGTAGCCGTGGTCGATGTCGGCGATCTGCAGGTTCGCCTTGAAGATGGTGGACTTGAGGGCCATGTTCTGCGCCGGAAATGAAGAAGGGCGGGTGCCGTTTCCGGTACCCGCCCTTGCTGATCCTGTGGATCGAATCTTGGTGGCGATAGGTGGACTTGAACCACCGACATCAGCATTATGAATGCTGCGCTCTAACCAACTGAGCTATATCGCCGAAAGCCGGCATTATAGACCGAAATCCGGGCCGTTTTCAACGGTGTTTCCAGGCCGGGGCACGCTTGTTGACGAAGGCGTCCATGCCCTCCTTCTGGTCTTCGGTGGCGAACAGCGCATGGAACAGCCGGCGCTCGAACATCACGCCGTCGGAGAGCGATCCCTCGAAGGCGCGGTTGACCGCTTCCTTGGCCGCCATCACGCTGGGCAGCGAATAACCACAGATGGTGAGCGCTGCGCCCAGGGCTTCGTCCATCAGCTTGTCCAGCGGCACCACACGGCTGACCAGTCCGGCGCGCTCGGCCTCGGTCGCGTCCATCATGCGGCCGGTCAGGCACATGTCCATGGCCTTGGCCTTGCCCACCGCGCGCGGCAGGCGCTGGCTGCCGCCGGCACCGGGGATCACGCCGAGCTTGATCTCGGGCTGACCGAACTTCGCGTTGTCGGCCGCGATGATGAAGTCGCACATCATGGCCAGCTCGCAGCCACCGCCCAGGGCAAAGCCCGACACCGCCGCGATCACCGGCTTGCGGATGCTGCGGATGGTTTCCCAGTTGCGGGTGATGTAGTCGCCCACGTAGACGTCGGCAAAGCTGTACTTCGCCATGGCACCGATGTCGGCGCCGGCGGCGAACGCCTTCTCGCTGCCGGTGATGACCATGCAGCCGATCTCGGGATCGGCGTCGAAGGCGGCCAGGGCAGCGCCCAGCTCGTTCATGAGCCGGTCGTTCAGCGCGTTCAGCTGCTTGGGGCGGTTCAGGGTGACGATGCCGACGCGGCCTTCGGTGCGAACCAGGATGGTCTCGGGGGTGGTGCTCATGCAGAGGGTCCTTGCAGGGGGAGGATTCGGGTCACCCGGACACTATACCGGGGTACAACCCCGGGAAAACATTAACCGACCGACTGGTTGGCGAATGCTACATTGCAGCGCAACAGCCCGTGGCGGCCGACCGAGGAGACAACATGACCGAACCCACTGTGCGGTACGAGGAGCGCGGGGCCGTGGCCCTGCTCACGCTGAACCGGCCCGAGGCGCTCAACAGCTTCACCCGTGCCATGCACCGCGACCTCTGGGCCGCGGTCGACCGCGCCGAGGCCAACCCGGCCATCCGGGCCATGGTCATCACCGGTGCCGGGCGCGGCTTCTGTGCCGGCGCCGATCTGTCCGAGTTCGATTTCGAGCCGGGCCCCGACCTGGTGGAGCGGGCCGATCCCGGGCCGGTCATCGAGCAGGCCTTCAATCCCACCGCGCGCCGCCTCCAGGCGCTGCGCATGCCGGTGGTGGCGGCCGTGAACGGCGTGGCCGCCGGCGCGGGCGCTTCGCTGGTCATGTGCTGCGACATCGCGATTGCCGCGCCGGGCGCGAGCTTCATCCAGGCCTTCAGCAAGATCGGCCTGATCCCGGACGCGGGCGGCAGCTGGCTGCTGGTCGAGCGGCTGGGGCTGGCCCGCGCCATGGCCCTGGCCATGACCGGCGACAAGCTGCCGGCCGCGCAGGCCCGCGAGTGGGGCCTGATCTGGGAGGTGGCCGACGACTGTCTGGGTGCCTCGCTGGCCATGGCCGACCGGCTGGCCGTCATGCCCACCAAGGCGCTGGTCGCCACCCGCGAGCTGCTGCGCGCCGCCGGCACCCGCAGCTTCGACCAGCAGCTCGATGCCGAACGCGACACCCAGTCGGCCCTGGGCCGCACGCACGATTACATCGAAGGCGTGATGGCGTTCCGCCAGAAACGCGCACCGCAGTTCAAGGGGGCCTGATGACACCCGAGCAACGCGCCCGCCAGGTGGGCGACACCATGTTCGCCAACGATGTGGCGAGCCGCGACACCATGGGCATGGAGCTGCTGGCCTGCGAGCCGGGCCGTGCGGTCATGCGCATGACGGTGCAGCCGCTGCACCTGAACGGCCACCGCATCTGCCACGGCGGCTTCGTGTTCACGCTGGCCGACTCCACCTTCGCCTTTGCCTGCAACAGCCACAACCGCAATGCGGTGGCGGCGGGCTGCAGCATCGAGTTCCTGCGCCCCTCGCACGAGGGCGACGTGCTGACCTGCGAAGGCCTGGAGCAGACCCTGAGCGGCCGCCACGGCATCTACGACATGAAGGTCACCAACCAGCGCGGCGAGGTGGTGGCCCTGTTCCGGGGCAAGAGCGCCCAGATCGCCGGCACCGTGTTCCCCGAGGACCAGCCATGAACCGACTCTCTGCCGGCGGCCTGCCGCTGGACCCCATCGAGACCGCCAGCCAGGACGAACTGCGCTCCCTGCAGTTCAAGCGCCTGAAAGCGACCCTGCACCACGCCTACGCCAACTCGCCGGTGTACCGGGCCAAGTTCGATGCCGCCGGGGTGCACCCGGACGACCTGCACAGCCTGGCCGATCTGGCGAAGTTCCCCTTCACCGGCAAGCAGGACCTGCGCGACAGCTACCCCTGGGGCATGTTTGCGGTGCCGCGCGAACAGTGCGCCCGCATCCACGCCAGCAGCGGCACCACCGGCAAGCCCACGGTGGTCGGCTACACCCGCAACGACATCGACATGTGGGCCAGCGTGGTGGCCCGCAGCATCCGCGCGGCCGGTGCACGCCGGGGCGACCTGGTGCACATCAGCTACGGCTACGGCCTGTTCACCGGCGGCCTGGGCGCGCACTACGGTGCAGAGAAGCTGGGCCTCACCGTGGTGCCCTTCGGCGGTGGCCAGACCGAGCGCCAGGTGCAGCTGATCCAGGACTTCCGGCCCGACATCATCATGGTCACGCCCAGCTACATGCTGGCCATCGCCGACGAGTTCCAGCGCATCGGCCTGGACCCGCGCGAATCCAGCCTGCGCACCGGCATCTTCGGTGCCGAGCCCTGGACCAACGACATGCGCACCGCCATCGAGGTGCGCATGGGCATCGATGCGGTCGACATCTACGGCCTGTCCGAGGTGATCGGCCCGGGCGTGGCCAACGAGTGTGTGGAAACCAAGGACGGCCCGACGATCTGGGAGGACCACTTCTATCCCGAGATCATCGACCCCGAGACCGGCGAGGTGCTGCCCGATGGCCAGCCGGGCGAGCTGGTGTTCACCAGCCTGACCAAGGAAGCCTTGCCCATCATCCGGTACCGCACCCGCGACCTGACCCGGTTGCTGCCGGGTACGGCGCGCAGCATGCGGCGCATGGAAAAGATCACCGGCCGCAGCGACGACATGATGATCGTGCGCGGCGTCAACGTGTTCCCGACCCAGATCGAGGAGCTCATCCTCCAGCGCCCCGAGCTGAGTGCGCATTACCAGTGCGTGCTGACCCGCAGCGGCCCGATGGACGAGCTCACCGTGGTGGTCGAGACCGCGCCCGGCATCTCCCCCACCAGCGGGCCGGCCTCGGCAGCGGCGGCGCGGCTGCAGCACGACATCAAGACCTTCATCGGTACCAGCGCGCACATCACGCTGCGGCCCGAGGGCGGCGTGGAGCGCAGCCAGGGCAAGGCTAAGCGGGTGGTGGACCAGCGCCCTAAATGAAGCCGTCATGCGGGCGGGCTAGAACCAAAGTGCACTGAGGTCAACCCGGATAGGCTGCCCGGTACGGCTTCGCCTACAGTGCCGGCAACCGAAGGAGCCCATGGACAAGAACACGGTCTTTTCCAAAACCGATGCAGGTCGCGAAGCGCTGGCCAGCCGCCCGCCGGCGCTCGGCCCGCGCCTGCGCTCGCTGCTCATCATGGTCGACGGCAAACGCCGGGTCGAAGAATTCAACCAGCTGCTCGGTGGCGATGGCGCGGTCAACCTGCTGGAACAGCTGCAGCAGCAAGGCTGGATCGACGCGCCCCGGGCCGCAGCACCGGTTCCGGCTCCGGCCACAGCGGCGGCGCCCTCTGCCGCGGCTCCGGAAGCGGGCAGCACGCTGCCCCCGGTCAGCGACATCCTGCCGCTGGCCGAGGCCCGCAAAGGGGTGGTGCGGTTCATCAATGACCAGCTCGGCCCGATGGGGGAGTCGCTGGCCATGAAGGTTGAAGGCTGCAAGAACGCCGCCGACCTGCAGGCCCTGCTGCCCCGCATCCGCGACGGTCTGCGCAACCTCAAGGGCGCTGGCGCGGTCCAGCAGTTCGACCAGACCTGGGCCGGGCGGCTGCCGCCGGCCTGAAGCCCGGACCCGACCGCTTCAGCCGGCGAGCCAGCGGGCGACCGCTGCCGCGTCCTGCACCGACAGCTTCACCGCCTGCTGTGCCGGCGGCCATTCCAGCGGGCAGCGCAGCAGCCGGCGATCGCGCGAGACCAGCGCCGTGACCCCGGAGCGCTTGCCGCGCAGCCAGGCCACCTCATCCAGCTTGGCAATGCGCCAGGCCTCGGCCGCCTGTCCGCGCCGCGCCGGCGCCAGCTCGATGCCCAGCCACTCGTCACCGGCGGCCAGGCCGGCCGCTTCGGCCGCCGAACCGCGCATCACGGTCTTGACCTGCACCGCGCCGCCGGTCTCGCTCACCCGCAGGCCGAGCTGCTGGGCCAGCGCCACCGGTTCGTCCTGCACCTTCACGCCGGTGGCCTGCAGCAGGCTCTCCACCGGCAGTTCGGCGGTGCTGTGCACCCAGGCATCGAGCTCGGCGTCCAGGTTGCGGCCGGCGAGCTGCTTGAGCACCCGCCGGACATCGGCCTCGCGCATCGGCCCCCCTTCGGTGCGGGCCCACAGGGTCCGCATGGCGTCGTCGAGCGAACTGCCGCGCTGGCGCAGGGTCAGGTCCAGGCACAGCGCCACCAGCGCGCCCTTGCCGTAGTAGCTGACCGTGGCGTTCGGCGTGTTCTCGCCCACCCGGTAGTACTTCACCCAGGCATCGAAGCTGGCCTGGGCCACGGTCTGCACCAGCCGGCCCGGGGTCTGGCGCAGCTGGTTGATGTTCTTGGCCTGCAGCTGCAGCCAGGTGTTGTCGTCGATCAGCCCGGCACGGCGCAGGAACAGATCGTCGTAGTAGCTGGTGAAGCCCTCGAAGAACCACAACAGCTCGGTGTGGTTTTCCTGGTCGTAGTCGTAGCGGGCGAACTCGGCCGGGCGCAGCCGCTTGACGTTCCAGGTGTGGAAGTACTCGTGGCTGATCAGGCCCAGCAGGGTGGTGTAGCCGTCGGTGGCCTTCAGGGCCCGGGGCTTGTCGTCCTGGCGGGGCAGGTCGGCCCGCTGGCAGATCAGGGCGGTGCTGTTGCGGTGTTCCAGACCGCCATAACCATCGGCGCTGGCGTGCAGCATGAACACATAGCGCTGGAACGGCGGCGGCTGGTCGCCGTGCCAGAAGCGGATCTGGGTCTCGCAGATGCGGCGGGTGTCGTCCAGCAGCCGCTGGCCGTCGAACCAGGCGCCGGCGCCACTCACCACGAAGCGGTGCGGCACGCCGCAGGCCTCGAACTCGCCGCTCCAGAAGCTGCCCAGCTCCACCGGGCAGTCGACCAGTTCGTCGTAATCGGCCGCGCGGTAGGTGCCCCAGCCGTCGGCGTCGACACCCAGCCCCGGGTCGGCTTCCAGACCGGTGGCCACGCGCCAGCCGACCGGCGCCGTGCCGCGCGCGACTTCCAGCGTGTGCGGCCGGTCTTCCTGGCCGATCACCCGCAGGCAGGTGCTGGTGCTGTTGAAGAAGCCACGCGTGCCGTCGAGGAAGGCGGTGCGCACCGAGGCGTCGAAGGCATAAACACGGTAGCTCAGGCTCAGGCTGGCGCCGGCTTCGTTGTCGGCCTGCCAGCGGTGCTTGTCGAGCTGTCGCAGCGCGACGGGCCGGCCCTCGCTGGTGGCGGTCAGCTGCTGGAGATGCTGCGAGAACTCCCGCACCAGGTAGCTGCCGGGAATCCAGACCGGCAGCGCAAAGGTCTGGCGGCGCGCGGCCGCTGCCACGGTGAGGGTGATGTCGAACAGGTGGGCATGGGCCTGGCCCACCGCGACCCTGCAATGCACGCCGGCATGGGCCGGGCTGTGTTTGTCAGCGTTGCGCCGGCTCATACCGCCCCCGCGCCGACCAGGCAGCTCAGCGCGGCCACTGCCGAAAGCCGGAAGCGCAGGGCCAGCCAGCTCGACAGGCCGGCCGATGCGTACAGCTTGCGGTCCACCAGGTAGCACAGCACCAGCACCAGGGCCAGCCACACCAGCCCGGCGTAAGCGGGCATGACGACGCCCGGCCAGGCCAGCAGCGAAGGCATCACGCCCCAGGCCAGGTGGGTGCGGGCGCCTTGCTGGCCCCGCTCCATGCGCAGCCAGGCCACGCCCCAGTGGATGCCGCCCAGGAACGAGGCGATCAGTGCGGCATAGGCCGCCAGCGCAATCGCCACCCAGTTGGTCAGATCGGGCGTGACCAGCCACAGCAGCAGCGCCAGGCCGGCAAACGGCAGCAGGCCGCCGTAGCCCAGCAGGTCGATCAGCCGCCGGGTCGGGTCCGGTGGCGGCATCAGCGCGCGGGGCGGGGCGGTGTTCATTTGGCGGCGGCCTGCTTCAGGCGGGCTTCCAGCTGCTCGGGGTTGAGGGCGCCGGGCACGCGGCTGCCATCGGCAAAGATGATGGTGGGGGTGCCGGTGATGCGGGCCTTGCGGCCGAAGGCCACATTGCGCTCCACCGCCGAGGCGTCGCAGCTGGCGGCCGGCGGCGTCACGTTGTTGACCATCCAGTCCACATAGGCCTTGCCCTTGTCCTTGGCGCACCAGATGTTGCGCGACTTTTCGGTCGAGTCGGCGCTCAGGATCGGGTAGAGGAACACATGCACCGTGACGTCGTCGACCTTCATCAGGTCGCGCTCGAAGCGTTTGCAGAAGCTGCAGTTCGGGTCTTCGAACACGGCGATGGTGCGGGTGCCCTTGCCGCGCACCAGGGTGAAGGCGTCCTTCAGGGGCAGGTCCTTGAAGCTCAGGGCGGTGAGCTTGTTGACGCGCTCTTCGGTCAGGTCGACCCGCTGGCGGGTGTCGAACATGGAGCCCTGGATCAGGTAGTTGCCTTCGGCGTCGGTGTAGAAGATGTCGGTCTGGTTGATGCGGACCTCGAACACGCCGGGCATCGGGGTCTTGCTGATCTCGTCGATGCGGGGCAGCGTCGGCAGGCGTTCGGTCAGGTTCTTGCGGATGGTCGCTTCCTGGGCCGAAGCAGCGAAGGACAGGCCGAGCAGGGCGGCGATCAACAGGGTGGCGAATCGTTTCATGGGGCGGTGTCGTGGAAGAAGGGGGTCGGTCGGGGCGGGGGCTCAGGCGGCGCGGCCCATGGCCTGGCGGGTCAGCCAGTGCTTGAGCGGTCCGCTGCGGTCGAAGGCCGACAGGCCCCAGTTGCGCAGGCCCTGGATGCGGGTGTCGTCGTGCGAGAACAGGCCGAACAGGCCGTCGGTGACCAGCGCCATCGCCTGCACATCGGCCGCGCGGGCGCGTTCGTAGCGGCGCAGCAGGCGGGCATCGCCCACCTCGCGCCAGTATTCGCGGCCGGCCAGCACCCGGGCCAGTTCGGCCGCATCGGCCAGACCCAGGTTCAACCCCTGTCCGGCCAGCGGGTGCACCGTGTGGGCAGCGTCGCCGGCCAGCGCCACCATGCCCTGGGCGGTCCGCGCGGTCCAGCTGCGCGCGCACGCACGCTCCAGAGGCCAGGCCTGGGCCGGACCCGACAGTGCCATGTCGCCCAGCGCCGCGCCACAGCGCGCCTGCACGGCCGCTGCCAGTGCCGCGGGCTCGGCCTGCAGCAGTGCGTCGGCCTGCTCGGGCGGCAACGACCAGACCAGTGCCACGGCATGGCCGTCGGCGCCATCCAGCGGCAGCAGGGCCAGCACCTGGCCGTCGGCAAACCACTGGCGCGCCACGCCGCCGTGCGGCAGGGTGGTGGTCAGGCGGGCAGCCACCGCCTTGTGGGGGTAGGGGCGCACATCGAAATCGATGCCCAGGTTCGCGCGGGTGCTGCTGCGTCGGCCCTCGCACACCACGGTGAGCGAGGCGGCAGGGGCTTCTTCCAGGCGTTCGATGCCGGGCTGGAACCCCACCGCTTCCTCCAGGCGGCGCTCCAGCGCCGGCACATCGACGATCCAGGTCAGGGCTTCGGCGCCCAGCGGGGCGGCATCGAAGCGGAGTTCGCCGCCATCGTCGCCCCAGACCTGCATGGCCCGCACCGGCGTGCAGGCAGGGCTTTCGCCGGGCCGGTCTTCCGGCCATGCGCGCACCGAGGACAGCACCGCCTTCGAGGCGGCATTCAGGGCATAGGCCCGCACATCGGTCGCCGGCGCGGCCGCCGCCGCCGATGCCGGGCCGACCAGCGCCACCCGCAGGCGCTCGCGGGCCAGCAGCAGGGCGAGGGTCAGGCCAACCACGCCCGTACCCCGGATCGCGACATCGTGGCGCCGGACGCCGCCGGCTCGGGGGGTGCTTGCTTGCATGGGCTGGATTCTAGGAGCAGGGCACAATCCGGCGCTTCCGCTACGGCGATTCCGACCCGGTGAGAACCCGAACGTTCCCGTCTTCCACCATGAACATGCCAGCCACCCCCTCCGATCTGCAAGCCACCATCGAAGAACTCTGGGTCTATCCGGTCAAGTCGTGTGCCGGTGTCAGGTTGCCCGAAGCCGAGCTGACCGACACCGGCCTGCTGTACGACCGGGCCTGGATGGTGGTGGACGCCCAGGGTCAATTCGTGAGCCAGCGTGAGCTGCCCCGCATGGCCCTCATCCAGCCCTCGTTCCGGATGGGTCAGCTGGTGATCAAGGCCCCCGGCATGCTGGCGCTGCACCTGGCCCTGGACGCTGCCGAGAGCCCGGCCCGGGTGCAGGTCTGGGACGACGTGATCGACGCCTGCGACATGGGCGACGTGGCGGCCCAGTGGTTCACCGACTTCCTCTCGCCCGGCGCGCCGGCCGACCTGCAGAAGCTGCGGCTGGCCCGTTTCGACCCCCAGGTGATGCGCCGCTGCGACCCGGCCTGGACCGGCGACCAGGAGGCCTACACCCAGTTCGCCGATGGTTTCGGCCTGCTGGTGGCCGGCCGCGCCTCGCTCGACGACCTGAACCAGCGCCTGCAAGCCGCCGGCCGCGCGGCGGTCGACATGCGCCGCTTCCGGCCCAACATCGTGCTGGGCGGCCTGGCCGCCTACGACGAGGACCGCAGCGGCCCCATGACCATCACCACCGCCGACGGCGAAGCGGTCATTGCGCCGGTCAAGCCCTGCGCCCGCTGCCCGATTCCGGACATCGATCCCGACACCGCCGAACGCGGCTACCGGGTGAGCGACACGCTGCAGACCTACCGCCAGGACCCGCGCGTGGGCGGCGCGGTGACCTTCGGCATGAACGCCATCGTCACCACCGGCGACGGCATGGTGCTGCGCGAGGGCCAGCCCGTGCGGGCCGACCTGCGCTTCGACTGACCCCCGCCTTTAAAATTCGCGGTTTCCCCGACCGACCCGAAAGCCCTCCATGAGCCTCAAATGCGGCATCGTGGGCCTGCCCAACGTGGGCAAGTCCACCCTGTTCAACGCCCTCACCAAAGCCGGCATCGCGGCCGAGAACTACCCCTTCTGCACCATCGAGCCCAACGTCGGCGTGGTCGAGGTGCCGGACCCGCGGCTGCAGCAGCTCTCCGACATCGTCAAGCCCGAGCGCATCGTGCCGGCCATCGTGGAGTTCGTGGACATCGCCGGCCTGGTGGCCGGTGCCTCCAAGGGCGAAGGCCTGGGCAACCAGTTCCTGGCCCACATCCGCGAGACCGACGCCATCGTCAACGTGGTGCGCTGCTTTGAAGACCCCAACGTCATCCACGTGGCCAACAAGGTCGACCCGATTGCCGACATCGAGGTGATCCAGACCGAGCTGTGCCTGGCCGACCTGAGCACCGTGGAGAAGGCGCTGCAGCGCTACACCAAGGCCGCCAAGAGCGGCAACGACAAGGAAGCCGCCGCGCTGGTGGCCCTGCTGACCAAGGTGCAGGCCGTGCTCGACGAGGGCAAGCCGGTGCGCACCCTGGCGCTGGGCGATCAGGAGAAGGCGCTGCTCAAGCCGCTGTGCCTGATCACCGCCAAGCCGGCCATGTTCGTGGGCAACGTGGCCGAGGACGGTTTCGACAACAACCCCTTCCTCGACCGTCTGCGCGAATACGCCAGCGCGCAGAACGCCCCGGTGGTGGCCATCTGCGCCAAGATCGAGGCCGAGCTCTCGGAAATGGACGACGCCGACCGGCTCGAATTCCTGAAGGAACTCGGCCAGGACGAGCCGGGCCTGAACCGCCTGATCCGCGCCGGCTTCAAGCTGCTGGGTCTGCAGACCTACTTCACCGCCGGTGTGAAGGAAGTGCGCGCCTGGACCATCCACATCGGCGACACCGCCCCGCAGGCGGCCGGCGTGATCCACGGCGACTTTGAACGCGGCTTCATCCGCGCCCAGACCATCGGCTTTGACGACTACATCACCTTCAAGGGCGAGCAGGGCGCCAAGGACGCCGGCAAGATGCGCGCCGAGGGCAAGGAGTACGTCGTCAAGGACGGCGACGTGCTGAACTTCCTGTTCAACGTCTGAGCCCCGTGACCGACGACGCCCAGCGCCTGGCCAAACAGCTGGCGGCCCGGCTGGGCTGTTCCCGGCGGGACGCCGAGCTGTTGATTGCGGGCGGCTGGGTCAGCGTGGACGGCGTGGTGGTGGAAGAGCCCCAGGCCCGCGTGCGGCCCGAGCAGGCCATCACCGTGGACCCCGACGGCCATGCAGAACCCCTGCCGCCGGCCACCCTGGTCTGGCACAAGCCGGCCGGTGTGGCCGTGCCCCAGACCGAGGTCCTGCCCGATGCCCTGGCCCGCGAATGGTTCACCGCCGAGCGCCGCCATGCCGGTGATGCCTCGGGGCGCCGTCTGCTGCGGGCCCTGCTGAACAGGTTGGTGCCGGTGTCTCGCCTGCACGACGAGGCCAGCGGCCTGATGGTCTTCACCCAGAACCCGGGCGTGGCCCGCCGCATCACCGACCGGCAATCGCCCCTGGAGCAGGAGTGGCTGGCCGACGTGGTCGATGCCCCCGGCGACCCCGAGGCCCGCGAAGCGGTGCTGCGCTCCATCGGCAAGCCGCTGTACTTCGACGGCCGTGAACTGCCGCGGCTGAAGGCCAGCTGGCAGAGCGACCGGCGCCTGCGCATGGCCTTCAAGCACGACATGCCGGCCGAGCCGGGCCACCGCATCGCCCGCGCTGGCATGGTTGCCGTGCTGCACCGCCAGCGCGTGGGGCGCATCGGCCTGGACGGCATGGTGGCGGGGCAGTGGCGGTGCCTGGGGGCTGCGGAGCGTTTCTGATCCTGTGACGGAACCTTGACGAAAGTTTGACGCCACCCGCCCAGGGTGGATTCGGCTGCGCCCTCGGGGTTACCCAGTGGATGTCTCCACTACCACCCGCAGGTCACCATGGAACGGTCCAGTTTCAGCACCCCATCCCATTCGATCCCCCCGCTCCGCATCGACGGCAGCGAGCCCCGGAATCCGGCCCAGCCCTCGCCCGCTCCATCGCGGAGTCCGTTCCTTTCTTCACCCCGCAGTCCCAGGACCGGTGGCAGTCCATTCATGGCTTCGCGCCGTTCCGTTGCGCTCCAGCCGGTGCACGGCTCTGTGCCTCCGCCATCGGAAGGCAGCTGGCAGACCGGGGGCGCTCCCAAGAGCGACAGCCCGGCCCAGCCGCTGTCGCCGCGACGCGATTTCTTCAAGGCCCACGATGCCCGACCGGCTCGGAAAACGGTGCGCCTGGCGCCGCTGCCGCTTCAGCTGCAGACCGGCACCGAGATGGCGGACAGCGTGGCGCTGCCGCCGCTCCCCGACACGCCCAAGGCACCGAACCTGTCGGACGACGAGATCGAAGGCGAGATCTGCATCGAGATCCTGCAGTTCGAGCGGTACGAAGTCATCGATCTGTCCGAGGCCGGGCCGCTGGCATCGCCCCGGGGCTGGCAGTCCGCAGAGCCGTCCCCGTCCAGACCCAAGGAGTGAGGGTTCAGGTGGCCACCATCGGCCGCACCTGACGCGAGGCGGCCCACACGCTCAGGGCCATGGCGCTGCACAGCACCACCAGCCCCACCCAGTGCAGCTCCAGCATCTGGCCGCTGGCGATCATCACGCCGCCCAGTGCGGCGCCCATGGCCTGGCCGCCGTACATGGCCGAGGTGTTCAGCGCCACCGTGGCCGAGGCCAGCGAAGGCGACAGCTGCACCAGCCGCGCCTGCTGGGCCGAGTTGGCCGAGAAGCAGCCCAGCGCCCAGGGCACCAGCACCAGGGCCTGCTGCCAGATGCCCAGCCGGCCCAGCGGCCACAGCAGCAGGCAGACCGCCATCGCGCCCAGCGTGAACAGCACCGCACGCGGCGCGCCGATGCGGTCGATCCAGCGCGAGAGCATCACGTTGCCCAGCAGCCCGAAGGCGCCGAACCACAGGAACATGAGCGACAGGCTGCCGCCGCTCAGGCCCAGCGTCTGCAGCAGGTAGGGCGCAAAGTAGGAGAACAGCGTGAACTGCCCGAAGGCCGAGAGCAGGGTCACGCCCACCGCCATCATCAGGGCCGACGAGCCCAGCGTGGCGCCCCAGGCCTGGCGCGACAGCGCCGCCGGCTTGACGCCATCGGGCATGGCCCGCCACACCCACCAGGCACTCGCCAGCGCCAGCACCCCCACCAGGCCGAAGGCCCAGCGCCAGCCCAGCGTGCCGCCGATGAAGGCCGCCAGCGGCATCCCCATGACCGAGGCCACCGACCAGCCCAGGAAGATGAAGGTGATGGCCCGCCCGCGCTGGTGCGGCTCCACCAGCAGGCCCACGCTGGCGGCGGCCTGCGGCGTGAAGATGGCCGGCGACACCACCGCCATCACGCGCAGCACCAGCAGCGCGGGGTAAGAAGGCGCCAGCGCGCAGGCCAGCGTCAGCAGGCCGTACCAGACCAGCGACAGGGCCAGGAGGCGCCGCCGGTCCCAGCCGGCCACCAGGCTGGCGAACAGCGGTGCGCCCACGCCCATCAGGATGGCCGCCGCCGTGATCAGCTGCCCGGCCTTGGGAATGGACACCCCCAGCGACTGGCTGATGTCGGTCAGCGTGCCCGGCACCACCATCACCCCGGTGCCGATGACGAAGTTCCCCACCATCAGCGCCCACAGGACAGGGGGCAGCGGCGTACGGGCGGAGGGGGTGGCGGCGGCAGACATGCGCCCGAGTGTCGGGCATCAGGGTTCACCCGCAGTGCGCTGCGGGTGACAGGGGTTTCAGCCCGCCCCGCCCGGAAACACCCACAGCAGCCCCGCCGTCAGGGTGATGTACCGCGCCAGCTTGCCCACCGCCATGTAGGCCACGCAGGGCCAGAACGGCAGGCGCAGCCAGCCAGCCACGGCGCACAGCGGGTCGCCCACCACCGGCAGCCAGCTCAGCAGGCAGGCCTTGGGTCCGAAGCGCCGAAGCCAATGCAGTGCGCGCAACTCGCTCGCGCTGGGCTGCGGTCCACGGGCATGCTCGACCGCCTTGTTCGCTCCCAGCCCCATGGCCCAGCTCACAGCGCCGCCCAGCGTGTTGCCGGCGGTGGCCACCAGGATGGCGGGCCAGAACAGTTCGGGGTTGAGCTTGATCAGGCCGAACACCGCGGGCTCCGAGCCCATGGGCAACAAGGTCGCCGAGACGAACGCCACCACGAAGACCGTGCTGAGACCGACCTCGGGCAGGGCCAGCCATTGCATGAGCGGTGTGAACCAGGTGGGCATGGGTCGGGCATTGTAGGAAGTCGGCGCCCACCTGGCCGCGCCAGGGTTGCTCAAAAAGTGGGCAGTACAATGCGCCCTTCGCCGGCCGGCACCGCGGGCCGATCCCGACCTCCCACCATCACCCCCGTCTCTCCGACCCGCCATGCAGATCGGCCCCTACGTCCTGCCGAACGCGCTGTTCGTTGCCCCCATGGCGGGCGTGACCGACCGGCCCTTCCGCAAGCTGTGCAAGCGGCTGGGAGCGGGGTACGCGGTCAGCGAGATGGTGACCAGCCGCCCGGACCTGCAGGACAGCCTCAAGACCTCGCGCCGCGCCAACCACGATGGCGAGGCCGCGCCGATTGCGGTGCAGATCGCCGGCACCGACGCCGACATGATGGCCGACGCCGCCCGCTACAACATCGACCGCGGCGCCCAGATCATCGACATCAACATGGGCTGCCCGGCCAAGAAGGTCTGCAACAAGTGGGCCGGCTCGGCCCTCATGCAGGACGAAGCCCTGGCGCTGCAGATCGTCGAGGCGGTGGTGGCGGCCTGTGCTCCCCACGGCGTGCCGGTCACGCTCAAGATGCGCACCGGCTGGTGCCGGACGGTCCGCAACGCGCCCGTCCTGGCGCTGGCGGCCGAGCAGGCCGGGGTGCAGATGCTCACGGTGCACGGACGCACCCGGGAGCAGGGCTACAAGGGCCAGGCCGAACACGACACGGTGGCCCACATCAAGAGCCGGGTGAAGGTGCCGGTGGTCGCCAACGGCGACATCGACTCCCCCGAGCGCGCCCGCGAGGTGCTGCGCCACACCGGCGCCGACGCACTGATGATCGGCCGCGCCGCCCAGGGCCGGCCCTGGATCTTCCGCGAGATCGCCCACTTCCTGGCCACCGGCGAGCACCTGCCCCCGCCGGCACTGGCCGAGGTGCGTCCCTGGCTGCTGGACCACCTGCACGACCACTACGACCTCTACGGCGAATTCACCGGCGTGCGCAGCGCCCGCAAGCACCTGGGCTGGTATGTGCGCTCGATGCCGCTGTCCGCCACCGAGACCGACGCCTTCCGGCAACTGATCAACAGCACCACCACCATCGACGAGCAGCTGCAGGCCGTGACCCGCAGCTTCGACGCGTGGCAGGCAGGTGACTCCATCCTTCCCTGGAAACTGGCTGCATGAAAAAGAACAACCTGCACGACTGCGTGCGATCCAGCCTGGAGGGCTACTTCCAGGACCTCGACGGGACCGAGCCCGCCAACCTGCACGACATGCTGGTCAAGGCGGTGGAGCGTCCCCTGCTCGAGGTGGTGATGGAGCAGGCCCAGCACAACCAATCGCGTGCCGCGCAGTGGTTGGGCCTGAACCGCAACACCCTGCGCAAGAAACTGCTCGAGCACGGGCTCATCGACTGAATCTCCCCAACCTTCCCATCCCCATGCGCGCACTCATCTCCGTATCCGACAAGACCGGCATCGTCGAGCTGGCCCAGGCCCTGCACCGCCTCGGCGTGACCCTCATCTCCACCGGCGGCACCGCAAAACTGCTGGCCGAACAGGGCCTGCCGGTCACCGAGGTGGCCGAGGTCACCGGCTTTCCCGAAATGCTGGACGGCCGCGTCAAGACCCTGCACCCCAAGGTGCATGGCGGCCTGCTGGCCCGGCGCGATCTGCCGGAACACATGGCCGCGCTGAAGGCGCACGGCATCGACACCATCGACCTGCTGATCGTCAACCTCTACCCGTTCGAGGCCACCGTGGCCAAGCCCGGCTGCACGCTGGACGATGCCATCGAGAACATCGACATCGGCGGCCCGGCCATGGTCCGCAGTGCGGCCAAGAACTGGAAGGATGTGGCGGTGCTGACCGACGCATCGCAGTACGGTGGTGTCGTGGAAGAGCTGCAGGCCCACGGCAAGCTCTCGCTCAAGACCCGTTTTGCCCTGTCGGTGGCGGCGTTCAACCGCATCAGCAACTACGACGGCGCCATCAGCGACTACCTCTCGGCCATCGAATTCGACGAAGCCGCTGCCGTGCCGCGCCGCTCGGCATACCCGGGCCAGACCAACGGCCGCTTCGTCAAGCTCCAGGACCTGCGCTACGGCGAGAACCCGCACCAGACCGCAGCCTTCTACCGCGACCTGCACCCGGCCCCGGGCTCGCTGGTCACGGCCCGCCAGCTGCAGGGCAAGGAGCTGTCGTACAACAACATTGCCGACGCCGATGCGGCCTGGGAATGCGTCAAGAGCTTCGACGCCCCGGCCTGCGTCATCGTCAAGCACGCCAACCCGTGCGGCGTGGCCATCGGCACCGACCCGCTGCAGGCCTACAGCAAGGCCTTCCAGACCGACCCGACCAGCGCCTTCGGCGGCATCATCGCCTTCAATCGCCCGCTCGACAAAGCCGCCGCCGAAGCGGTGAGCAAGCAGTTCGTCGAGGTGCTGATGGCGCCCGGCTATTCGGCCGAGGCGCTGGAGGTGTTCAAGGCCAAGGTGAATGTGCGGGTGCTGGAGACTGCCCTGCCGCCGGGCGGTGCCACCGCCTGGGAACGTGGCCTGAACCTGAGCGACATCAAGCGCATCGGCTCCGGCCTGCTCATCCAGAGCGCCGACAACCATGTGCTGCAGCGCGCCGACCTGAAGGTGGTGACCAAGCTGCAGCCGACCGAACAGCAGCTCGACGACCTGATGTTCGCCTGGAAGGTGGCCAAGTTCGTCAAGAGCAACGCCATCGTTTTCTGCAAGGACGGCATGACCATGGGCGTGGGCGCCGGCCAGATGAGCCGGCTCGACTCGGCCCGCATCGCCAGCATCAAGGCCGGCCATGCGAAGCTGACGCTGCAGGGCACGGCGGTGGCCAGCGATGCCTTCTTCCCGTTCCGCGACGGCCTGGATGTGGTGGTGGATGCCGGTGCCACCTGCGTCATCCAGCCGGGCGGCTCGATGCGCGACCAGGAAGTGATCGACGCCGCGGACGAGCGCGGCGTGGTCATGGTCTTCTCAGGCGTTCGCCATTTCAGGCACTGAGCTGCCGGAAGATCTCGCGGGCAGCCGACACGGTGTCCGCGATGTCCTGTTCGGTGTGGGCCGCGCTGACGAAGCCGGCCTCGTACAGCGCCGGGGCGATGTACACGCCCCGGTCCAGCAGGCCGTGGAAAAGGGTGTTGAACTTCGCGCCGTCGGTGGTCATGACGGTGGGGTAGTTCTGCGGCAGTTCGGACATCAGGAAGAAGCCGAACATGCCGCCCTCGCTGTCGCCGCAGAACGGCACACCTTCGGCGTCGGCGGCGGCCTTCAGGCCGTCGACCAGCGAACGGGTGCGCTGCCCCAGCGCTTCGTAGAAGCCGGGCTTGCGGATCTCGGCCAGCGTGGCCAGACCGCAGGCAGTGGCCACCGGGTTGCCGGAGAGCGTGCCGGCCTGGTAGACGCCGCCCAACGGGGCCAGCTGTTCCATGACGGCACGCTTGGCGCCGAAGGCGGCCAGCGGCATGCCGCCGCCGATCACCTTGCCCATCACCGTCATGTCCGGCTCGAAGCCGGGAATCAACTTGGCATAGACGCTCTGCGCGCCACCCAGGGCGACCCGGAAGCCGGTCATGACCTCGTCGAAGGCCAGCAGCGCGCCGTGCCGGGTGCACAGCTCGCGGCAGCGCTTGACGAAGGGCACGCTGGCGCGCACGAAGTTCATGTTGCCGGCAATCGGCTCGATCATCAGGCAGGCGATGTCGTTGCCGTGCTCGGCAAAGGCCTCTTCCAGTTGTGCGACGTCGTTGTACTCCAGCACCAGCGTGTGCTGCACCACCTCGGGCGGCACGCCGGAGCTGGTCGGGTGGCCGAAGGTGGCCAGGCCGGAGCCGGCCTTGACCAGCAACGCGTCGGCATGGCCGTGATAGCAGCCGTTGAACTTGATGATCTTCTTGCGGCCGGTGGCGCCGCGCGCCAGCCGGATCGCGCTCATGCCGGCTTCGGTGCCGGAAGACACCAGCCGGACCATCTCGATGCTGGGCACGATGTCGATGATGGCCTGGGCCAGCTCCACCTCGCGCTCGGTGGGCGCACCGTACGAGAAGCCTTCCAGCACCGCTTTCTGCACCGCCTCGATCACCGCCGGATGGCCGTGGCCCAGGATCATCGGGCCCCATGAGCCGATGTAGTCGATGTAGCGGCGGTTGTTGGCGTCCCAGAAATAGGCGCCCTGCGCCCGTTGCACGAAACGGGGCGTGCCGCCCACCGCGCGGAAGGCGCGCACCGGGGAGTTCACGCCCCCGGGAATCAGGGTCTTGGCACGGTCGAACAGGATCTGGTTGCGGTCGGTCATGGTGGTGGTGTCGGGCGGGATCAGTGGCGGGTGGTGTCGAGGGGGAAGTCGTCGGCGTCCAGGGAACTGTCGCTGCCGGTGTCGCCGGCATCGGCTTCGGCGCCTTCTTCGGGTTCGTCGTCGTGGGCCCAGAACAGCCGGTCGGGCACGGCATGGCCCATGCCGGGCTGGAAGCCGGCGTCCAGGCACTGGTCGAGATAGGTCAGGGCCTCGGCGCAGGCCGCCTGCAGGTCGGCTCCGCCACCGATCAGGGCGCACAGCGCTGCCGAAAGGGTGTCTCCGGCGCCGGTGAAGGTGGCCTCGAAGCGCTCGAAGCGGGCGCTGGCCAGCACCGTCTCCGGCGAGGCCAGGTGGCTTTCCAGGTGCTGGTCGGCGGCGTTGAAGCCGGTCACCAGGGTGTAGGGCACCCCGTGCACGGCCGCCGCCCGGGCGATCTCGCGCGCGTTCGGCGGGCGGTCGCCTTCCCATTCCGGCAGCAGCCAGCGGGACAGCGTGCTGTGGTTGCCCACCAGCACGGTGGTCTGGGGCAGCAGCAGTTCGGTGAAGGCATCGAGGTAGGTGTCGATGGCCATTTCGTCCCACCAGGAGAGGTCGGGCATGTAGGCGATCACCGGCACCTCGGTGTAGTCGCTGGTGATGCCGGCAATCGCGCTGAGGTTTTCCGGCGTGCCCACGAAACCGACCTTGAAGGCCTGCACCGGCATGTCTTCCAGGGCGCATCGGGCCTGGTCGACCACGGCCTCTTCGTCGAAGGCGATGTGGTCGTGCACCTCGCTGGTGTCGCGGACATAAGCGCCGGTGACCACCGACAGCACATGCACCGACGCACTGCTCATGGCGGTCAGGTCGGCGCTCAGTCCGCCGGCACCGCTGGGGTCGTTGGCATTGAAGACCAGCACGCAGGGCAGCGACGCCGGCCCCTCGCCAAGTCGGGGATCGCGGTTCGGACCGGTGCTGGAGTCGGGGGGGATTTCGGGCATGGCGGGCAACGTGCGTCCGGCAGGGGGTTCGCGTTCACCGGGAGGCTGTCCATTCACCCGGAATCAGCGGCCGTGTATCGGAATTTCCCGGGCAAGGCTGCATGAAATGCCTCGATACAATCGCGCCATTCTACGATAGGGCTTCTGACCATATGACCGACAACAAGACTTGGATGTGCCTGATCTGCGGCTGGATCTACGACGAGGCCGCCGGCGCTCCCGAACACGGCATTGCAGCCGGAACAGCCTGGGCCGACGTCCCCATGAACTGGACCTGTCCGGAATGCGGTGCACGCAAGGAAGACTTTGAAATGGTCCAGATCTGACCTGTAGTCGGCATGCCACAGGCAGACCCGGATTGGTCGGGCTATCCCGCTAACATCGCCACCGAGAGCCTAGTTACCATCGCGCGATCCGGCCCGATCCAGTCCTGACGGTCCATTACCCGGGAGTCCGCACACCGTGAGCAATGCAGCGCCCCTGAAGGTCCTCGTCGTCGACGACAGCAACACCATCCGCCGCAGCGCGGAGATCTTCCTCAAGCAGGGTGGTCATGAAGTGTTGCTCGCCGAGGACGGTTTCGATGCCCTGGCCAAGATCAACGACAGCCAGCCCGATCTCATCTTCTGCGACATCCTCATGCCGCGGCTCGACGGCTACCAGACCTGCGCCATCATCAAGCGCAATGCCCGGTTCGCCGGCATTCCGGTCGTCATGCTCTCGTCCAAGGACGGCGTGTTCGACAAGGCGCGGGGCCGCATGGTGGGCTCCCAGGACTACCTCACCAAACCTTTCACCAAGGACCAGCTGCTGCAAGCGGTGCAGCAGTTCGGGTCCAACCTCACCGGAGTTGCTTGATGGCCACTGCACCGACGCCCATTCGGAAGATCCTCGTCGTGGACGACTCCAAGACCGAACTGATGTTCCTGTCGGATCTGCTGGGAAAAAATGGCTACACGGTATGTACCGCCGAGAACGCCGAGGCTGCCTTTGGTCAGCTTGAGGCGGAAAAGCCGGACCTCATCCTGATGGATGTCGTGATGCCCAACCAGAATGGCTACCAAGCCACCCGGGCCATCAGCAAGGACCCGAAGTATTCGCACATCCCCATCATCATGTGCACCAGCAAGAGCCTGGAAACCGACCGGGTGTGGGGCATGCGGCAGGGCGCACGTGACTACGTGACCAAGCCGGTGAATGCCGACGAGCTGCTGTCCAAGATCGCCGCCATCGCCAAGGGCGACAACCCCAAGACCTGACATCCCAACGCAATCACGCCCAGCATGGCCAAACGACAGTCGCTCAAGGAGTTGCAGGAAAGGCTGGCGCAGCGTCTGTCGGTGGCCCGGTCCGAGGCCGTTGCCGCTACCTGGCTCGCCATTGAATCGGGCGGTCGCCGTTTCCTGCTGCCGCTGGTGCAGTCGGGCGAAATCTTTCCGGTCGCGCCCGTGCAGCGTGTGCCTTACACCAAGGGCTGGTTTGTCGGCGTGGCCAACCTGCGGGGGGGCCTGAACGGTGTGGTCGATCTGGCACAGCTGATGGGTCTGGCCGCGCCGGCCGACGCCAGCGAGCGCACCACCTCCGAGTCCCGCCTCATCAGCCTTCACGCAGCACTCGGCCTCAATGCCGTGCTGTGGATCGACCGCCTTCTGGGGTTGCGCAGTCCCGGCCAGTTCTCGGCCATCGAGGACCGCAGCACCGAAGACCCCCCGTTCATCACCCGCGCCCTGGTCGACAGCCAGGGGCAGCGGTGGCAGGAAATCGACCTGCAACAGCTGGTCAGCGAACCTGGATTCCTCTCCATTGCCGCCTGAGCGGCCGCTGTTCACCCGCACAACGTCATCCGTTTTATCTGAGGGAAGGTGATTACATGGCTGCGCTTGACCGTTTTCAGGGTCTGTTCAAGAGAAAACCGGCTGACGAGCCTGACCTGTCTTCCGTGACCGATCAGGACGTGGCCGAGCTCGCCGCGGCCCGGCTGGCGCCCAGCGAGGACCCCGGTTTCGGCGCGGTCGATCTGGGCTCCGACGACGAGCAGCTGCTCGCCGCCGGGGGGCTGGTCTCTGTTCCGCTGCTGGGTCGCCGCCCTGCAGAGCAGCACCAGCGCACCCTGGCGGTGCTGCTTGCCTTCGGCCTCGTGGTGCTGGGCGCCATCACCTTCTTCGTGCTGAGCCAGACCGAAAAGATCGGTCAGCAGGTGGCCACCAGCGGTCAGGCCCTGATGCAGTCGCAGCGCCTGGCCAAGAGCGTTTCGCAGGCGCTGGTGGGCAGCCCGTCGGCCTTTGCCGAGGTGCAGGACAGCATCAGTGTCCTCACGCGCAGTGTCCGCGGTCTGAAGCAGGGCGATGGCGAACTCGCCATCGATGCCCTGAGCGCCGAATACAGCGCCCAGCTCGATACCCTGCTGCCCAAGGTGGACCAGGCCGAGGCCAATGCCCGGACGGTGCTGGGTCAACAGGCCATCCTGACCCAGGTCGGCAACGCCCTCCGCACGGTCAACCGCGAATCTTCCGACCTGCTGGAAATCGCCGAAACCATCTCCTCGCTCAAGCTGCAGCAGAACGCTCCGGCCGCCGAGATTTCGGCCGCTGGCCAGCTGGTGATGCTGACCCAGCGCATCGGCAAGTCGGCCAACGAATTCCTGACCGCCGAAGGCGTCAGCCCGGAGGCCGTGTTCCTGCTGGGCAAGGACCTCAACACCTTCAAGGAGATCTCTGAGGGTCTGCTCAAGGGCAGCGAGGAGCTTCGCCTGCGCCCGGCCAGCGACGAGCAGGTCAAGGAACGTCTGAACGCGCTGCTCGATCGTTACGAGCAGACCCGGACCGAGGCCGGCGCCATCCTGGGCAACCTGCAGGGCCTGGTGTCGGCCCGTGAAGCCCAGGTGGGCATCGTCAACGAGAGCGAGCCGCTGCGGCTGGGCCTGCAGCAGCTGCAGGAGAGCCTGTCGTCGCGCTCCGGCCTGGGTGGTACCGAATTCGCGGCACTGCTGATCTCGGCCACCTTTGCGCTGCTCTGCGCCGCCGGCCTGGCCTACGTGCAGCTGCAGGACAGCCGCCAGCGCCAGCTGGTGGCCGAAGCGCAACGGCTGGCCGCCGAGGCGCAGGAGCAGGACGCCAAGCGCATCAACGACGCCAACCAGGCGGCCATTCTGCGGCTCATGAACGAACTGCAGACGGTGGCCGAAGGCGATCTGACCCAAGAGGCCACCGTGACCGAGGACATCACCGGCGCGATCGCCGACTCGGTGAACTACACGGTGGAAGAACTGCGCTCGCTGGTGGGCAACGTGCAGGCCACGGCCACCCGGGTGGCCCAGACCACGTCGGCGGTGGAGGCCACCTCCACCGAGCTGCTGGCGGCTTCCACCGAGCAGCTGCGCGAGATCCGCGAAACCGGTCAGTCGGTGCTGGACATGGCGCAGCGCATCAACCAGGTGTCCGGTCAGGCGCAGGAGTCGGCCCAGGTGGCCCGCGCCTCGCTGCAGGCCGCCGAGTCCGGTCTGCAGGCCGTGCAGGACGCCATCGGCGGCATGAACGCCATCCGCGACCAGATCCAGGAAACCTCCAAGCGGATCAAGCGGCTGGGCGAGTCGTCGCAGGAGATCGGCGAGATCACCGAACTGATTTCCGACATTACCGAGCAGACCAACGTGCTGGCCCTGAACGCCGCCATTCAAGCCGCATCGGCCGGTGAAGCCGGACGTGGCTTCTCGGTGGTGGCGGAAGAGGTGCAGCGCCTCGCAGAACGTTCCGCCGACGCCACGCGCCAGATTGCGGCCCTGGTGAAGGCCATCCAGACCGACACCCAGGACGCGGTGGCCGCTATGGAACGGTCCACGCAGGGTGTGGTGGAAGGGGCCAAACTGTCGGACAACGCCGGCACGGCCCTGTCGGAGATCGACCGGGTGTCGCGCCGACTGGCCGAGCTGATCGAACAGATTTCGGACGCCGCCTCCCGCGAAGCCGATTCGGCCAACGAGGTGGCCGGCAACATCCAGCACATCTTCGCCGTGACCGAACAGACCGGTGAAGGTACCCGCTCCACCGCACAGCAGGTGCGTGAACTCTCGGCCATGGCCGAAGAACTGCGCCAGTCGGTGGCACGGTTCAAGATTGCCTGATCGGTCCCGCCAGACCCGTTCCTGTCAGCCCACCACGGATGCCCATGCTTGACCAAGTCGCCGACAGTGCACCGAAGGACAGCCCCGATGCCGACCTGGGGCCTCTGGCCTGGGTCTTCGAGGAACTCCGCAAATCGCTGGACGCCGCCAACAAGGCCATCCGCCGTTTCCTGCGGGACCACGAGCAGGCCCGCAAGGGCGACCTGGAGTCGGCCGATCCCGGCTCGCTGCGGCTGGCCCGCCAGCAGATCCACCAGGCGGTGGGTGCGCTCGAACTGGTCGGTCTGAGCGCTCCGGCCCAGGTGCTGCGCGGCATGGAAGCTGCGGTGCAGCGCTTCGTGCAGCGTCCGGACACCTGCACGCCGGAAGCGGGCGTGTGTGTCGAACGGGCCGGCTTCGCGCTGGTCGAGTACCTGGACGGGGTCCTGCGGGGCAAGCAGCTGCCCCCGGTGGCCCTGTTCGCCCAGTACCGCGAGGTGCAGGAGCTGGCCGGGGCCGAGCGCATCCATCCGGCCGATCTCTGGGCCGCCGAGCACCGCACCACCGACCTGCCGGCGCCCGAGGGCGTGACCGCCCAGCAGCCGACCCCGGCGCTGCGTTCCCTGTTCGACCGCCTGGTCCTGCTGGTGGTCAAGACCCACAGCCCGGCGTCGCTGCAATCGCTGGCGCGTCTGTGTGCCGGTCTGTCGGCTGGGGCAGCCGCATCCCGCCAGCGCACCTTCTGGCGTGTGGCCGCTGCGTTTTTCGAGGTCCAGGCCACTGGCCTGGTGCCGGCCGATGTGTATGTGAAGCGGGCCACCTCGCGCGTGCTGCTCCAGTTCACCAGCCTGCAGCAGGGCAAGGCCCAGGTCTCGGAGACGCTGCTGCACGACCTGCTGTTCTTCTGCGCCCAGGCCGATCAGGCCAGCGCAGAGCGCACTCCCCAGCTGTACGCGGTGCGCCAGGCCTTCGGTCTGCATACCCAGACGCCGGTCGATTACCAGCAGGCCTCGCTGGGCCGCTACGACCCGGCCGTGCTGGCCCAGGCCCGCAAGCGCATCCACGCAGCCAAGGAAACCTGGTCGCTGTTTGCGGGCGGCGATGGTGCTCGGGCCAAGCAGGCCACCGAACAGGTCGGACTCATTGCCGATTCGCTGCTCAAGCTGCATCCGGCCAGCACCGCGCTGGCTGCATCGCTGGTGCGTGCTGCCGAGCAGGCCGCCAGCACGGCCTCCGGCGTGCGCCCGGAGCTGGCCATGGAAGTGGCCACCGTCACCTTGTATCTGGAAGCCGTCTTTGACGACTTCGACCCCGCAGCCACCGAACTCACCGAGCGCAGCCAGGCCCTGGCGCGGCGGCTGGACGGAGCGATGTCCGGCGCACCGTCGCAGCCGCTCGATCTGTGGATGGAGCAGCTCTACAGCCGTGTGAGCGATCGCCAGACCATGGGCAGCGTGGTCGGTGAGCTGAAGGTGTCTCTGGGCGAAGCCGAGAAGGCACTCGACCAGTTTTTCCGCGACCCCCAGGAGAAGGCCGGGCTGCATGTGGCGGCCAGCCAGCTGGCGCAGATGCGCGGCGTGCTGTCGGTTCTGGGTCTGGAGCAGGCGGTGCACGCGGTGGGCCGCATGCGCACCTCGGTGGAGCAGATGATCGACACCGAGGTCGACGAGGTGCAGGCCCGTACGGCCGGCACCTTCCAGCTGCTGGGCAACAACCTGAGCGCCCTGAGTTTCCTGGTCGACATGCTGAACTACCAGCCGACCCTGGCCCGCAAGCTGTTCGTCTTCGACGAAGAAGCCGGTGAGCTGAAGCCGGTGATGGGTCGCGTCGGCTCGCCCGATCCGATGGACGCCCCGGTGGCCCAGGACGCCCTGGAACTGAGTCAAGGCGTGCAGCAGGTGGTGGAAGGCGTGCAGGAAGGCTCGCCGCTGGTGGACATCACCCGCGCCCTCGACCAGCTGGCCGAGCAGGCCTCCCTGGCCGACCAGCCGGCCGTGGCACGGGCCGCCCGCGAGGCCGCCGACGCCGTGGTGGCCAACGACCCGGATGCCGGTGCACAGGCCCTGGTGGACCTGAGTGCGTCGGCACCTCCTTCCCGCCCGCCGGCAGAACCCGCTGCCGCCGATGACACCGGGGATGACGACGACCTGTTGGGCATCTTCCTGGAAGAGGCCCGCGAAGTGGTGGTCAATGGCCGCGAGGCGGTGTCGCAGTTGCGCGACCAGGGCCGCGATCTGGAGCAGCTCACCACGCTGCGCCGGGCCTTCCACACCCTCAAGGGCAGTTCCCGCATGGTCGGTCTGACCGATTTTGGTGAGGCGGCCTGGTCGATGGAGCAGCTGCTCAATGCCACGCTGGCCGAACAGCGCGGGGCCGGTGCCGATCTGCTGGATCTCTCGGCCAGTGCGCTGGACGCTTTCGGCCAATGGGCCGACGACATTGCCGCCGGCCGGCCGCCGGTCTGGACGGTGGCTGCCTTCCGCCGCAGTGCCGAGGCACTGCGCGACCAGACCGGCTGGGTGCCGCTCGAGCCATCGGCCGCCCCCGAGCCAGTGGTGGTTCAGCCGGAGGTCGAGCCCGAAGTCGCTTCCGAGGCCGAGCCGGAGGTAGAGACGATCGACCTGGCCGATCTCCCGATGCCCGACCTGCTGGCCGATCCGGCCCCGATGATCGAGCTCTCGGACATCGATCTGGGCAGCCTGGAGGCCTTTGCAGACGTTCCGGTGCGGGCCGATCCGCCCGAGCTGCCGGCTGTGGCCGAGGCACCGGCCGCCGACCCCACACCCACCGACCCTACACCCACCGACCCCGCTCCCGAATCCATCTTTGCCAGCTACGAAGACGCCGAGTTCCTCGAACCGGACGAACCCGAAGCGGTCGAGCTGCCCGAGTTGCCCCGCGAGCCTCTGCAGGCCGCCGCCGAGCCGGCCACCGACACTGCAGACGAGCAGGTGCGGGTGATCGGCTCCCTGCGCATCGGCCTGAAGCTGTTCAATGTGTACCTCAACGAGGCAGACGAATGGTCGCGGCGCTTGGGAACCGTGTTGTCCGAATGGGCGCTGGAAACCCACGAGCCGGTGCCGGAGGCCGCAGAGGCGCTGGCGCATTCGCTGGCCGGCAGCTCGGCGACGGTGGGCTTCGATGCGCTGTCCCAGGTGGCGCGCGCGCTGGAGCATGCGCTGGGCATGGTGGCCGCGCACCAGAGCGACGGGTTCGTGGCGTCGGCCTCGTTGGCCCGCCTGTTCGTCGAGGCTTCGGAGGACATTCGCCGCCTGCTGCACCAGTTCGCCGCCGGCTTCCTGAAGGAGCCGGACGAAGCCCTGCTGGCCGCGCTGCGTGAGGCCGCCAGCCAGGCCCACCTGCAGGCCCCGGCCGACGAGGGCGATCTGTCGCAGGAAACCGCGGCTTCCGCCGAGCCGCAGCCTGAACGCGCCACCGCCAGCGAACCGTCGGTGCCGGCCCCCGCACCGGTGCCGGCAGCGGTGCCCCAGCCCGCCCCGAGGCGCGCTGCCCACGCGGTGCAGGACATCGACGACGACATCGACGCGGTCGACACCATCGACGTCGACCTGTTCCCCATCTTTTCCGAGGAAGCCGAGGAACTGCTGCCCCAGCTGGCCGGCGCCCTGCGCCAGTGGAGCGCACGGCCCGACAACGCCAGCGCGCGTGCCGAGGTGCTGCGCAACCTGCACACCCTCAAGGGCAGTGCCCGGCTGGCCGGTGCCCTGCGCCTGGGTGAAATGGCCCACCGCATGGAGACCGCCGCCGAACGGCTGGGCTCCGATGTGCAGCGTTCGGCCGACATCGAGCCGCTGCAGTCGGCGTTCGATGCGATCGTGCAGCGCTTCGACCAGCTGCGGCATCCCGAAGCCGCTCCCGATGTGCTGCAGACGGCCCCCGAGGGCGATGCTGCGGCACTGGTGGATGTGGCCGCGTCGACCGAAGTGATGGATGCCGTGCCGGCCGAGGCGCCCGCCGAGCCTTCGCTGGTGAGTGCCAGCGCCGGCCTCATCGGGCTGACCACACCGCAGGCCCCGGTGGCGCTGGCGGCCCGCAACCAGAGCGCGGTCCGGGTGCGTCCCGAGCTGCTGGACCGGCTGGTCAATCAGGCGGGCGAGGTGCTGATCACCCGTTCGCGCATGGAGTCCGAGCTGGTCACCTTGCGCGCCTCGCTCAAGGACCTCACCGGCAACCTGGACCGGCTGCGCCAGCAGCTGCGCGACATCGAGCTGCAGGCGGAGTCGCAGATGCAGTCCCGCCTGGCCCAGGCCCGCGACGCCGACCAGTCTTTCGATCCGCTCGAATTCGACCGCTTCACCCGGGTTCAGGAACTGACCCGGATGATGGCCGAGTCGGTCAACGACGTGGCCACGGTGCAGCGCAACCTGCAGCGCGCGGTGGAATCGACCGAAGACAGCCTCGTGGCGCAGGCCCGCCAGACCCGCGAACTGCAGCGCGACCTGCTGCGCACCCGCATGGTGGAGTTCGAGGGCATTTCCGAACGCCTGTACCGCGTGGTGCGGCAAGCCTCCAAGGAAACCGGCAAGCAGGTTCGGCTGGACATCACCGGCGGCAACATCGAGATGGACCGTGGCGTGCTCGACCGCATGACCGCGTCTTTCGAGCACCTGCTGCGCAACTGTGTGGTGCACGGCATCGAGACACCGGAGGTCCGGGCCGCCCGCGGCAAACCGGCGGAAGGGCAGATCGAGATCACCCTGTCCCAGGAACTCAACGACGTGTCCGTGATTTTCTCGGACGATGGCAACGGACTCGACCTCGACCGCCTGCGCGAAAAGGGTCTTGCTGCCGGCCTGATCGATGGCTCGGTGCAGGCCGACGACCCCCGGGTGGCCCAGCTGGTGTTCGAGCCCGGCATCAGCACGGCCCAGACGGTGTCCGAACTGGCGGGCCGTGGCATCGGCATGGATGTGGTCCGCAACGATGTGGTCGGTCTGGGTGGCCGGGTCGAGACCGCCAGCCGGTCGGGCGAAGGCACCCGCTTCACCCTGGTGCTGCCCCTCACCACCGCCGTGACCCAGGTGGTGATGCTGCGTGCCGGGGATCAGACCGTGGGCGTGCCGTCGAACCTGGTGGAGCTGGTCCGGCGGGTGTCGGCGGCCGAGCTGGACGCGGCCTATGCCAGCGGCCAGCTGGACTACGGCGGCGAGTCGGTCCCGTTCTTCTGGTCGGGGGCCTTGTTGCAGTCTTCGCCTGCCTCGCAGGAATCCCAGGGCCGTACCCTGCCGGTCGTGATCTTCCGCAGCGCGGCCCAGCGGGTCGCGGTGCATGTGGACGAGGTGCTGGGCAGCCAGGAAGTGGTGGTCAAGAACCTGGGCGCGCAGCTGTCGCGTCTGCCGGGTCTGGCCGGCATGTCGGTGCTGGCTTCCGGTGCGGTCGTGCTCATCTACAACCCGGTGGCTTTGTCCACCGTGTACGGCACACAGGTGCGTGGCTGGGTCACCTCGCGACTGGCGGCATCGGCGGCGGCCGGCGCGTCGGGCGTCGAGCGGCCGGAGGCGGTGGTCAGCAGTGTGCCGCTGGTGCTGGTGGTGGACGACTCCATCACGGTGCGCCGGGTCACGCAGCGCCTGCTGCAGCGCGAAGGTTATCGGGTGGCCCTGGCGGCCGACGGGCTGCAGGCCCTGGAGCGGCTGCAGGCCGAGCGGCCGGCGGTGGTGCTCTCCGACATCGAGATGCCGCGCATGGACGGCTTCGATCTGGTGCGCAACATCCGCAACGACGCGGCCCTCAAGGGGCTGCCGGTGATCATGATCACGTCGCGGATTGCCGAGAAGCACCGGGAACACGCCCGGGAGCTGGGCGTGGACCACTACCTCGGCAAACCGTACGCGGAAGACGACCTGCTCGCGCTGGTGGCCCGCTACGCCCACGCACCGGCCGAAGCCGGCTGAACGGCAGGCCGGGGGTGAAGAGGGTCAGCCGGCCTTCTTCACCACGGCATAACGCTCCAGCGTCTTCTCGCGCGCCAGCGCATGGTCGACCACCGGGTGCGGGTAGTCGCGGCCCAGTTCCACGCCGGCCGACAGCCGTTCCATGGCCGGCGCTGCCCACGGTGCATGGATCGACTTGTCCGACAGGCCGGCGAGCTGCGGCAGGTAGCGCCGGATGAACTTGCCCTGCGGGTCGAACTTCTCGCTCTGGCTGACCGGGTTGAAGATGCGGAAGTAGGGCTGGGCGTCACACCCGCTGGAGCTCGCCCACTGCCAGCCACCGTTGTTGGCGGCCAGATCGAAGTCGATCAGCTTCTCCGCGAAGTAGCGTTCCCCCCACTGCCAGTGCAGGCCCAGGTCCTTGACCAGAAAACTCGCCACCACCATCCGCAGGCGGTTGTGCATGTAGCCGGTCTGGTTGATCTGGGCCATGGCGGCGTCGACCAGCGGGTAGCCGGTTCGGCCTTCGCACCAGGCCTCGAACAGGGTCTGTGCGTGGGCGCCGTGCTCGAAGGCGATACGGTCGTATTCCGGCTTGAAGGCCCGCTCGGTCACGTGCGGGTGGTTGGCCATGATCTGGTGGTAGAAGTCGCGCCAGATCAGCTCCGAGAGCCAGGTGCTGGCGCCAGCGATGCCCTGCAGGTGCATCGGCCAGGCCAGTGAGGCCAGCTGCCGCACCGACACCGTGCCGAAACGCAGGTGCACGCTCAGGTAGCTCGGCCCTTTGACGGCGGGGAAGTCGCGCGTTTCCTGGTAGCGGTCGATGCGCTGCACGAAGTCTTCCAGCAGCCGCTGTGCGCCGCTGGCGCCGGTGGGCATGGGCAGCTGGGACAGGTTGGTGGGCTCGAAGCCCATGTCCTGCAGCGTGGGCACCGGCCCGGCATGGGCCGCCGGGCGGGCGGCCAGCGCAGCCGCCAGCGGCTCCACCGGCCAGGCCTTGAGGTGGTCGTCGCGCAGGGTCTTAAGCCATGCGTTCTTGTACGGGGTGAACACGCCGAAGCTGCCGCCGGACTGGGTCAGCACCTCGCGCCGCTCGAAGATCACATGGTCCTTGAAGCTGCGCAGGATGATGCCGGCGTGGGCCAGGTCGCCCAGCACCCGGGCGTCGCGGGCCAGCGCAGCGGGCTCATCGTCGTGGTTGGTGAACACCGCCTGCACGCCCAGGCGCTGCGCCAGCGCGGGGATGGCGGTGCGGGCGGTGTCGTGCAGCACGATCAGGCCGGCGTCTTCCACCCCGTGCGCCCGACCCATCTCGCGCAGCCGGGCATCCAGCTCCACCAGCGACTCCCGGATGAATTCCACCCGGCGGTCGGCACGGGGCAGGGGGTCGAGGATCTCGCGGTCGAACACGAACACGCACCACACCCGCCGGCAGCTGGCCAGGGCGTGGTGCAGGGCGGTGTTGTCGGTGGCGCGCAGGTCGCGCCGGAACCACATGAGGCCACTGTCGAAGCGTTGCATGTCGGGAAGCACCGGGGCTGGGGGGAAGGTGGGCGGGCCGGGCGTCGGCCTTGGGGGGGCGGCTTAAAATCCGCCGATGCCCGCTGATTCTGCCCCCATCAACCTGACCAATCATTTCCTGATTGCGATGCCCGGCCTCAGCGACGAGCTTTTTGGCCGCAGCGTGGTGTTCATGTGCGAGCACAGCGAACGGGGTGCGCTGGGGCTGATCATCAACAAGCCCGGCGAGATCCTGCTGCCCCGCCTGTTCGAGAAGGTCGAGCTCGCGCTGGCGAGGGACGACCTTGCAGCCCAGCCCGTGTTCCAGGGTGGCCCGGTGCAGACCGAACGCGGCTTCGTGCTGCACGATGCGGTCACCGACGATGGCGAAGGCGTGTATGCCTCCACCCTGAGCATTCCCGGCGGCCTGGAAATGACCACCTCGCGGGACGTGCTGGAAGCGATGTCATTGGGCGCCGGTCCCCGGCGGGTGTTCGTGTCGCTCGGCTATGCCTCGTGGGCCAAGGGCCAGCTGGAGTCGGAGATCACCGAGAACGCCTGGCTCACCGTCGAGGCCGACCCGGCCATCATCTTCGAGGCGCCGGTGGACCAGCGTTACGAGCGCGCCATGGGCCTGCTGGGCCTGCAACCCTGGATGCTGTCGCGCGATGCCGGCCACGCCTGAGCCCACCGCCGTGCTCGAGCGCTGCCAGACCTTCGTCGCCTTCGACGTCGGCCGCAAGCGCACCGGTGTGGCCACCGGCAACCGCCTGACCCGCACCGCCACCCCCCGCCCGACGCTGCGGGCCGAAGGCGACGCGCGCTGGCCCCAGGTCGAGGTGATCCTGCGCGACTGGCAGCCCGACGCCCTGGTGGTGGGCGTGCCTTTCCACCCCGATGGCGCCGAGCACGAGAACACCGCGCTGGCGCGCAAGTTCGCCCGCCAGCTGCGTGGACGCCACGGCCTGCCGGTGTTCGAGGTGGACGAGCGCTACAGCACCACCGAAGCCCATGCCCTGGGTGCCACCGATGCCGACGCGGCATCGGCCTGCATCATCCTGGAACAGTTCCTGAGGAGCCTGCCTTGACCCCCTTGCCGGATTACCCCCTGCCCGACGCCGAGGCGCTGTACGAGGCGCTGCGCCAGGGCGTCAACCTGCTGCTGGCCGGTGGCCCGCAGCCGACCCACCTGGTGGGCATCACCTCGGGCGGCGCCTGGCTGGCCGAGCGGCTGCAGCGCGACCTGGGCCGCAGCGGCGAGCCGGGCATCGTGTCCTCGGCCCTGCACCGCGACGACTTCGCCCGGCGCGGCCTGGCCAGCGCCCGCCAGACCTCGCTGCCTTTCGATGTGAACGGTGCGCACCTGCTGCTGATCGACGACGTGCTGTTCACCGGCCGCACCTTGCGCGCGGTGCTCAACGAGCTGTTCGACCACGGCCGCCCGGCCAGCGTGCGGCTGGCGGTGCTGGTGGACCGGGGCGGCCGCGAGCTGCCGATCCAGGCCGACCTGGCCGCTGCCCGGCTGCCGGTGCCGGCCGACCGCACCCTGTCGCTGGCCCGCATCGAGAGCGCCCAGTTGACGTTCAACCTGGAGGCCCGTCAGCCATGAGTGCCCGCCGCAACCCCCAGCTCAACCGCAACGGGGAGCTGATCCACCTGCTGTCCACCGAGGGCCTCTCGCGCGACCTGCTCACCCACATCCTGGACACCGCCGAGAGCTTCACCAGCGTGAGCAACCGCGAGGTCAAGAAGGTGCCGCTGCTGCGCGGCAAGAGCGTGTTCAACCTGTTCTTCGAGAACAGCACCCGCACCCGCACCACCTTCGAGATCGCCGCCACCCGCCTGAGTGCCGACGTCATCAACCTCGACATCGCGCGCAGCTCCACCGCCAAGGGCGAGTCGCTGCTGGACACCATCGCCAACCTCAGCGCCATGGCGGCCGACATCTTCGTGGTGCGGCACAGCGAGTCGGGCGCGCCCTACCTGATCGCGCAGCATGTCGCGCCGCATGTGCACGTGGTGAATGCCGGCGATGGCCGCCATGCCCACCCCACGCAGGGGCTGCTGGACATGTTCACCATCCGCCACTACAAGCGCGACTTCACCAACCTGTCGGTGGCCATCGTGGGCGACGTGCTGCACTCGCGCGTGGCCCGCTCCGACATCCATGCCCTCACCACCCTGGGCTGCCCGGACCTGCGGGTGGTCGGCCCGCGCACCCTGGTGCCGTCCGACCTCTCGCACATGGGTGTACGCGTGTGCCACACCTTGGAAGAAGGCATCAAGGATTGCGACGTGGTCATTGCCCTGCGTCTGCAGAACGAGCGCATGAGCGGCGCGCTGCTGCCCTCCAGCCAGGAGTACTTCAAGAGCTTCGGCCTCACGCCCGAGCGGCTGCGCTGGGCCAGGCCGGACGCCATCGTCATGCACCCCGGCCCGATCAACCGCGGCGTGGAGATCGACTCCGCCGTGGTCGACGGCCCCCAGAGCGTGATCCTGCCCCAGGTCACATTCGGCATCGCGGTCCGCATGGCCGTGATGTCCATCGTCGCCAGCAACGAAGCCTGACCATGAAGATCCTCATCCAGAACGGTCGCGTCATGGACCCGGCCACCGGCCGTGACGAACGTGCCGACGTGGCGGTGGCCGCCGGCCGCATCATCGCCATCGGCAACGTGGCGCCCGACTTCCACCCGAACCGCACCATCGACGCCACCGGCTGCGTGGTCGCCCCCGGCCTGATCGACCTGTCGGTCCGCCTGCGGGAGCCCGGTCAGGAGCATGCCGGCATGCTGGAGAGCGAGATGGCCGCCGCCGTGGCCGGCGGCGTCACCTCGCTGGTCTGCCCGCCCGACACCGACCCGGTGCTCGACGAGCCCGGCCTGGTCGACATGTTGCGCTTCCGGGCCGAGAAGCTGCACCTGGCGCGTGTGTTTCCCATCGGCGCGCTCACGCGCGGCCTGCAGGGCGAGGTGCTGACCGAAATGGCCGAGCTCACCGAGTCCGGCTGCATCGGTTTCGGTCAGGCCGAGGTGCCGGTGGTCAACACCCAGGTGCTGCAGCGCGCGCTGCAATACGCGGCCACCTTCGGCTACACCGTCTGGCTGCGTCCCAACGACGCCTGGCTGGGCAAGGGCGTCGCCGCCAGCGGCCCGCTGGCCACACGGCTGGGCCTCTCGGGCGTGCCGTCGGCGGCCGAGACCATTGCCCTGCACACCCTGTTCGAGCTGATGCGCGGCATCCGCAGCGGCGGCCAGGGCGCGCGCGTGCACCTGTGCCGCATCAGCAGCGCGGCCGGCCTGGCGCTGGTGCGGCAGGCCAAGGCCGACGGCCTGGCCGTCACCTGCGATGTGAGCGTGCACAACCTGCACCTGACCGATGTCGACATCGGCTACTACGACAGCCGCCTGCGCCTGCAGCCGCCGGTGCGCCAGCAGCGCGACCGCGATGCCCTGCGCGCCGGCCTGGCCGACGGCACCATCGATGCGCTGGTGTCCGACCACAACCCGGTCGATGCCGATGCCAAGGTGCTGCCGTTCGCCGAGGCCGAGCCCGGTGCCACGGCGGTGGAGCTGCTGCTGGGCCTGGCCTGCCGATGGGCCGAGCAGGACGGACACGACCTGATGAAGGCGCTGGCGGTGCTCACCCAGGGGCCGCTGCAGGTGCTGGGTGCCCGGCTGGGTACGCTGCAGGCCAGCGTGGGCCGGCTGGCGGTGGGAGGCGTGGCCGACCTGTGCGTGTTCGATCCGGCCGCGCTGGTGCGCGTCGACCCGGCCGCCCTGCGCAGCCAGGGCAAGCACACGCCGTTCGAGGGCCACGAGCTGCCGGCGCAGATCCGTGCCACGCTGGTGGGTGGACAGGTGGCCCACGCCGCCGCTGGCGCGTGAAGACCCTGCGCGCCCTCGGCCGCTCTGCCCGTGCCCTGTGGCACGTGGTGCGCGGGCTGTGGATCATCCGCACCGAATTCGGACGGCTCACGCCGGCCCAGACCGACCTGCTGGTGCGCGAGTGGTCGCGGGGGCTGCTGCGCATCCTCGGCGTCACGCTCACGGTCCGGGGCGAACAGCCGGCCGGCGGCCCGCTGCTGCAGGTGGCCAACCACACCAGCTGGCTGGACATCATCGTCATGAACGCGGCCCGTCCGAGCCGCTTTGTCTCCAAGGCCGACGCCCGTCACTGGCCGCTGCTGGGCTCGCTGATTGCGGGGGCGGGCACGCTGTTCATCGAACGCGAGAAGCGGCGCGATGCGATGCGGGTGGTGCACCACGTGGCCGAGCGCCTGCAGGCCGGCGACGTGATTTCGGTGTTTCCCGAAGGCACCACCGGCGACGGGTCGGAGCTGCTGACCTTCCATGCCAACCTGTTCCAGGCCGCCATCTCGGCGCCGGCGCCGGTGCTGCCGGTGGGGCTGGCCTTCATCGACATGGCCACCGGCCGGCCGCACCCGGCGCCGGTGTTCGTGGGCGACACCACGCTGGTGGCGTCGATCTGGAACGTGCTGAGCGCCGACGGCCTGCAGGCGGTGGTGCACTACGGCCAGCCCGAGGCATGCCTGGGCCGCGACCGGCGCACCTGGGCCCAGCAGGCGCGCGAAGAGGTCGACCGGCTGCGCCGCGTCGACCCCGCCTGATCAGCCGCCTTTGGCCCGCTGCAGCATGAGCGTGGTGTTGGCCTTGCGCTCGGCGTTCACCCGGGCCACCGCAGGCCGCTCGTTGATCTGCTGCAGGTAGTCGCGCACCGGCAGGGCGGCCAGCAGGTCGCGACCATAGATGGCCTTGGTCGCGCTGCTCACCAGCGGCAGGTGCACGGCGGCGGCGCAGTCGGCCAGGGTGAAGCGGTCGCCGGCCACGAAGGGCGAGAACCGGGCCAGCGTCGCAAACGCCGCGATGTTCTTCTCCAGTTGCGCCAGGGTCTTCTCCTTGGCGGTGTCGCTCACCTTGCCGCCGAAGAAGGCCTCGGGGTAGAGGTTGCGGGCCACCAGCTCCAGGTGCAGTTCCAGGTAGCGCACCAGCTCGCGCACCTTGGCGGCGGCAAACGCATCGGCCGGCAGCAGCGGGTTCTCCGGGTGCGCCTGCTCGATGTATTCGAGGATGACGGTGGACTCCGAAATCGGGCCCTGCGGCGTCACGATGTAGGGCACCTTGCCCAGCGGGGTGGCGGCCGGGTCGGTCTGGCCCAGCCAGACCAGCTGCTCCTCGAAGGGCACGTTCTTTTCGAGCAAGGCCAGCTTGACCTTGTTGTAGTAGTTGCTGGCAGCAAAGCCGCAGAGCTGGATCATGGTGGGGCTCCTGTTGAAGGCTTGCATGCTAGGCCGCCGCCGCCCTGGCCGGAGTCGCGTGCATGACCCGGGCGGCGATACACTGCCCCGGTTCCGTTTCTGACCCGCTGGAGACCCACCCATGAAATCCCTGCTGCTCGCCGGCCTGATGGCCATGACCGCCCCCGCTTTCGCCCAGAACATCACCGTCGACGTGAAGGACGCCTGGGCCAGGCCCACCGTGTCCCAGCAGTCGGCCACCGGTGCCTACATGCAGATCACGGCGAGCGCGCCGGCCAAGGTCGTCTCCACCAGCTCGCCGCTGGCCGGCATCGTCGAGATCCATGAAATGTTCATGGACAAGGACGTCATGAAAATGCGCGCCGTGAACGCCCTGCCGCTGCCGGCCGGGCAGGCCGTCGAGCTCAAGCCGGGCGGCTTTCACGTCATGCTGATGGACCTGAAGGGGCCGGTGAAGGCGGGTGATGTGGTGCCGATCCAGCTGACCATCGAGACCGCCGACGGCAAGCGTCAGAACGTCGAGGTCAAGGCCCAGGCGCGCGCCATGACCATGCCGGCCGGCGGCCAGGGTGGGCACGGCGGTCATGGCAGCCACGGCGGGCACAAGCACTGAGGAGGCCCCGGCCCGGGCCGCAATGGCAGCGTCAGTCCGGGGTGACCGGCTGGCGGGCCACGCCGGAGGCCGGCGGGCTGGCGGCACCGCCGCCGCGCTCGAAGGTGACCACATGCTCCACCTCGGCGCGGATGCCGATCCACTCGCCCAGCGCATGGTTGTGGTGTGAGGGCACATGGGTCATGAGCACCTCGCCCGACGACAGCCGCAGCGTGTACAGGAATTCAGAGCCCCGGAATGCCTTGCGGATGATCTGTGCCTTCACCGGCGCGTCGTCGTCGTGGACGATGTCGTCGGCCCGCAGCAGCACGTCGCACAGGCCGGCCTCATAGGCGGTGGGCAGTGGACATTCCTCGACATCCTGCAGCCTCCCCAGCGGGGTCTGCACCGACACCTCCTGGCCATCGAGCCGGATCTGGGCCGGCGCAAACACGCCGTGGCCGATGAACTCGGCCACAAAGCGGGTGGCCGGCCGGTGGTACAGCGCATAGGCATCGTCCCACTGGTGCAGATGGCCTTCGTGCATGACGCCGATGCGGTCGCCGATGGCGAACGCCTCCAGCTGGTCGTGGGTCACGAACAGGGCGGTGGCGTTGGCCGCCTTCAGGATGCCGCGCACCTCGTGGGCCAGCCGCTCGCGCAGGTCGACGTCGAGGTTGGAGAAGGGTTCGTCCAGCAGCAGCAGGCGGGGGTTGGGCGCCAGCG